>Ga0302304_10000013_pt1 | contig 230110 bp, 317 predicted proteins | sample III_Palsa_E2_2_FD_198769 | JGI IMG/M metagenome (GOLD analysis project Ga0302304, IMG submission 198769) | Peat permafrost microbial communities from Stordalen Mire near Abisko, Sweden - III_Palsa_E2_2 | ecosystem: Environmental > Terrestrial > Soil > Palsa > Peat permafrost | place: Sweden...
TCTTTTAAGGCCTCCAGCTGCCGTTCGTGACGGGCAACTGCTAGCTTCCATTGGACGGGTTCCAAATCCTTCCCTATGGGGATTGCCTCCAATAAGTCAGTACCAAATTGAGGAGCCTCTATAGCTGGCAAGCCTTCAAAAATAGAGTCAGCCAAATGTGCTAGCCATTGAGGCCTGATTTGTTTGGCAAAAGATTCATGATTGTATTCGTTCATTGTACAGCCGATAAAACAGCCACGTCCCCCTGAAAAACCCGTACCTTGGAGTACTTCATCAGCGACACGGTGTTGATCAAAACGCGCTTGAAACATTTCTTTTACTTTGGGATCGTTTTGATAAGAAAGAATGGTCATGATCTTGTTCCTTTAGTTGGGTTGTTGGTTCACGCTTCAGTGCAGTGATTCCAGTATAATACAGATTGAAGCTGGTGCCAACAATTATTTTAAATTACGCCAGCGTCCATTAGAGGTGGACGAGTCGCGAACACTCTGTGATTAAGATTAGGGTTCATCAGGCTCAACGTCACTTTTAACACTGGTCGCTGATCAGGGTACATTTCATCAATAAACAGAATGTGAGAAATGTGCATATTCGGAATGTGATGCTTCAAGTCCAGCACGTTCATAAACAAAACTTTACGAGCGGTTAAGCGTTGTTCCTTCAGTGAATTCACAGTGAATCGCCACAAATTGTGCATAGCCCTTGGTGCAACCACAATTATAGGTGACGACCGGTCAACCGGTACTTGACTCTCTAACGCGTCCAAGACAGCTAGGAAACGAGCCTCACGTTCGGGCGGTGAACCCAGTTCGTGACCAGCGAATCGCGTGGTATTGTTAGCTAGTTTCTCGATTTCCTGGTCCGTGAGCTTTCGTGGATCTTTGTTTGAGTTCATGCAGGTTCCTCGTTTCCTTTGTGCTTGTGTTGTTGATTGCTTGCTCGTGTTCGGTGTTTGAGTTTAAGCCAAATCCTGAACATAGGATAACACAAGATCACTATTAAAGAGGCTTGACCCAAGCCATACATAAAGGCTAGAACTAAACTGAGCTTCGGGTACATTGGAGCACCGCAGATGCTGGCCGTCAAGAATAGAACAGACAGACAGTAAATTAGTTTGGACTTCATGGGTTATACCTCAATTGTAGTCAAGCAGTAAGCGTGGTATACATCGCGTTTTTTGCGCCCGGTCCCGAGGTAATAAGTTTGATGAATCATGATTTTCCCTTTCGTTAGGACTTTCAATGAATTCAGTATAGTAAAGATTGAAGCTGGTGCCAACATTTATATTTAAGTTTCGGTGAAGCTATCCAAAACAGCTTCCAAGTCTGCTAGGAGTATTTGCTGTTTTCCAGCAATTTGCTGTTTTCCAGCAGTTCGACTATAAATAGTGTCTAAGATGCGTCTCTAGAACTTGAGTAGCTTTAGCATTGGCATTCGTCGTGTAACAGAAATGCACGAAAGCCATGATCAACAAGAGGGCTATTACAAACCCAAGGGTTTCGTCTGGGGTCATTTTGTCACCACTGCAGCAAGTGCCGATTGTAAATCAGCTATGAGCTTTCGGGCCGTTAGTGCAGAGAGCGTCTCAAGCATGCGAATCTCCTTTTGGTAGGGAAATGGGGATACCAACAGTGCAGTGAGTAGTATCCCCATTTATTTACTACGTGCTATAATAGGTGTGATTACTTCAGATTGCTATTTGCCCGGACTTGCGCAAAGGTCTGGTCGTTGTACGATACACCATTCTCGTACACAACACGCAGAAGATTCTGACTCTCAGGACGCGAGCCTTTCGGGACAGCAATCATTTTGCCTGTAGCGTCATATACAACCATCTGACGACCCTTCAGCGACGCTTTCTCAGGTGCAGTAATCGGACTCTTGTTGATACCCGTCCAATGTTCACCATCAGCGGAAATCGCTGAAGCCTTCTGCGCCCAACCTAAGTCATCCCGCATAACTTCTTGCAACAGCGCACCACCCATACCGTACCCGTTATTCTCGATTGAGAGCTTGTTAAGCTCCAAAGCGTGACAGATACCGTTAATGGATGTACGGTTTACGCCGTCACCCTGGATAATGCGTGCTGCAGGGTTCACCACATCGTAACCCTTCTTATTGGTGTGGAAACCGTAAGAGTTAGCGATAGACTTAACCGCGTAAACAACTTCTGCGATAGGCTTACCTGAGTCAAGACGGATGACGGCGGTACCACCTTTCGCCAAGACCTTATCCTTCAACTGCTTGCCCCAGATGTTATCTACTGAGTTACGTTGATCGTAAGCATCGCAAACACACGCGTACTTCTTGCCTTCGCCACCATACACATCAATCATGCGTTCGTAAGCTTGGGCTTCCCTTTCACGACCCCATGCGGTCACGGTGAAATGTTCCATGGCAGGAATTGAATACCCCGCCATCCATTCATCGTAGAACTCGGTTGCGGCCTCTAAGGCTGGGACAGTATCAGTGCCCATAAAGTTGATCAAATGCGACATACCACCAAGCGCAGCTGATTCTTCAGAACTGGCACCGCGACCCCCAAAGTCATGCAAGCGAAATGCAAGCTCTTCCTCGGGATTATCGCACGTTTGCTCTAACCACTTACGCAAGTCCTGTTTGATATGCCAGCTCAGTGTAGCGACCGAAGACTGATACCATGCAGCACGCAGAATCTCGGTCTCAAGAAACGAACCAAGAGTCGGCAATAACGGGTCCGTGCTTACTACCTGATAACACGGGACACCGACCGGAACAATCAACCCCTCGGGAAGAGCTTCAATGCGAACCGGAGGCAGTCCGTTATGGACCTCAACGATACGCTTGAACTCTTCGTATGGAAAGATGCCGCAGTGCTCGACAATACGACGGTTTGCGTACTCCACACTTTCCATTGTCAGCGGATTCTTCATCAGCTTCCGCTTCCAACTTTGGAGACCAAACCACAGTACCTGCTTGTACATGTTCAGACTACGAGCTGAACCATAGTTACTGGCGTATTTCAAATCGTCGGGCAGCTGCGGTCCATGCGAATACTTGTAGCTGTCCGACCCTAAAGCAAATCCGTAAGTCATGGCAAATCTCCTTTGCAGTTTTTAAAGACCCAGGCTCTCTGCCTAGGGTTTGGTCTAGTATAAACGACCGAACACGGAATTATTAATCACACGGAATCAAGTTAATCATCTTATGGATGATCCAGAAGTGATCCGAGTATAGCTCATGCGCTTGAAGTAGCCCGAGCGGTACCCACTTGACCTCTTCGAAATCATCGTTTGCCTCTACGAGAGGTAAAGAAGTATTGTCGTTCAGTAGATACAGATACGCATGCGTGATGATGCGTCCCCGGTCATCTGACCGATTCGGATCAGAGAACACGTGCTTGAACCTGAATGACAGGTCCAACATTGAACGCGGTAACTTAATGCGTGTTTCCTCGTGAGATTCACGCAATGAACTGTCAGCTAACACTTCGTCATCGTGTGCAAATCCACCTGGTAGCGCCCACAGTCCTTTACCAGGATTCAATTTGCGTTTACCCAGCAGTACGTGTGATGACTGAATGAACACTGAATCAGTAGTCGTCATTATAGGACGATAGGGTTTGTTGCCCGCATACTGGTGCTCAATTTTGTACTGAGCAGCAAAGTCACGCTGATCGCGCAAACCATCTATAAACTCAACGTTACGTGGAATCCAAGTATCAAGATACTCCGCCACGGGTTCAGGTACGTGCTGCCGTGAATAGTTCCACGTACCGGCCAGAATGGAATCGCGTAGATCCGTTGCATTTAGAGTCACACCTAAGCCGGGCATACCCAACTGTTGTACCTTGTAACCATGCACGTTGACTGAACCCCACTGCGGGAATTTCTTCAGATAGTACGAGGTATGGTCCTTAGAGAAACCAATCAGTCCTATAGTCCTAGGTATAGGCCAATCATCATCTGCAAGTTTGTTCTGAACGTAAGCAACCTTCTTATGGACATCCATACACCAGTGGAAATCGTGGTCATGCATGTGATCGTCTAAGAACTGAACGATGATGCGACTGTCTCTGATTTCCTGCTTGTACGTGCGCCATAGCATCTCTTCGACTTCAACTGCCGTCCAGGGATTCTTTCGGGTACGAGGGCGGTTGGCTGAACCCGTCAAGACCAGTACATGACGCGCTTTCTTTAATGCTTCATCAATAACATGCTTGTGGCCATTATGTAAGGGGCGAAATCGACCAATGAACACAAGCATATCGAATTCATACTCATAGATGTTTGACATTTGCAAATCTCCTTTGCAGTTAATAAAAGAACACTCTCTGTGTTCAGTTTGATTCAATTTGTATTTACTCCGCCGTTTTAATGACGAAAATCCTTAGGGTGTTGTCTCGTACTCCGACAGGAATGTGCGCACACGATGTAACCACAATTGTTTGTCTGACATTGAACGAACGTTTTTAGTTGGATGACGGTCATAATCACTGTGATATGCAGGCTTGAATAAATTAACTGCTTGAGTTGTCCCAGTTTTTCCTTAGGCACCAACTTCAGTAATTCAGCCGTGCGAGCTTTCTCGCTTTCAAGCTCGATGTTGGCCTGCATCCACAAATTCTTGAAATGCTCGGCCAGCGCGGCTTGGGAACGAACTCCGTTGCATAGGTCATCCGCGATTGACATAGTAGTCCTCAGATTTGAGCCGAAACTAACATCTTCGCGAATTTGCAGGCGTTCGACCAACCGCTAGTAGTGGGTTGGAAACGAGCAATTGGACTAACCCCGGAGGACGCGAAGTGCGGGTCTAATTTGTTTTGTGCTTGGTCCAGAAGTTCAGCCACCGAGGAGTAACCAAGATAAACCAAGGTCTTCATCCCTTCATAGTTTTTGGCATCGGGGTAGTGAACTTGAAGAACCAACACGTCTTGGTCCAGGCCTGGGAATGTTCGCGAATTGATGATCTTGAAATTCGATGGACTTGGATTGCTGTTGGGTGCAGCGTAAGGAGACGACGAGCAACTCTTTAGCGGTGAGAGTCCCATGACTACTCCTCAAAGGGAATGAAACGGGAAAGAACCCGTTCAAGGTCAGCGAATAAAATTGAGTGACGACCTTCCTTTTCACTATTGACGGTGTACAGCGTAGGATTGGGCGAAGTATACCAACCGGGTGCAGCTTTGTAGGCTTTGACGAAGGCACGTAGGCGGGAAACTGCGTCCCTGCTCGTCCCACCAACCTTCTTTAGTGGTTGGTGGGAAGACACACTGGAGTCTACACGTTTAACTAAGGCCTCTGCCGTATGAACGGCATCACGGGGACTTAAATACGGCCTATACTTAGCTGGTACTGTATCACACTTCGACACCCAGCGAATCGTAGTATCGTGCCAAGTGATCGTATGGATATACGCATCGGGCTTCTCGCTGCCCATCTCGTCCAGCTCTCTAAATGCGTCTTCAAGTTCTCTCGCTGCTTCTTCTGCACTGTCGTTCGCCGTTCGATCGGGATCCGGCTTGGATAGTGTCAGAAAGTTTGAAACAACGTGGTTGTTGACCGTAAGCTTAGCTTCAGCCACTAGCTCCGGACCAAGCTTGATGTTAGGAGCGCATAGAATTGCAAGTGCATCAGTGATGTTCATATCAATTTCCTAATAGACGTCTACGATTTCTACTGAGTTTTAAATGATCGGCTTCCGTTGGGTCCCATAGAATATCATAGAATATGCTGGCGGAAGTCAATATCCCAGGTACGTGGTGCATGCATGGCGAAACGTGGGTGGTAACTATCAGATTCAGATTTCCTAATGTCGAGGCGTAAGATTTGTAGGTCTTTCTCTAGTGGCAGGCACGCGAGATCCAGCTCATTTAACATGAGCATCAGTCCGTAGTCAGTGGGGGCAAAGACCGGGCTTTTATACGCGCAGTCCACTCCTCTAGGTGAGGTCCATGGCCTATAGACTTCACCGACGCGCACCATGAGACCCGCCTTTACCAGCGCCTTACACGTATTGGATATACCAAGTGCTACATAGCCCACACGCCACAAGTTGTCGAACGTCCGTGGGCTTAGCTTGTGAATGTGACGAGCTTGCAGCCCTCTCAAGTCCTTGAAGGTGGTCCATCTAGTGTAGAAGGTGAAGGCCCCGAGTACTGCCCTATGTTTTAGGTTGAGTTGCATTATTGGTTAGTTCCTGCAATACGTGGTCCTCAATCGCACGGGCGAAGGCCTGCCGCAACATTGGTTCCCACTCTTTGTACGGCCGTCCGCTGTCTACGATAGCGCGTGGATCCAGCCCTTCCCACATGGCGCACACCTGATTGGGTTCCAGCCGTTTGTAACCGGGGTCGTTGATGGATCGCCAAAAATCGTGGTCAAAACGTGAAGTGCCATGGCCATACGTGCTATGGTCTTTCCAGACTTCCCCCTCGGTGATCTGATGCTTAACTATATAGGCCTTAACTGCAGAAATAGATTCAAAATCTGGGTACGATTGTTGCGGATCATACGAGTAGATATGATAGCTCGTCTGGTGACCCCAAGCGCGTTCAAGCTTCCATATGTGTCTACCACGGTAGTCCCTGAGCCGACGCCTGTCCACAATGCGTACCTCGCCATAGCGACCGGGCTTGCGGTATATATATACCCACGCTTTATCGATTCGATAACACCGCCAACTAATACTTGGCAATACTTGTTACGGTCGTAGCTTATGATCTCGACTTCGCGCACGGGTGCCTCTGCGTGCGGGCGGTCACCCAATTGGGTTATCGGATAGTCAGTCCAGGCTTTCAGCGTAAGTAGTCCTCGTCGTCATCGTCAACAACATTTATGACTCTGTAAATTTCTAACTCTGTACCATACAGTGCTTCAGCCTCCTTTATGAAAAAGTGCGTAGGACTCAACAAGAACGTAACGCATACTTCATGCTCTGGTCTATGCTTGTCAGCTGGGTAACTATTGACCGCAATGTAATAACCACCGACCATCATGTTGAACGAAGCACGTCCTTCTGAGAGTGCGTCGTAATTCTCATCTATGATTTCCCGCATGTCTTTCAGAATCAGCTGCTCAATGTCCTGAACTGACCCGTAAGGGTACGCAGTCACCTGCCCCTTAAGCTTTAAGGCAACTACGCGAAGCTCGACTTCGTTGTAGGAGTATTTCATTTCGTTTGGTTCTTCGGGTATAGTGCCTCGTTCAACTTATCGATGATGTCCATACGTGCGCGCACTTGTGCCACGTGAAGGTCGTAGTCGGCAACACTAACATTGCCGGTAACACTGACGACACTACGCAAGCACTTTATCGCAGAGATTATAACTTCTGCGTCGTCCTCGCGTAGGTCTTTGTCCAGCACAACTGTAAGAGAATGATAACGATCAGTCATGTTATTTACCTTTAGCGTTTAGCTAGTTCCCGCCGACGGCGATTTCTTTCTGTTTTCTGTGCTGCTTCATCTAGATCAATTTCAAGCCCCAGCTCTTTCTGATAACTGATCAGAAAATCGCCTAACGCTTCTTTCATAGTTCGACCCCGACCTACCGAGGGTGACCCACATTTTTCATAAGGATCAATTTCGAACGAACGTCCATGGTTAATTATGCGAATTTTCATAGCTTGTCTGTTCAATATCAGGAAATGTTTTTTGAGTAGACTTGATAAAATGATGAGTCGTCTATTAAATCATTGGTGCCTAGAGCCTTAACTATTTGTCGGGCAATCAATGCAGCCTCTAACCAATCCTCATCATCAGCCGCTGATGAAGTCTTAATATAAACCTTGTTGAAGGCTTCGGTCAAGACCTGCATTCGTTTCAACTCTGACTTGAGTAGATAGCGAGTCACATAATCTTTTCGATACCAACGAAACCAAGAATAAGATATGGAGAATAAGCTCAGGGTTAGGGCAAGCACAGCAAAAATCAGAGCTACTATTTGTGGATTATGGTTCATAGTCTTAGACCAAAACTTGATTGTGTTTAGTAAAGAATAGACGCATGCGCGATAAAAATATTTGACGGTCGGTACAGGCAGACCAATCTACATAGTCCTCAATTTGTTCGTTAGTTTTTACTGAGTCAAAAAGTTCCCTAGCAATAAGGTCATAACAAGTCCTAGGAAAATTAAATAATTTCGACAGCGCGTTAAAACTATAACTCGGGTCCGCATCTTCTGATGTTCTAAACACTAGGTGGAAGTACGTCAGGTCGTCGTCAAAAAAACGCCTATCACGTTCTAGACGTAATCCAAGGTCTCTGAATTTCTTTGCCTGTGTTAACTTGCCAGCAGCACAGAACTGCGTTCCGCACACCCAGGTATCCAGGTTGATTTCCTCGTCAGGAGAATCTTTTATCACTTCGTAAGCAGCACGCAGCAGATCGAAGTTTGGGATCCCCTGGTCTTTCAAGACTGAGTCCATTTGAGTCCTTAAAGAGTTTGGCCTTCTCTGATAAAGTATACACGCATACGGGACAGGAAGATTTGACGGTCAGTACATTTCTCCCAGTCTACACTGCGTGGTTCGTCATGGTAATTATCGATAACGCTATCGAATAGAAATTCTGCGTCGGGATAGGGTATACCGAATAGGTTAGACAGGGCCTTAAATCCCAGAAAGTTATTACCATCCACAGACAGATACAACCAATCTGGTGGGTATCTCCGATCACCATATAGAGGTGTGAGTCCAAGACCTAGGTCTTGGAATTTCTTAACCGTGGTTAGCTTACCTCCGGCACAGAACTGGGTGCCGCACACCCATTTATCTAGGTTGATTTCCTCTTCAGGTGAATCCTCAATAACTTTAAAGGCTTCACGCAGAAGATCAAAATTAGGCCCAGATGCGGGGACTTCAGTATTCATGTAGCTCATGTGGCGCTCCCTTCTTTGTTGGCATTGGCTTTGCGGAAAAGCTCACGCATCCGCTGTTTGAGTGCGGCGTGTATTTTTGCGTATGCGTCTGGGTCGCGTAGTGAGTCACGGTTGTAAGACGACGCGAATTCGTAGACAAGCAGCATGTGTTCTTGCATATCCTTCTCTACTTTGGCTTCAGCTCTAACATCCTTGCCGTTGACCTTTACGATGTCCCGCACCAAAATCAAGATTGGGAACCCCGCTTTGACCCAAGGTGCCACATAAACCCACTCAGGCTCCATTGGGCGTCTAGCACCAGGATTTATACTAATGATGGTACCATCTTTAGTCGGCCTCGATTTTAATCCAGATCGGTCGCCGCCTAGCCAATGTATCTTGTCACCGACTTCCAACTTCATGACCGTCTCCTTAACTCACCTTTACGCATGGCTTCGAACTCACCCTCTGATAGGAGTTGAAGCCCTCCCTTATTAAAGGCGACGTCAACTCTCTTCTGGATCTCGCGAGTGCGCTCTAGGGCCTTCACCTCGCGCAACATTAATTCTTCTGAGGTCTCACCACCATCACCAACAACCACGGGTTTCTTTGGCGTCACGGACATATCAAACCGTGAGTGCAAAGTCCCGACATGGTGTACTTTGTTCTGTCGTGCGTAGACCGGTATCTTTGCGCGGTTATAGGCTTCATCCATTTCTGGCGGGCGCGGTGACCTGGCAAATCCTGCGGTCCTAGTCTTCAATTCTGCTACGCGTGCATTTACTGCTGCAACCTCTCGTTCGCGTTGCAGTCTTAATTGCTCACGTTTCTTCTCTGCTTTAGCCTTCGATCTGAGGCTCATAGTGAATCCCCCAATTAGATTGATTGGTGTGAATGCGTGTGACACTTCAATTATACCACACGCACACTCAACCCGTCAGTCAGTCTCTTAATCAATTCTGAGGTAGCGGCAATTGCGTTACCTTCAACATAAAGGCTTGGGTGTCGTCTATACCGAGCTGGATTCTGCGTATGTCTGCGCGATAGTCCTCGACAACTTCGCCTAGCTTTCGCTCCCAGCTCTTTTGGAAGCTCGTAAACGTACTGAACTTTATGGTAAAACGTGCGCCGTCTACGTCGGTATCCTCGTATGCAGTCCATAACCACACATCAAGTAGGAAACTGCGACGACCACCCACACAGGTACTCAAATCTACCTGAATCACCAGATTATTTATATTCTGCGTGGGCCAGCTAACACCGTGTCCCGTGCCGTAATAAGATTCCAACTCATAGCCCGTACCTAGGAAGGAGCACAAGAAAGCCATCACCTTATCTATCTGCTTGTTGCTATTCTTTGTCGTCATGATATATGTCTCGTTCAGCGTACCCGGTCGTCCAGCCGTCTGCATAATCAAACCATGCCTGAGTATTTAGGTCTATGTAGTTCTGGGCGTACACACCTTTTAGACCATAGGTGTGTCCATCGTTCCAGGCGGCAGACATGCAGTCTGCGTTCGCGTAACAGGGTTTGTCGTTCATGGTAATCCCTAGAAACTAGGCAGCGTCAAACTCAGGGTCGTTCCAACACTTGAGAATGACCTTACGGTTCAGATTCAAGCTTCCGACTTACACCATTTAAGGAATTCCTCGACACCACCCGAGAACAACATTTCGGGCTTCCGACTAAAAACTTGAACGCGCAGAGTTGGGGCTTCAAGCCCAACCCAGGTTTCGACTCGAATATCGTATCTGAATTCTTCAGTCGCAGCTGCGTCATAAGCCCGAACATAAATATGGCCGGGGCATGTTTTGAGTGAAGCAATCAATTGGGCAGCCAAACAGCCAGCGCCGTTACAACTTCGTTGTGTATCAGCTGGACCTAACCCGGTAACTAAACGCTGGGTACTGAGAAATTCTGCCAGTGCCAGTCCGTGGCCCGAAGGATAGCCATCGCTATGAACGTACAGGCTAACAAGAGGCTGTTGGTTTTCAAAAACATTGGTGATTGCTCGCGTACCCATTTTATTCTTCCTTTTCGTTGGACTGTTTGCTTCAGTGCAGTGATTCCAGTATAGCACAATTTAAGATGGTGCCAACATCTAATCAAATCTTTTTGAGTTTCGCCAGCAACTCGGCAACGTCAAACTCGGGGTCATTCCAATATTTCAGAATGACCTTACGGTTCAGGTTCATCCATTCGATGACGGCCTTCACATCTTTCGGCGAAACCTTCACTTCGCCTTCGATAGACTCATCGTGAAGCGCGATTGAAAAATTGTCCTCGCCCGAGAACTTACCGCGTATATTGGAAACTTTCACACGACAAGCATGTGTTGGTTCCTTCTTTGAAATCCACACGACAACATGAGGTATGCCCGTCGTCTTCGGATTCAAGTTAGCCATAGCCCCAACGAAGGACGTGGCAATCAATCGTTCTGCTGCCTTAACATGTGTCATTTCAAGTCCTAGCTAAGTTGAAAGAATATGGTGATGGCCAGAAGCATACCAAGGATACAGGCACCAAGCAGTCCCAAGGTAGAATTTAACTTGGATTGTTGTTCAAATTTGTACATTGTTGGGTCCTTAATATTCGTTGCTTTCGGCAATGCGGTGATGCTTGTCGATCTCGTACTGTTCCATGGACTCAGTAAAGTCTAGACTACATTTACCGCATATACTTTGTTCCATCTCTTCGTCGTAACCAATATATCCAAATTTGTGGCAACGTTCACATAAGGCTTGCTTTAACGACATGATAAATCCTTACTGTTGATCCTGTACGATGATCTTCGTACTCTGAATTGGGGGGACGATTGAGTTGGAACTGTCGGCCTTGTTGTCGGCTTCAATTTCTTTCGTGTCCGTATCCTCATCGTCAGACTTTTCTTGTTCACTGATTTCAGCCTGTTTCTTATTCCAAGCCCAAGGATTCTTTGCGTACCAGTCGACCACGCATTGACGAGCATTGTTATCATTTCGAGCCATGCACTGGTCCAAAAACTGGTGTTCAACCTGTGACATCGGGGATGGTGCATTCGGGTTGCTGGACTCGTTTGCTGGCCCAGCCTCGTCGGTCTCTGCTGGTGTGGAACTCGCGCTCGCAACCGGAGGCACATCAGCATTTGAGATGGCAGACGAGGCTACGTCAGTAGCCTTGTTCAGGACGTCACCAACAGTTACTGGCGGAATGGTGATTAAATTCTGATTCAGCTTCGCATGATAGGCATCAACGGCTGAACCTAAGAAATCGGAGACCCCGGTCATCGGATCCGAACTGTGGCCCATGAACACGAGTACAACAACAATTAGGGCTGCTACCAAGGCAATTCGCCAGAAGGCGACGATCAAGGCACCAGCAATAACAGCCACTAGGATTAGGGCTAAAATATGGGGGTCTACTGAATAGTTCATGATCTTTTCCTTTTTCGTTAGGACTTTGAATCGGTTATTACTTAACCATGAACCCAGTATAGACTAATTTGGTGCTGGTGCCAACATTTATTTTAAATAGTTTATAGTTGGTCTGCCCTCTAGGAATCGAACCTAGACCCACAGCTTAGAAGGCTGTTGCTCTATCCGTTGAGCTAAGGGCAGATTTGACACTAGATTTTATAGATCTTCTTCGTCCATGTGGGCATACTGGGGCGGAAAATCAGGATCGAATTCAACGTACTTGGAGACTTGGCTATAGTCACCATACATGTCAAGTGCTTTAGACTTGCATTCTTCTTTGTTATAACCACAAACTTCAAAAGTACGAGGAAGACGGTCGGCACCGGTTCTGTAATCAGTTCCACCGAAGGCTGTGATGGTGATTCGCGCGTGGATCATTTTGTTCTTCCTTTTCGTTGGGTTGTTTGATTCAGTGGAGTGATTCCAGTATAGTTTAGGTTGGTGCCAACGTCAACAATTATTTAGAGTTTAATTAAGATTCTAGTCTAACCAGTAATTTAGCAAAGGCTAAAGCATTTCGCCAGCCTTTCTGCGTAGGCGGGAACCTAGCATCAGGACATGGTCCTGAATCATTGAAATGAGGATCGATTTTGTTACTCAGTTTAGCCAGTAGGTTATCAGCACCGTCTATATCACAATATACCAGTATTTTTATACCCTCAAAATTTTTGGCATCTGGATAGTGAATTTTAACAACTAAACAAACTTTAGAAGCATAGCGGGTCACCACAGACTGAAGAATCTTAAAATTATATGGATTCGGATTGCTGTTAGCTACAGCATAAGGTGAGCTGCTGCAGCTATCATGAAAAGGTTTCCAACCACCCATATTGAAATCCTAGATTAAATAATATTGCTATTAGTTGGGACTGAGCAAGTAGTGATTGACCTGAACTTTCAGTATTTTGATTTTCATGATAGCACATTTGAACGTATGTTATAGCCCGGGTTAGCTGCTTCCCAAGCTTCCAGCCTCTGGACTCCAACGTACAGTTCACCGTTCAAGAACTTTTGATGTGCTTCTAGTTCCTGTTCTGGAGTCAATACCTCACAGCACGGGGGCGCGTGAGGGTATTCGTTGAGCCTGTTAGCACACGGAATACAGTAATAAGTTTTAGTTGCTTTATTAAACACGGGTGCGAATTTTGAACTACAAGCATCGCGATTACATTTAGGTAACTGCAAGCTGCGTCCGAACTCTGCGTCATAGCTATTCAGATTAACTAATGCCATATCTTTCCTTTGGTTTGATGTCAAGCCAAGTGGCAACGTCCGTAATGAAGGCCATGAACTCGTCACTAGGCTTCACGTTATGCACCTCGATGTAGTGTCGATAACCTTCGGGCCACACCCAGTCACCAACGTGGAATTCGCGGTAGCCCATATCACGACCCTGCGAATCACAGATCCGACAATTAGACGACCCCATGTAACTAAGGACTAACGCTTCTTCGTATCGCGGCTGAGGGGGTCGGTTGTCGGGATGAATGCTGCCCCAGGTATCATAGTACTCTGCGTACTCCTTGTTGTGCGCTAGAACGGCGGACATAGCTTCAGCCAGTAACTTGTCCTCGAATGGAACTAACACTGCAAGAAATTGATAAGGGTTCCACCCATCACTAGCACTCACTGGGTGAGGCAGACCCTGTTCGTACTTCGAATACCAAAAACCTTCACGCTTGGTCAATGCTGATTCCATGATTAAGTCTACCTCTCTTGTAGTCGTAATCTATAGCCGTGTAGAAGGCCCGTAGGTTAGGACGCGCATACCAAGGAAACGTATGCAATGGTGATATATCGGCGGTTAGAGCATAAGCTCTAACCTCGAACCTCAGGTGAATTTCGAAGTCAATAAGTCTGGCATGGTGAAACCGAATACCACCTAGGTGCTCAGTCTTCTTTTTCTTCTTGTTGTATATGCGTTCGACGTTACGCTCATCGAACGCGCCCATACTTACTACTTCTCTATAGAAACCTTTGTCCCTAACATTCAAGCGCGGTATGACGTGGACTGCCCGTTTCTCACCCTCGGCAGACTCTGTGAAATACCATAGGTCCTCATGCAGAATCATCATTATACAACGCCTGCTCAACACACCAAACCGAAATACCAAGCATCCTACCTATGGCACCATTGGAGTGACCAAGACTCACGAGCTTTCTAATCAGCGGTCGACGTTCTGTCGGTGTTAGAGAATCAGCACTACGCAGCTCATCATGCAGGAATAGAACAGTCTTGGTTACGCGCCCACCTGTTGAGGGACTATGCACAGAGTTCGCATACGTGAGTCCTGGACAACCTACAATACTAAAGCCTATGACGGTGGGGTCACGAATCAATGCTTCTAAATAATTAGAGCTATTAATCATACTCATTTCAGATGCTCCCCAATTATAAATTCCTCAAAGGCCAATGAAGGCCTGACGAGATGGACCTCAACGTAATGTCGGAACCCAGAAGGCCAAGTCCACCCATCAGACGAATATTGTGAACAACCATTTCCTTTATTGCAGATGCGGCACGTCGACCAACCACGGTACGAGGTACATAGTGTTGCTGCATCTTCCTCTTTGTCTTTTAACTTGTCAAGAAAACGTTGGTGCCCCGGCCAAGGCTTAGCTTTTGTCCTGGGAATCGGTAAGATCGAATCGGCACTATCTCGCCAGAATCCCTCACGTCTAATAAATGGTGTGGTCATGTCTTTTATTTATTTGCCAATACTAGACCTTCTGCGACTAAGCCTTTGATAAGGGTCTCTAACTCGGGTTCAGAAAAATCGGTGTCTTTAATGGTGATCGACCGGTTAACCAGACTATTTTGGGCTGGAGCCACAACTTTACCATAACCCAAGTTCCGTAACTCGTGAACCAGTTGGCGGCACTCGCTTAGGCTGAGGGGCAATCCTTTAATACGAACAGTTAGGTCCAACAATGGTACTTCTTGGACTAAGGATTCGTGGACCCTGACCTGGACCAAAGATTTAGAAGCTGGTGTTTGTAGACTTTGGCTAGTGTTGACGCTGGGCATTTCAAGTTTCTCCGGTGCAATTTGCATTACTTGTTTTTCAAGTTCTTGCTTGTCAATATTTTTGTATTTATAGTTGGCATCCGTTGTTGTGTAGCTATGCGGATCAACTATTTCAGGCTTGAGTCTCCACATTAATCCCGCGACAGCACCTTTAGTCAGGCCCGCTGCAGGTTCAGTAATGAACCAGCCCTTGGCTTTCATTGTTGACATCGTGTTCTGAATACGTAGGGCCTTCAAGTCGGGTCTAACTGCCTGAATTAATGCCGCGATGTCAGCTGATTTATAAGGCTTCCTATCGGACATCGCTTTCCATATCAGGACAATCAAGGGATCATCTTTTGACATTGAAGCTGAGTGATCGACAAATTGCGAATTAGTGCTGGCGCTGCCTTCAACTGAAATTGATTCCTGTACTACTTGCTTCCAACCCAGAGTCATATCCAGATTATTTGTTGGCGCTTTATGCTTTGTTTCGTGGCCCTGACTCTGATTATAGGCATCAACCTCGACCTTAGTGGGTTGTGTCTGGTCAACTAAATTTTCAGTAGATTTCAGCAAGGACGGCATCGGGAAATCCTTTCTCAATGTATAAGAAGTACCACTCCCTTTATGTGACCGGCGTTCAAACCATCGATTGGTTCTAATCAGGGTGTCCAATCGTTTGTCAGTAATCCGGCTATCGAACTTGTATTCAGCTAGAATTTTTCGAATTTCATAAGCGGTACGTGGCTTGTAATCAGACATCACTTTCCAGATACCGATGTCTAGTCCCTCCTCCGGACGAATCACGCCTTTCGGGTCAGGGGCCAGTCTAACATTCGGTTCTCGGTGAACCCGTTTAGCCCTATGCGCGGTAATTGTCGTGTCCAAGATTTTCTTCTTTAGAGTAAATGTCAATATTCCGTTCGCGCCACGGACAGCCTCCAGTCTACCATCGGCTGCGTATTTAGCCATAATCGTTGGCACCAGATAACATTCTGGGTGATCCGGTAGCCTTAATTGTACGTCATGCACGGTCCATCCGCGATAATTGTACATTAATCCTAATACAGCATCATGGATATCCTGAACAGGTTCTGGTTTATTTTGTTCCTCCTCCAGCATAAGCCCGAAACCTAGTTCCGGCTCTGACTCTGGCTCAACAAACAATTCTGGCAACTGTGTCAGGTCGTTGACTTTGCGACTCTTAGTCATATGTGTTCCTCATGTATATTTGTTAGACGCTCGTGTCAGTATCCTGTATATGCGGAATAATACGTATTCAACAGAACTAGGCATGTCCAGAGCTATACTAGGCCCACGTTGCTGGGCATAAATCGTTCTAATAGTGTGAGCCTCTAATTTTGGACTGTTCACTAGTATAGAATCTAAAATAGACAAATTCAGTTTGCCTAGCCATCGCTCAGCAGCCAACAGTTTTGACAAAGAACGGGCCTCGGTAAATTGTCGAATCAGAAGTGACAAAATTGTAGCCAAGGTTTCAGCGTCTAAGTCCAAGTTCATACTTCTACCAACTGTATTTACACAGTGCAAAAGTTTTGGGTAGTCTTGCACAGTTTTAGGACTCATTATTTTACTCCGTACTTGATACAGAATTTATCCCAGGTAATGGCCTTGGCACCAGCTTTTTCGATTTTGTCCATAAACCTTGCAGTTTCGCGGTAAAGCAGGATGTCCATGGACGCACCGTATTTCACGATGTCGCCACCATTTTCTTCTACGGTTTTTTCTTCATCCTTTGATCTATAACTGGTCCAAGCAACTTTTAGTCCCGCCAAGGGCAGGCCCTTAGCCCTAACTTTTTTCTTGGGTATTTCGCCATCAACGTCCAGCATAGTCTTCACCCGCTTGTACCACTTGCGAAACTCAATAACACCAGCTACAAGAATTTCAGCAGTTGTGGTATTAAAACCTTTGATCTTGGGGACCTCGCTACGTATTGTCTCCGGGGACATAGTTAAGAGCTCGCCCATAGACAAGCCAGCGGCTTCCAGCTGTTCGAGTTTACGTTTGCCCATACCACCTTTTTCAAAACAGCCAGAGGCCACCATCAAAAGCTTGATTGGAATCTTGGACTTCAGGACACGGCACAACTCAACTACGATTTTGGCTGATTGTTTTTCACCTAAGCCTCCGTCAGTAACCAAAAAATTGGTCGCTACCGATTCATTGTAGTTGTAAACCAAATCAATATACTGCTCAGGTGAATCAAGTCCCGAATAATATAGTTTTTCCAAAGTCTTAGCGGCCAGGAACTCAACATCCAGTGTGGTCATGAAATGATGGATGCCCCGCACATCGGATGCCTTGTCACCTTCTAACATCAAGAAATGCACACCTTCGATTTTGTAGGGACCAGGAGGCGGTTCGAATTTCGCGGTCTTGACGACACCAACAATCTTTGGTATGACACCACCTGAACGTAGGACCTTGATTATAGCTCCAGGCCCTATACCACGGTCCATCATCCACTTGGCGTTGTGTGCTGTCGCGTGTTCGACCATGGCACCGTCCATTAGTGTTGGGGGAATCTTAACCTTACCTATCCAGCGCTTTAAGCGAGTTTTCTGCCAAATAATGGATTCAACTTTGACTTGGGGTGCGTTATCCTCGTCATTGAACTTGAAGGCCACCAACTCTTTCGGCTTGTCGCTTGTTTTATAGTCCAGTACGAAATTAGCGGGGGCAATTACTAAACCGTCCATCTCGTAGTTGGAACTATCCTTATGAGCTGCGAGGTGTAAGGAGTGCGCCGCTGAACTACGACTGTCGACGACCACAGAATAGCGCACTGTTTTAAATCCCCAATCTTTGGCAAGTTCCAAACCGCATTCAAGCTCCAGGCCGTACACACCCAACACAACCATATCAATTAATTCAAGGGCAGGGTGTGCCTTCTTCTGGTTGAAGAGGCCGTTAGTCATATTGCGTATATTGTCAAACCCCGTTTTGCCCTTGGCCTCGCGACTCCACCGAGCCTCAAAAGTTTTGACCCGCATCAAAGCTTCCAGCCGAAAGACCGTGCTTTCGTTTACAGGAATTTGTGGCGGTATGCGCCCCCACTTAACTAGAGCAGGAAGCAAGAAGCTGACGTCGCCACCAAGTGTGCCGTCACCGCGTGTGAATAATTTGTAGGGCTTACCCTTCTCATAAACGACCTGTAGGCTTGCACCATCCAGTTTATCCATCCAAATCCATTTACGTGTCCCTACCATGGTCATGCGTTTATAGAACTTGTCCACCCCATCTTCGTACATTTTGTTGAGAGACGGCATCAGTTCAAAAAGCGGGGCTTCAACCTTCTTATCTTCGACCTGCACGCCAGTCTTCTTGAGTCCTACCCATTTTGGATCAAGCTTACGAATCCTGTCCTCCAGAGCATCAAACTCTGCATCGGACATCAACAGTTTTTTCTTGCTGCCGTCAGCACTGTAGTACGCGGCCTTGGCCTTCGTGTAGACCAGTTTCAGTTCGGCCAGTAGTTCTGCTTTGGTCTTCATATTCAGTCCCTTATTCTGATGATCTTAGGTTTGAGTAGTCATAAACAAAACCATTGTTCGATGGCGGCTATTAATAATAGGTAGTTCTTGCCATACTTGTTATCCCGATGCTCGAAAATAACGCGTTCTTTGAACTCGGAAAGACTACCCACGAAACATCCTCTGTTCACCCATACCCACTGGTCAGAGCATCGATAGGCAGTTAGTACCCCACCCTCAGACCCTACGCCGCCGTACCACTGCACGTCCTCATTGTGCTGTATGAAAGCAGTCCCTAATAGTCTAGCCATGCCACTCACTCTAGCAACACCTGCAATATGCGCGTCGTCTTCCATAACAACATTGTCGCTAATTCCGCCGTTTCCTGTGAGCTTTGATCGACCGTGCATGACAGCGTTACCAGAAGCTACTGTGTAGTCGGTAACCAGAGCATGATCGAATAGTATAGCGTTACCAAGAACTCGTGCGTGACCACTTAGGCTTGCGTGGTCTGATATGCACGCAGTACCGTAGAGTTTCGCGTCTTCAGTAACACGACTATAACCGCAGGCTTTGGCCTCACCACCGACCCAGCACTGCCCTTCATGTGAGAGATTGTCTTCAGAATGTATGTATCCGCCTAACGCTCCGGCCTTGACAGAAGAGCTACCGCCGCCAAGACTTACTAAGGCACGGATACGATACAGCTCGTATCCCTGGTAAGTGATAACGTCCCCGCTTACAAACTCATATTTTTTGGCTATCATTTTATTTCCGTATGCGTATAATTTCTAAGGGTCCCAGCGAAGTGCTCCCAAGGCTCATCATCCTCCAGACAATTAGCCAAGTGCAGGTACAGGCCTGTTGTCATGCTGTCTAATACGTGCAGATCTCGAATCGGAAACCTCTCCAGTTTAAGTTCGGGGTTTCCCACGATTACACCTTTATAAATCTTTTTAAGGCCCTCGCCCATAAGTGGTCTAATCAAGATATCGAAGTAGTCGTCAGCATTAAGCTTCTTGCCCTTCTTTATGTTGCTACCCGTATCCGCTACCGACGAGTACCAGGCATTAAGTTCCTTGAGCCAGCCTTTAGTATAGGTACAGTGCGGAAACAAAAATACCTTGATGATGTGCTCTGCGATTTTTGGGGCTAAGTTTCCAACATGTTTTAATGCGGTCCCCCGATTCAGTGACATAGCAAGAATTTTCACTTTGAAATTCCCTTTTAATAATTTCTAGTTATTCCCGTTAAAAGACACCCAACTTAAAGTTGTTCGTTATATCTAAGTATATACTAAATTAGGGTTGGTGCCAACAATTATTTGCTGATATAGCATCAACTAAAGTACAGCGGATTTTTGGTGACAGCTACTCGGATGTTACGCATAGCCGCAGCCGATCCCCAAATCTGATTAAACTTTGCATTGAAATCTTCAATCGTTTTGACACGTACCACCTGAATAACTTTACTGCCTTTGATCAAGAACTATTTTCACAGGATAATCCTGATAGCCGATAATTTTAGCCTGCATATGCAATACGCAATCCTGTTGGGGTCTCTAGATTGTGCTCAGCATACCATTTTATAATTTGGTCGTATAGACGGAGTGCGGAAGCCTCATTAGAAATCACGATGACCGTATTGTGTTCACAGACGTCCTCAGATTCAAACATGGGACCATCTGATTCCGAAAAATGAATCAGATGTCGATAGGTAGGACCTTGGTCACTCCAGTCAGCAAGGGACACCGGGACCACGCTTCGAATCACAATGAAGAACTTGGTATCCAAATGTGCATAATTTGGTACTCGTCTTGATACACCTTTCTTTGATGTATAAGCCCTGTCCTTGGAGTACTCGGCAACCACTTTAAACGTTGACGATTGGTCTTTATTCTTTGAGACCTCAACAATACCTGCTTTCTTCAACAAAGATAGTGAGGAACTGATTGAGGCAAACGTAGGACGCTTACCGTATTGTAAGGACTCTTGGTTCTTGACTATGTAGAAGATCGTACATCCAGCCGGTTGGACCTTCACGAAATCGTAGACACACTCAATCAGAGGTTTTCCTTTGGCCTCGGATTTGAATCCAGAATCAGTTTCATTTTCCGTTTCTTGAAATACAGAACTGAGCAACAAACGCATTGCTTTTTTAGCTGATTTATCAGTGCCCGTGCCCACGCTCGTGACGACTTGATTTAACATTTGAGACTCCAGTTCACGTATTATGGACAACACTGAGCTGCCTGTTAATGAGATTACGAAGGGTCTCTAGGCCACCCATAGTGCAGGTAATCTTATCCAAAGACGATAACTTACCCTCAATGTTGGCCCACTTGGTTTTGTAGGTCCAGTCCATGAGTTCTACCGTTTTCTTTAATCGGTTAAATCCAATATTACCGTCAAGAAAATGTAGGTCCAGCACATTAGCATATTGGTGCCTAAACAATTCTTGTTGAGAGGGCAGCAAACCTATGACACATACTTTAGGTAATCGAGTACGAGATACAGGGTCCTCAAAGTCGGTCCTTGGTTCTTCTGGTACGTCTGGTGCCAACACTCCGGGTAGTCGACGATTCAGCACGTCATTAACTTCCGATCTGATGAGGGTCCTCAGTTGTTCCGGACTAGAAAGGTCTTTGATGCGGACCGTTACTTCTGCCAATAGTTCGTCTAGGCTAAAAGTTTCCATACAGTGTGCAGCACTACATTGAGATTGAGAGTGGGTGTGGGCTTGAGCCAAGGCCTGTCTTTCGACTTCAGGAACAACCATTGGTTTGATTGCCTGATATTTCTCACTAGGGGCTGCGTCTACTCTTGCTGCAGATACAGGCAGCAAAGCCGACTCGGGATTGTCAGGATCCAGATGAAATGTAGATAAGCCTTGATTCTCGGCTGCTAGACCAGCATCAAAGATTTTCCACAGAGGCATCAACCAAGACATGTAGCTTTGCGACTGGCGGATGTCTCGGTGCCTAGAGCTTACGATTTGCTCTTCCATAGAGTCTCTAACGATTCGCGTCAAATTCCGGGCTGGGTGAATTTGACGCGTTAGCCAAGCGGCCAGAGCAATCTTGTGCTTCTCTTCCTTCGTCCATATGATGTGTGCCATTTCAGCCTTTTAGTTCCATGTACTATGTAAATAAGTTTAAGTCTGAGTCTAAGTTCAGCACAACATAACTTATATGAAAATATAATAGCACAAGTTTTTAAAAGTGTGAAATTTACGAGCCGACGAATGCGGATGAGAGGTTAAATGTAGAATTAGGCCTATAGATTTCATTTTCTATAGGCCCTTCATAGTTTAGACTTCGCCGTCTATAAGTTTAGCATGACGAGTCTTGCGCGCTTTCTTTGTGCCTTTTTCGACTTGCGGGTTCTGACCAGAACTGTGAAACGCGCTGGTTAGGGCTGCAAAGTTCAAGGCTAGTGCTCTTGCTAAATTATCCCAATCCACCTTTCCGTCCACGGGAATACCTCGGATGTCATCGTCGCCGTCACAACCGCATTCATCGTAGTCCTGGGCATGCTCATCATCGTCACACTCACACTCACAACCGCCACCGCCGTCAATAATGGTTGTTACCAGAGGTCCAAAAGTCTCAGTTACAGCCTGAATAAAGACCTTGTCTTGTGCTACATTTATCAAAAACTCGTAGTTGCTACACTCGGTATCCGATTCAAATATTTTGCCGTCTGCCGCTTGGTAAACTGTTTTCATTTTAATCCTTGTTCGTTGATTCTGACTGAACTGGCGTTAAATGCCGATTGAGTTTACGGTTATTCGTCATCTGGATCAAATAGCATGGATGCGTAAACTTGTATGTGCGATGCTACCCAACATTTGCTTGTCCGCTTGAACGCACGAATAGCTGAAATCTTAGTTTCGAATTCGTAAACGTAGGACGTGGCCGAGAGGCTTTTGGCTGCGTTCGTGAAGCCTCTAGTCGTTGTTGTGAACAGTACCGGGTATTTACGAGCACCCTCGGTATTAGGTAAGTCACAAAGTCCATCCCCTCCTGATGGCGGCATGGTCAGGTCCTCATTAATTTAAGATGGTGCTCATAAGATCTGGTAGTGGCCTTGTGCGCAATCTTCTCCTCAACTAGCTCGGCTTTGACGCGTTCCAACTCTTCGCTGGCTTGCATCCAAAGATTCTTGAAATGCTCAGCAGCTTCAACCTGAGACTTAACTTCTGCTGCTAGATCCTCCGCTAGAGTACCCATAAAAATTCCTTAAATTAGAAGTTTAGCACTTTAGATGCTACCAGTATGGTGAAACAGACTAGCAAAAAACACTGCGCAAATGAACAGAATGACGCCCAGCATCAAGGCGAAGGGTCCCCAATAGGGAAAGGTCACCTAGTACCAAGACCAATCGACAACTAGGGGCACGCGAAATATCTTAAGCATGGGTAGCGCGAAGTAAGAAATGGACCAAACGATGCCTAACAGACGTAGGAAATCAATCCTTAGTTTGTAGCCTACCTGTGAACCTGAACTAGCCTTGGTCCCCGTACCATACTTTTGATTACTGTCCATGAGTCTAGCCTTGTATTTAGCCTCAACATCAGAAATAGGTTTATGCCTCATATTCAGTAGTCTCGGTTACTAGCTTGACTAGCTTGAATAATTTAACGCTTACGCTTTTTATTTCCGTAGGCACTCAAGTTTAAGGCCAGATAGTTTTGTTTTGCCTCAACCGGCTTTGGCTTAGTTTTGGACTCGGACTTATCCCCAAACCTAGACTTCAAGCAATAGAAACAAGCATTTAATAAAGCTTCACTTTTTCCGGACCGTCCTGCGCGGTAAGCCAACATCCTGAACACGTTAAGTTCCATGCTACCAAAGTCAATGTCTGATTTGAAGTCTACTAAGGAGCCGTCAGACAAAAGGGCGTCAGCTTTAGTCTGAAAATCAGGATCAGTCATGATTAAGGCTCCGGTCCACCACTAACTGTTTATGCCACTTAACACACTCTTGGATTCCGTATTCAAAGGCCTGCGGTCCTGCTAATCTAGGACTCGGTCGTAAGTTACGTATGTCAACAACCCTTATAGGTGCTCCATCCATGAGTTCAAGATTGTGTACTTGGGGCACTGCATACAAGACAGGCATTGTCGAAACAAGTACCATTGTGAAAGTCATATTGAGGCTCCGAACGTCCACAGAATAATCACAGATGCCGCCGTTACGTGTTGATTGGATATCACCAGATACGGTTAGTCCATCACATAAACAACTGAAGGGCCGTGAATAAGTGGTCATTCTTTAGTCCTCAATTTAAAGGCTTTACTGTCGCGCTTGGCCTGAGCCTTTAACAACCGCTGTTTATCTTTCTCAGTTAAACGACCAGTAGTGAGACCAGGTCCGTTATGTTTCACGTGAGTCACTAAAGCTTCAGTAAGCTGAGCTAATTTCGTTTTAGATTTAATCATGTCGGGCAAGCCTCAGGACCACAGGTGTACACCGCGTGAATAGTCATACCCTCGTCGGTCTCGTTGATGCTGGTCGGCGTCCGGCCCGGAAGTCTCAGAATGTCCGTCATTGGGCTATCAATTGTTCTGGATGGCTGGTGTTTCGCAGTTCTTCACTGCCCACTGCATCCAGAACTCAAGCCACATCAGCCGAGCAAGGTGGTAGTCATAGTTCGCGGACCCCTCGTAAGTCCAGTCCTTCTCAAATCCTGCGGGAAGGGTCGAGATCGACCGGTACCGATTCAACGCAGCAGTTACAAAGTCAGCATCTTCTTGCGTTATTCCGATACAGCCAGGATGATCTGCATGAAGGTGCCCCCGTGCATCGTAGAAAAATTCGTACAGACTAGTCGCACGGCAAAAATCTGACCACGCGGAATACGTCGGGCTCCGTGAATTGCTTTTTCCTGTCATCTCGTCACCAGGAAACGATGGGGCCTCGTCAAGTTCCTTGCTCTCCACCTCCCATCTTGCGCTCAGGTGTGGGAAATAGTCTTTGTGATGCACGGGCACTGCGTTGCCAACCGTAAATGTGTAACCCATATCAGCTCCTTTCTACCAGTTAATCCGATTTCCTATTGTGCGGAGGAATCATGTTGTCTACCACTTATTCCGGAGAGCCACTATAGGCTCTAAACTATTCCTTATCCCAAATATATTATAGGGATATCCGCTGAATTGTTTATCAAGGCTCATGATTATTCATCATCAACATGTCGGTCACCCGCTTGTAAGTCACGAACTGACTCAGTCAGAAGCACACCATTGTCAACGAACATGGTTAGGGCTTCAATAGCCATTTCGAACAACTTGGTTTCTGTCTTGGCCTCCATGACGAATGTATGAATGCTCAGTACGTAACCGTGGACATTACGCACATACAAATATCGAGATTGCCAAATTGTTCCGGATTTGTAGATGATGAAATCGTAGTATGCAGAGGCCACCCTACACTTCACGTCAAATATGTAGTCTTTGATAGGCTTAGTTGAATCCGCAGCAACAGGCATCAAGCTTCGCGTAACCGTGCCCTCAACATTGAGGTTCGGTATGGCAAAGGCCTGGACTTCACCTTGTAAATCTAGCACTGTGGTTGCGGACATTAGATTCTCTATTTTAAGCCTAGTTGTTGAATTATACGATTAGCCGTGTCTACGGTCAGTCGTCCGCTCTTAGTCATTCGATGCAGGCTTCGAAACACGTCTATAGCCTTCACGTAGTCACCCGTTTCGTCTTCCACTAGAAGGTCTATGTCAGGCGGTCCATAGTTGGTGCACGGACGATAGCGCTTGCACTTCAAATCAGAAATAGCTTTTGTCATGTCAGGCTACATTTGTCATGTCGGATGTCAATTCTGTTTCTTCTGACTCTGGCTCCTGACTCAGGGCCATCAGCAGAGCTACAGCAGCCCTTGACTCGCTTAATACCGGACTTACATTCAGACCCTTAGCTCTAAGAAAAGCACCCAGTTTGTGAACACCAACCTGAAGCCTAGTGAACTGAATTTCTGAGGACTCAGAGTTCCCGTCTGGCAAACATTCACTGAGAGAGTTTACAGCGTTTTTAATATTAGTCAAGGCATCTGCATAATCAATATTGGCGCTGAATCCTGCAGCCTCTGCCTTAGTCAAAGGGCTAGTGCTGAATCGACGTTTTACGTTTTGTACCATGGTAGAAAGCTCCAATTAATATATCAATATGAAAGACGTGGGAGTTGCCATGTAATAGGCCACGTCGGTTTAAGCCAACCGAATTGTGAACTGGTGAAGGGCTTGCCGAAGCCATCGTTGTCCAACCAATTCTTGAGATGCAAATGCATACGAGCCCTGAACTGCGTCTTGTGTTTCTTTACCTTCAGCAGTTCAAGGACCGTCACCAGTTCTTCAGTCCTACATACGTGTGTGAGCTTTAGAAATTGAGCCAACGTTAATCCAAATTTCGCGGCGAATACTTCTTGCCTTTCGCGTAGCGAATTCTGCAACTCGATTTCGCCTAGATCACGGTCACCAGCTTCATGCTCGTACATAGGACTCTCCATTTATCTTATGTGTTGTTGCAACCTTGTGAATAGTTTTTGAACCTGATTATCCGTGTACCCGAAGTAAGTTTGAGCCTTCTTCTGGTACCTGCTGAATGCTACATTATCAACTAATACCGAATTGTCGGATCCCAAGAATTCAGAAAATCCTTCATGGAAGTGTCCGGCACAACACAACAAAAATTCTTGCGCGTCCTCACGAACCCTGTGCGATATATTTACTAGGGCCTCCAGATGCTCCTTAGCATGCGCTAAATAGGTGCTAGGGGCCTCCAAAGACAGTACTTCATCCACCTGTACATGATAGCTCTCGGTCATACCCTCGTGGTTGACGTACAAGCGTTGTCGTCCGGGACTCGTGTGATAAGTAATTAAGGTCTGTCCTGTGTTGTGAATCGCTGATTTTGCCGTGTTCTCAAAGTGCAGCAACGATTCAAAACGTGGGTACGACATATACAACGCCTTTATTGCTGCTGTCTCCATGTCGGCTTGCAGATCATCCCTGCGTACACCATAACTCTTGATCAGAAAAGTCATCTTCTTGCTGATAAACTTTCCGATGTACGAGGACAAGGACTGACCAGTAATCGTGTCCGAGACTAAGGTATCGAAGTCCTCCACCGAGTATGCAGGATAAGTCAAAGGCAAGTGTTTCAGATTCAACCTAGATAGAAACTTAGCATCTTTTAAAGTGACTCCAAAGTCAGAGGCCTTTGGCTTAGGTGAACCGAACCTAGATTTGTAGAAGGCCCAAGCATACAGCTTGCAGTTCTTTAACACCTCTCCGTCTGTTCGCACCATAGAGAGTACACGTTCGGCCTTCTCAGGGTCACCTACTAGTTTGACTAGTGTTCGTTGATCAATATCCGGTCTGTGAAACAGATAAGCAAATAAAGCACCGCCAACATATGCCATCTCATGACTGGATAGCCCCAATTTATTTTGCAACATGTTAAGTCCCCCGACGAGTCTTGAATACGTATAAGTACAATTCAACGTGTGATATTGAAACTCAATTGATCCACAACATCGGCAACGCGACTTCGCCGGGACCTGGACTTAGAGCTAGTCTTGGACTTATCTTTAGTATCAAACATTTGGGGAAACGTATCGATAGTCGGCGGTTCATACGCATCGATAATAGAGTTTCGTACAATCACTTTATTATTGGGATCATGAATCTTGTTGGCTAGTTGCAGTTCAGTGCGCTTGACTCGCCACTGCTGGGCCGTCATAAGTCCTTCTGAATTTTGATTGATATAAGAAACAAAGGATGAGCCACGTGTGCGCTTGTCAGGACTACCCATGAGTATAAGTTGACCACCCGAGGTATAACCCATGACGAAAGCAGCCAGATAGTTTGAAACGAAGTCGCGACCCACCTTGAAATAGAGTTTGGTTCCCATCTCGAATTGACGCTTGCGCTGGTCCCTGAGCAAGCCTAGAAATATCTTACGTTCTTTGGTAGTGAAATTTTGAAACAGAGAAGCAATCTGTACAAACTGATCGCTATTTTTAGCTACTTGAGTGACGTCAGGGGTGAAACAACGAGGGGCAATACCCACGCCCTTCACTCCCTCCTCGATACATACTTTGTCTCTACTTGAGTGTGCATGATGTTTGTAATGCAGACACTCGTTGCAGCGAAATGCTTCACTTAAGGACTTTGCGCTTGCAGTACCCAGCGAGTCTTTTTTCAACATGCTCTGTGATCCTAGTTAAGGCCTCAAACACTGTCTAGTATGAGTCCCTTAATGTGTAGCCTAGTCCCTAATCAAAGGTCTAGATCCCTTGTGAACTAATGTAGCCCCGAGTCCCAAGTATAGATGGGCTACATTACGCGTGGCCTACACTACACAATAATACTGGATTTATTTTGCTGGGTCTGGGGCAGGGACTGGGCCACCTGAATACTGGTCGTTGCCTTGATGTAGTCATTGACCAAGGCTTGTGGCGCGGGCAGCATGACTAATACAAGGTCATCGGGTAGAACCAATGATTCTAAGGTCGGTAGAAACCCACCTAGACTTAGCCAAGGGCTTAATGTAAGTGCAGGTGCCCCCGTTTGAGGGTTACGTGTGGGCACCACTTCTAAGGCTCTGTGAACCCGCAGTCCAGGACTTTCTTCGTCGCTTAGTTCTGATTCGAATGTGGCCTTGGTCAGCAGAACAACACCGGTCTTGAGATGGATAAGAACCACATCGCCGTCATTCATTTGCGCACTCATTTTGCGTACTCCGTTGTTGTCTTTGTGGATTTAGTCTGAGAAGTGTCTACGGTACAAATTGTCTAAGGCTAGATTAATCAAGGCCTCTCTACTGCGCAAGCTTGGATACACTTTCTTTAGTACTTCTAACTGATGCTGCTTTTTTCGATCAAGCGTTAGTATAACAACGACTCGTTTGTTTGGATCATTTTTTACAGCTTCGAACGCATTAAAAACACGTGTTGCCAACCACAATATTTTCTGTTTAGCCTCGTCCGGCTCACCTAGCAAAAGTTGAAAATAGGGTTTTTTAGACTTGATGCTCAGCGCGATTTTGTGTAGGCAAGTATGGTGTCCATCGCACAGAGACACCGTGGGCCCGTCAGAGCCGCCAGCTGCACGGGGGACTATATGATGTTCCTCTCTGTTGGCCGAGCCACCGCAGCCTACGAACTTAGAACGACACACCCAACAGTGGTCAAGAACTATTGAGTCCATGATTAACTCCAGTTGGTTACAAGTTAAGACATGGTTGCTAACCAGTCAGCAGCCTGGTCACTATCGTCAGAGTCACAGCCAAGACCAATACCTAGAGCAGCTGCAATCTCATTGGCTAGTTCGTCACCAACAGCACTTCTGGGTGCTTCTAGGACAGAAACCTCAGCATTTGGATGTGCAGCTTTGAATAAATAGCCGAGAGGGTCGCGGACTAGTCCGCAAATAAATTTGGTTTCTGTTCTCTCCAGAGCTATACAAGGACCAGTAATACAGCCCAGGAATTCTTGAGCCAACATACAAGGTTCGACAGAACAGCAATAACCGCAACCATTACAGGATTCACCCATTTTTGGTTTTGCTAGACTTAAGCTGATTTGAGTCACGATTAATTTTAACTTTGAATTTATTTGGGATTGGGTTGGGGGCAAGAACTGCCAGATAGCCTTTTCGATAGCTTAGATGAATTTGGTATGTGTGAAACTATAGTGTATTTACTAGCTAGCTTTAAGTTTTAGCGTTGAGTCTCAGCCATCATTGATGCATAAAAATCTGCTTGAGGCACCGAATGAAAGTCAGATGCTGAAATAAGCTCAGCGTCAAAAGTAAGGGGTTGATAAGAACCCTGCAGGCTGTTCGAAATACTGATAATAAAGCTGCGGTAAGACCGGCTCAACGAGGGCATATCTGTTTTGATCACTAAATGCGGAAAATAGTGATCACCGTAGAAAGCAGATGGTGCGTGCTCGCGGACTTCAAGACAACGGTCAGTTAGCGATCTACTGGTCAACGGAAGTAACAAGGACGATGTCATAGTCGAGGTGTCAAAATATACTTTGGCCGTGCCAGCCTGAGCCTCATAGAATGCCTCTTGATCAACTTCCATTTCATGCGCCGAAGAATTGATTTCAACAAAGGTTTGGTTCAAGTTCAAGTCAAATGGACAGCCGCTAAAAACATTCGACAAATAGCTCAATGTTTCTTTGGATGGTAAAACCAATAATTGATAGACTAACATTTGATGCCTCAAGTTTTGATCTGCAAAGGAATTTGGCTGATAGCTGCGAACGTCCTCAAATGTCCCGCTTCAGTGCCCCATAAATCCTTACGATGTTGAACCGCATCTTCTATAGAACGAAGCTCTATCAGTTTGTTTGGTGATGTCCTTCGGTTTAAGAAATAAACCCGCAAATTGCTTTCCAGTGCACGATTAATAGCGTAGGTCCAAAATCTTTGGCCTTGTGAGGTCTGCTGCTTGTCTGCAATAAGTGCCTTGTACTTTGGCAGCAAATAGTCAAAGAAGATGTGGGCCGCAAACCCAGCAGAAGCGGGATCGGTTTTGTTGGACCACACCAAAACCTGACGCCCCAGCTCAAGCCTGTTGTGCTTCACGGCTTCATATCTAACGAAGTACAAGATTTCGTTATCACGTGCAAGAATAGAGTAGCCGTTCTGTTTGTCGCCGAGAAAATAAACGTCGGCTCCATGATATTTTGTTGTTGGCTTCGCCTTCTTCTCTCTTATTCTGGAGACAAGCAATTTCTTAACATACTCCACTAGGGAGTCGTCAAGTGGTTCTATTAACTGAGTTGCAAGATGCTCTTCCATGATTTTTCCTAATCAAACATTAAAAGGCTGGCCCCCAGGATTTCAACAGTATATGTGATCCTGGGAAGGCCTTGGCAAACAGCGTGACCTCAGAACTAGGCATGACCCAGAACCAGGCTCCACCAGCCATACCACAGGGCTTTTCTTCCACAAATGATAGCTTAGTTTTGAGCTGGAGTTCAATTAATTTTTTCACCGCGAACGCCACTTGTAGCCATTTGTCCCTAGGCACTTCCTGCCCGTCAGCATGGCGTTTGCTGAGCTTCACAGACTTGGGGTTGATGCCTATCACAAGCTGGCCGTGAACCACAGGGTAGCCACCAATCGAGTCAACGTTAAACCCATTGGCCTTGAGTGTTTCATAGTGCATGGACTTTAGAGCAATCGGTATAACAGGAATTCTGGAGATTACAAAGTCTTTATCCTTCAGCGATTCTAGGTTCTTGCTGTCTTTAGAAAGACGTTCAATAATTGATGCGGCATCAACAGAAAACAGGGGATCGGCGTCTTCACCCAATAATAATCGTTGGTGCTTTGCTAAACTGGCTTTAGCCTTAACCAATTGTTTGTCGATTTCTACTAAGGCCTTCGGCAACTCAGTCACTTCAAGCATAGACTCTTCTATGTCACCTATGAACACACCTTCTCTGAGTGTTGTGAGTTCATTCATATATGATTTCAGGACCTTGCCTAGTCCGTGGGGGACCGGAGCCTTGAATAGGAGCTCAAGCTTACGCCTAGCAATCGTTAACTTCTTGAGCTTTAATTCTTTAGCTACAACTGGTAATGCCGCCAGACTGGCTGCGGATTTTCGCAGTTCAAATCTCAAGTCGGTTAGTGCTGAAACTCTACGTTCTAATTTGGTCCCTATCTGTGCGTCATCGGGTCCGGCCTTGGACCCGACTTGGAGTAAAGGTATGAGTTTCGTCAACTGCGATTGGTTCTTTGCTGATAAGCCTTGTCGTGCTTGATAACGATCAAAATTTGAGTCAACAACCCGTGTCGCGTTTTTCATACGTTTCTCTAGTGGCTTGTACTAAAATTGAATTCCAAATAAAGAATGGGGCCGAACTCTTGACCTTGAGTAAGCCCCATTCTTTTGTTTCCTTCAGTTACCAAACGTATACTGATTCAGCTATTAAATCAAGAAATCGTCCTTGCTGATTTTCTTGACCTTGGTTTGCGCCGGAACTTTCGGACCCGGCTTTGTTGCTTGCGGACGGATCTTATTCTCAACTTTACCCTTGGTGTTGGCTACTTTAGCCTTCGGTGCCGGGGCAGCTTGGACTTTGGCGTTAGCACGAACCTTACGTACCGGCTCGTCATCTTCCTCAGCTGCACGCTTGGCACGCGGACCCTTCGGGGCACCCAGCTTCTTACCTTGGGTCGTGCCCTTAGCTTCAGCCTTTTCCTTAGCAGCTGCAGCGCGAGCCTTGATGTTTTCAATGCGTTCCGACAGCTTTTCATTCTGAGCTGTCAGCTTTGCATTTTCACGACTCAGATTTGCGACTACTGCCGCAATGTTCTTTGCTTGTTGCACTACGTTTTCTTGAGACGTTGCCATTTTGAATTTCCTTTGAGGGAGGGGTTTTAATTGCATGCACGTTTATTGTAATGCACACATAGTATTTACTACAAGACAAACAATGTTGTTCGAGAAAATAAATTTGTTTTTAAATCCTCGAACTGAATCATTAAATTACGGTTTGTGCATTATTCGGGAAACGGGTAGATACCAACCAAATCAGTCTGACGGAAACGACGTTTTGCTGTCGTGGACTTTGGGTGACTCAATGTCGCAAGCATAGCGAACGGCTCTTGACTATCACCACGGACCTCGCAGCGAATACCCGTTGAGTTACCGACCTTGATCCAGGTGCAACCAACATGAAGGAATGGGCGGAAGAATTCTAGTTCTTTAAACTTGATGCGTGCCTGTGCCTGACTCGGAGTTGGTTCTTCGGCTTCGGCTTCGCACTCATCTGAACTTTCGTCTCCGTCCTCATCTAGTTCAAGTTCTGAGGAAGGAACTAACGTTAAGCCAGGAGTTAGCACTTGTTCAAAGTCTACCAAGGTCACCAATGTTTTCGGATGGGTAGCTTCAACTACTACACCATTACCAAACACTTTGTGATAGACGGAGGTCCCAGAGGCCCACCAGGATTCAGGTATAACGTCACACATCAAATGCTCAGTGGCATCATTGTCTTCATCGGATTTAGCAAAAGTGTCGTCAACCCAAACTGAGTGCCATTCGCAATAAGGATCAAAATCAAGATCAACAATTAGACCAAGAAGTTCTCCACTAGACTTGTCTCTGGCTGCCATATCAACCGCGAACTTTACACCGTTGTGGACCAAGGACACGCACTTGCCGTTTTTGTAGACGACATCACTGATCACGGGTTTCTGGTTGGCTACTGTGACTGTGCAACTAGTCTGGTCCACGCTAGACCGGCTCTTCTTTGTTTTCTTGGTCGATTTTATAGCAGTCTTTGACAACAGATTAGAGATCTTGGCTTTATCAATTTCAGCATCAGTGGCTAAACTCAAGTGTTCTTTAAGAACGTAACTTGTCTTATCTGAAAAGTTTAAGCGAATGTCCAAATCACTGGAAAACGGAAACTCCACCACTTGACCGGTACCATATTGAGGATGACTGTACCAATCACCGGGCCTGAAGTCCGGCAGTTTAACTTTTTCAGGAAATTCTACAAGCTGACTATTATTGACGACGCTCCCTGCCTTATTGACATCTGACCTAAGTGCTGGAGTAAGATCAGAAATCTCAACTAGATATTTCCCATCCAGAAAACTCAACCACGCATGGTTAGGATCGCAGTCTTGAACTGATAGCGCCTGTCCAGGCCCCCGTTTGGGATGAATGTACCAAGCACAAGCAATAATGCGAATATCTGGTTGATTTTTGGCCTGTGCTTTTTTCGCAGCCTCAATAGACTTGCGGGTCGGAAACTGAAATGCAAGGGCCTTTACCTTATCCTGCTTTTGTTGATCGCTTACAGCCTGCGTGTCCAGTGTGAGCTTGTCCCCATCCCCACCTTTTGGCTTCAGTTTAGAACTACGATCAGTATCTTGCACAACATTAGATTTTGCCATTCTTTTGCACTCTTCAATTGCCGGACATTCGATAGGGAGCCCGGCTAGCCCTTTGAAATTAAGACTATACGTGTTTACGATTACTGAACACGATGATGGACCCATTCTTGCCGTACTTATGAACAGAAGCTGTGTGGTTGTCACCAAATGTTACGACCTTTATGTCCAAGACACCGCACTTATTACGTTCGATGGGGAACCCGCCCTTCCACCATTTGCTGGTTGAATACTTATTAATTCGCATCAACCGGGCGATAACTTTCGAACGTTTGCTTGCCACGACCACGGACACCAGTGTGCGTGATTCGTTGGATTCCCTCTGCAGCCATGCGGTAACCGGATGTAACCCGGCTTCTCGGGCTAACAAAAAGGCCCGACCTACGACATCGGTTTCAAAGCCGATGCTCTGTAATCGGGTGGGAATTGCTGGCCTGTATTTTTGCATCATTCGTACTCCGTGGTATGCCTGACATTCGATAGGGAGCCCGACTAAGCCCTTGTACATTATTTACGAGCATATCAAAATCAAGAAATTGTTGTCAGGAAGTTGCGTAACCAATTTTCATCAACGAGCTATGAAAGTGGGGGTTCAGCCCTTAACGCAGAGTACTTGTTTCAGCGTAGCCTTGATTTCTACCAATTCCGATTGTGCCTCCATAACATCATCAATATTTTTATAAGCACCTGGAATTTCGTCCAACACGCTACTATCTTTTTTGCATTCAACACCGGCTGTTTGTGTAGCAATATCGGCTAACGAAAAACTACGTTTTGCTTGCCCGCGAGACATGACGCGACCGGCCCCATGACTGCAAGAACAATAAGCTGCTTCATGTCCCTTACCACAGACAATGAAAGAACGGGCACCCATGGATCCAGGAATGATACCCAGTTGACCTTTGTACGCACCTACAGCACCTTTGCGGGTGATCCATAGAGGGCGTCCACCAAATTCCTCTTTAGACAGAAAGTTATGATGGCAGTTTACGGCTTCGTTCACCAAAGTGAAAGGTTTAATTGTGCGCTCAACAGCGGACAAAACAAGCATCAGCATGAGGTCACGATTCAGCTTCGCGTATTCTTGGCTCCACAGCATGGCTTCAACGTACTCATCAAATAGCTCGGTGCCCTCAGCGAACCAGGAAAGATCCTTGTCTGGCAAATTGACGTGCTGCCTGTACAGCTCTTCTTTTGCCAAGTTGGTCGCGGCCTCACCCACGGTCTTGCCAACATTACGACTACCCGAATGCAACATCACCCACACATTTTGGTTTTCATCCACGCACAACTCGATGAAATGATTGCCACCACCCAAAGTACCTAACTGCATGTTCATACGAGCTTCGTCAAAACGTTTGATACGTTTCATGATACGAATTGAGGGAAATCTAGATAACAGTTCCGCACGACGACGGCTGAGTTCCATGCCGACTAAACCTTGATGACGCAGGTGAATATCCCGTTGATGGTAGCTAAAACCTACAGGTACATCGCGTTCGATTTGATGACGGACACCAACCAAACTATCAGGAAGGTCAGAGGCCTTAAGTGACGTCTGTACAGCACACATGCCGCATCCGATGTCGACTCCAACAGCTGCGGGTATAACTGCCCCAGTCAGAGGTATAACGGAACCAACAGTTGCACCCATACCAAAGTGTACATCAGGCATCACCGCAACGTGTCCACCAAGAATAGGCAGGTTTGACACGTTGCGTAATTGATCAAGGGCCGTCTGTTCCACGGGCATATTGCCCGTCCACAGTTTGATTTTACCGCCAAACATTTGCTCATAAACTTCGTTCTGTTGCATAATAATCCTCTATTTAGTGATCGGAGTATTTTTACTGCTAGTTTTAATTACTTAACTTGGTCTAGTGTACACCAAGTCTTTCCACTGACAGATATTTAATGTTGGAGCCTAAATTAAAGATCCGTCAGTCTTATTTACGATCAGGAAACAGCTTGGAATTAGTATCAATAATTAGGTCGACTGCGTCTACTGGGACTTCCATTTGCGTGCTGATTTCTTGTTTGGTTGCTTGAGAAACCCACATAGAACGCATACGGCCTATGATTTGGTCAAAGGTTTTGCCTTGGTCTTTACCATCAATCAGATGCTGTTCTACCTTACGTGTTTCAGTCTCAATACCATACCAATATTTTAGAAGCATGGACCGGTTGGTACTTACCCACTCAGCAACAGATGCTAAGTCCTGATGCGACATACCTTTTGGGATTTTAGTTAAGGCTTCTGGATGTGGTGCTATGGACAACGACATGTTCAGACTATTGTTTTTGAAATCTGTCGTAGCTTGTGCAACCTTAATACGCGGTACCTTTTTGTTTGATGGTGCGTCACTGATCATAACAGCCAAGGGCAGACCCGTATCATTTCTTGATAGTCTGGACATGCCGGTTATTTCATGTTTGCTCATTTTATTTTCCGCACACCAGTTATTTACGAACAGGAAACAAAGCTCGATTTCGTTTAACGATAAGCTCAACAGCCTGAATATTTATTTTAGCTAAAGCTGCCCGGGCCTGCGGCGTCAAAGATAGGTTCCACGCAGTACGTAACAGGTCTAAGGTAGTGTCAAAGGGCACACCGTAGTCTTTGTTCGAAATAAGCAAATTCTGTACAGTAATGCTGTCCGTGGTTATACCATACCAATATTTCAGGAGTAGCGAGCGATTCGACACAACCCAATTCGCAACTTTTCTAACGTCGCTAGCTTTAAACTTTATGCCTACAGGTGGGTCCATCAATTTTTTAGGCTCAAGACTAATAGACAATGAAAAATTCGGGCCTTTGTCGACTAAGCCGTCAGTGGAGTGTGCGATCTTGACGCTAGGGTCTTTCTTATTTTGAGGTGCTGCGCGAACCATCACAGCAAGAGGCAATCCTGTATGCTGTTGGGCCAGATTCGACATACCAAATATTTCATGCTTGCTCATTTTCATTCCTTTGACTGGGACTTAGCCACTAACTATTTGACTCTATCCTATACTAAGACTTTTCCACTAGCAAGACTTTAATGTTGGCCCCAACAGGGGGTTGCTTTTCGTGACCTATAAAGCAACCCCATCCAGATTTAAATAACTTTGAGCTTACGTGTATCCTTGTTGGCCTGGAACGAACGATCTTTTAGAATCGCTGCCTTTACCTCAGCCAAGTCCAGCAGGACCTTGGATCGGGGTCGTTTAAGCCATTCATCCAGTTGCTTCAAAACTAATCGCTGTTCTTTCAGCTTGAGCTTAAGTACCTCTTGATCCAGTTTTGAAAGTTGCCTGACCCTGAGTTCAAGAATCTGCTTTGCCTGATCCCCATCGATTTCTAGATTCTTGGTGAGGAACATATCAGGGTCCTTTGCTCGCAGGGCCTTGACTATGATATCAAGTTTATCACAGGCATAAATCAAGAGTTCCGAATAAGCAATAGCTGCTCGTTGCTTAGTCTGCCTGTAGGCCAAACTCTTGCGTTCCAACTCGATACGCATTACCAGCCACTGCTTAAGCAACTCAGGTACAGACAGTGCAAGAAACTCAGTCTTGAACGTGGTGACGCCATCCAGGATCTGGGCCTTACGTTTCGTCACATTGAGTTTGAAACTCACGCTCTTGCGGGTAGCCAGCCTAATCTTTTCCACATATTTCTCAAACTGCGTCAGATTGTACGCCGGTTTGCATTCAATGGTAAGCGTGGCTGAACCCTTCGAATTGAAGCATCGTAGAGTCTCAGGCATAGCCCGAACCTTCTCTACAAATTTCTGTAGGTTGGTGCCCGGAGGCCAGTCATTGATTATCAGTTTCTTGCGGTCTAGTTCTACTTGAAGTTCGGACTCGAACTTAACTTGGGTCTCGCTGCCGGTGAAAAGCCCCATCCACCCTTTTTTGTTCTCCGGAGTCTTGAGTAATTGACCACCCCATTTGTGCGCAAACTTCAGGGTTCGTGCATAATCCGTTGGGGCCAGCACTTCACCTTTGAGCATGCGTTCTAGAATCAGAATTACGGAGTCCGGGGTAAAAGTAGGAATCAATGTCGTGATGCCAACGCCAATTCCTTCGCCACCATTAAGAATTACATTAGGCAATTGAGCGGGTAGTGTTACAGGCTCCACTTCTTTGTTATCGTAGTTAGGTACAAAGCTAGTGACGGATGCATGTAGGTAATTGGGATCAAAGAATGTTTGCCCGTATGCTGATAATTGCATGTTCGTGTAGCGCATGGCCGCCGCACCATCAACCATGTTACCCCAGTTACCTTTTCCGTAGAACACAGAAGTTGGGTGGTTGACCATGGTGGTTATAGCATCGCTAATTGACTTGTCGCCATGTGGATGATATCGACCTAGTACAACGCCTACAATACGAGCTGTCTTTTCAAACGATGAAAAAGCTTCCTTTGCCGTCCCATACATATTGCGGCGCTGTACAGGTTTAAGCCCGTCATACATATCAGGTACAGAGCGGTCTAGATTAACAGAGATTGCATAGGTAGTCATACGACTACGACCAAAATCTCTTAACGTGGAAGATTTAATGTCATTGTCTTTTGTGGGCACCAAATCTGCAGAACTTACGGTTTTACGTGATTTCGTCGTAATTCGACGTTTGGCTATCATCTTATTCCTTGTTGATTTGGGCTGGGGCTTGAACTTCAATCAGTCAGCAGACTTAGCCCTCGCTATCACAGTTTCCACCCGTAGCATTTGCGGGCAAGCCTAACATGTCCCTGCGATAAGCTACGTCTTCATTCATGAGTCTGACAAAATCAACGTGGTCCTCGGACTCAAGAGCCTTGATTTTTATCAGGGATCTAGTAGCTGGATCCATAGCCATGATACGCATCAAGTCTACATCAATCTCACCGTACCCTTTAACGTGATTTATTAGCGTTGATGATGGGGCTTTAATTTTCTTGAGCTTAACCTGAACTTGACTTAAGGTCTCACCGCACACTAATTGGTCCTTATGAATAGCATAAAACTCAGGGCTGTTAGCCACGTAGATCAAACCTCGGGTGAACAGGTCCGGCAGATACTTATAAAACAGAGATAGGAGCAAAGAGTTGATGTGACAATTGCTGGACACGACTCCTGACGGCAGGACGAACGAATGATAGCGTGGGACTGTCAAACAATAGACGGGCACCGGCTCTTTCAGTTCTTGAACTCTAAGCTTGGATACCGCTTGGTAACCCAATCCACTTTCTTTGTCTGTTAAAGCCTGGTCTTTCAGATGATTGTTTGAGGGACACCACACACGATCACCGACCTTCATATCCTTGGACTTAACGTACACAAGTTTTTCATGCTCTGGATGTGGTTCAGTATCACGACCATACATTGCTCGGGTTACTACACACACCCATTTATGATTTTCATCAACTCTGAATTTCGAACGTCCGATTTCAAAAGCCATTAGTCGGTCTACGTTTTTGACCAATTGCGCGGTTGCTGGTGCCCAGATTTCTTTTCCGTGGTGCCATACAGGCACCTCAAACACTAGTTGTTCTGCAGTGTTTCCCCGTTCCTGAGTTAAAGAACTATTAGCGAGGCCTCTAATAGTTGCCGTATGCTCAGTCCAAACAAAGTCCTCTGATTTTGACTGGCTGCGGGCCATACTCCTGACCCGAATTTGAGTGTCGCCAATAAATGGGCCATCTGGATCCGGGTCAGCCAAACAGATGATTTTGCCAACCGTGAGTTTTGCACAAGGGTCTACGGCCTTTGCGTCATATCCAATAGCTGCCAGAATATTAACAATTTCTTCACTTTCCAGTGTTGTACCTTTTTTATCCTTTTTTAGTGCATTTTTGACTTTGCCTTTTAATGGCAGTACAGCCTGGTAGGGGAACCTGGCCTCTTTGGCCGAGCCGCCTGCCGATTCCCCTTCTACGATAAAGAGTTCACGATCCGCAACTTTGGTACGCATATCAAATGAAGCATATTTGGCGGGCAGTCCATTGCGCTTCACAGCATTCAACGTGGCTGCTGCCTTTTTCGACATCGTGAATTTGGTCTTCAACTCATTGAGCTTAGTCGCTCTTTCACATAAGCGTGAAGCCAATGCTTTATTAGCCTTGAAGAATTCTATGGTGGCTACCGTTAATTTCTTTTGAAATTCAGGACCCATGCGCTCATCGCTAAGTTTTACCTTATCCTGGGAATTGAACTTGGCTTTATGCAATTTTGCGTTGACTAGGCCAACCAAGCCTTCTTTGAAATCCGATTCACGGAAAGGCAGAATTACTTTTCCTTTGACCGTTCGGGTCTTGATATGGGGCTTTAAACCCGCGTATAGGGCGCTGACAACGCTATCAACGTGCTTGCCACCCTGGCTATTGGGTAGCCCGTTGGTGAACCCCCTGAGATCACATCCATCGTAATTGGAGAACGACACAACTACGTCTGCTGCATTCGGATCACCGGGTTCTGATTTATACTCGAAATATTTTGATTCGGCACCAACTTTAAACTTGTCTAAGCGTGCTTGAACATACTCAGCGACACCTGTCTTTGACAAGAACTGACGCTTGCCCCTGGGGGTGGAAATAATGATGGCGAAACCTGGATTGAAATAAGCCATGATTTCAGCCCATTCAAGTGCTAGTGCCCCAGGGAACTTGTTGGTCGAGAAAATTGAAGCATCGGGCTTGAAATGAATAACCGTACCCTTCTTGACCAGTGTGCCGTCCGGACCTTTCGGAGCCTTACATTTTGCAACGGGGGATGTTAGCTTACCTTTCTTGAAACCTACCGAGTACCATTGGTTCTCGTAGAAAGTATGAACATCAAAGAATTCGGCGGTAGCATTAGTTCCTTTAGCGCCAATACCATGAGTATTTGATACCAGCACTCCGGGTTCAATAAAATAAGTATGTTGGTTGTCAACAGTCATGCCGTAAACAGGCACGGGTTCTGTTGTGTGGAAAGTTTCCACACTAATGACCGTGAGCTCACTGTGCGTATACGGCGTGATCAGCATTTGTCCAGGTTCCAACTGTTGGGCCTGAACTTTCAACGTCCAGTAATCAGTGCGAACGTAGTACGGATGGTCGGGAGTATTCTCAATAACCGAACCATCGCTTAGGGTTACGCGCACCAATTCATCAACGTATTTGGTTAGTTGTACATGTGATATGAAAGACTGTGCCTGGACATCATTATCAACGTCCCAAGCAACGATAGGAATTGGTTCTTTATTCGTGGTCCAACGTTCGTATAGTTCTTTGAAGGCTACGGTGTTTCCTTTAGCTATTCTGACTTGTGTTGAACCAACAAAGCAACCAATCGACACCTCGTAGGCTTCGCTATCATACTTACCTGACGTGTGCAAGGCACCAAAAGCCGCCTGCATCGTGTCCATTTTGTTGACGACATCCTTGCCATTCACATGAATGTGAGTTTTGGTCACGCCTTGAGGGATGCCGTGGCCCCTATCCAGTACCCAAAAACTACCGTCGCTATCTACGTGCAACAATACTGCATCGTTACGACCGGCCAGCCCTTCGTCCAACCCGTTGTCCATAAGCTCACGTACAACTAACCACAATCCCGACGAATCAGTACCCCCAATGTATTGACTTGCGTTTTTGCGAATAGTGTCAGGCCAAACAAGAGTTTCAATATTTTTACTGGTGTAGGCTGCTACTTTCTTTAACGCTGGATTTGCTTTTGTATTTGGTGTAAGGGCCATGGTCTTTATTAAGTTAGGCAGCGATTACGAAACGATAGGTAAATGGTGTAATTGCTTTCTCTAGTTTGGATTCGAAAGCTATAAATTGAGTATGAACGTCTCTAGCGGTTGGTCCCCACAAGTCAAGAACGTTATCCACTAGTACTCCAACTCTGTGTCCTGCATCAGTTTGATGTGCAAGTCGGTCTCCCCAGAAATACATACCATTAGCATCCGATGATAGTCTTAGACTCGAACACACGTAATTACCAGTTTTCAACAGCTCACGAATAAACCAATCATTGGGGCTAGTGGGTCCTCCCAGATCAGCAATGAGTTCCCGCCATACTTCTACCTGAATGGCTATTCTAGGTAGCACGGTATTACGCAAGACCAGCATGTGGACTAACCAACGTATCTCTGGATCGCAATAGGGTTCTTCCGTCGAGTGTATCAAATAGACTTCGTTGTGGGCTAAACTGAATTCCTCGAACTTGTTCCCGTTAAAATAGTTGGTGCTCAACAATTTATAGTCTTTACGGAAACGCTGGAGCTCAGCTGCATTAAACGCAAGATGACCTTCGGCATTAGCCTTACCTAGACCCAAGTCGAGTAGATATGCAGCAGACGCAACATCGCAGCCCATGTTAGGTTCTCCTGTCTATCAGTCAGCAGTGTTGTCGAAATTATGCTCGTCTTTGTCCAAGACCGACATCAAGGCATTCAGCATAGGCCTAACACTCGATACCTGGCTATAGAGACAGCGCGTCGTATGCAGCGGTGTAAAATTACCACCTTGGCTGATCTCAATCGCAGTATCAATGTACTTGGTCCCGAACTGCAGGGTAATTCTCGTGAATCCAAGCTTAAGCTGGATCTTGGGTAGCGGTTTAGGTTCTTCTTCCAAGACCACGATGGGTAGCTTCTGGCTATCATACCAGTACTCTACATTTAATTTACAACGACCACGACTTTCGCTGTAGTCAAAGGTCGAACTGTAGCCCCAACGCTGAAAGAACGCACGCAGCTTTTCCTCCATTTGGGGCACCCAGCGCTTGGCCTTGTCCAACACTTCCGGTTTCAGGGTCTCGAACTTCATTGTTCGGTTCCCAATCGAGGCTTTAAAAAATTCTTTACTGTTCCAGGCGGTCCCCACCTTGTCTAAGAACGGATCCAGAATTTCGTCTTTGAACGAAACCTCGGTACCTCGCAGTTTATGCTTGTTGGCCAACAACTTTACCGCTGGCATAAAGTTAATGTGGATACGTGTCAAGGGTAGTCCAATTTCCTTGAGCGCGGTGTACGACTCAGCATCGGCAGGCAAGTACCACTGCTTGATACGCGTAAGCCTGACTGGCTGCTTTTTGTGTCCAGTCTTTGACGCTGGCTGGACGCTAGGCTCCGACGTGTCGTCGCTATCGTCAGCGTCGAGGTCAGTATCTAAGGAATTGGGGGCTTGGGATGGAGCTTTCGTAACTCCAGATGGGATATTCACTCGGGCGTCTCCGGTGTTGTCTCAATAGCTGAATAGAAGCGTTCTTTGAAGGCCTCTGTTTGGGTCACAACAAAGGCTAAGATACGAGCCTCACTTACAGCATCACGTGCATTACGCGCTTTCTTTATTTGTTCGGCCAAACGATAGGCCTTACCCACAACAACGATCTGAACTTCTTTAGCTGGACAGTAAGGATTGCCTTTTGTGTGATGGCACGAACTCCACTTTTTAGACTCAGCAGGGTCAAGGTGTCCACATTTCTTGCAATTTACTGAATACAGCGCGAGGTGATCTCTAGTGTCCACCATTACCCCTACTTTAAGTATAACAAATGAAGATAGGGCTAGGATCTACAAAAAGACCCCAACCCTAAGTTTACTCTAAAATGGCAACAAATTAATCATCGGTATCAAACAAATCTTCTTCGGTATCATCGCTATCATCGCCGGAATCCGAATCATCGTCATCGTACTCCGAATCCGAGTCCTCGTCGTTATCAGAATCGTCATTGTCAGAGTCATCGTAATCTTGATCTTCGTCATCGTCCGGCGCTAGTTCATCGTCATCCGAGCTATCGTCGTCATCGTCATCCGAGGACACATCCAGTTCATCTTCGTCATCGGCGGTATCATCCGAATCGTCGTCTGAGTAATCATCAGCGTCATCCGAATCGTCGTTGTCTAAATCGACCTGATCTTCGTCGTCGCTGTCATCCGAGTCATCGTCCTCACTATCCGAATCCTGATTCTGTTCGTCATCCGCAGCTGCTGCAACACCGCTGACGAACACATAATTAGGATCCAGGGCAATTACCGGTCCTGCCTTTGTGACGTAGATGAAAATACCGTCTTGCAATTGCACATCGTCAATCGTACCCACTTGTTGCAAAATTTCGTGATAGATCAGGTTGCCGACAACTGCCTTTACCGTTGAGCGCGGAATAACCAATCCACCGGCACCGAAGTACGCAACTTTTGAAGGCTTGCCCGAGGCTACAGTAGTCGTAATCACCCGGATAAACACTTGAGAACCCGTTTTAAGGGCCTCAGCTACAACAGACTGGGTGCTAGCCTTCGGACGACCAGGCTTAGCCTTTGGCGTGGACTGGGCTTGGGCCTGTGCCTGACGTGCGGCCTTGGCACCAGGCTTCGGACCACGACGCTTGACTTCAGGTTCCGGCTGGGCCTTCGGACGCCCTGGTTTAGCTTTGGCCTTATTGGCCTGAGCCTTACGCGCTGCCAGCGCATCTGCTTTTTCTTGAGCCAGGGCTTCGGCCTTGCGCTTAGCCAGAACTGCAGGGTTCACTTTCTTCTGGACCTGCTCTTGAGGTTTCGGGCCTCGGCGTTGTTGCTGTTGTTGAGCCGCAGGACGTCCGACTTTTTTCTGAATTGCCATTTTTGAAATCCTTTGTTTAACGCGTTAATTAATTAGTTATAACTAGTTGGTGTTGTGACGGACACCCACATAAACCGTTTCTTCACTTCTTATTTACTAGGGTCTTAATTTTCGAACAGACTTTCCCCTTGAGCTATTAGTTCAGTCTCGTAGGCTCTTGCAATGATATGCAGATCGTCAGGTGTTACTTGCTCGTTGACCAACATATAGTCCAAGGTCTCCAAGGCTGATGCCTTTTGGTTCTCTTTGATTTCTTTCTGTTTGAGAGACCCTAAATGTTTAAGCACCAACGCTAATTGAGACTTAGACAAAATACCTAACATAGGCAATACGCTGTGCAGTCTGCGTGTGATAAGTGCCGTGGACTTGAATTGAAACGAGATCAAACCTGAGTCCTCATTTCGTACTTCTTTTACGTTGGTGTCTGTCCTACGAAGATTATAGCTGGGTACCAAGATCGGGGCTTTTGATTCAACTAATCCGTTTAATGTTGGCTTTGTTGATCCTTCTACTAAGGGAAACACAAATAAGGTACCGTCGTCACTGATCGTATAACCTGGGGTCAATGTCTGTTTCTGTGTCTTGCGATTAGCCTCCAAGGACGCAAGCTGGAGTTCATGAACTTCAAATTCCTGGTCTTTTCCGAACTCCAACACTTTTGGTATAAAAACAAGGCTAGTGAACCGTTCAACTTTGGCTGTCATGGCTGTATGGAACCTCAAAGGGTGTTGTTGACATGTATTTACTAGCTTGAAATTAAAAGCTCACAACTAGCTATTTACTCTGCTTCTTGAGTCTCAGCATTTTGTCCGCGTGTGCGCTTCGGTGGCATCAATACGTCCTTGAATGCAGCGGGCAACGTGCGCGAGGACTTACGGAAAGAGCGATAAACCGGATCACTTTTTTCCAGGTCAACAATGACGGGACGTCCCGTTTTTTCATTCTTCGTGATTTGCTGAATGTACTTGAAGAGCACAGACAATGAACCATCAGCGGCCTTGCGGTTGACGCGCAGGATCAGACGAAATACGGTGTTGGCAGGAAGTCGCATTGCGCCCTTGACCTCGGTACGACCTTTAATTTGAGTTGGAAATTTCTTGTCATTGGTTGCCTTGAACAAAGGTCCCGAGATACGAGCCATCAAGCCATTCAATGTACGTGGATCATAGGATCCCAAATCTGCTTTCTTGTTGTCCGCTGCGTTGACATCATAACGACCTTGATAGCGAATGGCGCGAACGGCGTTACCCAAGAGTCCATCTTTTTCGGTACGGACCGTGACTTCAAGAAAATGCGGTTTGAAATCCGCTGGTGCCTGGAACGTAGGTAGTCCTTTGCGGGCCACTGTTTTTGCTGCAGGCTTAGCCTTTGTTTTTTGGTTTGTTGATGTGGTGGCGTGGGCTTGGATGGGTGCTGATGTCGGACTTTTGGATTTCAGCTTTGGACTTGAACTTGATGACTTTGTGGATGAGCTACTGGCTACTTTCTTTTGTGTCGGTGCTGGGTGCTGGGTGGAAGCTTGATTCTTCGCTACTTTCTTGTTGATCATGGTTATTTCCTGTTGTGTTTGAAACTGTCAATAGTGAATGAAGCTCTGCATTTAAAGTTACGATCAGTTCCAGCAATCTGGTTTGAGCCAGAATAGATGCTCCTTTGTGATCCCCTTTCATGTGCAATCTGCAGATTTCAAATTCCGGTGTTGTCTGCAGAATTTTGGTGCTCACTTGCGGACGATCTACTTCTTGCTGCATATACAATAGGCCGTCTCTACAGCGCCAGAACGGATTGTCAACTTTCAACGTAATATACAGCTCTTGGAGGAAAGTTAAATCCTTGAGTCTGTATGCTGCATTTACTAGCTGAAATAATTCAGGGTCTCCACCCCTATCTGGATGCACTAAAGAAGCAACCATTCGATACGCAGCTTGTACCAAATGAGATTCCGCGTTGTATAGCTGCTCGGTGCCAAAACTAATGTATCCAGCAGTTGTTATAGCGTCCTGTGCAATTGTTTGTGGCGTGCCTTTGGTTGCGAGTCGGATTTCACGGCGCAATCGAATGACTGTTTTTGCTTCGGGTAGGGCATCAAAATATAAATTGGCGAATTTCAGGACCTGTGTATGGAGCTTGTAGTATTTCTGACGATTGGCCTCCATCCTTGATTTTAGAATTCGATAATGATGAAGCTTAGCCAAGTCAATTGATGATCGTTCATAAACAGTTAATTGTCCCATGACTTTTCCGAAATTTCAGCGTAAGCACCGCAGCCATGGGCCTGAATTTCGTAGATGCGGATGACAAAGAATTCGCGATTCGGTGGTGCCTCTTCCAAGAACACAATAATACCTAGGTGACCTGTGCTCAGTACAGATTCCCAATTGTTGGAATTCTTGTTGAACCGCGAAGCCGTAACCCAGTTATCATTTGTTACGTCATAAGCAATACGACACAGGTAGTTTCGACCATCAGTAGACAAGGTGATGTCGTCTGAGCTCAACGTAACTTCCGTACCTAGTTGCGGTACATTCTTGAACTTAGGAATCGGCGGCTTAACGAAAGGTTTTTCTTGCGTGTTCGTGTTTGAGGTGGTCATTTTAGTGTCTGGTATTTTGGTACTGATTAAATTCTATTTAGGCTAGGCTAGCACACCACGGGCTGGCGGCTTCAACAATCGTGCTTGATCCGACGAAGCTTCGATGAATGCTTTTATTTCTGAGGGCTGGCGAACAACGGGCAGGCACTCAGGCAGATTGTCCGCGATCCACATATCGGCTTCGCCCTTAGTCTTGAAACTGTCGATAGCCGGACGCTTTTGAATTTCTACACCGAATTCATCCTGCACTGAAATGCTACGTGTTTTTGAGCGCAGGGCAGTCCATTCTTTGTGCCCTGGATTCTTGATGAGAACCACCCAGTGCGGACTATGATATTCGATACAGACTTCAAGTTTCGGACTTTTCTGTGCACGCCACATAAACTGTATCCTTTATTTACTAGGCTAAAAATGGTGATTGGGTGAAAGCTGTAATTAGTGTTGTTTTTGTCTATTTACCGGGCTTGAATTTCTGCTCCTGCCTGGTCCAATAATTGAAACAACCCGTCACGACACTTTAAAGCTCTTCCTTGCGAGTCAGTGGTACTCTTACGATCAACTGATCTATAATAATCAAATAATAAATCAAGATCAGCACCAACAGGGATCCTTTCGCGTAATTGCACATGGAAGATCTCACGTTCGCCTGCGGGCAGAGCTTCGAACATGGTGTCGTTTAACTCCACAAACCAAATAGGCCATCCAGCGCTCTCAGCCACGATTTCATGTAAAAAATCTATATTAGTGTGAAAATTGGGTTTGAGCTCATATGCCATGCATCCAACGCTACAACCCTTGAACTTTTGTCCCTTGATTGCAGGGAGAATACCGTAGGTGCCGGACATAAGCATATCCAGCTCGTAGTGCTTCTTGGCTAGATTGACGTGCAGTTCTTTGACTTTGGGATCGTTGTGATAAGACAGAATCTTGTTGGACATTTCGGTTTCCTTTTCGTTGGGTTTTTGTTTGGTAACTGCTAATTATTTACTATACACTACTATTTCTCGCAGGCAGCAAAAATGTGTCAAGAACAGTTTTGTTGGGCAGTATAGACCTTTTAAACGTTTGAATTTAGGTTGGTGCCGGAATAGGTGCTTTAGCCAGCAGGTAAGTAAGCATCAAGGATTCGAACACATAGTAATCAACTTCGGGTTGTCCACGAAATACTTGGGCTGCGCTAACTGTAGCACGGGATGAACGTGTTAAGGATTGTACTGCAGACTGAGCCGCTGATTGATAGGACCAAGCCTCAGGATTTGTTTGAGACAACGCTAGTCTAGCATGGGCCGCCGCTTGTTCACAGGCGTCAATAGCCTCCACTAATTTCGAATATACAGGGTTACCAGTTAGCACCGAATTGCAGTAATCCTTGCACAGTTCAATAGCGGCACGGGTCTCCTTAGCGTAGTCCTCATCATTGTTGGTCAGGGCCGTCAACGTTTTGTTGGCCCTAACGATTGCCAATTGCCATTCAACTACAGACAGATCGGCACCAACGGGAATTGCTTTCAGAGTTTGTACCAAATAGGCCCCTGAGTTGTCAGCCGGTTGTCCATCCAAAATAGCTGACACCAACCGAGCTAGCCACGATGGGATTCCCAGTTTATTTACTTTTTGCTCGGTAAAGGCTCCACCATACATATTTTGCTGTTGAATTAAACCTATTACTTCACGCACGTAATCAATGTCTGTTGTCAGTTGAGCAAGGCACTGGGCCTTGACTAAAGGATCACTATTGAAGGCTGGCATTTTGTTTTCCTATTTTCGGTTAGGTTTTGATGTAATAATTTTGTTAAGACTAGCACAGCACAAAAGATTCAACTAGACTATTGTTGTTGCTTAATTTCATCGCGTTGAAAAATCAAATTACTAATCTGGTCTTGCATATCATCTGCTTGCTGTTGAAGCTCGTCAACTTGTTCTTGAAGAGCCTCATGTTCTGATTGTAGGTCAATCAGATCATTAGTTTTAGACCCATACTTGTTATCCATATAGGTGTGGAAAGCATCGGCTAGCATCATGGCGCAGAAAAACAAAAAGGCGCAAATTATAAGTACGTTGAGACTGTTCATTTGGACTCGTCCTTAGGAAATTTTGTGGACAGCATCTCTTCTAGTTTAATACAATCCTCTAGGTTAGATGTCAGCATCCAATGGTTAAATAGTTTTCTCAGTCTGCCCCGTGTTGTTTTATTTGCTTCTGAGTTCGGGGGCCTCATTCTCAGGGTATTGTTTCGACGCAGCCCTTATTTATCGTGGGCAATAGCGATGGCTTCAATCTCAGAAATGGCTTCACGTAGAGCCTGCACATATGAATAACAGGCAACGCGGTCAAACGAGAAGTACGAAGACGAACGAATTTCTGGGGAAGTCTGCCGCTTACTTACGTTCAGACAAGCGTGTGGGTTACCAAGCTGGGTTACTACGTTTATAGACAATGTGTATTCTTCCAGCTTATGGACGATCCAATCGATCAAGCCTGCCTCAACCTTGACAACAGGTTGACCGAACGGCCGTTCAGTGTTCGCCATCCGGGTCACAGGAAATCCCTGTTCAATGTTTATACCACGAGAATTGAGGGCCATCGTCAAGTAAGCTGAAAATTCAATAACCGACATTTTGGCGACTGCACGCTTGCCGATCAGGGTATTGGCGTATCGGGTGTAAAGGACGGCACATAATTCCTTGACCTCTTTTATGGTCAGATGACTGCCGATCAATTCGTTAGTACCAATACGGTTTGTATCTGCAGATACCTCGCCTTTACGATTGTTGACGATGACGCGCATGTTGTTCAACACATTAAACTGGATCAATTCAAATTTCTGTTCGAAATTCATTTGCTTTCTCTTCTTGGTTGTAAGAGGGTTAGACCGGCTTGGCCCTAGCGGTGTTGTCTGTGAACTCTATTTCAAATGTCCATTAGTTACGAAATGTTGAAGCCAGCCAGTGTCTTGGCACGCACACGTTCACCGAGATCGCGATTTTCAAAACGTTGTGCACGGATGCTGGGTGGTGCACCAAAAAATCCCTGTGCTACGTTGAAGCCATCGGCTACACCCGCTTTGACAGCCGCTAGGATGTCATCCTTAGTCCAGGAAAAATTCTGTGTACTGGGGTTGCGAACCTCGCGAACTCGATCAAGCATGAAATCAAACTTGATTTCCTCCTCTAAGGAATAGAAGGTAACGGGTAGGTGGCGGTAATGATTGTATATGACACCACGTTTCACTAGATGCATATCGATGTCACGGTGCATTTGGCTGAAGGCCCGACCCTCAGGAGTATAAGCACCAACGTCATAGCAATAGCCACGATCATCGCGTTCCATATAATACTGGATAGACTGGATAACCCAAGTGTAGGTTAAACGTTCCTTAGCAGTCTGCTGTTGAACCCAAACTTCGTCACCTTCCCAAAATTTGGTATCAGGTAATGGTCCGACGTAAGAACGGTTCACGAGTTTATTTTGCAAATCGTTGTAATTGTCCTCCTTAAGAAGACTGGCATATTCTTCTTGGTAGCGACGGTCGTCTTCTTGTTTGTCTATCAGACAGATAGAGTAACCATCACTGTTTTCAGTGACGCCGTTGTCCCAAGACACCACGGCTACCCCGTCTTGTTCATACACGCCTTGTTCGCGACACAGATAACCAATGCGTTCTCGATATGACAGAATACGCGTCTTGGATAGTATGGTGCCCTCTGTGCCATCGGCTACGCCCCGGCGACCCCAGACACGAGCCTCGTTATCCATTTGCATTACGACGCGATCACCGACACGAAGTTGTGAACTTAACATTTGATTAACTCCAAATTAGGAAATGAGGCGCATGAGGCGCTTCAAGTCGAGTAAGGCTTTCAGGGTTGCGGCGGTGAAAGACTCGGTATCCTCAGATGCGTATATACAGCGCTTGCTGGCGCGACCTTTGGCGAAGGTCTGCACATACATACACATACCGTACTCGAGACCTACCAAGTCGCGCTTGATCGAGATCTGAGGATTGAGCTCAGCTACTAGCCGCATAATTTCTGACAGGTTCGCAGCGGTCCCCGTAGGTTCAGGCTTTTCGAAATCCTCGATTGCGAGGTGCAACGCACGTACATAATCAGCTGTGACCGAAGGTTCATACAGAACCCAAAGCTTGGGTTCGCTGCCGAAGGTGTGGACGCCTAGGTAATGTCCATCGTCTTCCTTTATGGATACAGCCAATCCGTTGTGCGCCAGTCTATGGATCAAGCTGGTTTGATCGAGGTGCTCGTCGGTCGGGTCAACGGCTTTGTCGTTCGTAGGTTCGTCTTCGGAAGACTTGCCCAACGACTCGCGCGTGGCTTTCTGATTTGCGACGGCCAAACGTACCGAACGTTCAACTTTGCTAAGTCCCTCCTCACCGTGGATGGCGAGAATCTCGTAGAAGACCAGAAGCAATTGCTGTACGAATTCCTCGCCGGTCTTGGACCGGTAGCCTTTAAATGTAGTGAACGGGACCCGCAGGGCGGAAGTCAGGAACCGAATAAAGAACGAATGGTCTTCTATGCAACGAACAAATCCTTTGAGCTCAAACTGCAAATCACATTCGGTGTACACTATGAATTCGGTATGAGTACGCTTAGCTTGTCTTAAGCTTAAGCAGTTTAGGGCAGTCAAAACCAGGCTACAAACCAGGCTACGGATGAGGTTGGTGTCTTCTGTTAAGTTGCGTGAGGTCATGTTATGAAGTCCTGTCTTTGATTGTTGTGGTTACGCGGGAGCGCCGTTTACCATCCAACGGGCACAGAGGATACGGTCGTCATGTAGCAACGATATACGAGCATTGACCGGAAAGACAAATTCAGGGCGGTTGCGAACCAAGGCCCCATACAGGGGGATCGAAGGCTGCGCCAATGCAGCGGCCATACTTTCGGACACAACCGGTTTGGAGTCGGCAGAAGCCAGTGTTAGGTACACACATTTTTGTGTGGATTCGACCACGCGTCGAGCCTTTTGTTGGTCGATCGCACAGAAGCTACAGACATTAACATATGCGTGTTGGTGCGTTGAGCAGAACGGCATGGTCTCTTCCTTTTCGTTGGGGTGCGGTTCATGACTATGAATAATAGTTCTCAGTGCGTGATAGGTAATCCACGAATTTTTCGGGGCCAGCGGCACGTGCTTTCACAAAAGCTGGATAGTCCTGTAGATGCTGCAATACATGAAGAAGATCTTGAATAGTACTGCCGTAGCTATCGGAGATAATATAAGTATGATCGTCATATTTGCCCAAACCCAGTTCCCAACGTTCATCTTTGGTGGCGGTGTATAACAATTCGCCTCGAAACATCGGTTCTGAGTAGTCCACATTATCGTCCAGCTTGTCTGTGAGGGTTAGAGTTAGGCGGGACTCTGCGTGTTCGATAGTTATTTTGTTTGCATTGTCCTTACGCTCAATAGTTAGACCCCATGCTTTTGCGAACTCTCTGAATACTATTGACGGTTTGTTGATTTTCATTTTGATTTCCTTTTCGTTAGGACCTAGTCACTACACTATAATTTATATTGCAGCTGGTGCCAACCTTTATTTTACAAATCCAATGACATCAGCCAGTAACTGAGCCAAAAAATGAAGGGCATCTAACTTAGACAGCTCGGTATGAGTTGGGCTTAAACTCACGTTCACGCTTGTGCGTAACGCACTTTAACTTCAATCCACTCTTCAGTTTTGACCGGCGGTTGTTCTTGAATGTCCTCGAAATGGGCACGTACTAAATCTTCGTCTAGGATTTGGTTCGAACGGTCCTTGAATTCGAGTTCCATCAAATAACCTTCATCACCATTGAACTGGAAATTCTGACCTTTAGCCTTATCGTACACGAACTGTTCCAAGCTCTCGATTTCGGTCTTGATATCTTTAAGCTGGGCTACTAAGGCCGCTCTCTTGACGCGTAGACTATATAATTCGTTGGCACGTTCACGTATCGTTTTGTTGTTAATGAACTTCATAATCAGTCCTTACAATGGAGCGGGGCAAAGAACAAGTTAAGTAGATCGGACATTTGCATGTTGAAACCAGCGTAGGCCTCGTTTTCAACATAGTCAACTTTATGTTTGAGTAAGCACAAACGGAAGCACGAGGCATTATTTCTCTCAAAGCTCCAGAACCTGGACAAAAATTTTATAGCTACGTTATTGTCTGCAAAGCCATCATAGGAATCCCATACAATTTCTACTGCTGGGTTCCCTCTCAAAAGCATACCCGGAAGTTTTAGAATCTCTTTTTCCAGGATAAGTATAACTATAGCTTTTTAGTTTGAGAATTCAGTGCTAATAGCTCATTGTATAAATCGAGATTGGTTTTCACAATTTCTCCTTTTCGTTAGGTAGTTTAGTTGGTGCCTAGGAATTTATGTTACCAGTTCCCACTTGAGTTCTGAACCGGGCAGGAAATCCTCTTCAAATACAAGTTGCTCAAAAATTGAGCCATCAAAACGTATGACTAAAGCCTCTGCTTGACCCCTGAACTCGGGCACCTGACGTTCGGTAATAACGAATGACTCCAAACTAGAAAACACAACAACGTAGAACATGGTAACTCCTAATTAGGATCGTATAAATTCAAATAGACATTAAATTTCTACAGGCATGGGCACAGGCACGGACGCAGCAGATAGCAAGTTTAGAAGTGTGTCGCGCTCCCAGAGCCAATGAGCTTCAGCTGAATCTGCTGCTGAGTATGCTGAATCTATTGCTGAGTATGCTGAATCTGATAATGACCAGTAGGCTGACCGTGCTGCTGACTCTGCTGACCAGGATGCTGACTCTGCTGACCAGGATGCTGACCAGTAGGCTGACCGTGCTGACTCTGCTGCTGACTCTGCTGCTGACTTTGCTGCTTCTTTAGCCCTCAGTCTTTGTTCAGGATTAGCTAAATTTGCAATTTCGGCCTCAAAATAAGCCACGCATTGTTCAATTGCGCTAACACAAACGATGGCATACTCGGCGGGGTTCAAACGCAAAGGGACAAGTGTATGTTCTGCCCTAGCCTTTGCTAACTGCCATTTAACTTTAGAAACGTCGGCGCCTACGGGTATTACAGTCAAAAAGTCTACCGCAAATTGTTGAGCATCAATGGGAGAAAGATTCTCAAAAATAGTGTCCTCAAGTCGCGCCAGCCACACGGGTAGACCAAGTTCGATTGGATACTGATCGTGATCGTAGCTCTCCAAGGTACAGCCAACAGCGCATCCATGTTTAGCTTCAGGGTCCCAGCCTACACGCTGCATGATATTGTCTGCTTCATGATGAGCTTTAAGACGCGCTACGTATTTAGCTTTAATTGCAGGGTCGCCGTGAAATGCTTTCATGATCTTGTTCCTTTTCGTTGGGTTGTTTGATTCAGTGATTCCAGTATAGTTTAGGTTGGTGCCAACGTCAACAATTATTTTAAATAGTCTCGTCAATCTGAGATTCGGCATCAAGCAACAAGCGTGTGAGAACCTGGGTCTTGTTCAATTTCCAAGTCTTGGCTAGGGCCTCCAAAATTTTTGAGGTTTCGGGACTAAGTGTACTACCGGGCAGGCGCTTGCCTCCAGCTTCTTTCAGTGATGTATAAGCATTGGTCTTACGAACTCGCTGTTTTGGTTCGGTCTTGGGTTCAATCACGGAGTCATCACTGGTCAGGAGTCTCGCCAAATAGGCGGTCTTTGCATATTGATACTCATAGGCGGTCTTTGCATATTGATACTCGGTGAACATAAGTTCAGAGACTTCTTGAGCATACTCAGCAGTACGCAGACTTGCTGAGAAAGTACTCCAATTAGGGGCCTCCGGGTAAACCGAGCTATACAGAGAAGTGCTTTTGTCAGCCACAGCTGCTTCAACCAAGCTGAGCATGTCGGCCTGAACTAAATCTGCCTTGAGTGTTATTTTGTCAAAGAAATCATGACCATCAGCATACGTCGCGGTCAAAATTTCCACCAGTGAGGCAGCGCTATAATATTGTGTGTTCATTATCTTTCCTTAATTACGATTTATTTTGTTTTATTACCTACGTTTTACTTCGAGCTGGCACCAATACGCTTAGCCTGACGAATCAACGATTCTTCGATAGCCGAACGCTTGGTCCCATAGTGTTCGGTCAATGTAGCTAAGGCTGCGCTAGCCTCAGCGTTGATGCGGACGGTTCCTAGTCGCTGTCCACCATCTGCAAACAGTGAATTCTCCATGGCTTGTACGCGCTCGTTAGCCGTCATGGCTGTGCCTGTGAAAGGACGACCGCGCTTGACTACTATGTTTTTAATTTTTTTCATTTTGCATGCTCCAGTTGTTTATTGATCGTTGGTGCCGTGCCTTGCCCTAATTATAGCACAGAGGATTTAGGCTTCAATCAACAGCTTCAGTAAGGTATCGCGCTCCCAGAGCCAATGAGATTCAGCTGAATTGGCTGACAGTGCTAACTCTGCTGATGACCATACTGCTGACCAGTAGGCTGAAAGTGCTAACTCTGCTGACCAGGATGCTGACTCTGCTGACCAGGATGCTGACCAGTAGGCTGACCGTGCTAAATCTGCTAAACGTGCTGACTCTGCTGAATCCGCTGCTGAATCTGCTGCTTTTTCAGCTTCTTTACGCTGGTCCTCCGTAGCTGTTCCCTCAACCTTAGCTTTGCAATAGTTGATTACCAGATGGAGGGCTTGGTAGCATTTAACAGCGTAGTCCTCTTTGTTATATTTTAATGCTTCCAGCTGCCGTTCGTGACGAGCAACTGCTAGCTTCCATTGGACGGGTTCCAAATCCTTCCCTATGGGGATTGCTTCCCTCAAATCTACATGGAATTTAGCTCTAAGGTCTGCGGGCAATCCCTCAAACATTGACTCACTCAAGTATGCTAGCCACAAGGGCCATCCGGCATGATCAGCTACTGTCTTGTGCTTGTCCTCACTATCTGGGTCAATATCGTGCGCCATACAACCAATACTACAGGCTACAAATACTTCGTGGTCGTCACGCTTCTCTAAGTTACCGTATGTACCGGAACGAAGAATATCAAGTTCGTAATGTCTACGGGCCTGAGCTACATGGTAGTCTTTTACTGCTTGATCGTTGTGATAAGAAAGTACGGTCATTTTAAGTTCCTTAGTGGTTTAAATTTAGTGCAGTGATTCCAGTATAGCTCAACTTAACGATGGTGCCAACAATTATTTTAAATAGTCTTGAGCTTTTACCATCAGGGTCTCGAATTCTGAGGCAGTTAATCCAGTATTCATGCCACAACCACCGTCGCAGGTATCCAGGAATTCGGAAATCTCTAGAACGTAGGGGTCAGTGCCGTAGACAATCAAACAGTGGTCAATGATGCGTTGACGAGCTACGAACGCATCATTGTTGGATTCAGCCAAAATTCTTAAAGCTGAATTCAGGTTAGCCTTTGAAAGTTTGGTCTTCATCAATTAGTCCATAGGTGGGTCAAAGGAACGAGCCTCTATGCACAGTGTATGGGCTTCGCTTAATGCCTTTTGCCCCAGTTCAAAGCCATTACCGTTGCGGTCATTTCCGTGATGCATCAAAGCCGTACCTATAAGCTTCTGCAATTCAGTGATAACCCTTAACAGGTCCTTACGTGTGGGCTTACGTGTGGGCGCGGGCTTGGACTTGGTCCTCATAACTCATTCTCCGGTTGCCAATCATGACCGCACTTAACACAACGCTTGTACGCTGCGGTGCCACATCTCAGACTGTAACTGGTTCCTGCGCGGCCTCGACCCTCAGCACAGACCGGACATTTCGGCCAGTGACTAGGTTGATACACAACGTCATCTTTAATGTCTAAGTCCAAAAGTACCAAAGTTGTAACAAGTTCTTGGATAACCTCATGGGCTACCAAATGATTTACAAAATCGGTCAACAGTACCGCGCAGTGGTTTAATCCCGAACTCTTCTTAGACTCAAATAATTGGGTTCTGTAGTGTTTAGCCAGATCATCAAAGTCTAGGCCTACAGGACCTAGATAAGGGCCCAGTTCGTAATAATCGTCAGACGGGCCTTCGCCAAACATATAAAGAGTCATACCCTCGGGAATCAAAGTTGACGCGATGTTTGAGACGTTCATTTTTTGAAACTCCTAAATTAAATAGGCTTAAACATCGGTTGGTGCCAACTTTTTACGGCTAATCTTTAACTATACTTTTGTGGGTCAGATGAATTTTACGCTTAACGCATGTCGGGCAATAGTCCAAGGTTCCAACGGAATACCAACCTCTGGTCTTAAGATCAGTCCTAAATTGAGCCTTAGTTGTATTTGGGCTATTCGTGTTATCCACTCGGTGAGGATCGTCACAGCCCTCGCAGGAAATTTGAAGCCAGACCTCAATCCTGATTTGACTCAGGAACAAAGTATGAGCCGTCAATGCAGATAGCGCCGCTAGCCAGATGCACTTCGTATATACCGTTGTGGTAATGCCTCAAAACAGTAACTGAGAACCCACTATAGGTTCCACGTTGACCTGGAAAAAGTACAACAGGTTCAAGACCACGCTGGTCCATGCTCGCTACCCAATCAGCATCGGTTCTGTGTGTCTTGGCAAATTCTGCTGCTTTCATTTTGCTCTTCCTTTTCGCTAGGTTGTGCGCTTCAGTGATTCCAGTATAGTTTAGGTTGGTGCCAACGTCAACAATTATTTTAAATAATTTATAGTTGCTTCGTCGGAGCCTTGCCATTCGGCAAACAAGAAGTCTGTGTTCTCAGTGTTCAAGCGTTCGTTCATGCGAATTCTGATGAATTCAAGTTCGCGTGCAGACTGAGCGTTACCTACGTGATGAACGAAACCCCGAATACACATGTCAGCCAGTCTACGCAGTCTTTGATCGCTAACACGTTGGGCTATCAACTTCTTGTTGATCATCACTTCTTGTTGGGCCTTGAAATTGTTATACAGCATGTCACTGGTGATCATGGACAGAAGTTGCGGGGCTGTCAACTTTGCCTTCTTGGATCGGTAGCTCATTTTAGTCTTCCCTTTCGTTAGGAACTTAATTTAAACTTGGTGTATGTACTTATTATACACAGGACAAAACGAAAAACAAGTATTTAATGTTGGTGCGTGCGTGGGTGGATGCCTGCTTAGAATTATAGACCCCTGATTAGAACCGAAATAGACGCGCCACGTGCTGTTTTGAGGCCCTTTTGAGGCCCGTGGCGACCCTAAATTGGGGGTCCTTGGTATTTGTACATAAACCGAAGTTTTGCCCGTAAAAGCATCAATTTGAGCCTCGAATGGGAAAAGGCTGCAGGAATCCACTAATCAAGGATTCCTGCAGCCTTTTCTATTAACGAACAATACTTTCTGTTATTACCTGAATTCGTTTATTTAAATAATGCAAGTTATTGAGCTGACGATTAATTGAATGTACTGTAGACGAAAGTTCTGAACCATGTTGGTTAAACGGAGAGATTTCACAATCACCTTGTTGAGCTTCTTTGTCCTCGAGCCAAGAACGGGGAAGATAAGGTTCAAGAGCTTGGACTAGACTTTTGATGTTCTCCTCTGCTGATGAAACTTGTGCCTCTAAATTGTATAGGGCTTCGTCCATAGGTCCTTGAAACTGAGTTTCCGCCGCATCATAGTCCTCGTCGTAATCTGGAGCTTGGGTAACGTCAACGTCATCTTTACATTTGGGTTGGTGTTTAGTCATCTCTGCATAAACTCCTTTTAAGCCACGGTTAATTGATTCCTGATCCAATCCGCTGAAAGCATCATGTAAATCAATAGACGCATATTTGTCATTAGCATACATCGCTTGTTCCTTTTGAACTAGCCTTTGGATATTGCGAATCTCTGGGCAGGGCTAGGCTAAGTCAAAAATCTTTATTTAGCTACTTTGGACGCAGCAATAAAAGACTTAACAGCAGCCACAGCTTTCGGATGATTCTTCAGGTTGTCACGGATGAACCGCAATTCTTTACGGCTGAACTTCGAACGTGTGCGAATCGCGTTTAAGGCCGAGATATCGTTCTCGGCCTTAATCTTGTCGACAAACATTAGGAACGATGGTTTGTAACCATCGTTGTCCTCAATGCCAGCTAGTGCAGCTTTCGCCACATTAACTTCTTCGTAGTCCTGTCCGTAGACGTCAACACGCAAGTCCTCGTCGTCCTTGTCCTTGCCGCCCTGCGAATTTGGCACATACATATCAACGTTAGAGTCACTAATGGTCCGGGCTGTCCCTGCCTGACGCACGTGACGATCAGAAGCTAGCAAACGTTGCTGTTCCTCACGTGCACCTTCACGTTCAAGAATTTTTTGAGCTTGGACCGGGTCAACCAGCGATAATAGACCGCTGTTAATTGCTGACCTGAATTCAGAACTCTCCAGCAGACGTTCTTTGGGGAACTTGGAGCTTGCGTCAAATGGGAGCCAGGATTCTTGAATAATCAGCGGGTCACCACCATTACCATTTAGTTTCGGAATACTAACAATAACGTTGCCACGGAAACCATGAACAGAGACTGCAGCGGCAGCAGAAGTAGACGCAGTATTCAGCACCCACACTGAACCCTTGACACCCTGCTCTTCAAGTTGCGATACGGTAAGAAATTTCATAAGTAAAACTCCATCTATTTAATAAGTTTGCGCTTTAGTCTGTGGATTTGTGGGGTGGGTAGGTTTTGTTTTAAAAGCCGTCTGTTAAACAGATCTTTGCTTATGCACTTTATTTACTAGCGGAGTAGAACTTTAGTCCAAAGGTGTAATCCTTGGTTTTATAGAGCCTTCAGGTTCCATGTGGTTCATCAATTCAGTCCAATTGCCGTAGGCTGTTAGAGGTTCCATATTTAGGGCTACTACTTTTGTCCTAGTAATGGGTCCTAACGGACGGTTCTTCTCCGGAATTCTTTCTATTTCAGCTTCAGTTAAATATTCTTGTACCTTTACCCTGCTGACATAAGTTCCACGTTTGAAGAACTGCGGGTAGTCGTTCCAATTGACACCCTTAGCAATCATCAGGTCATGCATATTAGCCGTATTCTTTTTATGCAGTTCTTTCTGCGTGTACAGAGCCTGTGCCGCCATAGACACACTATTCTTTGTCGCATCCAGTTCTCGCCACAAGAAATTATTGTAGACTTCCGTCGTATTCGGCAATTGAAATACGCGACAATCGAAAATAGGGCTCAGATGATTGCACTTGGGTAGAAAAAATCCAACCTGCTGATTGAAATTAACACTGGCACCAGCAGCTAATAGCGACGTCCATTTCTGGATACGTCCGTCAAACATCATCTCTGCGGGGGTAGGCATTGGCTTCTCCTCATCCCACTTTTCATTACGCCAGAATAAAGTTATTTCGTCACTCTGAGTGTACCCAAGATGAGCCTCAAATTTGTCTACCAAATAACGCGTGGTCTCGATCATGCAGCGACTAAAACCTGAGTCATAAGGAAGGTCTAGTCCTTTCGTGAACGTGTGAAAAGAACGACCATCTAGTCGTGCCATGATAGGCAATCGCTGCATTAGTCGACGGCCAGCATTCTCCATTTCATAGCGCTTCATTCGGTCACCCAGCGGGTCTTTCTTGTTACTTGGCATATTTGTAATAGTCCTCAGTGTTCAGCAGGTTGTGGATTATACGTTGCCAGTCTTCTTTTGGAAACTGTGCATGAAACTTAGCCTTCTGTTCTTTATACAGCTTCTCGCTTAACGTTGCATCATCCGCTTCAATAACTGACATGAGGATCGTGCCTGAGCTAACAATCATGCCGTGATAAACAACTGAACCTTTGTGCCTACTCATTTGGTCAACTCTTTTTGTAATTGGTTTACAACAGAACGTTTGAGCACCGCTTCTAATGAAGGATCCAACAAAGGTAGGCCAACAATCGAGGCATAAGTGTTGGCACTAAACTTAGAACTGGCAAAATTCTCGTCATAAGTACAACGACCATGAACCCGGTGCTTCCACATGCAGCTATTTTTTGGGAGCGGGCAATTGGCAACTGCTATTTGCTGCTGGATAACCACACAAAAAGTTCCACGTTCAGGATCAATTTTCGGAGTCAGAGTCAGAGTATTTTGCATTTGATATTCCGTTTTGTACACTAGCCATAAGTTCGGTCAAGGCCTGCATCTGCGCCAAGCTAAAGGAACCGTCGAGATGGATACGATCTTTATCATACTCGTCCCGCACGTCGTAACGTGCGTAGTCCAGTTCACGAACTTCGGTATGGACGCGTGACAGCTCTGCATCGATGGCGTCCTGGGTCCAGGTTTTGTACACCGGCAGTTCGCTGGACTTTAATCTCGGGCATTTAGAACTAATCAGTTCTAGGAACTGGGCACCACTGTTTATATGAAAACGGACGTCGACAACCACGTGCATTTCCACACGTTGGATAATATCGTTCTGATCCACATACACAGTGACCGCGTTGTTAGTACCCATGTCCGCCAGTATCTGATCAATCTCTACAACACGCAGGGCCACAGGTCGCAACGTTGAGATGGCAGACAGCGCAATATGGTCCCACTTCGTACCCTTCAAATATTCACAGACCGGAAGCTTGATAAATACCTGACTCAATGGTGTGGATCCGGCAATAGTCTCTGGACCTACAATCGGCTTCGGTTCCGTTGGAACATCATGTAGAGCTTTGTATTGGCAGAACTCGCCGTTCTCGTTTTTATAGTTGATCATAAATATCTCCAGCTGGTGACCAGCCGTCCAACAGAATTGTCCACATCATGGTCAAAGAGCCAGCCGTAATGACCGCAAAGCAAAGTGTAGCGAGCAGTGGTAATGCGTCCGTTGGAGAACTGGACTTCGACCTTGACGTCTGTGGCGGGATAATTAAAAATAGTCCATTCGCGGTCGCTGGTCATTCGATGTATCTCCACCTTTGGATTTCACTTGGGCTTATGTGCATGTGTGGCGCGTCGTCGGACATCCACCAGTCGACAAGCCCATGATGATGTATGCGCGCCTTGATAAATATTCCGGTCTTCATTTCGAGCTCGACCAAGCGGCCTACCACTGGATAATTGTAGGTCATCCACGTGTTACACTGCTTGGTCTCGAAGTCTTGAGTTGGAAGATACATGATTAGGATTCCTTTGCATTGTTAAGCACCCGCCTACGGACTTGGCACACGTGCTTACGTGTCTCTACATCAACGTCTAAGCCCCGGACCCAGGTTTGAAAGAAGTCCTCTGTCTTGATGATCAGTTCTTTACATTCGGATAAATCTTCAGTCAGGACCAGGGCTAAGTCAGATTTTGATTTGTAGTTCTTAATAATTGCGATGTTAGTCAGGGACGCCCAATCAGAAGGTCCTACATCAGCACCATCTTGAATCACCAACTTTACCAAATCGAACTTCGAGTGCGGTATCAGTTTCAAGTCTTCTCTATGCTCCAACACAATATTGTGCAACTTGTATTTCGGCTCGTGATTGACCAATGTTATGTTGAAATCTTGAGCACTATTGAACTCGATATGATGGAAATACTTGGGTAGGGACTCTCCAAAATTAGTCTGATACAGGGTGCCGCAGTAATGCGTGTTACGAATCCTGTGTGCCGTATGTAAGTGACCGCCAATTGCCACAGCCTTTGACTTGGACAATGACTCATCGGTAGCTAAACGTCCGCTATCACCTTTCGAGCCATAGACCTCGTTGTGAAATATGTTAAGGGCATTAGGATCGAAATTGGTAGAAGGATAAGGCAAGAATCTTACGTCCACACCATCAACGGTTATTGATTTAGGACGGGTAAAATATCGAACATTGGGTTGCTTGAAATTCTGTAGAATTTGAAGGCTGTGACCGGTGTCCGGGGTCAGTCCGTAGAGATCATGATTTCCAGTCATCAAATAAAACGTAAAATCAGGATTGCTGGAAAACAGTCCCGAGAGAGCCAACATGCCAGGATAGCTCCCCCTAGGCCCGTCAAAGATATCACCAGGAAATATGATTTTGTTCAGGCCTTTTGAACGTCCATAGGCCAGTACTTTATCAACCTCAGAAACTACAAACTGGTCGGGGTCCTCTATGTATTTCGATAGTCCACCAGTTCCATCTGAGGCGGTAAGATGCAAGTCACCAACGCAAAGCAGCTCCACTATTTGCTCCGTTTACGTCGTGATAAAATATTCCAATAGCCAGATGCCTGGTCCTCCTCAGGTTCTAGCTCAGGTTCAAGATTTGGAAACGGATGAAATGCTGGTTTCTGTGTCGGATAGGAATGGTCACTATCAGACAAGACGCGATCAATAATAGGTTTGGGTTCTGTATCAAAGAGTCTTTGACGCTCTACAAGTCCTTCTTTGGACTTCAGCAAAAGCTTGGTGCGCCACTCAGGAATCACACGTAGTGAATCCCGTTCAACCAAATTAATGAAATCTGCGGTCCAACCAAAATTAGTTAGTGGTGCTTGCATTGTCAGATCAATGGGTATCCACGCAGCAGGAATCTTAATAGCGATGAGGTGTCTGGCTTCGTCAGCGCCATTAAACTTAGGAACCGAAAACAGAATCTCTGCCTGCTGGTGGCGAGCATGGGGAATCTGCGATGTTTCCCACGTACTAAGTTGGTGACTATTCACCACGTACAGAGGACCTTTAGCTTTAGCTAGGATCCCGCGTACCTTAGCCAAAGACTGACCCTTCAACAACCACAGAATGTAGCTCTTACGTAAATTAGCAATAATTTGTTTCATTGAGAACTCCTTTGTATAATTACTTTTTATTTACTAGACTCGAATTAGTTACTATTGTGGAGATAGTGTGCCAACGCATTAAAATCTTTAGCACTTTTGAGTTCGGATATCAATTTAGGATGAATAACTAATATAGGGTTGCGTGCAAATTCAGTAGCGCCAAGAATGTAGACCGCTGGTTCCAACACAAAACCGTGTATTAAATTTAACTTTTCTTGTTGGCGATTAATCCACCACTGGGGATGGAACCACTTTTTGTTGAAAATTACTTTTGGAATCGTTCCTGTCTTGGTCGCTAAATCGGAGACCCTGAAGTCTAAGCCTAGTATTTGATTGTGAGTCTTAACGTTGGTCCTCAACATCAAGTCCCTCACCTCGTTGATAGATTTAAGAATATTGTCAGTAGCTAGGGATGGGGGGTGGGGGTGGGGACGAAGTATTCATTGAATGGTTGGTAGCCGTTGTGGTCATATTCTGGGTGGTCCCAGTCCCAGTCACCACCCAAGCCTTTCTAATTTGCTCTCCAATACTCGATGCAAGTTCTGTTTCGTAACATCGTGACCCCACGGACATCTCTTCTATTACTTGAACCGTGTCCTTGCCCGTGCTCTTCTTATAGTCTGCCATTTCTCAACCCTCTTTCTCAAACATGCGCTGGTTGATAATAAGCCATGAATGAGGCCCCAACTTGTTCAGGTCTAGGGCAACGAGTCTTAGCCAAGCTGTCAACACTGGTGACCCCGAAATGTAGGCTCGTAGTTCCTCAGTGAACTCAACATGGGTTATGGAAGAGACCAAATCTTTAACTGAGGTCAAAGCCTTAATCTCACCGTAAGTTTTCTTGTGTCGATCTCTGTTGTTCGTGATCTGGATCCTGGAATTAAATCCTTGTTCAAGCCTAGTTGTTAAAAATGATTGTATCAATTCTAGCAAACCTTTGAAAACTAACAATGATTCTACATGAGGTTCAGGTAGCAACAAGATGGGTGCCAACGAAAAAGAAATAAGAGTTCCACTTAGATAGACATTTGCTTCCTTGTAGCCTACCTTAGTTCTAGTGAATCTGAAGCTTATGAACTGGGTCAACACGTCTAGACGGGTTTTAACACAGTCCCTAACATAAGATTCTTCTGTCGCATGTTCAGCTCTTCTATTTGTGTACGGATGTCCTGAAAACAGAATACATCCATTGTTATTAATTGCTTCGTCTAGAATTTGTAGGGCATTCATTTGGTCCTCAGTTTAATGTTGGTGCGTGCGTGCTTGTTGTAATTTATCACTTTCGTTGGCTTCTTGATGCTTGTTTGGTAATTCCAGTTCACTCTTCATTCCTCAGCTTTTATTTACTAGAGTCCTCAATGTTGGGTAGCTAGGTTGGTTCTAGATCAAAAAGTTAATATGGAATTTCTCTATAAGATAGGTAAGTTTCCTGTTTGTATTAACTATAGCGTGTGCTGTGCTGTGCTGTGATGTGCTGGGGTTCCAGATTTAAGCTTAAACTCGCGTTGTTGGAACCCTGTAACCAAAGTCGCGTTGTTGGCAGGGGGAGTGGGTAGGCTCAGCTATCGACTCTTCTCTTCTTTTATAACGTAACAACGCGACTTTAGTCGAATAACAGCGGAAAAACAGCCAAAAACGCAAAAATACCCAATGATAGATTACCCTTAAACCCCAATCTATCCCCCACCCCACTCCAGCCAATAATGGAGAATAACCCCCCAAGTCTAGAGGACTATGAAGTTTAAAGTCCTTTTATAATAGTTGGCACCATCGTCCAAGCGTACATATTTTTAGATCCGCCGTTTCAATTAGAGATACGCGCCTACGGCGCAAAACAATTTAGAGACCTTCAAAACTAAAGTCGACTGTGGTTTTAGGGTTTAAAAAAGAAATATGCATGAAGGGGCAAAGCCCCGAATGCAATTGGCAAGCAGCGCTAGCTGCGCAGCCAATACCAAACAAAACAGAATCTAAAATGAGGTTGTTGTGGTTGTTATATATTGAGGGCTTACGCCCTCCCTGCCCAAAAATACGGATTCTCCTGCGGGGCATTCGCCCCTTGGTGAATTTCCGTATTTTGTGTTCAGGAAAACCTAAAAACCAAAACCACAATCTACATTTTAATACATATCAGAAAATATATCGTAAAAAGCATAAAAAACACTATTAAAACAGGCCTTTAGGCCAAAAGTTAATATGGGATTTGTCTATAGAATAGATAAAATCTCTGTTTGTATTAACTGTAGTAAATATAGGGTGTAGTGAAAACGGCGGATCTAAAAATATGTACGCTTGGAGAAAACAATTTATGGGCACCAACACTAAAAGATTTGGACATTTGATTGAATTTGTAGACTCGCTGCCTGGCATGGGCAAGACTGAAGCAGCAATAAATTTGATGGCTGAGCATCTTCTATCGGATGTGCCTGGGCTTCTCATCTACGTGGCACCAACGCATGAACTGCTATTGCGCGTGAAAGATGATCGATTGATTCCATTGCTGCGTCAACGCAAAGCCACACCTCGTCAACTGGGGTCCATTCGTTCATACGACAGTAAAGTCAAATCTGATCTTTTTTTAGGATCCGTCGTTGCGTCCATACGTCGAGACATAGAAGGTGGGTACGAGGCCAAAGGTAATGTAAAAATAAATGCACAGGTGAACGGCGTGTTACTCGTCACGCATTCTGCTTTCTTTCGTTTGCCAATGGCTTTGAAAAATAAGGAGCACGTTCAAATTATTTTTGACGAAGCTCGCAAGTGTGTGTTCGAGCCCTCAACACTACCTATGACCGACAAAGAAGAAGAGCTGTTCAATCAGTATCTTCAAGAGGACACGCTTCCTGGAACTTCAGCCTTCAAGAAAATTGTCTTCAATTCCTCAATTGAGGTCCAAGCTGAACTGAAGGCCAAGCTCGAAGTATGGAAAAAGAAACGTAAGGTCCATGCTGCAGCTTATGGGCGGTTCATATCCATGGTCGAATCTTTAGAGCTGGGGACCACTGAGGTCTACTGTTTGCGCCGCGAGTCTAAGAACCACCGCCAAACAACGTTTCAATTTTACGAAGTTCATATCCCATCCAAGATTTTTTCGGGGTGGAAACGCGTGATCGTCATGTCTGCCTTTTTAAAGAAAACTCAGTTATGGGCCATGTTTTGCCGGTCGACCTTCGTTCTTAATGGAAAGTCTCAACGTATGGGCCAGCGGAAGGACGGGGCTTGGATTCCAGTACCTGCCGGTCGAAATGACACTGCCTACTATCACCTGAAGGACATAACGCAAACCTTCATCCCAAAGTATAGACAACGTGAACAACAGATATTGAAACGTTATGGTCAAGCAGTTATTGTTTCCTTGACTGGGACGAGCAAGACTAAAGCTACGTGGAAACATTTGATTTCCTCGACCAAACTCAATGGTATATTTGTTAAAGATAAAGAGGCAGCTCAACACTATCAGGAATCGTTCAAAATTTTCTGCCGAAGTCATGCTAAGCAGGTATCAAAACTAACGTCTCTCGATTTAAAACGCATCATAAATCCTACTACTGCTGGTGCAGAAACTTTGAGTGAGTTTGGGCAAGCTTTGAGAGACTGGGTTGACTCTGTGGAAAAAGTCGCAGATGCTCCGTACCTTTGGTACTTGCGCCACGGTCTTAGTGTTGCTAAACAATGGTTCACTAGTGACACAGGATTGGACCGCCCATTGTTTCTCGCCAATAAAAATCATATGTCTAAGCTTCAGCGTAGTTATCCTCAGGCCAAGCAGCGATTAGAATTTTTACCACACTCCTGCCATGGTCTGGACAACTACAAAGACCATTGCATGGTCCTGTTTCAGGCCGCAACTAATCCTAAAAAAGAGGCTCGTGACTTTTATGAAAGCCAAATACCCTGGTATGACTACAATCAAGATCACATCGTTGAGACGGCTATTCAGGCGGTGACCCGCACATCTATACGCGACACCACACAATCGGATCCAGTACTGATTGTTGTGCCTGATCCTTACCTGGCTGCATTGTTGAGCGAACGTCTTAATGATGCACCTATAGAATATGCCAATGAAAAATATGGTGTTCCCTCATTCAGCATTCTGTATATAACCAAACCTGATCTGACCGTTACTGAACGTGGACGTAAATTTAGAGACACTGAAAGTGGTAAGACTTCTGCACAAAAAGTTAAAGACTCGCGAGCGCTTAGTCCTTTTTGGGGCAAACTCAACAGCAAGACAGTCATGTTGTCTAAAGCTCGTAAACAATTCAAAGAGACTGGCGATGATAAGGCATTCGAGAAATGTCAAACTCTGTTGAAAGAGCAGGAACTACTGTCTGAACAACATGCTAAATGGGTTCGAGAAAGTCAGTGGTGAGGAACCTAAACTTTTAGCCTCTTAGTAAATAACAAGAGTGACAGAAGCAAACGTGCATAGGCACGCACCCAACCAAGATTAAAGCACCAACATTAAATAATTCAACAACCAAAGGAAAATTATGCCATACGAAGAAGAAGTTCAAGATGTAGAGTTCAAGCAAGTCCAGGATAACCAGGCAGAACAAAACACTGGCACGGGCACTGATACTGAACAAAAACTGTATCGTGTGTTCCATGTTCAAGTGGGAGGCAATCCGACTGTTGAAGCCCTGTCCCAGATTGCAACTGGCGTCAAGCACATGTTGGAGTCCAAAAGCGCTCAAGAAGTGATGGTGTCCAATCCTGATATCTCAATCTTTGAATACGCGCTAGATACTCCGGTAGATAGTCTAATCATCAAGGGCGCTATCACTTTGGAAACCGTAGCCAAAACCGCGTGGACAGTCAATCAAGGTTATTGTGGTTCGTTGGGTGATACATCAATCGTTGACTGGGAGCAAGCTGGTACAGATCAGCAACAGAATTATCTGAAGGCTATTAACAATAGTCTGCGATTCAACTACACGCCAGAGCAACAACACGAAGCTTGGTTGAAGTCCAAGACTGATGATGGCTGGACCTATGGATCAGTCAAAGACGAGGGGACAAAGAAACATCCGTCAATACTACCTTACGCAGCCTTACCCAAAGAAATTCAAACCAAAGACTATTTGTTCCGTAGTGTAGTCAATGGTTTGAAATCGCAACTCCCTGTTCCTTCAGAAACTCGCGAAATTGAGATTGTCGTTGATGATAAAAACAATCCGTTCCTGCCCTGGAAATTCGCGCACCTTAAACCAGGTCTGATCTTCCGTTTCGTTGGTGCCTCTGACGAACTCGTTTATCGGGCAGTCAGTGAAGTCTATGTTGATTACTTGTCTGAGGCACCGGCTTTCACCGCCGATGTTGAGACCCTAAATTTGAGTTCAGTACTTGGGACTCTAACAGCTACCGAAGTTACTATCACTGGCACGGGCACGGACACTGGTATTGAATCCAGTAGTAAGTCGGATACTACGGTTGAGACCAAATCCCAACCCATAGTCCCCAAGTCAAAGAAAGTGGATAAGAAAATAACTGAAAAATGGACAGCACCCACTCCCAAGCCCACTCCCAAGGCTAAGACAGGTCCAAAGAAATCTGCAGAAAAGAAAGCTAAGTCCAAGTCCAAATAGTACGTGCCACGTGCTGTTTTAAGGCCCTTTTAAGGCCCGTGGCGACCCTAAATTGGGGGTCCTTGGTATTTGTACATAAACAAAGGAAAAGCTCTAAAATCACCAGTTTTAGAGCTTTTCCTATTTAAAATCACCAATTAAATATAAGGAATAAATAAATGACGAAATTGACGCATAACGAAATTAAAGTCTTGGATCACGGACATGTCCGACTTGTTGAGTCCATGGGCAGTGACTTGTCTTTGGTGAGGAATGCACGCGTGAGCTACGATGCAGAATGGCGCACAGGTGAGGACGAAGGTAAGGATGCTAAATTGATTGACTATCTAGTCAAGAACCGACATACCAGTCCTTTCGAGTCCGTGATCTTTACATTCGACGTAAAAGCTCCCATCTTTGTTTTTCGTCAATGGCATAGACATCGTACTTTTTCAATTAACGAGGTGTCCGCCAGATACTCAGAACTGCCTGAAGAATTCTATGTACCGGAACTGGAGGACATCACTACGCAAGCTCATGGTAACAAGCAGATGCGAACAACTGATCAGCATGAATTCGCTGGTGCCTTGGCCGCAATGATTAAAGAATCAGGTCGAGCCTCGTTCAAAGTCTATCATGAACTATTGGCTTCCGGTTGCCCTCGTGAGCTAGCTAGGTCCGTACTTCCTGTTGGCACCTATAGCCATATGTTCTGTACAATTGATCTTCACAACTTGATGCACTTCTTGAAACTCAGATTGCACGAACATGCACAGAAAGAGATTCGTGTTTATGCAGAAGCTATGCTTGCTTTGATCGAGCCTATTGTGCCTATAGCAGTGGCAGCAATGAAGAAACATTTGTTGGGACTCTAACTATGGGACCCAAACTTGAGTTTATGCGCGGAGACTGCTTGAAGTTGATGTCCCGTATACCTGATAATTCTGTGGACTTGATTTTGTGTGACCTGCCCTATGGAACGACTGGCTGTTCCTGGGACTCGGTAATTCCATTTGAACCCCTATGGGCTCAATATAAGCGGATAATCAAGGACCGGGCACCGCTAGTTTTAACCGCTAGTCAGCCTTTCACCACTGCATTAATAAATTCCAATTTCGATTGGTTTAAATATTGTTGGGTTTGGGAGAAAAGCACGGCTGGTGATATGTTTAATGCTAAGAATAAACCTATGAAGAAGCATGAAGATATTTTAGTGTTTTCTAGTGGAACTACAGCTAATAAATCGTTGAGACGAATGCCTTATTATCCTCAAGGTCTTTATGACGTGAACAAAATTTGTAAAAATAGCGGCAAGGACAGTGCCTTTTCCAGAGGTAGTAAAAATCCTGAAGCTACGTATACCCAGACTTAGTCTGGGTACCCAACATCTGTCCTGAAGTTCAGCAATCCTTCCAAGAGTGTCCACCCGACTCAAAAGCCGGTGGACTTGATGGAATACTTGATCAAGACTTATACTCTTGATGGTGCTACAGTACTGGACAACTGTATGGGTTCAGGTACTACCGGCATTGCTTGTGTCAATACAGGTAGAAATTTCATAGGCATAGAGCAGGATCCAAAATACTATGAATTGGCCGTTGAACGCGTAAAGGAAGCTAAGGCTGAAATTGTCAGAGAAATTCAAGAAGCACCTTTTCTGATTCATCGTGCATAAAAGAGTTGGCACCAACTGCAAAATAGGTATATAGTGAAGTCCTTGAGCTGAAATCCAACTAAAAGGAAGAACAAAATGACTGATACCTATTTTGCACCCCTGACCCTTCTCCCCTCAGTGATTAATGAATTTGGTGACTACTTGACAAGGAGTGGAGAAATCGTGACTATTATGTCATTGTCATCTAGCTCCGACTTTAAGAACCTTGGAGTCCACGAGACGGGGGTCCTTGCTGCATGGCATCGTAGCGGTCGTATTCTGACTTCAAGTGAAACGTCCAATGACATCGTGCGGCCTATCTAAAATAATTGTTGGCACCATCGTTAAGTTGAGCTATACTGGAATCACTGCACTGAATCAAATAACCCAACGAAAAGGAAGAACAAAATGACCGCAATCCAACAGACAGAGAAATTCATCGGCTACACGCTCGGTCTTGAATGCTGGGTCAACGATAGATTGATTATGACTAAAGTTGAGTATAGCAAGACTGATGCCGGCGTTGTACTTCGCGCAGTGAGCGGACGTAATCTTTCTGCTCTCCCAACATATCAAGTGATGCTTTCCCAAGCGGAATTTGAAGAACGTCCGGTCAGCGCAGTTGATAAAATTCCGCAGACGATTTGGGCGCTAGGAAAGCTCGGACTTAAACCGGCTGCGATTGACTAATAGGAGAGACGAAATGACGAAGGACCAACGAAAAGGATAATATCATGGATCATCTGCGCGATAATTTAAATTCGAACAGTAAGGTGAAGATGCCGAGCACAGATGTTCAATCAAAACCTAGCGCTATGGACACGGGAGCCTTGATTCTGACTCTTAATCAGCTAGACGAAGAACATTATATGTATCCTTGGGCTGATCGCTTTGTTATGGGGTTTCCTTTGCCTAGTTGGCAGCGTGCCTTTAAATGGAGCCTACATCAACAACGGGCGTTCATCGACAGCATGTGGCGGGGCCTAGACCTTTCCAGCTATATGGTCAATAATTGGCGTATGACCGATAACCAACATTTTGACAAATTCAGCAATATACTGCTTGACGGTCAGCAACGACTGTTCACCATTGAACGATTCATTACGGATCAACTGGCAGTGCCTGATAGTCAAGGAAAATTGCGTATTTGGTCTGACTTAGGACTGCTTGAACGTCGGCGGTTTGCTCATACCTTGTTTGCACGCAGCACTGTCGATGTTTGGACAGAAACAGAGTTGTGCGAGATTTACAATCGTCGTAATTTCGGTGGAACTGCCCACCTTGAAAGTGAACGTGCGGTCTCCAAGAATTGAAGACCTAACGAAAAGGAAAGGAAAGAAAGTCATGAAACCGAAAATGCCATGTATCACGGAACCCGACGAAGACTTGGTGCATTACGAGTCTGAGTCACTTATGGGAAACGTCACGCTCTGTGGAATTACAGACTTTTTAGGCAGTACTTCTGGCGAATACACTGACGAGTCAGTAACTTGCAGTGCCTGTCAAGCCATTTTCAAATTCTGCAATTCTCACCGAGCCTAAAATGTCCAAAATTCTGTCCTACCACAACGACCCCAAAGTCAAAGATTTCCACGTAGCCTTGGCTAAGAAGCATCTGGCACAGGACCAATTAGTTGCCAATACGTACGGTCAATTCGAATGGCAAAAATTCAAAGGTTGCAGTGTAGGGTGCATGGCCCAGGATATTAAACACGATTGGAGTTTTGCACCTGAATCAGAATTACCTCATACTATAGTAGCTGAAAGCGCTGGCTGGCCCATGTGGCTCGTCTACTTGAACGACGATATTTTCGAAGGACTTCCGGAGGGTGAACGCGAAGTCTTTCATGTTAAGCTTCGTGAAGCTATTCCTGTGGGTATTGACCTGGAACCCTTGTTCTGGAAATTAGCCAGTATCCGGCTGTCAAAAATATGGGCTACTTTTTTGAAAACCTCAGGCATCAAGCCGGATGAAGAAATTCAAGCCAAGATCACGACCTGTTTTAATTATTTTGAACGTGAGTTAGCGAATAGGGCAACTATTGAAGAACGGGAAACGGTGAAAAAGCTGTATTTCGCATCCGAGGGACGACGCACTGGTAATACGCTGACTAATGATTTAGATGAAACCTTGTTCAAATATTTTGGACGCTGGTCTTTAACCAATTTAGCTGGATGGGCATCCTCTGGTCGACTACTGATTATAGGTCCCACAAGCTCAGACCTTGAAGTTGAACTAGCCTTCATCGAGCATTGGCGTTTTGAACGCGATACCCTGTTCCGGTTGCTAGCTGTAATGACAAAACATCAGGTCTTGGTCAACAGTCTGGGAGACGAACCATGTACCTAGTCTTCATTTATCAAGGTCACAGTGAATATGGTGGCCTCAATGATTTGGCTGGCACCTGTGCGGAAATTACGCTTGATTCGATAACGCCTATTATACAAAATTTCGTTTATGACTCTATGCGTGACGACGGTTTCAAGTATTTTACTGGCTTTTGGACGGGCTTCATTTTTGTACAAATTATTGATGGCTGCAACCCTGACCTGAGATTTGGTTTCGATCTTTTTATTAGTGACTCCTATGACAAAGACCTTGGGCGTAATATTTATAAGGTCGAAATTTCGGAACATAAACTGTACGTACCTTGTGGTCCCGACCTAATACTGCCATTTGTCCCAGGTGCTCAAGACGAAGACTGGGCCTTGAGACTAGGTATCAATCTAAAAAACGCTAGGATCAAATATGAGTGATATCAAGGTGAATTACGATCTTAATTTGGTATTCCAGAAGAGCACTCCAAAAGAGCTCCGGTCCTCTATTTATGACTCATTTGCATTGGCATTGGAGCCAACTATTGGTAAATCAACTGGTATAGCAGAACGAACCTCAACAGTTGAGACTTGCACTACTTATCTTGATTCCTTGATTGAGCAGAAACAACTCGTGGGATACAACGTTGTCCCTGGCGAAATCTATAGGGTGACGAGGACTAGGCTCACGAAACACAACCAAGTGCAGGAACTACGTACTGAGCTTTCTACAGGGGCCCTTAGCTGGCACCCAGTCGATGACTGGGTCCTGGGCCTGGAGACTTGGCGTCAAGGTCCTCACAAACCACGACGTAAACTAAGACAGGCAGCCCGTTGTCTTGTGGGCAGAACCCATCATCCAATGAATGTTTGGTTCACCCTCGTACAGCCCGTGAACCACATTATGCTGACAATCCAGGCTGAACCTGATGTACTAACCAGTAAATACAAAGACATAGTTTTCGAACGTGACTATTGAGGACACCTTCTATGCCTGCCCCAAATAAAAAGAAAAACATTATCGCTAATTTCGTGGACCACCGTGTCTACGTCGATACCTACCGCAAGAACGTGGTACGGGTTCTACGCAACATTCAAAAAGGATCAGTTGTTGAAGACGATTTGAATAAACTCTTGAATTTCTGCCAAATGTCACTGGCGTTGCTCGAAGTAGTAAATATAGATCACATACGTCAAGCCTGGACTAATGCAGAACTCATGTCATTCATGCACCCGGAAGCCGAAGACCTAGAAGTGGTGTTGGATCCCAAGTTGCAACTGCGAACAGTTGATGACGAGTTCACACGCGTAGGTGCTCTATCATCTGGTTACGAGCGTAAGGTTGGGACCCTAGCCTCAGAAATGTTGGGACTAAAGATTAGAGATACTATGGCTGGGAATGCTCATAACCTACCGGAGCTCCAACGCATGATTGACCATGTTAAGACCTTGAACATAAAATCTGTAATCCAAGATCATGTGGTAGAAGGTGAGAAGACAAAACTAACGTTGTTTGCCTTGGGTGTAGACTACCCGCGGCGTTTGGTCGCAATCTCGGATGATAGGTTTGGTATCTTCTGTAGTCGGGATACCGCTCAGTATATTCTTGATACTTATAAGGAATAATTCATGACCACTTTCTTTCTTAATCTACCCAAAGAAATTATTGGTGTATGCGCCGAAAACGGTATTGACGGAACTACCTACAGTCTCAATAACGGACAAGCCTTTGACCTATACCAGAAGCTTCAGACAAGCTTAAACGCTGTGAGTGAACGCCAACTTGAGTCTAAGATAGCAGAACTTCGGAAAGAAATTCTTGAGTTGGGTCAAGTCAATACTCAGATTCAGGAAGAACTTGCTGATACCAATGATGAGCTTAAGAGCAGTCAGCTAATGCTTGCACTGACTCGTCAAGAACTGGCCGAGGCTAATAAAACAATTGACGAAACCTCAGAAGGTCAGCACCGTAAGTACAGCCTAGCTGAAAACTCAAGTATCATAGGCTTCGATGTCATTTCAGTTGGCACCATAGAGGCTATTGAAGATGAATTCGAACATATTTTGTTTGCTGATTTGCTAGTATCCTCATGTGACGCTGAGGAACCACGAAGGGTCCGTTTCTTCAACATAGAAAAAGATAGCGGTGTAGATAAGGAAGTAGAATTTATTGATAAACGTATAGCTTATTTGACAATGGTATCTATGTTGGAGTCGAAACTATGACCTTCAAGAAATCGAAGGAGCACGCTGTGTTTGACGCCGATTCGATGACGTCGTTCACCGGTAGCATCGGATTCGCTGGGGCTGAGCCGGCCACTGAGGGACAAGCCAACCAAAAGGAACGTGAGAAGAGATCTGAATTCTTTGGTCGTAGTCTAAGTGCATGGATAGAGAAAGCTCATATGTCGTTGACCTATGAAGCTAGGGTCGCAAGTCCAGACGCCTACACTTACGAATATCAATGGGTTGCCACCTCGCACACGATTGACGGGTTCCCTGTTGGGGCAGCCAGGGCTTCAACACCAGAGGACGCAGTGTACCAATGCATCTATCACTCGACGCCAGTCTCAAGAACAGCTATCAATAGACCGGAGTACTAATTCATGAACATCATTAAAGAAGGTGAGAGCGATGACGACAATACGGCGTCAACCAATTTCGATGCCCAACTCTTGAAGTCCTTCAGTCCTACGGGGAACAACCAGGAAGGCGCGGGCTTGCAGACTGTAACGGATGAAATCATAGGGTCGGCCATGGACGAAGACATGTACCACGTAATTGTGGTGACCCACAGTAGTTTAAATACTCAGCACTGGTATCTTACGGGGAAGCAACTGAAGAACCGGCTTGAAGAAAATTGTTGGGGAACTGCACAAGTCGTCGAGCCAAACGACCTGAACTTAAACAACAGTGCGGGTGGCTTCAATGGGCTGTTGGTTATTAAAGGTGGAACTCATGTGGTTCCTAAGTGCGAGACCGTAACCACGTGGAATCTGCCCTGATAAAAGTTTAAGTCCCCAACACTCAACCGAGGCTAATCCATGCTCTCACGTTTGCACCCAGCATTAGATATGGCTTGGAAATTGATTAGTGACAAATTCCCATTCATTGGCTATTCCGCGTTCATGAGACCCTTGAACTACGAGTGTGTAGAAATTGTGTTGGCTCCCTGGACTACTGAGTCCCAAAGTCCTGGCGACAAAGAATTAGCGTTGGTGCGTCACGTTGCAGGCCTAATCAATGGGACGATTGCATACGAGAAGAGGGGGAGCGATACGTGCTTTAAACGTAGAGACTTCGAGTTCGGTCGAGTCCGTTACGAGCTGACGTTACCTCCTAATTTAGGGCTTATGATTCATGTAGAGATATTGAAACTTAACGCCATAGGTACTAAAGTGATCGAACATGCAAAATCATTAGTTAAATAAGGAGCTGGATCATGATCTATCTTAAAAGCACTAGCTGCAAACGAAGAATGAAACAACGTCAAATAGAAATCAATGGTGTTGATGATTTGGATGATGAACTGACACTCATCTTGTCCTATGGGACAGCAGAACAGTTACTTATTCAGATTAATAACGAGCTGGTCAACGAATCGATTCTAAACCCAATTTCGACACTTAATGAATATGTAATCAAGCAGTTAACAGAAAAACTGGCGGTAGCACAAGAAAAATTGAAAGTGACTGAACGTAAGCTAGCTGCTGTAGAAAACCAAGTAAGCCACGCGAATGAAACCGAACGGGATGCTACAGATTTGTATTCCTCGACGTCCGCAGAGAAAGAAGAATCTGTAGCGAAACAGCAATTCAATTTGGCACCAAACACTAGAGTCTTAGGTTTCAGTATTAAGACGTTAGGCACAGTCTTAACTGAGAATAAAGAAGCACCCTTCTTTACCGATGTTGACATAACATTTAAGAATTCCGCCGGTGAAGTGGTGACGCAGCAGACCCGATTCATGGAAGTGCATCATGCAGAGCATGTAGAGCGTTGCATACAAGACGGTGTTCCTTATAATATACTTGTGTCTATGGTTAATCCGAGTACTACCAAATGATGATAGACAAAACACGAATCAAGCTGCAGGAGCTGAATGAACAGTATTACGATGAATGGCTTGTACTGTTCAACGACTACAACGTGTTCGGCATCCCTGACACCAATGTTGTATGGCGAAAACTGATGAACCCCAAGTCAACTTTAGCTGGGTTTATTGCGGTCTACGAAAATAAACTCGTTGGCTTTGTCCATTATCTTCACCATGAATCAGCACATTCAACTGCCTTTGACTGTCATCTGTCCGATTTATACGTAAGCCCGGATTTTAGGAACTTGGGGTTAGGAAAACAATTAATTGACCAAGTGCGATTGGTTGCTAAATTCTGGACTTGGAGACGTGTCTATTGGACGACCGGTCATAACAGTGACGCACGTAAGCTCTATGACAAATACGTCAAGTCAGATTGCGTGGGCTATCAAATAAAGGCTTAGTTCAAGTCAGAAACTGAAGTCGAAGACTGCTAAATAAGTCAAAATATGGGAAACAGAATGCGTGAAATCAGGTATGTTGAATGGGCCGACTACGATGATTGGGCTTCTATGGTAAGAGACTACGATTCAGACATACCTGACCCGGATGTCGCATGGACGAGGTTCTTCACTCTAGGTACGGACTTACGATGCTTCGTAGCCGTGGAAGACCAACAGCTTGTGGGTTTTGTTAATTTCTTCCCCCACCAGACGCCGTTCAATACGGGTCAAATCTGTTACTTAGCTAACCTATATGTTAAACCTGAATTCCGCCGCCGTGGTATTGCCCGAGCCTTAGTCAACGAGGTGATAGAGAAGGCCGTGGCTATGAACTGGTTGCGTGTCTATTGGGTGACAGAAAACGAAAATCCTGCGCGAGCCTTGTATGATTCTTACGCCGAGTCAGATTATGTACGCTATCACATAAACCTCAAGGGCTTTGTATGAAACCCATGTTTGCAGTTCAATTCACAGATCGTGACGACACCGAACTACACAAAACTGTCGACGCCCTAAAGTCCGCTAGGCTGGACTATGAGTTGTTCGGTTTAATTCACTACTCGGATGACGTTACCAACCTTGAATCCTTCCCAACTGATCGTCCGGTCATACCACTGGGCTCGACGAAGATGCTTGAGCTATACCTAAATGGTAAGTTGCCGTCGAACTGGAAAGTGATTTATGATGTCAACGCTTTTGATCAACAGCGCTACGCTAATCATTACGAGGGTGAATTGTTGAACTACGATGCCAAATACGACGTATACTGTTATGCTCGTGATTGGTGTTATCTCAAGGATGTATTCGTAAAGCCTGTCAATGACTTAAAGGTATTCGGTGGTTTTATTCTGGAAGCTCACACCACCCTTGACCAAGCACTAGCAAAAACAAGTCATGCTGAAATCAACTCCTACGAAAAGCTACTGTTCGCTCCTACCATTAACATCTACCGTGAATTCCGACTATTTATTGTCGACGGTGAAATCGTTGATGCTAGTGAATACCGTAACAACGGGCAGATCAAGCATCGCAAGGTCAGCGAAGATACTGGGTTCAAGCTTCAAGACTATTTCCAGAGCATCAAAGACCCTAACGCACCGTCTATGTATGCATTAGATATTGGTGAAGTCGACGGACCAGAAGGTATCGTCTTCAAGGTGATTGAACTTAACTGCTTTCACTGTAGTGGTATGTATGCATGCGATCAATCATTGATCTATCAGGAAGTCGCACACTACATGGGGCACATGAAATGACGCATCTACGCGGAAGCCGACGAGCTACCCGCCTCGTTAAGCGTGCAAGACCACAAACTTCCCAGTCTCTACTACTGAAGCCCACCCCTATGCAGAACACCTACATAATGACCGGCCTAACTCCTTATGACACGGCGATGCAACTACTGATCGCCGATCTGTGTCGATCATTGGAAAACTTAGTAGCCGACGTAAAGACCAGGGCTGCGTGTGCCGATCTCAACCAGGATCTAGAAGATTTGTGTGACAGGTACAAAGCAAGTGACCCTCACTTTGAGGTGCTCCAGCCAGGATCAGCCACATCGTTCAAACGTGAGGCCAATTACCCGTACCGTTTGATACTGCCCATCCAACTTATCTTGCGCATGAAGGGTAGAACACGTCTGACTTTCATCAATTGCTATTGTCGCCTCACCGGGGAAGACGATTACGGACGGTTGCCGATTCGCAATCTTGACAACCAACAGTCGGATGCAGAAAATCAAGAGCTAAACAGGGAAGCCCCATGACCTCAACATTAACACCCGATTACAAGGTAGAGCCGACGTTCGCGTCTGGTGTCAACATAGTCCCGGTACTGTCTGGTAGCCCATTCGCGAAATACCCTCAGCTACGCACCATTTGGGCGTCATCCTTCAATCTTTATACGTCATGAACTATATAGTTGAGCCCTTAACCTTGCTTAATAGTGAGCCCTGCGCGACCCAAACCAAGGTCTGGAAAGCTAAGAAATTTAAAGCTAAAGATGTGGCCTATCGTGTGCTGATGAAGTTACTACAGAAGTACCGGATAGTTATCTGCGATATGTCTCAAACCCCATTGGGAAAATCCTTCTGGGAGAAGGCAATGCTTAGCGCACTTCAGTCTGGGCTAGAGGTTGGGTTCGCTAACTTTGAGGACAAAACAATTAGCCGATGTGTAGAGTCCAAAGAATTCAACCAGTGGTTGTGGGACCTGCAATGGGCTTGGAAATACAACTCGGCCAAGCATCAAAAATATCGATTCTTCATTAACCGTGCTGGTGTATTTTAACTAAAAGGAAATTCAAAATGTCAGACACACGACTTATTCGCGGCATCAGTCTAAATTATTCGGATATCGAAGCGACTATCAAGAGCGCGGCCTACCATCAGTTCCCCGGAACCACAATGATCGTGTGTGCCCTAACTTTAACCTTCGGCGGTCATATCGTCATTGGTTACAGTCGTCCTATTGATGACAAGCTGTTCAATGAGACGCTGGGTAAGACTGCAGCCCGCGACCGTGCAGTAGCGCATATATGGGACATCGCAGCTGTACAGGTGCGCATCGCAATGGAAGCAGAGACTTGGCAAGGGCCACAAAACCAACGTTCGCGTACACGTCTTATCAACAAGGCGTTGGGACTTGCGGCGAGTGACACGGAGCCAACGCCAAAAGTAGTAGCAGTAGCTTCGACAACTCCGGACGTCGAAGACGATCTGCACTTGCACCTGAGAACTGGTGGGCCATCGGAGTGATTCCAGAAGCTATAGCCTTTCAGTTAGTCCCTGTATACGCGGTGATTATCATTGGAGCGATCTCATGGATCGTGGTGATTGGTAGCGATTTGTATTTTAAACGACTGGCCTATTCGTGGCGCACTGCGGCATTTGCGGTGACTGTTACGGCGGGTATTGCTTGTGCTATTATTGAGAGACATTAACAAGGAAGCAAAATGACAGTGCTAATTGTGCCAGCGACAGGTGACCCCTTTGCGCTGTACCCACAGCTTCGTACAATCTGGCCCACACCATTTAAAGAAATGGCGGAAGAAGCGTCTAAGGACCATAGTCATACGGGACAGGTGTGGTTGATTCTGAAAGACAACGATGTGGTAGGTATTACGGGTGTGTTCGACGATGACGAATGGCCTGATGTCGTTTTATTGCGGTGGCATGGGGTCGTGCCTCAACTCAGGGGCCAAGGTATAGGTCGACTAGCACTGGACCTTCTGGTGGCTCATGTTTGTCCTAAATTCTATCCTGAGTACAAACGTTTGGTAGAATTCGTACCTCACAATGATTATGGAAAGACCAAGGTGTACCAGTTCTTCAAGCGCTGCAACTTCGTAGACTATGGACCATTGGTGGACTTAGGCTATGGTCCCAAACTGTGGCAACCTGTTTCCTTAGATATAGGAATTGCATGACTAGGGTCAGTACTAACGATATTGTCATGACCCCAGATTGGGTTGCTGCAGATGTTATGTCATACTTCCCAGTCAAGGGAAAATTACTTGAGCCTTGTCGCGGCGATGGTGCGTTTTACAATCTAATGCCTAGTGGTTCAGATTGGGCCGAAATACGCCAGGGGCGTGATTTCTTCGATTACAGGCATAGAGTGGATTGGATCGTCACCAATCCACCCTATTCAATTTTCAATTCATTTCTGGACCATGCACTCAATATAGCCACTAACATCGTATTTATTATACCGGTCCCAAAGCTTATGGCAAGCTATGTTAAGCTAGATAAAATTTATGCTTGGGGGTCAATAAGGGAAGTTAGATACTATGGTACAGGTCGGCAGCTGGGGTTTCCTTTCGGGTTTCCTGTGGGCGCATTCTGGCTGGTCAAGAGTAGAACGCGGGATACAATGAAGATATCATTCGCAGTCACACCAAATAAAAGGAAGCGCAAATGAGACCGCTTGAAGAATGTCGTAAATATGAAGTGTTGCTACCAGATGGTACATGGCAACCTGTGCATTGGGAGCAGTTGGACAAAGGTGACACCATTCGCTGCAATCCACCGTTGTTGGGTGACATTTATCACAGCTATGAGCCTTTTCTAGTGAACCGATTACCGTACTTATCCGCTGAACCCTTACCTGCTGAGGTCAAGTTATGAACCCGCTTGGCTGTACTGGTTGCTTCACCGCAGAATGCCCACTGTCCTTCTGCCACTGCGGTTGCCATCGTGAAGGTTCGAACATGATGCACTGCATGCCCTGTTGTAGTTTCGTGATGTGCCGTAAGTGCGGTGAGGCTAAGCCTAATGTGACAATGGACTTGGGTGACTTCAAGTCCACGCCCAAGATTGAAGCGGAGAAAGAGCGTGAACTGTACGCAGAACTACACAAACGTTTTGGTCCGTGTCCCAGTAAGACTGTGGACTAATAAAGGGAGAACTAAATGAAGATGTCGGACAAAACCTATCACCTGACGGTCAACACTTGCATAATCATTGTCGTCTTACTAGCGGCGGCCGTATCCTTCGCGCCACACCCACACAAGAAATGGGTTGAGCACGTGGCCGTAATTTTGATGGCTGCCCTATGTTCGATCTGTGTTGGTCTACGACTGTGGGCTAAGAAATAAGGAAACCTATATAAAGGTGTGGAGTAAAATGATGAACGATGAACTACAGAAACTCGTAAATGAACACGACAAGGCGAAGATGGTTGCCCAGATTGCTAAGCTGGAAGTTGCTGTAGCCTTCGAGAAAATAAGAGCCGCGTGTATGCATGATAAAGAAGATCTAGAAATAAAGTCGGATTACTTCCCTGGCAGTTATTCGGATACGGCATATACTGACCGCTGGAACCAGTGTAAAGTCTGTGGTGCTAAGAGCGTAGTTGAACGAACCAGTCACGGCTACTATGGGTGATTGCAAATGAAAATCAGAATGCACAGAGGTTGTCGTACCGAGTCCCTTGCAACCTTAGAGGACATACCATCAAATTTAGAGGCTGTGACTGATTATCTAGTGAGACACGACCTAGCCATCACTGATGAGGTGACAGTAGAACTCTACGTAACCATTGCAGGCGAGGATACGTATGTTGTTAGGGTTGGTGATGTTCCATGGGCATTTGCGGGCGGAGGCATACATAAATGAATGCACATCAGAGACGTAAACTTAGGCGTCATCCAGTAGTGCGTAAGATAAAATACGTTCCTTCCGGTGTCTACGTGTGGGAATTTAATTTCTCTTCAGTGGTTCCTAACCACAGCGGTGCAAAATATCTTCTTACCGGCTCTGTGGTGTTATGACCAAAAGATTTATTCTGGGAAAAAATTACACGGCTTGTAGCATGGGAGGCCGCGCAACGACGCGAAAAGCGACTTGCCTCTCGCCGTAAGCAAAAGGAGCAATCGGATGCGTAACAGTATGAATAGCAGTCTAACCACCTCGGCGGTACCCATTTTCTTCTGTGTCGTATTTGTTCTTATTATCGCCTTTGGCGTATATGATCGGATACAACATCAAGCACTTTTACGCGCACATGGGTGCCTGTTATACACGGAAGCGCCCACCGGTCACTATCGTCTGGTAGGTAAAGTAATAACGCCTGAATACGTGTACGTCTACGAATGCACGGATGGCCTGCGCACAGAGATACGCTGAAAGTTATTGAGTGATTGAATGAATGACAATGGATTCAAACTCAGCTAAGCGAAAGGAAAATAAGAAATGTCAGATAGCACACCTGTTAGGCACGTGATTGTTTTGCGATACCTCTTCAAGACCCACGAGATTCGTGAATGGCGGAAACCGTACTACATATCACCCAAAGGCAGATGGTGCTTCCGCTGGGGCGCTGGTACATGGAACGGGTTGAATCCCGCCCGTATTGGTCAATTCGAATACTGGGGTGACTCCGCTGAGATGTATACGACACCCGACAGGTATCACGAGGATCGTGCCCATTTCTATTCGTGCGTCGTCAAAGATCTCCACAGAAGGCACTTGGAGGTCGTGCGTAAATACGAAGTCAAATTCCAGCGCAAGGGTACTTGAAATGGCTGTGGCTACACTGAATAGGGATTGATAATGCATTTCATATTACACGTATATCAACAAATAACTGAATTAGCAAAGACAAACCAGTTGGTGGCAGGGGCTATTTCATTGTGGGGTTTATCGGTACTTACGTACACGGCACGTAACATACCGTCTCAAGTACGGAATTTTGTTCTCGGTCAAGTTACCACCAGCTTAGTATTCAACAACACTGGGTTCTATGGTAATCGGTACGTGTTCTTGGCTTTCTGCGAATGGTACAAAATAAACAAGGGAGCACACCTATCCAGAACACTATCTTTGGATGCCACGGATGCCCATGGTGGTGTTGTTATGGGGCCTGGTTATGGCTCACATATATTCTGGGCAGAAGGTCGTCTATTTTGGTTTGCTAAATCCAAGCTTGAGAGTAAAGCGGATATGGGCATCCAAGAAATAATAACCCTTACCACCTTTGGTCGCTCAAGAAAACCATTCGAAGTTTTAGTAGATAGGTTCAAACCTCGCGAGGATGCCGACTGTACTAAAATATTTGGGATAACAAATGATGGCAAGTGGGATTTAACAGCTGAAGTACCTAAACGATCCTGGTCATCCGTTGTCTTGTCACCGGCAACAAAGGATCAAATCACAACACAGCTAGATCAATTCTATGCAATGCGGTCTTGGTATATCGATAACGGGTTGGCACATAAGCTGTGTACGTTGGTGCATGGTAAGCCTGGGTGTGGAAAGACATCTATGATTAAGGCCTTGGCCGCCAAGTACGGGGCTAATATCTACTCGTTGAGTTTGAACTCAGTAACTGACAGATCGCTCCCAATATTTCTATCCAATGTCCCTACAGGATCATTTGTACTGATAGAAGACTTCGATTCGTATTCGGCAGTAAAGTCTCGAACGGAACCTAAGCCGGATAGCAATAAAGTTACGGACCTGTTCGCAGACGCCGGAGGTTTGACGCTATCTGGGGTACTTAATTCATTGGACGGTGTAGTATCATTGGATAATGTGGTGATTTTTATGACCACAAATCATATTGAAAAGATAGACCAAGCAATGCTACGCAAAGGCAGGACTGACTTGATAATGGAGTTAGGCTATATGGAAACACCGGAGATTCAAGAGTATGTGCACTCAGCTTACGGCAAAGCTATTAATGAGCAGTTCATTCCGGTAGCTGGATGCGAGCTGCAAGGGTTGTTACTAGAACACAAGCAGAATTTTGAAACTTTCCACATAGCACTTACAACCAAGTTCGGAGCCAGTAGCACCACGGGTTCCAACATTAGTACCCTGGTAAATAGGAATTGATAATGCGTGAATTTATTCTCAACCCTGATATAGAACCCCGCCCCTATACTATGTGCGGGGCCGAAAAGCTTGGACATAAACTGGCGTATATACTAAAAGAAGCAGCTAAGTCAAAAGACTACACCTTGTTGAGCGCCAACTATGAGCAGCCACGTGATATGAACATGCCTCAGCGTATGACCCTAGGCTTCTTCGACAATTTGGCTGTTGCTTATTCCGCACACAGGTCTATAGAACTCGACCCAAAGGACCTGTGGTTTATTGTCCTATGCGAATTGGCCGACTACATCAAAAATAATCATGAACAGCTACGTTCATTGTTCACTAAAGAAAAAGGTAAGGTGACGATCCTTGTGCCGACAGCTGATCATGCACAAATTGATCTGTTAGCAGTGCTGCGCCAGCTACGTGATTTGGTGCCCTTGGATGTAGATTTGTTTGTACCCAAGCTTAGTACGCAGACTGAAGCCTGCGAACTGGCTATGGTCGCTGCTCTGTGTGATGGACTTCAACGTTATTATGACTACATGACATTTATGTGTGGCATAAAAGCCATCCGCTTACTGGGGACTCCTGAAGACTGGCTAACACTGGCACGCACCGCAGTTCAGCTGATGGCCTTGTTTATACCCATTGTTGGAACTACTGATAAAGTAATCTCATATCTGAAGAGCATTCATCAGACGTTCATCAAACTAAGCAAGTGCTACGATGAAGAGCTGATGTCCAAAGCTGAGACACTAGACTTCCTTGGACAAATATTCTCGACAACTCGCGTAGGTAGCGGCGGACAGCTCGATATCGATGGCTGGATAAGCAGCCTCTATTTCCCACGCAAGACCAAGCGTTTCGAAAATTTCCAGAATTCACTGGCTATCGTCCCTTACTCGAATCTTGAGTCTGGACGTCAGTTCAAGACTATTCATGGTGCTTTTTCGAACTACGATGCAGACGATTTTATCGCCACGGGTTACGGACATTTTGTTTTTGAGGAAGTAGAAACTCCACCTGAACAGAAAGCAGGAGCCTAATATGGCAAAAAGATTTGAGGGCTATTCAGAGTTCCAGGCTCGCGTGTTGGACCTAGGTACTGCCAACCTTATAATGCAAGGCAAATCAGGAAGGCTGATCAGTTTCAATATTGCTGATACGCATCAAACGGCGTTCCCTCGTCATCTGTACGAGAACTGTCAGGCCATATTCGTGGTCGAACCATTTAAGGGCGAGTTCAAGTCGCCTTTGCCTGAAGGCTCAGCTTTGTACGGTGAGTATTTAGGAGCTGGTCCATTTGTGTCATGTATCAACTATATATCTGAACCTGTAACTGGGTTCAAGGTGGAGAACAGGGACCTAAAATGCGAATAGTTAACTTGGACCAGTTCTTAGGGCTACCAAACGACACTGTGTTTTGCAAATATCGCCACTGTAGCTTTGGTGCCATACAGATCAAGACCTCTAATCAGGGTGGTGAATCCAAAGACTTCTACACGCAAGATCTTCTGGAGGTCAAGTGCAGTGGTAGTGGTGAATTATTCAATATTTTGTTAGACGCTGCGAACCACGACCTTTCGTTTGAGTTGGACCTTGACTGCGTGGGCCGGGATGGCTTCTACGAAAAGGATCAGCTATACGCGGTCTTCGAGCCGGCCGATGTCCAGGCTATAATCAAGCGCCTGCTCGACACGTTACCGTCGCTCCGGGAACAACCACAGTCCAGCATCCCTCCTGTGGCTCCAACTCTCGTAGACGAAAGAATGGCTGCGATGCAGCAAGAACTGTACGAGGCTATTGACCGTGATTTCTTAAAGCGGGCGATTGCAGAACAATCTACCAAGTGATAAGATAATGAAAACTTATTACGAAACCGGGGAATTCTTTCATCCCGAAAGCGTTGATGGTGGCGAAGACAACCTGGAGATCATTTGTTGTCAGGAGTTGATGCCGTTCCAAACTGAAAGCGGGATCCGTAATGACTTCATGCATTCTGAATACGTAGGGGTGTTGATCTCACCAGGGGATTCGTACAAGCTCCCGAGTGTAGAACTGTACTGCATGGCCCTGCACCGCAGCACCCCACGGTCTGCATCTAGATTTTATGTATGTCGGTCAGCAGCAAAGATGGTCAAGGCTGTTTATCCATTGCCTGACCTGGACTCAGTGATGACGGCCTTGGGCTACATGAAGATCTTGGGCTGCACGAAGATCGACAAGCCAAAGTCAAAGGCCTGTGCATGCGTAAGTCCTGCTGATAAACAGCAAGGTCCATGCGAGTATCAGTGGATGGTGTGGCCCGAGGGAAGCACAGAATGGGTACACACCTTTAGCAAGGACTTCGCCCGTCACGTTGCGTACACTGCTGGAGGCTCGAACGTTATTGAGTACATGCGTGTTAGGCCTGAAAACGTAACCTACAACGAGGGCTTCGCACATGAAATCTCTTGATCAGTGTTCAAAATTTCAAATTCTAGATAAGGACCGCACGTGGATTGATGTTCAAATGGTACAGTTGGAACCTGGGGATGTATATCGTAGACTCCATCCAACATCTGGACTGCCAGACCCTCAATTCGGGTTACCAGAGAAAAGAATTGTTAAGAAGGGTCCTTATATAGAAGTTCAGATACTCTTCGAAAATAATCCAACCGACGTTACGGAAACACCTGAATGAAGACTTTACAAGAAGTATTCGCTGAAAGCTTCCAACGCGATGACCTAGCCGGGGCCAAGGCCTGGGCCTTACGTTGGAATCGTGAATGGGATCAAGTCGTGCCTGATCACGACGATCCGAATGATCCTAGTGATTGCTACAGCCAGCGGGCAATGGCTGGTCACATCTCGGACTACCTGGAAGGTTTCACTGGTACAGAACCTGCGTCATACAGTGCGAGCAACAAGAACTATATGGTGACAAAGTACGGTTCGGAAATCTATTGGGCAATGGGATAGCTTGCGTGCGGTAGTAAATAAGGTAAACACAACCCCAGAGGTTCACTTATGACCGAGCAGGAAATTCAATGCGAGATTGACAAAATCGAACCGCAGTATGTTGCGGAAAGTCGCGAGGCAGAGACCCTATCGTTGTTCCGTGGTTCGCTCGCGGCGCTTCGTACCAAAGTAGAGTCTTTGATAGATTCTTACGATGAAGAAACTCTTATTATGTTCACAGCTGACGGCGAGACTTATGTGTTGAGCAGCACCGACGCTAGAGCTCACGCTATAAAGCAAATTGAAGACAGAGAAGCTAGAGCGCAGAGAAGAGAACAGAGAAAAGTAAAATACGATCGGGAGCTGTTCGAAGAACTGAAAGCACGCTTCGAACCGGAGGTTAAAAATGACTGACAACATCGATATTTCCAAAACTAGTGCGTCCTCCGTCAAAGGAAAGGTTAAGTTGACAGGCTTTAGTTATTTCGACGGCTGGGTGTCCGAGCTACAGGACATGGTTAATGGTATTGCTGAGACTTACGGGGCTGACGCCCGCATAGAGTTAACGGATTACGAAGGCCTTGAAGTATGGGTGGTGACCGCCGCCAAGGCCCGTGAACACGTAAAGAATGAGGGGCTGCGATGCGCAGCCCGTATGAAGGCCCTATCCGAAACTCAGGAGCAGAAAGAGCGTGAAATATATGCCGTGCTCCATGCCAAATACGGGGCATCGAAATGACCAAACGAAAAGAAAACGAATTGTTAGATGTTCATGACATGAGTGCTAGTCTGGTCGTACCTAATAACCGCGTCTACGAACTAGAATATTTTGAGGGCTATCTGTTCGAATTGCAGGAACGCGTAACTAAGCTGATAACTACGTATGGACCACACGCGCGTATAGAGTTTTCGGCAGACAACGATTCAGCTAATGTTTATATCGCGACGCAGGAACAGATTAAAGTCCAACTAGCTAGGGACCAGGAGCGGCACAAACAGCAGGCCAAGCTCACAAAAGAACATGAGCTTCTGCTGCTAAAGAATCTGCAAGCCAAATATGGAACTCCGAAATGAAGTACATCACAATCTTGATCATGGCCTTGTCCTTGTACGGTTGCGATGAACACTACCAAGGGACGGTGAAGGGCAAGCAGTATACGCCTGCAACTTATGGGACTGGTATCACGTCAAATGGAAAATTAGTCTCTACATCAACAGACGCCCAATATTCGGTGGAACTCGATGGTGGGGCCTCCGACTTTGAAGTAGACCACCTATATTACAAAAAGCTAAAGCTAGGCGACGTCATCGACTACCATCGACATTTCTGGACCAGTGAAATGATGATATCCCGAGGTGGTTCGGTCGTCTTCGATAATGAGAAAACACCATGATCAGTGTCACCGGGCTAGGCCCAGACCACAACCTAATGCTTGAAATCCACAAGGACTCTAAGTCAGAATCCTTCTTTATCTGGACCAGTGACTATTTCAAGGACTCGAACTTCAGCATCGAAGATTTGACGCGTATACGTGATGCACTTACGCGATTCATTGACTTGGAGACCCAATTCAAATGAGCCTCGACTGTTCGCACTGCAAGTTGCCTATCAATCAGGGCGACAATGCAATAATGATGGAAGGTGGTATCGTCCACCAACATTGTAAACAAGCTCATGTGGCACGGCTAGAATCCACAATTGACATAAGCAACGTCAGCGCTTCTCTTGTGGACGGGAACGTCGTAATATACGAACTCAATTTATTCGATGGTAGCCTGTCTGATTTTCAGACCTTGGTGTCCTCTGTTGTAGAAAAGTATGGGATCGACGCTCGTATCGATTTGACCAACGACTGTGGTTATTTAGAAGTTTGCGTGGCGACGGCCGAGCAGTGCAGGACGCATGTAAAACATAGGGCAGAGGTCGACAAGCAGCGGGCATTTAATAATGAGGCTGCTCGGCAGCTGGACGGGGAGAAGTACAAAGCCTTGTTCGATGCAAACTACGCCAAGTACAAGGGACTCGAATGATGCTCAAGGCCTTCCTATTAGCTTTATTGCTCTTAGCAGTGTTCTTTGGCGTCTTCTACTACGAACACCTTCTGTGGGTCGAATGCCGGGCCACCCCGCATACGTGGTGGTACTGCTATCGCACGCTTAGCCGCTAAGGACTATCATGAGAGATTATTTCTTTGAGACGGGTCAGCCGCTAACTGACGCCGATTCTTTTGGTAGGGCAAAGAATCTTCTAGTGGCCGCCAACCTACCTGATGCTGAAATTGATTCAATACGGTTATACCACGTAACTGAGCCGCATGAATACGCATGGGTCGAGATCACGTACTGGCGAGGCGGTGGCTTAACCATAATGTCTCGTCCCTTTGAGATGTTTGACAACAGTAGTCCAATCTATTTAAAGGCAAAATAAATGTCGAACTTAAGAATTACCCCCGAGCATATCGATGCAATGATTGTGAATCAGCAGTACCATCAGTTTCCTGGGACCACGCTGATCGCCTGCGCCCTGACCCTCACTGTAGGCCATCACATGGTTGTTGGCTATAGCCGCCCTGTCGACGAATCCAACTTCAAGTACAAGCTTGGACAGGCTGCTGCACTAAAGAACGCACGAGACCAGATCTGGGAAGTAGCGGGCACCGCCCTTCGCCTTGCATTGGCGCGAACAGATGGCTATCGTGATCCAGGCCCGTTCTTTGTGGTCAACGCGCTTGACCTAAGCTACAGCCAGGACGGCAGTCTGGTGCCAACTCCAAAAGCAGCAGTAACTTCGACAGGGCCGGCCGTCGAAGACGAGCACACGCTTGCACCTGAGAACCGTGAGCCATCTAAAAAGACGAAAGGTGACTTAATAGCGCTTCTTCGGGAGCGGAACGCGGAAGCTCTTAAAAAGATTGAAGCCCTGGAGCAGTTGTGTGCGGCTGCTTATCAGATGGCGGGCATAGTCAATGCACCTGTGCGGTTTCTCGACGCACTGAGTGATGCTGCTAACGGTGAACTCGGTGCTCGTGTTCTGACTGATAACCTCCTGCCAATCAACGCCAATGAAAGCGGATCCTTCTACGCCGATATGCCACCGGCTAAGAACAGACGTGTGTACCATATCACAGCAGGCGCTGCCGACTGGAATCCGACGACGGCTCAGCTCAAGGCTCTTGAGGACCAGTTTAAAGATGCAAAATTTGACGACAACGGAAATGCGTTTGTAGCCACTCGCGTCGAGGCCAACGTTTCGGTACTGGATCTGTTCTGATATGTTCAAGATTGATTTTAGTATGGACGGTTCTTTGATCTCTACAAAGCCACCGACAACAGCCGAGACCCTGCGCCACATTGCTGACCAGTTGTTTCCCGGTGAAGTGATGGTGGCTAACGTATTAAATAACGCGGCACTTGAACTAGAGACCAGATACACCGAGGCTGAGCTTAAGGCTGCGTTCTGGAACGTGTTCCACAAGGCCGGGGAGCTCTTCTTCCCAAGCGATTCTGAAGAAGAGGATTTAAACACGGAATTCACTACCGACTGGTTTAACGACCTACTGGAAAACTTGCACAAGGAAAAGAACATGTTGGAAAAAGACGCCGAAAAGAAGATCAGAGAGTCACGTGACAGCCTTAATCAAACGATAAAGGCACTGTCGTTGGTGGTCGTCGACCAAGTTGACGGGACTACTGATTTTCACAGTGTGTATCTATCCAAGCTTCGTGATAATTTGGCGAAGCTGCTGGAAATACGTGCTAATCTTTACCAATAGGCATGACAGTAGACCACGCGTTTCGTGAGGGGTACGAGGCCTATCACATGGGAATGACTAGCAGCCAGTACGAAGATATTGGGGACACCAAGCCACACTACGCGGAATGGTGGCGCGGCTGGAACCAAGCACGAGATGAAGACGAGTACGACGTTTAACCTTGCAGGAACGTCGTTGGTTGGTTCAGTACAAAGAACAACTGGCGGAGTAAATACAATGCAGTAAGGGCCGGTGGCGCAATTGGTTAGCGCGGAGAATTCATAATTCTAAGGTTGTCGGTTCAAGTCCGGCTCGGCCCACCACTTTTGTCTGCTTCGTCTAACTGGCCTAAGACGCCTGATGTCAGGAAATACTGGTTCGAATCCAGAGCAGACGCCACAAACACAACCGAAGGACTCTATGGAAATCCCCGCGAAACAAATTCTGGACTTAGCTTTAAGAGCTAATGAGGTTAACGGATATTTTCACAAGAAAATTTGGGACTGCTTTAGTCTAGAAGAACAGACTCCAGAAAGACTGTACCGGCACCTGCGCGATTTTCAAACTATTGTCCTGGGCCTGCCCCATCGTACTGGAAAAACCACAGCGGTTGCTCAAGAGTTACTTCCTGGTGATCTTTTAGTACTAAGTAATACCACGTTTATTCAAGAACATCGTAGAGATTACCCACACCAACACCTAGTAGACATATTGCCCCGTTACTATCTAACCAAAAATTATCTACCAGCCTGGGCCAAAGGCAAGGTCTACAATCGAGTGTTCATTGATACTTGGAGTCTGCCGAGTCCAGCATTTTTACGTAATGCCATAAAGCTCTTAGGACATAATATCGATCAACAGTTCATAGTGGTGTTCTGATGTTCAATTTTATAGCATAACCTTAGATCGTCATAGTAAATAAAGGGTGGGACCGTGATAGGTCCCACCCTTTTCTTTTGTTACCTGAGGAATAAATCATGTCCATGGTCTTTGCCAAACTAAATCAGCACCAACGAGAATTAGCCTATCGAACGGTAAGTGCTTGGTCTTTCTTCTATATCGTCGGTGACTACTTGCTGAACAATAGACCATTATCAATCGTGCGTATGGGTGACGGCGAACGTTCTATTATAGACCTTTGCATCAAGGCCTCTGCTAACGGTACTACAGTCAATTCACCTATTGATATCTATGATCAGGCAAAGCGTCAGAACATGGGCCTTGACGGCTTGACCTACAAAGATTTATACCGTCGATTGCTAAGGGCTGGTAACGACTGTACTTACTTTGCACCCTCGGTGTCAGGTCTCACCCAAGAAGCTTATTCCTTGCATCATTATTTCCATCAGAGAGAATCTTACATCGATAATTTCTTTGTCAATATTTGGGACTATGAGGCAAAAGCTACATTGTACAAAGCAGCCGGATCCATACTCTTCATCCACAAGAATCCTAATACTGCGGCCTCAATTACCCGGCAGTGTAAAGACAGATTTAACATCGACGTTGAATTCATTCAAATGGATAAATGGCAACAGGCTGAAGCAACAATTGAACAGGCTCGATCCAGCAGTGCCCGCCTAGTCCTGTTTGCTGCGGGTCCCGCATCTAAGTATATTGCATCAGACATCGTGCAAGGCACCAACAAAATTGCATTGGACCTAGGCAATAGCGTTGATGCTTGGACTTTCGGCAACAACTAAAAATTAGCATTACGTAAAGTAGAGAAATTATGAATCCTAAAATTCTGTTTGTACTAAAGCACGTCAAGAATCCCTATGACGGATACTCATGGGACCCTAGCGAGACTCTAAATACTTCCTATTCTGAGGGCAAGCCCCCAATGAGCAGCGGGCTTTATAACAGTGCCAGATTTGTTGCCGATATGTTGAGTGCCCATGATATTGAAGTGAAACTAGTTACGGTCAAGGACAACAATGCTATTGCTGCTGAGGTTCAATCCTTCGGTGCCGATATAGTCATTATTGAAGCTTTCTGGGTTGTGCCATCTAAATTTGAAGAACTAAAGACCCAGTGTCCTGACACTAAGTTTGTGATAAGAAATCATTCGGAAACCCCGTTCCTGGCATCTGATGGAATTGCCTTTGACTGGATGCTGCAGTACGCGGATATGTCAAATACTTATTTAGCCTGTAATTCAAGACGAATGTTTGACGATACGCGATTCTTGGTCCAGACCAATAGCCCAACTATTAGTCCTCAACAATTAGACTCCAAGGTATCCTATCTGCCTAATTATTATCCGTTGGACTCAACCGAAATTACTAGGGTCCAGGCCTCAGAGTTTGTTGACGTCGGGTGTTTCGGTGCCATACGTCTACTCAAGAATCATATGACGCAGGCTGTTGCATCCTTGATGTTCGCTAAATCAAGCGGAAAGCGTTTACGGTTCCATATTAACAGCGGTGGTAGCGATCAATCTGGTGAGCAGATACTGAAGAACCTGCAACGCTTGTTTGCCCACTATCCTCAGCATCAGTTAGTTAGTCATGCTTGGCTTCCGCATCCGCAGTTCAAGGCCCTCTTGCAGTCAATGGACATCATAGTTCAAGTCTCGTTTTCAGAGACTTTCAATATCATAGCCGCCGATGCCGTGACGTCAGGTGTAGCAACCATTACTTCAGACGAAGTTTCGTGGACCCACAATTGCTTTAAGGCTGATCCAACGGATAGCTCAAACATAGCTAAGACAATGGAAAAAGCGTATCTCATCAAGAAGGCTATCCCATCATTCAATCCAAGTCTTAAAGGACTGAAGGCTTATAACAAAGAAGCGGTGCAAGACTGGCTATCTTTTATTGCCTCACACTGATTAGGATTCCGAAGTGACCTACTCTGAATGGAAGTCCAGCTTTTGGTACACTTCTGCGCTGACCGGTGATCCGTCCATAACTGGGTCTAAACTGTTTATCAATCCTCGCACAGGTGAAGGACTAACACTAGGTTATTATCAGTTAAAACACTATGTTGATAGTCAGTGGTTGTCCTTGAAGTTTCCTCATGCGCAACTAGACGAGCTACAAGAACTACTCCAAATCATTCAGATATTTATCAATGACATGGAGCACAGTATTTATCGCTATCACGGACAGAAGGTTCCTGTCCCAGGAGTAATGCATGAACGAACTAACGACGAAAGTTATTCCTACTCAGCAATCGGCGGAGATCGTCCACCAAAGTCCAAGTCGTGAGCTTTCATTAAAGCATGGAATTTATGATCTACTCGTGTCGGTATTCAGACAAGGTGCGTTCTACGAAACCTATCTAAGCCAGGTTCGTGTTGGTGACAGTTTCTGTTTTGAGAAAAGAGATAAGGATTGGTTTTTATGTGTGACACCGATCAAGAATATGTGTACGTCTAGAGGGGATATGGACAACCCAACATTCTTGTTAGGTGCCCTAGAAGTGCTGCAGGCCAAGCCTATTGCTATTGAGTACCCAGCTCCAGAGGTCCCTAAACTTGAATCATCCAAACCCAAACTTGAGTTTGAAGACGTTGAGTTCAAGTCCTCAACTTAGTACAGGGCTCATAGCATCGAATGCAGACAGCAGTAAATACAAGTAATGCCAAGGAGAACTATAGTGACTAGCTTTGAAGAAATAGACGATTTAATTATCTGCATCGATGCTGAAGACCCGATGACCTACGATCAAGAATTCATAAATCGAGTGCGTTATGGAAACTTCGTCAAATGTAGTTCAGACTTTAGCGATGAGTCTAGGGCCTTTGTTCAATCTGATGTAGACCGCGATCCCTTGATGCTCAACAAGTTCTTTATCGAAGTCTACACTGACAAGTTTTTGGACTTCGTGCAGGCTACACTTTACAATCATCAGTGGCAAAGAGCTTTAATATTCAGAGAAGAACGATCAATAGGTCCGGACATCGATTTAACATCTGAGGACTTAGACCCAACCGAAATTTCAGAAATGATGCTAGTCAGTCATATCTACGAGTTGAAGACCCTGGCTAAAACTGACCTGAGCGTCTACGATGACTCGGATGTCGAGGTCGAAACCTCGTCTGAAAAAGATGAATCAGAGCTGGATAAAAAGATGGACGCAGAGACCTCGCTGTTCTTGAAGGCTCCAAAATCCGTACACTAAAATCGAATTTAAGTGCATAAGGGAATCCTGTGCTATGCAGCATCCAAATAAAATAGGCAACGCTGTTAAATCGCTGATCAAAGAAACGGCCTTACACCTGAACCTTAGCTCACGCGAACTTCTTAATTTGGTTGCAGCTTTAAAGCTGCATACCAGTCCTCGTCTTTCTTTTTGTGCCTGCTGTCTTCATCTTGAAAGTGTTGCTGACTCTCCTTTGAGACTAGCCTTGAACGAGCACGAAGAGGGCGAAGACATTTTCATAGAGGAGAAGACGGTCAGCGATTTTAGATTTGGACTTGTCTATGACATGATACAAGCCTTCTATCTGGGAAAACCCTCGACTTTCTTTGAGACCACAACAATAGAGTCAGTTCCCCATATAGGCGTAGGCTTAGCTTTTAATAATAAGTCTCAACCGGTACATACACCCGAGGAAGAATCTGATATCAGACTTCAGATCAAAGAATTCGGAACAGCCCCAGTTTTCAAGGTTCCGATGCTTCCGGGCGAGCGTCCTAATATTCCTTGGAATGCTGAGCAGGATAAATCATTTGCTGCTGTCTTTAATTGGTTGAAACAGAAAAGTATTAAACCTGTATTCAGGTTGTTCGGGTATTCAGGAACAGGCAAAACTAGTTTAGCTCGTGAAATTTCCTGGAACGTTGAGACTGGTGCGAACGGAATACCCAGAGGTACTGTCTTGTTTGCCGCCTACTCGGGTAAAGCAGCAGCCCGATTACGTGAAACTGGATGTGCTAGTGCCTGCACCGTTCACTCTTTAATCTACAAGCCTCAGATCGATCCTTTGACAGGGAAACCTATAGGTTTCATTCTCAATCAGGATTCTCCTCTACGTTTCGCTAAGCTTCTGATTTTGGACGAAGTTAGTATGATCGATGACGAGATGGGCCTTGATCTATTGTCATTTGGCGTGCCCATACTGCTTCTTGGTGACCCTGGACAGCTCAAACCTATACGAGGACTTGGATTCTTTACCCGAAGCCAAGATGCCCCGGATGTGATGCTTACAACGGTAGAGCGTCAGGCTAAAGATGATCCTATTATTTATTTGGCAACCAGAGCTAGACTAGGACTTCGGTTGAAGCCCGGAACTTATGGTGATTCACGAGTACTAGCAGCATCCTCTAATATCACTGATGCTATGATTGAAGCCTCAGACCAAATTTTAGTCGGCACCAATCGTTCACGTATATCCTACAACACTAGGGTTCGCAGGCTTAACGGAAACTATGAACTAGATACACAGTTTCCGGTTAAAGGTGACCGTCTGATGTGCATCAAGAACAACAAAGACAACGGACTTTTGAATGGTACGGTCTGGACCTGCAATCAGCCAGAAATCAAAGCAATAATGAGGCTCAAGGACTATCGAAATCCTAAACTGGGATTGGTGGCTACGAATATAGAGGGCCTGCACATCAAGCTCCGATCAGAGGATATGTACCATAGCAATGGTAGTCCGATCATTGTAAATACAGTATGTAGTACTCATCATTTCGATGAGAATTTACCCGAGCCACCTTGGCGCGAAATAGCGGGTACCGATGCATTTACATTTGGCTATGCATCAACTATTCACAAGGCGCAAGGTTCAGAATGGGGCTCTGGAATCTTGATTGATGAATCCTCTATATTCACGGATCAAATAAACGAACATAGGTACACTGGAATCACGCGTATAGCAAAAAATTTAATAATTAGACTCACTGACTAGGTGGCAATCATGACGACTACGGAGAGCGTGGAAGTTTTAGCTATAGCTGCAATTTTGTATGGAGCCTACATTTTTGTACCTTGGTTTCTAAAACTGGTGTTGACTCACGATGACGAAACAGAATTTTGGTTAGGCTATAGCTATGCACGCTTGGCTATTCTAGATGGACGAGAAACTAGTGAATCCCTGCTGTCCAGATTGCACAACATTGAACACGATCATTATGAACGTGGCATCAAATCAGCAGTTGATGACTACGAATTAAAACAAAACGAGCTACGTTAAATGACCAATAGAATTTTTGTACAAATTGATTTGGAAACTCTGGGTCTACACATGAGTGCACCTATCGTAAGCGTTGGTGCAGCGGCCTATGACTATGATCGTGGAATTTTTGATGAATTCCATATGTTCTTTAATCTTGATGAACAGTTCAAAGATGGTCGGTCCATGAATCAAGACACGTTGTTTTGGTGGCTTAAGCAAAGTGCGGAAGCCCGTGCTAGTCTCGCTGATGACACGGTGCTACGTGAAAGTACATTGGGCGTATGCAATGCGTTTCATCGCTGGTGGCTTGGCCTAGCTCCTACCGAAGCCGAACGCAAGAACATCTACCCAATGGGTAATGCTTCTGAGTTTGATTTGGCAATGCTCCGTAACCTATGGGGTACTCAAATGCCTTGGAGCTACAAAAACGTGTTGTGCTGGCGCACTATTGCTACCTTGCATAAAGACGAATTAGTCTGGGAGGGCAAAGGTGCGGCTCACAACGCAGTAGAAGATGCTAGGGCACAGGCCAGAGCACATCTAAGATTGATGGCTAACAATCCACGTCTGCGGTAGATAAAGAGAGAACAAAAATGAAGCACTGGAAAGAATGGATTGGCTGTGATTTCGATGGCACTTTATGTGTGTACGATAAATGGCGGGGACCAACTCACGCTGGTGCACCTATTCCAAAGATGGTGAAGCGAATACAAAAATTGATTGCCGAGGGCAAAACCGTAAAAATTTTCACCGCCCGTGTAGGTAAGCTGGAAAATGACACCGATGAGTCCGTAGAAGAGGCCCGCAAGTTTGTATCAGACTGGACCTTGAAGCACATAGGGACCCGTCTTGAGGTCACGAATATTAAAGACCAAGGTATGACACTTTTGTACGATGACCGAGCAATCCAAGTTTTGAAAAACACAGGCCGCATTGTTGTAGTGAAAGACAAACAGTAAATAGAAAGTTCTACCCTTAGAGGTTCCCTCAATGTTAGAAAACGTATTCAAGCCAGATGCTAGTTTTGATGCATTCGGCAAACGCGAAGGTTACGATTTAGAACTCCGTATTTGTGATGGTTGGACCCGGTCTAAACGTAGGATTCTGATCGTAGCTCAGACAGTTGACGGACGTGATTTACGAGCTGGTGAACTGATGTCCGATATCGCTACTTCACAGCCGCTGTCGAATGCCATCAAATATGCACGTAAAATAGCCAACAAATATCTGAAGGACAGGCAAGTCCCTGATGCCTCATGGGCATTAGTAAATTTTAACTCCTACAAGCATCTCCATCTTCCAAAAATAAAACAACGAGAAGCTGAGTCCACGTTTGCTGAACGCGTGCACGCTCTAATCAGAAAGCTTAGGCCTACACATATTCTTATGTCCGGCGATGAATCAATGTATTCCTGCTTTCCCCAGGTTGAACACCCACAGTACAAGCGAGGATGGGTACACAATTTAGAATTGGATGATCTGAAGTTCAAGCTAGTGAATACACTGGATTTCTATCGTTTGTTAGAGAAGGATGGAGCCAAGGCTAATCTGTTAGGCTTCTGGTGCCGACACTTGGCCAACTTGATGTTGGGACGTAACCCCCATGATTTATCAGGTCTAGAGGTAGAGCCCCGCTACGTTGATACAATTGAAAAATTCGATCAATTGATGCACAGATTCGATACCGCAGAAAGATGTGCTATCGATACAGAAACACGTAATCTGTCCGTGCTCCACAATAAAATATACACGATTCAGTTTTGCACTAACCACAATGAGAATGTAGGATACGTCCTGTCAGTTGACCACCCTCTGACTCACTGGACAACCGATCAAATCAAGTATATCAAACAGCAATTACGTAAGCGGTTCATGGCCCGTACAGGACCCCTGCTCATTACGTTCAACGGCATGTTCGACTTGCGTATTATTCGTCAATGCCTAAAAATCCCGTTCATGTGGTTGAAAATATGGGAAATCACTTTCGGTGAACATGGGCTAGACGAGAATTACACAGCACTGAACGGTGTCTGTGCAATGCCTGATCTGCAACTTGGATCAGCGTCTAAGTTCGGTGGCCTACGCCCTATCTTTGCTAGCTACGGAAATGACTTCTACCTAAGAGCCTCAGAATTCGGTAAGCAGGATCGAAATACGACAGGTACAATCGCACCGAATAATCCAGCATTCTTAAAATACGCGGCAACGGACGTATCTAGCATTACCGGAATTTATCACCAACAGCTAGCAAGGGCCGCAGTTCAAGAAATAGCAGGTAAAAACTTCAAGCCTTATTTTATTCGTCACATGCTGTACCAGATGTCTGACTGTGCCCATGTACTCTCACACATGAGTCAAGATGGCTCCCTAGTAGACCGTAAATATCTGCGTAAACTTTTAGGTGTAGGATCAGAACTTAGAGCAGAGCTTAAACGCAGCTTAGGCGCGCTGTCCCTGCACAAAGAGGTGAAGCAAGCCAACGCCGAACTTCTAGAAGAATCGGGTTTCAGATCGAAGTCATTGTTCAGTAGAGCCAAGACCGCTACTCAATGGATGTTTGGTTTCAACAAGACTGATCACAAGAAGAAACTGTTCTTCGATATCTTGGGCCTAGAAGCCGTGTCTCAGACAAAGACTGGTCAGGACTCGGTAGATAAGAAATTCATTGCCCATCATAAGGACAAGAACAAGATTGTTGGACTCTACGGTGAGTATAAACAGGCATCAACTTTAGTCTCAACCTATGTCAAAGGTTGGTACAAAAAGATGGTGAACAAGCTGGACGAAGCTACTGATGGATTCCTTCGTGCTAGCTACAGTATTGTTGACACAGGACGCCTGAAATCGTTTGATCCTAACCTTCAGCAAATTCCGAGTAGGGGACGATTGGTCAAGATCATCAAGCGTATGTTTATCATACCAAAAGGTTATTTATCCTGGCGGTTTGACTATTCAGCGCATGAGGTCCGTGTGTGGTCAATTGTCTCTGGTGATGAAGTATTGGCCGATGCTTTTCGTGCGGGTCAAAAACTGAGGCAGGCCTTTATCCAAGATCCAACAGAAGAAAACTTAAAAGCAATTAAGGTTAAAGGGGACATTCATCTACTTAATGTTTACAGGTTTTTTGGTAAGCAAGTAGATAAAGACCACCCATTGCGTGACGCAGTTAAACGGGTCGTTTTTGGGGTCCTCTACGGTAAGGGTGCAGAAACTTTAGGTATAGACACTAAGGAAGGTGATCTGTCAGCATTGAAATCTAAGATTGGTGTTCTCTATGACGAGTCGTTGGTCACTAAAGACAACAAACGGTTATTGGAAATTAATAAGCTTCTAGAAGAACTTGACTTCAAGCTCACGGCTCTATACGAAGAAGATCGTACTGAATATGCTCAAGGCATTGTTGACAAAATGTTCCAGGAGTTCAAGGCCGGTGCACGCTGGACCGAGAAGATGCAGAAGATGGCTGAAACAGACTTTATGGTCTACGCGCCAAACGGGCGTATACGCCATTTGTTTGCGGCTCTTACCGGTGACCGCAAAATCGTTAGCCGTCAGGTTAGACGAGGTTCTAATGCCCCTGTACAGGGGTTTGCCTCGGAGATTGGGGTTAAAGGTGCCTATCTTATTCTCAAGTCTTACTATGAAAACTTGAAAATCTTCAAGGAGAAACTAGGAATTACCAAAAGTGATTGGGAAATGCGTGTGAAGTTCAGCCGTAGCGTGCATGACGCACTATATCTTTATGTTCCCTACGCAATGAGTATTCCATTTTTACATATTCTTCAGTGGCAGGCTACTTATGGCGTTACTAAAGCTTATAAAGATGAATTCAATATAAAGTTCACAGTCGAACCTGAATTGGAAGTCGAGGTTAGCGCCCGTGACGATTTGTCACGTAAATGGGACTTTGCGCTCCCCAATCTGGTGACAATAACCAAACAGGCAGTTGCCGATGCTGAAGAGTTCGGACTTCTTGAAGGCACCCAGTCAGAGGTCCTGAAACTTATTTTTAAACCTTGGCAATTGAAGTCCATGAGAGAACTCCTGCAGTCCAAATTCCCACTGCTTAACGTTAAGGACTTAGACCAGCAGATCAAGGGTGCGCTCAAGGACGCAACGGTTCCCTACGTCAAACCAATGGAAAAGGAGAAAGTCTAGGATGTCATCCTATCGCTATATTATTGATAGGGTTGGAACTCATGAGTGGCTATTGTTTGACCGAATGACCAAGCAAACGCCACTCACGTATTTATTGTACTTAGTGGCTCTGAATGGGAAACTCAATACTCAATTGATATTGACGTCCTATGATGCAGTGGCCTCCGCTGCTCACGAGTTTCCTGTTTTAGGCCCCGAGATATATTCCACAAAAGTTTATATCCAAGGTGGACTACCTGTCTATTCAGAAACTCAGTCTAAGTCAGATGAGTTGTTGACCGCTAATTTCATGGAAGACTTCTTCACCGAATTGATGGACCTTGATCTATCAAATCCCGTGGAGCTACCCCGGATGTTTGGCGGTCATACTTATTCAGAAACTTCAAGTCCCGACCAAGACTCACGTCGTATACTAAATACAAATTAATCCATACCCTAGAGGTTCTTTATGTTTTCCCACGTCTACGGGGAGCTAGTGGTTGCCGCTAGTTCTCCAGCTACTAGTTTCAAAATTTTTGATGATCCCAACACAAGATCCGGTGACCACAGTGGACATTCGGATCACAGTCTTTTGTTCAATACAAAATTCAAGACTTTGGCCCGTGGACTATCCGTGGTCAGCCAAAATGTAGCATTGCCTCAACGAAACAAATACATGGTACTCGATTGTCTAGCGAATTCTAGTGAGGCCGCACTAACTACTTGTACTGAACTGGCCGTTGGCCTGACCTCACTGGATACGAAATTTGAAAATAGTCGTCAGCTCTACAAGGTTCATCAATTAATGCTAGACGTGGGCACAAAAACTTCCGACTTCGTGGCCGTCATCAACAATGAAAGCGAACACTGCAATTTCAATCTGTTGGCCTTCGGTGGACTAGAACTTGAAGTCTTCGGTATTTATGACGTAGTAAATAAGAGTATAAGACTGATGTGGACTACGGACTCGTCTTTTGTTTCTAAAATAAAGTCTGAGGACTCAACACGCTACATATTTTATCGATTCCCTACGCTCCGTAATCGACCCTTGTTTATTCACACGCAGTACGTGGTATCCAAACTCTACAAGTGGTCATTGGTCTTTGACGGACGTGATAGTGTATTAAAGTTGTTCAACGCTCTAGAAAATTTCTTGTATGGAAATCCTAATCAGCCAGAATGGATTCCAGTTTCTAAGTGAAGGCGGCCATCCATGAATGACGCGCTTAGACTTAGCACTCGGTCCCAGTTTATATCATCCCAGCTAGCATCTTACAGCGGACCTAAGAGGGAACAGGGTGATCGTCTGTTCATCAGCTGTCCATTTCATAGTGAACGAACGCCTAGCGGCAAAGTTGATCGTGAACGTGGGACCTTCTATTGTTTTGGCTGTGGTGCTAAGTGCTCTTGGGACGAACTGGCGGCCAAGATTGGGCTTCAACCCTTTATCAAAGGTAAGCCCAAGGATGAGACATCAACCGATTTGTTCATGCAGAAAGCACTGGCTCTGTTAAAAAATGAACAACCTTTTGTTCAAGATCGTTTACGTTTCACAGCCATACCCAAGAACAAGGTTTGGCGCTCAATATCCACCAATCTGTTGATTGATCTTGGTGGTCGCTTGTGTATCAAATATAGTAAAGAGTATGAACGCTGGGGCTCCACCAAATTCATACATTTTCCCGTCATAGTAAATAAAGAACAGTGCGGTTATTTCTTGGCCAGACTAAAGAAGCATCCGGACTATCCATCATATATGTTGGCATCAGCGTCAGTTAATCAAAAATGGGTCTTAAGCCGTGGCTTATGGCCTTTTGACTATTCGTTGGAGCTAATGAAGAACCTAGGTTCAACGTCCATGGTGCTGGTCGAGGGTCAAAGAGATGCCTTACGTTTAATTCTTTCAGGAATCCCCGCACTCTGTATTTTTGGCACCCAAAGTTGGTCGGATAAAAAGGCACAACTACTGGAGGTTGCGGGAGTAACCAAACTCATAATCCTCATGGATGGTGACGATGCTGGAATTAAGGCATCCGAAAAAATAAAAGATCGAGCCTCGTCTTTGCTGAATGTCGCTGAGATCAAACTCTGGAACATCAAGGGCAGTCCCTACTTAGAATTCGAGGACCTAGCCGAACCTAGTAAGACCGCAAAACTAAAAGGTGTGGAACTGTGGGACCCTTGTAACGCGCCGCAATGGATAATTGACAAATTGAAATTTAAATACTTTCACAAATTTAGGGAGTAAACGATGCCTATCACATTAGAAGCACAGTTGATCAAATGGGGGCTTATAGTTCTGGCCCTTGCAGCCGTCCTATTCGGAGTTTTCGAAATGGGCACTAGCCATGGATACAAGCAAGGTTGGGACATCCAGCAGAAAACGATTCAGGCTATGGTTGATAAGCAAAATGCGCAGACAACGGCACAGAATTTGGCAATCACTGGCTTGGAGCAACAAGCCTCAGATGCGGCGGACAAAGCTAGAGAAGCCAGCAATCTAGCAAGTCAGGCCCGTAGCACGGTGATTACGAAGTACAAAACGCAGTATCAGACAATTGCCAGCTCCTGTGGCTGGGACGTTCCAACAGTCCAGGCCATCAATGCAATCATCAACTCCGATCCGGACAATGCTGCAGCAAATGCGCTAGCCCCTTCTACCCCAGCATCTAGCACAGGAATCATTCCAACACCAAGCCTACCGCTTCCTAGTGCACCAGCTACAACACAGACCAAATAATTGGAGTTCCAAATGAAGACCCTATTCTCTATAATTCTGCTTTCTTTGGTTAGTGCATGCGCCATTCATGAGGATCCCAGCGCTACACCCTTGCCTATTGTTGCACCCGATCAAGAAGTCGTTATCCCTAAATCTTTAATGAGTCCGTGTCCTACAATGAATGCTCTACCAGTACAAACGTATAACCAAGGTCAAAGCCTGGACCAAGTCAAGGCTTGGCAGGATCAGTACACTAGTTGCCGTAACATCCAAATTAAGTTGATCCAGTTGACGGCCAAGGCCTTCAATATTCAGGATCCAACAATCGATAACACAATTTCTATTCCTAGTACCAGCGTCAAAAAGTAAAGTTTGAGTCTCTAGTAAATAGATTACGTGATGTATAAAATCAAGGAACGGCCGTTCCCTTCCCACAAATATAGAGGACTCTAGAAATGGCAACAAACAACTCAGCAGTTCAACTTGAGATGTTGACTCAAGGTTCAGTATGGAAACGTAATGTAGGAAAGTTTAAGGGTAAAGAAGTCAAATTTCTTTTCCTCACCAATTCGAATCTTCCGGCTAAGGGTCAGCTCAAACACCCGCCTCAAGTGATCTACGTTGATGAAAAGAATGCGATCTACAACCGTGAATTGGATAGTTTTTTGTCGGCCTACACGTTCTACAACGTTGACAGCGATCTAGAGTCAAAGCTTGAAAGCCTGTTTGTTTTCAATGAGTCTCTTATTGAAGATGACGAGGAAGAAATTGAATATCAAATCCCAGAGGGCTCAGATCAAGAATCGGTAGAAGAAGCTCAGGTACAACCGGCAGAAACCGAAACCCAGGTACAAACAGATATCAAGGCCAAGACTGTAGCAGAGCTGTGGTTGGAACCAGCCGAAGATGCGGTAAAGGGCAGCTTTATTATTTCGAAGGTTCCGGGTTACGAGAACCCACCGTCAATTGACGAAAAACAATTGGCACTGGCTTTCGTCGGTTACAGCCAAGAGCCGTTGCTTTCGCACGGCCTATTGGGCCATCGATTGACCTTTAAACAAACTGATAACATTACGGTTGAATCGATTGATCGTGCATTTGCACCGAATGACCACGTGAATACGGTTGAGTCATTCATCATTCAACATCGAGACAATATTCAACAAGTGTTGTGGACTACTTGGTTGGGTGTCTACCCGCAATTGACGCTTCAGGGTAATTTCTTGACCGTGCTCGTTGCTACAGATGACTTGCCTTTGACTGCTAATGATGGTCAACAAGAAACTGACATTGAATTGGATGCTGAACATCAAGACGTGCTGACAAACATGATGCAAGAGCTTGGACTATCAGCTTTTGGTGGCTCCGAAGTTGAGAAGGCAGAAACAGAAACAGGTATCACCACGGAAGCAGCTACCACGGAACAATCAGTACTTGCTGAAGCACCCGTAACTGTTCACGTAACTAGAATTGAGGCAGCTGTTGATCACAGTGGTATTAACGTCAGCACAGACCCCGAGTTGGTAGCGACTCCGGTGCCCGCAGTTGTTAATGCTCCTGGACCTGTACTAGCCGAGAATCCAGCCTTGGTTGCCCAAGTAGCTCAACAGGTACACGCACATATAACCCAACCTCAGCAAGCCTTAGTATCGCCTGTAGAAGCCTTTGTGCAGGCAATTGCGGTTACTAATGTGCAACCTCAAGTAGTGGTCCATAACCAGCAACAACCATTCGTACCACCTACGCTATAAACCAATGGTAGTAAATAAGGCTTATACAAGCCGAAAAGCCCGGTACCTGTATTTTGGTCCGGGCTTTTATTTTATCTAAAACGAATATTTCAAACTCCAGGATTACTTATGATGATCGAAAAAGGCCGCTATGTGGTGGCAGCATTAAAGACAGACAAGGGTCGTGGTACACCATTTCTACTCAAGGTTGACTCGGTAGATAAGTCAATCGTCCAAGGCACATTGGAGCGTAACTCACATATTTCGCAGCTCAAGAAAACTGTGGAAGTCCTGGTTAAAGACGTAGTAGCTGATCTTGGTACTAGTCCTCATTATGGAAAGGCCTACGGCTGCGATACTTCGAATATTTATGCGGGTCGAAAATCGCATGACGATTTTGGTAGTCTCCATTTCTTCTACAAACCTGAAAAGGAAAAGGCCAAACAACTGACGGATGCCTTCACCAAAGTCAGTAAGTCATTGGTTCATGCTGGTCTAGACTTTCTTATTGATCCTTCGACCTGTATATGGGAAATTCTACCGTACCATGGTGAGAAATATGCGGGCATGTATATTCGGTCCAAGAATGTAGATAAGACGCCGCACAGGTTCCAAATCCGTCCAGAGATGATGCCCTACGGAGAATTTCCTTATGTGATTTATCACGAACTGGGACACCACCTACACCTTGAGTTTGCGACAGGTAAAAAGCTGCAAGCCGAATGGGTACGCCTGTACAACACGTCAATTAAAGTCACACCAATCAAGAAAGAGAAAAGCCAAGAATTACTTGACGCCTTGTTAGCCGGTGAGGACCGACCCTCTGATTTTAAGACAAACCTTAGTGAAGAAGATACGCTGGTTTACAAGTGGATTATTCGTGTGATAGGCCAGCAGCATAGTCTTTCTATTAAAGAATTGGACCTGTTGTTTGAGGCCCAATATTTTGAGGATATCCGTGGAATCTGGCCTGTGCGTGGGGTACCCATGAAAGATCTAGCACCTATTGTTACTGAGTATGCCACTAAAAATTTCAAAGAATTAATCGCTGAAAGTTTCGCCTTCCGCATGGTAGGTAAGAAACTGCCCAAATCAGTTGATGCACTGCTGGACAAGACCTTAAGCTATGCAAAGGCAAATCATGACAAATCCTGAGTCCGAATGGCGTTCCCACTTGACCTACACTTTTGCTGGTGTTACCCATTCGTTCGCACATACCGGACATGAGGTGATTTTAACGGAAGCCGACTTACAGCCATTGACAACCGACCAGTATTTGGGAACCCAGCCAAAAGATAGCAATCCGGTGGTACTTCCTATTGATAGCCTCGTGGGCCTGACGCTCCCTGCATTTGAAGGCGGCTTCTATTTCCACGAATCATACCTCTATGATCCCGTTTTGCTCAGAAGCTTGCGTAAACTACATAACAAGCGCAAGAAACAGGCACGTGCCAGAACCGGGAGACGCTAATGATAAATCCAGATGAACTGGAAGACGTTGACGTAGCCTACCGCGATTCAGCTGCAAGAGAAGAGACTGGAGTGTCTCGTTCCGAAAAGAAGGTGCGATTCCAAGATCAGAAGCAACTCCAGAACAAACAGAAGTCGAAGATGGGCAACAACTTTCTAAAGCTAAAAGGGCGGCGATAATGAACTCTGATTATACCCTGGCACTCGATCCGAATGTCTGGTACTACCTTTTGCGGAATGCTGGTGGCTTTATCCTAGTATTTGGTCTTGCTGCATCCTTAGCCTTTGGTGCGTGTAAAGCCTTTGAGTTCATAGTATTTGAAATTGATTGTGGCTTTTTCTTTAAACCTAGACGTGAGTTTAGCTTACCATCCAAGGCTAGTCTGCTCCCAGCTCCCGATGTTACTATCATCACAAAATTTGAGTCTAACCCCAAGCCTGTTGGCGCTAGCTCATTGAGATACATGTATGCTGGACTTACACTCTACAATCAAGTAATTCTTGTAGACTTCGGAAAGACTAGACCTAGACGCTGTTCTGAAACAGATTATAATAAATACGAATCATTCATTTCTCAAGGTAATAGAATCCATGGTCTATTCGTTATTGATGAGGTCGAAGGTCTCGATAACATATGGGAGTGTAGTTATGACTATTTCGAGAAACTTCCAGAATGAAAATTCAGGGCTATCATGCATCAGATCGTAAATTTGACAGGCCTTGTACTATGGAATCAAAATTCCGACGAGATTTGGATTCATCGCGTCACGTGAATGGTTCCTTGGGTATTTGGGTGACCACGGACCCAAATGAAAAATCGAAAGACGCCTATGGTAAATATTTATATGAATTCGAAGTGGACTTGAAACCAGACCAAGTTGGTACTTATGGGATTAGTCAGTTACGTAGCCTATCCTCTTTTGCAGAAACTAAAACTGATGCAGAGTTCGCACATCTCCAGCTTCGTGACCAGTGGCTAAGCCTAGGTCTTAAGTTCATAAACTTGTTAGAACACGATGGAAAGTCTAAGCTCGGTATTATATTAGACAAGCGCGTTATTAGCCGTTGGGAACTGATCAAAATCAAGGACTGATCATGCATTACAAAAATAAAGACGTGCCATTGGCTACCCCACGTTTAGACTTCACCACGCTAGAGGATTTTGAACTTTTAGCAAGCTGTGCCCCCGCCAACATACAGGCCTTGCATATTTTGGTGGACGCCTCTACCTATGCAATCCTGTGTGATCAAATCGAGGACTTCAAGTATCTCAGGTTCACTCAAGCTGGATTTAAGACCCCGATTCCACATGATGGTTATGTTTGCTACGTAGCTAATGCTCTGGTGTTCACCGATGCCTGGCTACCAGTAAATAAACAGTGGGTGAACGACAATGGACAGGCCGGACGTCCTCAATTCTTGATTGTGCCCGAAGAGAATTTCAAACCATATATTCCGAAACCAAAACAACACGGTGACTGACATGGACCTAGCCGATGACGATGCAATTAGACTAGCCTTGATTCTAGGTATTGTTTTGCTACTCATGTTCAGTAACCAAGCATTAATCGCCATAGATGCTGTGCACAACAAACTGTTGAGGTTCAATCGCTGGCTTATCCATAATAAGCTGAAGGCTCCCGTTGTCTTTACCTTGGTGCTTGTTCTCTTAGTTCTGTTAATGAGACCCTAAAAATGTTTGATAAGAACTACGATTGGTACGTCGTTGGATCAGGATTTACTGGTGCTTCATTCGCTAGGGCGCGTGCTGATAAAGGTGACAGAGTGCTCGTGGTTGAACAACGCAACCACATCGGCGGTAATGCTTACGACTATTGGGAAAATGGACAACTACTAGCCAAGTATGGACCTCACTTGTTTCACACGAATTCACAAAAAGTAGTGGATTTTCTTTCACGATTCACCAACTGGCGTCCCTACGAGCACCGAGTAGCGGTCGAGGTCGACGGACAGTCTATACCGTTACCCATCAATTATAATTCACTTGAACAGTGGTTTGGAACCGAGGGTTCTGCTGAAATACTTATGGACCTGCGTGACCACTATGGTTTCGACAAGACAGTAAATATACTGCAGCTCCGTGAGGACAACAAGACAAAGCTCCTTGAAGCAGTTGCTGACCTTATTTATAAGAAAGTGTTCGAACCTTATAGCCGAAAGCAGTGGGGCTCGCATTTCGAAAATCTAGATTCTTCGGTTATGGGTCGGGTGCCTATTCGGTTGAATCGAGATGACCGATATTTCACAGACAGTTTTCAAATGATGCCTACTGACGGCTACACCACAATGTTTGAGAACATGCTTAGTCATCCTAACATTCAGATTTTGCTGAACGCTGATTACAACGATCTCATGTCTGGACCCCAGCCAGTTCCTGTTTTCTATACGGGTTCGATTGATGAGTATTTCAATTACAAACTTGGTATCCTTCCCTACAGAACCTTAGACTTCGCCAACGTGACAAGTGAATACTATAAGCAGAGCATAGCTACTATGAACATGCCTCAGCATATGCTTTATACACGGGCCACGAACCAGACATTGGTCAACGGGTATAAAGGACAGCCTCAAGTTATTACCTTTGAGTCCGCACGTGAATTTGAACTTGGTACTTCAGATATTCGATATTACCCGGTACCCACGTCCGAGACACAAAATTTGTATAAAGACTACGATAAATATGCTGAGACCTATCTCAAGGGTTGCACACCCGTGCATTTCGCCGGACGTTTGGGTAGCTATCAATACTTGAATATGGATCAGGCCTGTGCTCAAGGTCTACAGCGGGCAGCTACACTATGACTACTATTATGAAAGTTCGTCGATTTTCCGGGCGTTCTGAAGAACTATGCACTTTTATCAATAGTCGCCACATGTCTGAAGCTGTGGTGAGCATATCCGTAGTAGCTAGACTTAGAGATGGAGCTCCTTGGACTTATGATATTTTCTACAAAGAAGAACAAAGTGAGTTTGCCCCATGATCATAAGCCAGGCACACAAATTCGCGTTTATTCATAATCCAAAGGTGGCTGGTACGTCTGTACGCAAGGCTATTGCCAGCTACCATGATTATCCAGAGCGCTTCTGGCACCAGGGATTCTTGGAGGAGCATAATCGTGTAGTGGACTTAGCACATATCCCTTACAGGGACCTGGATGCACGCATAAAGACTGCGTTATCCAAGTGCTTCGTCTTTGGGTTTGTTAGGCACCCAGTGTTAAGATTTTGGGCCTCTTTAGCAGAGTTCCGTAGGCAGCATGCTGATTGGAACGTTGCTAAGCTAAGTGCTGACGAGCTATTGAATACTTGGTTGACACCAGCCAACATTCGTTACGACTGGCGGTTTACGCATTTCTGCCCTCAGCATTACTTCTTCTACGAGGGCAACAAGTGCAAGGCCGATTACATTGGTCGACACGAGGACTTCAAACGCTCGTGGTCCAATGTTCAAAAATTAATTGGCTTGGACCTCGATCCTTTGGACAACAATCGAAGTCGGGGATATCTAGAACCAGAGGCTCTGGAACCAGCCTCTTACGCACACATACAACGCCTGTACATGAAAGACACGCTGCTCTTTGGTTACGAGCGTTGGGACACTAGTTGCGATGCCATTGCTGAAGACGGAAGGCCAAGTCCTCAGTGTCAACCAATTCCCAATACGCATGAACATCGTGTGGAACTTATCCATGTCCCTTATTTGGATGCCAGCACGCTAGCCGATCTACCTTTGGGCGAACGTGTAGCCTTTCTCGAAACAAGGGTTCGTCAGTACGAACGTGAGTTCAAGCTCAGAAATAAACACCAAGAAGCTCAAGAAATAGGTGATAAACAATTTTCTTTACCCGATGAACAAGTTCAAGATATATAAATAGGAACTCACTATGAAACGTCGTTCTTTTCTATCCGTGCTCGGAATGTCTCCGGCCTTGGTAGCGCTGCCCTCAGTCAGTAAAAATGTTCCTGTGGTTAAAGCTTGGACACAACCGGCTGCTGAAAACATTAGTCCTCTAGACCGTCTGACAGAACTTGATAACCAGGGTGTTCCTATCCCTATGCGCGTATGTGCCCGTGCTGCAGGCATAAACTACGATTTGTTGCTTAAAGATATTCAAGCTGATGCTTATTACCGTCAACTTTTATCGGAAGCCTGACTATGTCTAGAATAGGTGAACAACAATTAGAAGCATGGACATCTGCAAAAACACGGTGGCCTGCATACACATTTGCTAGGCACTACAAGGGTGGCACTTATCGCGTACTACGCATAGCTTTCGCTGAAGCTGATCTAGAAATTCAGGTGGTGTATGAAAATGGTGAAGGCCTAGTATTCACACGCCCACTGGATGATTTTGAGTCCTATGTATTTACTGATATTTCACTTAAGCGATTCGTTGCTATCGATGTGGTACCTACTGACTGGCAGTCCGTATCATGGTGAATAAAGTCATGTTTGGAGACTTTAGCGCTCTGACCTCCAGAGTAACCCCTGATTTGAATCCTCCACCACTAAGTCCTAGCCCAAACCCAATAATTCTAAGGGAAACAATGATACAGACCCTAACGTTCGAAGACTCAACTATCCCTGATACTGATTTTGAGGCAATGTTTCAACTCGCTAAAGATCGTATTGACTTGTGTAAGAAGAAAAATGAGGAGTACGGGAGTAGTTGGTGTAAGCGTGGTGGGGCCGGTGCTTTCTTCAGTGTGATACGTAAAACAGACAGACTGGAGACTCAGGCTAGGAATAGAAACTACGATCTGTTTAATGTTGACGAGGACCCGAATAGCACAGAGTCTCTGGACGAAACCCTGCTCGATACTGTTGCTTACTATCTTTTGATTCTTGAAAAGAGACAGGCTAAGCGTCAAATGATGGCCAATCTAATTGAACAGTTCCAAGCAGCCGATACATACCCTATCGGAGCCTCTGTTACGAATTCAAGTAACCATCAAACTAATACGTTTGATATTAGCTATAACAACGGTATCAAAGATGACAGTTAATCCTCACATAATTATTTGTGACATTGACGGTGTCTGTGTTGATGCTGATCACAGACTACCGTATCTTATGTCCGGAGACAGAGAATCTTATATCAAGGCCGCTGTTGATGATAAACCCCTAACCCCAGGCTGTGTCATATACAGAAAGTTTTTGAACGATAAGAACTACAAACTATTGTTCGTCACCAGTCGTAAAGACGTTCTCAATTATCGTCAAGTCACGTTGAATCAAATTCGCAATTTTGTCAGTCAAGAAATCGAGGACTGGCAACTTTTAATGCGTCCAGCAGATTCTGATTTCTATACCGTACCTGACGCCGTACTGAAGCCCCTATTAGTAGAAGAACTGGGCATCAAGATCGAGGACATTTTTCTTGTGTTCGAGGACCGTGATTCGACGGTTAAGGCTTGGCGTGATCTAGGCTGCATAGTTTATCAAACAGCTAGCTGGGATTAACCACGAAACTCAATAATCTCCGGTGCTTAATTTTATAATCTATACCGGAGAACTGCATGTTAACTCTATCCCAGATAATTAAGAAAACAGGGCCTCTCCGAATTGAAGGCTCCAAGTACGTGGTTATTACAGGTATGAAGAAGGGGTTTGACAGCTTGGGCCGTCCCTTTGTTGCAGGTGCTAGTTACACCACACATATCATTGGTCCCTATGGAAAGCCCATAGTAAATAAGATAAGACACCGATATGTAACGGTCATCACGTTCTTGGACCGTCAACTGAATGTGCTCGTATCCTGTTCTTGTGACGATGCTCAGTACCGAACGGAATATGCACTGCATAGCAAAGGTGCTGCAGAAATCGAGTACTCGAATGGGGAATATCCATCACACACGAATCCAAAATTAATTCCCTATTGTTGCAAGCACGTATTAGGTCTCTACAACAAGATCAAGAGCCAGCTTCCGCAGCCAGCAGGCAAACCGAGAATTACCTTGAAGACTAATCCAGCACAACCTACGGTCTCACCAGTTAAACCACATATTAAACTCAAACCAGCACCAACCACTGCTCCAGTACCCAGTCCGGTTAAGCCTCATGTCAAGCTCAAGACAGCACCAACTATTCCAACGTCTACACCACCGCCGAAACCTCGCATCACGCTCAAGTCTAAATAAACTTTAAACCCTTAATTTAGGTGTACTGATCATGATACGAAGAGAAGCGAAATTTGAAGGTGGTCCTTTAGACGGGAAAGTACTGACGCTCTACATCGGACAGGTTTCCAAACCGGCACCCGTCTACTCCACGTTCCTAGGTGGCTTAGAACATGAGTACAAGCCAAAGACAGCTAAGGGCCTTGAATATCTCTATCTAGGTCCGCGCAAAACTTAGACTAGGGATTCTCAATGAGCACCAGAAATTACGAGCATAGCCATACCTTCGACGTAATGAAAAACGTCAATGAACAGGTGGTGGGTAATCTGACTAGTCTTCAGTATCTGCAGACCCTAGATCTATTTCTGTGGAATGCACTGACACCTATTCACGCTGAATGCCCATCCTTGTTCAACAATTATTTGGCCAAGATAGTTGCCCACCAATCGATTAACGCCAGCACCAAGTTCACTAGCGATGATCGATCCAAGTTAGCTATTCACTTGTTCAATGTTCTATCTAATCCTGATCCGAAAAAAGCCCACGAACAGGCACGTTTGATGTACATCAATAGAGGCTTGCTTTTCGGGTTCTTGGCCCTGTTTTTGAAGAAACTTAGGCGCTACGAAAAACTGCATTCTCCGTTCCTTAGCCTAGACCCAGTGGTCAGAAATTCAGAAATTCATCAAATAGAAAGAAGTGTGGGGCTCAGGCCAAACAGCTCTCTCTACGCGGTCATTCAGCAAGTTAGACACTGGCATGAAAAGGCTTTGTGGTGGAAGGGTGTGATCCTAGAAAAGTACACGAGGATGACGCTGCTCCAAGCAAAGTCAGCGTATGAGGATTTCAATCACTACGTGAAGCTTAATGACGTGGTGCAAATCTATTTGATGGTCCTGAATCGTGCGGTTGACCGTTGTGACGCACGTCAGGGTGTGCTCACCACGTTCATTCAGAACTGGTACAAAAGCGCCCGCTCAGAAATAGCCGATTTATCAAAGACACAAACCGATGTTAGCTACGAATCAATAGCTGAAGAGCATGGAGATTCGGCATCAGACATTCTAGGTTTTGCGGAACTAGATACGGGTAGTGAAATGCTGGAGCACATAGCATACACAGCCAAACAGATTGATAAGCATGGCTACGTTAGAGCGCCATTAGGCATTCCTGAGTACGTGACACGATCTCAACGTGAGCTCTTAGAGCTATTTATTGTCGAGGACTAGTTCATGACCTATTCAAGTTCCAACTCCAGCCGTGAGGCCAGTCTAGAACTGTCTTTGCAGGCTATGAAGTCCTTGCTCTCAAGCTATGTATTGCGAGCAAAGCAGGCGGAACAAACAGCAGCCCTGTTAATGCAAGAAAAACTAACGGAGGCTCAACTAGAGGTTCTTCATTCAACAATTCTAGCTCAGTTAGAACAGCATTCGGCAGAGCGTTCAGTGCAACAACAAGCTCTACTGCAAGCCTCGCTAGTTACCCTAAACGCAGCAGCAAGCTCACCAGATGAAACATGTAGGACCCTAGTAAATACAATGTTGAAGGACCTAACACTCGCCCTGTCCCACATGAATCCCAGGGCATAAATTTAAACAACAGAGGTTAAGACAATGGCACAACGCGGATCAGATTTCGACTCAGTTAAAACAAATTCACGTCCAGAGAAAAGTCAACCCTCGGACAAGGTTACGGTTTTCAAATTTCCACCCAAGAAGTGGATTACTTTCAGATGCGCAGGGCCTATCCACAGCTATGCAACAGGCTGGATTAAGACCAAAAAGAAGGATGGTAAGTCAGTTAAATTTCCTGTGGTCATGCCTTCCTATGACCCTGAAACTCAACAATTCGATAGCACGATTTACGATCCTTGGTACGGTGTATGGCAGGGTCAAAAAGATGTGGACCGTGAAGACCAGTTAGTACAACTCAGCACCAAGTATTATACAAACATGATTTGCCGTTCGGTTCAAAAACAAATGCCAGGCACTTTGGTCAAGGCGACCTCAGGCGAGCGCAAATCGGGTTTCAAGGACAAGGATAGCGACACGTGGACGCCGTGGGTTGCTGTGAGCCTTCCTGCAGGCGCAATCGCCAAGATTAAGGACCTGAAGGGTACCAACGTCGTTGAATCAGCTAAGACAGGTAATAGCAAAGCTTATTCGGTAGCTGATGCTAAGTACGGTTGTGACATCCGTATTATGTATGATCCGGATAAGAGTCCAGCCGAACAATACTCGGTTCAGACAACCAACAAGCGGACACCCATTACCGAAGAAGAGCAAGCGTTTTTACGCTGGGACACCTCGGACTTGGCAAGTCCTATGACCAAAGAAGAGACCAAGACAGAGTTCGATAACTGGTCCAAGCGTATGGGTATTAAGGTCGGTAAAAAGGCCAAACCTGAAATTGATGAAGACGAGGACATTGATTCGGATTATGAAGACGACGAACTGGACGATGAGGAGCCTGTAAGCAAGAAGAAAGTTGCTAAGAAACCAGCGTCTAAGTCCAAGAAGAAAGTTGAAGAGGACGAGGATGAAGATTTTGACGACTCTGAGTCTGAAGACTTTGACGATTCCGATTCAGACGATGATTCTGACTTTGATGACGAAGAGGAAGACGAACCTGCACCGAAAAAGAAAGTATCAGCAAAACCTGCGGCAAAGGGTAAGAAAAAAGTTGTTGAGGAAGATGATGAAGACTTCGATGACGATGATTCAGAGGCTGATGACAGCGACGAAGACGACGAGGACTTTGACGATGAACCGGCACCCAAGAAAAAAGCCCCGGCCAAAAAGCCGGTAGCCAAGGGTAAGAAGAAAGTTGAGGAAGACGAGGACGAAGACTTTGATGACGAGGACGAGTCAGATTCCGATTCAGATGACGGTGATGACTCAGACGATGACTTTGATGATGAAGATGATGAGCCTGCACCATCACCAAAGAAGAAGGCTCCCGTCAAGAAACCTGTAGCCAAAACCACGCCACCAAAGTCAAAACGCAAACCTGTAGTTGAAGATGACGAGGATGAGGACTTTGACGATTCCGATTCAGACGATGATTCTGACTTTGATGACGAAGAGGAAGACGAGCCCGCACCCCGTCGTAAGGCACCAGCAAAACCTGTTGCTAAGAAGGTCAAGCGTTAAACCTGTTAATTAGCAAGTGTGAAGTGCCCTCTGGCCCTGACCTGAACGCAGATTCACGTCGGGGCTTTTTCATTATTGTCCTCAAGGATAACCATGGTCACACGAACGACAAAGCCCTATCCTAAATCAGCGGCTAAGAAAACAATTAAAATGGAAAAACCTGAGAAAGATGCTGTTGACGAGGCTATTGAAAAAATCGTAGGCAAGAAAAGTCCTGCCACGTTTGACCCATATGCTTTATACACCACTACTATTGACGACATCAGCCGTAGACAAGGCGTTGACTCGGATTTGATGGAGGCCATTGTACCTCTGTCAACCGGCAATCTTATGCTGGACCTAGTCTATGGCGGCGGTATAAAGCCAGCTATGACGACGCATGCCGGTTGGGAGCAGAGCTGTAAGACCACGGGTGCCCTAACCATCATGGCCTCCGCAATAAAAGCTAAAATTCCACTGGTCTCACTTTGGGATTTCGAGAATTCAACGGGCAACAGTAAAAAATACGTCGCTAATATTTTGCGTACTGCTGGACTAAAGGTTTCTGTTGACGATGTATTTGGTAAAAAAGACCCAATGACCGGCAAGTGGTTGATTCAGCCTATGGTTCGTTATCACTCGGAGACTATAGGTGAAAAGTTTTTCAATTGGTTGTCTGAACTTTTGCGTCAGCTTCCAGACAAGAAATATGTAGCCAAGGAATGGTGGCTTGTTTATGAAGACACAAAAATCAATAAAACAAGACTGGGTGAACATGCTGTAGCTTCTATGTCCAAGAAATATGGAAAAGGGTTATGGGTGAAGGCTCCAGACGGCAACATGCAAGCTCTAATTATGGTTGATAGCTATCCAGCGATGAATCCAGAGTCCAACGACGAGGAAGATTCGGATAGGTCTTTGGGACTCCATGCTCGTATGTTTTCGAAACACCTACCCAGAGTTAAAGGTAGGCTAGCTAAGAAAATGGTAGCGCTTTTGGGTATCAATCAGATGCGCGATATTCCGATGGTTAAGTATGGGCCAAAAGAACAAGAACCTTGCGGCAAAGCTTTGCGTTTTAATTCAGATATCCGTATCAAATGGACTGCCCGTTCGTCTGGGATGCCTTTCAATCCTAAATTTGATACTGAAGAACGTGTTGAATTCGAACGCTCAATAGTCGATGGTGGCAAAGACCGCTATCGCTATATCCAAGTCCATGGTTTCAAGAACAAGCTGGCTAATCCTAATCGTAAGGCTTGGCTACGCTTATGGGTCGAGGACGCTACCGGAGAGGCTCGTGGTTTCGATCCCTTCTTTGATACTGCGTCATATCTTCGAGAGACTGGTCAGCTTACGGGAAAAAGTCGTCAGTCTATGCAGTTGGATATCAATAGCTTGGGTAAAGCAAAGAAACCAATTGACTGGAAAACTCTGAAATTGTGGATCCTGGGTACCAAAGAGGATAAGACAAAGATCAGTATTGCACAGGGCTACAAGGCTATGGACTTGAGACTTTTTTGTTTCAAACAGATGGCTAGCGGTGTAGGTGAAACCTTGTATGTTGCAAAACGACAGGCTGGCAAAGTTGCTGACTCAGAAGACGAATAGTTAAGAGTTAAGAATTAAAAATTAAGAAATAAGGAATTGAAAATGCAGAACAGCAAGAATTCAGTTGTCCTATCAACAGTTAGTGAAGAAAATGACGCCGATGATCTGCTGTCTGCACTTTCTACGATGGGGACGTCAATCCCCAAAAACAAACAGAAAAACATCAAGACTGTAAACTCAGTTCATGAGGAAGCAGCCAGACTAAACAAGGACTCCCTCTCTGACGAGTCTGAGTTCTCTACCTCAGGCCTATCCGTAGACCTGTCAAAAAAGAAATCAAAGTTCTTTTTTAGGGTCACTGAGTCTTTTGAAGAGGAAATGGCACGTCGTCAAAAGGACCTAGAGGATTCACGTGATCCCGGTCTAGTTAATCTAGACGCTGAGGTTGATCTAAGGAAAGAGAAATACAGTAAAGAGCTGCCACCTAAGCTCCAACGTAATATTGTGGCTGTTCGCGAATTCTTTTTGAAAGAAATAGGTCCCTTGTCCCTAGCTGCGGGTGCGGGTTCAATACAGGCCCGAGAGGTCATGCAGCGAACATTGAACGCACCTGTTGGTGAGCAGGCATTCGCCCAGTTTGAAAGGATGTTGAACTCGGCTAATACGATCAAGATGGCACGATTCATCACCAAATATACAGGCCTATCAATTAATGAAGCACCTAGTTTAGTGGCATCTATTGCACCTAAGAAAGAAGCTTATTTCTTTCCTAATCAACCACCAGACGAGCGCAGAGTCAAGGCCAAGACCCAGCCTATCCAAGAAGCCAAGAAAGGTGAGTCCAAGGTTGAAATAGAGGACTAATTATGATCAGGGAAAACTTCAATAATGTAGAGGCAGCAACTGATCGCTTATTGGCAGCTAAAGCCGATCAATTCTTTCCCGGCTTGTTGTCTCAAGCGGAACTCCAGGCCGTCCATGACCGAAGGCTCAAGAAAGAACAGATTAAGGCAAAGAAAGAAGGGCGCAAGATCAGGACCAAGGATTTTAAGGACTTAAATGCTGATCTTTATATAATACGTAAGGGGGGTTTAGACGACGCAGGTAACGCCGTTGACGATTTCGATATCGCAAAATATATGTTAGATGCTGAGGATCCTGCTACAGGCACTATACGTGATCTGAAGATCGATACTAGGCAACTCAAACACGCAAAGAACTACTACGACTTCACGATGAATATCTTGGGACCTGATGCTCCCAAATATAGTATTCCGTGGTCTCGTCAAATGTGGACAGGTCTCATACTATTCGGCGAAGTATGTCCCTGTTGCAGTGACAAGCGCGTATTTGACATTCACAATATTCCGAAGACCCTGCATCCAGAAAAGCTTTTGAAGTCAATGAAGCTTTTGGAATACGGAATATGTCCTAAATGCAAACGTCACAAATGGGATTTGATAAAAAATCATGGACTAAAAAACTATCAAGAACTGGTAAATGTGCTGGGCCAACGTAGCGGCAAATCGAGTGGAGCCGCAGGCTATTTTGCTTATAGCACGCATCAATATTTAATGTTTCCCAGCATTGCTGAGTTGGTGCCCAACATCATGCAGGCCTCTACTCAGTTGACGTGTACCATGGTCAGCCTGAACTTTAACAAAGCTGTTGGTGTACTATGGGTTCCCTTCAAAAGAATTATTGAGGCCAGCTCGTGGTTTCAAGATTATTTCTCGATTTTGAAAGCTGAGAAACAAAGAACCGGAGTTGAACTCTATCATTCATCCTCTTTGTACTTAACGTTCCAGCACAGGAACATGAAGTTTTATCCTTCGGGGCCTAATTCAACTACCCTTCGAGGCGATAGCCGGTTCGCTGCAGGCCTAGACGAATTGGGGTTGTTCCCGCTGCCAAAAGGTAACGATGAAGAGGATGAACAGAGTGAACGTGCAAATGCGGATGAAGCGCATAAATCACTTACCAATAGTCTGACCACTGTCCAAGGTGCTGTTCTTCAACTTCTGCAGCAGGGTTATAGTTCGGCTCCAGCCTCGTTAATGTTAAGCGTTAGTTCACCCTACAGTAAGCGCGATAAGATCATGCGTTTATTGGCTGAATCACGAACCGAGGTTGGCTCGCAGTACATGCTGGGTGTCAATCTTCCCACTTGGGAAATGCACCCGACATGGGGGCGTGACCACCCGGTAATTGTCAGAGCTTACAATTCGAATCCTGAAAAGGCCGAGCGTGACTTTGGAGCCAATCCACCATCAGTTCATTCCCGATTCATGAACCCGAATCTGGTTAAAGAAGAGGTGTTCGTCAACGGCAATAACAGTCATAACTTCATCTACAAATATGACAGGCCTGATGAGATATATGGAACGGTTGAAAAAATCCGCACCTTTAAATATCCGGGATTGGTCACTATCGATGCTGGGGCAGTAGACAATTCATTTACGCTGACAGGTGGACACTACGATTTTGATACAGGTAAATCGGTGTGTACGACAATTGTTGAGTGCATGCCTCAAGAAGGGCGACGTGTGAATTTCAACATGATGTATCAGTACATCATATTACCCATGTTAAAAGACCTAAATGCTGTAGCCCTATTAGCCGATCAATGGCAGTCGATTGACATATTGAATCGAGCCCAGGACGACATGAAAAATAATCCTAACGGAAAGCCTAGATGTAGGGCCCGGCAGTACAGTCCTAGACGCAAGGACTTTGATGGAACTGTAGCCATGTTGAGAAACAAAAATATAATATGCCCAACAGTCACAGTCCTTGATATGACTCGCATTTGCAATGGTGAGATTGATAATTTCAAGACCGAAATGATCAACAAACCAGTTCAACATTTAGTACTACAAATGACTACTGTTCGTGATGTTGGGCCTACACGTTGTCCAGAAAAGGGCGAGAACCAAACCGATGATATTTGGCGTGCGTTTGTTTTATGGGCTGCAAAACTGCATGATCCGAAAATCATGGAACGTTTAGTCGAGGCCAAAGACTGGAAATACGATGGTTCAGGTGGTCAACGTGCTGCCCCAGCCGCTGTATTTGTTGGACGATCATCTGGAGGTTTCAGACCAATGAACGGATTGCGCTGAACTACTTTTAATTGAGGGCCTGCAATTTTATGGCATATGTAGGAGAATTATAAATGCCGAAGAAAAGCGGTCCGAAAAAGGAACGAAAGCCTAATGATAGTTATGTAATACCTAATATTAGACTGAAGTCCACAACTAAAAGAATTCTCGCAATTGACCCAGGTTCTCGCAACATGGCTATTTCAGTAGTAGCCCTAAACGAAGAGCTCAAACTAGCAGTGGTTGCCAACTCTTTGATGACCAACACCATACATGATTTAACGGTGTTTGGTCTTCAAAGAGATGCTTTTCTAAAAGAAATTGATGCTTGGATTACCCATTATAAACCTGATGGAATTGTGATCGAAAGATTTCAAACACGAGGACTCCAAGGTCCATTAATAGAACAAGTTTCCATCATGTTGGGGCTAATTGCTGGCAGCTACCCGCGTATACCCATCAAGCTCATCACGGCATCTACGTGGAAAAATAAATTTCATCGTAGGTTCAAGGACCGAGAATTATTGTTAGACGATCTGTACAAGGTGTGTAAGACCACGCCCCATCAACTAGATGCCTGTCTAATCGGCGTCTATGGCCTAGAGGTAGGCTTGAATTCGGATATTGACTACGACCCAGCACTAATCATTAAGAAAGCTGAGAACTCATCCTTAATCAAGCTAGTTGCGAGGAAAGCCCGACGATGATTTCTTACTTAGCCGTCCAGATAGCTGCACAATTAGAATACCGTTATGTGCATTGCGTAGTCTTAAAACCTGGTGAAACTCCCAATCACGAACTCAACGGAGAATCAATTAAACCGTCAGAGTTCAAATGGCAAATACTTGTGGACGACAGTCCGACGGATGAGAAAGTTATTCAGTCCGTGGTATCTGACATCATGCATAGGATCTCCGTCCTGTGTCGTACAAAAATAGGTGGGTGCTTGGCTTCCGTTACGTTGAGAAATCTAGAGATTTCGGCCTTAACTGATGACCGAAATAGTTTGTTGGTTACGGCTGAATTAAGCGTGACTGCCATCTGAACAAGGATTAAAAATGAAACAAATCCCACAGGCTTTTATTCAGGCCTCAGCAACAGTCAGCGAAAAGAAAATTCAGGTCGAGGCCAAAGCCAAAATTAAGGCTGAGGTCCAGGACCCAATCAAGGTGCAGGCACGTATTGACATGAGTGCGGAGGTAGCTGGTCGCGGACTATGTCCAGAATGCAAGAAGCCAATGACGCGCACCAACAGCAATGGCATTCCTATTCTATCATGTGACGAACATCGTATAGCTGTGCCTGTACCTGACGAGGCCTGATGGAACAACGTCGTAATCATAGTTAAAATAATAAGGAGCACTTAATGCTCAATAACAAGAAACCCGATATGTCGTTTGATATCAGGAACCCTTCCCAAGGCCAGGAATCAAAGCGCGACCCCAAATCGAGTACAGATTCCAAGTCTCAGTCGGAAAAGAATTCAAAAAAATCTAAGCCAGAGGAAAAACGCGCTAGATCCACTTTTGAAGATGACGAAGAGGTCTATGATAGGCCTAAACCACCCAAACCTAAACGTAGGCTTAGGTCAAAGAATGCTGAAGATGCACCCACATCAGTAGCTACGGTAAAGCCCAAAAGACCTAGGGCCTCAATTACGACGGCTTCAGTCACCAATGTTGTGAGCACGGGTGCAGGCACCCGTAGAAGTTCACGCTTAAGTAAAGGTGCTAGATCATCTATTGTTGGTGAGGACGCTGAAGCACTCCAGCAACTGCTAGAAGACGGTGATAGCGACTCAGCAATAACGATGCTGAACAAGCGCTTGATACAAACGTGTATTGACCTGATATCTGAAGTGGAAGCGGGTATCCGTGAAAGCCAGGGGCGCTACGGTGTTCATTCGTTCAACGGATTAATTCAGTCTATCCGCGAACTGATGATTGATCTTCAAGCAACTCAGGATCGAGGGGCTATAGGTGTCAATCTTGTAGAATCCGTTATTCGTCCGGCTATGCAAGAAATAGCGATGTCCATCATGAAAGAATATCAATTACTGTACGACGATCTGAAATCCATAGGCATAAGCCAAGAACAATTGGTGTCGTTCAAAAAAGTCCAGATCGATAGTCGGACTCGTATTGGATCCTCTGTTCAAGATACCTATGAACGTATGAAACAAGAAGCTATTCAATTCCTACAGAGATGAGTACACCAAATGTATCAACCGTTCCAATTACTCCAATCCCTCCTAAACTACCACTAACTGCGGCCGAAATAAAGGCTGTTGTTATTCAGTATTGCTTAGACAAGAATATGGCGGTTAACGCAGAAGTAGGGTTGTGCAAATATGGAAAACTAAGGGCTGACATACTAGCCCTGACCTTTGCTGGTGACACTACGGTAATAGAAATTAAAAGCTCAGTTTCTGATTTCAAATCAGACAAGAAATGGCATAACTACTTGCCATTCGCAAATAAATTTTATTTTGCAATGAGTCCTGAGGTCTACGCCAAAGTGCAGGACTCAATACCAAAAGAAGATGGTATTGGTGTCATGTTGATTACACAAGCAACTCATACTTACGGCAAACCTAGATTGCATATAGAACGCAAATCCAAGCATAAAGAAATAGAAGCTAGCATCAATATTGAGCTGATAATTAGACTGGCGTTCCGCAATGCTATGTTCAATCGCCTACACCGGAAATAGAGGACTCAAATATTCATGAGTACCAAGCCAGAGGCTTATGCGCGTGATCTAACCTGTGTCTATTGTGGTGGATCCTTGCCGGAAACTCATTCAGCCTATTCTAAGTTGAGCAAGTACACCAAGGTAAAGACTGGTAACAAGTTGGCATTTTGTTGTTTGAGTCATGCTACGTTGTTCAACAATGCAAAGCGAACTCCTGAACAATTAGCCGATATTGGTGCAAAGACAAGTGCTGCACGTAGCAAACCAATACCAGCACACGATCTAAAATGTAATCATTGCGGCACCCCTATACATCTAGGTCACAAAGCCTACAAAACAATAGGTGCCTATAACAAAGCAAAGGCTGGATTAATCAACGTCTTTTGCAGTCTTAATCATGCTCAGCTTTATATCAATGAGCATCGTACCCACCAACAGAAACTCAAACGTAGGTCCACCATTTCTACTGGCTGTGTACAAAATGATAGTTCTAGCCAACGCCATGAGACAATGAAGAACCGGGGTTCTTATAACCAGAGCAAGCCTGAACTAAGAATTTTTCATAAGCTGCGTCGAGTATTGCCGAACTTAGAATATCAGTATAGGAAGCGTGAGGGCTATCCCTATGCCGCTGATTTTTACGACCCCGACTCAGATACTATATTTGAGTATCAGGGCTTCATGACGCACGGTGGTGCTCCCTATGACTCTCAATCGTCCGAACATGCGTTAAGGGTCAAGCAGTTAAAACTCAGGGCCAAGACCGATAAATGGCTTGCTAAATTAACCTTAAAGATATGGACTAGTAGCGATCCGCAGAAACGAGCGGCTATTCGTAAATCCAATATCAACTTTGTTGAATGGTTTACTGAGGAACAGTTTGAGACCTGGTATTCGACATTCCTTGCTCAACACCTTGGCTCCGATAAATCAAAAGGACTGGCCTACAAATTTGGATCTCAAGTACTGTGTGCTTACGACGAGCTATTACGTGCCCGCCTATTGAATAAGTACCCTGATCTTATAACATTCTATCCCTGGGAAGACGTCAACAAGGTGGCTAAACTTCTGCTACCAAAAGACGTAATGTACGCTCGTAAATTAGAGGTGTGCGTAATACCCAACGATATAGCTGATCAATTCTGTGCCAAATATCACGTGCAGGGTAAATGTCGGGGAACTACTCTATCTATAGCTTTGGTTCAAGGACATAGAATAATTGGGGCCATGACCTTTGGGACCCCTCGGTATAACAAGAATTTCGACTATGAATTATTACGCTTGTGTTTCAGCTCAGCCATAGTCGGCGGGTCCTCTAGAATGTGGAAACTCGCAGTCTCCAAATTAGGCAACCCTTCAGTAATATCCTATTGTGATCTCTCCAAATTTAACGGTAACGTTTATAGACAATTAGGTTTCAAGCTCAAGAGAACCCCAATCCCAGGTCTTCATTGGTATAACCCGCTAAATGGACGCCATGTAACTGATAACCTATTACGTCAACGAGGATTTGATCAACTCGTGGGTTCTAAAATAAATACTGTCTATGGAAAAGGCACTAATAACGCTGAGCTCATGACCAGTCACGGATTTATACCTGTATATGATGAGGGGCAGGCTACCTTTATCTATAACCCAATTTAGTAGGACTACTATGTTCACAAATAATAGATTGTTGGGGGTCAATGGAAAGACCATCAACATGAGTCATCAGGTGTTTGGTAATAACGGAGCCTCTGTAGCCATGCGTAGTTATAAAGGCCGTGATGATGGCTCAAAAGTAAAGTTGAGTGCCAATGTAGTGGGGAGTAGTGGCGGTGGTGGAGCCTCTATGTCTGTTAATGGTTTCTGGCAATCTAATTACCAGTACTACATGACAGGGATTATCCCGGCAGACCCCCATCTTATTGATACCTCAACGTTAGCTCTGTTCTACAGAGATATTTATATGTTCGATAGTGTCGGCGGGTCAGTAGTTGACATATTGTCGCATTTCCCATTCTCCAGTTGGGAACTCAGAGGCCTGGATGCTCAAGATTTAAAACCTTTCAATGACGCATTAGAAAGGTTGAATATTCAGACGATGCTACCCTTAATCAGCACCGCCCATTTAACTGATGGTTTCTTTTGTGGCTCCTTAGTATTCGATCCTAAGTCCAAACAGTTTATAGACACGATGTTGCACGATGCCTTGTCCTGTGCAGTTATTCCCTCACCGTTCTTTGGAATTGACCCTACGATTAATGTGCGGGTTGGCCAAGCAACACAGCAGTTCATGCACGATACATCAGAATACGCACGTCGATATCTGCAGCAAATGCCTCATCAGTTTGTCGACATGTTGAAAAGCGGTGCATTTACATTAGATCCAGTGACCACGATGTTTATTCCACGTCGATCCACAACGGATAGAGCTTATACATCGTTTCTACACCGTATTCTTCCGATGTATTTGATTGAGAAGACTCTGTTTCGTGGAACCTTAGTTGAGACTCAAAGACGTCAACGGGCAATGACACATTTGACGGCCGGTGACGATACATGGACTCCTACATCAGAAGAATTGAATCAATTGGTACAGTCTTTTCAACAGGCTGAATATGATCCTTTAGGTGGTTGGATATCTACACGTAACGCAGTGCAAGCAGTTGATCTCAGGCCTGGCGGAGATTTTTTTAAGTTTTCTGATATGGCTGATATATTTGTTCCCTATAAGTTAAGGGCTTTAGGTGCCAGTGAATCATTCATGAGTCAGGAAGCCTGTTTGATAGGCTCTACCCAAATTAAACTTCAGAATGGTACGACCACGAGTATAGAGAGCCTAAGTCCTATCCATGGTCTAGCACCTCATGAACTAAAGAAAGGTCAGTGGTTTCCTCTAAATTTAGAACTACCCAATCGAATTTCGAATTCTGCTAAAACTGAAGCTTGGTCATATCAAGGTTATAGGGAAACTTTTACGGTAACCACGGAAGATGGTAAACAAGTCACAGGGACTGAAAATCATCCATTTTTTGTTTTATGTGAAGACGGAACTACTAAATGGAAACGTCTAGACGAGCTAAAAGAAGGTGATTTAATTGCGGTAGACGAAGAAGAACAGGAAGTTAATAATGCCCAGACCACCGTCAGCAGCTAGAATAAAAACTTTAAAATGTTCTTACTGCAATGAAATCATTTCAGAGACTCACGAAATATATAAGACTAGACGGGACTACGATGAAGCTACAGCTGGACTACGCACTGTGTTTTGCTGTAAAGGGCATAGTGTGTCTTATCGCCATGATAATTTAAGCCCGGAAGATAAATTTGCATATCATGAAAAGATAGCGACGTCCCGTAAAAATCGTAGTCCTGAAGAGAAACATTTGTCAGGGACTAAACTTAGAGACACCAAAGCTAATTTCTCGGAGGAGAAAAAAGCAGATATTCGAAGTAGAATCCAGGCAACGGCTAAAGCTAATGATTCCTATGCAAAGGCTGCATTGAAACGTGAGATCACCCTAATTGAGACTCATGGTCTGGACTACGGCAAGAAACGTCAGGTCAAAGCCCGAGAGACTATGCTGAGGGAGCATGGAATTCCATGCTCCCTAGTTAGCGGTAGTGTTTTTAGGGCCAAAGCTGAGGCTACAAATGTGGAACTTTATGGTTTTCATAACGCTACAATGAACCCACAAATTGCAGCGAAAACCGTAGCTACTTATACTGAACGTCATGGCGGTATGGGAAGAGCAAGTCCTAGCGCTAATGCTGAGTATAAGAAAACCATGATAAAAGAATATGGTACTGATCAACCAATGCAAGTTAAAGAGTTTGTAGACAAGGCTAGGGAAAAGTTTAGGCAAATAGGGCGTCTAAAGTCCAACGCTACTAAAATAAAAAATAATACGACGCCTAAAGAGGTTGCTTGGAAAGGCCATGCAACTAAAAAACTTAATGGCACGTACACAACTAATAAACAAGAGCAATACATCCTCCACTGTCTTAGATCTTTACTGGGGTGTCAGGTAGAATACTTGTATAGAGACCACCCGGATTACCCATGGGAAGCTGATTTCTATGATCCCGACTCAGATACTATATTTGAATACCAGGGTTACTTTACACATGGTGACGAAGCTTATGACAAAAACAATAAACAGCATAAGCTAAAAGTTGCTGACTTAAGTACAAAAGAAGGCTGGGCTCCAGCTCTGACATTGAAAATATGGACTAAACTAGATCCGTTAAAAAGAAAAACTGCTAAAAACAAAAACCTATCTTTTGTAGAGTGGTTTAATATCGAGCAATTTCATGTTTGGTTCTATACTCAAATAGCCAAACTGTTTAACGCTAAACATAGCAGGGTCAAGAGTGGATGGTTTAAATTAGCTCCTGACTATTATTTAGCATCCCACTGTGCATTAGCTAACGTTAGACTTCCGAAAGGTAGAATTATTGTATTTTACCCATGGGACGATTTGAAAAAGCTTTCTCTTATAATTTCGAAAGAAAAAGAAATAATTTATGCTAGAAAAACTAAAATATCAATCATAACCAAAGAAACAGCGGATAAATTCTGTGAGAAATATCATATGCAGGGATCCTGCCGAGGAACCGATTTAGCTTTAGGACTTTATGTTACAACAGCAGAAAATAATAATCGACTAGTTGGAGTCATGACATTTGGGAATCCTCGTTATAACAAGAAATTTGATTATGAACTATTACGTTTATGTTTTTCTTCTTTAGTTGTTGGTGGCTCTCAAAAATTGTGGTCCGCAGCTAATAAGTATTTAACAGGTTCAGTAATAAGCTATTGTGATTTATCCAAATTTTCTGGGGCTATCTACACTAAATTAGGATTTATCCAGAAAAATAAACCCAAATCTTCAATTGTTTGGTACAACCCGGAATCAGGAATTCGCATCACGGATAACCTATTGCGCCAACGAGGATTCGATCAATTAATTGGTAAAAAATTGGGAATCATATATGGCAAGGGTGAATCTAATAATGCACTTATGAAAAAATATGGTTTTATTCCTGTTCAAGACCAAGGGCAGTCCGTGTACATTACGGAGTTAAAATAATGAAGTTTGTAAAAATAGTTTCAATTGAGGCCTCTGGTAAAAACCATGTATATGATATAGCCATGGCTAAAGACGAGGATCCCTCATTTATTGCAAATGGTATTATTGTGCATAATACCTATGCCAGCCAAGAAGCGGGGTATAGCCTATTCTTGGAAACAACTAATAGCTATCGGACAGACTTAACCGAACGTATTTTCAACTCAAAATTATTTCCGTTGATAGCCGTTGTTAATAATCTGTATAAAGATCCTAGTAAAGGTAGAGCCAAGGGTGGTCAGCTACTTGATTTTTTGTTTAACAGAAACAATCGTAACAACTTGAAAATGCCACAACTTCACTGGCATAAGGAGTTGGAAGCCAAGGGTGAAGACAACATGGCTGAACTCCTGGAATTAGCCTCTGACAAGGGTGTACCTATTCCATTGAAGATGTGGATGGCTGCTTCCAAAATTGATCCAGAATCATTGTTACGTGACCTATCTGAGGACCAAGCCTTACGCGATAAATTAGCTCAGTACACGGGTAAGGACACTAGCCATGAGGGTGAGGACGATCATGAGTTCTCTGATGAAGACGATAACGCGCATGATGGTCGGGGTGTAGACGTCAGAGGCTCGGTTCCAGGTGAACGTTTAACTACTCAACGCCTAAGTCAAATGATTCAAAGTCCACGTGTTCCGCTATTAGCCCGCGAGTTTGGGGACTCTGGTGACTCATGGACCTTCACAAAGACGGGTAAGGTCAAACATGTTCCTTCAATAGCTAAGGCTGACCGTAATGCTAAGGCCAATGACACGATATTGAAAATTGCCAAACAGGCGGACAGGGATCCTCATTATCGTGAAGAATTAAAGAAAAGGAATCAGGCCAAACTCGGGCGTACAAAAGTTAAAGACATGTAAGGACCACTATGTATTCGTTCCTAGTAAAGGAAGTTCCTGTGTCAGTAAGTCTTGAACCAGAATACCAGTGGTTTACCTATCACGGACGTTCACCCGTTCTAATTAAGTTCCAAGGTAAGTCACTGGCTATTGGAAAGGGAAAACGTTTTGGTGTTCGGCCCTCGACTTCGGGCACTGAAATTCGTTTAGTTTTTCCCGAGGATAAGTCAAAGGTATTAACCATTAGCAGAGAACAGGCTGAAAGTTTAGCCAAAGGAGTGAAGTAATGGACACGCATTCTTCAGAAACCGGGGTCGACATAGAACCCGATAAAGAGTCCACTATTAAATACTACGGTATTTTATTTGACGACTATACACCTCCAGTCGAGGGTCAAATTCTCAGGGACTGCTTAGCTCTGCAGAACATTGCGGGGCACTCAGTTGATGAATTAGTTATTGTTTGTGAAAGTGAGGCCCCCGATTCTTTACTAAAAGCCTTGGGCTTACGCAGAGTAGGGGACCCATCTTTAACCGATGACTGGATTGTTTATCGCACTCAAGAAGAGTGGCCCGAACCTCCTGATAATGCCACAACAGTAACGCAAAGAGACTTGTGGGTACAGCTAGGAAAAGAGAATCTGACGGTCATGGACGAGCAACATACTAATGGCTACTATTTGCCGCCTTTTTACCTGGGGCCGCTTAGCAGTAATGTTAAGTGATAAGGTTTTGAATTGCTGGAAACCCCTTAGAGCTTCTTGAACCACAACGCGTAACCACCAAATGGTTAGATGGTTAGATCGTGAAGGTTTGAAAATCAAGAAGATTGGGCAATCAGCAGCGAAGCTCGAAAGAGAACGTTCAACGACTAGGCCGTAAGGCCGTACCTACCAAGTGGTGGGGAAGTGGAGCCCTCCTAGAAATTTAGGATGAAGATATAGTCTGAACATCTGGTGAAAGCCAGAGCAGCTACTCGATGGTAAGACGAGCAAGCGCCTTTAGCCTAACGAGCTGAGGGGAACATAAATGCAAGGAAGACTTAGTCCAGATACGATTAGTTTGTTACGTCCGGCACCAAATGGCTACGTTCCAACTGACCCCTCTCTTATATTGATTTGGTCCTAACCCGTTTTTTAATTAAGCATAATTCTAAGTCCCAATTTAATAGTATCTCGAACTTGATGTCCGAATCGTTTTGTTTGCGCTTTGACGATTAGCTCTGTGGGAAGGGTCGGGCACTAAGTCTTGGGAGGGCCTACGGCTTCGAGGCTTGCCCTCCCTCTTTTTTATTTAATTTAAGTCTAATCCCTAATCCCTAATCTTTACCTTTACCCAAGAGACGGCTAGCTCTTGAGGTTCCAAACTTCAGCCGTCTCTTCGGTGTTCATTAGCTTCAACAGGGCACCAAAATCATGAGTGGATTAACATCGGCTATCAGCCAAGCAGTATCCCAAATTCAGGCTAATACCACGGGCAGCGTCAATGGTGCAATTCAGGGCCTAACTGGTGCTCAGGCTAACGCACGTAACGCCATTGCCTCAGGTATTAGCGGTGCAGTAAATAATACAGTGAAGGCCCTAAGCAGCACCGTAATAGGATCAGTTGGAAGCCTAATTCAAGGTAATGTGAGCGGAGCCTTGTCCAATCTGACAAATGCCCCAGGTAACATCATCAGTTCGGCGTTAGCGGGCTTAGGTGGTCAAGCTAATGTCGCACTAAGCGGTGCTGGCTCCCTAGGCTCTATGGTCGGTATAGGCGGTGCTAATCCAGGTAATAGTTTGGGCGGTGCCAATGCAAGGCCTGATCCTTTATTGAGTTTCTGCTGGTATGCTCAGCTACCGGTAATTAGTCCGGGTTCCACCCAGAACGCAGCATCGGCTAGCACCACGTCAATTCTCAATAATTTAAGTTCGACGTTACTAACTGGTTTGTCCTCGTCTGTTGGCGGTGCCGTATCCACGTCTAATGCATCGTCCTTGCCCTGGTATTACGTTGAGGAAGCTGCATTACCTTTTCGTAACTACAGCCTCAAGTCTATTTTCAGAGAAGGTAGAGAACGTCATTACCCAGATCGCTACAACGTAGATCAGCTCAAGCTCGCAATTTATGCTGATTCGGATAACACCAGCACTCAGTATCTGCAAGCTTGGAACAACGCAATTATTACACCCTTTAGTTCGGCAACAGCAGCAACTCTAGCCGGTGGGTGGGGTAGACCCTCCGACTACAAGAAATCGATCTTTATCTACATGCTTGACGTTACAAAAAACGTGCTGGCCATCATTGAGTACATCGAGTGCTGGCCTGTTACCATTGCCGAATACAACATGGATAGTGGAACATCGACGCGTATTGTTAACCACGTGAGTTTTAGTGTGGGTGACGTTTTCATTAACTTGATACCCGTACCCTCGACTTTCACCCAGAGCATAACCTCAAGTCTAAGTAACAACGCAATAACTTCAGTGATTAACGGGTTTGCCAATTCTGGAATTTCAGGTGCTATTCAATCAGTGCAATCCTCAATTTCTAGTTTAGCACCAGCTGTTGGTTCGGCAATTAACGCAATATTTTAAACAATAAAATTTATTAAATCCTTTCCCTAGGAGTTTAGCTATGAGCGGTAATAACAACCAAGGGGTTCCTGGTGGTCCTCCGGTCGTGCATCAGGTAACAACCATGGAATTTCCGAAAGAGAAACAGTTGGCACTGCAGGCCCGAAGCCAAGCAAAGAATACGTCTACTGCCCATTTTCCTAATCAAAAAGGACAACCTGGATACAACAAACCTAATGTTCCAGTAATGCAGCCTGTGGCAAATAGTGAGTTGCAACGTTCGCATCAAGGACCAAGTCCGGCAGTGATTAATCATCAAGCATTAGTTGATCCAGGACTTCATGGTCTAGCACCAGTACAACGTGCGACACCAGCACCAGCACCAACACCTCTACCTGAATCGGATACGAAAGTAGTTAGCCCAGAGTTGCAAGTTGAATCAACGTTGCCTGGATTCAGCACTGCCGTGGCTGATGGTGAATTTGTATCATTGGCACTACCTTCGCGTTTTGCCTACTACGGTTTCAAAGATATTTATATCAAGCCCTTTGTGGCCAGACATTTGAGTAAGCTCCAACGGGCACACACAGAACGCTCACTTTTGCATATGGTAGAAGCTGTGTCTGACGTTATGTACACTTCGGATCCTGCCTATGGTGGTCAACCAATGGCCTTCTATTTGACGTTACCTGATTTCTTCTTTGCTCTGTATTGGCTGCGTATCAATGGCTTCACCAAGTCTAACTATACTCACACTACGGTCTGTAACAATCAAGACCATATTGATCAGGTAGAGATTCATGAACAACTTGCTGAGTTTAAGAAGGCTGTGGCGGCCGGAGAAATGACGCCAGAGCGTTATGCTGAACTCGAAGCACAGGCCAAGGCCCCAGAAACACTGAAGATTAGTGAACTGATTCGCAACACTAATATTAAGGTTCGTCAGTTGGAGACCATTCCAGATCCGGAGGTCTTCCACTTCAGTGATACATCAGATATGTACTTTAGACCACCAACCATGAAAGACGTGTTGGAAATGGCTGACCATCCTGACATGCGAGACAAGGATAAGCGTGTGGAGTTTGGATTCCTATCTGGTCTGGCCTCACACATCCAACATCGGGAATACGTATTGACCTTGGACCAAAGGCTATCTATTGTCGGTGAAGCATCTATGGACCAAGTGCAATTGATAAAAGATTTTGAAGAAGAACTCGCCCATTATGGCGTCGTCGAAACGGTAACTGTTACTTGCAAAGGGTGTGGCGCATCGAGGGTAAGCAAACTTACTCTCGGTGCGCACTCATTTCTTCCCCCTTACAAGTGATAAAGACATAATGGACCGCTACATCTTGTTGGCTTCTGAGTTCAATATTTATCCTCCCGACACAATACCTATCTACCGATTGCAACAACTGTCGGAAGCTGCGGCTGCGCGTAGGGACAGACGCATTGAGGCTGCACAACAAGGTCTAGTTTTCACTGGTTAATACTTAAATAGAGGCTGGACGGCTATGCCACAATTCAGATCGGAAACAGAAAGAAAGAAGTGGGATAGCCTTCAAACCAGTGCGGGCGCTAGCTTGGCCAACATCATTAAAGGCCAAGCTAGTGCCGCTGATTTTCAGAAAGTAAGTTCAGTGTTAAGTGGACTAAATACCCTGGCCCAGAATGTATTTGACGAGGCGATTAACGCAGCGTCAGTGCAGGCCCGTGTGTTCCAAGGTTACTATGAACGAGCGGTAGCCGAACGTAAAGTAGGTGACCTAACCGCATTTGAACTGGCGTTAAACGAAGCCTTGAAAGGTCAGGCCTCAGAATTAATAGAACAAATCCATGATGCAATAACACTGGAGTTGTTTCAACAGTCTGACGTTCTTGAAAAGTCGATGGGTGGTCGTTTTGATCATCTCCAGGAAATGCTACCTAAAGATGCGCCGTCAGTCAATGACCTGCTCTCAGCTAACGAATTGTTGGCCGAGAGGTTAGAAGCGACCGATGATAGGAAGTGGGATGCGCGTCAAGGTGGGCTGGTTGACCGCATCCAGGACATGTTTAAGAGCGTGCTGTCTGACATTGCCGAGCAAGTGCAGAGGGCAAAGGCTAGACCCCAGTATTCCCAAAAATTGTTGACCCACGATCCTGATTCTGGACGTACCGTTGACATGGATACTGGGGCCTTAGTTAAAGCTCAGTCTTTAGTCAACGGGGGTCATCAGCTTGTTCCTTACACTGGGGATGATCCACAGCACACTGGAGATATAAACACTCGTGCTTCTTCTGCGTCTTCGATAACAAATCAAGCACCACCTGTTATACAGCTATCACAGAAAGCCGAGCACCAGATAACCACAGCCGCCGACAATCAGACTTCGCTCTATAAGCAATTGATGGACTTCTTAAAAAATCCATCAGCAAACAAAGGCCGAGGCTCAATGTTTGGTGGCCCAAGTATTCCAGATGCAGCTGAAGAGAATAACGAACAGGATAAGGCAGATACGTGGTGGCGTTCATTCAAGAACACGATGGGCGACAGTTTTAAAAAGGCAAAGGACTGGAGCAAAGATAATAAGGGCTGGGTAGCTGGGCTAGGTGATACCTTAGCCGCAATGATTTTAGACCCAACATTGTTCCAGACTCTGGCTGACGACCTAGAGAAGTATCTGACATGGGACAAGCTCAAAGACGCAGCCGAGACCAGCTGGAACTACATTAAGAACAACGGTGTAGCCGCAGTAGACTGGGTACTGAAGAAATTAGGTTTAGGAAGCATTGAAGAAGCCAACAAAAATGTGACAGAAAAAGGTCCGTTGGCCTCGACTATAGCTGCAGTCAAAGATAAGAATTCCAGTACATTGACCAAGATCGGTAATGCGCTGGTTTCACCTGACGAGCAGAAATGGATTAAGAAAAACGTTGTTGAGCCGATCACTAATCCTAAATCGACGGATTCAAAGACTGTAGGTCCCCCGAAATCGTCGATGAATGTTAAGTCTGATGTTAGCAATGCCTATAGTACGGCTTGGAATCTTTTGAAGTCCCCCTTCCAAAGTGATGCACAAGCCAGCAGTTCGTCGACTAGCAATCCAAGCGCAATTCCAACGTCTAGTGCTTCGGGAACTGCTGCAAACACGACGGTAAACGGCAATAACAGGTCGACGGTGGTCAATTCAAACCTGACTGTAAGTCCCCCGACTACGGGCACCTCATCAGTTCCAGCCAAACCCGTGGTCATGACGCCAGGATCTGCTAATCCAGCACCTGGAACAATGCCACAAACCGCCAATGGATCAACAGCTAATAGACCTGCTGCGGGTACTCCACAAATAAGCTTGTCTACATTTGGTTTTACCTCTGGTGTTGACGACAGCTTGGCAATGATGAACACCACGTTCTTTACTAATTGAGGACTATACATGGCCTACTCTATGATGGACGCGGCTCAACTCGTCCCACTTAGGGATGATCATGAAGCTGAACACTCTATGGGCGAAGCCTTGCTTCTCAAGCTAACAACAATGCCATTGGAGGATATGCTGAGTACTTTGGTGGTCCCTGTAAACCAGGTGAAGGACGACATCGTTTCTACCTGGCAGGGCCTAACCGAAATGTTCATGCAGAAACATGAAGACGAGGATGTGACTGCGTTCATTAGCAGAGGCGCTGCCGAAGCCCTAATTCAGTTTCAGGACGTACACGAAACTGCAGTTACACAGGCCAAGCACAAGGATAAAAAGAAGCATCATTTCCTAGAGCGCCTGATCAAGCGTTGGATAAAAAAGGTTCTTAAGAAAATAGCCAAAAAATTATTGAAAGAAGTTATTAAGCTAGGACGCTGGGTGATAGAGAAGATTTTCAAGAAGGCCTTTTCTGCCGTCATAGACTGGTTCGTTCGTCCAGTGTTGGTAGAAGTCTTAGAATTCATTGGTTTAAACCCCGAATTATGGCCCTTCGTTGCCGTGGCTGGTGGACTAGCTCTGTTGGGTGGTGGACTCTACGAACTGTTCTTTAAGTCGGGTGGTTCTGCCCCTCCTAGCGATGTCGGACCAGCCAATATTCCGGCTGTTAATGAGCAACATGGAGCCTCCACTTCATTGACTGCGCCAGCTCCTTCTACTGTGTCACCCTCAGCAAAAACTGCTGCTCCTGCTCGTCCTTATGGCGGGGCCGTAGCTTCAATGGCCCCGGCTAGTTCTCGTGTGTCAGTAAGTGCGCCAGAAACAACTGAAACTTTATTGTCCAAGGGCAATCAGCTTTTAGGTAAGGAAAGCCTGACAGTTCAGCAGGCTATTGAGGAAGCTTCGAAAAGGGTTGGTGTTGACGCCGGTATTCTAACCGCGTTCGCGTACAAGGAATCAACGTTTGAGGCCGGAGCTAAGGCATCAACTTCTAGTGCTGCTGGTCTTTTTCAGTTTTTAAAAGGCACTTGGAAGCAGGTAGTTGGGGCTTACGGTGATATGTACGGAGTATCCCAGGATGCCTCACCCCTAGATCCTCTTGCAGCTGCAATCATGGGTGCTGCTTTCATTAAGCATGAAATCTATCCGTCGATCTCCAAAGTAGTTCCTAATCCAACAGTGACCGATTTGTATCTAGGTCATTTTATGGGACCCTCAGCGGGTGCTCATTGGCTTAAGAATTACAAAGATAATCCAAATGCTTTAGCCTATTTGGACTGGCCTGACGCAGCTGCTTCAAATCAATGGGTGTATTACGACAAAGGCGGTAATCCACGGACCTATGCAGAGATCTATTCTATTTTTACAGGGTCTATGTCTGCAGTTGAAGCAGCTTACGACGCTAGAGCGAAAGTTAATACTACGACCAATTCCACGAGTATTAAGACGACGCCTAGCACTGCCACACCTGTAGCGCCTATCACAGGAACAGCCCCTGCGGGCACCGCGCAGGCTACAGGAGGACCTGTAGGATCGGATGCACCACCAAAAACATTAATCAATACGAAAGCTGGAATATACGCAGTTAATTCGTAATAAGGTTTAATCATGGCGAACTCAGCATATACCGTTTTGATCCAACAAATGGCAAACCCCAACGGGGCACCCACTATTTCTGTGCAGGCACCTATGCCAGAGACCGTGGCCTTTGATGTTGGAGCTACCTATGACCAACCTCTACTCCCAGGTTCCTCAGACAAGGGTGGTGTTATATCAAAGATAATGAAGGCTATGGGTGTCAGAGGTGCAGTTCAGGCGATGTCCGTCCAATTGTGGTCAGGTAATACGGAAACCGAACTCACTATTGAAATGGACTTCCATACTGAAAGTGATCCTATAGCTGACGTCAGAACACCTATTTTGAATTTAATGAAGTTAGTGGTTCCTGGTATCGGCGATAAGTCAGGACTACTGTCTAGTCCTGGACCCTATGTTAATTTTACGGTCCTAGGTGCCGCAATTGCTAATAGCGCATCAACCGTTGGAGCCGTAGCCGGGGGACTAGCCGGTTCAGCCGTGAGTGTAGGTAAGAACATTGTATCTGGTGCTTTAGGTACTGCCAATGGCACACCCCCGACTACAGGTTCGTTAAATAACACAGCACTTCAGACGAATGACGGGGCTAATAATTCGCAGGCAGCAACACCCACGGCTAATAATCTTATTGGGACTTCAGCATTTTGGAAATCTCAGATCAAGAATCAGATATCAATACGCATCGGTAATTACTTGTATTTCGACTCGGTAGTTGTTACCCGAGTCTCAAAAACTTACACCTCGAATTTTGATGCCCAGACAGGTCTTCCTCACCATGCAAGAGTAGCTGTTACGTTTAAGCCTCTCTTTATGTTGTGCCAATCTGACCTAGAGTCCTTGTACATTAATCCGACGGGTACTGCGGCACCCAGCACCAATAGCTTTACTATGCCTGGGGCTAATGTAGGACCCTCGTCGAATAGTTTTAACTTTACCTTGTAGGCTAAACCATGGCTCTAGAAAATTATACAGGTGACTACGATTGGTCAGCCTATACACCTTTGGACTCGACGGGCACCAATTACGATATCTTTAGTTCTGCCTACAAAAATGTACGATTCAATGTCCAGGTCCAGACTCAATATACAATTAAAACTAAGGATATAGCTAACTTTCCGGGCTTAGCTTATACCTTGTACGGAGATACGTCGTTGTGGAGGGCCCTGCTAGCCTATAACGGGCTGTCTGACCCGATATCGGACCTTGCCATAGGTATGGTTATCAATATCCCGGCCAAGGCCAGTCTAAGTGCCTATCTATCGCAGCAATCCACCAATAAACAGGTGACGATTAATATCTGAAGTGAAGGACTGATCATGGCCTACGCGGTCCAGAACATATTAGAGGTATCGCTGTATATCAACAATATTGAATTCCCGTTAGACACAATCAACACGCTTAATTTTCTATGGTTGGGTATGAGTGCTCGTAAGGCCCTGCTACCAACGTTTCATCTTTCGATATCCGATGTTAGACATAGTTTAGACAACATTGGTGTACCCGATGGAATTCCTATTAGGATTGTGGTGAAGCCCCAAGCATCGTCCACCATTATTTATAATTTTCGACAGTTCCATCACAAGAAACAGTTCAACGGAAGTTTCTTTAGCTACGAAATTGACGGCTATCTAGATTTTCCAAAATACTGGATGGGGACTTCTAATGTAGGAATTCAAGGAACGTCTAGCAGTGCTCTAGCATCAATTGCCAATACCTGCGGCTTGCAGTTTAACGGTGCGTCCACCAACGATGCTCAGCTCTGGCTACCTAGGAACCAGACCTACGCTGAATTCGCATGTAGCATAGCCGACAGAGGTTACATCACGGATAGTTCTTACGTTGAATTGGGAGTGGACTTCACAGGCACTCTAATCTACAAGGACGTGAATAATCTCCCTACCTCACAGTACACAATAACTCTAGGCCAACTAGACCCGAGTAGTTTCACGGCATCAGACTATGAGCCTGTAGCGCGCTCAGGAATCGTCAATAAAATGACGGGTTACCAGAATACGAAATACGGACAGAGCATTAGTTCACAGACGGCTAGTACTAGCTTTGCTCAATTGGCGTTCACTCCGGACACGACGGCCCCGCTTTATAACACGGCAATGGTGGGACAAATTGATAGAGGTTACTTATCGTATGGGGGCCTAGACGTTGGTAATACACATGAAAACTATGACAAAGCAAAATACCAGAATTTAAGATACAGCAATCTCTATAGTTTGGACGTCAAATTCTTGATGCGTATGCCCACAGGACTGAACCTATTCGACACCTTTACATTCAGTGTCGATAGCGAGGCAACAAAACAGGATAAAGCGTATGCCGGTACCTATATTGTGAGTGCCCGTTCACAGTTTATGACTGGTGCCAATTTCGCAGAGATGATACTGGGTACCAGGACCGGAACCAACGGCACGTATATTAGCGGATAAGATCATGACTCCAATGAACTTTGTTAAGCGCTTCAAGAAAGAATTAATTGAAGTGTCAAACGTCTTTGGCCATTTGAAAAGTTCTTACGTTGATGAATCATTGGCTCGTGGCTATGGATTCCGCACCTACGCAGCACTTGTAGCTAGGCTTAAAGACGAGCCCTTATGTGAGCTTCACCCTGAGCTGTTTGATTATCAGGCATTTAGTGAACGGTTTATTGAACTCGATGGACATAAGCTCAAGGCACAGGTAGCGACAGAAACAGCAAGAACTATTTTGCCAGTATTATCTAGGACATATCATGAGCTTCAAAGCACACAACGAAACAATTAATAGCCGTGAAGACTATGGTCAAGGTTATTACGCTGGAACAGTAACCGCAAACCAGGATCCCAAAGGTTTAGGTATGGTTCAAGTCAACGTACCGGGACTTTTTGATACCTCTAGTGGACCAGTTCCTTGGGTAGGTGCCTTAAAAGACTCTCCCTTTGGTTTTGGAACTGGACCCAAAGGACAATATGGCTGGTACGGCAGTCCACAGGTAGGCTCCAAGGTCAAGGTTGAGCTTCAGGGTGGTGACCCACACAGGCCGCTCTATACAACGCTGTACACAGCACCTGACGCTAATTCGGTATTTGCACAGCCATATACCTGGGGTTTTCAAGATCCCTCAGGTAACAGCCTTGTAGTCAATATGCAAACAGGAACTTGGACTTTTACTCATTCATCTGGTGACCAAGTAGCCTATGACGCTACCGGTGATCGCGTGACTCTTATTCAGGGTAACGAAAATCTGAATGTGCAAAAGGCTATGACCGTAATCGTTCAAGGTAACTGTCAAGTTTATAGCAATACCCGCATAGACATTCAGGCTCCGCTTACTACACTAAACTCAATTCCTCCGGCACCTTAATCATGGGACAAACTGCACGTCAAATGGATACACATAGTCATGGCGGCTATATTCTAACTGGTAGCCCAGATACCTATGCCAATGGTATTCGGGTTGCACGTCAAGGTGACTTAGCTATTTGCAATATACATGGAGTAGTGACCTTAATTCAGGGTTCGGCTACCGTTTATGCTAATGGGGAACGAGTTACACGCGTACAGGACATGCTCTCGTGCGGTGCTTTCATAATTACAGGTAGTCCGGATGTTTATACGGGTGATTAAATCATGACTTTTGCACTTCCTCCTCTAACACTACCCGCAGATATTATTGCCAAACAAGCAGCAATACAAACACCTCCAGGTGTTGACGCTGGATTCTACAACACCATTTTAGGTCTCTCAGATGCTGGCGGTTTATTTACAAATCCGTTTGCTGTTCACATCGCTGGATTAAACACAATCACCTCACAGCTGACGTCTATAGAGGGTGTTGCTGGGTCCGTTGGTGGTGCAGCAGACTTGTCCACTATCATGGGCCATGTATCAGATATGACCACGATATTTAGTAACATAGCTACCAATATTGTGCCAACACCTCTACCCATGTCTAGTGTTCTGTCAGCTGCTGTTACTTCAAGCTGTGGGTCGCTGCCCGATATCAATCCTAATGACTCGCAATGTCTAGCCCCGTTCGTCACGGCCCTAGGTGTTCCCCAACTAGGGCAGATAATGAATTTATCTCTGTCTCAGTATTCATTAGCGCAATTGTGTGGAACGGTTAGTCCTACAAATCCTGTGCCTCTGTTAAATCAGTTTTCATCTATGTTGACTAATATGACAGCTGGTGCAACATCCTTTCTGTCTTCTACGGCTTCGATGGTTACTGGTTTGTTGGAGTCCTCAGTAGAGGACTTGGCTGGAGCCTTGGGAAGCGGGGTATCCTCTATTGAGAGTGCACTAGGTTCTTGTTTTGGCTCGCCTATAGCTAGTTTTGGCTCCAGCATGTTTAGTGCTATTAAGGACCAAATGTCTACAGGTCTAGCCTCGTCTATGCGCCACATGGTTGAAACTAATTATGCTATGAAGTTCATGATCACAGGTACGGACAGCACGGGTGGCGGAAGTTTTGGAGGCATTCTTGGATCAGGTGTTGCCTCAGCTATTACGGACTACCCAAGTAACATAAATGTTGGACACATAATTCCGTAAGCCAGACCGAATTTTATAATAAGGATTAGTCATGGCTACACCCCAGATAACTAACTTTGCTTTGAACCTGACAGGTGCAACCTGGATTGACGCAAATTCTCAGTTCACCGTCAATGGAATGCCTGATCGATTGCCCGATGTACTGGCTGTGCAAAATTCTTTGTACAACATTTTTAACTGCGCAATAGGTGCAAGGGCTCGTATATTTCAGCCGGAATACGGCTCGATGTGGTACGAGTTTTTGCAAGAACCTATTGACCAGACAACGGCCAACAAAATGCAGATAGCCCAGATACAGGCTATTGCCAGATGGGAACCACGAATCACCGTTGATTTCTCTAACTCATACATCAATCCGAATCTGTCACTCCCTGGCTACGACGTAAGAATTGCCTTCTCTCTGAACTTGACATCAACCAAACAAAATATAACTTTTCAGGTGGTGGTTTAAATATGTCCACGACTTCAACAAGCTCTAGTTTAAATAGCCCTACGATGTTTCTAACGCTAAGTAATCTAACGGCGGATGTGGAACAATTCGTAACTCAGTTTCAGCAGTATCTTTTGACTCAGCCTACTTGGGCCGGGAACTTAACGACTCAAACGTCAGAGACTCTGGTTGAACTGATATCTACCATTGGTGTTTTTGCGCAGGCTCGTATCATACGTGAGGCTGAGGACGTGTTCTCAGAAACTGCTGAATCTGATTCAGCTATTTTAGCCATCACCCAAATGCAAGGCCTACGTATTGCACGCTATCTGCCTGCTGGTATGACGTGCACTATCACTTCGCCGGTAACAGTTACGCTGGCCCCCTTGACTCAATTTAGTTGCGCTGGAAATAATTTCTTTAACAGAGATGCACTCCAGCTTTTAGCCAATACTCCGCTGCTTACTACATTGTTCGAGGGTCAGATTTTCAGTTACTCGATGAACGGTTTGGGTACAGAGCATCAGACCTTTGTTTCCAGTCAGGATGGATTTGTTGTCTCCGACCAAGATACGATGGTGCAAGTAAATAATACAGTGGTACCCAAGTCTTATGGCGGACTGTGGAACTTTGACGGGCTTCCTGGATTTGCTGATATCACAATGAGCGATGGGCGCTTACTTATACAGTTCGGCAGCCTAGGTGGTATCAACGGTCAGTTCGCAACTATTCCTCAGACCAATGATGTAGTTGTAGTTTCGTTTCCCGTAACTCAGGGTGCTAGCGGCAACTCGATTGTCAGTAACGGAAAGACATTAACAGTAACTGGGTTTCCTTTGATTACTGGGACCGCTACGGCTAACCCAAGTGGCGGTGCAAACGATAAACCGGTAATTGCGTACAAGAACGTAGCAGCCGGTGGATTCGGTACCTATAGTTCGGCTGTCACCAAATCGCAATATGTAGCAACTATTGGAACCTATCCAGGAATTATTGATGCAGTAACGCAGGCTCAGCGTGAAATAGATCCTTCGGACTACAGATGGATGAACGTCATCAGAGTTTCGGGCTTAACAACTAGCCCTTGGACACAGGCTCAGATTCAGACGTTCACGAATTACTGTCAGACTGTCACGATGTACTCCACGTATTTCCTGTGGCAGGATCCGATAGCGGTCCCCCGTGATGTCGCATTGGAAATTTATGTCTTTAACTCTGCCTTGTTAGAACAAGTAGAAGCAGCCTGTACTGTGGCTATCAATAATTTGTTTGCCCCGCGTCCCGGTATATTGATGACCAACTTCTACATCAGTGATTTGATAGCCGTGTGCAAGCAGGCTAACCCCGGACTTATTTCGTATATTATTCCGCAGGCACCTACAGGGTCCATGATTGTGACTGCGCCAGAAAGCCCGCAAATCACATATGAAACGGTTCCTGGTGGGGGCACCCTGGGGCCATTAGTTTACGCCTACAGTATCAGCACCACGTTAACAAATGGTCAGGTCGGTATTCCTCAGAACTGGGTGTTTCCTCAGATCATTACAGAGATTGATAGCTATGCTGTGGTTCTGAACTGGCCTGCCGTATATGGTGCTGCTTCCTATCAAGTTTGGGGACGAGCACCGGGTACATCTGAACTAGGGTTGTTAGCTACAGTCTCTGCATCCACCTTAACCTTCACTGATACAGGGGCTATTACACCTACGGGTACTGTTCCTACTAGCTTAGACTTTCCGATTCAGTACAATAGTTTGAATAGCTTAACCCTGACTGTTAATTACTCAGATCGTCAACAAAAGTTAATTAATTCATTACCTTCAAGACTGTCCAACGGTTAATCTAAGGACAACTAATAAATGACTCAATATCTGTACACCGTAGATCCGCCTGGCATGAACACTCCGGCGGAGAACAAGAGACTGGGTTACAGAACACCCAGGTCAATATTGCTGCCACCCTATCTGCAGATAAACAACGATTACTACACCGAGTTTGTGAACGCAATCGATGTGGTGTTCGAGGCCGCAATTGATATTCCAACAGAGACTCTAGGTAACCTACGCAACATGTGGGTCACTAATCCGCTGCTCGAACAGCAACAGATATATGACTCGCAGATGATCGACTTTGGGGCCTGGTCTCAACCCGAACGCGATCTTTTGGTCAAGCAGGTTAATGCACTGGGTATGAAGTTGATGAATGCCGGTATCGTCACCAATGACAGCTATCAGGTCATTAGCCGATGGGTTGGTATGTACTGGTTTGGTAAGGGTACAGAGGCCTTCATCAGCTTCATTAACTACTGTCTCAGTTCATCGCTTGTTGTTACTACGTTGTGGACTCAGGACTACGTTAATTTTACACCAGCGGGTGACCCTACAATTGGCACCCCCATTTGGGAAGGTGGCCCTTGGTATCCGACGACCCACGTTGAGATTGTTGCCCAAGGGGGCCTTCAGGGTCTTGACCTAGCAACTCTCATTTCATTCTTCTACGAGATTGCTAACTATAATTTAGTGCTCTACGCAGTAGATCAAAGTTTTGATATGTGGATTGTTGATCATATAGCGCCTGACTACACATTAGCAACAATTGTTGCTGTTGGACTCTGGGCTAATAATTCGTTGGTTATGTCTAATGTACTGAGCTATGGTGCAGATGGTCCACCCACATTTAGCACTGCTCCACAGATGCCGACTGCTGCCTACTCGGTTGAACCAACATTAGATAATTTTAGTGAAGTATATCTGTTAGCCCAACCTACGGGCTGGATTCAGAATACAAATGGACAGACCGTACCTGTCTATAATTTCCATGATCAACCAGCAACTCTGGGGCCTATTGTCAGCCCAACGTTCATGGGCAATCAACCGGCTACTAATCAAGAAATTATTATGATTTTGGGACCCTTCTCCTGGATTGAGGTCCCAGGTGACACGCGAGGTAACGAGCGTATACCAGGTTTCGCCATGATACCTGTGCCCCGAACAGTTGCTTTGAACGAGCTTCCTGACCAGATCGTAGGAACGACCCGAAATAATTTATTGTGTAATCCAGATGGGTGGACCGAAATGGTTGCCGGTTCTGGACTCTATACACCTTACTGGAATACGTAAATGCCGTACACTCAAGAAAGTCCAATCTTTTATGACCCTGTAGAACTGGTGTTCCGACCAATGGACGGCAATACTATCTTCACACCAGCATTGCTGCCCATCAGTGCTGCAATAGGCAATACGATTCAGATTTACGGTGATGGCATTTACGTGGGTCAGCAGTCAACACCTACTGATTACGTATCTTATTTTGTCAACACTAGTACTGGCAGTAATTTAAACCCTGGAACCAAGGCCCTGCCTTTTCAGTCTTTCGAATATGCTGCCTCCTATGTGCAGGCGCTGTTCCCCAATGGTTTATATAATGGTTACATAGTGATTCTTTTGCAAGCGGGGCAGACATTCCCCATGATTGCCGATTTCAACACCTATGGCGGAAATCTGAAGATCGCGTTTTACGGTGATCCTCAGTACGGTGATTATAATTCGGCACCTATAGGCACAGGTGCTGATCCCTCAATGATGAGTGACCTTGAGCGTCCAATCTTGGCTCCCGCAAGTTCTAGCCTTAATGCACAGTGGAAGATTGCAGGGTTCAACAAGTACGGTGGTTCTATTGACTTCATAGGTATCAGTATTCAACTCCCGGCAGCACCTGCTAGTCCTAGCCCAGGACCCACATTGTATGGTCCTCAATCAGATGTAGTTCGATGCCCCAATCATGATCAATCGGGTTACGCAACACTGATTGGATCCTTAGTCAATATGACTGATCCAACTGCTTATTGGGGGCTCATCGGTGTACAGGCGCGCTCAAGTGGAACTACCTTTGTGCAATACGGTTCGCAGTTCTTGATCAATGGTCTGCAAATGAGTGCGGCTAATAGTCCAACTATTGCTCAGTTAAATGCTAGGAAATATTTCATCAAGTTCTATGCAGATTACGCGGGCAACAATCAACAATTGATATTGGTTGGCAACACCACAGCTAATTCCTCATTTGCCTCAGGTCAGCTTAGAGTGAATTGGGCGGATGTTCAGTCAATGACCGTTGCCTCAGGTAAGACCAACCAAGCATCTTATCCAATAGCATTTGACCTGACTTATGGCTTACGTACTTATGTCTACAACATAATTTATGACCAGCAGCAACGGCCTATCAACTTCTTGTGTGCAGAAGCCATCTAGCGATTCAGGTGCAACCAAATCAAGAACTGATGTGTATGTGTCATTCATATACGTGATACCGGAAAATAAAATTCCAAGTTGAGGGCTGACTTGAAACTCTTACAAACAATTATTAGAGGCTACTGATATGTCAGGTGGAACACCAGTTTTTGTCATAACCGATCTAGGATTAGCAGTAGCCTCGACTGCTGCTCCTACTGGCCCATTTATTTCGTTAACTTCCTTCGCTATTGGTAGTGCTTTTGGTTATACCCCAGAGCCTACTGACACAGGATTGAATGGAACGCTTTTATACACAGGTGTTCCAACATCATATGAAAATATAGGCAACAATACGCTCAACATTATTTGTAATTTACCTCCGGGTACGGGTCCCTTTCAATTTGGTGAGGTGGCCCTGTACCTGGCTGGTGGCACAATGTTTGCGAAAGCTGTATTCGACACGCCCCAACAGCAATATAGTTCTCTAGGTTCAAATGTAATATCGTCCTACACCTTCAACTGTTTGATCAAGCTTCAACAATCAACGGCCGTGTTCCAGATCGATACTATCTGTGCCCCACCCACACTTTGGAATGCTTATCAATGGTCTGATATTTATCCACCCGAACTATCGGCCAACCCTGATATTCCATTGGTTATGTGTGCTGAGCTGAGTGAGCGTGGTGATTCAACGTTGTTGTCAAACACGAGTGCTTCCTTGTGGACTATTGACTCAACCTATGACTACTACAACATAGGGACGACCATCAATTTATTCCCGGTCGAGAATTCAACCACCTCATGGGTGCAGGTACCGGCATCCGACTGCAATCCAGCAGATTTAACGGCACCCAATCGAAGATTCGTTATCAGAACTTACGAGGGTTATTTCCGATCAGTTTCAAGTGTGGTCACCGCCGGTTCTAATTATCAATTTAATTTGAATGTGACGAATGACGGAACCTACAATAATATCCCGTTGCCCGTAGCACCTGCTATTGGTTCTAACATTGCGATCTTTAGAGACGATGGTGCGGTATTCGCAGATCAGATTGCAGGCGGTGGGACTCTAGCTACTGTAGGCAATCCTGGATTAGCTTACGGTGGATCAGGACTGGTCATGCCCACTGCCGGGGAAATAACAGCCTACGGTTTGCTCCATGGTCCTGCTGATGGCTCAACCTGGCCGGGTATGGGACGCAAGCTTACCTCAGCTGATGACCTCAACGATACGACTTTGCCTTCCGGTTGTTACGATACTGCCATTGGGGCTTCTGGTGTTCCGGCTAATTGGCCCCCCGTAAGTTGGGATGGTATTCTGCAGATCGTGAACTACGGGACGATCACTCAGTTCTATAACCCTGAGGGCTATGGGGGGTCCAACACTGGTGGTATTACTGGCGTGCCTATGTACTACCGCTCGTATAGCAACCAAGCAAGTGCCTGGTCTGATTGGTTCTCTGTTGCAGTGGTTGGAAAATCGTCACCAACAAGCTATAATTTTGCACCTCAACTGGCGTCGACAAACTATATACCAAGCCCCTCTAGTGTGGAGACCTTGAATTTAAGTTTCACGGCTCCCTGTACTGGATACGTGCTGGCCTTTGGTACTGAAAACAAATCACAATTTGAATCCAACACAATAGGTCAAGGTTCAACCTTAATGGTAGTTTCTATCACTACTAGCGATAGTCTTAGTGCCTCAGGTCAGGACCATACGCAGTTGTCAAAGACGGATTATGCAAATCTTTTGGTCAATATGGGGACCACTATTACTATTGATTTAACAGTGACCGCTGATGCTGCAGGGAATTTCCCTCAAGCCTCATTGATTTTAGGCTACACATTCTACCCTGCATGGTAAGTAGATTGAGGTGAGTAATTAGACTTTTGCTAGATAAAAATAAAGGCCAGATTCCACGGTTAGGAATCTGGCCTTTTTCACCTTTTAAATCATTTCACAACGGAGTATTTGGTACATAGTACAGTCGCCCCGTTATTGCTGCACCGCCCGACAAATTAGTATTAGTGAGTACAACGGTAGTAGTTGCCTGGTCCAACACCAACAAGCTATTAACGATGAACGTGTTGGTTACCGTGGAGGGCGGGCTAACGACAGTCACCGTTGTTACAACAGTTAAAGGAGCAGTTGTCTGAAGAATTAGTCCCGCAGTACCTTGACTCAGGGTTAGGCTAGACGCAGCAGGGATGTTGAAGGCTTCGACTACTGATCCATTCGTAGCATCGAATGCAACCTGCGCAGTAGCTAGATTTCGTGTCACATGATTCTGACCTAGCCAGGCCCTAACCTCAGCGACCAGAGTATTCAATGGCGCGTTAGGCAGACTTGTTATGCAATTGTTTGTCATTTGAAACCTCTCGGGGCCTTAATAAACTGGGTGTTTCGGGCAACCCCGGGTCCGCCTGTACCTGATCGGAAGCCCATATTAAATGTAGATCGAATGCCTGTATTAATGGTAGAATTGGTCGGTCTGGGAACTGCTGTAGTGACTGACATCCTCATATTGCGTTCGGCTCTTGGCATCTTGAATCCTATGTTGTGGGTAATTCTGCCACTACTTCTAAATTGAAATTGATCGTACACAAGGCACCTAACAATTGATTGCATGTAGGCAACGTCAATCTAGATACCTGATTCGATTGTTCTGTAGTTGTAATCGTGGTGTTAGTCAAATTAGTTTCGGTGACATTCAAGAAATTTAGGGTTGGTGCACCTAATCTCTTGAAGGCGTAATTCACCATCATCTGGGCCGCATCTCCGTCAGATAGTCGGCCAGCCCAACCCAGTGAATTATTGTTAAACATCTCATAGTAGAACAGACATCTAGCCGTTGTAATACTCAGGTCCTCGTACTCGTAACCTGTGTACGAGGGTCCTAGTTCCCATTGAACCTCTGTTAAATTCAGTGTAAAGGTCCCTGGTGTTAAAGCCGTTGCTAGCTGTATCCTACAATAATTATTAGCACCAATGGTCTTACCCTGGACTGATGGAACATTTATGGTCTGTGTGTAAAGGGTCCAAGCCCCGGATGTCAACGTAATTGCTGAGCCCGCAGTAGTCACCGTTGTTGAACCTGAGGTCCCGAAATTTTGATAACTCGTTGGTGTTAGGGTCATCGCTTTAGACGGGTTAGCCCAGAAACTAATAGTCGCAGTCTGTCCTGAATACGTCGTTACATCGTTCACGGACTGACTGATATAGGGTGTGCCTGTACCCGCCGTTTCTTGCCACACAAAATAGGTTGAACTGCCAACAGGAAACGTCGTAGCGCTCCCTGTGCTTACCGTGGACCCATTGCTAAACATGTACCAGCGGTCAGCAATGAAGCCAGCCTGAGCCCCTGCAGCGGGCACTGATCGCTGCCAGACAATGAAGCGCCCGTTTATGATTTTGTTCTTTGGTTCATTGACGATGAAATTACCACTAGTATTAGGACTCACACCATTGATCGTCTTTACCAACTGTGTAGTCGTGTTCAATGGTGTGTAGGCCGCAACCCAAATGGACCATGCACCACTCACGTACTGACGTACATAAATAGAGCCGTCAAACGTGCCACCCAAGGCCGTAAACAATTGAGTAACCGCTGATGTTGTGCCATTATTAGTAACCAACAACGTTGCATTGAGGGCTCCCGTATTTGTGGGGAACGTTCCTGATGCTGTTGATGGTGCATAATAAAATCCAGTACTGAATGAGGTATCGAGATTTGTTATTGTGGCACCAACCCCAGTTATGCCGTATGTAGAGGCTACAGTAGTTGTGAGCGTTGTAGCCAGAATAGAAGCACTAGCCAATTCTTTAACTATCCCCGAACTATTTAAGGTCCATAAAGTACCGTCTGCGTAATTTATGGCTAACTGGCCTGCTGTTAAGTTATCTGCTGCTGGGGCAAGTCCCGGTGTTGAGTTACGAAGATGCAGGAGTTTTGTCATATTTTATATAGCGGGATCCTAAATCCCCACATCTCCTAACTAAATTCTCTATCTAGGTGCTCGTGCCTCGTCCGTTCATCCTCAGTAGTCGCTGTTCTTGTTCCCAATCATCGCGGCATTCTGTATTGCAGAATACGTGAGGCGATTTGACTGGCGTATCACAATAATAGCAGCTACCAGAGAATAATAACGTGCTTGACCTAGCACGATTACGAACGGCCTGTATTGCGCGAGCCATGTTTTCTGCCTCTGCGTCTTGAACAAAATCTAAATCATCCATGAGCCTAAGTCCTGTTTTAGTGATATTTTTATTGTTACCGTTGCCACTATATAAAATTAACAGGGCACGATACTAACTTGTATCGTTCACCAATTTATAAAACTAAGGCCCCCTGTACAAGCGGGCCTTTTGTTAATTACTAACTTTGAATTACGTACCTGTGTAAGTACCTTCATCCAGGGTCAATGCACTCGTATTGACCGAGAACACACCCGCGGACACAGACAGACCGGAACCAGCTTCGGCCAAGCCCAATGCCGATGCAGTAGCCACCGGAAGATTTGCTGTAGGCACGGTTGCAACCCAGGTGGATACACCCGAGCCATTGGTAGACAAAATCAGGGAATCGCCAGATGAGGCACCGACTTGAGCAGCAGATATGGTAGCAACCCAAGTAGGAGCACCTGCACCGCTGGTTGTGAGTACTAAATTATCACCAGCTGAGGCCCCCAATTGAGCAGCTGCAAACGTACCTGATGTAATAGACGCAGCGGTGAGCACAACAGCGCCAGTCTGACCATTAACTGAGGTAACAGCACCTTGTGTTGATATAGTGCTCCAAGCTGTACCGTTGGAGATTAAATAGTCACCACCGGCAAAGGTCAGCAACGTTCCTGAGGGTGGCGTGTACGTGCCCGCCGTACTAGCGATGTAGTACCAGCCCTTATTACCCGTAGCAGCCGCAGGAAGGGTAGTTGTACCCGGAATAAACGGTGCTTGATAGTCCACAGCACCAATCAGGGACGCCGGAATATTGGCCAAAGGCACTAAGCCACTCGAGTCCAGTGGCGCAACACCATTTGCCACGTTAATTTCTGACGTCGAAATACCACCCAAATAAGACAAAGCGGCAGCAGTCGTGGTCTCTGTGAATAACGTAGCACCAACGGTAGATGCACCAATTGCTGTTTGAGCCGCAGCTGTTGAGGCTGCGGTAAATACAGCAGCACCCACTGTCGTACCGCCAAGACTAGTCACAGCCGCAGTTGCGCTGGCCGTGGTAAACAATGCTGCACCCAAAGTCGAGGCCCCGATAGCCGTCTGTGCAGCGCCGGTCGAAGCAGCGGTGAAAACTGCTGAACCTACGGTAGTACCGCCCAAGGCCGTGACTGCAGCAGCTGCGGTACTGGCCGTAAATACAGCGTTACCAACAGTAGAAGCTCCAAGATTGGTGGGGGTTAATGTCACGTTGCCTGAAACCGGACTTACGCTATTAACCGAAGTAACGGTCCCGCCACCCGCACCACCCAGCGAAACTACAACGCCACTGGAATTTAGTGCATACAACTTTTCATCTGCCGTGTTAATTGCTAATTGACCGGCAACCAATTCATCAGCACCTGGAATTAATCCTGGTGTGGAACTACGTTTCATTTGGACAACTGCAGCCATGATAGACTACTCCTTAAAATATTAACCAACGAATGCACCCGCATCAAGAAAGTCTTGCAACGGTTCCCACGTACCGTCAACCCTGACAAAAGGTTCGTCAGGTACTACCGGAGCTTCCGGTACCGCTGCCGACGCCGGAGTCATAGTAGAAGTTTGTACTACTAAATACACATCATTCGCAGAAGCTGGAGATTCTAAGGTAAGTCCTGTTTCACCTACGGTGTAATTAACAACTTGTACGCCGTATCTGTAGACCAGAATATTCGCGGTTCCTGATGGACCTACCTGAAGCAAAGTTGAACCTTGATTGGGAAAACAAATAAAGGTGGAACTGACAGTGAATAATTGATCACAGAACACAGCGAATGGTGCCATGTACCTCCATTGTCCACCTTGAGAGTTAATAACCCATTGATAAATACCTGCAATAGCACTACCGTTGTTCTGTGTCAGAATCACACTTAAACTTTCAGATGGTTCTAAGGGTAGACTATCAACCGTCGGTGATTGACTAGGCACCAAGGTACCATTTGACTGGACAACTGTGTAGGGGAAAAATATTAAACTCATGGTCTACCTCGGTGACTAGTCGTTGATTTTATACAGTGGTTAGTTATTCCCCACCTTCTTTATTTTCTGTTGGTGCTTCTAATTGATACGTATTCGGACTCAAGAGTTCCAATCCATCCATTGCTGTTGCGGCAGTGAGCTTAAGTCTTGCCTGATAGACATTTTTAATATGCGGAACAATCCGTGTATGGAACTCCGGATGACAGCGCATGGTGTTCAGGTGATCGGCCGGAATCGATCCTTGGCTAATCATGTAGTTCTCGACTCTGGCTTGAAGTTCAAGTAACCATTCCTCTTGCTGACAAGCTTCAGTAGCTTCAAGCAAGGGAAGGTGAGCGTATTTGCGATGAGGCTCAAGCTTATCCATGTTTTCTTGGATATCTACGAGTTCCATCTTAGCTGCTTGCAAATTCATTTCCCATGTAGGGACATCAGCCAAGGCTTCAGCAATATCGGCTCTAGCATAAAGTTTCTCGCTAGGCTTTGCCTTTGGATCATCCAATACCTCTTCAGCAGCCATGATCTTGGCATCACGTTTGAGTTTCTGTGCTTCAGCATGCCTAAGCTTGCCCTCGATATCTATCTTCTGCCCGTACATCAAGGACCATGCACCATCTGCGGTTTTGCAATCACCGGCCATGAAATACGTTAATTGGAATTTGGAGTTCTGACGATGTGGTTTTGAGTTCAATTTGGTACCTATATTTGTAGGAAGGGGTTTTGACTTTATTGTTTTGGACTACTAATTTCTATTCTTCCCATTCAGGAATTTCTACGGTTTGTCCTGCTAACTTATGCGTGCAGTCATTCAAGAATTGAATCATCCCATCCTTAATAAACGAGTGACACACCATAGCCTTCTTTTCCTGCACTATCTCGCCGCTCTTAATCTTTGACCTAATCTCTGGATTAGACGCGGACGGAAACCACTGGTCCCATTTAACTAATACACTAGGGCTAACAGTTGGAAAGAATACATTGCCATTAAACGTCCAGACAGGGTGGCCGGTTCCCGCCACATGCACCATGTGCATGGACTCACAACCAGGACACTCAAACAACATAGATTTTGTTCCGTTTGGTTTGTCTTTGGTATAAAATTTCATGGCTTAACCTGTCTGGGATTTTAGTTACTAGGGAGCAACCCAAACGATTGCTTGAATTTCATCAATCGCACTATCGGTTGACGTTGTGATAGCCAAGATCGAAGCAGCTAGTGTCAAATTCTGATTGATAATTGCTTGTTTATTAGTTTCGCTATCAGTCAATACTTGCTGAATTTGTGCAGCTGTATGGGCAACCATAGCACCGACACCACTTGAATTGGTACAATAGAGTTGCGTCGTCCAACCCCCAACTTGTCCTGCTGCGGTAAACGAAAGTGCAGAAGCACCTAGGATATTTAGTTGATCCTGTACTTGAGACGGATAGGTATAAGCCGAACCCAAGGCACTAGAGGTAAAACCAGCAACCAATGCCGCTTGATACCCGGTAGCCACGATTGCAATCTGTTGAGACTGAATACCGGATAGACCATATAGAAGAACTTCAACCTCTTCAAGCGTCAGAGTACCAGCAGTGTCCACCCAATATTGAGTGCGATCCGCTGCATTCGTGGAATACGGATTCCATGTTGGTGTGGTAGCGTACAGCGATACAAACGTCGAGGGTAATGTCGGTTCCGAATAACCTTCGCCTTCAGGGGTCAACGGATACACCAACGGTGAGTACATGGTTGTCATCTTATTTCCTTAGTTACGATTACGGTCAGTAAGGTACAACAAACCCAGCCGGAACCGGGATCGTTGCATTAGATAGGCAATGGCCCTTGCCCATTAGGTGATCGATCATTGGGCCGATAATCTGTGCCCAACGTTTGCCTTGAATCAAAGCGTTACCGGTCCTAGCACTTATGGTCTGAATAGGAGGACCACCGAACAAGGAGTTGCCTTCTTCACCCTCAGCGATTTCCATATTCTTGGCCCTGTTCTTCGACCCAAACAGTGCTTGAGCTACCAAGAACAGGGCCAGAAATGGCATGAAGACGATGCATATTACGGCTAGGCCAAACAGCTGAAGTCTAGTCATCATCGTTCCTTACGCGACAGAAGGTGCAGCCCACACAATGGCTTGAACTGCGTCCACTGGATTAGGCGTAGCGTTGGTAACGGCCATGATCTGACCTGCTAACACAATGTTCTGCTGGATATTAGCCAATTTCGAAGCTACGAAGTCAGAGCCTACCTGTTGGATTTGTGCAGCCGTGTGGGCACGCATTTCCCAGTTACCGGTGGAGTCTGCGCACCAGAACGTAGTAGTCCATCCTGCCGCCTGACTAGCAGCCAACTGCGACAGGGTGATTTCCCCGTTAAGATTCAGTTGATCTTGTAGCTGAGACGGGTATGTGTAGGCCTCACCTAATGCACTGGATGTAAAGCCTGCGAAGATCGCGGCCTGACATCCGGCACTAACCAATGCTACCTGTGCGGTCTGAATACCCGTTAGGCCGATCAGCAGAATCTCTACTTCTTCGACGGTGAGAGTGCCCGCTGTATCCGCCCAGTATTCCGTGCGGTCGGCCACATTAGCCGAATAGGGATTCCATGTTGGGCTGATACCGTATTGGCTAACGAATGTCGACGGCAGCTCAGGTCTGGAATAACCTTGTCCTTCTGGGGTCAGTGGGTAGACTAAAGCTGAATACATGGTTGTCATTTCATTTCCTTAATTACATGTTGACGCCGAGATTGCCATTGTTGACCGAAGCGCCTGCGAAGAGGGTGGCCGTTAGAACCGTACCTGCGACCACCGTATCACCACTGTAGGTTATGACGTTGGTTGTCGTCGACGTGTTACCTATTGCAAAGATACCAGTCATAGAATTGCCAGCGGCATTACCGAAAGACGTTGTGGTCGTTAGGCCCGTACCAGCGACAACTGTTGCACCAGAATACGTAAAGGTGTTTGTCGTCGAAGTGCTGTTACCTAAAGCGAAGATACCTATGTTGCCGTTACCTGCGGCCATACCGCGATAAGCACTGGTACTCAGAGACGTGCTGGAGGCAACAGTGTTTCCGCTGTATGTGTAAGCATCTGTGGCGGCCGACGTGTTCGAAATCGCAAAGATACCGGTTGTCGAATTACCTGCTGCCGTACCTGCAATCATGTTGCCCGTCAACCCCGTACCTGCCGCAGTGGTATCACCGCTATAGGTTAGGATGTTGGTTGTGGTCGAAGAGTTACCCATTGCAAATATACCGACCGTGGTATTACCAGCAGCCCCACCACCACCCAACACAGCGGTTAATGCGGTCGATGCCACCACACCAGCCGTCGCAAACGTAAACGCGTTCATCGTTGTGCTACCAGACGATCCGCCTAATGCCAGATAACCTATTGAGCTTGTACCCGCACCCGCACCACTGCTAACGTTGGCCGTCATTGCTGTCGAGGCTGCAACCAAGTTACCGCTATACGTGTATTTGTTTGATGTCGTAGTGGTGTTACCAGTGGCAAATATTGAGTACGTACCATCTGGGTTTTTGAACTGCGTGAGCGATGCGAGTAACGTGTAGGTCGCGCTTGCTGTTTTAAGAATCGTGAATGTGTACTGGTCTACACCATTCTGATTACCCGTGCTCGGGGTTATACCACCCAACCACCGGGGAGTTATTGCTGTACCGTCTATCTCGAACGCATTAGCAACATATGCGGTAGTACCCTGGGTAGCCATCAGCACGGCCGTCATCGAATCACCAACAGACATCGCAGTGTTCAGCGAGGTCGACGACGAGAACGCAAAGTTTATAGTCCAGTTGTTTGCTGCGTTGGTGGTGTAATACTGAACCTTACCACTTGCCAGATATAGATTCTGCGTTGAGCTAGGAGCTGCACCTACCACATCTGCAAGGTCCGTGGTGTTAGTAAGCTTGATTGCCTGAGCTGTTGCTGAACCATTGAATATCTGTGTAGTTGAATAAGGACTACCTGAACCACCGCTTGGTGCCGTCGACTGCCAAGTTGTACCGTTGGATGTTAATACGTTTCCAGAAGTACCTGGAGCTACAGTTTGTAGTGCTGACGTTCCATTACCTAACAATACATCATTGGCTGCTAGCGTTGCAGCCCCCGTACCGCCCGATGCTACACCTAAAGCGGTTCCAATATTCAGCGCACCTCCGATACCCACACCGCCCGTAACAACTAAGGCCCCAGTGGAACTAGACGTTGAGGCTGTCGAAGCCGTGACAGTCGTTGCCCCATTGGACGTCAGGGTCGTGAAGGCCCCCGTACTCGGTGTAGTCGAGCCAACGGGAGTCCCATTCAAGGCTGCAATAGTTAATGAATTAGCATTAATTGCACCGCTTACACCTAGGCCTCCAGTAATAACCAAGGTGCCTGTCGTTGTGGACGACGAAGCAGTGCCAGCGGTCATTGTTACTGCCCCCGATGCAGCCAAAGTGGTGAATGAAGCAGTGGATGCGGTAGAACTACCGATTGGAGTATTTTGCAAAGAACCTGCGTACACAGCACCACTAATACCTAGGCCCCCAGTAATAACTAGAGTTCCTGTCGTAGTGCTAGTGCTTGCTGTTCCTGCTGTTAAAGTCGAGGCACCTGAGGCCGTCAACGTAGTAAATGATGCAGCACTTCCATTACCCGTAATTTGGATGATAGCCGATCCAGTACCCACATAAAGCAAACCTGAAGACAAATTAACAGCTAGTTGCCCGGCTACCAATTCATCTGATCCAGGTACTAGTCCCGGACTTGAACTTCTTTTTAACTGGACAACTGCAGTCATGATCACCCCTTAGTATTTTGCTTGTTCCTCACCCTGTCATAAAATTGCACCTTACTTATATAGGCCTTTCAGGATTTCTTTTGCTTTTTCATACTTAGATTTATCCTTGGCCGATGCATTGCCGCCCTGGCGATTAACGTAGAAATTTAACCTTTCCATGGCTTTAGCTTCACTATCGGATGCACGTTTCAAGGTCTTTGCTATGTGATCAGCGCTCTTTGTGAACGTACCTTCTGGAACAACTCCGTGTTCAGGTTTCACGTCTTTAATCCATTTATCCGCCTCAACTTCTACACTACCTATAGACGTGCTGTTACCTGGGTTTTGCAATGAGTTATAAATAGAGGCCTCAAGTTTTTCGACCTCAACTAAGCGTAGAGCTGCTTTGATACTTAATTTATCATTCGGCATTTGCAAATCCTTTAATTGATCTTCTAGGATTCCTAAGCCACCACCTACAGGATCATCTAGGTTATGACCTGGTGGCAGTGCGTATAAAGGGTATCCAGCGCTAGCAGTTTCTGCAGGTTGCCCATAGGCTTGTCGTAATGCGTTCTTTGCATCGTAGAGACGGGCTTTATCCCCACCTTGAAGATTACGCCCCTGGCTGTTTATATACCCAGAAAGTTTTGACATCGCCTGCTTGTAGTCCGTCGAATGCTGCTTCAATACATGAGCAATTTCAGAAGCACTTTTTGTGTACGTACCCTCAGGCAACACCTGATCTGGTTTTCGGGCCTTACCTTTGTAGCCCTGCTTCATTTCCCGCTGCCACTGGTAGTTCTTATTATTGTTTGGCGGATCAGTTACCTGAGTTTCAGCCAAGAGACGATGCACAGCTTTGCTGAGGTTCATTTAGCAGTCCTATATTAGATAGAAGTTTTAGAGAGCCACCCAGTCGTCACATCGTAGGCTTCCCACTGTTCAACTGTAGTGAGCTTAACTATTGCTTCGTGATGAACTTTCTCATTAGAGAAATTCTGTTGAATAACAGATGTCACGGCCGTACACAACTTGTTAGCTTGTTGAGGATTAATAGTTAGCCATACATTGTTTGGGGCCTTGAAGTCAATTGAGGATCCGGACCCATAATTAGCTAAGTCTCTAAGATAAAGCCACGTAGTGTTATCGACTACTAGTGAGGCCCCGTTCATAGCGATTTCAATATCCTGACAAGCTAGCCAACGTTTATTTGCTACCTTGGTCAGAAGAATTTTCTGCCCTTCTGTTACTGTTACTGGCGTCTGAATCCAAGTCTTGACATAGGAAATTCCTTGTTCCTCAGGTACGCCTTCTACAGTAGTTATAAACATTGAGGCTTGCGGCTTTGGTGTAGCTATTAACTCTGCAACGTCAAAACCTTGAAGGTGATGTGCTTTTAATTCTGCCGGAAATGATACTAATGGGTGTCTTAATCGAAGTTCCGTTTCAGACATTACTGTTTTTGTTTTACGATCAATCAACAACATTGTTCCCCCTAGCTACCGATGTTTTGAGTGCAGGCCATTAGGTACCATTTACATTATAGACTCCGTTAGAACAGGCTTCCGTCAGGTTTAAAGCTGCGGTTAAAGAGGTACCTGTAGCCACAGCACTAGTTGAATAGTTGTAAGTGTTCGTGCCTGCTGTGGAGGCACCTCTAGCTATAACACCCAAACTTGAATTACCTGCCGCTGCTCCCGCTTGGACATCCGCCGTTGCAGTACCCGCAGTTACTGCATCAGACGAATAAGTGTAAACACGAGACACACCATTGTTACTTGCAAAAAACACACCAAACGTAGAGTTTCCACATGCACATCCATTACCTGATGAAACCACGCCCAAGCCCGTACCCGAGGCAACGGTTGCTGCCCCATACTGGTACTTAGAAGTAGTAGCATTACCTGCTCCAGCACCCGCAGAGAATACGCCCTGTGTTGAGTTACCCGCAGCACCCCCTGTGTTATTGAATGATGATAGATTCAAAGATGTAGCAGCTGCGGTAACTGCACTACTATAAGTGTAGGAATTGGTGATGTCCGTGCCACCACCCCTAGCAAAAATCCCAATAGTAGAATTACCTGCAGCCAAGCCTTCACTTACATTATTAATAAATGAAGTGCCAGCAGCTATTGAACTACTACTCCAGGTATAAGTGTTGGATATCTTCCCACCACCAATGGAAAATATGCCAACGTTATAGGTGCCAGCCGCAGACATCCCAGAGTTGCCCACAGTTGCAGTTAATGAAGCACCCGTGGCAACCCCGTTAGTGCTAAAAGTATAGACGTCGGTCACACCGCCTACAGTCAATGCAAATACCCCATAGGTACCATCAGGAGGACCCGGCGGTACATACGGAGTTTTCTTGCTAGCTAACAAAAAGGTAAAGTTTGCCATTTTATGTTTCCATGTTCAAACCGATCACAAACACCATGTAGTAGCCACCGACCGTATCCCACATAATGCCTAACACATCATTACCCGAGGCTGTTAAGGCTGGTGCTGTTCCACCGGCAAACTGAGTACCCGAGGGCCAATTAATAGTTTGTGATCCGCCATTACCTATGCGAAGGAAAGCCACTTGTCCCGTTGAAGCCCCCAAAGTATTAGTGAAAGCAAACGTCGTTGTCCCGGTAACTGAAATTACCCACTCGCTTGCTAATCCTAAGTTCAATGTTTGTGTCCCGGACGTGGCTCCCAAATTAACTACGCTGTAGCTGTATGCGGGACTCTGAACACGACCGGTAAATGACGGGCTGCTTAAGCTGGCCGGAGTGTATGTTAATGCTGTTGTAACATCAGAACTAGTCAGTGTAACAGCACCTGTTCTGGAATTAAAACTAGTTACACCAGCACCACTAACCGCAGCAGTAACAAAAGCCGTCGTTGCTACCTGAGTTGTGTTGGTACCCGACGTAGCTGTTGGCGCTGTTGGAACTCCGGTTAACGCCGGACTAGCTAGAAGTGCACCGCCAGCGCCTGTGATGTCAGCACTACTCAGAGTTACTGTTCCTGAACGCGTATTGAACGATGTCACTGCAGATGCGCTTACTTGAGCCTGGACAAATGCTGTGGTTGCCAACTGGGTTGTATTCGTGCCTGTCGTGGCCGTCGGTGCGGTCGGCACACCTAATATACCTGGGCTTGTTGTTGGCAACGGTGTATAACCCAATGCGGTTATTACGTCACCCGAGACCAGACTTACAGCACCAGTGCGCGTGTTGAAACTAGTTACTACACCAGAACTAATTGCAGCCTGGACAAAGGCCGTAGACGCAGCTTGTGTTGTTGACGTTCCTGTTGTTGCTGTAGGAACTGCTGGAACACCCGTGAATGTAGGACTAGCCAGTGGTGCTGTGGTTGCCGCATTAGCCGCTGTGTACCCTAGAGCTGATGCAATATCCGAACTAGTTAAGGTAACAGCACCAGTACGAGAATTAAAACTGGTAACTGCATTGCTAGAAAACGCACTGATCGAGGCATTCACAAAAGCCGTTGTTGCAAGCTGCGTCGTATTAACTCCAGTCGTAGCTGTCGGTGCCGTTGGTGTGCCAGTAAATGCGGGACTAGCTAATGGAGCAGTTGTTGCAGCATTTGCAGCGGTGTAGGTTAATGCGGTATTAACATCACTGGCAGTTAATACCACTGCACCAGTACGAGAATTAAAACTAGTTACACCACTAGCACTTGCGGCCACGACGGCATGAACAAAAGCGGTTGTTGCCAATTGAGTGCTAGATGTTCCTGTACTAGCGGTTGGTGCCGATGGAACGCCCGTGAAAGTGGGTCCAGCCAATAGGGCACCGCCAGCATTTGAAATATCTGTGCTAGTTAGAGTTACAGCACCAGTACGAGAATTAAAGCTGGTGACTCCCGCAGGAATATCCGCAATTTGCGTATTTACATAGGACTGCGTAGCATAGTTTGCATCATTAGTGAAGGCACTGACATTTGATGGAACAGTGGGGATCGTCGGTTTATTGCTAAGATCTGTGTATGACCCAGTTGACGCAACGGTAGCCAAGCCCCCAATATCCGAAGTTGTTAAAACAACGGTTCCAACGCGTCCTGCAACCGACGTCACATCCGAAGTAGTGCCAGAGATGTGTTGCCATTGACCGCCATTGAACAGCGCTACATCGTTGACACTCCAGTCTGAGTTCCCGTCCAGATCGGTGGTGCCTGCAACACTTACTTTATAGAATTCACCTAGAGTCCCTACACCTGAGGTCAAAGTCGGTGTGTTAGTCGCCGCGTTCCACACACCTTCGTAAGTTAGTCCGCCGGTAACACCTGAGAGTGCAGCTTCAACAAACGCAGTGGTAGCTAATTGGGTTGTGTTCGTGCCGTTTGCTGCCGTAGGACCAGAAGGAATTCCAGTGAATGTAGGACTAGAAATAGGTGCCACCAGCGATTGGTTGGCCGCCGTGTAACCCAGAGCCGTTGTTATGTCACCAGTGGTAAGAGTTACCGCGCCGGTCCGCCCGTTAAACGACAATACGTTGGCGGACACACTAATTGTCCCATCGCTAGCGATAGTCGTACCAAAACCCTGTTTAACACCACCCAATACTGACGAGGTGGCGATGGGTAAACTATAGGGAGCACCAACACTAATTTCTCCGTTCAAAACAGAAATATTGGCACCAATGGTTACTCCACCCAGAACGGTGGACGTTGCTTCAGGTAATGTGTAGGGGTCATCAACGGAGATAACTCCATCATTTACTTGAATATTTTGACCAATAACTACACCACCTAGCGTAGACGTAGTGGCTTCCACTAGTTCATAAGGCGCACCAACACTAATTGTTCCATCGCCAGCAACACTGACGTTGGCCCCAATCTTTACACCACCTAAAACAGAAGAAGTACTGACCGGAAGTGTATAAGAATTAACGCCTGAGATCGTCCCGTCTGAGGCAATCTCAATATTGGCACCTTGTTTAACACCGCCAAGAACTACTGCGGTTGCAACAGGCAACGTGTAGCTAGCTGCATTGGCGCTTAGTACACCCTCGGCGGTGATCGTCAGGTTGTTCCCCACTATTACTTGACCCAATTGAACAGTGGTCGCAATAACCGGAGTCACAGCCGCTTCTAGTCCTGGAATATTTGCAATATTAATTTCAACATTGCCAAAACCGTCAGGCGTTTGGTCATTCACTGACGTTATGGTGCTATTCGAAGCAGTGATCGGATAAGCAGCCCACACTAAGCCTAGTCCCGGTTCAATAATTGAACCCGAAGTCCACAGGGTTCCGTTGCGCCAGAGTTTAGTTGTTGACGGAACAGTCACAGGTACACTTACATCGAAATAAAGTTCTAATGGCGCACCGAAAACAATTCCTTCACATACGAATGTGTAGGGAAGTACGAACCGCCATTGAGAACCATCAAACAAATACATACCCTGATCTTGACTACCTGAGGCAACAGGAAGCACTGCTACTTGGTCGGTGACTTGCTGAGGACTTGGCAGGCTAACGACCCATGGAGCATTAACAATTGCCTGCTGGGTCCCCATATTGAGCGTTACTTGGTAATAGAAATTGCTTTCCATGTCATGTCCTTAACTTTTATTTTGATTGATTTTTAATCACGATTTCACCACTGCAGGCACGCATTCACTGCATTTAATACAGGTAGACGCAAAGGAACTGTGGAAGTACTGCCATTGATAATGTTTGTGGTGACCGTGAATTCATCAGCATCTGCATGCGCGTTCAGTCCATTAATATCCCAGAACCAACCGGCGCTTAAGAACGCATCAGTAGGCTGACCAACTAATTCTGGATTAGCTACAATATGCCCATCGCCATACACCGATTTATCGTAAGCCGCATAATTGTTTCTGAACGTTAGATGGAAGCCACCGTGTCCACGGAAAGCCCAGCCATCACCAGAATCAGCATCACCGTTGCCATTACGATTAGCATAGACAAGATTTGCCAGCTTCTGAGGATTGTTAATATAGTCAGGCGCGTAAGCATAATTTGTATGTGTAGGGTCCATAGTAAATCTGGAAGGCCAAACAGTAACCAAACGTTCAGGAGTGGTGTAATTCAAATTCTCCGACCAGAAGGTAAAACCTTGAGTTTCGTAAAGCGATTGAGCTACGAAATAACGGACACGTCGTGGCTCCTGATCAATTTGGAATCGGGCCATCGTCGCGTTGATAGCATCAGTTAGGGCTTGAACTTGATTCGGGTCCTGAGCTTGCTCCTGACCCACTTTCGGGGCTAGCTGTTGAAGTTGTATCGTTGTTATCGAAAACGGCATTGTGACCTCCATCAATATATAAAAGAGCAATCGTGAAAGATTGCTCTGTGTAACGTATTGGATTTAATTTGTATTGAACAATCAGCGATACTGTGTACAGTCCATCCTCTAGGTCACCTGGAACCGTCACCTCATAGGCCATGTCTTTTACATCGTCTATGAGGAGTTCCGGGGACACAAGTTTATATTTTTTATTTTCAGATTGAATTATGGACCGCACGTACAAAGGTCCTGGTAAATCTTGAAGAGCAGGTGTCGGAATATAATTTTCCACTCCACCCTTGAACCTAACCATGGCTGATGGCTCTATATCTAACTGCGGTTGTTCTCTTATCCAATAGACAGTTGTCCCACCTATTGCTCCTAGCACGCTACATATTAAGGCCAGTGCCAGACTCAATAGAAACCCCTTACGTCTATTCATTGCGCTGTACCTCAGTAACTTGAGGACTTGGACTTGACGTCACGAGTATTCGAGCTAATTGAATTCGTACATTGGCGGTTTTGATTGGATTTAATTTGTATTGAACATCAACACTAACGCTGTAAGTTCCTGGAGCTAGACTAGAAGGTATCCTAACTGATTGGGCACCCAAGTCCATATGTTGAGGATCTTTGACCCTAACATCCGGATACACATAAGCGGTATCCCCGTAAGCATCAACCAACGTTACATGATAGACAGCCATAGACGTATCGGCTGTCAAATGAAAAGGATCAGCCAATTTTGCTGTTGCTCCGGCAGGAACATCTAGCGTAGTGACTGATCTTCGATCCAAATTATTTAGTGTTGGCTTCTGGGTGTACCAGAAAACACTGATGGCCATCGCCGCCGGGACTATACACATAGAGGATACTGCAAAGGCTGTGTCTGCTATGTGGAAAGCTTTGACCACCAACGCATGTTTAGCTACTTTTGATGCGAGCGTGATTAACACGATTGCTCCTCCTTGCTATTCTATCTTTGGCGGTTCATTGCTGTTAATGATGATTGTGGTGTTTGCCGTAGCATTTGACTTGGAATTAGACTTAGAGCTTGATCCATCCTCATCTTCAATGCCTAATCTTCTCTTGATGATGTTTTCAAATTCTTTCCAGGCTCTGTTGCCCATTAGGCCAGCAACCGCAATCAAAACCCCCATCAACGGACCCGTTGTGTTCGTCCATTCACAGAGCCAGAAAGTAACTAGTCCTGTGAATCCGCTTGTAACCACGTCTCGTGCAAAACTAGCAGGGCTAAATTTGGAAGCACTATTTAAATACTTCACTGCCCCACCAGCACATGCAACACCAATTACCCATATATAAGTGACGAGACTGTAGCCGAATGGGTCTTTGTCGCCAACCATAGGAACCCCTATTCGTTAACTGCTGCTATTTTGAGTTTTCGGATTTCTATTCTGCTGTAATTAAATTGGGGATTAGCCTAATTTTAGATAGTAAATAAGGGATACAAATGGAGAACCGCAAATGAAATTCAACACTAACCAAGCCTCTATTTCCTGCTTGGTATCGGCTTCAGCCCAAGCTCAGAACACAGATGAAACATTGCTTCCAGTATTCAATCGAATACTTACGGAGGAAATTAAGTTTGCGACCGAAAACACAGAGTTAGACCAGTTGCTACATAGCGTCAATAAGAGAGTGGCTATTAGATTTGGACCTAGATTTTATGTGTGGACGGCTGACGCAGATACAGAACAACGAGCGTGCGACAATTCACAAGAATTAGTATTGATCTTGGACTCGGTGAATCCCACCTCTTTTACCCTTCAGTGATCACTGACCAGTAACTACTGTTGATAAATTTATGACCAATATAAAAAGAGAACGTCTGTTTGTAGTGGACGGTAATTGGGCCCTACACAAAGCAGCATCCACACTCCACACAAATCGTCCGATTGAGGATGCGCTCCCCTATCACCTGTTAGGTATCATAATTAAAGATGCACTGGCATTGCGCGCACCTTACTTGTGTGTTGCATTTGATGGACCCGATGTATTCAGGTACAAGGTCTATCCTGGATACAAGGCGAGCCGCAAATTAGGAAAGGCTAAGCGCAAGGCTGAAACAACCAAAAATAGTTCAGCTAGTGACAGAGCCGTCAACGAACTCTACAGTTATTTGCCATGTATCTATAAATTGTTTGACGAATTAGGCATCGTCTACTATCAACCGCCAACATTCGAAGCTGATGATGTACTGGCGTCTGTAGCTTTTAAATATGGCGGCGTCCATGAGGTATTGATTGGCACCAAAGACAAAGATGCTAATCAATATTTGATGCCCCATGTACGATTGACCTACACGTACAGGGATAAAGATAAAAATACAAAACGGGTGTTTATTACGCATGACGATGTTGAAGCTAAATTTGGGTTACGCGCTGACCAAATGGTGGACTATCAAACATTGATTGGGGACAAGGGTGATGATGTTCCTGCAATCAAAGGCTTTAGTCCAGCTAGGGCAAAGAAAGTGCTGACCGAGTTCGGAACATTGTCCAACTGGTATAAGAAATCTACAGGTGACGAAAAAGCGTTCATCACGTCTCAATTAGAGAATTTGAGACGCAATAGAAAACTCGTTCATCTGGTGACTAATTGTCCACCACCGAACGAATTGAACGAATGGAAAATCCCGAAGATTAAGCCAACAAATAAATGGTTAAGTCGCACCTATCACGAGTTCCATGCTATGTGCTGGCCTAAGTCTAAGGGACTCTTTGGTTGATTACATATTGACACCCGAGCAGCCATCGCTAGCACCGGCACCCGCACGCAAGTTCCCAACCAGCGAACCTCCAACTGTAGTCACCCCGCTGGAGTAGGTGTAAGTAGATGTTGCTTGTGTGCCGGATGAGATGTTTCCTAAAGCAAATATACCTAATGTCGAATTACCGGCAGCAGCCCCTTCGTTACTTGTTGAACTTAGCGCTGTTCCCGCACCTACAGTATTGCCTGAGTAGGTGTATTTGTACGTAGTAGTGAGTGAGTCACCTCGCGCAAATATGCCGAACGTAGAATCCCCAACAGCAGTACCGCTATCAACGAATAAGGTAAGTGCGGTACCTGTCGCCACAGTGTTACCTGAATAGGTGTACACATCGGTAGAGGTGAACGTACCACCCTGAGCAAACACACCCAAAGTTGCGTTACCCGCTGCACCTCCGTAGTTAGCAGCAAATGTTAGATTTGTGCCAGCCGTCGTCGCGTTAGTACCCCACGTGTACGTATTGGTTACATGCCCGGAGCTACCTAAAGAAAACACTCCAACAGTAGAATTTCCTGCAGCGGCACCCCCGTTCACTGTGGCGGTAAGAGATGTTGCTGGACTGACTATAGAAGCATAGTAGCTGTAGTTATAGCTAACGGTGCTTAAAGCAAATATACCGTTCGTGCTAGTACCTGCCGCCGCACCAGCGGTGCCCCCAGGACTTAAGGAACCACCGACAGCAGTTGTAGCTCCTGAGTAGAAATAGACATTGGTAACACTAGGTGCCTCAGTGCCCATTGCAAATACTGCCATGGTTTGTGGAACACCACGGTCTCCAGGGAGAAGCGAAGCACTAGCACTTGCCAACAAAAGAAGCATTATGTCATTCATGTTCAAGCCTCGATGTTCAGACCAATTACAAATACCATATAGGTCGAACTAGTCGTGTCGTAACGGACGGCCACCAAATCAACACCCGACGCGGTGAAAGTAGGTGCTGTTCCTCCATTTGCGAACTGAGTACCCGACGGCCAACTGATGGTCGACGAACCCCCGTTAGTTATCCGCAAGCAGATGATCTGTGATAGACCGGCAGCCAGCGTATTAGTGAAGGCAAAAGTCAAAGCCCCAGTCACAGTCAACGTCCATTCGGTAGCGGATACTAAGTTCAACGTCTGTGTACCCGACACTGAACCTAGAGCAACCACAGTGTAGCTGGAGGCCACCGTCTCTACACGTCCCGTAAACTGTGGGCTAGCAATTGGCGCACCGCCTACACCAGTCACGTCAGAAAGTTGCAACGTAACGGCACCTGTACGAGTATTGAAGCTTGTAACAGAAGCTGAACTAAGTTCATTCAGAACAAACGCGCAGGTTGCTAATTGGGTGCTATTGGTTCCATTTGCTGCGGTTGGTGCCTGTGGAATTCCCGTGAATGTTGGGCTAATTAAGTTAGCAGGCGTATAAGTCAGTGCACCAGTTACGTCCGTAAAACTTAGGTTCACCGCACCTGTTCTGGAATTAAAACTAGTTACACCAGCACCACTAACCGCAGCAGTAACAAAAGCCGTCGTTGCTACCTGAGTTGTGTTGGTACCCGACGTAGCTGTTGGCGCTGTTGGAACTCCGGTTAACGCCGGACTAGCTAGAAGTGCACCGCCAGCGCCTGTGATATCTGAAGCTTCAAAAGTAATGGCCCCGGTTCTTGAGTTAAAACTTGTTACTCCAGCTGATGCAGCAATAGCGGAAGTAACAAAAGCTGTGGTCGCCAACTGAGTATTGTTGGTGCCCACCGTTGCCGTTGGTGCCGTAGGCGTACCTGTGAACGCTGGACTAGCAATGTTGGCCGGAGTGTACGTTAGAGCCGTCGTTATATCTGAATTGGTTAGAGTTACTGCCCCTGTTCTCCCATTAAATGAAGTGACACCGGAACCGGCAATAGCAGAAGCAACAAAAGCAGTGGTTGCTAATTGATTCGTTGACGTGCCAGGCGTAGCCGTTGGAGCCGAAGGAACACCTGTAAATGTAGGGCTGGCTAGCAGTGCTCCACCTACACCAGAAATATCCGAGGCTAAAAAGGTGATAGCCCCTGTTCTTGAATTAAAAGAAGTAACAACACCTGAGGCTAATGTGGCCTCGACAAAAGCGGTTGTTGCTATTTGTGTGGTCGAGGTACCCAGGCTTGCTGTCGGAGCTGTCGGTACACCAGTCAACGAAGGATTAGCCAACGGAGCATAACTGTTGGAAATAAATGCCGTCGTTGCTAGTTGCGTAGTGGACGTACCTGGACTAGCAGTTGGTGCCGTAGGAATCCCTGTAAATGCAGGACTAGCCAACAAGGCTCCACCAACACCCGTTAAATCGGAAACCAAGAAAGTCACTGCACCCGTTCTGGAATTGAAAGATGTGACTGTATTTAATCCCAATTCAGCTAGGACAAAGGCTGTGGTTGCGATCTGGGTATTGTTGGTGCCTAGACTTGCTGTAGGGGCCGCAGGAACGCCTGTAAATGTAGGGCTGGCTAACGGTGCGGGATTAAAACCCAAGGCCGTTGTGACGTCTCCTGACGCTAATACTATGGCCCCCGTTCTTGAATTAAAAGAAGTCACTGGCGAACTGGAAGCCGCTACATTCAACAGACCGCCAGAAGTAATGGTCAAGGTGTCACCAATCTGGACAACACCTAATTGCGTGGTTGTCGCTATTTGGGGACTAGGTGCCACACTAGTTGCGGTTCTTTCAAAGACCGAGAACAGGTCTCCAACAATTGGAGGACTCATTAAAGGGTTGACGAAACCCAGAGTCACGAAATTTCCACTGATCACCGTTGTCTGAACATAGCGACAAATACTGTACAAGTTCCCGGTCACAAATTCCAGAATGACCTGACCTAGATACGAAGGGGTCATTGCTTCAACGTAGTCGGACAGGGCAATAGTCACCGACTGTGTGTCGAACGAAGTGATGGTCGCCGTTGCTTGGTTAGCAAAATTGTAGGCATCGAAATTCCACAGGCCCGTCTGATTTGTGTAGGCTAGAAATGACGATTGATAATTCGTTATTCCGCTGATCACATAAGCATTAGGAGTTGCCTGGTTGCTCGGCGGTAAATAGTCAGGACTACCTAGAACAGCCATGCGGAACGCGTTATCGGACTCAGCGAATTGCAACCACATCGCGTAGTTTTGTCCCACCATCGATAGATAGCAGTCGATCCGGATAGAATTACCTGGCGGTGTAATTGCAGCTGCTAATTTGACTACCAATTCGTTACCAGCACCCAAAGCGAATAGTGTGCCGTCCTCAGTGAACAGTCCTACTTCACCGAAAGAGAAAGGTCCGAGTTCAGCATTCAGGAACAAAGAATAAACAACTATGTTGGCTGTGACCGGTGTTGGCAAACTCGGTGTCATTGAGAATACCAAGGATCCATGAATGTTGGTATCTGTTGCTTCAGGCACGTAATTAAAGGCAGATCCTAATTCGGCAGTAGTAATAGTGATAGGACCTGTATCCGCGTTTAGAAGAGCGGCACCCGCGTCCGTCAGTTGAAATAGAAAGCTCATTGCCTATCCTTTTAATTTATTTTAATAGCCGATGACAATCCAGGTGCAGTCTACAACGGCGTGTGGCTCTATGGCCCCAGTAGTGCAGCTATATGGCGCTGTATAGACACCGATCTGCACAAGCGGATTACCGGATGTATATGCTGATACCGAACAGGAGAAACCAGATACTCCAACGTCGGAGGCGACCCCACCCAAGTAAGCTGTTGTGAACGCTATAGGAAGCGTCTGCACCACGACGTTCACACCAGCCGCTATAGTTGTCACACCCCACTGAATGATGAATGATTTACTGGAACCGCCTATCGGTATCTCGAAATACCCAGGATTACCAAACGAGCCGGTGAAGTCAGCCAAGGGCGCAAAGTTGCCGGAGATGGCAGCCAATGCAGCTGCGACAAAAGCAGTACTAGCAAGTTGAGTTGAATTTGTACCTGGATTTGCTGTTGGTGCTGACGGAACGCCCGTGAACGTAGGGCTGGCCAGTAGTGCTCCACCAGCACCCGTAATATCAGAACCAGTCAATGTCACAGCACCTGTGCGTGAATTAAAACTAGTCACAGCTCCACTAACACTCAAAACACCAGCGCCAGTCACAGCTAGTCCTGAACCAACAGAAACAATTCCGGGGACACTAGTTGTAGCAATCGGAGGTAGCGGAACGACAACATTCCCTGAACCATCAGCGGCCACGCTGTTGACTTTTAATACAGGGCTAAAGCCAATATCTAATGTTCCGTCACCGGCAACCGTAATATGTCCATTCGATGAGGCCTTGACTCCACCCAACACAGACGTTGTGGCTATGGGCAAAACATAAGTTCCGGGCGCACCAATCAAACTAGAATATAGACCCGTGGTTGCTACCGTAGCTAGACCCGGAATATCCGAGGCTACAAGTGCAACATTACCAACCTGACCGTTGACGGATATAACGGGGCACGAACTAGGGTTAATGTTTAACAGGCCCTGGCTAGTGACAATCAATGAAGTTCCGATCTGTACGGCCCCCAAGGAACTCGTGGTCGCAATCGGTAAATTAGGAATTGTGGTGGATAGTTGTTGACGTCCAAATACTGTAATTTGGTCACCCACTATTGGATAAATCATGAGTGGATTCACGAAACCCAGAGTCACGAAGTTTCCACTAATAACAGCCGACGAAACATAACGACAAATACTATAGAGCGCACCTGTCACGAATTCAAGAATGACCTCACCTAAATATTCCGGATTCATGCCCGATACATAGGAGGCCAAAGGAATTGTTACACTAAAAGCATCGAAAGAAGTGATAGCTGCTGATGCTTGATTAGCGTAGGCATAGGCATCGAAATTCCACAGTCCAGTTTGATTTGTGTATGCTAGAAACGAGGACTGTGAACTGGTGACACCACTAATTATGTACGCATTGGGAGTAGCTTTATTGGACGGTGGCAAATAATCAGGACTACCAAGAACCGCCATCTGAAATTGATTATTTGACTCTCCTAGCTGTAGCCACATTTCGTAGTTCTGACCCACCATCGATAGATAACAATCAATGCGAATTGAATTCCCAGGAAATCCTACGGACTGTGCTAATTTATAAATTAGAAGATTGGAAGCACCTAGTGCAAATAAGGTTCCATCACCAGTAAAGAATCCAACCTCACCAAAGTCAAATGGACCAACCTCGTAGTCCAAGTAAATAGAATAGCGAACAACGTTTGCTGTTGCAGCTACGGGCAAGCTAGGGGTAGTCTCGAAAATTAGTGATCCATGAATGTTGGTATCCGAGGGCTGCGGAATGTAGTTAAAGGCCGATCCCAGTTCACAATTGGTAAGTACAATAGGTCCAGTATTAGCATTTAGAAGCGCGGCACCTGCCGTTGTAAGCTGAAGAACAAAACTCATGATTTGGCCTCGGGTTGAAATTTAATATTGCTTATATCCGTAAAATTGCGCATTTTCCTCAAAGGCTTTTAATGACCCGTATACGCCCCCTATCATCACATTCAATTGGTTCTGACTTCGTTCAGGTCTACCGAGAGGCTATGGCTGAACAACTAGTAACCGACAAAAATACACCGCACAGGGTCTTGAACTTGCGTCCCTCACAAATGCCGTTCTGTCCTCTAAATTTCTTTATTCAGCATGCAGTTCGCGGCCTCTATAGAGACCTGGACATGAAGGGCACTTTCTATACGTCTGTAGGGACCACTGTTCATGAAGTACTTCAGAATTTTCTGTGCAGAAGCGGAAGACTACTAGCCGACTACTATTGTCGTGAATGTGATACCTGGCACCGCTTTTCATACGTCCATGAATGCTGTGAGTTTCCAACCGCGTACCATGAAGTCTCAATAAAGTGGGGAGGTGTGCAGGGGCACATCGATGCTGTCTACCAAGATAGAAAAGGGAAACTTTGGGTATTAGATTTCAAAACAACATCAATTGACGGAGCTGAGGCCAAGAAAAAAGATCCAGGGGTAGCCTACAGAGAGCAGATCGAGACTTACGCTGTATTGTTCGAACTTCAGTACGGCTTGCAAATCGAAGGAATCATGGATGCCTTTATTATTCGTGACAATCCAGAAAAAGATCCCGTGATATGGGCACGTCCACTAACCGATGCACTAAGGTCCAAGGTAAAGACCCGGCTGAACAAATACAAACGTATGCACAGAGATGCGCTGGATGCAGAGACTGGCCCAGAAGTAGTAGCTTTGTTGAATTATGGACGTTGTGTTGATCCTTATTGCAAGGTCTGCAAGCTTAGCGATGCATCGTTGAGGACTCGTCTTAAGCACGCGTATCGAATGGGTAAAGCCAATGGCAACGTGCCGATCCGGGCAATGGCTAACCGTGCATTGTCTAGTAAATAAAGAGTGAGTTAATGATTGACACGTACACGTAAGATAGACTACGGAGAATGTCTTGGAACTACGCGAATTCATATTGCAGGAAAAGGAATTGCTAGACGGCTTTGCTTGGACCTACGCACAGCACATAAAGAAAGGAAAGGCCTTGACCAATATAAGGCCTGCAGAAGAATGGACCATATTATTAACCGAATATTTGGAGACCCGAAAAGATGGCAATCAAAGACAAAGTGAAGCTGCCTGAACGTCAGCCTGAAAGCCTCACTGTAACAGTTTCAAGAACAGCTCAGATTCGGCAATTCGAACCTGTTCATGTGTCAGTGACTCAGGTCTATACCGTGGGCGACAGCATAAGTATTAGTTCATTGCGACGGACGGCCCTAGAGGCTATCGGCTCAGCAGTTGAGCAGGCAATTGACAAGGAGATTGACCGATACTCAACGCACGTAAGAGACGATTAACATGGGTCGCTACGATACGGTGTACTTTAATTGCCCCGCGTGCTCGGACCTCAATTCTGAGCAAACGAAAGTCGGAGCCTGCAAATTCGACGGTTATCCAATAACTGAAGTTCCAGCTGAAATTGCTAAATCCATTCTCAATGATTGGACCACCTGTTACTGCCAACACTGTGGAACCCACATCGTGTTCGGTCACATAGACAATCAAATAATCCCATTAGTTTGTAGAGAGCACGCATGACCACAAAAAAAGTAGAAGACGTAGACTCCACAGATAATTCTAATAGACTGGCCCTCAAGTACAGGCCTCGCACGTTCGCACGAGTCCTAGGCCATGAGACGGTCGTGACCCGTCTTAGGGGCATGGTTGCCAAAGGCACACTGCCCTCTGTTATTGCATTCTTTGGGCCACCGTCAGCAGGCAAGACAACGCTAGCCCGTGTTCTAGCCGCAGAATTCAATGGACGACCAGTCGAACAACAACCGTCGTTCAAAGAGTTAAATGCGGCAACTCAGCGTGGAATTGATGATGTACGTGATCTAGAAAAACTCTCCAAGTTTAGACCCATGGACTGCAAGCAACGATTCATCGTTATCGATGAGGCCCAGCAGTTCATGAGCAATGCTGTGGCAGCGCAGGGATTGCTCAAGCCTATGGAGGAACCGGGGAAAAGCACAACTTGGATTATTTGTTCCATGGAGCCTGATAAGTTTCAGGGTTCTAAAGTCGGGCGTGCAATCCTTAGTAGAGCTACACAATTTGTGCTTAATCCACCTACAGCCTCGGACATGCTGAAACAGGCATTACGCATAGCCAAGGGTGAGTCCATGGACTATGTATTGACTGAAGACCGATCTATTCTGAAGGCTATCGTAAAGGCTAGCAATCAAGAACTGCGAGTAGTCGCCAACTTAATGGCCGACCTTCAGAATTACTACGATGGACTGGGGGTCAAGCCTAAGTTTCTTTCAGCCGAGAATGTCTCTGACGTCTTGGCCTCAACCGAAAGCTCAGATGACGAAGTAGCGTTGAAGTTCATGGTTGCTTTGTATTCTCTAAACTATAAGAAACTACAGCGAGCACTTTTAGACGTTACAGATGGTTTTGGTTTCATAAAAAAGATTTGTTGGTTATCCTCATTTATTCTAAATACTGAAGTCCTGGACGGTGTACGACATTCGAAAGTTTGGTCCTCACCCTTAAATAAGAAACTGCATGTTCAAGTAAAGGCCATGAACACGAGTTTTGATTTGATAGCCCAAGTGAATGCAAAGCTGATCCAGGTCCAGGGTCTGTCCATGCAATTCCAGGTCCAGGCCACCGAGCTTTTATCCTCCGAATTGTATGGGTTTATTAAGAGTGTTTGCTATCGTGATCGTGAAGTTAAATAACAGCAATAGGTAACATATGAACGTAGTCCACAGTATCAGACTAAAAGACGTAGGTGTTTTTAAAGACGTCGAGCTTAAGGTAGAGCCTGGCATTACAGTTCTGTACGGACTGAACCGAAGTGGTGGACGAGCCTCAAAGAACTCGAATGGTGTGGGCAAGTCCCTGATTACCAGTTCTTTGGCTGATCTCTTGTACGAGGAGCCTATTGTTGGTGAAAAGTCTGATCGTATGCGTGTCGGTAGCCGTTATACGTCGTTCACCGATTATAGGGGACGTAAAGTAGACTTGAGTCGAGTTATGAACGGGCGTTCCGAAAAGATTGGAATTTCTGTTGATGATAAAGAATTAAAGCTTAGGACGTCTACCTACAACAGACAGACCCTGAAAAAGCTGTGGCCTATTAGTCAAGAAGAATATCAGACCTACGTTCATATAGATGGTCGAATTCCACACCCCTTGGTCATGGGAAAAAGCGTTGAACGCAAAGCATTCTTTACTGCGTTCTTCGGCTTGGACAAAATGGATGCTGAACGCAAACTCTACACTGCTGAATTATCCAAATTATCCAAGATAAAATCTGCGTTCCAAGAATTAAGGACTGCTTACACTAAAGCAAAATTAGATTTATTGGACACCGAGGCAGAGACTCAAGTCACTGAGCTGGTCACCAAGTACAGACAGCAACTAAAGAACGTACAGCAACGGTTCAATAAGGCACAAGACATATTGCGTTTACTGAACTTTGCGACATCCGCAAAGTCCCATATCTCTACATTGGCCAAGGCCTGTGGGGGGACTATAACGGAGGAAGAGGTTGAACGCTGTGTGTCAGATAATAAATGGGAATTGAAGAAAGCTACTTCCGACCTAGAAGACGCTGAGAACTGGACGCTATACCAACGCGAAACTTCGAACTACACAAAGGCTATCGAGAAATTAAGTAAGAGCACGAGAGCTAGGATAGAAAAATATGGAGTCAAGAAGGCCTTGACCCTGGCTAAAGCGAAGACCAAAGAGCGACGCGAACTTCTTCATAAATCAGAAGAACTAAGAGAAGAAATAGGCACCGCCAAATATGCATTAGACCGATTAAAACTCGAACGCGTGATGAGACCTCAAGGGGAATTAGCTGATCTTGAAACAGCGCTTAGGTCCTACGTGCATCAGTTGGAACATGCCTTACAGTTCAAGTCGGGTACGTGTGAAACTTGTGGGCAATCTGTGACAGTAAAAGACCCGAGGACCCTAGAGTCCAAGGTCACTAAATTGAGGTCGCAAATTGAACAGCATAGGACCTACACTGAGTTCAAGAAGGCCCAGGCAGAGAGAACTAAACTAACAGAGATTTTTACATCGGCTAGTGCTGAACTTGAAGAGGTAAAAGCTAAAAGTTTAGCATTAACTACATGGTCTTCTGTCTACGAAGAACTGATTGATCTTCCGTCCAAACCTTCTCCGTTTGAAGGCAAGAAATTGCAGGCTGAGGTCATGCGCAGGGTCATGGCTGAATTAGTTGAGCGCAGATCCTTGTTCGATTATTTAGTGCCCCATCTAGAAACTATTCTTGAGTTCCAGGCATTGACCAAAGACGACTTGGAGTTGGCTACCCAAGTTGATGATATGTCAGAACGCATGAATCGGGTTCAAGAGCGGTTGGCTAAGGTTCAGGTCAAGCTTGAAGTGCATAAAACGGTGAAGACTCGTATCTCTGAAATGAGAACCCGTCTTGTATCAATGAAGCACGAATTAAAAGACGAACCGGCACTTAAGTTATTAGTCCAAGGTTTCCAAGATAAGGTCATGAAGAAGATGGCTGTCGAGGCTATTGGTCAACGCTTAATGGCATTAGTCAACACTTATGCGGCAGCAGCCTTTCCTGAGAACTATAGGTTCGAGATTCAATGGGGTTCACAAGTCGATATCTTGGTTCATCGAAAATATGGCAAGCGTGTATTGACGTCAGATGTTCGAAAACTCTCTGGTGCCGAATCTACAATATTTACACTGATATTGGTATGTGCACTTTTTGCTTTCGTTCCGTCACACAAACGCTGCAATCTTTTGATACTGGATGAACCGAGTGCTCGTCTATCGAAAGAAATGACTGACGTACTGCAACACTTGCTTAAGGTCCTCAACAAATTCATACCTTCAATCATTGTTGTGACGCCTAAAAACGATGAAATTTTTGAGGGTGCCCGAGCACTCACAATTGTCAAACAGAATGGTTACGCAACAATTAGATCGGGTTTCCCTCATCAACAAACTAGCAATTGAAAACTATGACTATACTTGGAGCATTCGGAGTTGTTCATCTATCACCATTAGAGGTGGTTCAGGCCCTAACCGAATTAAGAACCTCATATACGTTGGTCAGCCGTGAACGTAATTTGAAGGTCCATACTTCAGATGGACTATGCGAGGCACAACCGGCATGGCCTATTGTCATTGACTCATTAAAGGCTCTCAATAAAGTCAGAGGTGTTCCTCATGATCGGCATGTCTACCTGATAGTTGATAGCAGGGCTGCACTTTCACATACCAACGTTGATAAAACGCTGTGGCCCGAATCAGGGACTCAAGCTGAGTTCAGGACTAATCTTAAAAAAGCGTTGAGATTAGCGGCTAAGTCTACATATGAATGGCGGCTAGTCAACAGTGAACCCTCGATTACGGAGTATGTGAATTCAGCGACGAAGCCCTCATTCTTGAACTTCATTCAGACAGAGCTATACAAGATCACGAACTATCAATTGCGTAAAGAGGTACAGGGGCTAACCATTGCCTATTTGGCGGGGGCACTGCCTATCTCTGTACTGAGGCGTCGTATCAAGAGCAGTCATAAATTAACTGCTCTTGGGACCTATGTTCTTTCTGACAAGGCCAAACAGTTGAAGGACGCAATAGCTATGCTGAAGACCACGTCTATGGAACAGGTAGTCAAATCCACGGGTTTCCAGCAGTTTGAACTAATGTATGTGACAACCAGTCACGCTAAGTCCAGTTTGAAATAGACAATTTTATAAAGTAAGTCGACAATTCAATCTGGAGTTATAAAAGCATGACTTCCTATATCCGGCTGTACTTGGTTCCCACACAACCGACAGCTACTCAGCAAGTGATAGACGTAGATTCAACCCTATTGGTCTTGTCCCAAGGTCAGTTTTTACCTGTTCAAAGTGCACCTACTTTGACTCTAGTAGGGACACCTACCAGTTCTAGTTTTGATCCGTTCACCAGTGCGCAACTAGCTTTAACAATTAGTACGGAGCAGACTCAAGAAATAAAAGTATGTTGGCGAGAACCTGTAGGCACCGATCAGTTTCCTAATGAAGATGTGATCACAGAAGTTGACCCGAGTGGTGGAACCTGTGTTTGCGGCATAACCTGCAACGGCACTGACTTGGCCTATGTTATGGTCCAAAACGTAGCCTAAATTTAAAAGGATTTTCAAATGTCGAGTAATCAATATGGGCTTCCCTTGGCTAAGCCTATTACCCAGTCAATACTTCCCATCGTTATGCCTGATGGTCGGCTTTACGGGTTTTATCCAATTAGCGAGCACACATTCACAGGTACTGAAACTTCATTTGCACTAAGTCAAGGCTCGGTTCCTATCACCACTGTAACGTTGGCACCAAAAGTTTATACCAATGTTTATGATGAACAGCGTGTTGAACAATACATGGCAGCTCAATGGCCGTCCAATACTGAAGGTGTGTTCCCTTGGCGCGGTTACGAAGAACTGGTAACCGTTGACCAGCCACAGAATATTGGGACTTATAGCTGGTGGTCAATGCCTGTCAATCACATCATGAAGCACTTCGGGCGCGGTATCCTGTGGAACGCCTTAATGTTCAACATGAATCAAACACCGTTTGTGCCTACACCTCCGGAGCCGCCTGTCGTGACTACACCCCAAGTTCTCCAATGGGCGACGTCCCTTAATCAACAGGCTTTTAGTCAAGACTGTGCGTTTATCGACTTTAACTGGGTGAATCTGTTTCAAGCCGTGATTGTGAGCGATCCAAGCCAAGAAGGTAACGGCGTGGTGCCCATGTCTATCTCGACGGTTAGCAACCCCACTGGCGGCTATTTTAAGGCCTCTGTGGTGACCGGGGCGACCGTAGGTCAAACTATTTATCCGGGTGGTGGCGCGGTCTTTAATACCGTGCGTATTTTGCGCCTTCAAGATCCACCGGCTGGCACCTACACGTTCAACTTCAACATCACGTACACGTTGAACGGCAGCAACACAATGAACGTGCCAGCAGTCTTGACCTTAACTGTTGTGTAACTAGTAAATAGACTATAACGAAAACAACAAAGCCCCTTCCCGATGAACGCAACTATAGATTCAGATCTGATTCAAGAAGCACTGAGGGTAGCTCTACGTTTGAGTCCTCCAAGCTCAGGTAACGTAACCCTAAATTCGGATGGCACCAAACTATTTCTAATCTCTAGTGCTGAACTCAGCCGGTGCCGAGTTCTAGTTCCATGCGTCCTTGAGGGTGAAGCCTTATTCGCGATTCCAACAGCCGCGATTCAAGCTTCGGTCAAGGGCCGCAAGGAACTGTCAATTGTCTACGACAAGACTGTGCTCAATATAAAAAGTGGGCGATACAAAGCACAGTTGGCAACCGTAGACGCCATTCAAATGGACGAGGGTGACGAGAAAGCAGCCGACATTAAGACGTGGGTCATTACAGCGGAACAGCTTGAATGGTTAAGAACTGCTGTTGCTGCTGTAGCATTAAAGCCAACGGCTAATGTCACGGCATTCATGCCGGTCTCCATCAAGTTGGGCCCCAAATATGCGTTTGTTGCGTGCTACGATGAACAACACATGGCATTTGCTTTTGATCGATCAATGAAAGGTGACTTGGAAGTTACTATTCCATTGGATACGTTGACCGCTGTCTTAGACACATTCAAGAACCTAAGTTGTAAACTGCAGGTCACGCCATCGGCCCTCCACGTTCGAAATAAATTGGTTAGCGTCCAACTAGCACTTCCGTCTATGGAAGATCAGAAGATCAACGGGTCTGATGTATTAGAGAAGTCAAAAGAAGTACTCAAGGTTGATGGACAGTCCATTATATTCGTCAAGAAAGACGTTTTGATATTCTTGGATAATGCCAGAGCCGTTGCAGAAAAAAGTCGAATGGAACTTAAGGTTAGTACCGAAGTTGGAAAACTAGGACTATCCGTTACAACAGGTCAGGGGCGCGCACAGGCTACGATCAAGGCTAACACAAAGGCAGAAACCAGTTTCAAAGTAGACTTTGAATTCTTCGAGGAAGCGGTCCGCAAGTGCACGGATGATATCCAGATGAAGGTAGTAGGTTCAGACTTTCTTTCGTTTGTGGGCAAGAACGCTACCATCCTTGTAGCCTTAAACGAGGACTAATTGACATGGCGCGAACTAAAGTTAAGGACGAAGAACCGACAGTCCCCATCAAGATGTTGCTGGATGTTGAGCCTGGGCTTTTCTACGAAGTTGGGGATGCCCATCTAACGTTCTTCAGAGAAGAGAAGGCAACTACATTTTGGTTGGGTCCTAAAATTCCATTAGCCTGTATGTTCGAGGCCCATTGGATTGTTCTGGACGGTGAACGAGTGGGTTTGCACTTTGTTACCCAGTTCCAGGTAACCAATGGTGGAGGCTATCTTTTAGGATACCTGAATAAAGGACGAGGAAAGGCCTCCAAAGTAGAAGTGCTCTTGAAGTCTAAGAACATCGTCATCTACTCGTTTCCCAATAGAGGGGCGCTAATTATTGCCTGCAAGATTGGGCCTGATGTACTTACAATCTTCGAAGAGCAGTAATTCTAAACTGGAATTAATAATGGCTAAGACCGAAGAATTCGATCTGCAAGACTTACTAGCTGAAATTCGTAACGATCCAAGTTTTACCAAGTTCAAGCGTGTGGTCAGAATTACAGGCACGCGCCTGAACCTAGAAAAAGATAGAGAAGAAGCACTAGCTAGTCATGCAGCACGGACCAGCAGAACATTACACGGTTCAAAACGATATTCCCCAAAAGACTTGATTGATGCAACGCTTACTGATGGACGGACACGTAGTCGATTAGTAGAAATCAGGGTGAAGGCCTCAAATCATATTGAGCTTTTAGAAGATGCCTGTGATGCAATCAAACATCATTTGTTCACCGAGTACCACGAACAGTTAAAAGCGTTTTCTACTGTTGATCAACGATCAGCTCTAGTCAAAAGAGTCCAACGAGTAGCCCTAAACATGGTGGCTGAAGGTCGGACCCTGCTCGATCTATTGGACCAGATCATCAAGGACATCGACCAGAACGGACATAGCTTACGTAATTCTATGGAGCTTTTAAAGTTGCTCGACGGGGCTAAGAGTGGAGTCGTTATATGACAACAGAAACGATAAGAGTTCCTGATCTACGAAACTTCTTCAATGACATGGGGTATCTAGGAATTAGTCAGGAAGTTTCTAGTTTGTGGACCTATTATGAACGGGCAGTAAACGACGTAACTTATCAAGAATTGCGATTGGTGGGTAACTCTGTAATTATCCAACAGGCGTCCGATCAATTTGGACTATCCGTTCTAGCCTTACAAACAAATGAGTTACGAGTCTACGAGCATGCAGCATTTATGCTGGCTCAGGCCCTACCCTATTTCGTGCGTGGCTCCTCTGTTCTGCACCTTCATTTTCTAGGCACCGGTTACCAAGCATTTATAGGATTGGACCTGAGTCTATTAGGCCTGCAAGCAGAATTGATAAAGTTGGAAGGATCGTTAGAACTAGTAAATAGACATGGAGTACCCTACGACAAAGAAATATCCAAAGTCACAGGTGCTCTAGTTAAGGTAAAAGGAAAATAAAATGAACAATAATTATTTGGTAGCTACAGCACCTTCATTGTCATCAGCTACGGTTGATGCCTCGGGATCTCGCCATTTCGTTTTGATAGACCTGGGTGAGTTAGGTCCCTGGTCCCTTGCTTCTTTAGCTGTCAATCAAAAATTGAATATCCGGACCTTGTCACTAAACCCTAAATACGACTATTCAACTGATATTTCCGCAGACGAAGGTTCAGCTATCGTTAAATTTCTCGTGTCTATGGTTGCTCAATTCGGTAAAGCCCCGTTGATTATTACCGGCAGTCCGGCCGTGACCCTAGCCTTGGCACTAACTGTGCAGTATGCAACAAACAACCCAGACTTGAAGAACCTGAACATCGTATTAACGGCCGAAGTCGATCCTCAGTCCCAGTCAAATGTGGCGGTCAACCGTGTATCCTTGAGTAATAGTGAAATATCTGGAATATCTGCTTTGGGGTCGCCCACGAGTTTAAATCTAGCTTTCACCAGCGTTTGATGTGATATGACAGGCACTATCACCATCCATGCACGAGAGGCATTCTTCATCAAGAAACAGGATATTAGTCCTAAAATAAGATCAACGTTGATCGACAAATATCGTCACATGTTTTATGAGGTTAAAGCCTGCAAAAAATGCGAGTTCTATGAAGAAAGATTGGCTGACGAGAAACAGCATCTTGAGGTCTGTGACAATTGTGCAGCTTTCAAGGGTGGCGCGGAACTGGCAACAGAAGTTAAGGTAGGTAAGAATTCGTATATCCGAACACCTCTGGGCAATCCTGGGCCTTTAAAATCGGTGCTGGACCATCAAGAAATTAAGTACAAGTTCAAGTCCCATTTTCCGGATAAAAAGTTTAGTACCCCTATTAAGTTCACTGGGACTTTGAGAGACTATCAACCAGAGGCCGTTGAGGCCATGGTTAAAAAGAAGCGAGGCGTAGTAAAATCCAGGGCGCGTACAGGGAAGACGGTAATGAGTTGTGCCGCCATTTGTAGAATTGGCAAAAAAACAATTATCATGGCGTCTCAACGTGAATGGCTTTTAGGTTTTCAAGAAACATTCATCGGGTCAAAAACACAGAAAGCCTTAACTGACTGCAACCCCGATAAGATAGGTTTTGCACGCAAGATCGAGGACTTCAAAAAATACGACGTTTGTTTGGTAACGGTTCAGACTTTCTACAGTGAAGGTGGACAGCGCTTGCTAAGAAAGATTCGTGACATGTTTTCAGTTTTAGTCTGTGACGAGGTACACACAGCAGCTGCCTCCAAATATGCCTCAGTTATTTCCAAACTTAATTGTGGCTGGAAGATAGGTCTTTCTGCGACACCCTCAAGGAAAGATTTTAAATTTTCGTTGGTACGTGATTTGATGGGGCCAAATATCGCCGACCTTAAGGTTGCGCGGTTAAGGCCCCATGTTCGTTTGATACGTACCGAATATGTGAAGAAAGGGAAGGGACAACAATTGTGGCCTTATATTGTTGGATCCTTAGAAAAAGATCCGAAACGTTTAAAGCTTATTGCCAAATGGGCCTTGCAGGACGTCAAGAACGGGCACATGGTACTCATACCTTTTGCCCAAGTAGCGCCCATTAAAGCCCTCGTAGCGGCTATCAACACGATGGCTGGTAAGACCGTGGCCTACCCATTCTATGGGGGCCTTAAAAAGGCGGATAGGGATAAGTACATTGAAGGTGCGCGTCGGTACACTCACAAAATATTGGTGGGTAACATCAAACTCCTGTCCACCGGTACCAACATTCCCAGGGCCAGTTGTTTGTATGAGTCTACACTTTCTAGTAATATGGAAAATGCTGAACAGCGGGTGTCTCGTATTCTCACACCTATGGACGGCAAGATCACACCTATTCTCCGTATCTTTTTGGATGATGCTCATGTTAGACGTGCGTGCTTAAGGACCGAATGGTTTGGGTGTATCAAGCCCATGTTCAAGCCCGTCATTTCAGAAAAAGACACAGAAATCCTGAAGGCTTATTTTGCTGACAAAGACCGGGTCCCCAAGGTGGAATGGTAGCTTACGGCTAGTAAATAAGTATAGAACTATCAACGAGACGAACTATGTTTTTTACAACTGTCCAATCGCCTATTACGTACAACCCAACTGAGGCCTCCCTATCTTTGTTAAAAGGCCTTCATCTTCTGTACCCACATATGATGAATGAAGATCAAACTATGTTCTACGCACCTAATGGACATAGTTTGGAGGTGAGGCTTCAATGAACGAGATCAATGGTGGTTCGTCCAGGGCTAAGGTCCCCTATGCTAGGGGCTCTACTTACACTAGGTCCGGGTCTAAGTCAGGGTCTCCCGTCTATGATCCTAAAGACGAGGCCTCGGTAGAAGACCTTCAGAGTATCAATAAAAAAATAGTTAAAAAACAAGAATTAGCTAAATCAGAATCCAAATCTAGTAGTACTCGTATTATGGTGAAACAAGGAATAGCTATCAAACAGGTGGTGCCTTCATCTGTCTGGCGCTGTGCTCCATTTAAATGGGACCCCTTACCTTTTTCTGTAGAGAATGAAAAACTTAATGACAGAATTATTGAGGCCGAGGTCCAGAACCAAGGCTTATCCATGTTTCTGGACGATGTAAGAATTCCCATTGTTTATGGTGTGTCAGGCAACCCCGATGACGTACAGGCCCGTTATTTCGCGGCCTTCCTAGTCGACGCTCATCTACAGGCCCTAGGATCAAAAGCAAATGTAGTGTGGCATACCTTGTACGGTGGATTTGACAATCCGTTACTCAAGTCCCACACGGATAACGATTTAATAGAAAAACCCTCATTATTGGTTCTCACCAATTTGAGCCCCGCTAGTACAGGGGTGAAACTGGATAAGGCTAAAGATCTGCTGGAGAAGTTTCAAGACATTCCACGTATAGTGGTCATGGCCGGTGAAGACCCTTTGTCATTCCTGTCCTGCAGACTATACAGTGAAGTAAATGCTTTAGCCTATTTCTGTCAAAGCTTGGTCAAACGAAAAATGGATATTATATGAAGGACCCTCAAGTTGTTATTCAGTTATCAACGTTTTCGTTAGCTAAGACTTGGAGACCAGGAGTCCGTAAGTCAAAACCTATTGCTACTCTGACCGGCGTTATTCATAACGGTGGCGGGTTTAACTGCAAATTCAGTTTCAACTTTGGACATAGATCACAATTGGTGTTTGAGGACGCTCGTATATTTGATGGTTCCGAGCCTAAGACACTAGCTTTGTTAGTAAAGAATCGATTACTGGATTGGGCAAAGGCAACTGATTCCATACCTGAAGAACTAAGATCCGAGCTGGTTCAAAGCATATTGAAACATGATCAAGGTCAAGGTCACGGCTCGTCATGAAATGGTCAACCAATGAAAAAGTTGATAAAACGTTGCAGGACTATGCTCAAAGAGTTATTGATACTGAGGACGACAAAGAAAGATTTGCTGTAGCCCTAGGTTATATTGGTGCGGCCTGTACTTTGTACAGAGGAGAGCCATTGTTGAATAATTATATTTGTATATTAGCCCAATTAGCTTTATTTCCATTGGACATTAAATGAACAGCGATTACACCAAGTTAGTTAAAGATTTGCGGCTCCTGTATTTCACTACGGTAGTGCAAGAGCTAAATGATGAACAAACCCGTCGTTCACTAAGAATCCTGTTTCTAGAACACTGCTACTCAAGTCCCGGAATAACTAGCGCCCAAATACAATGTGATAAATCCAATAACCCACCGTCCGTTGTTGAGGCTAAGGACTTGGCGATTCGAGTTAAAGTTCAATGGTCTGCTGGTGATCAGACAATGATTTATATGTCGGTATATAAAGTCAGCGTGTTCCACAATTTAAAAGAAGTACCAAATGGGTTGAATCCAGAATGAGAAGTAAGTTAAGGCGCAAATGCGCTATCTGTTGGTGGCTAGTCCTAGTATTTGTGGTTGTCCCAATATCGACTTATTTATATGTAGCAGCGGTCTTAACCGAGGGTTCTCAATATGAATAGTCGACAACGTAGGGTTAACCGCCGAGCTGATCTAAGAAAACCTTATTGCTTTGTTCTTGAGCCAGAACACGATTTCTATGAAAGACTAGTGGCTGACTATATTGAACCCGACGAACCTATAGCTAAGGACAGACCGCTATTAAAAGGCGAGTTAGGAACGATCTAGGTTATCAGGTTATCTATTAAACTAAATAAATATAGGTTTCAGCTATGATTTATATGGGAAGTAAAGCGAGTTTCGGCAAAGAAATAATGAGGACTATGCTGTCCAGCAGACCAGATGCTACAGTTTATGTAGAGCCATTTGCCGGTGGTATGAACATGATGAAATATGCTCCACCAACAATGAAAAGAATCGGGAATGACATTAATGAATTCCTGATTGCCATGTGGAGAGCATTGGATAAGGGCTGGACCCCACCTAAGTTCGTTAGTCGTGCACTCTAAGTAGAGTGCAAAGCTAATCACTATGCACGGTCAGCGGCCCTAACCAGCTACATTGGGTTTGGTTGTACTTTTGGTAGTGCATGGTTTAGTAGTTATTTAGACAAAGGTAAATTCAAAGACGGTAGTGTACGTAACTATCAAGCTGAGGCCTTAAAAAGTATACTCAAACAACTTCCGGCCCTAACGGATGTTGAGTTCTTAAACAAAAGTTACTCGGATTTGGAAATACCTGACGGTGCTTTAGTATATTGTGATCCCCCCTATGAAGGAACTGCAGGTTATAAAGATGCATTTGACAACTCCAAGTTCTGGACCTGGGTTAGAAAACTTTCATTAAGATGTACTGTCTTTGTCTCTGAATATAAGGCTCCACCAGATTTTAATTGTGTTTGGAGTAAAAATAGAAAAGTGACTCTGCATAATGCTTCTAACAAAATATCCAAACAAAGAGTAGAAAAACTATTTGTCTGGAGCGGAGCATCAATCAGAAAAGAGGAGAATGCTATTTTGATTCTGTGGACTGAACCCTTAGTTGAGACTAAAGCTTTCTTAATTGAGCCTAAGTCCGATAAGCAACGTCAGAAACTTTTATCTTTGAATAATCGATTCGTCAATGACTCAAATCTAGATTAAAAGCATCTGGTCTACCAGTTGAATGAAAGAGTTCAAGATCAAGATCCAACACTGAATAAATACAGGGTTGATTATCCCTTGGCTTTAAACCAACCATTAACTGTTGTCCATTGTGGAATTATTGACTAGCAGTAAATAAGAGTAGAGCAACATAAAAGGATTAAGGTATGGCCCGATTAGTTAGCCTGAAAGCAGAGTTAGCAGTGCTTAGAGGTATGTGTAGCAAGAATAAAAAGATAGCGGGGGCCCTACTCTCAAATACAGACGAATCATATTTTTACTCAGAAGAAAGTGTAGAACTCTACCAGGCAATCAAGCGGCATATGCATGAATCGGGGACAGCCCCCAGCTACAGACTGCTTATTGAAGACCCGGAAATCAGTGAAGACGCAAGATCCCACATGCGGGATAGCCAGGCATCAGTGCTAACTGTTGAAGACGCTGATAAAGCTGCACGCATCCTCAACCGTTATCGTCAGACACGTGGACTCTTCAACTTAGCCTCCCACATCAATGATGCGATGAAGGGTTCCCGTCTCAATATTGATAACCTGTTAGAGGACTCGGCAACGGCCATCAATATTGTACGGAGCAAGAAGTCTAATAACGATGCTTTCACCCATTTCGGGCGCAACAACAACTCGAAAGAACTGGTTCATGATATTCTGTACGGCGATAACTCAGAGGACTTAATACCGTCTGGCATTGAAGCCTTTGACGAAGTGAACGGAGGATTTGCCAGAGGCTCTTTAGTTACTGCTGGTGCCAACTCAGGTGGGGGTAAATCAGTTTTAGCCGGTGCCATGGGTCTGAAGATGGCGGCTTTAGGCTACAAGGTATTGTTCGTTCCCTTGGAAATGTCTGAGAAAGAAATGACTCAGCGTATCTTGGCAAACGTAACAAAGACCAATCTAACAAAGATCATTAGACAGCAGTTAGCAACAGGTGAACGAGATTTAGTATTCAAGCGTCAACGACGTTGGGAACGTAGAGTCAAAGAAGCTGGTGGTCGATTCACTATATTTAAGCCTCGTGAGGACATGAATATTGAGGAGATCATGGCTGCAACCGCTGCCTACCAGTGTGATGTGATGATCATTGATTATATTTCACTTTTGAAAGGTGTAGACGGTGACGATCAGTGGCGGGCCTTAGGGTCAGTTGCTCGTTATGCTAAGATCAATGCCGAAATAGAAGGTCGCGTAAATATTTTATTGTGTCAAGTTAGCGATGATGGCAAGATCCGTTATGCGCGAGCCATAAGCGAGCACAGCAGCAATTCTTTAATTTGGATTAATTCAAAAGAACAAAAAGAATCGGGCATTACCCGTATTGAACAACCTAAGTCCCGTAATTCTATGGCCTTTCCTTTCTCTGTCAAGTTCGTATGGGACCAGATGAGAATTGAAAGGGCACCTACAGACGAAAGTTTGGGTGCAGTTGAGCATCCGCCAGGATCAGATGCCGAGGACCCCAAAAAGGCCCCAAAAAGGCGGAAAATGCCCAACCTTGCCACTGATACATGATCCTCAATTTAGGGTCGCCACGGGCCTCAAAAGGGCCTTAAAACAGCACGTGGCGTGGCAAGGCACTGCATGTTTCATGCTCCAATTTAGAGAAAAACAATGACAAACGTTATTAATTTTTGTAGGCCAGTCATTAGTCCCAAACCTAAGGTAGAATTCAGCAAGTGGAACGGTGGGCCCGGGCCCTGCCCTGTTTCCAAAGACCAAGTTGTGCGGGTAGTCCTACGCAACGGAAAAATTATGACTATCAGCGCATGTGCTTTAACTTGGGAACATCGGGGCTTACCTTCCGATATAGTAGGATGGTCCGTAAGTCTAGAGCTGGATGCGTCTAAATACTAAGTTTAAAAATCAGGAATTTGGTTATGCCAAAAATTAAGACTTATGTTCAAACTAAAGTTCATGTCGAAATAGACGTTGAATTTCCGTTTTACCGCAAAATTCGTGATGTCCACCATTCGGATTACTACAACGAAGATACCTATGTAAAGATCGAGGAGACTAGAACAATAACCTTGGTTTTCCGAACGGGTTGCGGCTATCCTGGAGACTATGAAAAGACTTCAATTCTAGTTGGGGCTACTAGTCTTGAGAACTATGGGATAGCTTATCTGAAAGGTACTGCGGATAACATGCTTACTGCGTCCGAGTTTAAGGCTAAATTAGCTGAAGCTTTGTCAGACATATCCCTAGCCGACCTAGACTGAACAGATTAAGATTAGAAATGACCAACGTTATCAATTTTTGTATGTCAAGGCCCCCGACCATATACAAACATTAAAAGCGTGCGTGCTCTAAATAAAAAAGGGACTACACAATCAAATGTGTAGTCCCTTTTCTTTTAGTCTCTCAGTTTATGTGCTACGCTCTACGGTCCAAAAACTATCTGATAACGTTGGGTCTAGTACAAAGGCAAAGGGAAGCCAGAAATAGCCGTCTAGTCCCCATTTAATGCCCCAACTATTGCGGACCAGAAACATACGGGTATTTAAATCGTAGCCCACCATTAATACAGCGTGACCGCCTAAGCATTTTTCTTTTGTATTATCGGGCATAGGTACTATCCCCGTCTTTGCTACAACTTCGTTCTCAAACGATTCGTAGACAACGATACCGAACACAATAGGACGACCTTCACTTAAGAAATGAAGAATCGTATTTTCGTGCTGGCTAATCTTTGTACATTTTAGGGCTCTACGTTTTAATCCATCAATATAGGCATCAGCTGAGGGTTTAGCCTTAAAATGATGAACGTTATAGGGCCAGACGGCCTCTTCACATACGCCGTAAGTCTTGAGTGCTTGTATGCCATCAGCGATCTGGGCCCCAGCGTCTTGTCTGGTTGTCCCCTCAATTAATCGTTCGTTGTAATAAACAAAGTTGCGACTTAACCGGGTGAACTTCTGATGCTGAACCAGTTCTAAGTGCTCCATTGCACCAATGAATGCGTGACCCGTACACGAGCCCTCCGATTCTTGATTCTCTACCGGACTACACTTAGGACGTAGATCAACTGTTCGCGGAACATCCACAGGATTAGCAACAGCGAATACTGGAGTCCTTGAGTCATAACTATCTCTCACTCTGCTATATTCTCTACTCATCGTTAGCCCCATAAATAATAATGAACAAAAGAAAAGGGCTACACCTAGTGAAAGATGCAGCCCTATAGTTAAGCTTTTGGTCTAAAACTGGTTCAAGCAGTAGTGCCTTCATTTACCTGAGAAATTACGTCGCTCAAATAAGCAGGATCGTAAGAATACAACTGCTTCCAATATTCTATAGCCTTTGCCTTGTCAGCACGACTAATACCAGCCTTCACCATCTTTTCGTTAAACGACTTCATGACCGGAACCTGAGCAATCGAGGTCACCAGATCATAGCTAACTGTAGTCGCCAGATTAGTAGTTGAGGATACAACCTGTACCTTTTCACTATTGGCCTGGACAGCAAACCCATAGTCCATGTCCCCGCTTTTAGCCACAAACGAAACGAATTCACCCGGTGCTGCTGAGGCCATAGACAACTGAGCTAGGCGTGGTACATCGGGGCGACGGCTGACCGTGGCTTCAACCAGTTCCGACAGATCTTCATGACCGTGACGTGCCAGATATTTGCCACTCTTACCTTCACGTACTTCCCACAGTGACTTGTCTTTATTATCCATCATGATATTCGAGCTCATGACACGATAACTAGCCCGTACTTCTTTTTCATTCAAGACTCGCACTTCTTTGTGAGCACGAATAAAACCAACAGCTACACCAGCCTTAATAATACGGAAACTGTCTTCAACGATAGCTGCTAAATGACTAAACTTGGATCCAACTGATGCACGAATGCTGTCTTTAGTTTGCTGACCCGTAAACGAGACAATAACCTTGGCTAGGGTTGGAGTTTTCATCTCGAAATCGGTAACAGCTACGGTAGACGTTTGAATATAATCGTTGTTCATTTTTAATCCTTATTGCGAAAGGGAGAGTACAGATTGTGAACCTCTAAGGGTTATCATTAAATTGTGGAACGTAGAACTACTATTTAGCGTTGATAATGCCAACCAATTTGTAGTAGCCATTGGTGTTACAGATAAACTGCAGATTTTTAATTTTTGACAGGTCCTTCATCAAATTATGGATTTCTAAGATTCCGCTAGGGTCCCAAGACGTACCTCTGAGGCCCGGAATACTGCTTTTACTAGCCTTCAAATAGATCGATATGACATTATCCGCTTCTTCACCATAACTAACTCCATCAATAATATGGTGCTTGGAGAATTCATGTTTCAAAAGTTCAGCAATTTCTGGATTTGAGGCCTCAAGTTGTGCAAAACCTGGATCGCGACTAATATCTGTTGCCACTAATCTTTGTGCTGCATTAACTTTGATGTTCATTTGCTATCCTTTGATTGTTGATCAAGTTCCTCTTGTGCTTTGGTCCACGCAGCGTCAGGTATATCACCTGACTCAACGTAGTCAGCAATTGCATCAATCACTTTACCTACAAGTTCGTCGTCCAGTTTATCGCTAGTTTCGGCTGTAATCAGTCTTGAAGCAATGCTTAAGGTTAGTGAACTATGGACACCATGTCGACTATTTTTGGTGCCTGGTCCACCTTGACGTTGACGGCGGTCTATTTCTTCGTCGCTTAATGTATCATATTCGTGTTTGGATAGCGGTACCCAATCGCCGTTTTTCCAATATCCATATTTATTTGCTTCAGCTTCTTCATCTGACCACCCTTTCTTTCTAGGCTTATCGTTTCCTAGTTTCTTAATGCTCGATCCAGCACCGACCACACCTTTCTTTACCAGACTATATATTGCCGGTGCACCCAAGTGCTTAACAGCCATGAAAGCTACTAGTCCAACACCACCTGAGGCACCCAGTACACCAGCCATAGCTGCACTGCCTAGGATATTACCGACCATTGATGCAATCTTCTTTACATCGCCTTCCTGCGTCTTACCATTCAATAGTCTGTGAGTTGCACCAATACCCGATAGTAGGCCTCCACCGTCCCTTATAATGCCTCTAATCAACCCTTTCTTCTTAGCCTCAGCTTTAACCTTGGAAGCTGCGGTTTTGCGTTGTGGACTACTTGGTTTCTTATCCTCTGGTGTTATTTTGGGTTTACTGCTTTTAGTAGGTGCTTTAACCGGCACCTTAGACTGGGGTTTTGGTTCAGGACTATCCACTCCTGACTTGTCCTTAGCTTCAGGTTTCCCTTTAGCTTTAGGTTCAGGAGCAGAATTGGGTTCAGGTTTCAACAAATCTTTCTTATTCTGCTCAAATTTCTCTTGTTCGGTTTTGGGTGCGGGTGTGGCTGCGGGTTTCTGCTTCTGAGTTTCGCTTATTGATTTAGGCAACGTCTTCTGATCCCTGGTCACGGTCACCGGCTGATTACGATCAGTGGGTCTAGATTTGGGTTTATTGTCCTCAGATTTTATGTCATCCGCGTACTTGGAACCCGGATGTTCCTCAACGTAGTCTTCTTGTTCTGGTTTTGAGAGCTTATCAAACCATTCTTCATTGAGTTTGTATTCTTTGTCGGGTTGAGGGTTATTGACCTTATAGAATTTATTAGGCTGATTCTTTTTGACTGGCTTTTTAGTCTCTAACGGCTGAGGTCTAGTGCTCTGCATTTGAGCCTGCCCCGTAGGTGCTGCACTAATAGTTTGGGTGCTCAATAATCGAAAAGCAGCGTTGAGTTTCATTGTTGTTCCTGATCATAATTTGGTCCATAACTATTCGGCGCATAATCAAATTTGTAGATAGCTAAGAGACTTCGAAAAGTACATTAATTCTTTACCTTTTCTTAAGCTTGCATGCGCACTATACGCAAGGTCAATTTCATGCCCCGCCCCCGCACTGGCCTTATAGCATTCTTTTATCAAGGGGTGACTGTCATAGGACATAATCCAAGGAAGCTTTAATTTCTTCTGTACCCACGTAGCGAGTCTTCTATGGTCAGCCTCTTTATACGCATCTGTGTATAGACCCGGACCTTTCTCAACGTAAGGAGGGTCTAGATATACTAATGAATTCTTTGGTACTTGTGACTGTATACCAGACATAAAGTCCAAGGCATCTAAATTATAGATACCTATACGGGACTTGAGTTTCCCAATAGTCTGAATTCGTTTTATGAGTCCATCTTTGTTGTAACGAGCATCTAATTTATATGTTCCAGCCTGTTGTTTTCCGCCGATAACACCAGCCTTTAGGATCCCAGATCTGTTCACCCTATTAAGAAAGAATGTAGCAAAACCTAGGTTTAGAAGAGGGGCTTTATTTCTGTTCAACCAAGTCTCACGTTGAAGATACCAAGTGTCCATGGTGCAAGGCACTGTTTCGATAAGAGAGCACAAAGCATCTGGTTTACGAATACAGCTATACCAAAATGCATAAATCGCTCTATCGTAGTCGTTGAGATGAATCGCGCTAACTGAATCAGTCAGCAATAAGCCTAGTGCTAATCCGGCTCCGCCACAGAAAGGTTCTATGTAGTGCCCGCTCTTTAACTTATTGTTGGCTATTAGTTTTTGAAAATACGGGAGTAGTTGAGACTTCCCACCGGGGTATCTTAAAGGTGTGTAATTAGTAATTTTCTTTCCTAGATTAGTCCACAACATAGTTGGTTTACTGCATTCAAGTCGAAGCACTGAGCACTAAACTATATTTACTATGTTGTGGAATAAGTCTAACAAAACATTTTACACATCTTGAACGTAATCGAAGCTCCAACCGATCTGTAGTGTAATCAGATTAGAGGCTCCACCGTCAAGCTCCACCTCGTTCACGGTCTCCGGCCACATACCGTAAACGTTAATAGTTCTACTAACTTGGGGTAAATCGTTATATACGACTATCTGACCATTTACGCCATATGAAGACTTAAAAGTACCGCTATTATTAAGCCATGAACGGGCGCTTTCAGACCAAGCATAAAACTGAGCACGTGTACTCCAGTCAGAGGCTTCCATGAAAGTTGAATTAAAACTTCCCGTGTAAGTCTTCATGCCCGCATAGTTAAGTTTTGTTCCGTGCAAAGGAACTACAACTTTATCCATTGCAAAGCCAGGAAGGCCAGTGGTCATACATTTCCAGGTTAAGGCCTGTGTAGAACTAGAGCCTGGAATAGCTGGTAAAAAAAGATCAAAATTCCAAGACTGAGCTGGGTCGGCAACCGCTTGTACATCTGCTAAACTCGAACGTCCCATAATACACCTCTAGGTTTAATGATTAATGACTAGTGACTAGTGACTAGTGACTAGTGACTAGTGATTGATGATTAAAATAACAATAGGTTGATCAATCAAATCAACCCAAAATTTGAATAACTGGATCCCAACCCTCTCTTAATTCTCGGACTCTGATCAAGCAGTCTTTACCTTTAAATAGATAAGAATTAGGTGGCTCCCCATGGGGTATAGGCTGGGCCTTGAAATCAAGCATTTGAACGGCCTTTAAAAGCTTCGCGAAATCGCAGTGACAACCTAAGCTAAAGTCCGCTTGGTTCAGGTGCACTCTTAGACCATGCATTTTCAATAACTGATTTAAGGCTATTGCTTTAACTCCACGGGTGCCTATGTCCGCTACATGCTGTGGATTCTGGCCCTTGAGCTGGTACTTAGGTTCTTCATGATAAGTAGCTAGTAATCGATGCCAGGCCTTAGACTTGATAACGACGCCTAGTCGTGGATTAACTGGAATTAAATTTTCCATAAGTGTCTCAGCCCAATGGTTGTTGACCCATGTTAAAGAGTCGAGGATCAGCATCACTTAAGACCTCGTGTTCTAAGACCTGCTCTCTAGTCATATTGGCTTCTTGATCCTCGTTCAAAACACCGGGCAACGATTCGTACATAAAGCCATCTGATTTAGAAGTCGATGGCGGACCGGCCTCTAATTGTTTTTGACCTTTCTTTTGCTTAGCATAGCTTTGGTTATCACCTTCTTCGCCAATCATTTGATAGCCGTCAAATAAGCCTGGCATCCCATCTGTATCCACAGTCGAATTAGCAATCCTAGGTTTAACTTTAGATTTAACTTTAGATTTAAGTTTAAGTTCGGCCCTAGCTACTGGACGCTGCTTAGTATTAGGTCTACGCGTGGACTCTTCTAGTGCAGCGTTCTCCATGTCCATTGTTAGGGGGTCGTCCTCAGCACCGGATTCAATACGAAACAAACGTAATGCAGCCTTAATCTTAAGATAGGCCTGGGCGTGGGCGTACTGAGCATCAGTTTGTTGGGTCGTCGGATTCTTGCTCACTGGTGTAGAACTAGCTGTAGTGTCCGTGCCCGTGTCTTTAACTGCTGTTTTATCCATAGCTGATTTAGGGCTAGTGCTAGTGCTTTCTTTGTTCTCAGTCGTTTCCCTGGTATCTTGCTGATGCTCTAACTGCTTTTCGTTCTGGGACTTGAAATCTGTAGCTGGTGCTATTACGTCTGAATTCGACTCAGCAACTAGTCTGAATGCTGCCCTTACCTCGGTTTTAATTTGCATCTTAACCGCCTGTATGTTTACGTGCTTAGTGTTTGTACTGTGGTGTGTTATAGTAAATAGAGGGTATAACGAACGTCAGGGCCATCATGTACAATCCAAATTACAATAATATAAAACCGGGGCACCTGAAATGGTGGGTAACCGTTGATCAAGTGCCTGAGAAAGTTTTCAAGGACGTAGAGAAATTAACTGGAAAATTCAAGATCGAGGACTGGACGGCTAAAGATGATGACGCGTTAAAGACCCAAATTTTGAAGTTCAAGTCTAGCAAGCAAATTACGCATTGGTTGCCTGCAGCCTTCTATGAACTAAAATTGACCAATCCTCGTCTTTGGAATAAATTCTGGTATTTAAATAGAGGCTATCTTCTCATCTTGGAACTAATGCTAAATGACCAAGCCAAGACCGTAAATGCTAGCGAATGCTTGGTAAAGAAGTCGAAGATGACACCTGAGTTAAAAACATTCTTTGCCCGAACCTGCATTCAAGGAAGTCCAGAAACGCAAACAGTGATATCTCTTGTTCAGGGCTCTGCTGTTGTAGCCGCATTAGCCTTTAAAAAATTAACTGAAAACGGTGGCTACGAATTACTAGCCTATGGATCATCACTACGTATTCAAGGACTGGTACCGAAACTTAAAGAGGCCCTGTTGAAACTGACGGACGCCAAGTACATAATTTCGTTTAGCGTCAACTCAACTTCAACAGGGAGTCTGCAAAAAGCATTAGGTTTTACCAAACTAAAAGACGTGGGTCCCGAAACAAAAGTTTGGTACGGTCCTAATCTAGTAGGTTCTAAAACTGGAGACTATGAAGTAGGACTACCCTCATTTGTTGACGCAGGTAAAACCAAGTGGAAGCTAGAGTTTTAAAAGTAGGGTGGGTAGGGTACCCTACCCACCCTACTTTGGCACCAACAATCATTGAGGAGTAACTTGCGAGAGCGCTTCTGTAAAGGATACACCCTGTTGACTAATAACTACTTGGAGGTTAATAATATGCGTTGGCACCAGCGGAATTACGATCACCGTCACATTTCTAATTCCAGAATTAAAATCCTGAGCCGTATTATTCGAGTTGTCACTAACAACAGTGAAACTAGAAATACCCCGAGCATTCTGAATAGATTGCAAGTAATCAGTACACGAGGCTACGATCTGACGGCCTAGAAAATCATCATTAGGTTCCTGCAGGGCGTATAGCAAGAAGTTATACAACGCTGTCTTCATCACGTTGACGATTCGCCGTACACTAACCCATGACAGGGCACTAAATTGAGCAGCTAATGTTTGTTGTTCCCACAGAGCCGTACCTTGACCGATGAATGTTTGCGTGTAATTAATCTGCGCATCAAACAGGTCATCCATCTGTCCAGCATCATAGGTGTAACGGGTACCCAATACATTGACGATACCTCGGTTTAAGCCCGCGATACTGAAAGATGGATTGGCCACGCGGTCTGTACGTGCACACAGGGCTGCAGCCCAACCAGAGAACGGCACATACTGTTGCTTGCCATTAATCGTATCTGCTTCCAACATATCGGGGCTAAAGATCGCGCTGTACGTTGAATTAAGATTAAGCTGCAGATTCCTATAGTTCAAGGCATTCTGGAACTGCTGGCTAGCACTTGGCATATCAATTAAAGATACACAATCACCACGAGATTGAGCCAGTGTATCCATTGCTAGTTGAACGGTGGGCGTCGAGTTACCCGAGTTCAGCAATATATTGATCGAATACAATTGTTTATTCTGGAACGTCGACCACGCAGCTGCTACGTCATACGGTGTAGGAGCTGTTCCCGAGTCACCGCCAGCCATTGCAGTGGAAGCCACGCTATCAATAGGCGGCAAGTCAACAGGATAGCCAGGAAGCGCCGGTACATTGGATGTCACTTGAATATACTGAGAGAACGGGTTAATCCGCTGCTCCAATTCGGTCTCCATACCCGTGCTATCCGTGTAATCAATTAAAGAGCAGTTGAACTGTTCCACAGGGTAATTCAGACTCTGGCTCAAACTATAAACGTTTAGGCCGAAAGTGGGGCTGGGTGCTGCAACATTGGCCGGACTGGTAATAGGCAGAATCGCAGGATTGGGGATCAGTGCCCCTGTATCGATGAAGCTCGATGTACCCTGCCCAATCGTTGCCATAAGCCCGTAGGTGCCCCCAGTAACCCGCCCATACAGGTTATAACCGATGGCATTGGGGTCAATCACCCAGGTTACGGTCACCGTATTCGTCACACCCATACCACTAATAATGATCTGGGCAGGAGCTGAGGCCAGGGTCTCACCTGCGGGACCCAAGCTAGAGACCTGGTACTGGTAGGTACCGGCTACTAGGGTGCCGCCTGTCAGGGCTGAGGCTAAGGTAGGTTCGGCTGGTTGCTGAAGATTAGAGCTAACAATCGAGATTGCTAGGTTATCCCCGTAGCTTCCGGGTCCCAAATTCGGGTAGAACAGAGCCAGTGCTTCGTTAGTAGAACCTACAGGCAGAATAGCTGCCCAATCGGGTTGGGTAGGATCGACAATACCTGCTGCAATTGGCGTCAAATAGGTTAAGACGCCATCGCTCCACATGAGAACTGATGAGTAAAGTGCACCTTCACCAACAACTCTAAGGCCCCAGAGTTGATTACCTTCACTGAAATAATCTAAGGCGCAGTAGACGTCGAAACTGATCTGCGCATTTGGATTACCATACTGGCTCAAATAGTTCTGACCATTGGTGAATAGTTTAGGACTAGTCGATCCTTGGTTGGATACTATAACTTGGGCTACTACGGATGTTGAGGCCGAGGTAATAACTTGAGAGAGATTAATTTCCTGGATTATTACCTTACTCGACTGCTGTGCTGAGATGGTCATTATGCGTTCTCCGTTTTCGTGGGCGTTGCACTAGCGGAGGACTGAGCTGCACTAGAGGCCGTAGTTGCTACAACAGTCGCGGGAATTGGAACTGGAACTGGAGCTGTCACCGTCTTTGATTGAGCCATAGTCCGGGGCTTTGAAGAATTGGTCTTGACCGGAGGCTTACTATTAGAAGTGCTAACCGTTGTTGGCGTGAACGATTTCACCGTATTCGGATGCAGGGCTTCCCAGTTAGGATCAACAACAAATCCTGCAGGTAGATCAACACGTCCCTTAGGACTAATACGGGCACCGCCTTTGATTCCTGACGAATTAATCGTGTCCGGAAACTGACTTACTTTAGTTAAGTTAACGACTCTCATTACTGCTCCTCTGTAGGGAAGGCGAAGAACTGCGAGCTAACAATTTGGCTGTTCACGCCTCCGATTTGTGCATTCACATTGATTTGATTCGTCTTGCCCATTTTTGCAGTGTAGGGTTCACTGATATAGCCGTGGATAGTGGCTAGTACAGTAATTTCGTATTTCGTTTCTTGCTCTACGATATTTTCACGCTGAGGAATATTGATTGACTCAGCTAGCGTCAGGCCTATGCCGAATTGTTTCAAGCCATAGTCCACACTGAACTTTAAATAGCCTGCTCTTCTGGCTAGGAGCCATCGTCGGACAAATGCCCTAACCGATCCTTGCTCTATAGAATCAAATTTGTTGGTTACGTAGGTCACTTCGATGTCGAAATTAGTGGGTTGAATCCGCGCCATTTGAATTGTGTCGTCAGATCTCACACCAATCCTAATTCCCCTACGTACCCATTGATGAGGGTTATAACTTTCGTTGTTGACGCTAGTCGTCTGGATCACAAAATAAGCATAGGGATAAGTCAGCGTCTTTCCCTGACCGAATAGCGCATCTAGGACCTTCGTCTTATCGTTCTGGTTAATGAACGCACATTTAGCACAACCGAATACTTGCTGGAATCGTTGAGCAAATCCCTCCATCACAAACATGTCCAGGGGTTGTACTGAAGGATCACTCATAAGCAACTCCTTTGTGTAGTACTAAAACTAAAACTAAAAGAAAAAGGGCACGGCGGTTCGAATCACCGGCGTGCCCTTCTTTGTTGAAACTTTTGACTATGGATTATTACTTTTTCTTGGTAGGAATCAATTCAGCCAAGGCTTTAGCAAACAGAGCTTTAGCCAATGCCTCTTTATCATCCGTCTTATCCTCGTCCTCAACAGCCTCGTCTTCTACTTCTTCAGGCTCGCCTTCGGGTTCGGCTTCAGCCTCAACCTCTTTACCCTCTTCGTCTTGGTCACCAACCAGATGATCCAGAGCTTTTTCTTCAGCCGCTTTTACCTTAACTTTCTTGGCATTAGCCGTAGCCTCTACCTTGGCTGTGTAGGCCTGAGCATTATTATGCTCAAGAATAGCGATAGCCGACTGCACGTCCGGTTGGCTAAGAGCTTTAGCAAAAAGAGCTGCTGCCGTTTTAGGCTTGCCCTTTGATGCTTGCTCCATGGCCAATACCACGTAGTCCAAGGACTTGTTGTAAGTCTTCATGATTCATTCCTTTTGAATTCGGTAATTGTAAGGTTCGACGTATTTTGAGCACTAAATCAACAACTTTAAATTGAGCAAGCGTGTAATCTCATTTTTAGTCCAGAACTTTTCAGTGGGGTAAAACATCCCATCGATATGAACATAAGTCTTGTACTCGGCAAAATGCAGACTTGCAGCTTCCGCTTTAGCACGGTTCTCTATCAGAGCTTCTTCTTTGGGCATCCAGTGATAATCTCTTAACCCTAGAGACGACAAATCTTTAATCTCTATATAAGTATCTCCAACCTTAAAATCTGGAGAATACTTAGCCATTCTATTTAGTCTTGGATTAAAATAATCTACTGATTCCTTGGGTTCATATACTATGTCGTCAACGGGAGTAGCCCTGTGTTTAACTAAATGCTCAACAAAGGCTTTCTCGATCAACGACCTAGTATTGAAATCCTTACCATTAATTCTGAACTTAAACCATATGTGATTTGGGTGGCAGATAGGACATATTCCAATAGTTTTTAGCTTGAAGAGAGTTTCAGGTTGATGACTTACCTTATGCCCACATTTAATATATTGATGCAAGATCGGAGTCTTCGTACCTTTATACTTCTCTATGACACGTATGTTATTACTACGTTCTGTCACTTCAGCTACATAAACATCATTCGGTTTCTTAACCCAAGGTCTACACTTGGAGCACGGATCTATGCACATATTGAAACAAGACAATCGCATGTCGAACACAAAACCGCAGTTATGCTTGTAGGTGAAAACAGTGCTATCTTTACTGCCTTCACCTTCTGTAATTTTTATGCATTTGTAGTCACCTTTACCTGCACTTTTTAGATGTTCGGTATAAGTTTTAGGCGTTCTCTTAACTTTGTAGAACTGCCGTTTATGAGTACATCTACATGCGTGTCCCATCTTACTGTGCTTGCATTCAACAATCCGCAACTCATTACAAGCATTACATTTAACCTCAAACTTGCGGTCACCCAAGACCCTGAGCAACTTATAGTTAAACGTTACTGAATACTTGTGAGCATAGTCCTCAGGACTAAGTGGTTTAGGTCCAGTCTTTGCCATTATTCTGTCCAATAATATTTAATTTGATGAGGTAGATTAGTCCGGACAGGAACCAATCAGGGCCGCTAAACCTTTTCCCTCAAACTCGTTCAAGCTTCTGATAGAGAACCGCGCTAAACACGGAGTCTTAAGGCTTATTGTTGATTAAACGTTGGTGCCTACACACGTAAACCTTTCGCGACGGATCTGCTGTTGGCGATAGACACGGCCAAACTTTCATACATCACCCATCCGCGACCCGGAATACGCTCAATAGAAATGTCGATAGGTTGCGATTGCAGGCCACCACGATCCGAGTAAGCACCGTGATTCAATGCATCGGCAATGACGAAGAACTCACCTTGGTTCAACACCTTATGTTCCGGATGACGATAAGCGTCCGAAGTAATCGTGCAACCATACATCACACCCAGTTCACCGGTCAGCAACAACTCGTGACGTGCAACCGGATCAATGGCGGCAAAGAAATCCGAATTACCGATGATGTCCTGATAGATATCGGTAGCGATCAGGACATGCGGTGCTTTCAGGCCCCAGCGCGTAACGTTCGTCATTACTTGAGCGAACGTGTAGGGCGTAAGCTGACCTGAGATAATCGACAGCGGATTATCAATACCTACGATCTGATTCACCTGGTTGTACCACAAGCGATCTTCACCCACCATGATTGCTTCGGTTGCTTCAACATACTTCTCTTGCAGAACGTCGCCAGCTGATTGGTTCAACTCGTTCATCGGAATAAACGGACGAGTAACGACTTGCATTTCCGGCGGTGTAAACCATTTATCGCGAGTGATCTGCGACTGAATCTTGGTGGGGCTAGTCGAGTACACAGCCGTTACGTTTTTAGTACGCAAGGGGAACCGTGGGATAGCGCCTTGCTCGACGGTAATCTTCGTCAAGTACTTGCGCATAAAACCCTGACGATTTGCCGTGATATACAAAGAATCGCTAATCTTTTCACCCAAGACACGATGGGCTTCTTTGTCGTTGAACGCTGCTTGCACTAGTTCGCGACTAAGCTTGACTTGTTGCTCTGCGCTAGCAAATACACCATCAGCAGCCAAGGAACCATTCGAGGATGCAGCCAAGAACTTTTGTTGGCGGTTAATAAGGTCACGTTTATCCGATGCATTAATTTCACCGTTACGACCAATTGCACGCTCACCTTCTTGCATGCCGTCGAAACGATACTCGGATGCTGCCACCATTGGCGTCTTCGACGCCCGAACCTGAACTTTTGTACGCATCTTAATACTCCGTTATTTTGTTTAAGTTAGGACCACTAATTAAATGATTAACCTTAGTGATCCTAAATTTGTTCTTAACTAGTTATCAATTCGAGGCCGAGAACTCAATACCCAACCACGGATAGTCTTGACCCGGAACAGCAATAACCGAACCAGGAATACCCACATTCGGGCCAGCAGTAGTGTTAGCCAAAGTAACTTGACCACTCGCACCCAAGGCCAATTGCGTAGCAGTAGTCGAACCCGCAGCAGCCCAGTTTTGCGAAGCATCGAATTCCGAGGTGAAGATGACACCGCGAGTAGCAACGCCGATTTGACCCACGTAGGCACCGCTGTAACCACCCGGTTGAACATCACCAAACAAGGCCCGTTCTTGAACAATGGTCAGGCTGTACTTGTAGGTAACGTTCACCGTGTCACCAGCGGTCAGGCCCGTGACCTGATTACCAACAACCGTCGGGCTAGTAACCGGAGCATTAGCCGTAACGTCGAATACGAAAACCTGACCAGAAACCGGCGTCAGGCTCAACGTAATTGCCCCCGTCGACGGAACCAGGAATTGTTCTACTTTGTTGTAATACGATTCAGGGAAAGGCAAGGCCGAGGTACCGGCAACAACGAACCCTTGGAAAATATCAGATGCGGTACCCGTCGATACCAAAACACCGGCCGAAGTATTACCTTGAGTACGAACCAAGGCCTGGCCTTCAGCCAAAAAGATTGCGCCGGGTGCAGTCAGCATCTCGGTCGAATCGGAGAGTCGAGTTCCTGGAAAATACAAGCTCATGATGTGAAACTCCTGTTTGGAATTTGTAAATAATTAGGCAGCGGGAACTATAAAACTTGAAGTGTTAATTAAGTTCCCGTCACCATTAAATTAAGGATTGTGTGAACTTAGACTTAGGATTAAGCAAAAGGCAAAGGAGCTTTACCCGAAAGCACGGCCGCAGCATTTACCGAATAACCGGTTGAGCTTGCCTTTACTTCGTTGATACGGCGATGAATCGGTCCACGCAACAGCGCTGCTTGAACCGTGTTGGGGGCCTGTTCTTCTGCAAATTCATCGTTGAACTCGTCATCAGAATCACCAGCAGCGAATTCCGATTGAAAATCCGGGCTAGCCGAGTCACCGAACAAGTCTTCTTCGTCATCAGTGCTGGTGCCTGCTTCATCGCTAGTCATGTCCAAGGCAGATGCAAATGCATTACGTTGAACTTCAGGCAAGCCCGAAAGTTTGTTAGCAACAGTGAGAATCGATTTAGCGTAATCCACACCGTAGCTAGCAAATACCCGACGAACTAACGACACGCCACCGCGAACACCTGCAGCCTGCAATTCTTCTTCTAGGGCTGCACGCAGTTCATTGCGCGTATCCTTGAAGTACTGTTTGTTGATGCCAACAGCAGCAATTGCCAAGCATTGATTCAGGGCATCGTTAGAAACTTGATTAGAACGACGAACGGCAGCTGTCAATTTAGCGGCTTTAGCCTCAACACGTTTGTTCAGTACTTCTTGAGAACCTACGTTGACGGTGGCCAGTACAAATCCCATCTTTTTCAAGCCCGCACGCAAGCCATGTTTTTGCATCTCAACTTCAGTTACTTCCTGGAATTGATCCGACAAATACATGTCGCCATGACCCGCTTTTACAGCTACTTTTTTGCCCAGAGATGCAACAATACGATTAGCTTTAATTGCGTGAACTCGGGTCCCCACAGTAGCGAATACAACGTCGTCGCCTTCATCATCCGTACCATCTACGTCCAACAAGGCTACGTTGTCTGCTTTATCAGCAACGGGTGCAACTTCAAGCTCATCCGAATCTTCAGTGTCCGTGTCCGTGTCGTCTTCGTCGTCAAACTCCGAATTAACTTCTTCGGCGTCACCGGCGTCCCAGTTATCATCAACTTCCAACAGCGATTGAGGATTGTCACCGTCTTTCAATTCGACTTCCTCGTTATCGAAATCGGCATCGACTTCATCTGCTTCCTCCGTATCATCCGAATCTTCAGTGTCAGTGTCTGCATCTGAGCCAACCGTCAAATAACCGGCAGCAGGATCAACTGCATTCGGAAGATTAGTGGTTGCTTGCTGGCCCGGTACATTCGGATCGTTGTCAGCCTTAACTTTATTGGCTTTCAAGGTTCCAGAATCAGGACCACCGGCTTTAAAATTAGCATCAGCATCGGGACCTTTAACCGTATCTAGATCAACTTCATCAGCTGCATCATCAGCGTCCAATCTGGCTTGCGCAGGATGTTTCTTGGGCGAAACCTTCGACAGAGGAACTGGTTTAGTTTTACCCGGCTTAGCCGCTGCCGTGGTTCGACCCCCGTTGTTCATCTTCGATTTCTTGTTGTATTCTTCGTTGTTATTGAAGTGTGTAGAACCGCCTTCGTCGTCCTCCGGATCAGTCAGAGTTTCCGGCACTTGATGGTTCAAAGCCTGTTGACCATTATCGTCAGCGGGCTTCGTCGTGTTATTTGGAAAATGCGTGCTGGTGCTAGACTGGGCTTCAGCTTCGACTTTCCGCTTGGTACCGATGGTCATAGTGTTCCTCGCTCAAAAGTTAATATGTAGGGATTACAATGACGCGCGTCCTAATAATCTCACATACAGTAAAATTAACGTATGTGCGGAATTAAGAATCGGAATTTGAATTACAAATGCTGGGGATTGATAACTGGATTTTAAATTTAATTAATAACTACGAATAATTATTAATTAAGCTGTAGGACGAATGTGGGTGCCGAGTATTTATAATTAAATACTGGAAATTGAAGAGTGAGGAGTGAAGAGTTAATAACGCATTGAGGACAAAAAGAAAGCCACCGATTTCATTTAAGAAAAGGGTGGCTTTTATACTGCTAATTAAAACTATAAAAACTGCTGAGGTTTTGAACTTCCAGGGACATCTAAATCTGCTTTTACTTCTGACGTCCAAGGATACTCAACCCAATCTGAAAGGGCTGACGCCCAAGCTGGATCCCGAACAATGGAACACTCTATCGGACTTATTCCGTGAGCATTCAAAAATGCTAAATGCGATGAGCCATCATAATCTTGATAGCGTTTCCAATTGACGTTGTCCGTACCTGAAGTATGTGAGCAACGTCTGTCCTTAGAGCAAACGGTTCCGCAATAACCGCAGGTAAAACTATCGACTAGAGCACCCATAGAATAAGTATTAATTGTTCCATCTAAAACCTGTTGAGCAATGTCCGGATACTTATTTTTATCAATGCCTAAAAGACCCATCACTTTCCACAGTTTTCCATTCCCATAACCCTGGACTTTATTGAAAGATGCGTCAAAGATAACTCCATGTGCCGTGGAGCAGTCCTCATTGGAATGTTCCTCATGGATCGGGCAACCTACCCAGGCCTTATAAGACAATCTGTTTATTGGTGGTGGTTGAAATCTTACTAATTCGGAACGCGGAAATGCAATGCCGTTTCGATTAGGAAGATCGGATGGACATATAATAGTCCGGACCAATATGTAGTCTTCAATACGGGGCGAAATTTTGTAGACCGGAGCACAGAAGGGTAGCCATGTTGCGTAATCCAGTTCACTAATTCGCGCCATTTCTTTTTCAGCTTCAAACGTTTCGATTGATCGCTGAAGGTTATCTACTGAGTTGGTTTCTAACGTGCGTTCTAGAGGCACAGTATCGGCTGTAACTTGATGCTGGTATTTAGCAACACTAAGCTTTTGGTGGGCACTGACACTGACACTGGCACGGGCACTCAGAAATGATTTTGGTACCTGAAGGTTAGCCATATAGACCTCAATGAGATACTACGTAGAACTCACCAGCTTCAGTCCACGTAACCCGAATACACGAGAATAAATTAATTGTTGGTTGAACAATCGTATCTGCAGGAACCGTCAGCGTGTTAGCCCATTTAACGGAGGCCTGGACCGCTGGATCAGGATTGGCAGCTAATCCCGCGTTCTGCAAGGTGAAGTCCACGGTACAGCCACCAGTCGATTGAAAAGCGTAACCCTGAAACAATTTATTATTTGAAGTACAGGACGCGGCCGTGAAATAAGCTACGTCTCCGGCCTTGCCAACAGCGCCAACCCAACTAATAATTCCGTCAGGTTGGTTGCTGATGCCAATACCATCGGCTCCACCTTTGAAATAGGCTGACCGATTGCTAATTACTTTGGCAACCATGATTCATCCTTTGACTTAGGGTTGTGGCGTAACTTCGGGTTCGATTGTTTGTGTTGATTGTTCTACAACCGGAATACTTTCTGTAGCTGGTGCTGCAACTTCAGTTACTGCCTCTGGCGTAGGTTCAGCAACAGTCTCAATCACTGGCGTCTGCTCTACAGCCGGTGCAACAACTTCGGTAACTACAGGTTCAGCAACGGGTGCTGAATCCGTAATAGTTGATGCCTCAACAGCAGGGACTGGAGTTACCGGCGCTGCCGCAGGAGCCTCAACTTTAGGACCAGCAACTTGTGCACCAGCAGTAGTTTCTGCCTGCGGGTGGCCTGGAAAATCCTTGGTGATTGTCGAGGGATAAGCCAGACCATATTGAACCTGTTTCTTGGAAAGCCCAAGATGCAAATAAGCCCAGTCATAGAGTTCAAGCATATCTTTGTGCGCCAATTCCGCGCCCTCGGTAACCACGTGACCAGCCTCAGTCAATGCTGCTTTAATTTTTGAGATATTGAAACTCATGTATAGCTCCTAGGTGAAGAATGGATTCATGAACAGCGCTACAATTAAATTGTGTTGTTTTCAGTTTGGCGAAATTTCAATTTTCGTAACTTATTGAATTCTCTGGACAGCGATTTAGCATTAGTTATGGTCATACCTAGGGCCACTATTTTACGCACGACGTCCCGCACTTCTTTTACTGAGCCGTAAAATGACATGGTGGACTCGCTCTTGTGCCATTCATAGGTTGGTCGTTTAAATCGCATAGCAGCCTTCGTACCTGCTTGGCCTACTGCCGGTAATACCAAGTAAGGTACGCCGTTCTGGATCATCGGATAAGGCTTGTAAACGTGTTTATCGTTATTCGGTTTGTGCTGCAATTGATAGAAATTCACCGTCTTTGATTTAGATAAAGCTTTGACCACGGATTCATGGTCAGAAACTTCTTCCTCGACTAAAAGATGCAACATAGCTTGGAGGGATTCCCGCACACCGTTTTTGTAGACCGACGGATCAGGAGTCAGCCCCTTCTGACGCCAGAGTTTGAATTGATTTCTTAGGGCCGCAGCATTCTTGACCTCAGAATAATAAAAGTCAGACATGGGTCGCAAGCCACACTTAGTCAACAATTGAATTGCAGCCTGACTACTATTGGTCATCACGTAGTCAATGCCCAAGAAGCCATTGGCAACCACGAATTCTAGGCGAATAGTGGTGTCGGCTTTACGCTGGCGCTCACGGACTTTGTACTCGCGAACTTTGATCTTGGTCTCTTGCTTCTTAATTTTTGCTGCTAATCCTTTGGAAGGCTTCCAAGATGTAGCCAAGGTGTTAATCGAACGAGTGACAGGAAAATCGCCAACTAAAGTCAATAATTGTTCTCTAGTGTCGTGGGCCACTGAATCAGGAGCAAGCAAGAACACTTGAGACTTGTGGGTCTGCACGGAATAGCTGTTGAGCAGATCAATCGTAATCAGCGCATTGTTAGGAGCACATTTCGAAATATAGCCGTTGCCATATTCCGTGTGGACTAGTCTGTGTTTGAGTTCCTGTGCTTTCTGTTTGCGTTCAATCGAGACCTGATCGCTACCCGAGTCATCAGAGAATTCATTCTCGTCATCGTCATCGGAGTCTGAGTCAATATTGGTATTCAGATTGAGGAATTCGTCAATACGAATAAGACCTAGAGCTTCGGCCCCAAACAAATTCATCCCCGGAGTATAGACCGTGCTAGTCAGTAACTTGGTATCTGCGGGTGCCTCAGCAACAGGAATTAATTCTAGAGCTGGGGCCTTGCCATACTTAGCGATGTAGTCCTCTTTGTACTGACGGTAGTCCTCATCACGTACCTTCACATAAACAGCTTGTGCCTTTGCATAGTCCAATAGTCCTGGATTATCTGGGCCTAGGGCCACCCAACTATTGAACTCGATAATTGAGTCAATAGTCATGCTGATAGTTGGTACATCAGGAATAGTGGAATACTCAGCGTTGTCCGCGTTCTCAAACTTAGCAGCTGCAATTACCTTCGAAATTAAGCGTGCGCTTTTCGTGATGTCAATCGTGCGATCAGCAACCACAGTGTCAAAGAAGATTTCTTTGCGGAATTCTTCTTTCTTGAGTTCCGGTCTATCGATACGAGAATTACCTTGTTCCAATGTACCTGGGTTCCACGGACTTTCACATCTGATCAATCGGTCTGAATGCTGAAAATTGAGACCTTCATTCATGGACGCCTCTACACCCGCCATCCATCGAATGGTCTTAATCTTTTCGTACTTAGCGCCATCCTCGATCTTACGATGAGCCTTATATAGTATTCCGCACTCTTTTAATTCTGGGCCTGCCAGTTCATAGATTTCTTCAGCAGAAATAATGTTGTTGGTGAAGATCAGGACCTTGCCGGGAAAAGGTCCGTATTGGACTTTCTCGCCAGTATCAGGGTCCGTAATTAAGCCACCGAAAATATGCAAGCGTACACGTTCAAGAATAGCTAGAACCTTAGGGCTAATTGCATCTTCACCCTGTAGTTGATCAGGTGCGATCTTTCCCGGCGCAATGATGAATTGTTCTAGAGTTGCTAGATAAGGCATGATCGCAGTCTCTGTCAACTCACCTGAGTCTTCGTCTACTGGATTATCGTAGTCAAAGTCCTCAGGTGCCTCGCCCTCGACGTCTTGGGCAAAGAATTTACGCAAGGCCAGCGCCTTTTTCCTTGAACCCTTGATCGAGTCCTCTTGCATTTTCTTTAGTGCGCCAGCCAGCAAATCGTTGTATACGCTCTGCTGATTAGGTGTCAGAGTCACACCACCAATCCATTCGCGCTTGGACGGCAATAATGCAGCCCACTCCTTGCGCATAGCCCTGGCCTCTACAATCCGGGATCTGATTTTAAGCATGATCTGGACCTGGGCACCAGGCTTCCATTCAACTACACGGTCACTTTTGACGATCAAGCCATAAGTATTATTGAAGTTCTCACGTGATCCAAAAAGCGTTGGGTCCAGAGCCATAATTTGGAGGGCTAAATCCGATGGCGAATCGTGAACCATGGTTCCGGACGCCAGTCGTTTCTTTGGAATGTCTGTGATCAACATCATGGCTGCACGTGTACGCGCCGTATTATTCTTGACGCGATGGGCCTCGTCTAAGGCTGAATAACCGAAGTCGAATTGACGCAAGAAATCAATGACAGGAAATACCTGGATCGGGGTCGTTCCGTAATTAATTATTCGATTGAAACCCTTGGGCACGTAGCTCAGGGTGTCATAGGCAACAAACACCACGGTGTTACGTGGTGCCTGCTCAAACAGGGTCTGCAGACGTGCGAATCCCAACTGGCGTATGGCAGAATTGGTGATAGCCAATACGTTCAGTTGTCCGTTAGTAAAGTACGCAACTTCTTTTACGTAGTTCGATACCAAATGACCTGGGCACAAAACAATGTAAGGATCATTTGAATTTTCTTTAATTTCGTACAATATGTCGGTGATAAGAAGTAAACTTTTTCCACCCCCTGCTTGTACGGGTAGAATTGCTAGGTCAGGACTGTCCTTCAGTAAATTGCGTACTTTCTTTTGATGCGGCAAGAACCCAATATTCGGAGCCAGCAACGGAATAGCTGGAATTTCCCAATCAGGATCAACACCCTGATTAATTGCTGCATACCGATTGGCCTCATCATTGGTGCGTACCCATTCCATCCGTGATGCATATTTAGCAATCAGGGTTAGCCAGGGCAGCATTTCAGTAACAGAGGCTACACTCCATTTCGTGTACACGGCCTCCAGGTTTTCATTGATAGCTGTTTCAAGGATAGCGAAATACCGGGCCAATGATCTGAATGGCCCGAAACCTGTTTCGCTTATTTCGGAAAACTTAATTGATGATCGATCTTCATATCTTTGATGAAGTACCACAGATGCTTTAAACCAGTCTTGTGGACCGGCCGCACTATCAAATGTATGTTGAAGCTGCGGCTCTAGGGCTAGGCCCTCAAAATCCGAATCTTGAATGCATGAACGAAAGAAATTGGGATCAATGCCTGCGCTCTTGCCCATGCGAGCAAACCAGTCTACTTTTTCTGACGTAATAAACCGGTTGTCCAACAGTTCACGGATGTGCGAAATATCTGCCTTGCGATGACGTGTTAGGTCCTCAACATGCAAGTTTCCCTGAGTGTTGGTGTACGAAAATTTGTTGTTCACCCAGTCAAGGGCCACCACCATGTTATGTGGGAGTTGCGTCCTAGCGTCAGTTTGTGAGCCTAATTCTAGGTTAGCTGAGGCTAGAGTAGATAAAGCAAAACAATCGTTGTGAGTCCCGGCCTGTGCATAGCGATCTTCATAAACAATTGCGTTATTTCGATCTACTGTTAGAGGAATAAATTCGGGTTCGCCAACAGGTGAAATAGAAATATTGTACTTATTTGTACGAGCGGATTCAACGTGATCTGGAGGCAAGCCAAACACGATTTTCGAAATCGGAAACGAAGCAGTGCTAGGCAGTCCTCGTTCGCCAAAGCCTGAACCTACCCAGTGCAGAATCAATGGATAGATATCGATGTCACGAATCTGAGACCACTCGGTGGTCGTTAGTTGTTCGGCCTCGTCCTTAGCTATTTTGAAGTCCGCAAAAATGATGTACAGATGTCCTCTAACTTGGACTTTTAATTCTAAGAAGCAATTGAGCAACGCCTGTTTAGTTGTGGCCTTGATGTCTTTCAGGTTAGCGATAACAGTAGCTGCCGGGACACTTCTTGTGGACACAAAAGAAAGGGATTCGTCACCCAAAAGTTCAGCAAATTCTTTGTACTCTTGAACCTGCTGCATGTTGGCTTCTGGACCATGCGTTTTCTCACCCAGAAACCAGTCTTTCAAGAAGGCTAATGGCGCACCCCACGTGTCCTTGCTAAAAGATGCCAGCGGCAATGACACCTCGTAATGAGGAATATGTGCATCGTCTACTTTGTTGATTGATAAATAGGTCTTCGGATTTATTTTTCTTAATTTTTCGGCCAACAATCGACTGGAGCCACGGCGTGGGTCTGCAACAATCGAAGGAAAGAAGGTTGACGCCCACAAAGTAGTCAGAAAGAAAGACGGACTCCCACTGTATTTTTCTGTGTAGAAATGCATGAAGCGCTCACCCATAAGACGTCGGTTGAGCTTCAGGTGCTGAGGTACCACCAAATTCGATTTGGGCCTTAGCTTGTCTTTTAGCATAAGTTTCCGTAAAAATTAGGGTAAGACATGGACTTAATATTGTACATCAATTCTCAAAGCTATCAATCCTGATTGCAAAATCTGATCAGCAAATAGAAAAGAGCCCACCTTATTAGGGATGGGCTCTGGACTGACAAATGAAAGGGCCTACTCTTATTTACTAACGCTCGTAGTATCCGGCGAACTTGAAACGATAGTTGTTTCAGACACGGCGCTAGGCACCGTAACTACAGTTGAGGAAACAATAGAGCCGGAACTTGTGGAACCGGAACCAGAAGCTGACGCACTCGCAGCACTGGTCTCAGTCTTAGCTGCTTCTTTCTTGACCGCCGATGCAACGTCTAAAGCTACTTTCTGCACGTCCGTGTCGATGGTGGTCAGGAAGTGACCTAGCAGGGTTGGATTGGTACGCAACAAATAGCGGTAGACCAAGACACCTAGGACTAAACCAATCAAAAGAAAGGGCACGTCAACAGCCAGGCGTACAGCGGTTTCAACCGCACTCACAATAGTGGTGACATCATTCATTTCTTTTTTCCTTTTAAATAAGACGGCGTAGGGTCTTCAACGGTCGTGCTGACATCATGACTGGACGCCATAAAATATCCAACACGAATTTCTCAATTTCTGCCTTTGACGGCAATTGATTGGTAGGCAAATCAGGGAAAATAGGACACACAATTTCGTAACCTAGATGCCAACGTTGATCCATTGATCTGGAATAGTCGTTGTACGCAAATAGTGTAAGTCCGTCCATCAATTGACGCCTGTAATGTCCGTTAAGCGTGTCTAACTGGAATTTAGGGTAGGGTGTGCGCTTCAACCATTCAACAAACGTTGGATCCTTTACGTTGACATCAGCATTAACTGTTAGCACGAATCCTTTGTCAGTTACTTTGACCTCTCTGGTAGTCGACTTGATAAATAGGTTACCAAACAAATCGGTTAGATTCACGAACTTGACGAAGGCCCGACGACGCTCAGTCAAATACGTTGAAATCTGATCATTGCGTGACTGGCTAACGTTCTGGAACGGAAACAAATCATGAACCATACACAGATCAACGTATCTGCGAATAGCTACAGACCAGTCAAGAATCGAATTGTTTGTGACCTCCGATTCAGTAACTGCCTGAGCCCAGGCCAATCGATTGTTCTGATTAAAAGCCAACGGAAATCCTTCAATCGTTGGCTTCCGTGCTTGCTGCAGAACGGGAATTCCCAAGTTACTGAGAAATGGATGCTGCGTCTGTTCCTCACGTTCACGACTCATGATTAACCCGCACTTTCAGTCAGACGTAAAGCGGCTTTGAGTTGCATGGGTGCAACGCCGTCACTAATCATTGCATCTTTGTCACCGTCAATTCCGGTCCCCACATCGTTGATGCCAACACCGTCATTTAATGTTGAATCCTGCAATGCTTGCTGGCTAGTAGTTCCCGCTGGTGCCCCGTCATTTAACACCAAGTCTTCAACGCTAGTTGTGTTCGGATCGTACTCGCCGTCCAGCACTTCTTCGCTCTCTGTCTGGGGTGGTTGAACTATTTCAGCCACTACTTCTTGTTCAATTTCGTTGGTGTCGGCCAACATGGCATAAGCAATTGATTCTAAACTTTCATGATCAACACCAACGGACTCAGCCAGCGCGTGGAACTGAGCATCAGACGGTTCAGGATTGATCTGAAGAAACAAAGCAATTAGGCTTACAAGTTTTTGATTATCCATGACAGGTTTCTCTCTATAGGGCACGCAATTGGGACAGGACTTCGTCTAGTCCAGGTACCTTTTTATTTACTTCCGTTGCTGCTTTTCCGATTGAAGCCAGTAAGCTTTGATCATCCGAGCCTTCGGCCTTTAATTCGTACTTGTATTTAGAGGCCTTGAAATAAAAGTTTAAGTCCTCATCAACCGTACTGAAGTTCAAGACCGCTTGATACTCGGAAGTGCGCCAGATCAAAGACTGGTTGGTAGACGATCTATCATCCAGCAGAAAATGAATGCCTAGAATTCTTTTTAGAATGGTCAGCACGTTTTCCACGTCCTCGGGACCTGCCTCTATGTTGGTGCCTTTCTCATCGGCGTCTGCCAATAGGCGTAGGGCTGCTGTGATCATGGTCATAATTACCTTTTCAGAAGCTAATGTTGGTTCATCTTTTCTTTAATTGTGCTGCTCTAACTAAATGTGGGTGCCTACGGTCGTGACAGGCCTGGCACAAAAGAATTAAGTTAGATAAATTATTGGTGCCACCAGCGTTTAACGGCTGTATGTGGTGAACCTCAGATCCAGGCTTTAAACAACGGGTGCCCCTAATTAAGGCCTGGCACACACCTTTATCCCTAGCATAGGCCTTGGCTCTGAGTTCCCACCAAGAATTGTTCTGGGTGAACCCATTGACCGTCGAATAACTGTCTCTTTTTATGCTGGCTACGCCATGCACATTTCGGGCTCTTGGTCGTGATCTGCGCGCCAGCATAATTAATTCCTATTTACGATAGAATAGCCGGAGCCGTAGCGGAAATTGCGGGCACCTGGTTACCGCCAACAGTCGGGACCACCGAAGCTGTAAACGTACCGGCCGCACTATAGGTATAAGTCAGGTGAGGTACTGTGGTAACCTGCGGGGATGAACCGTCACCCAGGTGCCAAGAATACGAAGTACCTGTAGCTCCGGTCTCGGTCAGGGTCCATGTAACAGGTGTAGATGCATGGGCACCAGTCAATGGAGTACCGGCCAACGTTGCATGATAGTCATCGATCTCTACAGCGTCCAACACGGATACAGGCATGATCGATGGATAAGCAAACCCGTAATTAGTTTGATACTTGCTGTATGCAACACCACCTTTGTAGGTAGCAGCTGCAGCGAACTTATCGTAGGATGCTTGGTCAATTCCTTCCCAATTGGAGCCAGCGCTGGTTGGTAGTCCAGCAGCAACCAAGGCCGCTTTAGCATTCGTGTAATTTACAGTAGTCATTGTTAGCCTCAAATGGAAAAGAAAATTCTTAACGCTACCTGCACGCGCTGCAAGCATACGCCGTCGTTACCCTTAACCGCGAACGAAACCCTTTTGAATATTCCAGGGCTTGCATTCATGGCGTACTTTAAACGGTTCAAAACTTCAACAGAGGCTTCGGCCTCACGTCCAACATCCTCTGGATTGCTCTTGTGGAACATCAAATGTGGGTGTACGAATTTATAAATTAAGCCGTGCTTGCGCAACTCGGCCTGTATTTTACGAAGCTCATCACCTTTACCTTCGTGAATTTGAGCCTCTACTTTTTGTTCTTCATCTTCTATAGCTTTCAGTCTCTGAGCTGCATGCACGTACATTAATTATCCTTATAGTTCAAAACTGACTCATAAATTCTATTGCGGTGGATTTCCAGCTGGTGTAACTGAATTATCCTGGGGTCCACCCATTCCCACTCCACCCACATTAGAATTAGCCGGGATTTGGTTGCTACCGTAGCTGAAGTCCGTGCGTCCTCGACTAGTCGTCCATTGATTGATGGCCTGGGCGGCTGTCCATATCCCCATGTACGTAGTGAAGTACACACTGTCCATTCGATTTTGTAGCGCTAAATACACCAAGAGCCAAGTACTCATGACTAGAGCCGTGAGTTGCCCTAGTTTATGAATAGAAGGTTGCTTGGTTTGCTCATCAACGATTAATGACCGTAGGTCTAAATTATCTTTAGTTCGTTGTACTACCCATAAAAGTATTAGGGCAATGACCACTATTGCCAACAGGACAAAGGCCATGGGATTTTGAACAATGAACGAAAGTACGGTATTAAACATGAGTGAGCTCCGTGAGCCTAGACCTACATCTACTATGGGTTTATTTTTTGAATGCTTGTGACTGTGATTGTGAGACTATTACTATTAAATTAGTGCCAGTAACTTAAGTTCAGGTTTCCACCGTGGACCCCAATAGAGATTTCATGATTGGCTTTGGTGTACGTGTCCAGGCCGTCAACTTCGGATGCCTTCTTTGCGTAGCTAAAACCTGCGATCTCTAAGTTATGAATAAAACGTGCGGCCTTTTCATAAGCATCTTTAGGTGAACTGCATCTGAAAATATTGGTGCCCAGTTTAAGTTTGAACCCACCTTCTTTTTCTAGGTCCTCACCGGCATAAACCGTAGTAGTTGAGGCCAGTATTCGCTGACGTGCATTTGTTTTCATAGTTTAAATTCCACGATTTCCAAAGTATCCTGGAGCATAAGCTCCCCACATTGAGGCCTGCGTAATCGTAATTCCTACGGCACCGATTGCTCCGTGTTGAAGTTGACCAGCGTTGACCGATCCATCACCTGAAGTATTTCCCTTGATAATAAGATTGGTTTTGATCAGCTTCAATTCGTTATCTAATCGGGTTTGAATAGCAGTTGCAGCAGCCTCTAAATATTGAGTTCTATCTACGTCTAAACTAATTGCTGCACCTTGAAAATTAAAGGATTTCTCAGCCTCCGAAAGATAAGCACTGGCTAAGGCGGCAGCTTCACTGCATAGTAACCAAAATTCACGAATACCACCCAGTGCATTTGTGAACGTGAAATTAGTAAACTGTCCATAAGCGATATTGAATGCGTCACCACCACGGCGTAGCCAGGTTAAAATAGTTGAAGCAGGGAACAACATATCAGGTGTTCCATAAAGCGTAGTCCGTGCCTTATTAATCTTGGCTTTAACGTCATTGACCGCACTCATGATCGACGGATTAACAACAAAGAAATCAGCATTTTCCTGATTGATGATTCCCGTATTAGTTGATGCCCAGTATTTCCAAATTATTTGGTAGGGAACTAGGGATACGCCTAATCCCGAGGTATCTAATACACCAGCAAAGTACCAACCATTAGCAGTTCTTTCATAGGCTTGAATCTGGGTCGGGGCCACTACTTGAGTGGGTCCAGCCCATAATTCGACTGTCACATTATCATATAGCGTGTCCAACACAATTGAAACAGTAGCTGGTACACCCTGGAGCTCGACTGATGGTTGGGTACCCAATGGAACTGTGTTCAACCCCACCACCCGAACGTTCTCGAATTGAAAAAATACGTTCTGGCCTAGGTTCCCTGCTGTGGGATCAGGTGGTGTTCCATACTCTTGACTTAGACTTAGCGTATATCTTAATTGATAGGCTTGTCCATCTAATGATGGTGGGACTGTAACGGGCACCGTAATAATAGATTTGGCAACTACAGTATTGGCCAACCCATTTGATTGCACAGTGTAGTCGAAAGCATTACCTGCGGCATAAACAGTACCGTCTGAGGCTAGAAATTCCCAGGTAACAAAACCACCGGAAGGGTCTATTTGCGGGGGAAACGCAAATACGGATGTTCCGACGGCTGCTTTACCGGCTTCTATTTCGTCTACTAAGTCTTGGAACGCATCTGGATTTTCAGTGGTGTAAGGAATAAATTCTGCTTGTGAAACTGATGTGGCGACAGTGACGATGAATACACGAGCATTAGTAGTAATTGTTAACTGAAAGCCATAACTAAGTCCGTCATTGCCGCCCGTAATCGTTAATCCAATTACCGAGCTAGTGCCTGTCGTGACTGTTGCTGACAAAGGAGTGCTAGTGACGGGACTGGCTGTACCTACAACGATGCTGGTGATTGTCTCAGCCCCAATCAACATTGAGGTTACATCAGCAATAACGGCTATATCTGTTGTTGGTGTCTTAAAATAAACATAAGGTACGGCCATGATTTATCCTTGAACGGGTGTACTTGGGAGCATTATATTATTGACGCCCATACCTGTTCGTGTAGGGTGGTCCCCAAACAAATCAGGCTCTGAATTTAAATCCTCTGTCGTGGTACCGAACCCAGGTTCGTCAACTAGTTTGGCACTAACTGAAGAACCGAGGTCCTTTAAGTCTTCAAAACTAAAAGAGGTTCCCAGCATCAAAAGTCGTATCAAATGTGACTTAGCTATTCTTTCTCTAGTCTTTGGTGACAATATTTCGAGACCCATCAGGTCAATAAGATATGTAGGGAACACTGAAGCTAGGTTCCTCCACAACAGGTTGGCGGCTCTAGAATGTGAGTCACCGGTCATCAGACAATTACCGGCTTCAAGAAACCATGAATAGATACTTGATACTATTTTCTGCTTCTGATGATCGGGATTAATCTCAGCATGAGGCGTGTATAGCTTGTTGCCCAGGGCACTTTTCAACTCCATGGTTTTACCATTGAACTGTGTGGCACCAATGCTATTAAAAGTCACCAACCCCACTAAAGAATCTTGAGGATAAGCATCAAGTAAATCGTCATGGATAAAAATATAGAAACTATAATTAAAGCTAGCTACGGTCAGCCAAATATTAGGTCTATCTGTTTCGACTATCCGTAATTCACCTTTCGCCTGAACCCTTAGCCATTCTTTGATAACAGCATCATGATCGTAATTAGGGCCTTCAAATGTACGGAGGGCCAGCAGTCTTGATGCTGCATAAACTTTAGTTAAGCCTTCCATAGCTCGCCTTATTAGATTAATTAGAACTGCAATAGTTTAGCTATCTGGAGGCCCGTGAATCCAAATTTGGAACCCAAAACCTCAGCGTCATGAGGAATGACCGCCGATTTAATACCCGAGGTTAGAGGTTCAAACGATATGAATTTCGCACCAATCTTCACTCTAAGTTTTACGACCGGACTATTGGCAAACAAACGTTTGACCTCAAGATAAAGCGGATACTTAATTTCGTCTATCTGTTCGACAGTAGTATTCGCTTTGAGTCTAAAAGATATACATTTAGCATCAACGTCAACTTTCTTTATATAATCACAGTAGTTAAACATAGAAGCACTGAACTTGGAAGGATCATTCTTCATTCTGGTAGACAGTGGAATAGCAGCTAGGCTAGTACTGAAGTTCTCTTGTTCCAAAAGTTTGTCTATCACCACTAAGGCTTCGTTCAATGAACTAACCTCGGAACCGCCATCAACTAGTAACAGATTGGGTAAGTCAAATTCATGATTAACCTGAATTTGAATTCCTTGGTTCACAGTCCATTGAAGGCTGATGTAGAGATGGGGCGTTACCTGTAGGTCATCATTCTTTACGTTCTTTAGCAAGATGTAATCCGTAAAGATTAGGGCTCCGTCTTTGACACTGACGTACAAAAACTGTTCCTTGTGCTCGAATATAACGTGCTCTTGAAGCTCTTGGACTAATGTCGATACGTAGCTCTGAAACACTTTAGGTACGTAGTGTGAGGCCACGCTGCTCAAGAATTCTAAAACGTTTTTTAACTGAAAGCCAATCTTGTCCTTCAGTGCTTTTAACAGTCCGTAGGCCTTCGTGTAAGGCTCGCCCCGCTTATCCGTGAACTGTATAGCCAACTGCGTTTCTAGGGCCTCTAAAGCCCTGTATTTCTCGTACAAGTCTTCTGACAATACATATTGCGTATTCAGCTGTTCAATTTTGGGAACCAAGGTCTTCAAGGACTCATGATCAGGATCAGTTTGAGTCTCGCCGTCTAGACTCAAGCCGCTGGCCTTAACTAGGCAGGGATGAGTGTGGATTTGTGCCTGATTTAATTTTGCTAGTTGTTGCTGCTGGACTCCACTTAGCTGACTTAATTCTTTAACCGTGCTTCCCGTCTGGTCAAGAAATCGAGCAACATCGTCAATATATCGGAACTTAGGTAGCTCCAAGGCACAAATACGAGCAGCTGCCTTGACTTGAGTTCTTGGTTTATTTTTTGACGTTTTAACGTTACCTGTTTTATCTTTAGTCGTGCTTGCTTTCAATCTCTGGGCTGCATTGGTAGCCATGATCATCCTTAAGCTAATGTGCTGGGCTGTGCTTGTCTGATGTTAAATTACGTGCGACGGGGGCCTGTCACGTTATCTCTGGTCATTGACGTAGTTCGGTCCTTGGTCGCAACTCTTCCTCTGTGGGGCAAGATACGAAATAATTCTTGAGGCTGAATTACACGGACTTGAACCTCCCAACCCAAAACATTCTGCAATCTGGAACGCCAAGGATTGACGTTTTGGACCACTAGAACTTTACCTAGCTGTGATTCAACGATCACGTCCATGCTCGATATATTGGGTAGGTTAGGACTCAGTATAATTTGGAACGGTTCCATCTGTTCCAGCAGTGCAGTATTAGAGCTAGTCGGACGTTTTGGGAACTCGAAATACACGCTCTCTGTCGTCAAGTTGAATTGAAGTTCTAGATGGGTGAACCGTCCGTTAAACGTAGCAGTAACTAGATGTGGCTTTCCATCGCAATAAGACAGTAAGGTCGTGATGCCAGTCAGCGGATTTCCGTCAATAGAGAATTTAGCGGGGACCGGAATTGCTGAGTCCCAGACTCGGAACACGTCAACCCCAATAGCCCCTCTGGGCAGCGTAACTAAGACATTGAAACCGGTCTCTGTTGAGGCCGTCCACGGTTTATCCTCCAGATTAATTTCACCAGTTAATGGGAGCTGGACATCAGGCACAGTAAACACCTGACGATGCGCGTGGTAGGGTGCAAATCCGCCAATGAAGCCGGATCCAAAACAGATGGGGCACGCTACATCGGAAAAGCCCATAGTTGAGGCATCAAAGTCGCCTACCATGTCGTCAAGCGATAAGGGAGAAACTGGACCGTTGTCCCCAAATGAATCTTCGTCTGTGATATCAGCTAGGGGGAAATCCTCGCCCAGGGTCACAACATCGAACACACCCTGATTTTTGTTCTGCGGAGCATTAGGACTGGATTCTCCGTTATAACCTGTTACCCTTTGCTGATTGAAGTTATAGGGCGTCACATTGAACGATAACGGAGTTTGGCCCGTGATCAGACTATTGATTGTGCCGGTGCTGGCCTTACCCTGTTCATCTAGGATTCCACCTAATTGTTTAGCACTAGCTTGGCAATTGCATTTACGACCGGACGTCAATCTGTTGAAGTGCACACAAGTTATGCCCTGCGGACGAAAAGCATCGTAGTATCTGCGCTGTTGCATAGGTATGATGTGTTCAACCATACGTTCAGCAACATCAGCAGCCCTAGCGTTGGCCGGAAGTAGCCTGTTGTTATTTGATTCACGAATTGGCAATTTATCACCTCACTCAAACTTTAGTTGGTGTGGGATTTGGCTCTCACTCCCAGTTACTATTAAATTTGAGGGTTTAATAATAAAGGCGCAAACCCGATGAAGAATTTGCGCCTTTTATGCTAAAACTTTAATTGAAAACTGAGCTTAGTATGATGCACGACTGGCAATTGTTTTACCTTGCGCATTCAATACGTAGGCATTTCCTTGCAGCCAGTATTCCTTACCTGTGTCATCACCATACTTTTTGATAACAGCAAAGACAGGGCTTGAATTATTATCGTCACCTATACGCGGACGTCTCTCGAAAGAAAGCTCCTCATCGTCATTAATTTGAATCAACATAAAATCGTGTGCGGCATCTGAGTCAGCCATAGCCGCACCTGTCATAAGTTTCAATGTAAGCATTATTGTCTATTCCTAGTAATTAGGCATCTCTGCCAAGGTTAAAGACTGGTCCCTAGCTCAGAATCGACCTAAGGGTCCAGGTTTTTGTGTCAACCTAGACACAAAATGGTTACTGCAAATTCTGAACTTTCGGAACAGCCATATCCAGTATTTGGACTGCTAGGTCAGTCAGTTCTTTATTCGACTTGCATAGATGGTGCTCGCTATGGAACACACCATTTATTTTCCGGTCAACATACAGCTCTTGGTTGACCGTTACCTTGAAAATGAAGGATCGTTTGGGATTAACAATAGTTAGGCTACGTCCAGCGTAAATACGTTCCCAACCTTTAGGTAGCTCGTAGACCCCAACACTTTCTTTGATAGCTAGCCATGCGTCATTGGTTGTGAACACACGATTCTTGTGGAACACATGATCGGTATTGCCCTGGGGATTTGGATTGGAATTCATGTTTTTCATTTAGTACATCAAAAGGCTAGTTCTAATACCACGTTTGTTGAGCAACGCCAAACCTTTGTTGTCTCTATAGTAATCGGCAAAGACAACCTCGGCAATACCTGTTCTTTGAATTAGTTTCGCGCACTCAATACAGGGTGCGTGCGTACAATAAAGCGTGGCACCAACAGCGCTTACCGTAGATGCTGCTAACTTTGCACAAGCATTCATTTCAGCGTGACTGACCTCATCGTTGGTCTTCAAACCGAAATGCATTACATAGCTGTTACCTACATCGGATCCTGACAGTACCGAATGTTCACATGTATTGTCGTAACCCTGGGGCATGCCGTTCCAACCATAGGACACCACAGAGTCATCCTTCACAATTACGCAGCCTACTTGAAGTCGTTGAGCATGACTTCGTTCGGCTGCACGTTTAGCAAAGTCCATGTACATTTTGTCATCGTCTAGAGGCTGAGTCATTATTGTATTTAGTTGTTGTATGAACCCTATTTACTAGCGGATCGAAAGTTCGGAGTTAACCAATCTGGATGCTGCATTGACTTTGACACCCGTGCTTAAATTCTGTGCTCTACGTTTCAAGGCTTGCTCCAACACGAATTGCACATGTGGATCATCCAGTACCGCTTTAAGTCCTGGATGCATTGGCTGAGGCCATTGATTGAAAGCTGTCCAAATAGCAGCCGTCGATTCTGACCTGAATTCTGATTCTGGGTTGACTACGAACTGCTTGGGGACAGTAACAAAATAAGTGTGGTACTCAAAGCCTTTTCCATTTCTGGATACCTTGAGCGGCATTACAGACCACTCACCGTTATAGCCGGTCTCTTCTCTGAGTTCCCGGCGTAGGGCATTGACCAAGTCTTCTGCGCCGTCAACGGAGCCACCCCACGTTCCGTAGCAATTCGGTGTATCAGAATGAGGACCACGTAGCTGGAAACTAAAGTTACCGGTGTCTAGGGCCAGTACTAAGGCTCCGACTGCTTGGTGATATCCTCTGATGCCGGGTCCCCAATTCTCTTTATCCTTAGACGCCTCTATAGCAATAAGTCGTGACGCTGCTTTTATCATTTTATAGTCCACTGTCAGTTCGAAAATTAGAAAAGGCCCACACATCTGAGTCGTCGTGCTCGTCGTCATACAGTTCACGATTTGCATGGGCTAGGGGCGTCCAATCGCTGTAGACCGCAGCAATAGGCCCAAGGAAGGGCGAAGCGATGTTTAACACGAATTCAAATGGTAGGTCCTCTGGTTCGCAATAACCTTGATTAGGATTGTCCAGCATCCAAACAATAGCACCTAACATTGAACCCACTACCTGCAATGTTGTTGCGTTTTGCCCTTCTACCAGTTCCCGTGATTCTTCGATAGAAAGTTGCGATCCGTACCACAGGGCATTCCGTTCATGACCTAGAAGCAAGACCCCTAGTTCATCGATTCCGCTCTGAATACTATTTTTAGCAATTCGGGTCTTTCTGTGCATCCACAATTCTTGTCCCTTCATTTCATGGACAGACGCAATTGCAGCATCACACGGTTGATACGCATAGTAACAGGTCGGTCGATAATTCTCTGTACTAAAGTATTCGCTGATAGTGATGGCTTCCGAGTGCTGAATCAAATAGCCGTTGAATGTACCGCCCAAAGGTACCCACGACTTAACCGTGGTCTCCACACCCGGTTGCTCTAGATAGAGCACAGAGCCACCAGCGAGTTCTTTACCGTCAGCAGGAATCTCTTTTTCGTGCGTGCCCCACCCCATTTCTGCTGGTGCTCGACCCTCAGCCCAGAACCCTTCACAGCTCCAGGTGTTGACGAATTCATTAACACGCTTGGGTTCTTTCAGAATTTGTGTATCGCGCTCAGCCGTTTGAATTATTTTCACATTCAGGGCTTCAGCTAGCATTCCCCATTGCTCTTGGGACTCAGGGGTCCCTGTTTTCAGACCTGTATCTTTTGCGAGTTTGAGCAACGCCGCTTTAACAAAATGCGAAACTAGACCTGGATTAGCTCCATGCGTCACCACACAGGTAGAGGCCCCAGGATAGGCCGAGGCCATTCTTCGCATTTCTTGATGCGTTGTGTAGAGCGTGCGTTCACCCAGTTCCGGAATGATTTCGTCGGGTTCAGTAGCCCAACGTTCGATAGACGTGTCAATGTAGAGCACATTATTTTGTAGGCACCACTCAACGATTTCTAGTCCGTCTATGTTCAAGCTTACGTTAATCAGTAAGTCACCGGGACTCAATAATTCATTTAGTGTTGGCACCAAATTAGATTTGACGATTTCACGATGAACGTAAGTTACACCCAAATCTTCGTATTTAGCAAATTCAGGGCGTACCTCTTTATCCAGAACGACTACCGCGCTAGGACTTACATCGAGGTGACGTAGAATTACGGGGAGAATCGATTGACCAACACCACCGAAGCCTAGGACCAGGATATGTCCTCTGTGAGTTGCTAGTTTTTCGTGTTGATCCTCCAGCAGTCGTTGTGCAGCGTGTATTTGAACCTTCATATCAATCCTTTTAAGCACTTTCACTTTCAGCTCACGCAACGCTGATAATTTTTGTTTTATTTCCTATGTCCTCTAATTCTACTTCGTGCTCACCTTTACTGAAATGATTGACCTCGGCGGACCTAGCCTTTGCCCAGTCGTTTGCATAAAGCTTGGCCTCAACGTCTTTTAACGGCGCGTCAACGATCACGAAGTCCTCGTTGTCCGGACGTTCATACGCATACTGCAGTGTATTTACCCAACCCTCGAAAGCATCTGCTTCCATCTTGGAGACCGCGACTAGGCGTAAGGCTGCTTCAACTTTAGTGCTACCTGTCATTTTGTGATAAATATAATTAGTCAAAGCATAGGGCTCTTTCTTGCCGCTGCTTTTCTTGGCCTTATCCTCAGCGTCCTTCCATTTATGTTCAAGACTTTTCTTGCTACCTTTGCCTTGTTTTACGTCATGTTTAATTATGTTATTGGGCATTGTTGAGACTCCAATCAACTTAGTAAAATCGCTGATTAATCTTTATACGCACAATATAGAAAACGAACGTTGCGATTTTTCGGCGTACCATCTTTATTTTCTAGACGCTCAGCTAACAAGGTGTAATCTGAATTATCGATATCAAAAGGAACATCAATGTAGATGCAACCCATGTAGTCAACATAACCACTATTCTCCGCAGGTCCGCACTCGATCCAGCTCAGGTTCCTGAGTTCTAACCAGGAAATTAGGTCAAGCCTAGGCTTATACTTGTTGTATTTAGCTTCCAAAATACAGGGGAGCGCGCAACCAAACTAGTTATTCTAAAATTGCGAACCCGAGATAAAAAAGAAAAAGGGTGGAATTTTTAGTTCCACCCTCCTTTACCACACAATAATTAAGAGTTATTCATTTATCAACGTTTTCGACCAAACCTTAAGTTCCTCTTCTTCGTCATAGTCTTCATCCGCAGCTTCGTCATCTTCATCTTCGTCAGTATCTAGTCCTTCGGCATGAAGAATGTCGGTCATCGGGTTACACAGCAATTCTTCACCGATAACAGAGAAATCATTAACCAACTGTGACACACCTTCGTATTCAGTAATCAGTTCTTGGGTACCGAACAAGGTGGCATAAATATGCTGTTCGGGTGGCATGAAATTCGGACCTTTCTCGACTTTGCCTGTTGCCTCGTTCTTGATAGGCAACCCGTTCTCGTCGAGCTTGGTAAAGTTCGAACCCATAATACAGGCCAGCATAGACTCCAAAGGAATACCATACTTCAGACTTTCGCTGCGGATGTAGACTACCATGTCACCGAGCCAATCGCCCAAGGCTACAAGTATCTGGCGCTCGACTTCTGTGGTGCCATCGTCATTGAATTGGAAGCCTGTGCTCTTGTCATGCAGGTAGGCTTTCATGAATGTCTCTGCCGTGGCCTTAGCACGTTTCGCCGACACGCCGTTGCTGGTCGCCAAATTAGTTACGTCTTGCTCGGTGATGTCCACATTTTCATGTGATGCACGACGGGCCTGCATCAGGGCTAGAATTTCATGACCCTCGCTGATCTCATCGCTAAGTACACCAAGAAACTTTTGAAGTCTGGCTTCCGGGGGCTCGTTCAGGTATTCGTCCTTGATCGTCGGGCTTTCGTTGATTGGCAGCGTGTACATTGTGTTCATGCGGACAATGCACCAGGGGAAATACTGGCCGAAAGACAGACCGGTGGCCTGGAATTCATTGGCCGACGAGCCAACGACGTGGTGATAGGTTTTCAGATCCATGCTATTAATGTTTGTCATCTTTGTTTCTCTTGTTGGGAAGGGTGATTGGTACTCTAACTTTCTTGCTGCTGGTTATAAGACTAAGATTGAATATTCGCAGTTACGTAGTCGATAACCTCTTGAACATTACTGAACTTTTCTGCCTCCTCGTTATTGACCTCTAGTTCGAATTCATCCTCAATAGCTATCAAAAGTTCGAGCTCGTCTAGGCTGTCGATACCCAAGTCATTGACGAAGTTTGAGGTTGGAAGAACTTCATAGATAGCTAGTCCTAGCTGTTCAGCTACGATGTTGATGACCCGATCCTGAATACTAGTTTCCATTTGTTTATCCTTTAGTTGACTTTATTTACTAGGTGTCCTATGCATCAATCAGTTTCGCACTTAGGCTGTCGATACCCAGGTTGCTGCAGTCTTCATATCGGCTAGGTCCTGGCCGGTGAAACCTCCTATCTGGATTGGAATCGTCCCTGTAAGTCCACTGAATGTTATGGTCTGTAGTTGTTGAATTTTCAAATGCTTAACTTCGGCTACAGATTTCCCGTCTTTCAAAAATACAAGGTTAACAACCGGCTCGTCATTAACTTCAGACTGACGATACTGGACGCTCAAGCTATCGAACGATATTTGCATTTTGGATTTCAACTCAGATTCGGCTGAAAGTTGAGCTAGTCCTGCTCCGGTTATAGTCGGGGATATCATAGTATTTGTCCATGTCTGGCAAAGAAATGCTCTACGCGGTTGAGCCAGACTTGACGATCTGACAAATGATTTGGTTGGTCGTTGTCGGCAATCTTAATCGCGGTTCGTTCCCCCGCAATCCCGCGAATACCAAACAAAATAGTAGTCTCTACTAGACTTATTTTGAAAACGCAGGCTAGTGCTTCAAAACCGGATAAATACTCACCATTAACTATGCAATAAGGTTTCCCCCGAACATGTCGTTTAAGTCCACGATCATTAAACAAGGGATTAACTGCAAGTGTACCAGCGGCACAGGCCAAGGTGCGACACGGGTCAACCATGTGGGGCTGACACCATTTCTCTAGGTCGATATCCTCGTCAGATGTAGTCTTGATTAGGGCATAAGCATCTCGAAACAAATCCCAGTCAATGTCCTCAGTATCGCGATAATCTTTCATGTCAAATATCCTTTAAACAATATTTAGATTCAAATCTCTGATACGTAAGTTTACCAGTTGCTTGTTCACCTCGGATACTAAATCTTTGACCCTTGATTCCGGAGTAAACAATTTTTCGTCAATCGGGACTTGAAGTTCGCGCTCTACGGTAAGAGCTAGGTCCAGAATATGGAGAGCATCCAAACCCAAACTCTTGAATGTAGAATCCAGTGTGGCTGCGGAAACACCGAATGCTATGCCAGCCACGGTGTCAAACACGTAGGCTGCAAGTTCTTGATTGGTCATGACCATTCCTTAGTCATTATTACGCTGGGGTTTCTTCCCCACCCGTTATAACAGTCTTCAATAATTGCTGTTTTTACGTCGATCCACGCTTTCGACCAGTCCCAAGCAATACCATAAGCTTTAACTGTGTCTCCGGTGTAGAAGCCGGAAGTCACCACACCAGTTATGTCCAAAGAGTAGTCATAATTCTCGGGACACAAATTAGAAAAACGCAGGACCTCGATTTCTGAATAGTTGGTCTCTGACGGATTAGAGTACACATAAACTAAAGAAAACGAGTTGACTCCATTTTCAGTAGTCTTTATGAGATGAACATCGGTGTACTGAATTGATAACATGATCAGTCTTTGTCCTTACCTTCAATCAGTTTGAAATTCAGATCCGGATCGTCAACTAAATTCTTGATTGCTGCAGATACCCGTCCAGCTTTCTCAAAAGGAATGGTAATACCGTTACGACCTATTTTCCAGTCATCCGGTTCTTTCTTAGTCTTGTAGATTTGGCGGATTGAAATACGCTTGGATCCATCTTCGAATTTGATGGCCTCGATTCTGAGTCCCGAACTCGGCGTTATTGCAAGTATTTTTGCCATGGTTGTTTTCTCTATTTCTAATTTTGAACTAAACCCGATAGAACTCAGCTAAAGGTTTACCTACGAGTTAGGAGGTCTTTGCTCCTTAACTTTTAAGGCTCCCGGTCCCGCGTACTCGGCGCGGCCGGGTAGAGACTCCCAAGAGTTACCGTTCCTGATGGGCTCATACTCGCTCCAGTACCAGCTATCCTGGTCGTACTGGAATAGCCATTCAGCCCAATTCGGGGCATTAGTCCAACTTGGTTTGTCCATAAAATTCTCCGTAACGTTGAGGCTATGCTCAGACCAGGATATGGTTGTTATATCTATGTCGCAAGTAGGCTTCGCGACCGAAGGTCTCCATAGGTGCCCGCTGTTTTACTAAAGATTCATCAATCAGCACATAACAGGAGTCAATGACAGCCGTGCTTGGAATGGAAAATCCGTTAGAAGCCTTCAACCCGATGTTCCATACTAAGGCTTGATCGCCATAAGTGTCAAATCCTAATTTGGTGTGAGCATAAATAGGCTGGGCCTCGGGTGCGGATGAGGGAAACCTAAAATCTTGTTGGTGCTTAGGCACCTTCAACACACGTTCTGTTTCTACTACCTTGATGTAGTTAAGGTGCTTGATTACCGGATACGGCAGACTATAGTGATGGACAATAGCCGGAACTCCGGATCCATCTAGTATCATCACGTGCTGTTCGTTACTCAATAGTTGCACGACTTCGGAAGTGTGTGAAATCATAGCTGTCTAGTTATTGATGAACTTCATTGCTCGCATACGGGCATGCATAGCTTGGCGGAAAACATTTGGGCTTACATCATCCCCGTAAGTTGGCCATTGACAACCGAGAAAGAAATGAGCAAAAGCATCTAGTAAGCAATCTACAGTCTCTGTATCTTCTCCGTAATAAGCTAGTTTGATTCGTGCATGAGGATATAAGCTTATAATACCTCGCATCTGGACTTCCGTCAGATTAAGTCCTACATTTTCCTGGAAAGTCTCGGATGCAAAAACAATATCAGCAGTACTTAATTCTACATTACGATTGTCGAATAAGAAACTATTGATATTCCGGGTTATGTTGAGGAGAACACTAATCTCTTCCTCAGCCTCGTATAAAACTTGGTCAACCGGAATATCAAACATGATCTTGTTCCTTATTTACGTTGTGTATTAACTAAGCAGACAGCTAAAACTAATGATGACTAGTTTGATTTCAAGCCTCAATCAACAGCTTCAGTAAGGTATCGCGCTCCCAGAGCCAATGAGATTCAGCTGAATTGGCTGACAGTGCTAACTCTGCTGATGACCATACTGCTGACCAGTAGGCTGAAAGTGCTGATGACCATACTGCTGAACCTGTTACTGACCAGTAGGCTGCTGACAGTGCTGAATCTGCTGCTGACCGGACGATATCGAAAGAACCTGCTGCCCGTGCTGAATGTGCTGCTTCTTTACGCTGGTCCTCCGTAGCTGTTCCCTCAATCTTTGCCCTGCAATAGTTGATAATCAACTGGAGGGCATCTAGACACTGGACAGCGTAGTCCTCTTTGTTATCTTTTAAGGCCTCCAGCTGCCGTTCGTGACGGGCAACTGCTAATTTCCATTGGACAGGCTCCAAATCCTTCCCTATGGGGATTGCCTCCAATAAGTCAGTACCAAATTGAGGAGCCTCTATAGCTGGCAAGCCTTCAAAAATAGAGTCAGCCAAATGTGCTAGCCATTGAGGCCTGATTTGTTTGG
>Ga0302304_10000017_pt1 | contig 215071 bp, 170 predicted proteins | sample III_Palsa_E2_2_FD_198769 | JGI IMG/M metagenome (GOLD analysis project Ga0302304, IMG submission 198769) | Peat permafrost microbial communities from Stordalen Mire near Abisko, Sweden - III_Palsa_E2_2 | ecosystem: Environmental > Terrestrial > Soil > Palsa > Peat permafrost | place: Sweden...
TAATAACTAACTTTGAAACGCTGAAACAGCATTTGCTGTACTCGTCCGCCAGCCAAATACATGCTCCGTTTGCCACGGAATGACATGGTCACCCTCCGCAGAATACCTACATACGCGTCCTTAAGGCGTTGTTTTTGTATCCAGCGGTTAGGTGAACTATTGAAAATGCGTTCAAAATCACGCTTGAAAGAAGCAAGGCTTCTACCTGACAGGTAAGCAAACTGACTAATATTAGCATTGAATTTATAATTCCTGTTCATAAATGTTTCCAGATCAATCTTGCCTGGATCGCTAAAATCGAAAAGCAAATTTTTTAATTCGGGATTGGTTTGTAAAAGTATCATTATAGCTTCGTTAACCTTAAGCTCAGTAAGCATATCATTTGAACATCCTGCCCCATCAATATAAGGGGATAACGAATCAAAATATTTATTAAGCAGTTCATTCGGACGCAGCAGTAATAAATTTTCACCTTTATAACTACTATCCATATACAGTTTATGATTGATACTAAACTGTTGCAAAGTTTCCTTATCCATCTGGACGGTAAGCGATTTAAATTCACCATCTGGTAGGCTAAGCTTAATGAATTTTGAGAGTTGATTTTTTCTGAAAAACCGAATATCTCCGGCGTTAAACTCATAAGTTTTATCACCAAGGTAAACTATTTGACTACCAGTAAGTATAATACTCAATACATGATCCCTTATAAGACGTTCACCTTCTTTATTTATATTCGAAAAGCAGGAATATAAAATACGCGACTGTTCATTATTATTTTCCAAAGCAATATGATTAGAATTTAACGGTTATACGGCAGTAAGCACGATTCTCTGTTTAAGCACTTATTTTATATCAAATGACTGGCCATCGTGGAATTTAAAACCTTCAGTGGCCTCCTTATGATCGGTTGACAGTGTGACAGATAGCCATTTGTCGTACTCTTCCTGCCTGTCAGCAAAGTATTGCTTTAGCATACCGGCGCTCTCACTGCCCAAAATTAAATGAACTGGTGGGTTGGGCTCATCAGCTAAGTCAATCATTACTTTAGCCGCCTTTTCCGGGTCGCCCAGAGGCGTATAATGATTTTTAATATAGTCGACCATGGAATCAACTGTTTTATCATAACCTCCCACATGTTCTGCATAGGTCATGGATGCACCTCCCCAGTCGGTACGAAAACCTCCCGGCTCAATACTGGTAATATAAATACCGAGCGGAGCAACTTCTTTTGCCACGGCTTCGCTGAAGCCAGATAAACCAAATTTTGCTGCCATATATATGCTAAGTCCGGGATTACCAATTCGACCTCCTATGGAGCTGATTTGCAGTATTCGGCCTGAACGTTGTTTACGCATGTACGGAAGTATCGCCCTGGTGATTGCTATAGGAGCGTAAAGATTCGTTTCCAGTTGGCTTTGCACCTGTTCTTCTGTAAATGCTTCAGTTGCACCTGTTACACCAAACCCTGCATTGTTCACCAATACATCAATCCTTCCGAAATGCTCAATGGTTCCCGAAATCGCTTTAATGATTTCTGCATTATCGGTTACATCCAACTTTAACGGCAGGATATGATCCTTATATTTTTCAACAAGATCATTTAATTCTTCAGGCTTTCTTGCTGTTGCTGCAACCTGCTCTCCCCTTGCTAATGCAGCTTCAGTGACGCTTCGTCCTAATCCTCTGGAACTTCCTGTAATAAACCAAACTTTTTTCATTTTTCTTTTATTTAGTTATACAAAGTTAAGTGTGCCGGGCATTGCCCGCTTTATTAAAAAGCTCAATTTGCTTTGTTAAAAAGCTCACAAATCCTTTTAAAACAATCCAAACTCATTATTTTGCCTTAACTCTGTATTTGAGATTTTCATCTTATTTATCATTTGCAAAATTTATCCACTATAGTAACTTGATAAAATTATTCCATTTTAAAAACGATAATATCTTAGATTAAAAAAGCGGAGTGAAAATGTAGGATTTTAATAAAAGCATAACGTATAAGATTAACGATAGGTGCTATATACCTATCGTTATAACTATTGTTTATTTAATTTCTATGAGCATTTGCTTTATAGCTGCCTCCAGTTGTTGATCATGACCATTTAAAATCTGTTCATAATCGTTTTGAATTTTTATATCTGGCTCCAGTTGGTGATTTTCCATTATGCTTGTCTCCCCGGCCCAGGATAGGCTGATCATTGGAAGCCCTATTTCAAGTGTTTCATCTATTTGCCGTTCCCAAAAAACGCCTGTTCCCGTTCCTGCTACAGGCATGCCGATTAACTTTCCTATCTTCAAACGCTTATATTCATATGGGAAATTAAATGCGTCTGAATAATTACCTTCGCTTACAAGTAAGCAAGTAGGTTTAGCAGATCCGTCTTCAGGGGAAGTGGGTTTGAGGATGTGACCCTGTGGTCTTCCGTGTAGGGTTACTTTTTCAGTAAATAAATCGATCAACTGCTCATGCAGGTTGCCACCAGCATTAAATCTCGTATCTATAATCAATGCTTTTTTTGTTGAATTCCTGCCTTCAACCTGATCTATAGTTAAACGGTAATTAGCCTCATCCATTCCTGCAATATGAACGTATCCAATTTTACCACCTGATAGGCTATCAGTTAAATGCTCCATTAAGTTTGTCCATCGCTTATACAAAAGAGAGTTTTCTTCATTTTTGTTTATCGGCCTTATACTTTCTTCAAAAGTGGCCTTTGTTTTGGGATCATGAAAATTAATTAACGTTTGTATTCTTTGCTGGTGATTTAGCAATTTTGCGGGATCGATTTCTGTCGTAAGCGAGGTTCCGTTGATTTCATCAATGATAAATCCTTTCTTCATTTTGGAATCAGCCAAATCAAATGGTCCTCCTGGTAGAACCTCCATTACTTTTAAGCCAGAACCTTCATATTTTTGATCAAATAGCAGGCCCAAAGTAGCGGTTTGATCACCGTTATCGAAACTTGGGTAATAACTGCCACCGGTATGTGAGGAGTTTAATTCACCTAATAATTCACTGATCAGGACGTTAAAATCATAATTATTATTGATGTAGGGAAGAAATTTCCTGTAAAAATTACCATAATAAGTCCAATCCACGCCTTGAAGGTTAGGATCAAAAAACCTTTTAGGTATTTCTTTAACAATATGTTCATATATATACGCCCGTTCCGCTTCACTATGAAGTTCCATAGTTGAATTGATATTGATTGCCGTCTTGTTGCCGGTTTCAGTGTCAATCTGAGAAAGATATCCATCTGTTTCCAAATACAATGTTTTTCCATCAGGGCTTATTTCAAGGGATCCGCTGCCTGCGTCGAGTTGGGTTAACTTTTTATTATCGTGGGTTCGGGGAGTGGTCATCCATAAATCGACGCGGTTATCATATCTGGCCAGATAATATAATTTCTCTCCGTCGGGTGACATTTTAAAATCGCCGATTTGCGCGGAGCTTAAACTTAGTCTCAGTGTTCTATCATCCAAATGATCAAAATCTAAAACTATTTGCTGTTTTTCATGGCTCAAACTATCATTTTTCGAAATCTTTTTAGAAACGTTAGCTAACGAGTCAATTTGTTTCATTTCGTCAAATAGCTTAAGGTCATTTTTACTAAGCAGGAAACGATCAAACTTGGCTTTATTCAAAAAGACGCCATATATATCGGTTTGCTTTGGACCTGTAGGAGAGCTTTTTAAACCAAGTTTGCCGGATTTAAAATAGATCATCTGCCCTCCCATTGTCCATTGTGGATTACTTATATTAAATCCACTGTGAGTAAGTTGCACCGGTTTACTGCCATCAGCATTTAAAAGGACGACATTGTCACTGCTTTCAAGTCCCAGGGATGAGGCGATGAGAAGATGCTTACTGTCAGGAGACCAGCAAAAATCCTGATCGCCGTCCAAAAAGGAAAATATATTACCTTCGGGTAATACAGTAACTGTCGAGCCATTATCAAGATTACGAACTTTTAAAATATTTCTTTCTTCCAGGTAGGCTATCTTTTTTCCGTCGGGCGAATATTTGCCCTCGAATTCATCCTTTGCCGATTCAATAACAGGAGTTTGTGAAATAATTGTTGCAGAAAAAAAATAAGGTTCGTTTTTCTTTACAATTGATGCCTTATAAATATCCCAGGATTGCTCATGTTCAACTGAATAGAGCAAATCTCTCCCGTCCGGGCTAAATTGAAGCATCCCTTCCTGATAAGGAGTATTAGTAATTCTTTTCGTACCCGCGCCATTGGTAGAAGACACATATATTTCCCCGCGGATTACATAAGCTATTTCTTTTCCATTAGGCGAAACCGCTATTTGGCCGGCACCATCCTTTACGGTAATATTTTTAACTTCATTATTATTAAAGTCAGCTGACAGTTCAATGTTAATTTTTCTAAGTGATTGCCCCTCCTGTAAAGTATACAATTCTCCACCCTGCGTAAAGGCAATCGTCCCCGTCTCTGATCTGGATAGATTCCGAACCGGATTCTTCTCAAAGAATGTTAGTTGTGTTAGCGCAGATGGGTTGACAATGTTTGATTTATATAAGTTTTGGTCTCCGTTTCGCTCGCTGAGGTAATAAAAATCATTTCCATTGCCCCAAACAGGTTCCCGGTCTTCTCCAGCATAATCGGATAACTTCTTATAAGCTTTGGTTTGAAGATCAAATAGCCATATGTCACGGGTAACTGCAGATTGATGGTGTTTGCGATAAGGATCTTCATAACCTTTTCGGTCCTGAAATAAAAACATTGTCCCTTCCTTGTTAAAATGGACATATTCCGTTCCGGCTGAATTGATCATAATATTACTACCTCCATTTATTGAAACACGAAATAGTTTGGTAAATAAAGAGGGACTGGGAAAACGAACGGACGTGTATATATCACCTGCTTCTGTTCCATAATATACCTGGCTGTTATCAGGCGAAAAGTCATAAGGAATGTCTTTTGCTGAATTGAAGGTAAGCCGCCGCGCTTCCCCACCGGAGGCAGGCATGATAAATACGTCGAAATTTCCAAAACGGTCAGAAGCGAAAGCGATTTCTTTTCCGTCATGGCTCCAGACAGGATAGCCATTGTAGGCCCCATTTATAGTTAAAGGCGTAGCGTTTCCCCCAACTGATGAAACTTTATAAAGATTTCCTTTGAATTCAAATGCTATCCATTGGCCATCGGGAGATAAAGCAGGTTGCTGGATCCATAGCAAAGGGGTTGACTGGGCATAAAGGTTTTGTCCCCATAATATTGCGAAAAGAAAAAGAAGTTTTCTCATTTTAGTTATTTAATTTTTTGAATATGCTTGTATTTATTTTTTCTGATGACATACATCCTGGCTAGTCTTTGACAATATCACTGTTCAATTTTTATCATATAATCTTATAAGTAAACGGCACAGATTAGTATCAACAATAATAATATCAAACGATGGCTGTGACACAGCCATTTAATACATACAGTCTTATGTTTATAAAAACTTCAACAATCAAATCGGGTGATTATAATGTCACCTTCTTTTCACCTGCATCTATCCCCTTTATAAACTTAATTAAGCCGTTCATATAAGTTTGCTGATCATCATACATGGCTAAGTGGCTGCCATTAGGACAATACAGAAAGCTTCCATTGGGGAACTGAGTAGCCATCCACTTCATATGAGCAGGATCCATCGTATCATATTTTGCGCCGATAGTTAAGGTGGGAACTGAAATGCCAGGCAGGTCGGCTTTACGGTTCCAGTGAGCTAATTTACCTGCAATACCAAACTCGCTCGGCCCCTGCATCGTAACATATAGTGACTCATTTAATTTAGCAAAAGACCGGAGAAAGGGTTCGGGCCATCGGGTAAACGGAAAACGACATATATGCTTTTCATAATAATTGGGTATCAGCAACTTCAGATATTCGGGGTTTTGATAATCGCCTTTAGCTTCAAGTTCTCTAATTCGTGCCAAAACTTTTGGGTCAAACTGTTTAGCGAGCACCTCATTGGCATATTTACCATAGTCCGGACAGCTTGACATCATATTCGAAATGATAAGCCCTTTTATATGCTGTTGGTACTTTATTGCATATTCCATTGCCAGTATGCCTCCCCAAGATTGCCCAAGCAGGTAAAAATTATTTTTATCTAACTTAAGAGCCTGCCTCACCTGCTCTAACTCATCTACATAGCGCGGCAGGCTCCACATGGCAGTGTCCTTTGGATTGTCAGAGTTACCGGTGCCTAACTGATCATAATAGATAAATTCAATGCCTTCAGCCGGTAAAAAGCTTTCCATACATTCAAAATATTCATGCGAAGCTCCAGGGCCACCATTAAGCAGCAGCACTTTGATTTTAGGATTGTTTCCAATCTTTTTTGTCCAAATATTAAATTTCCCTTTTGGCGTATTAATAGAAACAACCTGGACCCCACCATTTTGTACTTTCGTTGTGCTATCCTTTAAAAAGGCTTTAAGATCGATTCGCGCTGTTGACTGGCCCAACGGATTTTTACAAGCACTGAACCAGGTAACTGCGAGCAGTGCGATAATTTTAATTTTATTCACTATAAATATATTTGCGTGTATACCTAATCATAGCAACATACAAAGGCGATAGTTGCCTTAAAATGCGATACTTGATTTTAAATTGTCTCTTTGATTGTAATAATACCATGAACTTTAACTGATTGTTCAATGCAGATTTATATATTTACCCTCATCTTTATCTGACTGCACAAACATACCCCGAACTTATGTAATTGAAAGTTAAGCTAAGTTAAATAGAGTTAAATCGTATGGTCTATAAATGAGCTCCATTTTTAAAACACTTGTTGTATGACTTTCCTTTTATAAATGCTGTAATTGAACATACATGTTTCATAACGATAGTCCTTTGCAACCAGGCTATCAATATACAACCTAAGGTCAGCATCGACATACTGTTTATATTCAGAAAACACAGGCACCAATATCATGTCGGGTTTGTTTTTCTTCATATCGTTATAAAATCTTTTTTTAGCGACCGCGGTTTGGGTGACATTAAAGTAGATGCTTGGTGATATTCTTTCGGAATATGCCTGTACCTGCGATCCATAACCAGCGACGAATATTTTTTGCGTAGCGTTAGTATTTGCTTTTATCCAAAATCCGAGCTGCCTGCCGGCACTTTCATCGGGTAATACATATGGCTCGTGGCCATATTTTTCGTTTTTTTGATCTTCGCCTGTAAATATTTTCTTAAAATTCACTAATGGTTCCAATAATTTTGGCAGGAAGCATACCCATGTTATCAACATGATTTGCCGCATTGACAAGTCATATGTTTTAATCAAGTGTGCAACAGCAAACGCGGCAATAAGCGATAAAGACGGTAACAGATCTTTCAGATCGACTCTCGCATAATTTCCGACGATATTAATCCCGATAAAAGCCAATATCGACCATAAGACCAGCCAGTCTACTTTTTTATTAATAAATAAGTAAATAAATATTAACGGGTAAAACAGTATAATTTCGGAATAGAAAAACATGTTATAAAACTGCTCCATGCGCCATAAAAAGGTATGATCAGTAGTGCTTCCTGCTCCAAAATTATCAGCCAACATATACATATAGGTATCATGAAGATTTATACCTGCATAAAATATTAATCCTATTAATAAAATTGCCCCCGAAATTAATCCAATGCAAAACGTAAGTGTATATTCTTTCTTTTTATATAGAGAAAGCCCCAATAAAATTAAAATGCCAAATCCGGCTGAAAGCCTAAAACTCAATCCAATCATTGCTAAAAGGCCACTAACGAAAAATCCCTTTTTACTTTTTGCACTTAAAAAAATGTAGAAGGCTATAATTGTAAACATCACATCGTAGGTTTCGGTATAAGAAGTGTATCTGCCGTCTGCACCGTGCCACATAATGGATAAACCATAAAATGACATAGCTAATATTGCTGCATTAAGATCAGCTATTTTTAAAGCTATTCTATATATATAGTATATCCCAACTGCTTCACAGGCGGTCCCCAATACTCTCGGAAACCAATAGTTTACGCCGAAAAATGTATCGGACAATCCAAAAAGCGCATAGAAAACGGGAGATTTATTATCCACCCCGCCAGTATAGGGAACAAGTCCGTTTCTAAACCAGTTTCGACCTATATAGTGCCACATTGCTTCGTCCTGTGATAAAGCGAAGCCGTTGGTAAGTAAAGTTATAAATAACTGGATAAGCACTAATATTATGATGATATACAGCGGCCTTATCATACATTTATTAAAAGACTTTTTTATAAGGTTAATTACATGTGACTTAATCATTGGCGATGGTGTTGTCATTGAATGTTGACTAACGATATCTAAGCATTAAAAATATACTTTAAGCGATACCTTAGTTTTATATTTAAGCGGATGAATATTATTAAGAATTGAAACAGCAAGTTTCACTACAGTTTTAATTATACAAGTTATTAAAGCGCTGCTTCCCTCTGAAATCTATTGCAACATATCAAATAATGTTGCCTTATTAAAGAATACATATTTACCATTACAAAGTGACTGTAAGAAATCGATTAATTTTTCCAGCCTTCTTTGAGTTAATTAGATAAATGCATCCTATAATTAGAGCGGACAATAAAACTAAAATCAAATAGCTGTAGCTAAGGTTTTTTTCATCTTTAGCAGGAATAATGGAGACAATATAATAGCTTAAAAACGATACGATAATATACATTATACCACCAGTTAAACCACCTGCAATTCCAGCATTTTGGGGGAATTTGCCCATGCTGTAAGTGAAGTAAGTAGTATATGTAAAACCTGCTGTCACATGAATTGCAAATGCGAAACCTAATAAAGTGTAAATATTTGCAATTAAGCTGAGGCTGCCTATCATTAGTGTAATCAGCATCAGCTGAATGCCAACATTGTTTATTAATTTTTTATAAAAAGGACGATTTATTGCCGCTTTAGCAATAAATCCGCCGGACATCCAGGCAAGGCCGAGAAATAAAGCGCAATAACCAGCAGTTACCGGCGATAAGTTTAAATGATGCTCAATAATAAATGGAGTCGTCATATTACATACCATAACCATTGAAAAGGACAGACCCAGTAATATCAAGCCAAGTGTGAAGCTGAATGTTGTGATCATGTTTTTATAAATTAATATAATGTTCCTTAAATTGAACTTTGTAAAATTCTTAATGGTCTCACCTCCAAAAATAAATTCCAATAAAGTAAAGACTGCCGCAAATGAAGCTAAAAAATAAAAATTTGATTGCCATCCAAATTTACTCTGCAAATATCCTCCTATAAATGGGGCGATAATAGGTCCTGTAGACCATATGATTGTGAATAGGCTTAAAATGTGTTTTAGCCGATCACCATAATAAACATCTACAAAATACGCTCTTTTGCCTACGATAATCACTGCTACGGTTATGCCATGAATTACCCGCATCAGATAAATAAGGTTAATATTTTGTGTTCGCGCAATGACAAGGCTGGCCATTGTAAATATCATTAAAGCTACAAGACTTAATCGGTACCTTCCGAAACTGTCTAATATGCTGCCGATAAAAAGCTGTGACAAACCATAACTGATCAGAAAAAATGTCAGGGTAAGTTCTATCTGTATACCGCTTACGTGCATTACGGCCCCCATTTTTGGTAAGGATGGAATATATATATCGGTTGCAAAACCAGATAGGGGTATTAAGGCAAAAGCGATGAGCGTTGCAACACGCTGTTTTCTGTCCTTTACATTTGGAATAATCATTTCCATGAAATTCAGTATTTATGCTCCTTGTTGATTTTATTTGAATAAAACCTTTATCCAATGATTAAGAATAAGAATAGAGATAATAATTAAACTCCATCTTAGATAAGATGGACGGGATTTCTAACCGTCCATCTTTGAGAAAATAATTTGTGCGTTTCTAAACACGCACCGGATAAATTAATTCTTGGACCCTTCTGCCAGAAATGCCGTAACTTCTTTAAGAAAAAGTGCAGGGTACTGGAAAATGGATCCGTGATTTGCATCCGGGTACAAAACTAGCCTTGCATCAGGGAAGGCCTGATACATATTGTAAGAATTGATAGTAGGCACCAATATGTCATTATTGCCGTTGACAATCAGCACCGGCTTATTTAATGTTTTAAGCCTTTCTAAAGCTTCAGCATCCGGCTGCGCCCAGGCAAGAATTGATTTGAGTTGTAACATAATTGATTCATTACTTGCTTCAGGGTCACGGTTAATTGTGCGCTTGTGTATTCTTGCCAGAGATTCTTTCCCTAATGCCCTACTACGGGCCGATGGTGAATAAAAAAGGAAGAGTTTAACATCTTCAGGAGACATTTTAGCAGATTCAGTTAATGGCTTAACAATATCTGACAAGCCTATACTACCCTGTGGCCCGGTCCCTGCTAATATTATTTTGTTGACCAATTGCGGTTGATCTAAGGCGACCTGCTGCGCAATAAATCCACCCATTGAAAATCCTAAAAGATTTACCTTGGCATAGCCAAGTGCATTAATGAAGTCAATGGCATCCAGGGCCATTTGCTGAATATTATCGGGCGTACTACCGCTTGTAGCCCCAACTCCCTTATTATCAAATAGGATTACCTGATAATTGTGAGCAAGTCCATTAACAACCAACGGATCCCAATAATCCATTGTTCCGGTAAAGTGCTGAAAAAGTACGAGCGGGATTCCGCTGTTTTTACCCAGCACGCGGTAAGCATAACGGGTTCCGTTTGCTTCTATAAATTTTGTTGGTGCAGTATGGTGATAATCAACTATTATTGAATTGGACTGTGCCAAAGCTGATGTTTGGGTGCTTATAACCGAAAGAAGGATTATAGCTAAAAAAAGATATTTCATGATTAAAAAAACTAGGAGTTAAGTAAAAAAGCATTCGTATCAGCTACAAATTCCTGTGGATATTGAAAAAGAAATCCATGTCCCGAATCCGGGTAAAGAATAAGTTTGCTGTTTTTGATATTTTGGAACATGATATAAGAATTAATGGTAGGTACCATGATATCATTGTTTCCGTTTGCGATCAGTACAGGTTGTTCAATCTGGTTTAACTTTGGGTAAAACTTAGCCGGTATTCCCCATTTTCCTATCGCATTAGCTTGTGCAGCCATTACCTGCATCGAACTCGCCGGTTCGATATTGGTATTACGCAGATGCCTGCGTTCCCAAAACGCGTTTCCGGCATTTTGACCTGCTTCACTCGGTGAAAAGAAGAGCAAAAGAAAGTCCTCAAGGGCAGGCTTTTCGTTAGTTGCCGCTACAGTTACTTCAGGTATATATTCTTGCATATCCTTGCCACCCTCTGGACCCGTTCCAGCCAAGACAAGTTTTCTGACCAGGTCAGGCCGGTCAATTGTGATTTGTTGAGCCACAAAGCCACCAAGAGAGAATCCCAAAAGGTCTACCTGTTGGAATCCAAGTGCCTCAATAAACAGGATGGCGTCATTCGCCATTTGTTTTACCGTATCCGGTGTTTCTCCGTTGGTTAAACCAATTCCAGTGTTAGAAAATAGGATAACTTCCCGGTCTGCTGCCAGCCCGTCGGTCACAGCAGGGTCCCAATTCTCCATGTTGGCCCTGAAATGCCCCAACAATATAATAGGCGTACCCTTAGCTTTTCCAAACCTGCGGTAAACAAAGCTTATACCTCCTGCTTCAATAAACTGGTTGATTGCAGTAATGTGTGTGTTTGACATGTTATGATTTTTATAGTTTTTGGGTGTGAGATTCCAAAGAAGCAGTTCAGAATTAAAGAGCTGCTCCTATACCGTACATTGATTAAATAATTCCCAATGCGTTTTGTACACTTTTACTAAATTCCCCGATAGATTCATTAATTCCGTCAACAGCCGGTTGTCCAGCCCCGATGCCTATTGCAGTCCATTGTTTTCTCTCTCCACGCGGCGTATTAACGATTTCAGCTAAAAGATCAGCCACGTCTTGAGGATCGGGACTTTCTGGTGTTGCAGCGAATAAATAGCCTATTCCCTGTTTTATTTTTTCACCGTACTCTCCATATCCTTTTACCGCTGCTTCATTTTCAGGCAATAGCTGGTTTGAGAAAATATCTGTTGTGGGATAAGCTCCCGGTTGAACAACAATGGATTCAATCCCACTTTTTAGTAATTCATAGTGATAGATTTCTGCTAATGCATCAATAGCTACTTTTGCTGCAGTATAAGCGCCAAGGTACGGTAGATGTAGCCGGGACAGTCCAGAAGAAATTTGGATTAACAAACCAGATTTTTGAGCATGCATATATGGAAGCACAGCTTTAATCATTCGATCTGCGCCCAACACATTAACCTGAAATAACTGGTCAACTTGTTTATTGCTCAAAGATTCAGAAAGCCCCATAATAAACAATCCGGCATTATTTATTAGCACGTCAATTGTTCCTTCAGCATCCTCTGCTATTTTTTTAATAGCGCTGTTGACAGAAGTGTCACTAGTTACATCCAGTTCTACGATACGGACGTCTGCATTATTTTCTTCTGCCCATTGTTTAATGCTTTTCGCATTATCTTCATTTCTTGAATTGGTATTACGCATAGTTGCGTAAACGGTGTGTCCTTGTTTTGCCAATGTCTTTACGGTCAATAAGCCAAATCCACTGCCACTGCCTGTTACGATGATTTTTTTCATGTTTTTAATAATTAATATATTTAGTAACTATCTACATGTAGGTAGATATTAATTGCAAATTTTTTTATGCTTCTTTTAATGATTTTTTTAAACGGCTAATGATCTGATCAAAGTAGTCAACACCATGCATCCTGCCTACTGACAAAGATCCTGGTAATGCCGATACCCATATGGCCGTCATATCTTCCGGGCTATCTTTAAATGAAAACTCATTAGATTCCAGACCCTCTTTAAAAATATCTGTGAGCCATTTTATAACCAGCGCTATGTATTCACTTGCCGATCTTTGAATGTTTTTAGAAATATCGTTAAATGATGTTCCGAAAGTGCTTATTACGCACAGCTTCTGACCATCTTTAAAATACTGGGTGTAATTATTCAACAGTGCCTCTGCCCTTGCCGTCGGAGATTCAGCTTTTATACTTTCAACCATGAACTTAAAATCATGCTTATCTTTTTCGATTACTGCTAAGGCTAAATCCTCCTTAAACGGGAAATAATGATGAATGGAAGAATTTTTGATACCCAATTCAATGGCAATTTGTTTATAGGTAAATGAGTGATAACCGATAGTCTGCATATAGCTTCTTCCCAGTTCAATAATTGCATCTCTTGTTGTATTATTTCTCATTAAAAATTTATTAACAATACAAATCTACCTACTTATAGCTAGATACCATTATTTTTCATTACTCTTTACCTTTTAATGACTATTCTTTTTTTTAATATAAAAATGTATAAGGAAAGAATAACACTTAATCAACGGATAGAAAATTGCGATTATTTAAAGCAAAGCTTATAATAAAGGATATGTTACATTTATTACAAACTTTGCTTTGTGGTTATATAATATTTTAGATAGCGAAATGCATTAACTATACGCCACTAAATCCGTGTTCGTTCTGCGAGTAAAAAATCTTCATACATTTAATCCGGCTTTTTCCCAATTTTGATTTCATCGGTTCGTACACGAATACTTCCTTTTCTTTGTCATGAATAATGATCCTGAAAGGCAGTTGTAGTTTTTGTGTAAAATGATAAATCGTAAGGTATTCGGCAAGATCCTCATGTTGGCTGCTGGTACCATAAAGAGACGCGAACGGGGTTTTCTCGAGTGCCTTATAAACAGCCTCGGCCCGATTAATTGAAAGCACCTTGCCGCCTTGTCGGAATCTGGTGCTATCCAGCATTGTATTCCGGTATGGTTTTGCGAAAATTGTGGGTTCGTTCCAAACGCCGCGGATGAAAGAATTGGCAGTTGAACTTTCAGAAAGTTTCCGGCCAGGTTCATTCACTGGTAACAGGCTAAGCGCTCCGTCAACGACATGCGTCCCTTCATGCATCAAAACATAAACGATTGCATCCAGTGTTCCGGCCTCTACGGATATGCTTAAAGATGAACCCTGGGTTTTAAAACAGCCCCGTTCTTTTCCGGTCAGCCATTCCGAAGCATTTTGATGTAATATTTCGGCCCGCACCGTGATGTCGTAAAGCCGGTAGGAATCCTTACCGTTCACCGTTGAAGTCAGTGCCGTGTTAGGCATATTATCAAGGAAGGTGATGCTCCGCAAATGTTCTTTTAATACGCGTTGATGCAAAGGGGGAAGAGCTGCAAATGCTTTTTCAACTGTAAGACGTTCTTCTTCAGTAAGTACATGGTTTTTAGGGGACATACCAGCATCCCTAAACATATTGAGTACGCTGTCAGGCGTTTCACGTACACGGCTTATAAATGGGCTGGCCGGATTGAGTCCATAGGTATGAAGGATTTGAGTTACCTGGCGCGAAGAATCTATTTTACCAGTTGTCTGTGCCATGCTATTAAAGCAAACCGACATTAAGCAAATAAACAAAAGAATTGATGAAATAATTAGTCGTAGAAAATTTTGGCGTTGCATAAAATTATTAATTGTGTTGTGAAGAATTTATTCCTTAGAATTTGAAAAGCTAATAAGTCTAAAAAAAACGACTTTTCATATACGAATGATTAACTATGGTAAAAATGTTACATTTTCTAAATTGATAAACATTAGGATGAAACGGAAAATCTAATGCTTTATGATATTGCATGTGTAGCCCTATGTGCTTTTTAGCGCCGCTTCAATGGCGATCGTGAGGTTTTTACCAATATTTGGCCCACCGATTTGAACGAAGGAAATAATTCCCTTTGCATCGATCACCATAGATACCGGATAGGCATTTAACTTATATTTTTTATGCTCCTCGGATGCACCAGGAAGCAGCGTATAATAAAATTGATGATTCTTTAAAAATGAATTGACAGCCTCTTTACTGTCCAATGATAATGCAAGGAAAATTACTTTTTTAGGTTCATAAATATTTTTAATCTCATTTAATACCGGCATTTCATTAACACAAGGCTTACAGGCAATAAACCAAAAATTTAATACAACTATTTTCCCTTTGAAGTCTTTAAGGGAATAAATTTTACCGTCTAGGCCAACCAATTCAAATTCAGGCGCCGGTTTATTTAACAGTTCGCTGTCGTCTTTATTTGTAAGACGTTCGGTGGTACCCCAGAATCCCGGCCTTGGGTTTATTTTATTAATAGGTTTACAAAGGGCTCCGGTGGATAAATATGCGACGGTACTGATCATAACGCAGATCAGTAAAATAAGAGAATATTTTTTCATTTATCTGAATATTGTGATCCGGTGAAGTTAGTCCTCCCACTTTAAAAAAGTGTTAACAGATTAAAATCTATTGTTAACTAGTGTTAAAATGCCGTTATAGATACATATCTGTATAATTGTCGCGAATTAACATTAATTAACACTTTTTAAAGAGCCATTAACACAAGTCTGAACAGTTACCTATAGCTTTGCTCCATAAAAAATCAACAGCTGCCATTAAATAATTAAAGCACATTTATCATACAGGCCATGCTGGTTAATAGAAAAGGCAAATACCCTTATTAATAGATATACCATTTCAACAATTAATTAAGTTCATGTAACTAAAAATTAAAATCTCAAATGAAGGCTTACATTTTTATGGCTGCTTTATGCATTTGCAGCATCAGCGTTAAAGCGCAGAGCACTTCCGGCAATTCCACTGTTCCAAAAGATTCCTCATCCATCAAACTCCCGGCTACTACTTATATGATGCCGGATGGCTCTTTAATCTCACAAGATAAAATCGACAGGGTAAGGAAAGCGTGGAATGGCGCACTGTTTATTGGACATTTATCAACGGATAAGACAAAGGGCATTTTACACCTGATTAAGTTAACTGATTCCGATATGAAGCAAATGGATGAAAAAAATACCAAAGATGAACTGGTTGTAAAGGCGGTGGTTAATAAGCCCGCCCCTGATTTTTATCTAACAGATAGCATGGAAAGAAATGGTCATTATCCGCGCTCAGGGGTAAAGTTGTCGTACTTAATTTCTGGTACACCTCCTGCCCGCCATGTTTGGAGGAAATGCCACAACTAAATGAACTGGCTAAAATGTACACACTTGATAAAGTAGTTTTTTTAGCGCTAACTTTTGACGATGCAGCTAAGGTTCAGTCATTCCTTCAGGCATATGAATTTATGTATACCATACTGCCAGGCTCTAAAGCAATTGATCAGCAATATATGGTTAGCGGCTGGCCAACCAGCCTGGTTTTCGATAAAAAAGGTATAATCACATTTGCTTCCAATATAAATCCCGATATTAAAAATGTCTTGTCGCCTGCAATCAACGCAAATCTGTAAGCGGTAACAAATAACTTATCTTTGATTAAATTAATAAATGACGCCACCGGCATGAAAAAGAGACTTACCTTTTTACTCCTTATTGCTGCGCTTACTGCCGGTGGCATCATCCTATTCCAATGTTATTGGGTGTATAATAACTATAAAACCGCTGAGCAAAACCTTAGCAAACAATTGGCAGATGCGCTTCAAAAAAGTATTGATAACTATCAGATACAACAAAGTCAACTTCCCGCCACATTAGAATATCCTTTCCCGTATGTATCTGTTTTAGAAACCACACCGGGGGATACTGATAAGCGTTTAAAGTTAATTTATGGAAATATTAAACGTTTGCCATCCTTAGTAAAAATCCAGCAGGTACAGGTAAATCCGGCTAGCCTACATTCAGTTAAAGTAATTCTGGCAGGAGCCCAGTTTATGTCGGCTACCCTGACAAATTCAATTCGGTTAAATAAATTAAAAAATATTTTCAAAAGCGAATTGAATAGAAATAATATTGAATTACCTTTTACTTTAGTGATTTTAAAACCTCAGCAAAAACTTCCTCTGGGTAAGATAGCGGCTTATATAAGCTATTCTAAAAATAGCCCAATTATTGAAGCAAGGTTTAGTAATGTAAATCAGATTCTTCTTATCCAAAACATCTTGCCATCTATTATTTCCTTCATCCTCATCATGCTTTCGGCGGGCAGTCTCTGCTATATGTGGATAATCATCCGGCGGCAGATGCAATTGGATCATATTAAAAATGATTTTATAAGCAATATAACGCACGAACTCCGTACCCCAATCTCAATTTTGAAATCAACGCATGAAGCGCTGTTTAAATACGGTGGTATTTATGAACCCGAAAAAGCAGATCGATATCTGAAAATCAATACAGATATTTTGGATAAACTGGATCATAATGTTGATCGTATTTTAGATATTACCAGGTATGAGAGCGGCGACAAACTTGCCAAACCGAATTGGATCGATATCAATGAAGTTATCATGGTGGTTATGGAAAGGTTCATTCTGGATACAGGTGCGACAATTGATTTTTTTAACAACACGGATTTAAAAGCATTTTTAACTGATAGCTATATAATAGACACGATCATTTCTAACCTGGTGGATAATGCCATCAAATACGGTGGTGAACATATTAAAGTATCTATAACCGTCGAATCCTTTGAAAAAGGCTGGCAATTAAATATACAGGATAATGGCAGGGGTATAGATCATCAGTATTTACCATTTATCTTTGATAAATTTTACCGGGTCCCATCGGGTAATTTGCATGAGGTTAAAGGCTATGGACTTGGCTTAAGTTATGTTAAACAATTAGTGACAAGTTTAAATGGAGTTATATCTGTTAAAAGCAAATTAAACTCCGGCACTATTTTCACCATTCAATTCCCTTAAAATGAATAAGATTAAAGTGTTGTTAGTAGAAGATGAAGCCGTTTTAGCTGCGGTAGTTAAAGAAACTCTGGATGCCAGAGGTTTTGAACTAACCATTGCTGCAAATGGTGTAGAGGGTTGGAGCTTTTTTAACGAAAGCAAGCCTGATGTATGTGTCGTAGACGTAATGATGCCACGTAAGGATGGGTACTCATTGGTGGAAGACATCCGTAGAGTGGATCAATTAGTTCCAATTATCTTTTTGACTGCCAAAACACAAACGGCAGATGTTATTAAAGGGTTTGAAACAGGTGCAGATGATTACATGAAAAAACCTTTTAGTATGGAGGAATTAATATTGCGGTTGAAAAGTTTAAATCGCAGGAAAGGTTTTCAGGAACCTGGTGATCGTTCTTCTTTTACAGATAAGATTGATAGTGTAGGTCAACTTCAGTTTGATTATCAGCGATTGGAACTCATAAGTAATAAAATAGTAATCAGCCTTTCCCAGCGGGAAGCCGATTTGCTTCAATTGCTGATCAGCAATAAAAACAATTTGCTTGACCGCAAAACGGCATTACTAAAAATCTGGGGCGATGATAATTCATTTAATGCGCGAAGCATGGATGTTTATATCACCCGGCTTCGCAAGTATTTGGTGGCGGATCCATCGTTGCAAATCTTAAATGTTCGTGGTTTTGGCTATAAATTGATTGATTAGCTATTTACGAAATTGCAATGTAGTAAAGCCAATCAAGATTAGTTCAAGCAAGGAATTAGTGTAAATATCGCTATGGCAACCGCCCTAAAGAACTCTCACTAAGTTATTCTTATTTTTAATATGTTCATCAGTGGTTTATTCAGTATTTTTTTAAGAATAACACATCATTGTGTGGTATCTATAAACGTTTATACTAACACTCTTTAATTGCCAATATTATTTCCGCTACAAGTTGGTTTAAAATATAACCATTTGGTTGGTTAATTTAATCCGCGCGCTGGACAAAATAGATTTAGATGTGGCGATATCTATAGCTAGCATTTTCGATATATCGTCATGTGAATAGCCATCAACAACATGAAGGTTGAATACCATACGACACGCTGGTGACAGCTTTTGAACCATTATTAATAATTCGTGGTAATTTAATTCTCTTTCTAAATTTATATCTTTTATAGATGCTTTAACATCGAAAGAGTCATCAAATTCTGTTATTTTTAAGTTACTACGATAATGATTAATTGATGTACAAATCATAATTTTTTTTAACCAAAGCCTAAATGGGTATTGACGATTATATTTGTACAAATTGATAAAAACTTTCCAAAATCCTTTATTTATGATTTGGGTTCCCTCATGACTATTACTTGAATAACGAAGGCAAATGCTTATTGCAAACCCATAGAAATACTTATACAAGTCTTTCTGAGCATTGCGGTCTCGCTTTATGCACTGGTCAATAAACTGTTCAATGTTTGATTCGTTTGTATTAAAAGGATTCATTGAGTCTTATCTTTTTAGACTTGAAAGCTATAATTAAACAGTATAAAGGTCAATAAACATTACCTAACAATTATATCGGATTTCTGCGTCAATATCTTTTTTGTTTGATTCTCTATAATTTACCTCATAATGGACAGAACATCATAATTAAGTCATTGTATTAAAGATAGTATGACATTGATAATACAATGCCATTATATTTAAGCCACTTTTAGAAATTATCTGTAGATATCCATATGATCATACTAAAAATCTTGAGTTTTATTTATTGACAAAGATAAAACGGCCTTGGCAGTATTATGTTAAGAAATAATTAAGTGCTGCATCATGCTGTATTGTTTTTGTTATAACATTGTATTTAATGTCTTCCAATCAAAACGTCATTTTATATCCGACGTTCCGAACGTTAATAATTTTAATACCTTGTTCATCTTTTAGGAGTTTGCGAATGTGTGTCATAAATACGTCCATGCTTCTGGTGTTGTAAAAACTATCATCTCCCCATATTTTAAGAAGAACAGTTTTTCTTTCTAATACTTTATTTTGATTTAGAATCAGCATCTCCAGCAATGCCGTCTCCTTAAATGACAAATGATGCTGTCCGGTTGTTGTTTTCAATACCTGATGGATGGTATCCAGAGAACAAGTGCTGAAATTAAAAAGTTCAGTTATAACATTTGTCGCAGGCTTTTTTTTATACCTGAACAGCAGAGCCTCCATCCTGACCAATAATTCATCCATGCTAAAAGGCTTTTTTAAATAGTCATTTCCACCGCTTTTAAATCCCTTCACAATATCCTCAGTCAGGGATTTTGCACTCAAAAATATTATTGGCATATCCGGGCTTTTCGCTCTAATTTCTTCAGCTATGGAATATCCGTCTTTTGAAGGCAACATAATGTCAAGGATACATAAATCAGGTTCAAGCGAATCAAATGCTTTAAGCACCTGGCCGCCGTCATCTACCCAGGTGACCTCATAGTTGCTACTTTTTAATCCGTCGCTGACAATACGGGCTAAAAAGGGTTCATCTTCAATATACAAAACTTTGTAACTCATGTTGCTGCAGGTAAGTTAATTATAAAGTCACTTCCTTTGTTTAAATCGCTTTTAAGAGAAATTGTGCCATTGTGTTTTAAAACTATTTGTTGCACATAGTAAAGGCCCAGGCCAGTCCCTTTAACATTATGAATATTTTCATTATTCTGAACACGGAAAAAACGCTCAAATATTCTTTTTTGATAAATTAGCGCAATGCCTGGACCATTATCTTTAAAACTAATGATGATTCTATCCTGAACACATTTACACCTGACGAATAACTTAACCCCTCTCCCTCCATATTTTAATGCATTTTCAATCAAATTATAAAAAACATTAGTCAGGTGTACCGGATCGCCATTTACAAAACATGGTATTTCAGACGCTTCAAAACTAACATCTGAACCGTTTTGCCTGAGCTGTAGCTGCAAGGATGATATAACCTGGTCAATACCGGTTTGTACATCATACAGCTCTTCGATTAAAGGTAATTCACCATGTTCGGTTTGATCAAGATTAAGCACTTTGTCAATCATCAGATTTAATCGCTGAAGTTCATGTTGACTAATTTCCAAATAGTCATTTAGCTTCACCGGTTCGTCGGTAAGTTTATATTTAACAATTGATTCAAGGGCCAAAGCAACAGTAGCTACAGGGGTTTTAAGTTCATGTGTCATATTACTTGTAAAAGCAATTCTCGCATTTGCATATAAAAGCTGACTTTTTAGCAATTTTAAAATAAAATAAAATGTAGCACTTGTAAGCAGAATCATTAGTGATGAAGAAATCAGATAAAACCGCATCCGGTATAATACCGCTCCCGCCAGGCTGGGTACCAAAAGTTGATATTTACGCAAATGTTGCAAGTTATATGAATAAAGACCGCTGTAATAAGAAAGTTTATCTGCTTTTGACGGATAAGTAGAACTGACCAATAGATTGTTGCTATAATGATAAATCCGATAATAATGAAGACTGTATATATGAAATGAATACAGCATAGAATCTACAGCGTGATTCATATACTTTAGGGAATAAGCCGCATAAGATTGCATCTTGGGAGTGATAGGAAAATTGTCAGGGTTATTTTTCTTGTCCTTAATCTGCAATTTGTGGTTAAATTGGAGCGTAAGAGATATCATCGCGCTGTCCTCACTAACGTCGTAAGAAAATATTTTTGTCAGCCCTTTCGCTCCAGCATTATCCAAAGCGAGCTTCAGGTTTAGCCATTCAGGGGATAAAAAAAACTCCTTGTACTTGCTTAAGGGATTAGTTTCTTCGATCAGACTAGCATAAATGGCATGTTTCGCTGCGTTTCCCATTCCCATATCCAAATCCTCTTTGAGCTTTATTTGCTGTGCATTAAAAATTTGGAATAACCAGATCACTTGCAGGAAAGTGCTTATAACTAAGCAAAAAGCAGCAAGCGGATAAGCAAATCTGGATTTCAAAAATTTCATGCAACAAATGTCTTAAAAAATGTTGGAGCTCATTTATAGACTATACGATTTAACTCTATTTAACTTAGCTTAACTTTCATTTACATAAGTCCAGGGTATGTTTGTGGCACCAGATAAAAATGAGATGAGAACAAAAAATCGAACACTTTTCGAAATAAGAAATAACTAAGCGACTAACCGCCAAGCCAACATCATTAATCAACCCATTTAAATAAAGAAAATAAGTCTTGTAACGGCATAGCCCTACCTCGATTTATAGCAATTATGAAAACAAGCATTATTAAAAACACCATACTTCTTTTACTGTTTATTTTCTCATCCCCTGAATTATACGCACAAAATCCGATTTCTGGTATAAAAATTTTCGGCTCGTTATCCGATGAAAAAAACAAACCAATGGATTATGCTACTGTTAGTTTATTGCGTGCTAAAGATTCCTCCATTGTTAAGGGAACATTGAGCATGGAAACAGGCGCTTACATCTTTGATCATATCCTTCCTGGAAGTTATATAGTTAAAGCAACTGAAATTGGATATGACGACGTCATTAGCCATATTTTTGGGGTAGCAGATAGTTCAGCAAATTTTACTATCCCTGTTTTAAAACTTCAAACCTCGAGCAAGACTTTGGGCACGGTAACCATTACTGCTGCAAAGCCAGTTATTGAAAGAAAATCGGACCGAACAGTATTGAATGTGGAAAACAGCGTTTTGGCTGCCGGCAATTCTGCTTTGGAAATATTAGCAAGAGCACCGGGAGTTACAATTGACCAAAACGGCAATATAAGTTTGAATGGAAAACAAGGGGTCACTGTAATGATAAACGACAAATTGACCTACTTGTCAGCGGAGCAACTTACCACATTACTGCGGTCAACCGATGGTAGTACTATTCATTCCATTGAGTTGCTGACTAATCCTTCTTCAAAATATGATGCCGCCGGAAGCTCAGGCATTATCAACATTCAGCTTAAAACCAATAAGAAAACAGGAACAAATGGCAGCATAACACTTGGTGCCGGTTATGGAAATTACGGTAAAGACAGGAATACGCTAACGCTGAATCATGAAGAAGGGCGTCTGAACGTTTTCAGTACATTCAGTCATGATGACAACAAAAGTCAAATCAACGCCAATCTTAAACGTATTGTAACGGACTCAACCGGCGTTAAAACCTATTTTAATCAGTTATCGTCTGTAATACCGATTGATCATAACAACAGCTATCGGCTTGGGGCAGATTATGATCTAACCGCTCAAAACACCATTGGTTTTATAATAAACGGCTATTTTAATAATGAAAAGGATCCAAGTAATGACTTAACCTATATCGGAAGCCAGCCAAATGTTACCAGCAGTTATCAAAACACCTTATCAGAAATTAACCAAACCAATAAAAACTTTGCACTCAACCTTAACGATAGGATAAAACTGGATACCAATGGACAGCAGTTAAATGTAGACCTTGATTATTCCCGGTTTAACAATAACTCCAATTCCCAATACAATACTTACTTTTACCTGCCTGATGGTAGCAGTATAATATCACCAGCCTTTTTAAAGGAGCAAACACCTTCGGTCATCGACATCCGTACAGCAAAAGCTGATTACATGCTGTCCATTAACAACATATTAAAACTGGAAACTGGTGTAAAGTTCAGCGATGTCAAAACTGACAATAACCTTGAGGCACAACAACAAGTAAATGGCAGCTATGAGAATGACGCCACGTTAACCAATCGTTTTATTTACGACGAAAAGATTGACGCCGGTTACATAAATTTATCCAAAACTTATAAAAACACAACTATTCAAGCTGGCCTTCGTGCTGAATACACCAACTCTTCCGGTGATCTTATCAATACAAATCAAGAAGTTATCCGCCATTATCTTGATTTATTTCCAAACGTTGTTATTAATCATACTTTGAATGATCAAAATCAAATTAGTTTTTCTTATAGCCGCCGCATCGACAGGCCTGGTTACGATGACCTGAACCCATTCATCTACTACATCGATCAATACACTTATACCAAAGGCAATCCATTTTTAAATCCCCAATACACCAATAAATTTGAACTTAACTATACCTTTGATAAGATAATTAACTTGAGCCTTGGCTATAGTCGCACCAATGATGCGATTACAGCGGTGCTGTTAACTGATGCTGAAAGTAATATTACCGACCAAACTAAAGTTAATCTTCAACAACAAAACTATTATGACCTTAATGCAAATTCTCCTTATACAATTTCGAAATGGTGGACCGGTAACATCAGCGCAACGGTATTTTATACAGGTTTTAAATCTGATTCACTTTTGGGGGGCACTTTAAACAGAGGTCAACTTTCTTATTTATTTAATACTACACAAATCTTCGATATTGCTAAAGGCTATAAAGCCGAATTAATAAGCATTTATGAGTCGGCATTAACGTATGGTATTTATAGCGTTAGACCTCATTATTCAAATGACATTGGTATGAATCATTCTTTTGATAACAGCAAAGCCAATGTTAAATTTTCGGTAAGCGATATATTCAATACCAATCGTGATCGCGTATCCAGTAATTACCAGACAGATAATATTAACATTAATCAAAAACTGGAAAGCAGGATTATCCGATTGACCTTCACCTATAACTTTGGAAGCAATAAGTTAAAGACCATCCAACACGAAAGCGGGGCTGACGATTTAAAAGAGAGGGTAAAAGGATCAAATTAATTAAATCTGAAATTAAGAAATACATCCTTAAAACTATAGGTATTATTTTTAAGCTTATTATTTCAAACAACTAACTATTTGAACTCGCTAAAGCTGAGAATATAACTCTTTATCAAAAAAAGACAGTACGAATCTTAAACTGCAAAAGCATTTGAAAAAAGGAGACTATCGAAGCAGCAATAGCATCCATAAAATAGCTTAGCATATTTTTCTACAGTTCTTTTGTTCGCAAGCCATGGATAAATACGCACTTTTTATACCAGCATTTTATTTAACATCAATAAAATCACTGACTGTTTTTATCTTATCATTTTTTACAGGTACATAACTAATTTATGTTAAAAACATCCTATACTTTATTTTTTATATTTGCTTACTCGTTGGTTGCATATGCGCAAGATACTCATTCAGCTGTCAAAATTTCAGGCTCATTAACCAATGATCAAAATAAGCCCGTTGACTACGCCTCGGTTAGTTTATTGCGCGTGCCTGATTCAACTTTTGTTAAAGGCACGTTAAGCAATGAAAGCGGTTTATATTTTTTTGAGAATGTTAAACCCGGTAATTACCTGGTAAAAGCGACCAGCGTGGGATATAGTAAAGACTTAAGCAAACCATTTTACGTCGCTGACGTGGCCTATACTATTATAGTTCCCGAGTTGAGAATGCATAAGGGAAGCAGCAGCCTGCAAACGGTGATGCGCTATGGCTAAAAGTTCCAAATACATTTAGATTTCCTTCTTTATGGTTCAGATTGACAATGACTTTCTTTTGGCTGATGGCGGCACACAACATCCCGAACAAGTGCTAAATAACAGCACTCCATCAAACATTGATATTCGTACAGCAAAAATTGATTATGTAAAACCTTTAGATAAAACTTTAAAAACTGGAAGTCGGGATTAAATACAGCAATGTAAAAACCGACAATAACCTGCAGGCACAAGTACTAAATAATGGTAATTTCATAAACGATACAACACAAAGCAATCACTTTATTTATACAGAAAAAATAACTGCCGGTTATCTTAATCTGAATAAGCAAATGGTCAACACCCTTGCAGCTGATCAACTTGTGGAATGGCCTGTTTGTTACCCGGCGTATGTACCCGGACAAAGGAAAAATGAGTCACGTGATCACAAGCGGGCTGGAGATACTGCATTAAATCCGAATTGCCGCCGGTCTGATACAGTTCGTCGAGATCCCCTTTCCTAACATCTTCTTAACTTTATTGGGATTTGGCCTGACCGATTCAGGTAAGCGTAAATCGCGTTAATCTCGCTATACATAGCAGGTCAAATTTAGGCATGGGTACCTTTAACTTTCTATCCGGTACGACACCGTCTTTCAATGCTTTAAAAATTCCGCCTCCGTATAATTCCCGATGCCGGCACTTTGTCCGATAATTAAAAAGATTAAACTTTTGGGATTTCAGGCCCGTTGTAAGGATGTTCCAGCGCATTCCTGATCTCCGTCAGTCTGTGCCTGGCATGCATGTTTTTGGGGTCGCTACGCATCGCATCCAGGTTTCGGCTTACCGCCTCTTTTACACTAAATTGAGTAATTGCCCGGTTAATTCTAAGCGTTTCGGGCAACGTTGCGGTTTCAAAGTATACGGTCAACTCCTGATCTGTCATGTCGCGAAATTAGGAAAGTATTTCTTAGAAGTGGCTATGAATTGCAATTCGACTAACGCTATTCGTCCCTTTTGAGCTTATCAATGACGTGCTGATCATCCTCGGGAAATTGTATGTAGTCGGATAGATCCTTAACCATATTCCTGGCGAAAACAGCGCCTGCTGAATTACTTTTCATTACATCATCGTCGCCCAGATCTGCATGTTCTCCATAAATGGCCTTCTTTAAGGTCGTCCTTTGCTTAACTTCCGCGAGTTTTCCCCGTAATTTTTCGACCATCGAGAAGTCCGGAACCCCGTTTTGAAGCAGGTCCGGGAAATCTTTGAATGGTTTAAAATTAACCTTGATCACCTTTTGCATTACTTCTCCCCATTGCAGCACCTCATGTACCGCATACTCCGGGTTGTTTTGCGACTGCATTTCCAGGACCATCGCCAGGAAAATTTCCGGCGTGCCGTTCCAGCCGGGTTTAAACTTGAAAAGTTTCAATAAATAAGAAATTAGTCCCATCGCCTTTAATTTCAAAATCCATATCCGTTGAGTAAATTTAAAGATTGCTTTAATCGATGTCAAATCTTTTCCTATCAAATACCGATTATGGCATCCCCTTCGGGCCGGGCTATTCGCTGTATCTGCTTCGCAGGATGCCGCTGCTATCCCATGATGCGAAATGCGCTTAGCTCAGGTAAAGCGAAATGAGAGACCCCCGTAATAGATGGCATCAGGGTACCCGCCGGCCAGCAGTTTTGATCCGCAGATCATATCCCGGAAAAATTTACCGCACAATAAATTACCGCGAAACCAACGACGGTCAATACCGAAGTTAACAGCCCGGGAGATTTTTTATGGCTGTCCGGAATAAAATCACTTGCGCCGATGTAGATAAAGAAACCCGCCACAAAGGCTAATAATATACCCAGCGTCTCTTGCGGGAGATGATAAAAAAAGGTAGAACAGGCACCAGCGACCGGCGCAATCCCATTAAGCAGCAACCACCTGACAGCGAAACGCCGCTGGCCATTTTCTTTTAGCACCACGTTGATCGTATTGATCCCGTCAGCAAAATCGTGTACCAGCACCGCAAGCGCGACAAAAGCGCCCACCGAAGTAGAGATTTGAAAGGCAAGCCCAATGGTAATGCCGTCGAGCAGGCTGTGCATTGTCAGACTGAATGCCGCTACGCTTCCGCGCAGGGTCAGCTTTCCATCTTTGCTTTTCAGGCTTTCCCTGGAAACCAATCTGTCGACAATCATATAGAATAAAAAGCCTACGGCTACCAACGAGGATATCATCCTGATCCCATATTTACCGGCTGACAATTCAAAAGCAGTTGGAAGGAGGTCAAAAAAGGCGACCCCCATAACCGTCCCGGCACTGAATCCTAAAATAAGGAAAAGTTTGTTCTTGAATTTTAAGGCGAAAAGTCCCCCTGCAATAGTGGTGATGAAGGTGCCAATAGCGATGAGCGTTATCAATATTTTTTCGGGTGAGGTTAATTATCTAATTTCTGTCCAGTGCAAAGATATACTAATGCAACTTAGTAGCCTTTCTATTTTTAGATTAAAATGTTGTTTCCAATTATGGTGGCATGTAATTTCCAGGGAAATGCCCTGAGAAAATGATGGGAAAGGTATAAAGTTGTTGAAATTCTTGCCTTTCGGCAGCTATAAAAAACTAAGGGATGCAGGGCCATAATGACCGCTCTGGGATATGGGCACTTATACTTCGGCGACCTGCTCGGCCTTTTTGCCGCATTTCGGACATATTCCGGTCGCTGACAACGAAAGGTTGAGGGATTGGAATCCGGTAGGCAGCTTTAAGTCAGGTAAATCCAGATCGTTAAGGCAATATACGTTATTACAGACTACGCAGTTAAAATGCAAATGTTCGTCATGATGGTGGTTCTCCTCGCAACTGGAACTGCACAACGCGAAATTAGCGGTTCCATTGAGGTCAAAAACCTTATGTATAATGCCCTTTTCCTCAAAGACGTTCAGGATGCGGTAAAGGGTACCCCGGTCAACGTCTATCATCACCTCTTCCAGGTCAGGCTGCGAAGTGGCGAAATTTTTGGAAGCCAACATAGAAAGCACCCGCAACCGTGGCTCCGTCTTTTTGAGATGGTGCTTTGCGAGCAGATCCTCGAACTGATATTTATTCTTCTTAGCGTTCATTAGCATTCTATGCTATACAAATTTAACAAAGAAAACCCATATACCGAAAGAATGACACCAGCCATTTTTTTGATGTCAGCGATAGTTAACAAGTTTTTTACAATACAAATGCTACAATGTTGCATATTTATTACATCTTTGTCGCATTAACTATTCGTACTGTGCTAAACAAATATACGCTATTATTGATTTTCATTCCTTTTTTTATTGTATTCGCTCATGGGCAAGGCAACACTACAATGCCGCAAGTACATCTTAGTGGCAAAATCGTTGATGCTTTTTCGAACGTCCCTTTGGCCGCCGCGTCTGTTTCCATAACAGGAACTCCGGGCCAGGTGCTGAGTGATAAAAACGGGCTTTATGCGCTCAGGGCCCATCCGGGCGCTGTCCGTCTGCATTGTCAGTACATCGGTTACGCTTCCGTTGACACTTTGATAACTGTCAGCAAAGAAATCCAGGTTAATTTCTCCCTCAGCCCCACGACGCAATCCTTAAGTCAGGTGAATATTGTGTCGACAGCCGCTCCGCATCAGGAGATCGCTACCCAAAATTTAACTATATTGCAGGGCAATGACCTCGACAGGACACGTGGTCTTAGCCTCGGCGATGCCTTGAAATCAATTACCGGGGTGACCACTTTTCAAACCGGGCCATCTATCGCCAAACCAGTTATTCATGGCTTAACCGGTGCAAGGGTGCTGATCTTGAATAATGGCGTCACCCTGCAGGCACAACAATGGGGGCAGGAGCACGCGCCGGAAATCGATCCCTTTATTGCCAACCAGATAGAAGTCATTAAAGGGGCAGCGGGAATCCGTTACGGATCAGATGCCATCGCCGGGGTGATCTCTGTAAAACCCAAACCTTTACCGACGGATACCGGAACCATGAACGGCGAAGCGAACGCCGTAGCGATGACCAATAGCAGGCTCGGCGCGTTTTCAGCGATGCTCGAAGGCGCGTTAGGAAAAAAGCTGGCTGGCTTCAGTTACCGCCTGCAAGGCACCTTTAAACGTGGAGGTGATGTAAGTACCCCGAATTATCTGCTGGGAAACACCGGGCTGATGGAAACTGATTTTTCAGCTGCGTTACAGTATTACCATAAAAATTATGGCATAGAAGGTTATTACAGCGACTTCGATACCAAACTGGGTATTGAGTATGATACCGATGTGGGGTCGCTTAGCGACCTGGAGATGCGAATTGCAGAAGGCGGACCGGTAACCTTATATAATTTCAGCTATTTCATTGACCGGCCTTATCAACAGGTTAATCACTCAACAGCTAAAGTGAGGAGTTTTTACAATTTTAGTGACAGCAGCAAACTGGAATTACAATATGCCTACCAGGTAAACACAAGAAAAGAATACGAGGAATTGTCCTATTCCCCAAGCCTCAATCCTGCTTTATATCTGCAGATTCATACGACGACGCTCGAACTGAACTGGGAACATAAGGACGGCAGCGGTTTTTCCGGTTCGGCAGGCCTGAGCGGGATGAACCAGGGCAATGTCCGGATGTACGAATACCTCATCCCTAATTTTATAGATTATGATGGTGCTGCTTACGCGATAGAAAAATATACCCATAAGAACTGGTTATTTGAAGCAGGCGCGCGATACGATTACCGCTGGCTGCGGGCATTTGCCTTTGATGCCAATGCCGCTAAAATTGATGTAACGACTACAAACTATTCCGGCGTGAGTGGAACCTTGGGTAGTACTTATAACTTTTCTGATAACTTTAAGGTTACCGCAAACTATAGCGCAACTTTCCGCCCGCCGTCCATTAATGAGCTTTATATAGATGGAGAACATGCTTCATTAGCGGAATTTGAGATCGGCGATGCCAACCTGAAAACGGAGCATGCAAACGATTTTAGCTTAACTTTTAATTATACTTCCAGCTGGCTGGCGATCAATGCCGAGGGGTATTATAACCAAATCAACGATTTTATTTTCGAGGAACCAACGGGCACCTTCTATCATGCGCCAGGGGGTGAGCTGCTGGAATTTCAATATACACAAGCAAATGTGTACTTCAGGGGGCTTGACCTGGGCATCACGCTTAAACCAGTGGGAGGCCTCGAAATTAATTCCAAGTCTTCGCTCATTTACGCCTGGAATGAAACCATCAACAATTACCTCATTTATACGCCGCCACTGCGCTTACAAAACGGTGTCGCCTATCATTTTGGAAAGATAGGTTCATTTAAGGACCTGGTGGTTGGGGGCGAGGATATCTATGTAGCTAAGCAGAAGGACGTGCCCGCCGGTTATGATTTTGCGCCGCCGCCAAATGCATATAACCTGATCAACGTGCATGTCGGGTTTAAACTCCTGATCAACAAAACGGACGCTGATTTCGATATCGCGGCGAATAACCTGATGAACGTGGCGTACAAAGATTACCTGGACCGTTTTCGCTATTTCGCGGACGAGCCGGGGCGTAATATCATCTTCAGGCTCAGGGTTCCTTTTAAAATCTTAACAAATAATAACAGATCAATTAACAATTAAATTTTACAAAACAACATGATTAAATTAAAACACACGGTATATGTGCTGTTGGGAACAGCCTTATTCTACGCGAGCTGCAGTAATAAATCTGAAGAAGCTGTCCAGCCGAACATCGCCAATGAAACCATTACGCAGGCCACATTAAAATTTACTAACCAGGCCAATTCTGCGGATACGACTTCGTGTACGTACACCTTTCACCTGGACAATAACGATAACGTAACCTCTGTAGACTCGACAACGCTGGTGTTAAAGGCGAACTCAAAATATAATGGAGTCGTTTATATGCTGGATCAAACCCAAACACCGGTTTTTGTGGTCTCCAATGAAATTAAACAAAGGGAGAATTATCACCTGTTCTTTTATCAGCCAACGCCAATCGCCAGCGCCCCTGTGATCAGCAATACTTCGCCGTATATCCCGGGAACTCCTGTTAGCGCATCGGTGCCGCCTTTAAACCTTTCAATTGTCAGGACAGATCAAGACACGAACAATCCGCCATTGCAGATCGGGTTGTCTATGGTATTCACCACCGGCGCTGCCAGTACCGGTAAATTGCGTTGGGTACTCCGTCACCAGCCAAATGCCAAAAATGGAACTTATGCCCCCGGCTCATCAGATCTCGACGTTAATTTCATCACTATCATTCAATAATAACCGCACAAGCTAAACACATGAAAAAATTTATAATTATTGCAGCTGTAATACTGACAACGTTTTCCGCATTTACCGCTAACGCCCAGGTACAGCGGGGCAGCTATTGGGGCATTTTTGGCGGTGCTTCAGTCCCGACAGGTGAATTCGCCAAATCAAATTACGGCGATTTTCTTGACGGAACGATCAACAATAAGGCAGGTTTTGCCAAAACCGGCTATACCATCGGGCTTGATGGCGCATGGTATATTCACAAAAGCAACTGGGCATTTGCCGCTACCGTTTCTTACCAGGACCAGGGGCAGTTGAGTGCGAAAGACGCCCATACCTTGGCAGCCGGATACCAGGACGCCTTCGGTGTGGATACGGGCGCCGCTGCTACCAGCAAGCGATACCGTAATCTCAATATCCTTGTCGGTCCGCAATATTCTTTCTTCTTCAGCAAATTCGCGGTTGACCTTCGGGCTAATGTGGGTATAATAAAAAGCTTCTCTACACCTGAAATGGACATAACAATTACTGATGCAGACATACCTTATCAATTTTCGCAATTAAGTTCTACCAAAACCGCCTTCGCTTATGGCGGCAGCGCAGATCTTCGTTATCAGTTAGGCAAAAAGCTCGGCCTGGTGTTGAAAGAAAACTTCGTCGCCTCGCCCGGCGTTGCGATCACCAATACTAACCGGGTAAATTACGCTGGAAGATTGGACACCAAGCAGTCTATTTCAGAAGCGCAGACTACGCTGGGACTGAATTTCGGATTTTAAAAAAAAACAGGATAATAGGCTGCCTTTCGGCAGCTTATTATTTAATCAATAATATCATGAGAGATCTTGCCAAACTCCGCGATAAAAGATATTTTCTGGTTTTTTTGCTTTTCGTGAGCATGTTAAGCCCATCGTGTAGTTCAGACCGCAAAGCGAAAAATTCAACACGTTTTTATTCCGTTAAAATTAGATTAAAAAAGGGTGAATAATTCAGCCGAACGTTTTATGGATATCAAAGAAATTAAGAAGTTGCTTAAACCTTATGGCCTGAAATTGACATTGCCCAGATTGAAAGTGATTGAGATATTTCTCTCCAACGACCGTGCTGTTACTACAGGAGAACTTTTACGCATAATGGAAGAGACTTTCGACCGCGTGACCGTTTACCGAACCCTGAAATCATTTGAGGACATGGGCATCATTCACCGGATCGTCGGCGCGGCCAACGCTTCAAACTTTGCCCTGTCGAGCATTTTTAAGAAAAATCCGGAATTACTCTTTAAGCAGCACCTGCATTTCAGCTGTATTAAATGCCAGGGGGTATTTTGCCTTGATGACAAGTCCATACCAACCGTGACGCTACCAAGTATTTATGAGGTGCACTCCTTAAATATGGTTATTGTTGGCATATGCGATCGTTGCAAAAAGTAAATGGCGGTTTCTCCTTGATCGCTTCCAATGTCTTTGTATTTATTTAAATAAACATTTGATTGGCAAATGTTTAGGGTCAAATTCAGGAGTGCAAAAACTTTGAATAAAGTTACATTTTTATTCGTTCGCATTTAAAAAAAATGTAAATTTATTTAAATCCAAAACCTTATGGTAAATCCAACATCAATCTTCCTTTGGGAAGGAAAAGTGCAGCTCGGGGACGAACCCGGTATCTATGGCGATGCTGCCTATTCCGGTATTGGGGTGAAATTCCCAATAACACTCGCTAATATTAATCCGGCAGCGCCGCAGGACGATGTCCTTAAAATTACACTCAAAACAAGCGATGTGAATGTTTACACCGGTTACCCGGGACATAAAATCGTGATTTATGACTATAGCCCTGATCCGAACACGCAATATCGTTGGGTGGAAACCATCCTGCAAGATTCGGCAAGGATCACGAGAAGCAGGAAAACAATATTTGAGGTACCCATTAAGCTTTTTCAGGGGAGTTTTTACATAGCCCTGGGCATCGAAGTGGATACTACCGTTAAGCCTGGCCTATATGACGATTTCCTGCTGCTTGGCATTGATTACTTCGCTGATAAGGAATCTGTTTATGCGAAGTTTGGTTTCCAATAGGTTGGATAAGCAAAGGATTTAATATTTCATAATTTTGAATATTTGTCATAACTTACAAAATACTTAAGAAGAAATGCTGGAAGTAGATAATAGTAAAGATACCGCGTACGAGACCATAATTTTTGCCGGGCAAAGAGACAGGGAAGACCATATAACAACAGTCGAAATACCGATGGTCGGTGCTGACAATAATGTAGTGGTCGTTTTTGATGCAAAATATCCTTCCCCAAATAAATTGCGATCACGCGAACATTTCCAAAAACGTTTAACCGCTTTGAAAAGAGCGATTTCCGTAAATAATAACCCTGGTTTTGCTACTTACATTAAATTTCCTTTGCGTCCGCATAATTCAGGTAGTGACTTAAAGGTCATGCTACTAAAGGAATCTGGCAGAAAATTTAACGCGCTTATTCAAAAAATGCACGAGGATCAAAATCAAGTTCGCACAAGATCTTCTGTAATGATTGAATTTCGAAATGGTTTGAAATTCAATGTGGGAAAAAACCTGGTGTAACACCACTGTTCAATTAGGTATGCGTTCGGAATATACACAGTCAAGTGGCAATCTTATCGGCCGTAATTCTGTAAACAAGGATTATATTAATTTTTTCCCTAATGTGTTTATCAACCAAACGCTTAACAGTAAAAATGAAATCAGCTTATCCTATAGCAGGCGTATAGATCGGCCCGATTATAATGATCTGAATCCTTTTATATACTATTTTGATCCCTATTGTAGTGCCAGAATATGTTGATTATTCAATTTAAATAATCAACATATTCATAAAACAATTTATTAATCTCCTACCTGCCTCATTTGACCAGGCCGGGATTTTTTGCCAACTGAATCATGTTAGATACTTCGCCAACTAATTCGTCAGCTGAACCGTTATATCCAGCAATTTTAAACCGGATATTGCCATTCTTATCAATAATGATTTTAGTGGGGACTCCATCAACTCCATACAATGCCCTTATCTTTGACAATTTTCCATCATTTCCTTTTTCATCAAATAGCACGTTAAATTCATATTTATTTGCAGCTATAAATCTTCTTACATCGGAGACGTAATCGATACCGTTTTCCCAAGTATCTATAAAAAGAAATATCACATCCGGGTCGCTTTTATATTTATTTACAACTTCCTGCATACCAGGGAAAGATGCTTTACACGGTGCACACCAAGTGGCCCAAAAATCAAGAACGATGATCTTATTTTTGAGGCTATCCAGATTAACCGTATTTCCTTTTAGATCCTTCAATATAAATTGGGGAGCTTTTAATTTGATCATAGTTTTAGATAATTCCGCTTGTTGATGATGTTGCGATTTGTCGTTTAAACCGTCAAGGTATGCTGTAAAGCCGTTGTTACTCCCGTGAATGCTACGATATATTTCGGAAAGCGTTTTGTTCAGATCAACTGAAGAAACAGATGATGAAATCACATTTTCGATAATATCTTGGGCTGTTTTATAGTCTTTGTTTGCCATCAGTATAGTCGCATAGCGTTCAACCATATCAGTATCATGCTGTCCGATTTGTGCGTAAGCTTGTTGTTCATATTTTAGGGCGTCCTCATTATGATGTTCCATATAAAGGATAAATGCATAGTTACTAAGACTACGGTAGTAAAAATCCCTACGCTGTTTCTGGGCTTGCTTTGGTGACTGGAATGCAAACGGCTTTACCTTTTCTGACTTAATTATTTCCAAAGCCTCTCCAATTAATTTCTCGGCATTGGAAAGATGTTCATTATTATTTGCCCATTGCATCGCAACGTCGTTTACCCCATACAATAACCTGGTTTTACCGGTTGTTAAAGACGAAAGATGTTCGAACCCCGTAATATCATTTCGCTTGAGATGTGCAACCGCTAGTTCTTGAAGTAAACCATCATTGTCTTTTTGGTCGGCTGGATACTTGTCCTGTATAATGTGGTATAAGGAATCTTTCATCATCGTACTTGTTGCCTCCCTGAAACTAATGACCAGGTCATTTTTAGCTTGTTCGCCATTAGGAAAGATGGATTTAATAATGTTTAGTATTGAATCTGCTTTTTGAACTTTACCTGCGTGACGATAAAATTCATAAGCAAACAATAAGTCCTTTTCATTTTTTGAGGCAGACAATTTTGCTGCTCGTCTTTCGGCAATTTTTCCATCCTCCACATTGGAATAAGGCAAAGTAAGCAGGTACATTCCTTCGTAATCTCTTTCTACATCCGGGTGTAACCTAAACTCATCTTTATATAAAGACGATGATTTTTGCAGGTCTTTCCTGATACCAGCCAAATCTGCGCCGAGTCCTTCCATATACGCCTCACTGGCCAGCGCTCCCGCTACAGGAATTCCAGCTTTGTATACGGGATATAAATATCCGTTGCCATAATTATTGTCAATTGTTTTGCCATCATCAAATATCAGATAAAAAGCTTTAGCCGTTTGCGGAATCGTGAATGTACCCCGTAGCGCAACCCCGTCCCTTTTTAATGGGATGTCCGCGACAGGGAAGTTATCGTTATCCAAAAAGCAAACTGCTCCGCTTTGCTCTTTGCTGTTCTGAAACGCCCCAGTCGGCTCGTAAATAAAGCTGATCGCTTTTCCGCCTTCTGGAAATTTTTCCGATAATTTCAAAGAGCTAACATTTTGTGCCATCGCGCTTTGTAAAAAAATAGTGGAAACTGCAAAGTATTTTAAAACATGGTTCTTCATAATAATCTGATTTTGAATTCAAAAATAGAGCAAACAATACCCGCAAGTGTTAAACACTAAAAGATTAGTGTTAATGAGTGTTAAACCTTAGAAAGTAATTGGTAAACAAAAAAGACTTTAATCTTCTGGTTCCGGCATAGACTAGTAATAATATCACAGAAAGCAGTGTAAAACACCAGTGATTGTTTTTTAGATAAATTGCCAGCTGACCGTTGTTACAGCTTTCCGCGATTCCTATCTATTCATTATCCAAGGTCTGACCACTAACACCTAAAGGGGTGCTATATAGTGCAATCACTAATCATAATAAACGGACTATATACGCCAGAACTCTGCATTGTCCCGTTTTTGGTATCCCATGAATTATGAATTAAAGCGTGAACGCGGAGTTACCATTATGTGTCGGTGAAGTTTTAAACAATGATGAAGCGGCAAATTAGGTATTATCTTGCAAATCAGTGACGGGTGCAGATGTTTCATCTTTAACCGCAGATAATGTTATGGAAACCAACTGACAGGACTTTATCAGCGCATGGCTATTCGTACTATACAATGTACTGGATTTAATATATTATTGACGGGAATGATAGATTTCAATGGAAGTAGGTATTATCAGTATTTTTTGCGGTCAGGAAAGAACTTTATATCATTGGATTAAACATAATCGATTACAAATGAAATGGCCTTTAACCGGTAATAAAGGAGGCCAATGCGGGTATAGACTTATATTAATATTCACCAACAATTTTCTTTCTATGCAACACACCCCAGTTTCTCAAGGCCACCATTACTTCATACAAAGTATGAGCATGTTCGGTTATAGTATATTCTACAGTCGGTGGAAATGTGTTGTGGACGGTACGTTTTATGAAATGATTAGATTCCAAATTCTTTAATTCTTTGGACAGCATTTTATCACTTATACCTTCTACCTCTTTAGCGATTTGTCTAAAGCGCTTCGTACCAATAGTTAATGAAAGCAGAATAGGTAATTTCCAACTTCCACCTAAGGTTTCCAACGCATCATGGATAGCTCTAAATGTAGTAGCATCACATTTTAAGGTATCATTGTTTGTATTCTTCATTTACATAAAACGTTACTAACTCCAAGTAAAGCACTAACCATTGGGTTAGTACTTTACTCTGGTTAGCTAATATAGGTAAGTTTGTATTGTACCTACGAATTTCAAAATGAACAAAAGAAGAATAGTATTAATTACCGGCGCAACAGGAGGCATTGGAAAGGCTGCAGCCACAGCAATGGCCAAAAGGGATTATATCGTGATTATTCATGGCAGAAACGAAGAAAAAACGCGACAAGTAGCAATAGAAATACAAAAAATATCCGGGAATAAAAACGTGGACTGGATCATCGGTGATTTATTCCTCCTTGCCGAAGTGAGAAAAATTGCGACAAATTTTAAAAAAAAGTATGATAGACTTGATATACTCATTAATAACGCCGGAGGAATTATGGGAAAGAAAAGGGAAAACACCAGTGAGGGGATTGAAAAAACTATTGCCATTAACCTTTTAGCCCCATTTTTATTAACTGGATTGCTACTGGATTTGCTGGAAAAAAGCGACGAAGGACGAATAATCAATGTATCCTCCAATTCTCATCAACTTAATGCAAATCCAGATTTTAAAGATTTGGAATTAAAAAACAACTACACGCCACTTCGAGCTTATGGAAACGTCAAATTATTCTTAATTTGGATAAGCCAAACCCTATCCGAGAAGTTAATACTATTAAATACGAATAACCCGACCGTAAATACATTACATCCAGGGGCAATATCAACAAACTTTGGGGTAAATAGTGATTTAGGTATATTATTAAATATAATTGGAAAAATAGCCCGGCCATTTTTAAAGACACCTGAGCAGGGCACTGAAACAATTATATATTTAGCTACTTCGAGTGAAGTCAAAAATATTAGTGGCAAATACTTTGTTAAAAATAAACTCGCGAATGTTTCAGACAAATATTATAGTAAGCAAAACAAAGAACTAATTTGGGATTACTGTTTAGAAAAAACAAAAATCCAATAACTATTAATGCTTATAGTAGTAATTCAGTAATTTCAAAACAAACGATATTCATCCCTTCAAATCGAGTTGGATTTACTTTGGCCGAATTAAAGCATGTATGCAGGAATATTACGTGGGAAGAAAGGAATGATCGGATTATTTATAGGCTGCAATTAAAAGACAGAACAACCTAACAATCGTTTGCTGCAACTGCCTTCACTTCAAAACGCATTGAAAAACTCAATTTCAAGCGTTCTTTTTGCATTTTCAATTGCTATTGAAAGTTCATCAGCTACTTGATCCTGACTTTTAGCCGTGTTAAATCCGAGGTCTACAAAGAAGATCATTCCGTTTGAATCGATTACATATTTGGTAGGTATTCTGGAGTTTTGTATCGTGCCAAGATTAAGCTCTTTGTGCCGTTTGGATCAGGCTGATCAAATGCAATATGGAATTGGTATCATTATCTGCCATAATTGCCTTAACCTTGCTTACATTTGGCTTTTCCTGTGTGTCAATGAAAAGGAATTTTACACCGGGATTATTTTTGAATTTGCCAATAACCATTTTCATGATTGGAAAGGACTCTCTTCACGGTTTATGCCAGGTTGCCCAAAAGCCCAGAATTAGAATTTTGCACTTATAGTCAGATAATGATACCATATTTCTGTCTAAATCTTTCAACTTAAAGAAACTATTGAGAACTTAATATTACATTGACATTACTTGCCCCGATGCGTCGTTATTTTCAGGACTGGCAGGTTTTTCGGGTGTATCAGCAGTCTTTCTTTCTTTTAAAATACTGATCTCTGTATTAATCAAATTTTGAATATCCGATTTGATCATCAGATAATTTTCTTGTACATCTTTTAAGGTTACCTGATCAATTATGGGAACAGGCAAATACCCATCTTCCTCGACTTTAATGGTGGCATGATCGTTCTGAATTTCACTGTGAAATACCTTTAATTGGATTTTCTCATCGGGATTGTCCGCAACCATCCCTACAAATGTACCGGAAGATAATGCTGATATTTTTGAGGCGGGTACGGCATAGTCCAGTTGGGTTGATTTACTGATGGAAGTATCATTGCTGTTTATACTCACGCTGTTGCGTTCCTGCATAATTTTGCCGATACGTTCGGATAGCTGCTTTGCGGTATCGCCCGTAACCTGTCCGCTGATGATATTACCGACAATATTCATAATCACTTCGGCTTGTTCACGCCCGTAATCTTTTTTTAACTGGCTGTAATCCTGTATGCCTAACGTGGTGGCTACTTTATTTGAACGTGCCGTTGCGATCAGGCTGTCAATATTATTAAAGTAAATGGTCGGAAACTCATCAAAGATCAAACTGCTTTTCAACTGATTTTTCCGGTTAGCCAGTTTAATCACCCTGGAAATGAACAGCGATAACACCGCCCCGTAGGTTTGCAGCTTCTGCGGGTTGTTGCCCATGCAAACGATCTTCGGTTCTTTGGGATTGTTAATGTCCAATGTAAAATCATTGCCGGATAAAACGTAATAGAGCTGCGGTGAAGATAGCCGGGCCAGGCTGATCTTGGCGCTGGCAACCTGCCCCTCTAATTGTTCCTTAGCCTTGTTCTGAAAAGCCGATACAAAGGGATTGATCAATACCTTAATTTCTTCCTGCTCTTTTAAGATCGGGAATAGTTCCTCGTAATCAGCCTGCATCAGTTCAATAACATGGGGCAGGGTGCAATACCTGCCGTTCTCATATTTGCGCAGATACCAAATGATAGCGGTTAAAAAGTTGATCGGACTTTCCACAAAGAAATCACCTTGTTTTTTGATCCACTCGCGGTTCAAACCTAATAAGATAGTGCGAGATGCTTCGGTAGCATCGGTAATATCCTCCATTGATTGCGGGTCAAGTGGGTTACAGCGGTGCGTTCTTGACAGGTCGTCAAAATTGATCAGGTAGAATTTCGGTTTGACTTTATAGTTACGCTGATATTTCTTCAGTTTGTTATAGGCAATCTTGGTTAAATCGTCAAACTTAAAATCATAGATGAACATACTAAAGCCTTTTTTCAAGTGCTGGTCGATCACATGCCGGATAACAAAATAAGATTTACCTGCACCAGGCGTACCTACGACTAACAGGCCGCGAAAGGGATTGATAAAATTTATCCAGCTATTGCGTGTTTTGCCTTTTAGGTTGTATTTGGCAGGCAGGTTGATGGAATATTCATTTTCTAATAATCGTTCCTCTTGGGGAAAAGTTTCATTTTCAGTATTGAAAATATCTTTTTGCAGGTTTAGCTTTAATAAACGGGATAGTCGGCCACCGCCTGTTAAAATGAGCAGATAGCCTAAGCTGGTCATACCTATATAACTTATTGCTATGATTGTTGCAGTGGTATTAAGATAAAAACATAGCACACTGATAAAGTATAAAAGCAGCCCGGCACCTATGTAGATGATAATCGTATCTTTCCTGATCTTCTCGTCCTTTTTGCCTTTGGCACCGATAAGCGTAATAAGTAATAGTAGCAAAGCGGCCAACTTAGGTTTGAGTAATCCTGTAAAGAGGCCGGTCTTGCTGATATTCATTGCCATACGGTTAGTTATTTCCGCTGTCCAGTGCCAATGCTGAAAAGCTGAAAAGCAACTGATATAGAAATGAATGCATAAAATAGATAAGCTGATTAGCCGGGTAAAATCAATAATTTTTCTTAATCCCTGTATATCTTCGCCAGTTTGCATAGTCGTATTTTTAATGTATTAAATAATGAATTAAAGGCCCATGCCTTTGCGTCTTTTGCCCTTTTTGCGTGGTAATAAAGGGGCGCTGTCGCTTTTGTTCGGATTACCCAAAAGAGATTGTAACAGGTTATCCGATGCCTGGGATAATAAGTCTGACAGGTTTATTTTCGGCTCCCTTTCCAATAGGCTGACTGACGGATTGGTTTTGTCTAAAAGTGATGCGGGCTGCTGCTTGGTATTTGTTTTATTGGCCCGGCTTTGTGCCGGTCTTGATTGTTGTCTTGTTTCCCAGTCCCGCTTTTCTGCGTGTAGCGCGATCCTTTGCTCCAAACCGCCTTTTTTCTGCGCATTGGCGTACCTGAAAGTTTCGGTTAGGCCACGTTCAAAATCAAACTTTTCATCAAAAAGCCTTTCGCCGGATGCTTTAAAGGCGGAACGGTCAAACTGCCCCATCTTTTTAGAATGTTCGGTGTTCCTCCCTTTGGATTTATTAATGGGACTTAATTTGATCTTGTTGGTGATGTCCTTCCGGCTTACAATGACTTGTAGGTGCATTTGTTCGCCGTCCTTGCGTTCGCCACGTTTTTTCATGCCTTGTTTTACTTCGGGGTCTCTATGGCTGTAATAGCGGTAATTTTCAAGCTTGCCGAACCAAAGCAGGTCTTTACTACTTTCAATGCCCGGCCTTTTAAAGTTGCGGGCGTATTCGTCCATAACAGATGCGGCATAGGCTTTTAACTGTGCTTTGGCGCCATCCTCTCCGTATTGCTCCTTGAAATAGATAATCTCTTTCTGGCTTGGGCTGATATTGACGAGGAAAAATTTAGCATCAGTTTTACTTAATTTGGCGATGTTATTATCAATGGCCGGTCTTACTTCATCAGAAAGGATGTTGCTTCGTTCCTGGTTAAACCAGTATTCCGGTTGTTTAGTAATATCGGTTCTATTCTCTTTATCTAAATAGTGAACCAGGCCGCTGCTGCCTCCTTTATTATCCGCCGTTTCGCTGTCTGTAATATTGATATACATAATTTAAAGTTTTGCGATCTGCTGCCGTGCCTGTTGTACCAGTTCTTCTTTATCCTTTGAGGAAGTCGTGAAACTGAAGCTTTCCCTTGTCTTGCTATAATTATTCAAAATGTAAAGGAATTTAAGTTTGAGGCTTTCTTTGGTTTCCAATTTCTCGGTAATGGTTTTGAGCAGCTTATCGGTTGCTGTGAATTGTTCTACCTGTGCTTGCTGATTACTTAATAAATCCTTGTTTGCTTTTAATACATGGTTATTAAAGAAATCCAATATTTTGATCTGCGACTGGATCATCCGGTCAACTTCAACTTTAACAGGTATTAATACTTTTTCTTCCTGCGACCGGATAAAGCGGATATAGGTATCGTGGTTTTTGACCAATGTCTTTTTTAACAGTTCGTCATTAATGTCCTTTGGATCCTTCTTAGTCCTGTGAAAATATTCTACCATTTGGATGAAAAACTCCCGCTTGGTACGGCCTGCCTGGTCTGCCAGCTTCTGTAATTTTTCGTCAGTTTCCTCGGTGTACTTGACGGTCTTTTTATAATCGTTCGGTGTTGGCATGGCAATGAATTTTTGTTTGTAGTAATTCCTTGGGGAATGCTAAAAACGGCCTTTAATTTATCCTGAACAGCATATAGCATTCCCGGAGAATGCTAACAACCTCGTTTGCAGCGCAAACGGCAAGCGAATAGGGCCACTGCCCAATTCCCGCTTGCTCCATTTTTTTTTTGCAAAAAATGGACGCTTTTAAAACGGAAACCGGGCTGCCTGCGGCCCCGGTTTTTATAAGATTTGCTGATTGGGTTTGGGCCTGCGGCATGAAATTTCGAGTGGAACAAAGGAACGCAACAACTGCCGTATTCGCTGTCGCGGCTCGGTGCGGATGCGTTTGATTTTGATTTTGACAAGGCGGCCATTGAACTTACGGCCTTTAAGATCGTGTACGACTTCATTGTTTTTCATGATTATCTGAATTGATAATCAAATGTCGGGAGGAGGATTTTGGGCATTGGGCAAGTTGCCTAAAATTTAGTGGGCCGTTGAATATGCTTGTTTGCTTGTAAACGCGATGGTGAATTTATTTAGGGCTACTTGCCCTAACGCCAGATTTCACTATCCGATACTTGCAATATGCAAGAAACAGAGAAACTTACTTTCGAGCTACTACCCATAGCCATTAGCGAATTATTGGAAAGGGTAAGAAGAATAGAGGCGGTGTTATCAGGCGAAAAAATCGCATTGGATATCCAGGATGAAATGCTGGATATTAAAGAAGCGTCGGCATTTTTAAAATTGGCGGTCGCTACGATATACAGTAAGGTTTGCCGGGGTGAAATCCCTGCCACCAAACCAGGACGGCAATTGTATTTCAACAAAGCTGAACTGATAGAGTGGTTAAAACAAAAAAGGAAAAAGACCACCCAGGAATTAATTGCCGACTTTCAAGGCCAGCGGGGGCGCATTCCTTTTCAGCGAAAGAGAAAAGCCCTACGCTCTTATTAAGACCAGGTAATTTTGATACGGTTGGCTGCTTCCTTTTTCTTTGAATCAATTACTTTGGTATAGATCTGTGTCGTCTTAACATTGCGATGCCCCAACAATTTAGAGATCGTAAAAATATCTGTCCCTGATGTTAACTGTAATGTGGCATACGTATGTCTAAAACTGTGAAAGGTGATGTTTTTACGTATTCCTGCATCGGCCACCCACTTGAGCAGAAAAGTTTTAACCTGTGCATACTTGATACCACTGAACACTTTACGCGCTTCGTCTCCTTTTTCACCCAAAAGCGAATAGGCTATATCTGAAATGGGCAAAACCTCTACCCCTGCCGTTTTCTCTTGCCGGAACTGGATATAATAGTTTTCAGGCTCACCCCTTACTTCAGACCATAATAAAGACTGGACATCAGAAAATCGCAGGCCGGTTAAGCCGGAAAATAATGCCGCGCGTTTTAACAAGTCATTCTTTACCTTAGTTTCGGCCAGCTTTTGAAATTCTTCTATCACTAAAAATTCCCGGTGTGTTTCCTCATCCTTAATCGAATCAATCAACTCGTTAATGTTTTGCGTCAACAATCCCGCCTTATAAGCAGCCTTTAAAACCGCCTTAAATTTATTGAAATAACTTACTGCGGTATTCACTGCAATTTTTTGCCTGCGCGGGCCTAATGCGGGGCCAGTAAGCAAATAAGAGCGATATTCTTCACAAAACAATACGTTTAGATCAATGAAGCGCAGATCAGGCCCCGCAAAGTCTGTAAAATAACGTAAGCCCATATACCAGTTATCTGAATTGCTCCCCACCTTTTTGATGGCTATTGATTTAAAATATTCGACAAAACTGGCGGTTTTCCGCTCCGCATTAAGAAATCCAAACTGCTGATTTTGTATTTCGATCTGCCGGGTAGCGCGGGTGTGTTCTGCAAGTTTCATCGTTTCCCTATTGTGATGACGCTCTACGCTGTCTTTTGGCTTATCAAATAAATGTATGCCTAAAAATTCCCGGCGCGTTAACTTCCCGGTATCAGGGTGTAGTAAGGGCGGGTAAAAGTCCAGATATAGTGAAGTTCGTCCCGACGTTAATGCTTTCTTCCTCAATGTCACTTTCATAATCTGCGATATTAGGGTTATTTAATTTTCGGATTTAACAACTGGTCAACTTTAGATTTAAGCACATACACAAATTTGCCGCGTTGTGTCTTCTGAATGTTGTTACGTTTGAGCATATCGTAAAGCGCCTTTTCGGAGACATTGTATTTCAGCTGAATTTCTCCCATGTGGTAGCACTGCTTAATATCTAATGGTTTTTCCGGCCTTGGAGGCAATGGCTGTAAGGCGTTATCAAAAAAGCGTTCTATATCTGAACGACGTAACAACGTTTTCCTTTCCGAAAACTTAATGCCATTTAAAGTGCCATTGTTAATCAGATTATAAACTGTCCTGGTCGAACAGGTCAGCAATTTGGCTACATCCGAAACAGTTAAGATTTCCTTTGATTTAATTTCCTCTAAAGAGCGTTGGCGAACGACTTTGGTATGGTCATGGCTTGCCTTTACTTTCTCGACTCGCTTTCTGGCTTTGTAATTATGTTTAGCGCACCGGTCGCTGCAAAACTGCGTTACGGTAGTTTTGGCTTCAAACTCCGACCCGCATTGCTGACAAATTCTGTTTATCCTGATATTAGAACTCATAAAACTAAGTTTATACAGGGGCTTAGTTTACTTACGTGAATTTAAGTGTAAATAAGCGCAATAATTTCGCCCCACTTTTTCGCATAAGGTACAAATCCCCTTTTGAGGTACAATTCAGGTACAAATATAGGCATAACAGCGCAAAAAAACCAAAAATGTTAGCAATATATTTTTGCTTAATTTGTTGATTTTTATCATTTTAACTCGAAAAAGTTTGTGGAAATTTGGCTAATTACTTTCCGATGCAAAACTTACTAAAAATATTCTCCAGCAAATCATCTGTAGTAACGGCTCCGGTAATTTCGCCCAAATAATGCAGGGCCTGCTTAATATCCATCGATAAAAAATCAGAAGTCACCGTATCCATACCGTCGAGCACTCTTGATAGCGCTTCTTCTGTTTTTTGCAAAGCTTCCAGGTGGCGAATGTTGGTTACCAGCGTTTCATCGCCGGTTAGTTTATCTTTTATGGCGGCGTGGTAAATTTTGTTTTTCAGGTCATCGATATGAAATTTCTCTTTGGCCGATATCACTACGTCTCTTTGTGAATGCGGCAGCACAGCTATTTCTTCATTGTTTAAAAGATCAATTTTATTGGCAACAACCATCATCGTTATACCCGGACCGTTTAAGCTTTCAATATCCTGATCAAGTTCTTCGAGTGTTATTTGCGACGCATCATAAACATAAATCAACAGGGCCGATTGGCTTATCTTTTCCATTGTACGCTGCACTCCTATTTGCTCAATCGCATCAGTTGCTTCGCGGATACCGGCGGTATCAATCAGCCTGAAATTGATACCGTGAATATTCAGCACCTCTTCAATGGTATCGCGGGTTGTACCGGGAATATGGCTAACAATTGCGCGCTCTTCGTTCAATAAGGCATTCAACAACGTTGATTTCCCTGCATTAGGTCTACCAGCAATAACGGTGTTTACGCCTTGTTTAATGGCATTGCCCAATTCAAACGAATTAATGAGATTTACGATAACCTTGTTTATTTGTAGAATCAGATTTTTAAGCTGATCGCGGTTGGCAAACTCAACATCCTCTTCAGCAAAATCAAGTTCCAGTTCTATTAACGAAGCAAACTGCACCAGCTGATCGCGCAGCGTTTGAAGCTGGTTACTGAAACCTCCTCTAAGCTGTTGTAAAGCCACCTGCTGTGATGCTTTAGAATTAGAAGCAATTAAATCAGCCACAGCCTCGGCTTGTGAAAGGTCAAGCTGTCCGTTTAAAAAAGCCTTCAGCGTAAACTCCCCTGCCTTTGCCGAACGTGCACCCTTTTTTATCAACAACTTAATAATGCTCTCAATAATATATGCCGAACCATGGCAGCTGATTTCTACAACATTTTCGCGGGTATATGACCTTGGAGCAATAAATAACGAAACCAAAACCTCATCCAAAATAACTCCATCGTCAACAATGTTACCGAAATGTATAGTGTGTGATGCTTGTTTGGTTAAATTCTTGCCTTTAAAAACGCTATTAGCAATGGTAACGGCATCCGGGCCCGAAAGGCGGATAATTCCTAAGGCCCCAATTCCGTTCGGGGTGGCAAGGGCAACTATGGTTTCACTGTTTGTCATTGGGTCATTGGGTCATTGGGTCATTATTTTTAATGATCAATGGACACCCAAGTGCAAAAATCGTCATTTAAGCCCAATCTTCCTAAGTCATCTTTTTGTCAGCTATAAATCCCCCTAAACTATGGGCCATCGACTATGGACTATGGACTAAAAAAACTACCTTCGCCCTTAATTATGGTAACCTTTTTTGAAGCTTCGCTCGATACTATTTCTGTGCATCATGTTGGCAATCAAGCCCTAAATGAGCTCTATTCTTTGTCCGATCATCCGATCACTTTAAAAGATGATATTATACCCAATTTGTTGATGCAATACTTCCTGAAACCCTTTGAAAAGGCTAACGAAGTGTACCATTTAACTCATAGCAGCGGTGATTTAAGTCTTAATGAACTGCACCATTTTGCCACTCAGGTGTTTGATAACAAGGAAAAATTTCACGAAGCATCAGAACAAATTGCCAAACATTTATTCAAAGTGGCCAATCATCCTAACATAAAAGGCGGCGAGCTGTATGTGGTTTATTTTAACCAGGTTCAGATTGAGGGAAACCCGCTGGATGCCATCGGAATTTTCAAATCAGAGAACAAAGAAACCTATCTTAAAGTATATCCTGATACCGGCGGTTTCCAGGTAGACTATGAGCAGGATGCCATCAACATTAACAAACTGGATAAAGGTGTGTTGATATTTAATATCGAAAAAGAAAACGGCTATAAAGTGGTCGTGGTTGATAAAACCAATGGTGGACAAGATGCCGCTATTTATTGGAAAGACCAGTTTCTGCAACTTAAAATCCGTAACGACAGCTTCAATCAAACCAGCAATACGCTGGGCGTCTATAAAAACTTTGTAACCCAAAAATTAGACGGTGAGTTTGAGATGAGCAAGGCTGATAAGATAGATCTGCTAAACCGCAGCATGAAGTATTTTAAAGAGAAAGATACTTTTGATATGGATGAGTTTACCGGCGAAGTGATTGGCAACGAAAAAGCCATCGAATCGTTCAAAAGCTTCAAGAGTCAGTATGAACAGGAGTTTGATAGTCCTATTGCCGATACTTTCGAAATTTCGGATAATGCCGTAAAAAAACAAGCCCGGGTATACAAAAGCGTGTTAAAACTCGACAAAAACTTTCACATCTACATTCATGGCGACAATAAACTGATTGAAAAAGGCTTTGACGATGATAAACACATGAACTATTACAAGGTTTATTTTAAAGAAGAAGCGTAGTTAATTAGGTTGGAATGCGGGTTATTTGTATTTGTTTGCTACAATACAAAAAATGTTTTCTAATTAAAATCCTCCAATCTTAAAAATCGACACAAGCTTCATAAAATCTTTCAATCTTAAAAATCATAGTTCAGGCTACTTTAAATGCCGCAAAAAAGCATAAACTTCCCGAAGTCCCCCAAGTCCTAAAAATCATAACCCGCTGTTTATTAAAATATTATTTAATACTTTCGGGATATGAAAAACATTTACCTGGCCATACTACTTTGTTCCTGCTGTTTATTTGCCGATGCACAGCAACAGGCATATAAATACACCTATCAACAACTGAGGGAGTATGAAGGTGTTTATCATTACATCAATAGCAGTACGCTGCAAATGGCTGCTTCACCAAAGGATACCGTTTTGTACGCCATTGTTTCGCAGGCGAGGTATGCTTTGCATCCTGTTGGAAAAGACTCCTTTTTGAACAATGCCCATCAGCCTATCCGTTTTTTGCGCAGTGCATCCAATAAAATCATAGCTTATACTTATAGGGGTGATACACTGGCACTTATTAATCGCAGCGTAACTGTATCCGATAAAATGTGGTATCCACGTTTGGGTGCTAATACCGCTGCCTATCAATATCATCAACCCGATGCATCAAATGATGGCCTGGCTACGGGAAGCATAGCTTCATCGGGGTTAGACAGCGCGTTATTAAATACCATGGTGCGCAAAATTATAGCTGGCGATTACCCCAACGTGCATAGCGTTTTGATTATAAAAGATGGCAAACTAATATTTGAAGAATATTTTTACGAATACACAGCCGACACCCTGCAATCGCAACGCTCGGCCTCAAAGAGTGTGGTATCGGCACTCACGGGCATTGCTATCCACCAGGGGCTGATAAAAAGTGTGAACGACCGGATGCTGTCTTATTTCCCCGGTTATCATCCCGCTAACGACTCACCGTTAAAAGAGGGCATTACTATTGATAATTTATTGAGTAACCAAAGCGGCGTAAGTTATGACGAGGCCTATAACAAAGCTGCTGGTGATGAAACCACCATGGGCTATACCGATAACTGGATAAAATATACTTTTGATTTGCCGATGCTGGATACACCCGGAAAAGTGGGCCGTTATAACTCGGGGAACCCGATAACCATGGGCCGTATTATTGAAATTGCCTCGGGGCAACCCATTGCTGAATTTGCAGTAAAAAACCTGTTTGGCCCGTTGGGAATAACCAATTTCAAATGGCGCTTTAAGCCCGACAAAACAGAATCAGAGGATTTTTGCCAGGTGTTTTTGCGCCCGCGCGATATGGCCAAATTTGGCTTGCTATATTTAAATAATGGCATGTGGAACGATAAACAGGTAATACCTGCTGATTGGGTAGCCACATCAACCCAAAAACACTCCGTTGTGCAAGGTGTTGATTATGGCTACCTATGGTGGCTCAAATATTTTGATGTTAACGGCAAACGTTTCTATACAGCGGGCGCACAAGGCAACGGCGGTCAAAAAATTTATATTTTTAAACAACAAAACATGGTAGTGGTAATTACCGGCGGCAATTTCAACAGTCAATCCCCGTCGGACAGGTTGATCAAAACTTATATTTTACCGCCATTGGCTAAGTGAATATTTGGTGTCTTTTAAGGCTTTATCAGCGCCAAAAGCAAAGCTTTTTGCTTTCTGCTTTTACCTTTCAGCTCCCTTTAAAATCAACAAATAAAAATTTTATTTGGAATTTACATTTACAACACCCTATATTTGGAACAAAATTTGGTAGCAATACCAATGATCATTACCTCTCACCTAGGTTTTGATTTATAAAGAAGCGGCGAGAGATCAGGCTCAATGACCCGCTGGCAACCCTTCAATGTTGAAGAAGGTGCCAATTCCTGTCCCGGCAAATAACACCGGGGAATATAAATTAACAACCATGAAAAGTCTGATTAATTACATTCTGCAAAACATTTTTAAGGCACAACCTACTTTTACACCCGTGTACTGTTATAGCTATGCTAACAGCCCGATGTGTATGTGCAGCTGTTGCTGAGCCTTAACACGTTTTAATTTTTCCCTTTCCTGAAAAATGCGTGTACGCTCACAAAAGGTGATCTAATTCATCCCGTTGTGACTTCTATTCATTCAAATCATTAAAAACATCAAACAAGTAAAATCTTAAATCCTATGTCAGCAGATAACTTAAAATTCGAAACGCTACAATTACATGCCGGTCATGAAATTGATGCTACCGGCTCACGTGCCGTTCCATTGTACCAAACTACCAGCTACGTATTTAAAAATGCCGAGCATGGCGCCAATCTTTTTGCTTTAAAAGAGTTCGGCAACATCTATACACGTTTAATGAACCCAACTACCGATGTTTTTGAGAAGCGTATTGCTGCCCTTGAAGGTGGTGTGGCGGCTTTGGCAACAGCATCGGGTCAGGCGGCACAGTTTATCGCCTTAAATAACATTTTGCAAACCGGCGATAACTTTGTGACTTCCCCTTTCCTTTATGGAGGTACTTATAACCAGTTTAAAGTTGCCTTTAAGCGTTTAGGTATTGATGCACGTTTCGCCAAGGATGACACAGCCGAAAATCTTGAAAAACTGATCGATGGCAAGACCAAAGCCATTTTCCTGGAAACTATTGGCAATCCAGGCTTTAACATTGCTGATTTTGATAAGGTAGCAGCCCTGGCTAAAAAACATGACCTGCCGCTTATTGTTGATAATACTTTTGGGGCAGGTGGCTACCTGTTCCGTCCACTGGAGCATGGTGCAAGCGTAGTAGTAGAATCAACCACCAAGTGGATTGGCGGACACGGCACCAGCATCGGCGGCGCTATTATTGATGGTGGCACCTATAACTGGGGCAACGGCAAATTCCCGCAGTTTACTGAGCCATCCGAAGGCTATCACGGTTTGGTTTTTGCTGATGTATTTGGCATCGGCGGCCCGTTTGGCAATATCCAGTTTATTATCCGTGCCCGCGTTGAAGGCCTAAGAGATTTCGGCCCGTCACAATCGCCGTTCAATTCGTGGTTAAATATTCAGGGCTTAGAGACCTTGTCATTGCGCGTACAGCGCCATGTTGATAATGCGCTTGAACTGGCTAAATGGCTGGAACAGCATCCTTTGGTTGATAAGGTTAATTATCCGGGTTTACCATCATCGCCGCATCATGCGCTGGCAAAAAAATATTTAAAAAATGGCTTCGGTGCAGTATTAACCTTTGAGGTTAAAGGTGGCAAAGAAAATGCAAGCAGTGTAATTGATAACCTGAAACTGGTAAGTCACCTCGCTAATGTGGGTGATACCAAGACGTTGATTATCCAACCATCAGCAACCACGCATCAACAATTGTCAGACGAAGAACAACTGTCTGCTGGTGTGTTGCCTAACTCATTACGTGTAGCCGTGGGCATTGAACACATTGATGATATTAAGGCCGATTTTGAACAAGCTTTAGCCAAAGTTGCCGAGCAGGTAACAGAGTTGGTTTAATTTAAGGGCCGGAAGACCTGAGAGACCTTCCGGCTTAAAAATAGAATAGAGAGAGAATGAGTACAGAGATTTTTAAATACGAAAAACCTTTTAAACTGGAATCGGGCAAGCAATTAGCCGAGCTCGAAATAGGGTTTAATACTTACGGTACCTTAAACAAAAACCGCGACAATGTGGTGTGGGTATGTCATGCCCTTACCGCAAACTCGGATGTTTTTGACTGGTGGAAAGGCTTTTTTGGCGAGAGCGATTATTTTAACCCAAAGGAGCATTTTATTATATGCGCCAATATCCTGGGGTCGCCGTATGGAACCACCAATCCTTTAAGCATAAACCCGGTTACCGGCCATCCCTACTATTTGGCTTTTCCGCAATTTACTATCCGGGACATTGTAAAAGCACACCAATTACTGGCCGAACATTTGGGTATTAAAGAAATAGACATTTTGTTGGGTGGCTCTTTGGGTGGGCAACAGGCTTCAGAATGGGCTATTATGGAACCCGACCGCATTAAAAACCTAATACTGATAGCTACTAACGCCCGTCATTCACCCTGGGGAATAGCTTTTAACGAATCACAGCGCCTGGCTATCAGTGCTGACCGCACTTTTTATGCTAACGCACCCGATGGTGGCAAAAAAGGTTTAAAGGCAGCACGCAGTATAGCGTTACTCTCTTATCGTAACTACAAAACCTATGGCATTACGCAGCAGGAAGAAAAAGACAATCATGTAGACGGCTACAAAGCGGCATCATACCAAAACTACCAGGGCGAAAAGCTGGTAAACAGGTTTAATGCATACAGCTACTGGTATCTATCAAAAACAATGGATTCGCACAATGTAGGGCGCAACCGTCATGGGGTTGAAAAGGCTTTGAGCCTGATAAAAGCGCGCACATTGGTTATTGGTATTAAATCGGATGTATTGTTTCCCATCGAGGAGCAGCAATACCTGTTTCAGCACATACCCAAATCGGTTTTCGCCGAGTTAGATTCGTTTTACGGACACGATGGTTTTTTAATTGAAACCGGAGTATTAACAAATATCATCACTTCCTTTTTCAAAACAGACGTAAAAGGAAAAATTATTGAATTGCAACGCACTGCATAATGAGTAAAAAATTAAACATCGGACTATTTGGCTTTGGCGTGGTTGGTCAGGGCTTGTATGACATCATTAAAACCAAACATCTAAACCTGGAGATCAAAAAAATCGCCATTAAAGATGCGCATAAAGAGCGCTCACTACCTGCTCACCTGTTCACCACCGAGCGTAACGAACTACTGAACAACCCGGAGATAAATACCATTGTCGAGTTGATAAATGATACCGAAGCTGCATTCGAAATTGTATCGAGAGCATTAAGCTCGGGCAAAAATGTGGTATCGGCCAGCAAAAAAATGATTGCGCTCCATTTAAAGGAACTTATTGATCTTCAGGAAAAACATGGGACTTCTTTACTGTACGAAGGTGCGGTTTGCGGTAGTATCCCTATTATCCGTAATCTGGAAGAGTATTATGACAATGAGTTACTGCACTCTATAAGCGGTATTTTTAATGGATCATCCAATTACATTCTATCCAAAGGATTTAATGAAAACATGGATTATGATACTGCATTAAAACAGGCACAAGATCTCGGCTTTGCCGAAACTGATCCTACCAGCGATGTAGGCGGCTTTGATGCCAAATACAAACTGGTAATAGCTGCGGCACACGCTTACGGCATCATTGTTAATCCTGATGATGTATTTAACCTCGGTATACAAAACCTTGCCGCACATGATTTGCAATACGCCCGCGAAAAGAATCTGAAGATAAAATTGGTTCCTGTAGCCAAAGAGTTGGACGACCAGCATGTGGCTCTATTTGTATTGCCAAAGTTTGTTACCGAAAAAGAGTTTTTATACAACGTGGAGTACGAATACAATGGCGTAATTGTACAAGCTGCCTTTGCCGATCAGCAATTCTTTTTCGGAAAAGGTGCTGGCGGCCACCCGACCGGATCGGCTGTTTTATCAGATATTGCTGCGCTACGTTATGATTACGGCTACGAGTACAAAAAAGCAAAGGAACGTGCCGATCTTAATTTCACCAATAATATTGAACTGAATATTTATTTGCGCTATGAGGACGAAGCTTTGGTTGAAACACTAAACTTCACACACATCCATGAGCGCTATTATTCTGGCAACTATAAGTTTGTTATCGGCAAAATCAACCTGCAAAACTTGATTGATAACCAACAATTGATAGCTAATAACAAAACATTCGTAGCCTTTGCCGATCAACTTGCCGGTGTGAGTTTGGCTACAGAAGCAACGGTTGCCGCTGAGGCATTTTAAAAATCTTCTTTTATATTTTCTTATTTAGGTTTAATTAGTTTAAAGAGGCTCCTGTAAGGGGGCCTTTTTCATTCTTTTATTCTTCATCTTGTCATGCCGAGCGGTAGCGAGACATCTTCTGCAACATTCAGATATACTTTGACCGAACAACAAACGAATATTACTAAAAGCCATATAGCCTAAGTTCAATTGTTAAGCGGATTATTATCTTTGCAGGTATACCGCTATCAATTTAAGCTGATGAATAAACTTGCCGATCTTGTAAAAAACAAACCTTTTGTATTTACGCTATACTTTGGTCTCAGCTTTTTTGCCGTTGGTAAAAGCGTACTGCTTAACCATATCCACAATAATTATTTTGTGTATAAGTATAATTTTATCAATGTTATACATCAGCACACCATTTTCGGTTATCAGCCTCAATTTCAGGATTTAAATCACTACGGCCCAGTATTTGCGCTACTAATGGCCCCCTTTGCATTATTGCCCGATGGTTTAGGAGTAATACTATGGGTGATGTTTAACGCCTGGATATTATACAAAGCTATTAAGGCACTCCCGATAACAGAATACCAGTGTTTGGCTATATTGCTTATCTGTGCGCATGAGTTGATGACTTCTTCGTCAAATGTGGAAATTAACCCGTTTATAGGCGCCCTAATTATACTGGCTTACGTTTTTATAAGAAACGAAAAAGATTTCTGGGCAGCACTGATGATTGTTGCCGGGGCATTTATTAAGCTTTACCCTATAGCCGGGCTGGCGTTCTTCTTTTTTTCAAAAAATAAGCCGAAGTTTATTTTGAGCTTGCTGTTTTGGTCGGTTGTGTTGTTCTTATTGCCGATGGCTATCTCTTCACCATCCTACATCATCCAAACCTATCACGATTGGTATGGCGACCTGTTGCAAAAAAACATGGCCAATATTGGCCCAAGCCTACAGGATATTTCTGCTATGGGGCTTATACGCAACATTTTCAATTACAGGCAATTATCAAACATCACTGTAATTGCACCTGGAATAGTGTTGTTTGCCCTATGGTATTTAAGGGTAAAAGAATACAGCACTATCTCCTACCAATTATTGTTGTTGGCATCAACCTTAATATTTGTTATCATTTTCAGCAGCTCGTCCGAATCACCAACCTATATTATTGCTGTTGCAGGCGTGGGCATCTGGTTTATGAACCTGAACCGGCCGGTTACCGGATTTGAAATTAGCCTATTGGTTTTTGCACTGATATTAACCGTCATGTCGCCATCTGACTTGTTTCCGCGATACATCAAAATGCATTACGTGGTGCCTTATAAACTGAAAGCCTTACCTGTGGTACTGATATGGCTAAAGATCATTTACGAAACCATGTTCCGCAAATTTGATAAAATACAGCCAGTTGCTATTGAGACTACAGTTTAAAACGTCAGCTTATTTTTTGGTGTGATACCCATAGGCTATTAAGAAAGCAACACCGCTAAACCCAAAAGCTTCAAACACGCTGGAAACTTCATTACCCTGTAAAGAATTAGGGTCAGTTATGGCACGTGGAATGTGCAGAAAAATGAACCATAAAAATATCATCAGGGCCAGCAACAAGGAGCTTACTTTGAGTTTTATTCTAAAAGTAATGGCCAATCCCGAGCAAATGAGGGCTGTTCCTGCAAAGTATGTCCAGAAAAGATGCCCTGGTATCCAGCCAGGTACCAGGGTCGAAATTCCATCGGCATACAAAAAGTGATCAATGCCAAAACTCACTATCATAATACAAAAGAAAATGCTACCCAAGGGAACCAGCTTCTCCAGCAAACGGACGAGGTTGTTTTCTTTACCTTCATCTTTAGTCATATATGAGCCGGCCACAACAAATGCACCGCCTGCAATAGCCAATTCTTTTAAGGCGTTTACCCAAACGCCAAAATGTTTATAGTATGGGTCTGAAATAAGCTCATACGGAATTTGGCAAACGCAAAACAATAAAAGCAATACACCACCTAAAATAAGCGATACTGGTCTCGATCCCATTTCAAAAATAATAGCCACACCAGCCGCAATAAGTACAATGCTAATAACGTAAACATAAAGCGCATAACCGGCAACCGACAAATGAAACGGTGGTAAAATTACAGGCCTGAAATCTTTATAAAAAATTTGTTGAATTGCCAATGCGGCAATCATAATACCGTAAGAGATGCGTGCAGGTTTGATCAGGTTTTTCATTCAATATAATTTGTTATTCTTCAAATTACGGAATGAATTAAGCAGCAGGCAATTCATGGCTTGTACATGTTGGTACAAACTTGTACAAGTTTAATAAACAGCACGTTAAACTATCCCAATAAAACAAAAAATCCCGCTTTAACAAAAAAGCGGGATGGGTATTTAGGTTTACAATTCTCTTCCGGGATCCCAGTTTTCAAGATAATCAGCAACACGCCTCACAAATGATCCGCCTAATGAACCATCAACTACCCGATGGTCATAAGATAAAGACAGGAACATCATGTGACGGATAGCGATCATATCGCCCTGCAACGTTTCAATAACGGCAGGTTTTTTCTTGATAGCGCCAACAGCCAAAATCGCTACCTGCGGCTGATTAATAATAGGCGTACCCATTACGTTACCAAACGAGCCAACATTGGTGATGGTAAATGTACCACCCTGTACGTCGTCTGGTTTTAATTTATTGGTACGGGCACGGCTTGCCAGGTCATTAACGGCTTTGGTAAGGCCTATCAGGCTTAATTCATCTGCTTTTTTAATTACAGGCACTATCAGGTTACCATTGGGCAAGGCTGTTGCCATGCTGATATTGATATCTTTCTTTTTAATAATCTGGGTACCATTTACCTGGATGTTAATCATCGGCAAATCTTTAATAGCCCTTACAACCGCTTCAATAAAAATGGGCGTAAAGGTTATCTTCTCGCCCTCGCGTTTCTCAAAACTGCTTTTTATTTTTTCGCGCCATAAAACAATGTTGGTAACATCGGCCTCAACAAACGAGGTAACGTGCGGCGAAGTATGCTTGCTCATTACCATGTGATCGGCAATAAGGCGACGCATCCGGTCCATCTCAATAATCTCGTCTTCTCCTGACATAGACTTAGTTGCAGCAACAGGAGCTACTTCTGGCTGCGGCGCAGCAGCCGGAGCCGTTTTTGGAACTTCGGCAGCGGGCTGTGAAGCAACAATAGCAGGTTCAGTTGCTTTTACCTCATCAACAGGTGCAGCTTGTGGTGTAGGCGCGGGAGTTTCAACAAATGGTTTTAACAGCGGCTCTGCATTGGCAGGCGTACTTTCAGTAGCGATAGCTGATTTAAACCTATTTTGAATATAAACCAACAAATCGTCCTTAGTTAAACGGCCATCAGCTCCGGTACCAGGAATTTTATCCAGTTCGGCACCTCCTATTCCCTCTTGTGCAGCAATATTTTTAACCAGCGGCGAGTAAAAACGTCCGCCATTTTTTGCTGCATCATCTGAGTTAGAGGCACCGGTATTTACCAGTTGATCAACAAAAGGAACCGCTTGTGCTATATCAGAACGCTCCGTAAATACCGGCGGTGCTACTTGTTCTGCAACAGGTGGTGGTACTTGTTCTGCAACTACAGGCGCTGGTACATTAGTAACAGGCTGGTGTATTTCTTCAACGTGAATTTGGGTTTCGGCCACAACTTCCTGGTGTACAGGAGCAGCTGCCTCAGGTTCTTTTTCCTCCGGTTCTTTTTCCTCCGGTTCATCGGTCTCAATCACCGCTATAACCGCGCCTACCTGAACTACATCGTTTTCTTTATAAAATTGCTCAAGCAATTTACCCGCAACGGGCGAGGGAACATCTGAGTCGACTTTATCAGTAGCAATCTCCATTACTGTTTCATCGGCTTCTATGTAATCTCCCGGATTTTTTGTCCATTTAATTACCGTTGCCTCCGCAACACTTTCCCCCATTTTCGGCAGTAACAGTTTATATTTAGCCATAGACAATATTTATCGTAATGGCCAAAATTAGCTGATTTTATTGTTATTTATTGCTTTTCGTGAAGTAAAGTATTCAACATATTTAAGGCCGATATTGCGCTCCTTTCGATGTTTTGCCGGCGTTTGTTACCAAATGTTAATTTCTTTGCAATCGTTTTGTCAGCATTTGCAACAGCAATCCAAACAGTACCTACAGGCTTGTCTGGTGTACCTCCGTCAGGCCCTGCGATACCGGTAACAGCAATGGCGTAATCCGACTTGAAATTTAACAAAGCGCCTTCAACCATTTCAACAACGGTTTCGTTACTTACCGCGCCATAATGTTGTATGGTTTCAACTTTTACGCCAAGAATATCTTCTTTCAACTCGTTCGAATAAGAAACTGTTCCTCCAAAAAAAACTTTTGATGAACCCGGATGCTGGGTAATCAGATGGGAAATATAGCCGCCGGTACAGCTTTCGGCTATTGACAGGGTAAGGCCCTTTTGTTCCATGTAATTTAATATGGCCTTTTCAATAGTAATATCCTCTTGTGCAGCAACCACATTCTTTACACGTTCAACTATTCTGGCGGCAAATTCATTTATTTTATCGTTAAGCAACGCCTCATCTTCACCATACGCGCTCAGCCTTAACCTCACCTGTCCGAGTTTCGGCAAATAAGCTAGTTTAATATAAGATGGCAAAGCATCTTCAATATCAGCAATCCGCTCGGCCAGATACGATTCACCTTCGCCAACGGTTAATATGGTTTTATGAATAATAAACGGCAGTTTTAAGGTCGACTTAAGTTTTGGTATAACTGAATCTTCCATCATGTACATCATCTCGTGCGGCACACCCGGCATCGATACATAAATGGTTCCGTTAACATTAAACCACATACCGGGGGCTGTACCGTTTTTATTTAACAGCACCTCACAATTCTCAGGCACTTGGGCTTGCAAGCGGTTAACATCAAGCATGGGCCTGTTATAGCGTGAAAAAATATTGAGCACATTATCTAATGCTTCCTTGTTTTCTATCAGCGGTACACCAAAATAGTCGGCTAAAGTTTTTTTTGTGATATCATCCTTTGTTGGGCCAAGGCCGCCGGTTATTAAAACAACATCAGCACGCTGGCTTGCTTCACTGAGAGCTGTTAGAATGTGTTTACGATCATCGGATATTGATGATATTTGTTTAACACGAATACCAATGTTATTAAGCTCGTGAGCTATCCATGCCGAATTAGTATCAACAATTTGTCCTATAAGTATTTCGTCGCCAATGGTTATAATTTCTGCAAGCATTTTATTCTGTGAAATTTTGATTGCTGGTGTAATCGCTTCTTTTGCTCAATTTTAAGTCCTGCAGAATAGCTGCTTTTACCTTTAAGGTAACGTTATAAGATTTGTAAAGTCCAAAAGGCACCCATTGAAAATTTAGGTCCCAGCAATGCAAATCCCGGTAAATAGAAAATGAAGTAACAGCAAGTTTAGCCGCCCTGATGTCGTAGTTGGTATTATATTGTATCTTCCATTTGGACGTGAGGTTCACATCTCCGCTCAACATAATCGTATTGGTTGACGTAGTACTGGTGAAATTATTGGTATAGCTATAACTGTAATTAAACGAGAGGTTCCATGGCACATTAAAATCGACATAGGCACTTGGGTCGCTATTAATAACTGCAAGTCTTTGAGCTTGTTGGGCATTGATAGTTTGCAAGGTATTACCCGTTTGCTGTACCGGGGCATGCGGGCTAAATGACGTTGAATTTAAACTTCCGCTGACTGAAAAATTGATTGTAGTAAGCTGGGGTAGTTTGCCATCCTGCAGCGTATATCGATTAATTTCGCGGGTATAGCGTAATATCTGTCCGTTGGAAATGGAGTCGAGCACCTGTGTTTCATAAGGATTGAATGATCCAAAAATACTCAGGTTTAATTTATTATTTAATATTCCGGTATGGGCCGAAAAGGAAATCGGCTGCAACCTTAACGAGTCCTGCGCAAAATTGTAAAAGGTCGAAAACGTTAAACCATCGAGGAGCGAAACTTTCCTATCCTTTCCAGAAGTATCCGTGGCCTTGGGTTTCAGTTTCATTTGGATGGTGTTATCCAGATTGAATCCTATGCCAGCCTGTTGCCCCGCCGACGGGAAGCCATCCTCAAAAATTGAATAATTCAAACTTTGATATGGATAAGGTACGGTAGCATTACTTATAGCAGTTTTATAATACCCATAGCCCGGGGCAGAAAAATCCGGATTATAGCTAAAACTTATTGTAGGCGTCATTACATCTCTAATGGCCTTTAAATTACCATTCTTAAAGTTAATAACACCATATACTTTTGTAGAAAACCCGGTGCTTAATGAATATGTACCCGCCCGTCTGAAACCATTTACCGTATCTGTTACTATAGAATCGCCCTGAGTTGAGGTACTTCCGCGGGCAAAACTTTTTCTGATCGTTTGCAAATACCAGTGTTCGGTATAATTTACACTACTACTGAATTGAAAATATTTTAAAAAATTCAAACTCAAACCAATAGGTATTTGGTGAACTATACTGGTTTGCAAATTCTTTAACAAGGTGTTACCCTGAAATAATTCCGATTCGGGAATAGCGTTTATTTCGTTATTGGCCTGCAAACTATAGCTAATGGTTATTTTCTGATACCATTTAGGATCACCTACCCTGTCTTTTGAATCAAAGGGGCTTAATGAAGCCATAGTAAAACTAAGTGTAGGCAAATCTAGCGTTACTGTTTTGGCAGTAAGATCCTGGCTATGGGAAAGACCAACGCTTAAGTTAAAGGGCGTCCCAGCCCAGGTTTTACTATAGTTGATGGTTGATCGTAAGTTGTTTTGAGTAAGCGCCTGCAAGTTATAATTACTGGCAGAAGGGTTATTCTGATAAAATGTTGATGTACCGGCATTAACGGAAGCACTTAAGGTACTACCCGGATTAGCATTAGGGTCCTGGGTATGTGTCCAGGTTACGTTAAAGTCTTTGGTCGGCGGATCGCCTTCCAGTCCGTAATTATGTGAACCATAACTTAACGATAGCGTACCGCCGTATTTATACCGTTTCAAATAATGCAGAGTCGTATTTAACTCGTACGATCCTTTTGAATAAATGGTACCCATATTAGTTAAGTCCATATAGTCACTTATGCCCACGTAATAGCCAAAATTGCGGAGGTAAAATCCCAGTTTCTGATCTTCACCAAAAGTTGGAATAATTACACCTGAAGTACGGGTATCTGGCTTAGGGAAAAAGCCAAACGGTATAGCCAGCGGAAGCGGAATACCTTCAATTTCTAAATAAGCGGGCCCCGAAATAATCCGGTTCTTTTCGGCAATACCCCTCGTAATCACAATTCCAAAATGCGTATCTGGATAAGGCAAATCGCAGGTACTGAAAATAACATTCCTGTAAGCTACCTCCGTTTCATTTAACTTTTTTGCCTGCCCGCCCGAAAGGTAACTTCCATCCTGCTCAGATGCAGGGTTATAGAGCTTGCCCTTTTTAGATTTATAATCAAAAAGCAGCGAATCTGACAACAGTGGTTTTTCTTTTCCTTGTTTTGAAATTGGCCTGCCAACGTATCGTTTGGTAATAGGGTCTATACTTCCCTTGGCAAAGAGTAAGTGATTTTTTTTATCAAGCCTGATATAATCAGCATCCAGTTCAAAATCGCCATAAGTTACCCGTGCTTTGCCATACAGATAGGTAATTTCATGAACATTGTCTACATAAGTTGAGTCTTCGGCATGTGAAGTAACCTCTTCCTTCAATTCGCCCGAATTTTTTGAGGTATCGTTTTTGGCGGTGGTGTTTTTTGTTGGCGAAGTTCCCTTAGATTTTTTACCTTTAATAACTTTCTGATTTTTAGTGGAATCGATCTGTATAATGGTATCTCTGATTGGCTTAAATCCAAAATGATTTGTATAGTTAGCAGCATTTGCACGCGCTATTAAAATTATTGCAATAAGAAAAAAGATGCTTATGAATTTCAAAATCAATTATGAATAGTATTTTTGCAGATATAGTTAACAGCGTTCAAAAATAATGAAAAATAAGGCATTGAAAAGATTGATTTATGGTTTGTTGATAATACTGGGTTCTTTACCGTTTTTTTCATTTGCATCAAACAACTTTTTACAGACAGATACAGTTACCGGTGCAGGTTATAAAATTAAAACTATAATAGTTGATCCCGGGCATGGTGGCCATCCATCCGGTACAACTGGCACTTATTCTCATGGCGCATCGGGTTCATTCTCTACTGAAAGAAGTGTAACGCTTGCCCTGGCATTTAAATTGCAAGCTGAACTAGAAAAACAGTTATCAACTGTAAAAGTGGTATTAACACGTACCACAGAAGACGATGTTTCATTGCAAAGGCGTGCAGAAATTGCCAATGAAAATAAAGGCGACTTATTTATTTCGCTTCACTGTAACTCATTGCCCAATAGAGGTGTTCGCGAAGTAGTTGGGCATAAACACCATAAAGCCATTTATAAAACAGTTGAAGTTGCAGATCATTCAGGCAGAGGTGTTTTAATTTTGGTATATGGTTTTCACCGTACAAAAGAAGAAGAAAACGCAATTAAGCAAAACCTGATTGAGGGTGGCGATTCTTCGGAATTTGATACAAACCCTGATCCAAATGACCCGGCATCAATCATACTGATGAATGAGTACAAACGCAAGTACCGTAAACAAAGCATACACCTGGCCGAATTGCTTATTACAGAATTTGGTGCCGACGGACGAAAAATTGAAGGAATAAGGGAACAGGGTGTGCATGTTTTATGCCACAGCGCAATGCCTGCAGTACTTGTTGAAACCGGCTATATTGATAATCCCGATGATGAGGCTTATCTGAATTCAGAACAAGGGCAAAACGAAATAGTAGCATCCATCGTTAGGGCAGTACAGAATTATAAAAACGAAGTTGAAGGAGTAACAGTAACACAACCGCAATAAAAATCTATCAAATTGAAAATATCAAACGAAACAAAAATTGGCGCACTAACCGCCATTGCCATAGCAATATTAATTTTAGGGTATAGCTTTTTAAAAGGGAACGATATATTTTCCGGCTCGAACAAGTTTTATGCCGTTTATAAAAGTGTTGACGGATTATCCGTTTCAAAACCAGTATTGGTAAACGGATTTCAAATTGGCAGGATTTCTAAAATGACCTTACGCCCCGATGGCCACACGATAGTTGAATTTAAAATTGAAAAACAATACAGTGTACCCTCAAACACTCTTGCCAAACTGGTGAGCACCGACCTTTTAGGCAGCAAGGCAATAGTATTTGAATATGGTAACAGCAATACCTTTGCTGAGGATAACGATACCCTTAGGGCCGATATACAGGGAAGCCTGGCCGAGAGCCTACAACCAATTCAAAACAAGGCCGAAAGCCTGATTGGCCGATTGGATTCAACACTGGCTGCGGTAAATAAGATATTAAACCCTACCTTTCAGAAAAATGTTGACCGAAGCTTTATGAGCATTGCCAACTCTTTACAAACACTGGAAGGTACTACTAAAAAAATTGATGCATTGATAGGTAGTCAGTCTGAACATATTAATGGCATTTTAACCAATGCCGACGCCGTATCAGCTAACTTAAAAACCAGTACAGATAATTTAAACGGCATTACTACCAATTTTGAAAAAGTAAGTAATGATGTTGCCAACGCAAATATTAAACAAACGCTTGATAATGCCAATAAGGCAATGGCTGATTTACAGGAAACCATTAATAAAATAAACAATGGTAAAGGCAGTATCGGTCTTTTGATTAACGACGACAAAATGTACAATAATCTGAAGGATGCTTCGGCAAACCTGAATAACCTTTTAATTGATTTAAAGGCACATCCAAAACGTTATGTGAGCTTCTCTGTTTTCGGAGGCGGAGGAAAGAAGGACTGAGTTAGAGAGGTTTGAGATTAGTGATCAGAGATTAGGAATGTTTTTTTTCATTTTCCTGATCTCTAATCACTCCCACCTACTCGCCAATTACAAATGTTTTGCCTTCGATGGCTAATTCTGTTTCGGGGAAAATGCTTCTGGCTTCGTCAAGTAATTCATTCAGGGTTTTATATCTGGCAGAAAAATGACCGATCAGCAGCTTTTTAGCACCTGTTTTTAGTGCAACTTCGGCTGCCTGTAAAGCCGTTGTATGCTGGGTATCAACGGCTCTCTCCAACATATTATTCAAAAACGTGGCTTCGTGGTATAAAAGGGTAACGTTGCTGATCTGCTTAAAATATGCCTCGTTATACATGGTATCAGAACAATAGGCATAGCTTTTCGGGCTGTCAGAGTCTATTGTTAAAGTATCGTTTTTAAGTACAGTACCGTCGGCGGCCACATAGTCGGCTCCCTTTTTTAAAGCAGAATAATATTCTACAGGTATCTTTAGTCTTTCCAGTTTTTCTTTTAAAAGTTTTCTTAATCTTTTCTTTTCCCTGAACACAAATCCCGTGCAGGCTATACCGTGAAATAACGGAACGGTTTCAACAGTTACATCATAGTTATCTAATATCACCTCTCCTTTTTCCGGATTGGTGGGTTTAAATTCCATAGTATACTGTAAGGTAGTGTCGGAATAAGTTAGCTGTAGATCAATTATTTCCTTTAAATGCGGAGGCCCGTAAAGGTATAATGGTTTTATACGCCCGTTAAGGTGCATGGACGATAGCAAACCAACCAGGCCTAAATAATGGTCGCCATGAAGATGGCTAATAAAAATATGGTCAATACGACTGCCCTTTACATCAAAGCGCAGCATTTGTTGCTGAGTGCCTTCGGCGCAATCAATCATGTACAGGCGCTCGTTGATATTAAGTACCTGCGATGTAGGATTTCTGTTAAATATGGGGGTTGCGGAACTGCTGCCAAGTATTGTTAGCTCAAATTTCATACTTGGAATAACATCAGTAGGTTTATTTTGCTTCTTTCTTTAATTCTTTTTCTATTTCTTCACTAAAAATAAGGTCAATGGCTTCCTCAGGTGTAGGAACGATAGAAAGTACATTATCCAATTGAGAAATAGTAATTAAACGGGAAACTGCATCATTTAAGCCGGTTAAAATAAAGTTACCACTTGCGTTTTTGCATAAGCGGTGACCAACCAGCAGGCTGCTTAATCCGGATGAGTCAGCAAATTTAACCTGAGAAAGATCAAAAATTATATTTCTCTGCCCTTCTGTATTGATCAAAATGAGCTCAGATTTAAGCTGAGGCGACACAATTGAATTTAGTTTCCCCTCATTCAGCTTCAATAAAATATATTTTTCGTGTTTATCAACGGTAAATTTCATTGTTTATTCTAATTAAAAAGCTAAGATATAATTATTTTTGTGTTTTAATAAATTTTTATAACGCCTTAAGTGCATTATTTATAGCTTTTTCTACGCGGTTTAATACGTTTTCGTCGCCTGGTTTAATAAAACTTTCGCCTGTTATTTGTTCAAACAGCTCAATATAGCGTTCAGAAATGGACTTTACAATCTCTTCAGTCATTAAAGGCACAATTTGTCCGTCTTTTCCCTGAAAACCATTTTCAATTAACCATTTCCGTACAAATTCTTTTGATAATTGCTTTTGCGGCTCTTCCTTTTTCTGTCTTTCTGCGTATCCTTCACTGTAAAAATATCTGGAAGAATCTGGCGTGTGGATCTCATCTATCAGGTAAATTTTTCCATCAGCTTTACCAAATTCGTATTTGGTATCAACCAATATCAACCCCTGTTTGGCAGCAATTTCAGTACCACGGGCAAAAAGGGCATGGGTATATTTTTCAAGTTCCGCATAATCGTCAGCCGAAACTATCCCTTTTGCTAATATCTGCTCCTTTGAAATATCTTCATCATGGCCCACAGATGCCTTTGTTGTTGGCGTTATAATAGGCTCGGGCAGCTTATCATTTTCTTTAAGCCCTTCGGGTAAGTTAACACCGCAAACATGTCTCTTGCCTGCGCTGTACTCTCTCCATGCGTGGCCTGCAAGATAGCCACGTATCACCATCTCCACCTTAAACGGATCGCAAATACGACCAATGGTAACACTTGGATCGGGCACATTTACCACCCAGTTAGGAACAATATCGGCAGTTGCCTGCAAAAAATTTGCTGCTATCTGGTTTAAAACCTGTCCTTTGTATGGAATAGCTTCCGGTAAAACCACATCAAATGCCGAGATCCGGTCTGAAACTACCATTACCAGGTATTTGTTATCAATAGTGTATACATCCCTTACCTTGCCCTTGTAAAAATTGGTTTGGCCCGGAAAATTAAAGTGCGTTTCTTTTATTGCGTTCATTCTTTTTTAGGTTTGAGGCATAAAATCTGCAATATCAGCTATAAAGCTACAAAGCATTTTTACCCCTGCTAACTTAACTTTAATGTAAAATTTGAGATAGCAAAATTAGCTTTCTATCTCATATTTCACATCAAATATCTCACATCTCTATTGGATATCGCCGTAAGCCTCTAATATCTTGCGTACTAACTTATGCCGTACAACGTCTTCGCCGCTTAGATAAACAATTTCAATACCTTTAATGTCGGTCAGTATCCGTAATGCCGTATGCAGGCCCGATTGCTGTTTTTTAGGTAAATCTATCTGTGTTACGTCGCCGGTTACTATAAACTTAGCCGATGGCCCCATACGAGTTAAAAACATCTTCAATTGCATGTCGGTTGCATTCTGGGCCTCATCCAATATCACAAAACAATTATCCAGTGTACGACCACGCATAAACGCCAGCGGAGCAATTTCAATAGTGCGGTTTTCCAGGTACATCTTCAGCTTTTCGGCCGGAATCATATCGTCCAATGCATCATACAATGGGCGTAAATAAGGGTCTATCTTTTCCTTCAAATCACCCGGTAAAAAACCAAGGTTCTCCCCTGCTTCAACAGCCGGCCTGGTTAATATAATACGTTTAATATCTTTATTTTTAAGTGCCCTTACTGCCAACGCAACTGCGGTATAGGTTTTACCGGTACCTGCTGGCCCAATGGCAAAAAGTATATCGCTTTTGTTGATACAATCAACCATTTTACGCTGATTGGCGGTACGTGCTTTTACCATTACACCATTCGGTCCAAATACAATAACCTCGCCGCTGGCAAACTTATCAGTGGGTCCGTTATCAGAAGCTGTATCAGAAGCTTTTGAACCTAAAATACGCTCCAAATCGGTTATACTGAGATTTTCAAACTTCTCGACATGCTCAAGCAAGTGTGCAAATTTCTCCTGGAAAATATTGAGTTCATGATCGTCACCCAAAACCTTCACCTCGTTACCCCGTGCCACTATTTTTAGCTTCGGATATTGTTTTTTAATGATCTCAAAATGATCATTATTAGGTCCCCACAATACCGCCGGGTTGATCTGTTCAATTGACAATTTAAGCTCGTTCAATACAAATTGATTTATAGTTGCAGATTTTTATGAATTAAAAATTGAATATTTGTAGCTCTAAATGCTTCCACAAGATTAGTGATAAATATTTAAAAAATTAATGGCAATAATAACTTTAACTACTGATTTGGGCGATAAAGATATTTATCAGGCTGCGTTAAAAGGAAGCATCCTGAAATTATTACCCACAGTAAATATTGTTGATATTACCAATTGCGTTGCCGCCTACAATATACAACAGGCGGCATTCATTTTGAAAAATAGTTTCTACTATTTTCCGGATGATACTGTTCACTTAATTGGCATTGATACCGTTTATAATGAAGATACCCGCTACCTGGCTATCAGATACAGAAACCATTATTTTGTAGGGGCCGATAATGGCATATTTTCGCTAATGTTTGATAAAGATCCTGATGAAATTGTTGAAATAAACATTATGCAGGATCTTAAATTCCTGCACTTCCCGCTGGCCGATATTTTTGTGAAAGCCGCCTGTCACCTGGCTAAAGGAGGTAAACTAACCCAAATTGGTATCCCGGTAAGCGATATTGAAAAGAAAATGACCCTACAGCCGGTCATCGAAAAAAACCTGATAAAAGGCGTGGTAATTTATATCGATTCATTCCAGAATGTGATTACTAATATCACCAAAGAGTTTTTTAATACCGTACAACAAGGCCGCAGATTTATGCTTTCCTTTAAACGCAACGAAACCATTAACCACCTGAGCTGGCATTATAACGAAGTACCCGAGGGTGAAAAGCTTTGCCTGTTTGGCATTAGCGATCACCTGGAAATAGCCATTAATAAAGGTAATGCAAGCGGCTTATTAGGACTGAATTTAGGCGATAGTGTGATAATTGACTTCCTTGATGCATGAAAAAACTAACCCTGCTTGCTTCGTTTTACTTTTTCTGTATGGCTGCCTTTGCACAGGTAAATACTGATTCGCTGGCTTATTAGTTGCAACGAAAAAAGATTAACAGCATGCTGGCTCAACGTACACTTAAATTTGGCCAGTATGATCAGAGTTTAAGCATGCACACAGGCATTTTTGGCTTCCAAACTAAAAAGGATATCCGCCGATCTAACGATATTTTAATGGATATTGTTAAAACAGACGACGACATCTACAAAGAGTTAAAAATATTGCTCGATTTGCGTACCTTTCAGCAAACACAGGTACAAACTCACTCCAAAGAAACCGAGAATAATACCATCGGCTTCATGACAACAATTAATAAGCTTCGTGATCAGGTTGATCAGTTAAAAGCAGATGCCGCAAAACAACAGCAGGAGCACGATAAAACCGTACGCTGGTTGATATTACTATTGATTGCATTATTGATAGCAACCTTATATTTTGCTTCCCGCAAACGAAAAGCTTAATTTTATTACTTCTTTCTGGGCTCTTTTAAAATGTTCAGACGATTCAATCGTCCTTATGGATATTAACACCCATCACACAAAACAAAATGGCAAGAGGACGACTAAACAGTGGCAACGCAGCAGAACAAGATTTACCTAAGGCAAAACTCAATAGCAAAAGCTTAAAGCAGGTAGCCCGGCTACTATCGTATGTTAAACCATACCGGGGCAGGTTTATAGCGGCAATGTTATTTTTGTTTATGTCGAGCCTTGTGGGGCTGGCATTTCCTCAGTTTTTAGGTGCTTTGATTGATGCTGCGCAGGGCAAGCATAAATTTTCCTTTTTACCTGGTACGCTTAACGGCATAGGGCTGGTAGCATTGGTAGTTTTGCTGGCACAGGCGTTTGTATCATTTTTCAGAGTACTCTGGTTTGTACAGGTAGCGGAGCGATCGTTAGCTGATATAAGGCGCGATACCTACTTCAAATTGATTACCCTGCCCATGAACTTCTTCTCCAACCGCAGGGTTGGAGAACTTAACAGCCGTATCTCTGCCGATCTTTCACAGATACAGGATGCCATTACCACTACCCTTGCCGAAATGATAAGACAACTGATATTGCTTACAGGCGGTATCACTTTTCTCATTATTGTATCGCCAAGACTTACCTTAACATTACTGATGATGATGCCGGTGCTGGTGATAGTCGCCGTAGTTTTTGGCCGGTTTATACGTAAACTATCCCGCCAGGCACAGGATAAACTGGCCGAATCAAATACGGTAGTTGAAGAAACTTTGCAGGGCATTGCTAATGTAAAGGCATTTGTTAATGAAGCTTTTGAAGCCGGCAGGTACAACAAGAACCTGCGCGATGTGGTAAAGCTTGCCGTTAAGGGCGCCAAATTCAGAGGACTATTTGCTTCATTTGTTGTTTTTTGCCTTTTTGGAGCCATTGTAGCCGTCATCTGGTACGGATCGGTAATGGTTAGCCATCATGAATTAACCATCGGCAAACTGATTCAATTTGTTATCTACGGGGTATTTGTAGCGGCATCAATGGGTAGTTTCCCCGAGCTTTATGGCAACATGCAAAAAGCTGTAGGCGCCAGCGAACGTGTATTGGAAATACTCGACGAAACCGGCGAAGACGTATCCATTAACGAAGCCGATAATGTTATAAAAGAAAAAATAGAAGGCAATTTATCATTCAGCAATGTAGTTTTTGCCTATCCATCGCGACCTGAACTAACCGTGTTAAAAGATATTTCATTTGATGCTGCTGCCGGGCAAAAAATTGCTATTGTGGGGCCAAGCGGTTCGGGTAAATCAACTATGGCTGCGCTGATATTACAATTTTACCATCCGCAAAGTGGTACCATTTATTTTGACGATAAACCATCCGAATATTTCTCGTTAACCGACATCCGCAACCAGGTGGCTATTGTACCGCAGGATGTAATGTTATTTGGCGGCACCATACAGGAAAACATCGCCTATGGCAAACTAAGCGCTACAAAAGACGAAATTATACAGGCGGCACAACGTGCCAATGCCGACCAGTTTATTACCTCGTTCCCCGAAGGTTATGATACCGTGGTTGGTGAGCGTGGCGTAAAGCTATCAGGCGGACAAAGACAAAGGATAGCTATTGCAAGGGCGCTGCTTAAAAATCCATCCATACTGATATTGGATGAAGCTACCTCATCACTCGATTCGGAGTCTGAACGCCTGGTGCAGGAAGCATTGGAAGAGCTGATGAAGAACCGTACCTCTATCATCATCGCGCACCGTCTGTCAACCATTCGCGAGGCGGATAAGATCATCGTGCTGGAGAAAGGCCATATCATTGAATCAGGCAATCACCGGGAACTCATCAGCAACGAACAGGGCCTTTACAGGTACCTGAGCAGCTTGCAGTTTGAGGTAGGTTGATGATTGTCCATGGTCGATAGTCCATAGACCATGGTAGAAGGTTGTTGGGAGAAGACTTTTTTTGCCTGAACCAGAATTATCAGAATTTTAGAATTTTCAAGATGCCGCATTAATAATTCTGTTCATCCTTTAATCCTATAAATCCTGGCTCAGACAATACTCTGTACCGTCCGTCCGAAACCAAGTATAGGGTACAGCGCAACAGTGCTGACATACTGGTCAATAGACCATAGTCCATGGACCATAGCCTATCAACTTTTTACTATCGACCATGGTCTATCGACTATGGACTACTTAAAACGGCTGCTCATCATCAATATCATCCATACGTGATGGCCTGATAATAAAGTTATTGGGCTTTTCAAAATCCTGTGACGGAGCTAATCCGGAGAAAGCATTGCCTGGCGTAAATGCGCCATCCATACCGGTATCCAAATCGGTAAACTTAACGTATTTGCCGACAAATTTAAGCCTTACACGCCCCGTTTCACCATTACGGTGCTTGGCTATAATTACCTCGCCAACGCCCTGGGTAGGGTTATTATCCTCATCTACCTCCAAACCATAGTATTCAGGGCGATAAAGGAACAATACCATATCCGCATCTTGCTCAATAGATCCCGACTCACGCAAATCTGATAGCATTGGCCTTTTTGAACCACCCGGCCTGCTCTCCACCGCACGACTTAACTGCGACAGTGCAATTACCGGTACATTTAACTCTTTGGCTACCGATTTTAAGGCTCTTGATATGCTACCAATTTCCTGCTCACGGTTACCACCACCTTTGGCATCAGCGGCTTTACCATGCATCAGCTGCAAGTAATCGATAATGATTAACTGAATATCATGCTGTGCCTTTAAACGACGGCATTTGGCCCTAAATTCGAAGATATTTAGTGCCGGGGTATCGTCAATAATTAACGGTGCCTGCTCCAGCCTGCCTATTTTAGAGTGTATTTGCTGCCACTCCCACTCTTCCAGACTTCCTTTACGGATCTTTTCCTGCTCAATTTGTGCCTCGCCGGATATTAAACGATTAACCAACTGAACTGACGACATCTCGAGCGAGAATACCACAACCGGTTTGTTAAAATCAACCGCCGCATTACGGGCGCAGGTTAGTACAAACGCTGTTTTACCCATTGCAGGGCGTGCAGCTATAATTACCAAATCTGATTTTTGCCAGCCCGAGGTCATACGGTCAAGATCGGTAAATCCGGATGCAACGCCGGTTAAGCCGTCCTTTTTATCTTTAAGAGATTCAATTTCCTTTAAGGCCTCATGCATCAGATCATCCATCTTACGCGAATCGCGGCGAAGGTTGTTTTGGGCTATATCGAACAGGTTCTTTTCTGCCTTGTCCAGCAAATCCAAAACGTCGGTAGTATCTTCATAAGCACTTTGGATCACATCGGTTGAAATGCGGATCAGTTCGCGCTGAATATATTTTTGGATAATGATACGCGCGTGAAACTCAATATTTGCGGCTGATGCTACACGGTTGGTTAGCTCGGTGATATAATACGCACCACCAATCATTTCCAACTCACCCTGCTGGCGCAGCTGGGCCGTAACGGTAAGGATATCCACCGGCGACGATTTCTCAAACAACAATCTTATCGCCTGAAATATTTTCTGGTGATTATCTTTATAAAACACCTCAGGTTTTATAATATCGATAACGGACGAAAGGGCATCTTTTTCCAGCATCAGAGCGCCTAAAACTGCTTCTTCCAGGTCTATTGCCTGCGGTGGAAGCTTACCTAAACCACTATACGGAGTTGGATTAGTTACTCTGTTTCTGCGCTCGTTGGTGTTAGGCTTGTTTAAGGGAGTATCGTTCTCAAAATTCATCGTAACAAAAATATACAAAAGAAATTTGGTAAGGGATTTCATTTTTAACAATCGCATTTTTACCGAAAAAAAATGGTTGAAAAAGGGCCTCTTTATAATAGTATTCTTTTTAAATAGATGTTAATTAAATGTTGATAACTTTAAATTACATTTGATTATCAGGTGCTTAATAAAGTGTTAATAAGTTATGCCTGTTAGTTATTATAAAAAATAACCAATGTGGTTAATCGGTTCAATAAGTGCTAAATCAATTAATATAGCTACTTTTGCTTTTTAGTAAACATCCAAAAATGAGTTATAATTCAAGGCCCGTACGCGAGAGTAATCAAATGGTTTTTGGCATTCGTGCCGTTATTGAGGCTATTCGATCGGGTAAAGAAATTGAGGCATTGTACCTGCAACGCGGTCTTGGTGGCGGCCTGCTTACCGAGCTTAAAGAGCTGCTGAACGAGTACCAGCTTACCGGCCAGCAGGTGCCCGTTGAAAAGCTTAACCGCCTCACTCCCAAAAACCATCAGGGGGTAGTTGCCTTTATATCGCCCATTACTTATCATAAAATAGAAAACATTATTCCGCAGGTTTTTGAGGATGGACAGGTGCCCCTTATTTTGGTGTTAGATTCTATTACCGACGTGCGCAACATGGGCGCCATTGCCCGTACTGCAGAGTGTGCAGGGGTGCATGCCATTGTAATACCCGCTAAAGGATCGGCACAAATAAACCCCGATGCTATTAAAACATCGGCAGGTGCATTGTACAAAATACCGGTGTGCAGGCATGATAATTTGTTACAAACGGTAAAGTTTCTGCAAGAATCGGGCTTACAACTGGTTTGCTGCACCGAAAAAACCACTAATGATATTTACGCCCCCGATTATACCGTTCCGACGGCTATCATCATGGGATCTGAAGAAGACGGTGTACGTAACGAAATTATCCGCATAGCCGATCACCTGGCTAAAATACCCATGTACGGCGAAATTGAATCATTAAACGTATCAGTAGCCACCGGCATCATAGTTTACGAAGCCATCAGGCAGCGGTTGTAATTGGTCATTTGTTCATTGGGTCATTTTTTGTCTGAACTATGATTTTTAGGATTTTAGGATTTTGAGGATTCCGTTAATCATTCCTGTCATTCTTTAACCCTATGAATCCTGGTTCAGACAATCTTTGTACCGTCCGTCCGAAACGGAGTATAGGGTATGGCGTTACACTATGGACAGAAATTGTCTGAACTATGATTTTTAGGATTTTAGGATTTTGAGGATTCCGTTAATCATTCCTGTCATTCTTTAATCCTATGAATCCTGGTTCAGACAATCTTTGTACCGTCCGTCCGAAACGCAGTATAGGGTATGGCGTTACACTATGGACAGAAATTGTCTGAACTATGATTTTTAGGATTTTAGGATTTTTAGGATTCCGTTAATCATTCCTGTCATTCTTTAATCCTATGAATCCTGGTTCAGACAATCTTTGTACCGTCCGTCCGAAACGGAGTAAAGGGTATGGCGTTACACTATGGACAGAAATTGTCTGAACTATGATTTTTAGGATTTTGAGGATTCCGTTAATCATTCCTGTCATTCTTTAATCCTATGAATCCTGGTTCAGACAATTTTCAGAATGCCACGCTAAAATTCCTGTAATTCTTTAACCCTATGAATCCTGGTTCAGACAATTCTCAGAATGCCCGGTTAATAATTCCTGTCATTCTTTAATTCTATAAATCCTGGTTCAGACAAAAAACCATCACCCCAATATCAACTTTTACCTTCGGGCTTTTACCTTTAAGCGTAAAACCGTACTTTTGCACCCCTATGGCACACCAGATACCGGAAGATGGCACATTGCTTCCATTAATGGAAGAATTTTATACGATACAGGGCGAAGGATTTAACACCGGCAAAGCTGCATACTTTATCCGCCTGGGCGGCTGTGATGTTGGCTGCCACTGGTGCGATGTAAAGGAAAGCTGGGATGCCGAACTGCATGCCCTTACCGCTGCCGATCAGATTGTTGCCCATGCATCGGTACATCCGTCAAAAGCGGTGGTAGTTACCGGTGGTGAACCATTGATTTATAACCTTGATTATCTTACCGCTGGTTTGCAACAAAACGGTATCAAAACTTTTATCGAAACATCCGGCGCTTATCCCCTATCTGGGGATTGGGATTGGATCTGCCTGTCGCCCAAAAAATTCAAGGCGCCAATGCCTTCTGTTGCCGAAAAAGCTGATGAGCTTAAAGTTATTATCTTCAATAAATCAGACTTTGAGTTTGCCGAGTATAATGCCAAACTGGTTTCCAGTACCTGCAAGCTGTATTTGCAACCCGAGTGGTCAAAATCAAAAGAAATGATTCCGCTTATTGTTGATTATGTGATGAATAACCCCCAATGGGAAATATCACTGCAAACACATAAGTATCTGAATATTCCGTAAGAAGCTGAAAGCAGAAAGCCCAAAGCAGAAAGCTTCTTTGAGCAGTAGAATGTGTTTTTTCAGCTTTGCGCTCTCAGCTTTCGGCTTTCAGCTCCCGTCTTTTGGCTTTCGGCTTTCAGCTTAAAAGTGTAACTTAGAATTATATTTCACCAGTTATAATGAGGGTTACCATCTGCTCAATATTGCTCATCTTTTTGTCGGTTTTTGTAAATGCACAACAAAAACAGTACACAACCACCAGTAAATCGGCCATTAAGTATTTTGTTGAAGCCAACCATGCCTTAGACGAAAACATGTACGACGATGCCATTGCCGACCTTAAACAAGCTGTTGACGACGATAGTAAATTTATAGAGGCGCATTTGCTATTGGCCGATGTTTATCACGCCAGAAGACAGTTTCAGCCTGCTACCGAGCAATACCTGAAGGTAATTGCGCTGAACCCCGAATTTGACCGTGCCGTATACCTAAAGGCCGGTGAAGATGAAATTAACCAGGCACATTATGACAATGCGCTCAAGCTGCTGCAAAAATACCTCAGCTATCCTGATATCGCTCCCAAAAGCGACCAGCTAGCGCAAACGCTACTGGCCGACTGTACCTTCAGCATAAATGCTATGGCGCATCCGGTGCCCTTTTTGCCCGTTAACATGGGTCCGGCCATAAATACTGCCGATGATGAGTACCTGCCAGTTACCACTGCCGATGAAACTACACTGATATTTACCCGCAAAATAAACAATAACGAAGATTTTTATAAGAGCGTAAAGGTTGATGGTAAATGGCAAACAGCCACCTATCTGAGCAACCGTATTAACACACCCGAATATAACGAAGGTGCACAATCCTTATCGCAGGATGGTAAGTTTCTGTTCTTTACGGGCTGCAACCGTCCCGATGGTTTGGGTAGATGTGATATTTATGTAGCGCAGAAGAAAGGTGACGATTGGGGCAAACCATTTGACTTGAGTCCGCCGGTAAATACGCCAGGATGGGAGGCTCAGCCATCTATCAGTGCCGATGGGCGCACCTTGTACTTTGTGAGCAACCGTGCCGGTGGTTATGGAGGTTACGACATCTGGAAATCAACCCTGACAGATAAAGGCTGGGGCGAGCCTGAGAACCTCGGTCCTAACATCAACACAGCCTATAACGAGCAATCGCCATTTATACATGCCGATGATAGTACGCTGTACTTCTGCTCAAATGGCTGGCCGGGTTTAGGGGGGATGGATTTGTTTGTGAGCAGATTGGGTAAAGATGGCAAATGGCAAAAGCCCGAAAATTTGGGCTACCCCATTAACACCAATGGCGATGAAAGCGGACTAACACTGAGCGCCAATGGCAAGGATGCCTTTTTCTCATCAAACAACCTGAGCAGTACCGGGGGCTATGACATTTATACCTTCGAGCTGCCTGCTAACCTGAAACCCCGGCCGGTAACCTATGTAAAAGGCAAGGTGAACGATGCCAAAACTCTGCAACCGCTGGAAGCCGCGGTAGAGATCATCAACCTGCAAAAAAACAACCCGGTATACCAGGACTATAGCGACCCACAGCTGGGCGATTTCCTCGCCACGCTTACCGTTGGTAATGATTACGGACTTAATATTTCAAAAACAGGCTATCTGTTTTATTCGCAGCATTTCTCGCTGGTGGGGCATGAACCTGCTGATCCGTTTAATATTACCGTGCTGCTGCAACCTATTGAGGTTGGCGACAAGGTGGTGCTTAACAACGTATTTTTTGATACCAATAAGTTTAACCTGAAGGATGAATCTGTTTCCGAGCTGCAAAAACTGGTAGACTTTTTAACGGTTAACCCTACCCTACACATCGAAATATCGGGCCATACCGATAATGTGGGTAATGATGCCGTTAACCAAACCCTATCCGAAAATCGTGCCCGGGCCGTTTACCAATACCTGATAACCAACAAAGTTGACCCCGCACGACTAATTTATAAAGGCTACGGCAAAACCCAACCCATTGCCCCCAACACCACCGATGACGGTCGCCAACAAAACCGCCGCACGGAAATTAAGATTGTGTCATTGGGTCATTAGTGGAATGGTTCATTGGTTCATTGGCTCAATAGTTCATTAGTGGGATGGTTCAATAGCTGTCTGAACCTGGATTTTTTGGATTTTAGGATTTTTAGGATGCCAGCGTTAAAGAAATTCAGTTTATTCTTTAATTCTGTAAATTCTGATTCAGACAATTTTCGGATTGCGACGTCAAAGAAATCGTGTTCATTCTTTAATTCTATAAATCCTGGTTCAGACAATCTCAACCCATCCCCATCACCCACAAAAAAAGCCCCCGGAAGTTAATCCGAAGGCTTTCAAATATATTCTTGCTTTAAGCTCTCCGCTTAATTCCCCATTTCTGAGAAGAACTTAATGCGCATCAGCTGTATTTCTTCGCGGGTGTATTCGTCGCTGCCGAGTTCGGCAAGGGCTTCGTCTATCGAGTCTACTTCGGCAGTGCGGAAATAGTCGAATATCTCTTCCTGCTTGTCCTCGTCAATCACCTCATCAATATAATAGTTAAGGTTTAGCTTGGTGCCCGAGTTTACGATGGTTTCCACCTCTTTCAATATCTCATCGTACGATAAGCCTTTTGAAGCAGCAATATCATCCAAATTTAAATGACGATCGATATTCTGAATAATGAACACCTTAAGGGCCGATTTATTGGCGGCACTCTTAATCACCATATCAACCGGACGGTCAATATCGTTATCGTCTACATATTTCTGGATCAGATCGGTAAATGGCTTGCCAAATTTAAGCGCCTTGCCCGCACCCACGCCTGATATTTGTTTCAGCTCATCGGTAGTAACCGGATAGTGCGTGCACATTTCCTCTAACGATGGGTCCTGGAATATGACAAATGGAGGCAACCCTTTTTGCTTGGCCAGTTTTTTACGCAGGTCCTTCAGCATTTGCAGTAATGCCGTATCTAAGGCACTTCCGCCTTGTTTAGGGCCATCTTCTGAGTCGTCGTCATCCGTATTTTCCATCGGCTTGTTAAGCAGGAAACGGATGCTGTAAGGGTTATCAATAAAGGCGTTACCGGTTTTAGTTAAGTGCAGTAAGCCGTATTGGTCAATATCCTTTGCTAAAAAATTATTCAGTAATGCCTGGCGCAACAGCGAGTTCCACAGGTTACGGCCCTCTTCCTTGCCCGATCCGAAGTATTCGAGCGTGTCGTGCTCGTAATTCTTTATCTGAGCGTTCTCTTCGCCAATTAATATACTGATGATGTGGTGATCGTCAAATTTCTCGCCAATAGCTTTAATGAGGCTCAGTGCCCTGTGCAGGTGTACCTCGCCATCAAAATGCTCTTTAGGTCCGCAGCAGTTGTCGCACATGTTGTTGCAACCTGCTTCGTTAAAGTTTTCGCCAAAGTAATGCAGCAGCTGCTTGCGGCGGCATACCGACGATTCGGCATAATCTATTACTTCCTTCAGTATCTGGGTACCAATTTCCCTTTCAGAAACCGGCTTATCCTTCATAAATTTCTGAAGCTTATCAATGTCTTTTTCCGAGTAAAAAGCCACACAAACACCTTCACCACCATCACGACCGGAACGGCCTGTTTCCTGGTAGTAACCTTCCATGCTCTTGGGCACATCGTGGTGTATTACGTAGCGCACATCGGGTTTATCAATACCCATACCGAAGGCAATGGTTGCTACAATAACATCCACATCCTCCATCAAAAACTTATCCTGTGTATCGGCGCGTACCTTAGGATCAAGGCCTGCGTGGTAGGGCAATGCCTTTACGCCATTAAGGCTCAATGCTTCGGCTACTTCTTCAACCTTTTTGCGGCTAAGGCAGTAAATAATGCCCGATTTGCCCTGGTTTTGCTTCACAAACTTTACAATCTCTTTAATCACATTACGCTTTGCACGTACCTCGTAAAACAGGTTGGAGCGGTTAAATGATGATTTGTAAATGGTTGCATTATTCATTTGCAGGTTTTTTTGGATATCCTGCTGAACTTTTGGAGTAGCGGTGGCGGTTAAAGCAATGATAGGAATATTATCGCCGATATTGCTGATAACCTGCCTTATTTTGCGGTATTCGGGCCTGAAATCATGACCCCACTCTGATATACAATGGGCTTCATCAACAGCCACAAATGATACATGGTTTAAACGCAGAAAATCGATATTTTCCTGTTTGGTAAGCGACTCGGGGGCTACATAAAGTAATTTGGTTTTACCACCTAATACATCTTCTTTAACCCTGGCAATATCTGATTTTGTTAACGATGAATTTAAAAAATGTGCTATACTGTCTGATCCTCCGAAAGCCCTCAACTGGTCAACCTGATTTTTCATTAATGCGATAAGCGGGGAGATCACGATCGCCGTCCCGTCGCTCATCAAAGCAGGCAACTGATAACACATTGACTTGCCGCCGCCTGTGGGCATAATAACAAATGTATCGTTCCCCGCCAAAATGTTAGTTATAATCGCTTCCTGCTCCCCTTTGAAATTATCGAATCCGAAAAAATTCTGAAGGTTATCAAATAGCGACTTCTTAGTTTCTATCATTATCTATCCTTATGTTCTATTTAAAAGTTTAAAGTAACAAATTTTTATCAATAAACGACGGATTTACTTTAAAATTTTATAGAAAAATGATTATTCTTTTAAAAACAATTTTGTTTATTTACGCATTTAAACAAGGATATTGCGCGGCTGTGATTATTTAATTTTATTTGATACTTATTTTACAAATTATTACCCAATTTTGCCTCGCGTTTACCAAATTAAAATTGTTTAAAAACACATGAATAAAAACTACTATGCCATCATTATGGCAGGCGGTATCGGAAGCCGTTTTTGGCCCATTAGCCGTACTTCGTACCCAAAACAATTTATTGACATTTTGGGCACAGGCAAAACTTTGATCCAAAATACCTACGAAAGATTTTTAAAAGTTTGCCCCAAGGAGAATATTTATGTTGTAACCAACGAGATTTATACCGATCTGGTAAAACAGCAATTGCCAGAAATGGCCAACCACCAGATACTAACCGAACCGGTAATGCGCAATACGGCCCCTTGTGTGGCCTATGGTTCGTTTAAAATTGAAAGCCTTAATCCTGATGCTGCCATCGTTGTAGCCCCGTCAGATCACTTAATATTAGACGAGGCGGCTTTTATAAGCGCCATCGAAAAATCACTTAAAGCTGCTACCAATAACGATTTACTAATTACCCTGGGCATTAAGCCATCACGCCCGGATACGGGCTATGGCTATATCCAGTATACCAGCAATACGCTGAATAATGATTTCCATAAGGTAAAAACCTTTACCGAGAAACCAACCATTGAAATTGCCAAAACCTTTATCCAAAGCGGCGACTTTTTATGGAACGCCGGGATATTTGTATGGTCGGCAAAGTCAATTGTGAAGGCTTTTGCGCAGTACCTGCCTGATATGAACGAGATATTTGCCGATGCAAAGCCGGTTTATAATACCGATGATGAAAAGAGCCACATCAACAAAGCTTATCTTCAATGTACCAACATATCAATAGATTACGGCATTATGGAAAAAGCCGATAACGTGTATGTATTGCCGTCAGAATTTGGCTGGAGCGATTTGGGTACCTGGGCATCTATTTACGAGCTGGCCGATAAAGATTATGTAGGCAATGCCGTTATCCCATCAGAAAAGGTAATTATGTACGATTCCAGCAACTGCATGGTGAACGTACCCGAAGATAAGCTGGTTATATTACAGGGCCTGCACGATTACATTGTGGTTGAATCAAACAACACCCTCCTTATTTGCCCCCGCGATCAGGAGCAAAACGTTAAAAAGGTTGTTGCCGATGTGAAGCAAAAATTCGGAGCAAAGTATATTTGAGTCCATGGACCATAGTCGATAGTCCATAGTTGATGGTTTACGTTGTCCGCTGTGTTGCGCAATGCCCTATACTCCTTTTCGGACGGACGGTACAAAGATTGTTTGAACCATGATTTATGGGATTAAAGAATGAACAGAATTTTTAGCGCGTCATCCTGAAAATTGTCTGAACCATGATTTATAGAATTAAAGAATGACAGGAATGATTAACGGAATCTCAAAATCCTCCAATCCTAAAAATCATAGTTCAGACAAATAACAACCAAATAACCCTATTGGTTTGTTCAGCTATTTTAGTTATACTTACTTCAAATTTAGCATTATGAAAAAAATATACTACCCCATACTATTTTTCGTAGTGCTTTGCTTTTCGGGATGTGTAGATATTGAAGAAAAGTATGATTTTAAGGCTGATGGTTCATGCAATGTGGTTTACGGTTTTGATATGAGCAGCGCCGTATCGGTATTGATGAACCTGATGACCGATTCCATTAAACAAACCCCTCAATTTTCAATTGTAAAAGATACAACGCTCAATTTTTATGCGGCTTTGCCTGATAGTACCCAGCAAAAAATGACGGTAGAAGAAGCTGATATGGCCAAAAGCAGTAATCTGTCGGTAAAGATGAATCTGCCTAAAAACATCATGAAGATTGCCATTAACCACCATGCTAAAAACCCGGCTGATTTGCAATATTATTTGCAGCATTTGTCAAAAATATCAATGAGCAGCCAGCTTAACGGCGTAACCAAAACCGATAAAAACCCTAAAGGATTTGATGCGCAACAATTATTAGCCGGCGAAGATTATTACCTATACGAGATTACTCCACATAAATTTTACCGCATAATTGATAAGGTTAAGTTTAATGCCTTTTTGAAAAAAACATCATCAACCTTTGCCATGGCCAAGGCTATGCTGATTGATATGCCCTATAAAGTGGTGCTCAATTTTGCCAAACCGATAAAAAAAGTAAATAACCCAAAAGCCATATTATCAGCCGATAGAAAGCGGGTAACGCTGATCACCGATATGGACGATGTGATTAAAAATCCATCGGTAATGAACCTAAAGATTGACTATTAGTGTTTTATGAAATGGTATAAAATACCTGACATTGATATCACACAACCGTTTATCAAAAAAATTAAAGCAGGCAGTAAAAGCATTTGTGTAGTTGGATACGAAGGTGATATATTTGCCCTGTCGGCACGATGCCCGCATGCAGGCGGCGATTTGAGTTTAGGCTGGTGCAAAAATCAAAAACTTATTTGCCCTGTGCATCGTTATTCATATAATTTGCATACCGGCAAAGGCAGTGAGGGGCAAAATGATTTTATTTACACTTTCCCGGTTAAAATACAGTCCGACGGGATTTATATCGGTATCAGCAGTTTTTGGGACAGGTTAAAACAGGCACTAAAATGATGAACGTAAGAGCAATTGATTACATAACTGAAGATTTTTACGAATCGCTCAGCTTTCAGGATGGGGAACTACCCGATTTGGATTCCGTAAAAATATTGTTTTATGACGAGGGCATACTGATCAATAACAGCTTTGCCAAACCCATTATGTTTACTGCCGAAACATTTACCCAAGCGCTGGAAACGCAATTGGCCGATGGTAAGTTAAAGCAATTTATGCAGCGCGAGCTTTATTCAAAAACTGAAGTATTTGGCAAAATAGCCCAGCGTGTAAGTGTTTATGAATACAGTTTTTCCGACTATCAAAGCAACAACCTGCCACGTGGCATTAATTACATTCAGTTTATACAGGTTGATGATAACTGGCAGATAACCTCCATGGCCTGGGCCGATGAAAATGAAAATCATCAGATACCGGCGGAGTATCTTTAAAGGTCATTAGTACATTGGTGTCATTAGGTCATTGGTTGGATGGTGTGTAGGTTTGTCCGCAATGTAGCATTATACCCTATACTTGTTTTCGGGCGGACGGTACAGTGTCTGAACCAGAATTTATAGAATTTAAGGATGACCAGAATTATTACTCCAACATCCTGAAAATTGTCTGAATCAGAATTTACAGAATTAAAGAATGAACAGAATTTTTAGCGTGGCATCCTGAAAATCCTAAAATCCCAAAAATCCTGGTTCAGACAAAAAATGACGCCAATGTCCCAATAAACTATTGAACCAATGACCAATGAACTAACTATAAACTTCCTTATTTGCCGAAGCTAAAGTATTCCGCAGTAAACCAATGATGGTCATTAAGCCTACACCGCCGGGAACCGGGGTAATGAAAGATGATTTAGGGGCCACGTTTTCAAAATCAACATCGCCATACAACTTAAAGCCCGACTTGGTTAGGGTGCTGGTTTCTCGGTTCATGCCTACGTCAACCACTACTACGCCTTCTTTTACCATATCGGCAGTAATAAAATTCTTTTTGCCTATGGCGACAATCAGTATATCAGCTTGCAGGGTGATGCTTTTAATATCAGGAGTACGACTGTGGCAAATGGTTACGGTGCAATTACCCGGGTAGGTGTTGCGTGCCATCAGGATGCTCATAGGCGAGCCTACAATGTTACTGCGGCCTACCACAACACAATGCTTACCTGCAGTTTCAATACCATATTCTTTCAGCATTAAAGTAATGCCATAGGGTGTTGCCGGGATAAACGAAGGCAGGTTACGCTGCATACGGCCCAAATTAACCGGGTGAAAACCATCCACATCTTTACGGTAATCAATACGTTCGGTTACTTTTTCAGGGTCGATGTGTTTGGGTAGAGGTAACTGTACAATAATACCATCAATATCAGCATCAGCATTCAGCTCGGCTACTTTATTAAGCAGTTCTTCTTCGGTAACATCGCTTTCGTATCTAACTAAAGTCGATTTAAAGCCTACCTGCTCGCAGTTTTTAATCTTGCTGGCTACATAGGTTTCGCTGCCACCATCGTGCCCCACCAGTACGGCCACCAAATGCGGTTTACGACCGGTTTGTTCCAATATTTTAGCTGCCGATACAGCAATTTCGCCCTTAAGTTTTTCTGATACGTATTTTCCGTCGAGTAATTTCATAACCCCCTAACCCCCTGAAGGGGGAATTTGATTTTAATGTTTGTAATAAAAACCTGGTATAGCTCAACTAACCTGCTACAACAGCCCCGCCAATTCACTGAAGGGGAATTTGATTTTAAATGTTTGCAATTATCCCCCTAATTTGCACGAAGGGAATTTTAATTTTAACCTTTATAGTGAATAACCGCCGACAAACTCCCCCTTCAGGGGGCCGGGGGGTTAATCCAGTTTCAAAACCGCCATGAATGCCGATTGTGGTATCTCTACGTTACCTACCTGGCGCATGCGTTTTTTACCTTTTTTCTGTTTTTCTAATAGTTTACGCTTACGGGAGATATCACCACCGTAACATTTGGCGGTAACGTCTTTACGTAAGGCTTTCACGGTTTCGCGGGCTATAATTTTAGCACCGATAGATGCCTGTATAATAATTTCAAACTGCTGACGCGGTATAAGCTCTTTTAGCTTTTCGCAGATCTTTTTACCGAAATCATAAGAATTTCCTCTGAAGATCAGCGATGACAAGGCATCAACAGGTTCAGCGTTTAAGCGGATATCCAAACGAACAAGATCCGATTTACGGTACCCTATCTGATGATAATCAAATGAAGCATAGCCTTTAGAAATGGTTTTCAGCTTATCGTAAAAGTCGAATACAATCTCGCCCATTGGCATTTCAAAAATCAGCTCAACACGATCAGAAGTCAAATACGATTGATTTTTGATATAACCGCGTTTCTGAATACACAACGACATTATTGACCCAACATATTCAGATTTTGAAATGATGGTAGCTTTTATGTACGGTTCTTCCACATAATCAATTCTGCTTGGGTCGGGCAAATCTGACGGATTGTTAACTGTTATAGGCTCGCCTTTTGTGGTATAAGCGATGTAGGATACGTTGGGCACGGTAGTAATAACCGTCATATCAAACTCACGCTCCAGGCGCTCCTGGATGATCTCCATGTGCAGCATCCCCAAGAAACCGCAACGGAAACCAAATCCTAAAGCTGCTGATGATTCAGGTTCAAAAACCAGCGAAGCATCATTCAGCTGTAATTTCGCCATTGATTCACGCAGTTCTTCAAAGTCATCTGTATCAACAGGGTAAATACCTGCAAATACCATAGGTTTTACTTCCTCAAAGCCTTGTATACCTTGTTCGCATGGGCGGTCAACACGGGTTATGGTATCCCCTACTTTAACCTCACGTGCTTCCTTTATACCCGAAATGATATAACCTACATCACCGGTTTTAATAACATCTTTGGGGAGTTGCTTTAATTTTAAAGTACCCACCTCATCTGCTAAATATTGTTTCTCGGTAGCAAAGAATTTTACTTTATCACCCTTACGGATCTCGCCGTTTACTACTTTAAAGTAGGCCACAATACCGCGGAACGAATTATAAACAGAATCAAATATCAAAGCCTGTAAGGGCGCTTCAGGATCACCAACAGGAGCAGGTACGCGTTCAACAATGGCACGTAAAATATCATGCACCCCCATACCCGTTTTGCCTGATGCAGCTAAAATGTCTTCGCGTTTACAGCCTATCAGTTCAACAATCTGGTCTTTAACTTCCTCAGGCATAGCACCGGGAAGATCCATTTTATTTAATACCGGGATAATCTCCAGATCATTTTCTAAAGCCAGGTACAGGTTTGAGATGGTTTGCGCCTGTATGCCTTGTGCCGCATCTACAATAAGCAAAGCACCTTCGCAGGCTGCTATAGAGCGGGATACTTCGTAGGAGAAATCCACGTGCCCCGGTGTATCAATCAGGTTGAGGACATATTTTTGACCATCAAGCACATAATCCATCTGTATAGCATGACTTTTTATAGTGATGCCCCGCTCCCGCTCCAGGTCCATATCATCCAATAACTGCGCCTGTGATTCGCGCTGTGTAATGGTATTGGTATACTCCAGTAACCTATCGGCAAGAGTGCTCTTACCGTGGTCGATATGTGCTATAATACAAAAATTACGAATGTGTTCCATTGAGCCGCAAAAATAGCGTTTTTGGGTGATAATTTAATAGGAGTTATTAATATAGGTATTTGACTATGCCTTAGGCCATTTCAAAAGGAATGCATTGGGATTTTTACAAATAATAATTATCTGGTAGCACCTTCAACAAATACCGGCGTTTCAGTCACTTTAATAGTTATTTTCCCGTTTACCGTATTTACCTGCTTTTTATTGGTTACATCAGCACCTTCTTTTAGGTTGTAGATGTTGGCTTTTAATGCTTTGCCTAAATCTAAAGTATAGCTGGCTGTTCTGCCCGTCTCATCGGGGATGGTTAATATGTACATGGTTTTATTAGCCAGCTGATAAACATCAACCAATGGATCTTTACTAATGGTTTTGATGTAATTGTAGTTGCCCATCAGTTTGGTGGTTTGCAGGATATAATCAGCAGCAGGACGTCTTTTTAAGCCCTCGGCCAGTCCGGAAGTGGCGTACTGGGTTGTGCCACCCGCTTGATCATCAAACAATTGATAAAAAAATAAACGTTTAACACCGTAGCGGATATAAAGCAATGAACTCCGCAATATCCAGTTAGCCTGATTTTCCAATACGCTAGTTTTACCGATGGATTCGGCTCTTTGATAGCTCGCCTGGTTAATATCGTATCCGTTTTCTGTTACCCAAACTTCGGGATGTTGAGGCAAGCTATTAGCCAGTTTTACAAAATCATTAGCGATGCTGCCTGCATTGGAGAGTTCGGGCGCTATACCCGTTGTTGCGCGTTTGTGTGTGCGTACGTCGCCATCATTGGCGTATAAATGATAGTTAATTACATCAAAACACAGGTTAACGCTGCCATCTTTACGATAGCCTCTGTTCTTTCTGCACCACTCAATCATCCTTTTAACGTAATTGATATCGACCGATGCTAAACCTCCCATCACCACCTGCATATTAGGGTCGGCTGCTTTAACACCTGCACCGGGACCAAGCTTACCCATATCGCCGTCATAAAATGCAGATAGGTTAGCAGCATATTGCTCGGGTGTTTGATGCGTTTCTTCGTTGCCCCACCACCTATCACGCTCATTACCGCATTCTATGTAGCTGATCAAAGCCATGCCTATCAAAGGCTGGTTAGGTACATCATCGGGATAGCGTTTATGGGTATCAGTTTTAATTAATTTAGGGTCGATATTTTTATTATTGCCATACCGGGCAGCAAATTGAAAAGCAACATGCGCCTGATCAATGTATGATGCAGGGTTATTCAAACTCAATCCAAATGGAGCCGGGGCATTTTCGTTATCGCGCATACCTGCCGGATAGGCATTAGCCATCCATAACGGGCAGTTTTTAATATCGGCCAATACTAAAATACCGTCCTGCTTGCAGCGCTGATAAATAATATCGAAATTATAATTACCGTTAAAAACCGGGTTAAAGGTATAGTCGCCTTTTATGCTTTCAATCCTGTCCCAGTTTAAATAGTGCCTTACTGCGCTAAAAGTTTTTATAAGCGCCATGTTATCTTCATAAATGTGCTTGCGGTCGTTAGGGCTGGCTGGGTTCTCTAAAAAGTTCCACTCATAAGCATTAATACCAAACATGTTTTTCAATGGCGTAGAGCTACCGGTATACGGCACATTTATACGCGGCTGATTAACAGCGGCAATGCGGGTGGTATCAGGGCTTAGTTTGGAGATACTTTTAAAAGCGATACTATCGGCATTATTGCAATTGAAAAAAAGCAGCAATGAAGCAATAATAAATGCCGGCCTGTAGTGGGGTATTGAACTCATAATTGATTTATATCAATCGTTAATTTCAATAAAAGTAATTGTAAAGTGGTGATGTTAAAAGATCAACCCTAAAATAATCCCGATAATAATAACGAACGGTGTTTTTATACGGGTAAAGTTTAAGAGCAGAAAAGTGCCGGTCATTAACAAATAAGCCATCCAGTTAAGTCCAAATGGCCTGGTTAACAGTATCAGCGCCGTAGCCATAAAACCAACGGCAACCGCATTTATACCGCTTAATGAATTTTTGATACGGGTAATTTTTTTAAGATCATCCCAAAACGGAACAATGAAAAGTATAAGGATAAGGCCGGGCGTGTTTACCCCGATAACTGCTACCACACTGCCTACTATTTGACCCATGATTCCACCGCCTTTATTGCCTATGGTAATTCCACCCAAAAAAGAGGTGAAAGAAAATGTAGGACCGGGCAGCGCTTGCTGAAGCGCATAACCAGAAAGAAATTCAGATTCGGAGAGATAATGTTTTACATTAACAAACTCCGTATACATCAGCGGAACCAAAACCTGCCCGCCGCCAAAAATCAAGATACCGTTGCGGTAAAAGTTCTCGAACAGACGGATAGGCAAGCTAAACGGCGAAGTTTGATTTACCACGGCACCCAAAGCGGCAAAAAACAATAAAATACCAATAAAATAAGCAACCTTGTTTGGGTTTACGTTTGAGAATAATTTAACCCGTAACTCATTTTCCTGCGGCTGTGTTTCCAATGCCGATGAGATGATACCCCCTAGCAAAACCAGCAGTGGGAAAGCATAAGCATTTTGTAAAATTAATGTTGCAATTAATGATCCAATGGCCAGCATGGCACTAACGCGTGTTTTTAAAAACTTACCGGCAAAACTGTAAGTTGCATACGCCACAATTCCTACGGCTATGGGCTGCACAAAACGTAATATTTCGGCAAATTTTGCTCTGTCGGCAAACATTTTGTAGCTGATAGCTGCCAGGCACATTACCGTTGCAGAGGGTAATATCCATATTAAAAAAGTGATGATAGCCAATCGTACTCCGCCAACTTTCCAGGCAATACCCACCAATGTTTGGGTAGATGACGGACCCGGCAGTAATTGCGAAAGTGCATTCAGCTCCATCAATTCTGATTCGGTAATGTAGCGGCGTTTTTCAACAAACTCGCGCAGCAAAACGGCAATATGCGCCTGCGGGCCACCAAAAGCCGTAAAAGTGTAAAGAATTACATCACGTAAAAATAAAAGTTGCCGTTTATTCATTTTTTTAGTTCATGGATGATTGTTTGTAGTTCATAGAAATTAAAGTTCGTTGGTTCGATGGCAATTGATGCAGCTATGAACTATTAACTATAAGCCATAAACTAATCATACAAACCCAATAACTCATTATAAACGGCTTGCAATTCGGATAAGGCGTGATTATCACGTTGCTCACGGGTTATCTTTATACCGGTTTCATAAGTTTTTAAAGCATCATCTTTACGGTTAAGCGCTTCATACAACTTACCCAGGTGATAATAAGTGCCGGTATAGTTTGGATGGTTATTTATCAGGTCCTCGTAATATTCAAGAGCCTTATCTGTTTGATTGATACGCAGATACTCGGTTGCGAGTGCATATTTTAAAAACGGATCTTCTGGTTCACTTTTAATAAATTCCAATAGCTTCTCTAATCTGCTTATCTGCATATTTTAAACTCTCTCTTTTTTAATTAAATTTGCACAAACCTGTTTATAATAATGGGTATCTATCACCATAGAAAATCAACAAGATGAAAATCCTGGTTTGTATAAGTAATGTTCCTGATACAACGACAAAAATAACTTTTACTGATAACAACACCCAATTTAATACAAACGGTGTGCAATTTATATTGAATCCATACGATGAGATTGCCCTTGCACGCGCTATTGAGTTAACAGAAGCCAATAATGGCTCTGTTACGGTAATAAATGTTGGTGAAATTAGTACAGAGCCCACCATTCGTAAAGCCCTTGCAATAGGCGCTACAGATGCCGTGCGGATAAATGCATTGCCGCATGATGCCTGGTTTGTTGCTTACCAGATAGCTCAATACATTAAAGCTAACCCATTTGATTTGATATTAACAGGACGCGAGTCGATTGATTATAATGGATCAAAAGTAGCCGGAATGATTGCGGAGCTTTTGGATATCCCTTCGGTATCTATCATCAAAAAACTGGATATAGATGGCAATAGCGCAACAGTTGAACGCGAAATTGAAGGTGGTAAAGAGGTTTTAACCATCCCTTTGCCATTTGTTGCCGGAACTGCTGAGGGCGTAGCTGAAGTTAAAATCCCTAATATGCGGGGAATTATGTCGGCACGTACCAAGCCATTAAATGTTATTGAGGCAGTATCGGTAAAAACATTATCGGATGTTATCAGTTATGAAACTCCGGCACCAAGGGGTCAGGTAAAATTAGTTCCGGCCGATGATGTTGCCAAACTGGTTAGCCTGCTGCATGAAGAAGCCCGGGTTATATAATTAAACAATTAAAAACCGATTAACGTTTCATTCACCCTAAATATGTCAGTTTTAGTTTATACGGAAAATGCAGACGGGAAATTCAAAAAGTCAACTTTTGAAATTGTTTCCTACGCCCGCGCAATTGCCAATCAGTTAGGCACCAAACTCACCGCTATTTCTATAGGCACTGTTAGCGCCGCAGAGTTAGCCGCGTTAGGGAAATACGGGGCAGAAAAAGTGTTGAATGTTTCGAACGATAAATTAAAAAACTTTATCAACCAGGCCTACGCTTCCATTATTGCCGAAGCTGCAAAAAAGGAAAATGCTGATATTGTTATATTATCCAATTCATTTTCAGGTCGAGGATTAGCACCACGACTGGGCGTTAAACTGGAAGCCGGCGTTGCAGATGGTGCCGTGGCATTGCCAGACCTGACTGACGGCAATTTCAGGGTTAAAAAGACCGCTTTTTCAGGTAAAGCCTTTGCAATAGTTGAATTAACGTCGGTCAATAAAGTAATTTCGTTAACGCCTAATTCGTACAAAGTTGTTGAAGCCAATTCAACAGCATCTGTTGAAGATTTCGCGGCCGAAAACAAAGCCACTGATTTTGCAGCCGTTATTAAAGATATTGTAAGGGCTACAGATAAAGTTTCGCTTCCTGATGCTGATATCGTAGTATCCGGAGGCCGTGGTCTTAAAGGCCCTGAAAACTGGGGTATGGTTGAGGAACTGGCTGACTTATTAGGTGCAGCTCTGGCATGTTCCAAACCGGTTTCTGACGCCGGATGGCGGCCTCACAGCGAGCATGTTGGACAAACAGGCATTGCTATCAGTCCAAATTTGTATATTGCGATAGGAATTTCAGGAGCTATACAACACCTGGCGGGTGTTAGCTCATCAAAGGTTATTGTAGTTATAAACAAGGATGCCGAGGCACCATTTTTTAAAGTGGCTGATTACGGCATAGTCGGCGACGCATTTGACGTAGTACCTAAATTAATTAGCGCAATAAAACAATTTAAAGCTTCGGCATAAAAAAAGGATCCGTTGTGATGGGTAATGATATGAAAAAAATAAAACTGGATATTGTTGGCTTATCATACAGTCAAACCCAGTCTGGTGCTTATGCCCTGGTTTTAGGTGAAGTTAGCGGCCGCAGAAGGCTCCCGATTATTATCGGCAGTTTTGAGGCACAGGCTATTGCTATTGAGATAGAAAAAATGACTCCCAGCCGTCCGCTCACTCATGATCTTTTCAAGAGCCTGGGGCAGGCCTATCATATTACTGTACAGGAAATTATCATTTACAATTTAGTGGATGGTATTTTTTACTCGAAGCTAATCTGTTCCGATGGTAAAAAAGTGGTTGAGATAGATGCCCGCACTTCTGATGCCATTGCCGTTGCGGTGCGGTTTGATTGCCCTATTTATACCTATGAATTCATCCTTTCGAGTGCAGGTATTGTAATTGAAGGGAATGATTTTGTTTACCTCGAAAACATCAACGAAACACCCGAAGAAAAAACGCCAGCTTCAACCAGCAGTGGTTTTACTTCATTAAGTGTTGATGAACTGAAATCAAAATTGCAGGAAGCCCTTGCGGAAGAGTCATATGAAAAAGCCGCAAAAATCCGTGACGAGCTAAACCGGAGAAAAGCATCCTGATTTTAATAGGAATTTTATAGAAATCTGCTTTAAATCTAAAATTTATCTGTTTAGCGCCGAAACTGTGCCTTATCGTTTTTTGATTTCACTTTTATTCGCTACTTTCCCGTCTCAAAATTTAATGCTAAAGATATTTTAAAAACCAGCCCTGTATGAATGTGAAGTTGCGCCTGATCCTGATGAATTTTATGCAATTTTTTATATGGGGGTCATGGCTCATTACCATCGGGGCCTACTGGTTTCAAAACAAGCAATGGTCTGCTACTCATTTTGCAGCCATATTCTCCACCATGGGCATCTCAGCTATCTTTATGCCCGCCATCACCGGCATTATGGTTGATAAATATATCAGCGCTCAAAAACTTTATGGCATTATGCACATTTTAGGAGCCTGTACCCTATTTAGCTTACCACTTGTCAATAATCCTTCAACTTTTTTTTGGGTTCTGTTGCTCAATATGGTGTTTTATATGCCTACGTTATCATTATCTATAACTGTGGCTTATTCAGCATTAAAAAAAAACAATATCGATGTAGTTAAAGACTTTCCTCCCATTCGAACATGGGGAACAGTAGGCTTTATAGCTGCCCTATGGACGGTGAGCCTTTCGCACAATGAAACTACACCAAACCAGTTCTACATAGCCTCAGCCGTTTCACTGGCATTAGGTTTGTACGCCTTTACATTGCCTAAGTGTCCTCCTCTTTTACATAAAACTGGTAACAAATCACTGATTGATTTATTGGGATTAAACGCCTTCACCCTATTTAAAACACCCAAATTTGCCATTTTCTTTATCTTTTCGATGTTTTTAGGAGCTGCATTACAATTGACCAATGCATACGGTGACACTTATATCCAGGATTTTAAAAAAATAACCGCATACAATGGGTTAGTTGCCGTAAGGTATCCGGCCATCATCATGTCTATATCGCAGGTATCAGAAACGCTATTCATTTTAGCTATTCCATTCTTCTTAAGAAAATTTGGAATCAAGTATGTAATGTTAATCAGCATGCTGGCCTGGGTATTACGTTTTGGTCTTTTTGCATTTGGTAACCCTGCAGATGGTTTGTGGATGATCGTATTATCATGTATCGTATATGGTATGGCGTTTGATTTTTTCAATATTTCGGGTTCGCTTTTTATCGAAACTCAAATATCTCCCGAAATACGCGGCAGTGCGCAGGGTTTGTTCATGATGATGGTAAACGGTTTTGGAGCATTGTTTGGAAGCTATGCAAGCGGCTTAATTATTGATAAGTTTTTTATCCTGCCCGACAATAGTAAAAATTGGCCTGGAATATGGCTTACTTTTGCCGCATATGCGCTGGTAATAGCTGTTATATTTCCATTTGCATTCAGAAATAAATATAGCGCTATACCCGAAGTAAAAGTGTTGGAGGTTTAACCAATAAAAGAGCCATTGAAACTATCTGCATTATTTTATCATATTAATTATTGAGAATTAATACAAACCATGAAAAAACATTACCGGCATGAAAACGACTGCCTCAATTGCGGTACCATTTTAGAAGGTAAATTTTGCCACAACTGTGGGCAGGAAAACCTGCAAATAAAAGAAAGCTTCGGGCATATGATGAACCATGCCATTAGCGACTATTTTCACTTTGACCAGCAGTTTTTTCATACCCTTAAACCGCTATTTTTTAGTCCGGGCAAGCTCACCAACGAGTACATGGCAGGCCGTAGAGCTCAGTTTTTACATCCTGTAAAAATGTACATCTTTATAAGTCTGATTTACTTTTTATTGGTTTTTAAGGAAAATAAAGAGGCCGATAAAGTAGAAGTTAAACAAATTACCACAGAACACGCGGAGGATTCCGCTAAAAGGGTTGCTATCGATAAAATAAAAAACAACAAAAACCTCTCACCCGAAGAAAAACAAAAAACAATTGCGGTAATTACAAGGCCTGCAGGGTATCATGTGAAAAAACACATTAAAGTGGATACAACTGGTAAAGCTGCCAGTGCTATTACAAAAAAAGCGAGCGATACGACTGATAAAGACGATGATGACGATAGTGTAACCGGTGATGTATTTGAACAGGGAGTTACTACCACAACTGATGACACCACTTATACACAATACCTGGCAACACAAAAAAAATTGCCCGAAGCGGAACGTGACGGGTTGTTGATGAGGTATTACAATGCAAAAGCTTTTGCTTTAAACAATCCCAAGATCGACAAAAAGAAATTAATTAAGGAAGGTATTGAACATAATTTCCCAAAAATGATGTTCTTGTTGCTGCCATTGTTTGCATTGATATTAAAGTTGGCATTCTGGAAAAACAAGAAGTTTTACGTTGAACATCTTATCTTTTCGTTCCATCTACATTGCTTTGTATTCCTGTTCCTCACCATTATAATGTTACTAAAAGTGGTAATACCGGATACAGGCGGGTGGGTTGACGTGATTGATTGGATAAATATTATTTCTTCGATCGTTATTATATGGTATATATACCGTGCACTAAGGGTTATGTATCACCGCGGCAGATGGCGCACCTTTTCAAAAATGTTTGGCATGTCAATAACCTATACCATAGCATTTAGTATCTGCTTACTAATATTAGTGGTAGTTACAGCGCTTACGGTAGTTTAAATATTCCTTATAAAAACGACCAGGATATAAATAAACCCATATCCTGGTCGTTGACTAAAATATTAAAATGCCGTTAACGCAACCGTTGGTTTACCTGTCGGATCAAAAGCGCCAGATCCATAGCCCTGCCAGTTATTATAGGCTTCCGGCTCCCAATAAAATACCCCCAATCCATTTCCGCCCGATACTGATTTCACCTTGGTAATCAAGTCGCTCAAAAACGATTTACAGGTTGTTGCTGCTGATTCGCTCATTCCGGCCTCGCATATCATTACCTGTTTGCCGTAGCGCGAAACCATATCGTTCATGTTGGTTAGGCACTCACTGTCTAAAGTTGACCAATTGCTGGTGGTTGGGTATAGCGACATACCAATAACATCATATTTAGCACCATATGTTTTAAGTCCGTCAAACATCCATCTGAAGGTTGTATTATCATAGCCATTTGCCAGGTGGACTATTACCTTGGCCGAAGGGAATACTGCCTTAACTGCATTATATCCATTGGTTACCATATTGGCAAAGTTTTGAAAATTAGTTGATGATAATGAAGCCTCACCATCCGTCCATAACATGCCATTACTTGTTTCATTACCTACCTGCACCCAGGTTGGTGTAATTCCGTTTGATTTTAATGTACTTAATGTGCTGTAGGTGTAACTATAAACCGTGCTGATTAAAGTACTGGTGCTATAGCTTGTCCATGCAGCAGGCTTATTCTGGTCGCCAGGGTCGGCCCAGGTATCGCTGTAATGAAAATCTATCATCACACTCATACCAGCCGCAACGGCGCGTTTTGCTTTAGCTACAACGTCGGCAGTATTACACCAGCCCGATGATGGATTAACCCACACCCGCAGCCTTATTGCATTAATACCCAATCCCCCTAAAATAGTAAATAAATCCTGCTGGGTACCGCTGCTATTATAAAACTTAAGGCCCGATGACTCCATTTGAGTTACCCAGCTAACATCAGATCCGTTGGCAAACGTACTGGTAGCGTCAGTTGCCAAATGCGTACTGGCGCTTACATTTGTAGTTGTTTGCTGATTGCCAGCCTGTGTTACGTCTTTCTTACAGCTCACACCAAGGCATAGCAATACAGCCATGCTAATTGTCATTCTTCTTTTCATAATAATTGGTTTTTGGTTTATAAAATTTGGTTTATTTAGGTTTAAGGTTTTTATTTATGTCACTTATACATTTATTAAAAATAATATAAAAAATGCCTGCAAATAGCAAGCATCATAATTTTAGTTTCTAATTTCCAAAAGCATCCAAAGCCTCTGTAGGTTTGCCTGTATTATCAAAAGCACCTAACCCATAACTTTGCCAATTGTAGGCCTCTGGTTCCCAATAAAAAACGCCCAAACCGTTTCCGCTGTTTACGCCATTTACTTTGGTAATAATATCTGTCAGAAAATCCCTGGCTGTTGATGCCGCTGTTTCTTCCATCCCTACTTCAACTATCATACAAGGCGTCGAATAGCGCGATACCATATCATTAATATTTGCCAGGCATTGGGTATCAAGCGTTTGCCAGTTAGTTGTTGAGGGGTAAAGTGACATACCTATAATATCCCATTTTGCGCCGTAGGTTTTTAAGCCATCAAACATCCATCTATAGGTTGTGTTATCATAGCCATTTGCCAAATGGACTATTACTTTAGCCGAAGGAAATACTGCTTTTACTGCGTTATATCCATTGGTTATCATATTAGCAAAGTTTTGAAAATTGGTTGATGACAGCGATGCTTCACCATCGGTCCATAACATGCCGTTACTTGTTTCATTACCTATCTGTACCCAGGTTGGCGTAATTCCGTTTGATTTTAATGTGCTTAAAGTACTATAGGTATAACTATAAAGCGAATCGATTAAAGTACTTGTGTTATAGCTTGTCCAAGCGGCAGGTTTATTCTGATCGCCGGGATCAGCCCAGGTATCGCTATAATGAAAGTCTATCATCACGCTCAAACCGGCTGCAACGGCTCGTTTTGCTTTGGCAACAACATCGGCAGTATTACACCAGCCAGCGGACGGGTTTACCCAGGCCCTTAACCGGATTGAGTTAAACCCCAGGCTTTTCATTAAAACGAAAAGATCTTGTTGATTGCCGTTTTTATCATAAAACTTCACTCCTGAAGCTTCCATTTGAGTTACCCAGCTTACATCGGCGCCTTTGGCGAATGTTGCAGATACCGTTGGTGCTGTGTAAGACGGTGTAGTTGTAGATGGTTGTGGCGATGGCGTATTGCCTTTATTAGAGCATGATAATATTAATAGCACTGATGTTGCACAGTAAACCCACAACACTTTTTTCATAACCGGAATTTTAGTTTATAAATTGGTATGCCCAATGGGGCTTCACAAATATAAAATTCAGTTTTGAAAAATAAAATGTTTATTTAACATTTATTAATAAATGTTAAATAAACATTTTATGCGATTAGGCTATAATTTCCCCGTTCTTGATGGAACAGTGTCTGATACGTAGTTGAAACTTTGCGTTTGATCTCCAATTTGGATTTTAAATTCGCCAGGCTCGGTAACGGTTTTGCTTATATCATTAACAAACGCAATGTCTTTCGGCTCAATTTTAAAGGTGACAGTCTTGGTTTCCCCTGGTTGTAAATCTATTTTATCATAACCTCTTAAACGTTTGGTATCAGGAGCTATACTTGCATATAACTGGCTGATATAAAGCAAAACAGATTCTTTTCCCTCGCGCTGTCCTGTGTTTTTTATATCAACAGTTATGGTTAGAGTTTCTCCGTCTTTCAAATCGGACTTACTAATGTGCAAATTGTTATAACTAAAAGTTGTATAGCTTAACCCGTAACCAAATTCATATAAAGGATTATAGCCATGACCATCATCAGAATTGCCGTTTTCCAGGTTTTTGCGGTAATAGTTTACCAGTGCATTTGCGTAACGGGGATAAGTGACAGGTAAACGTCCGGATGGGTTAGCATCGCCAAAAAGAATATTGGCTAAAGCATCGCCACCCTCGTTTCCCGAAAAGTATGTCATTAAAGTAGCAGCTGATTTATGCTCCGCCTCTGTAACAATACGGGGGCGTCCTTCGGCTAATACCAAAATAACCGGTTTGCCGGTTTTAGCCAATTCTAATGCCAGTTGCGTTTGCGCGGCAGGCAAGTTTAAATCATCAATATTTCCAACGTTTTCCGTATACGATAATTCACCGAGGCACAATACGATTACATCAGATTTTTTTGCGGCCTTTACCGCATCGTCTACATTTTGTAAACTATCAAATGATGCACCGGGTTCATAACTGACATTATCCTTCCCTATTTTTTGCTGAATAGCTTTCAGTATGGTGTTTTTACCTGCAGCAAACGAATCTGATTGTTCTCCCTGCCAGGTATAGCTCCAACCGCCATCAAGCGAACGCATAGTGTTTGCCGTAGGGCCGGTTACAAACACTTTCATATCTTTTTTTAAGGGAAGGATGCTATTATTATTTTTCAGCAGTGTAATAGCTTCAGTAGCTGCATTTAAACTAACCTGCTTAAACTCATCTGAGCCAAACTTCGGATAATCATCCGGATTTCCCACCGGGCGGTCAAATAAGCCTAACTGGTATTTAACTTTTAATATACGGTGTACGGCCTCATTAATACGGCTCATTGGCACTTTACCTTCGCGAACCAGTTCAACCAGGTAGTTATAAAAGCTGTACTCATATGGCACCATGCTCATATCAACACCTGCATTTACAGCTATCATTACCGCATCCTTTTGCGTTGCAGCAATATGATGACGATCATGCAGGTATTCAATATCCCTCCAGTCGCTTACGGCAATACCATCAAAATGCAGCTCGCCGCGCAATACATCAGTCAGCATATATCTACTTGCGTGGATGGGTACACCATTAATTTCACCAGAGTTAATCATCAATGTTCTTGCTCCTGCTTTTACGGCTTCGGCAAATGGCGGTAAAAAGTATTCGCGCATATAACGGTCAGGTATCCAGGCTGGTGTACGGTCCTTGCCGCTTAAAGGATCACCATATCCCAAATAATGCTTCATGCAGGCAGCGACATGATATTTGTCGCCTACATCATTACCCTGATAGCCCGTTATAATAGATGCACCCATTGTTTTTATCAAATACGGATCTTCGCCAAAAGTTTCATAAATACGTGGCCATAACGGTGATTTACCCAAATCCAAAACCGGCGAGTAATTCCACGGAATGTAACTTGCGCGGGTTTCATAGGCGGTTATCTCCCCGGCCTTATGCGCTATTTCGCGGTTAAAGGTAGCGGCCATTGCTATTTCTTGTGGAAATAAGGTGCTACCGATTGTATAGGTAACACCATGTATAGCATCAATGCCATAAATAACCGGAATTTTTAAACGATCCTTAGCAGCTTCGGCCTGAATGGTAGAAATAACTTCATACCAGTGTTTACGATCATATGCATGACCGCTAACATTTAGAATGGAGCCCACATGATATTTTAAAATAGCTTCTTTTATTTTCGCGGCATCAATTTCATGAACGCCATTGGTAGTGGTCGACACTACATCTGATGTTACCTCTGTCATCTGCCCTACTTTTTCCTCCAAAGTCATTTTGGCTATCAGGGCGTCAACTTTTTTGTCGATATCGCTTTCAGTTTTTTTTGTTTGCGCCGACAGTGCGAGCGCATTCAAAAAAACGATATTTACGATAATAAAAATCCTTCTCATAATTTATGGGTTTGATTTAAGGTATGCGGATTAAAAATCAGGTGTATAAAATTACTTCTTTTTTAATGGTATATTCAATTTGTCCTGTAGCGCCTCCAATGCATTGGCCAGATAAGCCAGGGGGGCATTCCAGTTAATAGCAATCTCATTGGCAGCATAAGCACGTTCGTCATCAATATAGGCTTCATCGGGCACTGTAGATGGCACGCGAATACCGTCCTGCATGCCAGGATTTGGGCCGCCCACAAGCAAACCAGGTACCGGATCAGTTATGCCGTCACTTGCGGAGGGCCGGTGATGTGGATGCATGGGCGTTTTACTCCCATATCCGGTAACAAACGAATAACCGGTTCCGTTCCTACCCAAAATATAGTCGAGGTTACTTAAAGCGTAGGCTAAATATTCAGGATTATTGGAAAGCTTCCAGGCTTGTATCAGTGCAACGCCCTGGTTTGCAGCCTCCGAATTACTCCCCCAGCCAAAATTGCGCTTTGACTTACCCATCACGGTTTGATAAGCTGTTTCGCCTGCGCCATTCACTAGGTCATCAGCAAAGGCCAGCATTCGTTTTTTAAGTTCGGGCAATTCCTTTGGTGCACTTTCGCCCAATGAATTGCTATTTTTTATGAGCGTATAATATCCCAACAACTTAACCTGGCTCCACGTTGGCACAGGCATACTTTCATCGGGAATAAGATTAATATTTTTTAGATATGCTTTATCATGCGTAGTAACCAACAATTCAGATGCGGCCCATATAAATTCGTCCTTAAAATTATTGTCGCCATAGGCACCAGTGGTAATTGCCGGACGATATTTTTTGTTCATAGCATCCTGGTTATAAACACTATCAGGATGTTCGGCAGCCCACTCCCAGGCCATTTTTGCCTGATTTAAGCATGAGTCGGCCAAACCTGGTAATTCCTTCGGAAAATTGCTGAATATCCGGCTTGCCTGGGCCATAACCGCCGCAAAGTCGAGTGTGGCGGCAGTCCCTTTTTGAACAACATAACGGGGCGAAGTACATTGATCAGGCATTACAAATTTGTCAAAAGCTGCATTGGTGAGCTTGTGATAAACACCACCATCATAGGGGTCCTGCATGGTGAGCATCCAGCGAAGATTCCATAAAGCCTCATTTAATACATCAGGGATACCATTGCCGCTTTCGGGAATATTTAGTTTAACCGTTTTCATATAAGCTGGAAAATCTTCATATAAAGAAAGCAGTGTACTCGTGCTAATTCCGCTATTTACCACGTATTTATTATAATCGCCCGCATCATACCAGCCCCTCGGCGAGGATATAATTGTTCCTGTCGGCCTTTTATCTGTAGCAGCAGACGAATGAATCAACACAGCGGTATCCGGGTGCCCTTCTGCCCTGCTCCATTTGCCCGCATATTTTTCTTTTAGGGGGATGGAAGCCCTCATAAAATAATATGCTTTGATAGTTGCGTCCGCAACCGGTTTATGAACAGCTTCTTTTATTTCAAACGGATTTGAATAGCCCGCATCCGATACATACAAAATATATTTCCCGGGCGAATGAAAATTCGTAAAGTCAGCTATTGAAGTTAGCGCCCCCGCGAAGCTGGCCTTAGTCGAAACATTTAATTTCCCTTTATATACCTGTTTCTTTTGTATGGTTTCAATATAAAAAACGGTGTCTTTTGTATTTAAAATAATAGCCGTTTTTGGCGCATATGGATAAAATCCTATCTGATTAATCCTGATATTATCCCCTTCTTTTCCGGGTGCTTGAAAAGCCAGGCAAGTATTTATAAAAAATGCCTGAATAAGCAGCGTCAGCAGTGCGCCAGCGCTTTTATAATTAAGAAAATATTTACTATTCATCCACGATAATTATAAACCTAAGTTCACTAAATTGGTTTATAAAGATATGTGTATGTTCTACAATAAGTATAATACTATATTTACAATATCATTTTAAAATATAATACAAAATCAACAGAATAATTGCTCGTCTCAAATTATATGGCGGCAAAATTTTCAAATAAAAAAACCGGCCTTGTTTATAAAGGACGGCCTATTTTAATTGTGTGTTTGGGTTTATATTATCTTGTATAACTTATATTTTAATTAACGGAACCGCCAAACTCAGGCTAAACAAGCTCACTCTTGTTTGCGAGTTGCCATAAGTTTGTTTAGTGATACCGGCTTCATAACGCAAATCAATTGACAGGTTCCTGATATCCAGTCCGGTACCGAATTGCCATGCAAAGTTTTGATCTTTATAATTAAGTGTGACGGCGTTATTTAACGCACCGCTAAAGCTTTGACTTTTATTTATTGCTAATGAAACGAGCGGCCCTGTATAAAAACGGGCACCAATGCCAAAAGCGCCTACCTTGCCGCCAAATAAAAGAGGGACATCAATACTGGTAAACTGAGCCCTGGTTTCGCCGTTGTTGTCAGAAATCTGAACGTTCTTTGAGGTGGCATATAACTCAGGCTGAAAGTTGAATCCCAGTGCCCCTATCCTCGCCCAAAAACCGCCGATGTATCCAATCCGGGTACTGTTGTTGAAAGAAGGATTATCAAAATTTAAGCCAGCATCATTCACCCCACCTTTAATACCAAACTGAAATGATGGTATTACCTGGGCGCTAGCAACGCCAAAGGAAATAGAAAAGAGTATTAAAACAAGTATAAATTTCTTCATATTTCAATCAACAAATGGTTAATATCTGGCAAGACACAGATTTATATTGCCGGCTTCAAAAACATTTAAAGATAACAGAAATCAACAATATATTCTATAAAGATAATTTTCCCTGATAATAATCAAGTATTTTGCTGTAAATGAAATAATCATAACGGGCGCTTATTAAATTCAATTTTGCTGCATCAAGGTTATTTTTAGCTATTATAAAATCAACAGATGTAATTACACCCGCATCCAAACGGATCTTTGATATACGGTAACTCTCTGTGTAAGCATTTACCTGCTCATTAGTTGCTTTAAAGGTATTATAAGAAGCCGCCATATTGTAATAAGCCTGTTCAACGTTTTGTTTCAGCTGTATTTTGGTATTGTCTTCAATTAATTGCTCGTTCTCCAAATTAATTTTGGCCAACGCTACAGCATTCTTTTTTATATGGTTTGTAAATATTGGAATATTAAGCCCCAGCGTAACTGCGGTTCCGTAATTATTTTTAAACTGATCCCAATATTTAATATTCTGATCTGAATAATTTGCCTGGTCTGCGTAAACGTTTTGTCTACCAGTAGGTGTGTTTATAAATCCTCCTGTTGGCACCACTGTAGAGTCAACAAATACCGATTTTTGGCCAGCACTAGAGTAATTAGTTGTTATACCCCCATTAATAGCCAACACGGGCAGTAATTGGCCTTTGGCAACACTCACACCTTTTTCTGCACTTTGGCGCCTTAATGTTGCCGCCTTTACAACTGCCAGTTGCTGTAAGGCTGTGTTATAAACCTCATCCGGGTTAACACCATAATCGCCGACCAGATCCTGGGCATTTAAGGGCTGTAATTCCGTGTTTTTGTTGTACGGGATATTCATTAATTGAAATAAATTCAGCTTGGCTGAATTCAATGAATTTTGAGCATTTACCACTGCGACCTCGCTACCCGCAAGCGCTCCTTTAAAGTCAGTAAAATCTGATGCTATTTTATTTGCACCGTCTTTTTCTAAAATCTCAGACCTATCTACGTTCTGTTGTGAAACGGCCAGCTGGCTCTTGGTTTGTCCCAATATTTCTTCGGCATTTAATACTGATAAATAATTGGTAATAATCTGCACCGTTACTAAATCCTTTGCCGATTGGAAATCCATTTTCCCGGCCTGGTAAGCCAGCTTGGCTTGCTTAACCGCATTTTGAAGTGCCAAACCATTAAACAAGGTAAGGCCGGCACTCAACGAATAGTTATCAGATGTTAAGGACTGATTTACGTAGGTATTGGTTACCGGGTTAATACCACGTCCCTGGCTAAGCTCACGGCTAACATTACCCGAAATGGATGGAAGCATATTTTCTCTCGACTGATTAAAAGCAATCCGGTCCTGCTCCAACGTTAGCCCGCTTTGTTTAACATTTAAGTTATTATTTATAGCTATATCCAGGCACTTTTGTAGTGTGAGTGTGCTATCTTGCTGTGCATGAGCTATTATGCTACAGGATATGAAGAGAATCGTTAAAAAGTATTTATTAAGTCGCATTTTAATGTTTACAATTATTTATAGTTCAGAATTTTCTTGAGGACTCAATCTTACCATCAAGCAGGTTAATTACCCTCGATCCGTATTCGGCATTTTTTTCGGAATGTGTTACCTGAATAATGGTTACACCATCTTCCTTGTTTAGTTTACGGAAAAGCTCCATAATCTCCTCACCTTGTTTGGAATTGAGGTTTCCCGTTGGCTCATCAGCAAGCAACAATTTAGGTTTGGCAATTAAAGCCCTGGCTATGCCCACAAGCTGTTGCTGACCACCCGAAAGTTGAGCAGGAAAAAGATCTTTTTTGCCTACAATCTGAAAACGATCAAGCATATCGGCTACCATTGCTTTCCGCTCGCCACTTTTGTAGTCCTGATATATCAATGGTGTTTCTATGTTCTCATACACGGTAAGCTCGTCAATTAAATGATAGGCCTGGAAAACAAAACCGATGTATTGTTTATATAAAGCTGAGCGCTGTTTTTCTTTAAGCTGATGTACTGCATTACCAACAAAATAATGGTAACCTTCTGATGGTTCATCAAGCATGCCGATAACATTTAACAATGTTGATTTGCCCGAACCCGACGGCCCCATTATGGAAATGAATTCGCCTTCGTCTATTTCGAGGCTAACATCGTTTAAAACAAAATTTTTATTGCCGCCAACCTGGTAGTATTTTGAAATATGCTGTAGTGATAACATGTGTTTTTTATTGAATTATTAATTTATTAAACTACTAAGTTGCTAATTTATTAAATAAGTATTTTAATCTTCGATTTGTACTTATTCATTTGTCCACTAAAGCATCAATAATATACCAAAGTATTAAATAATTAATTATCAATAACTTACGTATTAAACAAAACACAATTACTGTTCGCTTATGTAACAGGGAGCGTACGGTAATGATACAATAGAATTGGTGATTAGTGTTTAGAAGTTGGAGATTAGTTAACAATTTGAAAAGCGCTATACTAATTGCCGGCTAACTAATCTCCTACGCCATCATTCGCTTCTTAAACTTTTTACGGGATTGGCAACAGCGGCTTTAATAGATTGATAACTTACTGTAAGGAATGCAATAAGTACAGAAGCAATGCCTGCCAATAAAAATATCCACCATTGAATATTGATATGATAGGCAAAAGCCTGTAGCCATTTGTGCATAGAAAGCCATGCAACCGGCCATGCTATAAGATTAGCGATTAAGACAAGTTTGAGGAAATTGCCAGAAAGTAGTAAGGTGATATTTTGCACCGAAGCCCCTAATACTTTGCGCACGCCTATTTCCTTTATTCTTTTTTGAGCAGCGTGCGACGCCAGCCCGAATAATCCCAAACAGGAAATAAAGATTGCAAGGCCTGCAAGAATGCCAACTATCTGACTTACCTGGTTATCCGCTTTATAAACCTCATTAAAATGATCGTCCAAAAACTGGTATTCAAAAGGATAATCGGGATAGACACCATCCCAGGTTGATTTGATAAAAGCAATTGCGGCCGCAGTATTATTGCTGTTTACTTTCACCGATATATCCCTGAATCCCCAATGTAATGCACTTACCAAAAACATAGGCTCTATTTTGTATTGCAGTGAATTAAAATTGAAGTTTTTGGCAACACCCACAATAGTCCCTAATGTATCAAAGCCAAATTGCTGCCCCACCAATGACGATAAAGGCGCTTTAGGGTGATCTTTTAATAACTCTTTGGCCAATGCTTCGTTAACAATAAACTGCCTGCCGTCAGGCAGTTTATCGCTCGAAAAGTTTTTGCCCGCGGCCAGCTTAATTTTATATAAATTGAGGTAATTGGTATCGACCACCAACAGCGTTGTGCCCAAATCCTGTTTTGGCCCGTTGGCAGGTTTAAAGGTTACCCCGGTTTGATCCAAATGGCTTCCTAAAATATCCTGCGAAGCAGTAACCCCCGAAATTAAATTACTGTTCAATAGCTCCTTTTTAAACAGGTCATATTTCTTGGTGGTAACGCCATCCAGCGGGATATTAACAATCTGATCGCGGTTATACCCCGGATCTTGTTTTTGCATAAAATTTAGTTGTCTCAATACAAAAACAGTAGCTATCATCAGAAAAATAGCACTTGAAAATTGCACAACAACCAAAATATTTCTTAATGAGCTTTTGTTTTTACCTATTTGTATTGATCCTTTTAAAACCCTCACCGCATTAAATGAGAACAAATAAATAGCAGGATAAATACCCGACAGCAGACCAATAAGTACGGTACCTAATAAAACAGTCAATATTGAATAAATGCTGCTAAATAGGTTAAAAGAGATATCCCTTTCACTCAGGTTATTTATGTATGGAATAGTCAGTTCAACTATTATTAAGGCAAATAACAATGCCACAAATGAAACCAGCACCGTTTCGCCAATAAATTGCACAGCCAGTTGAAAGCGATACGCCCCGATCGACTTACGGATACCAACCTCCTTAGCTCTTTCCGCCGAGCGAGCGGTTGACAGATTAACAAAATTAACACAAGCTATTACCAACACTATGAGCGCAATAACGGCAAACAAATTGGTCGACTTCTTATCAAACTTTTGATAGTTAATATAATCCAACCCTATATCTGCAGAATTTGCATGTAAATCCTTAAATGGCATTACAAATAATTGCGTGTATTTCCAGCCATCACCCTTCATATATTTTTTTAGGTAAGCCGGGAACTTTTTATCCAATGTCGCCGCATTTGTGCCGGGCGTAAGTTCAACATAAGTATTCAGCCAGTTGCCACCCCAATTGGTAAACATCCAGGGCTTATAAATACTGCTAAAAGAAAACAGCGCGTCAAATTGCAACTGCGAGTTTTTTGGAACATTCACCATTATTCCCGTTACCACAAATGACACCGTATCATCCCCGTAATGAGTTATTGTTTTGCCTATTGGATCGGCGTCGCCAAATAACTTTTTCGCCGTTTCTTCGGTAATCACCGCTGTGTGCGGTTTTAGCAGTGCGGTTGTTCTTTCGCCTTTAATTACCTTAAAATCAAACATCTTAAGAAAGGTTGAATCAACGAAGAATACCTGCGGCAGAAACACCTTTTTATTGTTAAGTGTTAACTGATACTTGCCATCCCAATGTATCCGGGTGAAGTTTTTTATCTCGGGGAAATCCTGTTTTAACGTTGGCCCCATAGGAAACATGGATAGCGCTACCTTTTGAGTTGCACCCTGACTTCCAACAGTTTGCACTTCATTTAAACGGTATATATTTTTAGTATGGAAGTTATCAAAGCTTTTTTCATACGATACAAACAACATAATAACAATACAGGCTGCCATCCCTACGGATAACCCAATGATATTAATTGCCGAAAAAACCTTGTTTTTCCCAATGTTGCGCCAGGCAATTTTTAAATAGTTTTTTATCATAGTAGCCAATTAGTTTATTGGTTCAATTGTTCATTAGTTTATTGGTAGAACGGCTGTCGTTAAGTGCCGATAAGCAATTTTTAGCTGATCTCAAAACTCCAGTCACTAACAACACTATTCGCTGCGCAAACTTCTAACCGGGTTCATTAAGGCAGCTTTAATAGCCTGAAAACTTACTGTAGCCAGCGCGATGACAATAGCCAAAACGCCGGATATTAAAAATATCCACCAATTTATAGTTACCCGATACTCGTAACTGCGCAGCCAGTTATTAATAAAGAACCATGCAACCGGGAAAGCAATAATGCATGACAGGCCTACTAACTTCAAAAAGTCTTTTGATAATAAGCCGGCAAGCCCCGAAACCGATGCGCCAAGCACCTTACGAATGCCGATTTCTTTTATACGACGCTCAGCAGTATAGGCTGCAAGGCCGAACAAACCCAAACACGAAATAAAAATAGCCAGCGATGCAAAAACCCCTGCAAGTGTGCCGGTTAATGTTTCGGTTTTAAACAACTGGTTAAAATCATCATCAATAAATTGGTATTCAAAAGGATAACCAGGATTATCGGCTTTGATAACAGCGCCTGTTTTTATTAATGCAGTCTGTAAGTTTACGCCAGGTTTAAAACGGACGCTTAAAACGCCGGTGCCGGCCGGATGACAGTAAAGTATGAGCGGCGCTGCACTTGCATACATATCGTTATAAAGGAAATCTTTAACAATTCCGGTTATGGTGAATGCTCTTTTTCCGCCGTCTCTTATAATTCCTCCCACTTTGCCCTCTTTGCCCATTTGCTTTGCAAAAGCTTCATTAATAATCACACTGTTACTATCTAATGCAGCTTCATGATAAAAATCACGGCCCGCAGCAAGCTTCATACCCATAGTTGATATAAATTGCGGACTCACATTTTGCCAGGAGATCAGCGGATTTTTGCTGGCATCTTTCCCGTCCCACGAATAATTGTCGGTATTGCTTCCTATTTGTAAAGCAGGGTTATCACTCAATGATGCATCTTCAACTACGCCTGTTTGTTTAAGATCGTTATAAACCGCCGGAAACTGGTCAGCCTGTTTCCCTTGCAAATTGATATAAATTAAGTTGCTTTTAGTAAAACCCAGCTGACGGTTTTTTACAAATTGTATTTGCTGATAAATGATAATTGTTCCTATTATCAATATTATTGATACCGAAAATTGAATTACCACCAAACCCTGCCTGATAAAGCCCGTACCTGTTGCGGATTTTATTTTTATATTCTTTAAAACAGCTATCGGGTTAAATGAAGAAAGATAAAATGCCGGATAGCTACCAGCGAGTAAGCCGGTAATAAGGCTTATACCAGCCAGGTACATTAAGTGTGCGGGTGCAAAAACGTCCGCACTTAAATCTTTTTGTACCAGGTTATTAAATGATGGCAACGCCAGGTAAATCATTCCAATGGCTATCAACACCGCAATAAACGACATGATAATAGCCTCGCTAATAAATTGTCCAATTAGTTTGCCTTTGCCCGCGCCCATCACTTTTCGTACGCCAACTTCTTTGGCCCTTTGTTCGGATCGCGCAGTTGATAAATTCATAAAATTGATGCAGGCAATCAATAAAATTATAAAGGCAATAAAAGAGAAAATGTTAACGTATTGTATGCGGCCGCCGCTCATTTTGCCGTCAACAAAATTATCATGGAGGTTCCAGTCGTTCATCGCAAACAGGAAACAAACTGTTTTGTCATCGTCTTTCTTTTTATTAGCGATAAAATGACTCAACTTTTGATTAACTGAGGCGAGATTTGCAGATGGCTCCAGTTCAACAAAAGTGCGAGCCCAATTGGCTCCCCAAATAGTCATCCAGGGTTGCTTATGATCAACGTTAGCCATCGGCGAGAGCCATTGAAATTGAAAACTGGAATTCTTTGGCAAATCTTTAAAAACTCCGGTAACGGTGTATTCCTGCTCATTATTTACTTTCAATGTTTTGCCTATTGGATCTGCATTTCCAAAAAACTTTGCTGCCATTGTTTCACTTATCACAACAGAATGTAATTCCTGAAATGGATTTGCAGCATTCCCTTTAACAAAAGGTAAATTGAGCATTGGGAGCAATTCTGCATCAGCAAATCTGCCTTTTTCAGTAATTGTTTTATCGCCGAGGGCAAAAAGCTCGTCACCATCGCCTCCAGTGGTTCTTGCTGCTCGTTTTATACCGGGTATTTCTGCTTTTAACACTTTGGCCATTGGCCCGGGAGTTGCATGAAAAGTACTTACTTTACCTTCGTAAGTTTGATTTTCGTAAATGGTATATAAACTGTCGTGCTTTTTAAAGTTTTGATTATAAATAAGTTCATCCTGAACCCATAAAAATATTAGTGAAGCACACGCAATGCCTATAGCAAGGCCGGCGATATTTAAAAAACTAAATGCGCGGTTCTTTAACAAACTGCGCAGGGTGGTTTTAATGTAATTTTTTATCATGATAATTTAGTTCATTGGTTCAATTTTTAATCTGCATTCTAATAAACCGCCTTGATCCACAAACCGGTAATTAGCCTATTCGCTTCTCAGGCTTTTTATTGGATTCACCATGGCCGCTTTCACCGCTTTATAGCCCACTGTCAGCCAGGCTATCACCACTGAAACGACCACGGATAGCACAAAAACCCATACATTTAATGATATACGATAGGCAAAGTTCTGCAACCAACCAGTCATGATGTAATAGGCTGCAGGCATAGCTATTAAACACGAAATCAGGATTAATAACATAAACTCTTTTGAAAACAGATAGATGATACTACTTATCGACGCACCTAAAACTTTGCGAACGCCTACCTCTTTTGTTCTTTGCACCGCCATGAATGATACCAGGCCGTACAAGCCAAGACAAGAAATAAATATGGCAATGAAGGCAAATATTTTATAAACCAGCGCCAACTGGTTTTCCTGTTTATAAAATTTGGCGATTGATTCATCGAGGAAAAAACCATTGTATGCATATTCGGGATAGGTTTTTTCCCATAGTGACTGAATACCGGCAACAGTTTTTACCAGATTGTTAGATCTTAATTTTACGGCCGCCTGCGATTCATATTTTTTTAAAGGATAAATAACAATCGGTTTTACAGTTTCCCGCAATGAATTGGTTTTAAAATCTTCTACCACACCCGTAATTGTTGCCCATGATCCGCCGCCCAGGCTAATGGTTTTACCAACAGCATCCTCATCGTGCAGAACACCCAACTTGCGCAATACTGTTTGATTTACTACCACCTGACGCATGGTATCGCTAACTTCATATCCCTTACCAGCGGTAAAGCGCAAACCAAATGTTTTAAAATAATCGGCATCCCCAATTTTAACAAAAGTTGGAAATCCGGCATCCTTTGCAGAATGATTAAAATTAAAGTTTTCAGCAGAGTTGTTATCAGATGATGGTGCATCGCTGTTAAAACTAACCGATTGCACGGCAGGGTTTTGCAAAACCTGCTGTTTAAATGATTGCATTTTTTTAAGACTGATGCTATCGGTATATCCCGGCAGCATGAGCACCGCATTTTTGTTGAATCCCAAATCGGCCTTGTTTACAAAATCCATTTGACTAACGGCCACCACTGTGCCGATAATTAGCAGTTGGGATATGGCAAATTGAGTAATTACGAGTGTACGCCTTAACGAAATACCACCAATGGACGCAGCGGTAATTTTGTTTTTAAGCGCCAAAACCGGTTTAAAACCAGACACTACTAAAGCAGGGTAAATACCCGAAAGAACAATTACCACAATTGCAGTAAGAGCTAAGAAAAATACACTGCCGCCATTTAGTAAATTGATATCATCAGGAACGCTGGCAATGTTTTTTAAATAAGGCAAGCTTAATTTACCAACCAAAATGGCCAAAAGGGTTGCTCCAATAACAATGAAGGCAGTTTCGCCTATTACCTGCACTGCCAGTTGTTTCCTGCTGCTGCCTAACACCTTACGGATACCAACTTCTTTTGATCGCCCCACAGATTGCGCAGTGGAAAGATTGATAAAATTGATAGAAGCCATTACAATAATTAAAATGGCAATAAAGGACAAGGTGCGCAGCGTTGCTTCGGTAGTGATATGATCGCCCAGGGTTACACCAAAAGTTGTATCAAAGTGCATTATTGACAATGGCTGAGCAACTATAAGATGATGTTTAAGACCTGCTTTATAGTACTTAATTGTTACCCTTTTTAACTGTTCACCAATATCATGGGGGCTTACGTGATCGGGAAAAAGCATAAAAACCTGGTGATTGCTACTGAGCAACCCCCAATCTTTTGAATATTGATACTCTGTTGGGTAATTTTTCCAGGTGATGTGTGATATCAATACTTTAAATGGGAAATCGCTGTTAGCAGGTGCATCTTCAATTACGCCGGCAACTTTCAGATTGATCAAATTATCCATTTTAATAGATTTTCCAACCGCATTTGTCCAACTGCCAAAATATTTAGAGGCCGTACTTTGATCTAATACAACCATGTGAGGATCAGCCAGAACAGCAGGGCCGCCAGCCAACCACTTCCAACTAAAAATATCGAAAAATTGAGGCTCAATAAAAACAACTCCTATATTTTCGGTAAACTTTTTGCCACCGGTATATTTAAGGTCGCTGCCATCCATCACTGTAATCTGACTACCATAACTGGAATTTATAGATGCAACCTTTGCTTTGGGAAATTCCAATCTTAAAGCCTCGGTAGCAGGTATGGCAACACCGGGGTTGTAATCAATTCCGCCCTCATTTTTTTCTTCGGTAGCAATATGATAGATATTTTTATAGTTCGGTTGAAAAGTATCATAACTCAACTCGTACTGAATAACCAGAAAGATAAGCAAACAGGCTGCAATGCCCATTGTTAATCCAATTATATTAATAGCCGAATAAGTTTTATGGCGAATAATATTTCGCCAGGCAATTTTCAAATAGTTTTTTATCATAATTTCAACTTACTATAAGGAATATAAATCACATATCAAAAATACAATACATTAATAATCAATACACTAGCATAAAACCTCTATTATTCGCTCCTTAAACTCTTTACCGGGTTTGCCAGTGCTGCTTTAATTGATTGAAAACTTATAGTTGCAAAAGCAATAATTAAAGCAATAACAGCCGCCAACGCCAATACCCACCAACTAATGCTAATGCGGAATGCAAAATCAAGCAGCCATTTGTTCATAACAAACCAAGCCACAGGCAATGCAATTATGCCGGCAATTAAAACCAGTTTCAAAAAGTCTTTTGAAAGCTCGGTTACTATTTGCGGCACACTGGCTCCTAAAACCTTGCGTACACCTATTTCTTTAACCCGTTGGGTAATTGTGAAGGCCGATAAGCCAAACAGGCCCAGGCAGGCAATAAATATGGCTATGCACGAGAATATGGTAAATAAACTGCCTTGCTGCTGCTCACTGTTATATAATTGGGCAAATTTTGAATCTAAAAAAGTAAAATCAAAAGGCACTTCGGGTGCATATTTGTGCCAGGTGCTTTCAATAGTACTCATAGCCGACCTCACATTATGACCATCTATCTTTATAGACATTTTGCCATTGAAACTTTGATTTGGCGAAGGAAGCGTCATAATTAACGGTATAATTTGTTGATGTAATGATTCAAAATGAAAGTCTTTTACCACACCAATCACTTTTCCGCGTATGCCGCCATACCTCATATCTTTTCCTACTGCATTTTCGGCTGTTTTCCACCCCAAAGCCTGCACTGCAGATTCATTGATAATATAGTTACTGGTATCCGTAGCAAATGCTTTCGAAAAATTACGTCCCGATGCCATTTGCATGCCATAAGTTGGGATAAAATCATAGTCGGTGGCAATACATTTTAAATCAATTTTGGTGGTCTGCATTGCCCCTCCCTGCAAAACAGCTGCATCTTGTTCATCAAGCAAACGCCCTGAAGGAATGCGCGATGAGTGACCAACATTTTTCACTGCCGCATTCTTTTCAATTTCATTTTTAAATGATTGATATTGTTTAGTCAAAGCATTAGGGAAGTCCATCGTTAAAATAAAGTCTTTGTTAAATCCAAGATCTTTATCTTGAACATATTGCAATTGCTGGTATACCACTGTAGTAGCCACAATTAAAATAATGGAAATAGAAAACTGAAGCACCACCAACACCTTTCTGAAAGAAATATTTCCGGAGCCAACCTTCAAGATCCCCTTCAATACCTTTACCGGCACAAACGATGACATAAACAAGGCTGGATAAATCCCGCTAATCAAGCCTATCACAAAAGGCAATAATATTACGGGAAGTAAAACAGACCATTGTAATAAGCTATTAATGGATAATACCTGGTTGGATAGTTTATTTATCAGCGGTAAAACGAGTGCGGTAAGTACAAAGGCAAGTATCAATGCGATCCAGGTAATTAGTATAGATTCACTTAAAAACTGGCTGATAATTTCTTTCCGCTGAGCGCCAATTACTTTTCTTATTCCTATTTCTTTAGCCCTTAAGGCTGAACGCGCGGTAGACAGGTTCATATAATTGATACAGGCTATCAATAAAATAAACAGTGCAATTGCCGAAAATATATACACCCTGATAATATCACCATTCTCTTCAATTTCATCATCCAAATGCGAAGTGAGGTGAATATCAGTAAGCTTTTGTAAAGTAAGTTTAGTTGCCTGATGTGTTTTAACGTTACCTGGCATGCCCGGCAAATGCACATAATTATCCAAAAAATTGGGTAATTGCGCTTCAACCCTGCTTACGTTATAGTTTTTAGGGAAAAGCAAATAGGTATAAAAGGCATTGTTGCCGAAATTAGTTTCCAATTGTTTCTCTCCATAAACTGAACTGTCTTTTAATGTACTGAATGATAGCAACAAATCGGGGTGTAGGTGTGCATTTTGCGGGAACGCCTTGTAAATACCTGTAACCTTAAACTCGTGCTTGTTATTATCAAATTGGATGGTTTTGTTTATAGGATCTTCATCGCCAAAATATTTCTTTGCAGTAGCTTCGGTCATCATTACAGAATAAGGCTCTGTCAATGCGCTTTTCTGATCGCCTTTAACCATTGGTACATTAAAAAAATCGAAAAAATTCTCATCGGCTATAAATCCGTTCTTTTCGTTAAAAAGTTTGTCTTTATATTTTAAAGCCGATATACCATTTGGGAGAACACGGGTTACCTTTTCTATGTCCGGAAAAGCACTTTGCAACAAAGGCCCGAATGGGGGTGCTACAGCACTTAAATGCAAATTCTCTATCCCCTGACCCGAGTAAAATATCCGGGTTACCCTATAAATATCATTCGCCTTTTTATTAAACTTATCGTAACTGCGCTCATTAATAATATAGGTTAAAATAAGCAAGCAACAAGTTAATCCCACCGTTAACCCGAATATATTAATAAATGAAATAAATGGATTCCTTTTGATATTACGGAATGCACTTCGTAAATAGTTTTTTATCATGGCGCCTTTAATTAAACAATTTCTTCTGTTATGTATTAAACCGGACAATACATACCCCTGCATCTGGTTTAAAACCCATACCAAACCATTAACAAATTAAAAATCAACACTTTATATTTACAATCAAAATAAAACTGTACGAAGACGTAACACCTCGTGTACGATTATGATACAGTTTATTTATGGAGCGTAAGTGATTAAGAATTAAAAAGCTATAAATAAAAAAAGCGGTTTGCAAAGTCGATAATAAAAGACCTCACAAACCGCTTATAAGCATTAAATGCTATTTATTAATTAAAGCTCAGATTCAGGCTGCCGCTGGCGTCAACACTCACTGGTATACCGCCACCGTTTATGCTTCCTTTAATATGAGTTTTTTCCCATTCGCCGCTGAAATTTTTAACAGAAACAGAATTTATTTTATCAGCTGACAGATTCAGGTTCATTCCAACATTGGCTGGTAATTTAAGGTCGACATGACCGCCACTAACATCCAGTTTTACATATTTGCCAACCTGATCCATATCAACATGCATACTACCACCACTGGTTGAAGCTTCAAGGCTGCATGACAATTTGGTCAAATTAACACTGCCGCCTGATGTTCCGGTAATAAGTTCGCCTTCAATGCTGTTTGCCTGTATGCTGCCGCCACTCGTTTCTGCACGGATGGTTCCTTTTAAATCATCCAAATGTAACGAGCCGCCTGATGTTTCCAGTTTTATGGTGCCGTGGCAATTGCTGGCGTGGATACTACCTCCGCTGGTTTCCAGGTTAATATCATTGCCTGAGTTGGAAACTTCAATACTTCCGCCTGATGTTTCACCTTTAATTACCCCTGTTAAGGCATCTACATGTAAGCTGCCGCCACTGGTGCTAAAGTTCTCATTACCTGATAAATTATCCAGATGAATGCTGCCACCACTGGTACCCAAATGCGTATCAACATTTTTAGGGACAAATATTTTAAAAGAAATACTTAATTGTTTTCTCCAGTCCCAGTTAATGCCACCATCATGCTTTCTTTTTGCTAAAACATGTAATTCGTGATTGCTTACTGTAACTTCCAGTTTGTAGTCTTCATCCAATCTTTTTTGTATTTCCTCTTTTGAAAGTTCCTGGTTATTGTTGCCATGAACATAGATATCAACACGGGGAGCTTCGCCCGCAGCACCGCTAACGGCAATACTACCGCCTGATGTTTCTACATAAACATCTTTAATAGCATCGTTTGCTAATGACTTTGTTTGATAGGGTGTTTTATTCCAATCCTGCGCTAAAAGAACAGTGCTTTGGCAGGCTATAAGCAATACTAGTAAATACGTTTTCATCTCTTTTTATTTAGTTTATATAATAGACCAGTATTTTAAAGCGTACGTTGCATGACATCACAAAAATTATTGCAAAAAACTAACAATAGTTAACAATTGATAACTACCAGGCAACAATCAGCGCTAATTATTCTGATTTTAAACTATCTACCGGGTTTGCCAAAGCTGCTTTAATGGCCTGCATACTTATTGTAAATGCTGCTATCATTAAGGAAACTGCACCGGCAACAATAAATATCCACCAATTAATATGAATGCGATATGCAAAATCCTGAAGCCATTTGTTTGATGCAAACCATGCTATGGGTGAAGCAATTACGATGGCAACAAATACCATCAACAAAAAATCCTTCGAGATAAGCAAAACAATAGACGATACGTTTGCGCCCAGTACTTTTCTTATACCAATTTCTTTAGTGCGCTGCACTACCGAGAAAGCAGTAATGGCAAACAACCCCAAACAAGCAAGTAATATCGCTAAGCTCGAAAAGGTTGTAAAAACTTCTGCTGCGCGTTGTTCTGTGCGATAAAGTGCATCATAATCGTCATCTAAAAATTTGTATTCAAATGGCCTTTCCGGCACCTCCTGCTTCCAAATATTTTCAATTGTGCCAATTGTATTTGGCGTATTATTGCCTCTTATCCTTACAAACACATCCTGGGTTTGATAGTAATCTAAAAACATAAGCAATGGGCTAATAGCGCTATGAAACGATTTGAAATTAAAATCCTTTACAACAGCCTTTACCGTTCCGGGTAAATCTTTTGAGATTTTCTTTCCAATAGCCTGCTCAGGCGTCCAGCCCAAAGCCCTCACCGCCGATTCATTCAACATAAACGAATAATGGAAATTTTTATAATTGTCGGTGGTATCCATCTGCAAAACATCGGTATGATCAAAATCATTACCGGCAATTATTTTCAACTGTAGCGTTTTTATAAAATCCTCGTCCATAGGCAAGGCATTCACGGTAAGGCTTTTACCATCATCTGTTTTTATAGCATCTCCCCACATTACATTTACTGGTTCGTTGTTTGCCGTAGCAACACTTTCAATTCCCGGAGTATTACGTAGTTCTTTCTTCAGCTCATTTATTCGCGTTATACTCATATTATAACCAAGCGTTAAAACCACTACATTGCTTTTATTATAACCAATATCTTTATTGCGGATATATGATAGCTGCTGCAATATTACCACCGTAGTGATGATTAGAAATATGGAGATAACAAATTGAAAAATAATTAACGATTTGCGCGTACCTGTTCCGGAAGTAAAAGAAAAGCCAGCTTTTAATATTTTTGATAGTTTGATATTAGATAACAATACCGCAGGATAAGCACCGGCAGCTAATCCAATAATTATAGTCAATACGAATATGCTGATCATTATTGTGGGATCAAAAAATGCTGCATATGTAAACTGGATACCCGATATCTGGTTAAAATAAGGCAAAGCAATGAAGGCTATGCCTATTGCCAAAACAATACCGATAAAGGCAACAAGCAATGCCTCGCCAATAAATTGCGTAAACAACTGAGATCGGCCTGCTCCCATAACTTTCCGGATACTGATTTCGGCACCACGTCCTGCAGATTGGGCAACTGAGAGATTAACGTAGTTGACGCATGCAATAATTAAAATCAGCAGCGCTACTACAACCAAAATATAAACGTAAACAATACTGCTGGCTGGTTCCATGTCGCCCGGCAGGTTTGAATATAAATGAACTTTTGTTAGCGGTTCCAGATAAAAATTTACAAACTGCCCATCGGGCAACTTAAGCTCATCTTTATCAACCACCTTCATATAATCATGTATTTTTTGTTGCAATGGCTGTATCTGGTCTTTATTTTTAAGCAGCAGGTAGGTTATATAATTGGCTCCATAATATTGTTCTTTTTTTGCCTGATTAAGCGTGTTGAATGGAACTAAAAAATCAAACTTAAACTGGGAAGTTGAAGGTGCATCAGCCGCAACAGCAGAAACCGTATAATTTCTATCACCGGCTTTTAAAACTTTACCAAGCGGGTCTTCATCTCCAAAGTATTTTTTTGCTGTTGTTTGGGATATAACCATTTTATCCGGCGAACTTAAAGCATCGGCAACACTACCTTTAATAAGTTTAAAAGAAAATATTTGAAACAGGGAAGGCTCAGCATACAGAAAATTATTTTCCTCAAATACCAGGTTATCACGTTTAACTATCCTTGAACTTTTATACAGACGTACATAGTTCACAATTTCAGGAAACATCCTGCTGAATTGCGGGCCTACTTTTGTACCGGTGCAAGCCATTTTTTGCGATCCGCCGCCATGATTATATTCCATGGTAACGCGCACAATTTTATTAGCGTTTTTATTAAAATTGTCATAAGTCAGCTCGTGCTTTAAATAAACACCTATCAACAAGCAGCTTACAATACCTATTGTTAAACCTATGATATTAATGAGAGAATACAGTTTGTTTTTTTGCAGATTACGCCACGCGATTTTAAAATAGCTTTTTATCATAAATACAGATTCTAATCAATACCAACTTTTATAAGACTACCATTTTAGCGTTTAGGTTGCATCAGAAAAATATTTTAATAAATTTAATATCGGCCCATTTATTCGCTCCTTAAGCTCTTTACAGGATTAGTTAATGCAGCTTTGATAGATTGAAAGCTTATGGTGATGAAAGCGATAACTACTGCAGTCAATCCCGCCAGTGCCATTTCCCACCATTGGATATTTTGCCGGTAGGCAAACCCCTGCAACCACTGTTTCATGGCCCACCAGGCTAACGGCGATGCTATGAGTATAGCTATGCCCACCAGCTTAATAAAATCTTTAGAAAGCATACCAACAATAGTCGACATATCGGCTCCTAAAATTTTCCGGATGCCAATTTCTTTGGTGCGTTGCTCAGCAGCATAGGCAGCTAAACCAAAAAGACCAAGGCATGCTATGATTATAGCCAGAGAAGTAAATGCTATAAATATTGTGCCGATACGCTGCTCGGACCGATAAAGCGCATCAAATTGCTGATCTAAAAACGAATAATCAAACTGATGATTGGGCGATAGTTCAGTCCATCTTTTTTTAATTTGTGCTAATAACGCAGGTATGTTGGCAGAGTTAACGCGGGCACAAAAAGCTCCTCTGCTGCCATTGAGTCTGAAAACCAAAGGAGTAACATTTAAACGAAGCGACTTAAAGTTAAAATCCTTTATTACACCAATGATGTGATATGCCTTGAGACTTTTTACCATATTATCAGCCGGAGCATATAATTTTTGGTCAATCGGGTTTGAAAATGCCAGTACTTTTACTGCCGCTTCGTTAATAATTAATCCGGATGAATCCGTGAGCATTTCTTTTGAAAAATTGCGCCCACTAATAATCTTCATTCCAAGTGTATTGATATAATCTTCGTCGATGCCCCAAATCTGTGTGTGCAATGCCCGCTTGGGATCTGGCGCCTGATCTTTAAAAAGTGAGGTACTGTTACCATAATCCCATGTAGGCAAAGCTTCTGATAAACTGGCATCCGTGACACCCGCAATTTGTTTTACTTCCTGCTTAAAGGTTGTGGCACTGCTGCCAAGAGCATCCACGTTTCCAACGGTTAACACATGATCGCGATTGTATCCCAGGTCTTTATTCTGAATAAATTTTAATTGATTATAGATAACCAGCGTACCAATAATTAAAAATATAGAGATAGCAAATTGAAATACTACCAAGAAACTGCGAAGCAACCCACCTTTAAAGCCGCTTGCCAGTTTACCCTTTAATACATCTATTGGATTAAAACCCGAAAGGAACAAAGCCGGATAAGAACCCGCCAGGCAACCTATTACTATTATAATTATAAATAATGACGGAATAAGCCAGCTTATTATGTGCGGAGTTATTATTAGATCCTTACCCGACATCTGGTTAAACAACGGTAATAGCGCCCAGGCTGCAAAAACCGCAATTATTGCGCCCAGTAGGGTGACAATAATAGATTCTGTTAAAAATTGAGCGATAAGATATTTACGGGGCGAGCCCAATACTTTACGTACGCCAACTTCACGTGCCCTGTTTGATGACCTCGCTGTTGAAAGGTTCATAAAATTGACACAAGCTATAAGCAGGATAAAAATGGCTATTGCAGAGAAAATATAAACATAGTCAATGTTACCGTTAGCGTCAAATTCGGCAACACGATTGGAATAGAGGTGTATTTTTTTTAACGGGATTAAATTAATGCGGATATAGTTGCCGGCTTGCTCAAACTTTGCAAAGTTTAAATGAAGAATACTTTCCATCTGGGGGCCTGCGTGCCTTTTATAAAAATCATCAAATTTGGCTTCCAATTTCTTAGAATCGGCACCGGATTTCAGCAATATATAAGTGTTAAAATTTGAGTCGAACCATGCAATGTCTTTGGCCTCGGCAAGTGTTGGCATGGAGATAAAGAAATCAAAACGAAAATGCGATTGATGAGGAATATTTTTAATAACCCCTGTAATTTTATATTGAGCGGTATCATTAAAAGTTAACACCTCTCCTACAACATTAGTTCTGTTAAAATACTTCTGGGCAATCTTCTCAGTTATTACAACGCTATGAGGTTCAGTTAATGCTGTTGCCGGGTCCCCATTGATCATAGGTAGTGTAAACACATCAAAAACAGAAGGATCAGCATAAATCATCATATCCTCCTGTATATTCTGATTGCCTTTTTTTACCTGGTATCCGCCTTTACCCCTAAATCTAACCACCTGCTCAATTTCGGGAAAATCGGCTTTCATAGCTGCTGCCATGGGTGCCGGCGATACTGCATATGAATTACTTACCCCTCCAAATTTGATATCATCATTTACACGATAAATACGATCAGCCTTTTCGTTGTATCTGTCATAACTTAATTCATCAAACACATAAAATACAATAAGCAGGCAGGTAGCTAGGCCCAGCGCAAGTCCCAGCACATTAATAATGGTGAAACCTTTATTTTTCATCAGGCTGCGGAACGCCGTTTTGATATAATTTCTTATCATGATATTTTAATTTATTCGTTTCTTAAGCTTTTAACAGGGTTAACTAACGCTGCTTTTATTGTTTGGTATGATATAGTAATAGCCGCAATAATGAATGACGCCGCTATGGCGATCACAAAAATTCCGGCGTTGATGTTAATATGATAGGCATAATTTTGCAGCCAGCTATGCATGGCGTAATAGCCTATTGGTGCTGCAATAAAAAACGCAATGGAGATAAGCAATATAAACTCTTTTGAGAATAAACCTACAATACTCATTAATGGTGCCCCAAGTACTTTTCTAATTCCTACTTCGCGGGTACGCTGCGATGCGGCGAATGAGATCAGTCCGTATAGTCCCAAACATCCAATTAATATGGCTATTGCCGAAAAAAACCTGAAAGCAGTATATACTTTTTGCTCCTGTGTGTAAAACGAGGCAATATGCTCATCAAGAAACTGATATTCAAATAAATTATCAGGGAATAATGCCGACCACGTTTTATTTATATTCTCAATTGTACTACTCATTGCCGCAGGCTGCAATTTTACATTTACCATAAAAAATGCATCCGCATAGTACATCAACACGCAAGCGCGTCTTTTCTTATGTTTTGATTCGCTTTGAAAATCCTGCATTACGCCAATGATGTTTGCCCGCCGGCCGTTCATCATAATATGCTGTCCAATTGCCTTTTCAGGGTCCATAATGCCAACTTTGTGGATCAGCGTTTCATTGGCAACAATGTTTTGGACAGTATCTTTTGGATCAACTTTGCTTATTTTTTGCCCCGCCAGCATTTTTAAACCGAACATGTCAGTAAAGTTTTCATCAACAAACTTTATCTCAGTTACATCATCTTTAGTTATGCCGTGGTCTGGTGCGCTGAATCCGGCGAAGCTGGTATTATATGATGGCGCTCCCGAGGAAAATGCAACTTGCCTTACTCCGGGGTTATTGATAAGATAATGCGTCAAAACAGCCTTTTTTGCCTGGTTAGGCAGGTTGAACGAAATGATAGCATTCTTGTTAAAGCCTAAATCCTGGTTTTGAAAATAGTCCATTTGATGGGCAACAACCAATGTGCCTACTATCAGGATCTGAGAAATGGCAAATTGAGCCACCACCAGGCCTTTTCGTAATGTAAAACCTTTTGCCGGTGTACCGGTATTATTTTTCAATGATTCTATAGGTTGATAAGCCGACTGAACGAAAGCCGGATATAAACCTGCCAGTAAGATAACCAGTACGGTTAGCCCGGCTATAACGCCTATTACCAATGGTTGTTTAAGTTCATTGGCATCAATCTTTATATTTAACCAATTACCAGCTTCTGACAAAAACAACGATGCAATAACAACCCCTAAAAACAAGGCAATCAGTATCAATATGGTTGTTTCACCCATAAATTGCTTAATCAGCTGCGACCTGTGAGCACCCAACACTTTACGTACTCCAACCTCTTTAGCCCTTTTAATTGCCTGTGCGGTGGCCAGGTTGATAAAATTAATACAGGCTGTAATGATAATAAGTAACGCTACACCAAACAGCGCATAGTAGGTATCCTTAGATGTTGGCGTTATGGTATTGTTGATATAACGCTGATCAAAATGAATAGCCTTAAGTGGCTGCAATGGCAACCTGACCTCTTTAGGATTTAATCCCCAATTTTTGTGAAGAAACGCCGGGATTTTACGTTGAATCTGTTGCAGGGAATAGTGCGGAGGCAGCAATATAAATGTAAAATAACCACCACCAATATCCCAGAAATTAGACGTGCCCTCTTTAAGTTGTTTTTTTATAGTTTCTAACGATACCAATAATTGCAAAGGCAGGCTTCTGTTGCCGGGAAGATCTTTTATAACTCCTGTAACTTTAGCATTTATCTGGTTCTCGATATTGATCACCTCGCCCATCGGATTTTTATCTCCGTAATATTTTTTGGCAAGACTCTCGGTAAGAACAATGCTATTTGGCTCGCTGAGGGCCGTTTTAGGGTCGCCGCTGATCCATTGAAAATTGAATATCGCGGGTAAGTGTTCATCGGCAAAGGCGAAATCATTTTCGCGAAAGCGGTTATTATTCACCTTAACCATCACTTCATGACTATACATTACCTGCGCTACCTGCTCCAGTTCCGGGAAAGCGGCCCGCATGGCAGGCGCAATCGCCAGCGATACATTTGAATTAAAATCAATAGCGTTTAGCGTTACCCGGTAAGTCCGGTCGGCTTTGCTATAGTCATCATAATTGAGTTCGTTCCTCACTATTAAAAATATAACCAGGCAAGCGGCAATACCCAGGGTAAGGCCAAAAACATTCAAAAAGGCATAACTGAGGTTACGCCTGATATTCCTGAATGCAATAATTACATAGTTCTTGAACATATCTTTTGAGTTTATTGGTTCGTTATTATTACTCAGAGCATCTAAATCATTCGCTTCTTAAACTTTTAACCGGATTGGCCAAAGCAGCTTTAATAGCCTGAAAACTTACCGTTGACACCGTTATCAGCATAACAACAGCACAAGCAATTAAAAAAACGGCCGGCCCAATATCAACACGATAGGCGAAACTTTGCAGCCATTGATGCATTATCCACCAGGCAAGCGGGAAGGCAATAAGCACTGCAATAAAAATCAGCTTCAAAAAGTCGCTGGTGAGCATTAAGGTTATATTGTTTACCGTTGCGCCAACTACTTTGCGTATCCCAATTTCTTTTTGCCGTTTTTGAGCAGTAAACGCCACTAATCCAAAAAGACCCAAACAAGAAATAATAATGGCCAGGCATGAAAAATATTCCGATAGCCTGGAAGCGCGCACTTCTGTTTCGTATTGCTTTTGATAAGCTTCATCCAAAAACGTGTAAGAAAAAGGGAACCCAGGGTTATAAGCTGTATAAAGAGTTTCAATTTTTGCCAGTGTAGCTTTTTGATTGTCTGCCTTAATCCGTACAATCATTTTGTACCAAGGGTTTACACCTCCGGCCATCAAAATAAACGCAGGCTTTACAACTTCGTGCAATGACTCAAAATGATAATCTTTCACTATACCGATAATCTGATAAGGCACATTAAATATCTTTACGTTTTTACCTATCGGATCTTTCAAATGCATGGCACTTATAGCCGTTTCATTTAATATCAGCTTATTACCCTCGGCACCAAAATCTTTTGTAAAAGATCGACCAGCGGCCATTTTCATACCTAATGTTTCAATAAAACTATACCCACTATAAAAACCTTCAAAATAAACATCCTGTCTGGTATCGCCATCCCAGCTTACCACAGCGGTACCGTAGTTGCGACCAACAATATTATGTTGGGTGTAACTGGCGTTCACTACACCCGGAATATTTCGCAACTCAGCCGCAAATTGTTCTTCGTTTCCCTGTAGTTTTCCTTCAGAATCAAAACGAACAACATTATCTTTATTAAAACCTAGTGATGTTGATTGAATAAATTGAACCTGTTTATAAATTACCAATACCGTAACAATAAGCATTACAGACAGGGTAAATTGAAATACCACAAGCCCTTTGCGTGCAATAATTTCGGAAACAGAAGATTTGAGCTTTCCTTTTAAAATAGTTAAAGGATTGAATTTGGATAGATATAACGCCGGATAACTGCCAGAAACTATCCCAGTAAATAATACAATTCCCAACAAAGTTAAAATTAGCTGAACATCGAAAGTTAGTTCGAGGCTTTTGCCGGTTAACTGGTTAAATTGAGGCAACAGCAACCAAACAATGCCAACGGCAATCAGTGTGGTAAACAATGCCAGTAATAACGACTCCGAAAGAAATTGGGTAATAAGCTGGCCGCGCCCGGCGCCAACTACTTTTTTGATGCCCACTTCCTTCATCCTGCCTGCTGCTTTAGCGGTAGACAGGTTCATAAAGTTGATACAGGCTATAATCAAGATGAAAATTGCGATTAATGAAAACAGTTTCACATAGTCGGATTTACCACCTACGCGCGATCCATGATTAAAAGTATTTTGCAAATAATTGTCTGAAAATTTCGTGGCAAATATGCTGCGGGTAGTATCGCCGCTGTATTTTTCAACCATGCGCGAAATTTTCGCATCGAAGGCTTTAATGTCTGTTCCCTTTTTCAGCAATACAAAATTATGCGGACCTGCATTATTCCAGGTATCTACCCATTCTTGTCCCGCTGAATGGGCCAGGTAATCAAAAGACAACACAAAATCAAATTGCTGCGACGAATGGGTCGGCACTTTCTGAAAAATGCCGGAAACAAAGAAATCTTTATCGTGCTGAAATTTAATAGCCTTACCTATGACGTTTTCGGTAGTATTAAAGAGTTTTTCAGCCAGTTCATCAGATATTACAATTGAATTTCTATCGGCGAGCACTTTACTCCGGTCACCTTGAAGCATTTTGAAAGAGAAAATATTGAAGTAGTCTTTACCCGCATACTGCCCCACCGCCTTGATATTTTTATCGCTAACAGTAAGCGTGAATTTCTGAAACCAGTCTGGCGGTGCCAATGGCGATGCGTAGAGTACTTCCGGGTCTTGCATTACCAATGTAGGACTAACTAATCCCGATGACTCGTCCCAAAGTTTAACTTCGCCAGCCGTTTTGCGGTGTTCCATTATCTGGTAAACCTGGTTATCATTATCAAAAAACTTATCGTAACTCACCTCGTCACGTACCCACAAATAAATCAATAAAGTACAGGCTATTCCGGCAGAAAGTCCAATAACGTTTAATAAGGTAAACTGCCTGTCCTTTTTTAAGTTGCGAAACGCAATTTTCAAATAGTTCTTTATCATGCTAATGTCTCCTTCGTTTATTGATATGGGCCGGTAACTTCTTTTTATCTATTATTCACTTCGCAGACTATTAATAGGGTTACTCAAAGCAGCTTTTATTGATTGAAAACTGATGGTAATAAATGCTATTATAATTGCAGTAAACCCTGCAGCAGCCAAAATGTACCATTGTATAGTGGTGCGATAGGCAAAATCCTGCAGCCATTTTTGCATTACCCACCAGGCTAATGGCGTTGCAATTAAAATGGAGATCAACACCAGTTTTATAAAATCCATTGAAAGCATACCCACTATGGTTGATATATTGGCGCCCAAAACCTTGCGGATGCCGATTTCTTTGGTGCGCTGTTCGGCCGCGTAGGCTGCTAAACCAAATAAGCCGAGGCAGGCGATAATTATAGCCAGCGTACTAAATGATATAAACATTGACCCAAAACGCTGCTCAACGCGATAGGTTGCATCAAAATCCTGATCCATAAAAGAATAGGTAAACGGCTGGCCTGGTGACAAACCTTTCCATCTGTTTTCAATCTGCGACATTAAAGCGGTTAGGTTTGCTGAATGAATTTTCACACTGATGGCGCCATTATCGGTATCATACACCATAGCCAATGGCCCTATATTATCTTTTAAAGAGGCGAAGTTGAAATCCTTTACCACACCGATAATATGATATTGCTGTAAGCCAAATGAATCACGAAAAACATCTTTATTTAACGGATCAAGCTGTCCGTACTTCCGTGCAAATGCTTCATTTACGATCATCGCGGCGGTATCTGACGACATATCTTTTGAGAAGTTGCGCCCGCCGATAAGGTGAAGGCCCATAGTATTGATATAATCTTCATCTACCGACCAGAATTCTGTTAAAATATCTTCTTTAATATCAATTTTTCTGTGCGGAAAAAGACCCGTTTTAAGACTTTCATCTCCGGTTGGCTGATAAGATGACATCGTGGCGTTTGATACGCCCGGCAGTTGTTTGAGCTCATTTTTCAGGATCTTTGCCTGCTTGCCTAATGTATTGGTATTTTTGATAACTAGTACCTGGTTGCGATCAAAGCCAAGGTTCTTATTTTGAATATAGCTCAACTGGTTATAAATTACCAGTGTACCGATGATAAGGAATATAGAAATAGAAAACTGGAAGACTACCAAAAAGCTCCTCAAAAAGCCTCCTTTAAATCCCGCAGAAATTTTCCCTTTCAATACAGCTATGGGTTGAAACGATGAAAGATAAAGCGCAGGGTAAGAGCCTGCCAGAAAGCCTACTACTAAAACAATGATAAGCAAAGAAGGAATTAACCAGACAATTGTTTGCGAGGTAACAACCAGCTGTTTATCTGCCATTTGATTAAATAATGGTAGCAACATAAATGCCAAAGCTACGGCGACAATAGCAGACAGCAATGTAATCAAAACCGATTCGGTTAAAAATTGGGCCACAAGGTACTTACGTGCTGAGCCCAATACTTTACGCACCCCAACTTCTTTTGCACGGTTGGACGACCGGGCGGTTGAAAGGTTCATAAAGTTAACGCAGGCAATGAGCAATATAAATATGGCAATCAACGAAAATATATACACATGCTGGATGTTACCGCCTTTTTCCAACGGATATTGTGCATCAATATCGCGAAGATGAATATCGACCAGTGGCTTTAAAAACATGCGCAGATGGTTGTCGCCGGTTGTCCACGTTGATGGATTGTAGGAGTTTTTAATATCGATATCAGTAAGCGCTTTTTCCAGTTTGGCAACATTGGTACCAGGTTTTAGCAGTAAATAATTATGCAAACCTGCATATCCCCAACCGGTGGCTTTACTCTCAGGCCGTGACGAAAAAGATAGAAAAAAGTCGTAGTGGAAATGCGATTGTTTCGGTATATCTTTAATTACCCCGGTTATTTTATAAGTATTGGTATCATTTATGGTGAGTGTAAGCCCGGTAACATCAACTTTGTTAAAGTATTTTTTTGCGGTGCTTTCGGTAATTACTGCGGTATTAGGTTCGTCGAGCGCGTGCGCCGGCTTACCGTCAATCATCGGCAGTGTAAAAACATCAAATATTGATGATTCGGTAAAAACTACCTTGCGCTCTAAAATATCAGCATTATTCTTTTTAATGTAGAATTTTTGAGGCGAAAGGAATAATCCATCTTTATCTATCAACCTAGCTACCTTTTCCACCTGAGGAAAACTTGTTTTCAGTATGTTATTCCATGTTACTTCGGATGTTGCATATATACCTGCATTGCCGTTCAGCTTGGCATCTGTTGAGATACGATATATTCTGTCGGTCTTGGTGTTGAACCGGTCGTAGCTTAATTCATCAACTACGTAAAATACAATGAGTAAACAGGTTGCAAGCCCCACAGATAACCCCAACACATTTAAAATGGTGAAGCCTTTGTTTTTTAAAAGGCTACGATACGCCGTTTTTAAATAATTTTTGATCATGTTATTGGTTCATTAGGTTAATTGTTTACCTGAGTCTTTCACCTATTCGCTTCTCAGACTCTTTACAGGGTTTGCACCAGCTGCCTTTATTGCCTGGAAACTGATAGTAGCCAACGCTACCGCAATTGCCACAACGCCAGACAAGCCGAAGATCCACCAGCTAATATTGATACGATAGGCAAAGTCCTGCAGCCAGCTATCCAATCTCCACCAGGCTATAGGTATTGCAATTGCTATAGCTATAAGCACCAGCTTTATAAAATCCTTTGATAACAATAATACAATATTGAAAATAGAGGCTCCAAGCACTTTGCGTACGCCTATTTCTTTTGTGCGTTGCAGCGTGGCAAAAAGGGATAGGCCTAAAAGACCGAGACAGGCTATAAAAATAGCGAAGCTGCCAAATATGCTGAACGCCTTGCCAAATAACTCATCGTTTTTGTATTGTGCATTAAACTGTTCATCCAAAAAACCATAGTCGAAAAGGTTGCCGGGAAAAAAGTTCATATATTTTGCTTTAACAGCGGCAACAGTTGCTTCTACATTTTTGGCATCAATCTTTATTGATATTTGACTTTGAATATTTAATACCGGCTCAAGTAAAGTTGGCTCAATGGTGTAGCGCAATGATTTCTGATGAAAATCAGCAACTACGCCAACTATATCCCACTTTTTGTTTCCATTCATTATGCTGTGGCCAATAGCGCTGGCCGGCGACGAAAACCCAAGCGTTTTTACCGCGTTTTGGTTTAAAATAACACTGTGTAATTTCTGGAAATCAGAATTGTAGTCGGTTTCAACAAAGTTTCTTCCGGCCACCAGTTGCATATTATAAGTTTTCAGATAGTCGGCGCTCACACCATCAAAGCGCATGGTATATCGTGTATTTGGATCTCCATCAAATGCCCTTACACCAAAGTTCCGGCCCATTTCATTACCGGGTACCCAAAATGATGTAGCGGCATTTTTCACACCCGGAATTTGATCCATTTCATTAACAAATGCTCTGGTTCGCGTTACAAAAGTGGTATCTTGTTTTACTACCGAAGGCCCATTGATAACCAACACCTGATCGATATTGATTCCCAGTTTCTGACTGTTCATGAACTTTATTTGCCTGTACACCACAAATGATCCGGTAATGAGCACAACAGTTATGGCAAACTGACCAATAACCAAGCCTTTACGTAAAACAGCACCTTTTTTTGAACTGCTGAACCGGCCTTTTAATACCAGTATCGGTTTGAAAGAAGATAAAACAAAAGCCGGATAAAAGCCCGAAATAAATATGCCGGCCAGAATAATGGCGATGAGGCTAATAGTGATTAAATAACCACCCAATCCCTTTTTAAACAGGTAAGCAAACGAAAGCTCATGCTGAACCAGATCATTAAAAATGCCTTGCGCCAGATAAACCATAACAAGAGCAATAATCAATGCAATAACATTGATGAGGAACGACTCTGTTAAAAACTGCCGTATCAGTTGGCCACGGGTTGCACCTGTAACCTTACGTACCCCCACTTCTTTCGCCCTTTCAACTGAGCGGGCGGTGGCCAGGTTAATATAATTTACCCAGGCAATTCCGATAATAAACAAAGCAATAATTAGCAATCCCCAAACTACGTTTGAACTGCCGGTTTGCCCAATTTCGTATTCCGTATCTGAATATAAATGAGCGTTTAACAAAGGCTGCAGATAAAATTTCTCCACGCTACCGGAAACCTTATTGCCCTGAAAATGTCGTTGGCTAAACGCTCCAAGTTTTGCATTAAAGGCTTTATAATCTGTTCCCGGCTTTAGTTGAATATAATGCCAGTAGTCAGAATCAGTAAAATCATAGTCGGCTTGTTTATTACCATAGCTGTGTATAATGGTTTGATATGATAATATCATATCAAATTGCAGCAGGGAGTTTTCAGGAACATCTTTCATTATGCCAACAACCTTCGAGGGAAAGGTATCCTGCGATACCGTGATCATTTTCCCGATGTAAGGATCAAAATTGTTGTTATGTATATCGAATAGTTTACGAGCCAATTTTTCCGACAAAACAACTGTATTAGGTTCCTTCAAAGCAGTTTTGCTATCGCCTGCCAAAAAAGGATAAGAAAACATAGCGAAGAACGAATTATCAACTGCTATTGACCCTTCTTTAGGTATCTTCTTATCGTTATAGGTAAGAATTTGGTTGCCGGTTGGCAAAAGTCTTGTATAATTAGCTACCTCAGGATAATCATCCTTCATTGCCTTACTAACTGCCGAGTAGGTAATAGTACCATGCTGTATCAGTTTGTTGTTCTGATATCGGTCATTTACAACGCGGTAAATATCGGAGGCGTTATCATTGAAATGATCATAGCTCAATTCAAAATTTACGTATTGTAATATCAATAAACACGCTGCCATACCTAATGACAGCCCCATAATATTAATCAAAGAAAAAACCTTGTTTTTCAACAGGCTTCTCCAGGCGGTTTTGAGGTAATTTTTAATCATCGCAATATGTTTAATAACATCATTTAACTCAATAAATCAATTACTTACAATAAAAATGGGAGTGTAATTTATTGCAATAAACTTCCACTCAAGCTAACCCCTCCAATTTTTGGAGTGGGTTAGCAGAGGCACTTAATTAACTTATATAAACTATTTTTTAGTCCGGAGTCTTGAGGCGCTGATTCTATAATTGGCAAATTATGCAGCTTCGGACTTTGGGCTAAATACTATGCAATTTTAAATCATGATGTTTTCCATCACGGTTTGTCCATCCAGTAAACGGATTATACGGTGACTGTAACGGGCATCATGTTCAGAGTGAGTTACCATTATAATAGTTGTCCCCTGTTCGTTCAAGTCGGTCAGTAATTCCATTACGTCATTACCGTTACTTGAATCCAGGTTACCGGTTGGCTCATCCGCTAGTATCAATTTGGGTTTGTTAACTACAGCCCTTGCAATAGCAACACGCTGCTGCTGACCACCTGATAACTGCTGCGGATAGTGATTGCGGCGATGCATAATCTGCATCTTATCGAGCACTTCTTCTACCCGTTTAACTCTTTCTGATGCAGGTACCCCGGTATAGATCAATGGAAGCTCAACGTTTTCAAACACGGTTAATTCATCAATAAGGTTAAAGCTCTGAAATACAAAACCTATGTTGTGCTTGCGCAAATCGGCGCGCTTACGCTCATTAAAATGCGCTACCTCTACGCCGTTAAATACATAGCTTCCTTCATCCGGATCATCCAGCATGCCTAAAATGTTAAGCAATGTTGATTTTCCACAACCTGACGGGCCCATTATAGCCACAAACTCGCCGGTTTTAACTTCTATTGAAAGCTTATTTAAAGCAATGGTTTCTACCTCTTCTGTGCGGTAAAATTTCTCAAGATTTGTAATTTTTATCATTTGTGCCTCCTAAATTGTCCCTTTGAGGGGGTAATTTTATTCTTTGGTTTATAGTTTGAGTTAATTAGTTTCATTTATTGTTTTACAGGTGTCACTTCTTTAATACCAGTTCCTGTATGTCACCGTAGGTTTCGTAGCTCGATGTAATTACTTTATCACCCTCTTTTAAGCCAGATGTTAATTCATAGTAATCAGGGCTCTGCCTGTTTATCTGTATATCAACCTTATAAGCTTTACTTCCATCGTCACTTACTTTAAATATCCAGTTACCGCCGGTTTGCTGATAAAATCCTCCTTTGGGTAATAACAGTGCCTGTGTTGCATCACTTAAGAAAAGCCTTACCTGTAAGGTCTGTCCTTTTCTAATTCCTGTTGGTGTAGCTCCTACAAAGGCCATATCTACCTGAAACTGACCATTAGTTACCTGCGTAAATACCTTTTTTATAATCAACTTATAGGTTTTGTCTGCAAACTGAAAGTCGCCTGTTAAACCTGTAAAAACCCTTGATAAGTAATGCTCTTCAACACTAACCCTAACCTTAAAGCCCGACTGCACGTCAATTTGACCTAAAGGATCGCCTGATTTTTTATCCTGGCCAATCTCTGAATCAAATGAAGTTAATTGACCCGCAACAGGTGCTGTTACCGTCAAATCGTTTACTTTTTTCTTCAACAAATCCAATGTCTGTTTCATTTGAGCATATTGCTCTTGTGCCTGCAGCGCTTGTTGTTTCACCAATACGGTATCCTGTACCAGAATCTGCATGGCCAGTTTTTTGCGCTTTAGCTGGTAGTCATATTGGTTAACTGCGGTTTGATATTCTTGCATGCCAATTGCCTTTTTGCTGTATAAATCTTTATCAAGTTTGTAAATCCGTTCCGCTTCTTTAAAAGCCACATCCACATCCGCCATCGAATTTAGTTTGGATATGGTATTTTGTTGTGCAGCGTTATGAGAAATCTGCATCTGCGTTTCGGCATTGTAAACGGCAGTTTGTTCATCAGCCAATCTTAATTCCAAATCTGTATTTGATAATTTTATAATCGGGTCTCCTGCTTTAAGTTTGGTTCCGTCTTCAACAAATTTTTGTTCTACCCTTCCTCCGTCTGTTGCATCCAGGTAAATAGTAGTCAAAGGCATTACTACACCATTAACCGGAATATTTTCTTGAAAAGGTCCTTTTGTTATGGTGCTGATAGTTAATCGTTCGGTATCAACATCAAGCTTACTTTTGCCCGATGTAGAGTAAATGGCCCCGGCAATAAGTAATACAAGTGCTGCTATACCGGCAATTGTTAGTATCCGTTTAGTATTCCAGGTCTTTTTTTCAATTATTCTGTCCACTGTAGTTATTTTATATTTTGATAATTAGTTACAAAAACACATGCCACAAATTAAATAGCTGTATTTCAATAAATTAAACCCAATTTAACAAAACAGGGCGTACGCTTCTGTTACAACAAGTGTACGGTTATGATACAATGTTTTTTGGGTATTTTGCCTTTATTACTCCAACCATTTGTTAATACATCCAGCTTAATAGTTAATAGCGAATGATTTATAGCGTGCTATCCGTATTCTTTATACTTTTAGCATAAAAATTGATAATACAATCAATAGTTTATGGGTTATGATTTACCATAAATTTATAAACATTTGGATAATAATTGATAATAATGGTATTATTGGGTGTGTATGGTAAATTTTAAATTAACAACGATTTATTTGCACGCGTTCCATCACCCTCGAACTAAAAAATAATGATATTAAAAAAAGCTACTGTTCTTATTGTTGACGATGATCCGGATGTATTAACCGCCGTAAAGCTTTTATTAAAAACGGAAGCAAGTGAGGTTATTACGGAAAAAAATCCGGAAAATTTGAATTGGCTGCTGCAACGCAATCAGGTTGACCTGGTTTTGCTGGATATGAATTTTAACAGTGCCATAAATACCGGCAATGAGGGTTTATACTGGCTGCGCAAAGTTAAAGAGTGGAAGCCCGACGTTTGTGTAATAATGATTACTGCCTATGGCGATATTGACCTGGCTGTACGCTCGTTAAAGGAAGGAGCAAATGATTTTATCGTTAAACCATGGCATAATGAAAAGCTTATTGATACCATAAAAGAGCTTTTAGATAAAAAAGAGGGCGTTAAACCAACTAAATCTGCATCAAAGAGCAATAGCGATACCGCCATTCTTGGGGAAGCGGATGTAATGCAGGATATTTTTCATAAAGTAAATAAGATTGCTCCTACCGACGCCAATATTTTAATTTTAGGTGAAAACGGCACTGGTAAGGATTTAATGGCAAAGGCCATTCATGAACGTTCACTGCGCGCGGACAAGCCCTTTGTTAAAGTAGATGTGGGCGCCTTGACAGATAGCTTGTTCGAAAGCGAACTTTTTGGTCATAAAAAGGGAGCTTATACCGATGCGCGGGAAGACCGGGTTGGCCGCTTTGAAGAAGCGCAAGGTGGGACATTATTTTTGGATGAAATTGGTAATATCTCTCTGCAGCAACAAGCCAAATTATTAACCGTTTTACAAAACCGCCAGGTAACCCGCTTGGGCACTAACAAAGCTGTGGATGTTGACATCAGGCTAATTTGCGCTACGAACGTACCGCTTAGTGAACTGGCCAACGAAAACCGCTTTAGAAAGGATCTTATTTACCGGATTAATACCGTTGAAATAAATATGCCGCCACTGCGTAAACGTAACGACGATATCGTAATACTGGCAAAACATTTTGCAAAATTGTATGCTTCAAAATACTTAAAGCCAACAATGGATTTTGATACACCCGCCTTACAAAAGCTAAAATCATATAATTATCCGGGCAATGTGCGCGAGCTGCAATATACCATTGAAAGAGCGGTGATAATGGCCGACGATCATATTTTAAGACCGGATGATCTTATATTTTCCATTTTGGAAACATCGGCAGATGTGGCAGTGGATGACGATAATGTGCCGCTGAGCATTATGGAAAAAAATGCTATTTTAAAGGTGATTGAGAAACATAACGGCAATATTACCCGCGCCGCTAAAGAGCTGGGACTAACACGTACCGCACTATACCGCAGATTAAGTAAGTATGATATTTAAACGCTATGAATGGCGGCTGGTGCTGCGGGTGGTACTAATGTTTATCACTTTAACTGCTACCTCCATATTGGTGGTAAAGGGGTTATATGCTTTCCTGGTTATTACTGTTAGTTTATCGGTTTATGAGGTGATAGACTTGATCCGTTTTCAGAAAAAAGCGCAGGATGAAGTGAGCCAATTTGTTGAATCTATCCACTATCGCGATTTTTCGAGGCATTTTGATGTTCGTAAGGCCCCGAATGAGCTTAAACCATTGCGTAAGGGTTTTAATGAGATAAATACCACATTTAAATTGATAAGCCGCGAACGCGAAACACAATATCACTATTTACAAAAAATACTGGAACTGGTTGATACTGGTATCCTATCATACGAGCAGGAAAACGGCGAAACCGGATGGATAAATGAAGCCTTTAAAAATCTTATCGGCGTACCCTACTTAAAAACCATCCACTCCCTGGAAAAAAGGGAAGAGATATTATACAATGAGATCATCAAACTAAAACCCGGTGATGCTAAAATTATAACGCTTACCCGTAATCAACAATTGGTAAAAATTTTGGTTACTGCCAGTGTGATGCGCAGCGAAGACAAAATTTATAAGCTGGTGGCTTTTCAGAATGTAAGCGAGGCATTAGATGAAACAGAGTCAAAAGCATGGCAAAAACTGTTGAATGTAATGACTCACGAGATTATGAACTCCGTTGCGCCGATTTCGTCATTGGCTGATACTTTAAAAAACCGTTTAAAAAGTCCTGAAATTGCCAACAGCCCTATGAGTAGCCAGTTGGAGGACCTTGAACTGGGTATCGATACCATAAAACGAAGAAGTGAGGGCTTACTCAAATTTACCGAGAGCTACAGAAATCTGAACAAAATAACCAAGCTCGACTTAACCAAAATACTGGTACGTAACCTGTTCGAAACACTGAACAGCTTGATGAGACCCACTTTAGAGAAAAAACATATCGAGCTTGAAATTATACTGCGCGATCCCACTCTTGTTATTGAGGCCGATATTAACCTGATTGAACAGGTAATGATTAATTTAATGGTAAATGCTGTTGAGGCAGTAAAAGACAGAGAGGAACCGCGCCTTACACTAACCGCAGAAACGCAGAACAACAAAATTTTGGTTAAAGTGGTTGATAATGGCATGGGGATGCCACCCGAATTGCTGGATAAAATTTTTATCCCATTTTTTAGCACACGCAAAAGCGGCAGTGGTATTGGCTTAAGCTTATGCAAGCAGATTATGCTGTTGCATAAAGGCAATATCCAGGTACAATCTACAAGTGGCATGGGTTCGGCGTTTATTTTACAGTTTAGTACTTCAAATTAAGTTTGTTCATCGCTTTGTAAAAACGTTAGGCTGGTTGGGCTAAATATATTTTTATAAATACTTTTAACCAGTATTCATCTGCAACAGCGTACCATTGAAAAATATATTGGCCATCTCAGGAAGCCTCAGAGCAGGCTCATCCAATCATTCTATACTGCGTTATTTACGTACCATTATTCCAGCGGATTTTAGTTATAACATTTATGATCAAATGGCTTTTATACCACCATTTGATCCTGGAAATGATCATGTATCAGTAGCGAATGCAGTTGTAGATTTCCGTAAGCTTATAAAGGATGCAGATGGCATTATTATTTGCACGCCTGAATATGCATTTGGCGTTCCAGGTCAGTTTAAAAATGCGTTAGACTGGACAGTATCGAGTGGTTCATTCTCTGGCAAACCAACTGCTTTGATTACCGCTTCAACCGGAGGTCAACATGCGCACGAAGCATTAATTAAGACTTTAGGTGCAATTGATGCTCAGTTAATTCCAAACGCTACATTGCTTATCTCTTACATCCGCTCAAAATTGGATACTGATGGAGAAATTATAGATTTAGAAACAAAGCAGTCATTGGTTACTTTGCTGGATGCCTTTTTAACAGCAATTAAATAGTTGTGTAACTTAAGTTGCGGCAAGCCTGTCAATTTGTCAACTTAACCTTATTTGGAACAAGCCTTGATGGTTGAATGTAACACTAAAACGTTAACTCCAATCAATCAAAAGAATTATGCAAGAAAAAGGCACGATTTCAATCCATACCGAAAACATTTTCCCCATCATTAAGAAGTTTTTGTATTCTGATCACGAGATCTTTTTGCGCGAACTGGTATCAAATGCGGTGGATGCTACCCAAAAAATAAAGCGATTAAGCTCTTTAGGTCAGTATAATGGCGATTTGGGCGACCTTCGGGTAGAAGTTGCTTTTGACGAAGAGGCAAAAACCATTACCATTTCTGACAATGGTTTAGGTATGACAGCCGAAGAAATTAAAAAGTATATCAACCAGATCGCTTTTTCCGGCGCGACTGAGTTTATGGATAAGTTTAAGGAATCAAAAGACGCCAATGAAATTATCGGTCGTTTTGGCTTAGGCTTTTACTCGGCATTCATGGTTGCTGACAAAGTTGAAATTGACACTTTATCATACCAGGAAGGTGCTGAACCGGCTCATTGGAGTTGCGATGGCAGTACTGAATTTGAAATCAGCGAAGGTAATTTAGCCGAACGCGGTACTGAAATTACGCTGCATATCAACAAAGACTCTGAAGAGTTTTTAAGTAAATATCGCTTACAGGAAATATTAGATAAATACTGCAAGTTTTTACCAGTACCTATCAAATTTGGTACAACCACACAGGAAGAAGAGGACGGAGTTGATGAAGAAGGCAAAACCAAATACAAATCAGTTGAAACTGATAACATTATCAACGAAACTAATCCGATCTGGACAAAATCGCCAAATGATTTAAAAGATGAGGATTATCTTGACTTCTATAAACAGCTTTATCCCTTCTCAGAAGATCCATTGTTTTGGATTCACCTGAATGTTGATTATCCGTTTAATTTAACCGGTGTTCTGTACTTCCCGAAACTTAAAAATGATTTTGAGGTTCAGAAAAATAAGATCAAACTTTTCTCGCGCCAGGTATTTATTACTGACGAGGTAAAAGATATAGTTCCTGAATTTTTAATGTTGCTGCATGGTGTTATCGATTCGCCTGATATCCCGCTTAACGTATCCCGCAGTTTTTTACAGGCCGATGGTAACGTTAAAAAGATAAACAGCTATATCACCAAAAAGGTAGCTGATAAATTGGCCGAACTATTTAAAAGTGACCGTAAAGCGTTTGAAGAAAAATGGACCGACATCGGTTTGTTTGTTAAATACGGAATGGTTAGCGAAGACAAGTTTTATGATAAAGCCAAAGATTTTGTTTTACTGAACAACACCAAAAACGAAAACTATACTTTAAACGAATACAAGGAAAAAGTTGCGCCCGAGCAAACTGATAAAGATGGTCAGTTGGTTTACATTTATACAAACGATCCGGCAAAACAGGATGCATTCATACAATCGGCCAACAAAAAAGGATATGATGTTTTGTTGATGAACTCTCCTATCGACAATCACTTCATCGGTCATTTAGAGCAAAAACTGGAGAAAACCTCGTTTAAACGTGTCGACGCAGATGTGGCTGATAAGTTAATTAAAAAAGAGGATGCGCTTGAGCATGTTTTAACAGAAGAACAAGCTACAAAAGTAAAAGATATTTTTAATAAGGCCATTAACAAACCGGCTTACAAAGTTGAGTTGGAAAGTTTAAATCCGGATGAGTTACCAGTTACAGTGACCATGGACGAGTTTATGCGCCGCATGAAAGAAATGGCCGCTATGGGTGGTGGAATGGGTTTTTATGGCTCAATGCCCGATAACTATAAAGTTATAGTAAACGGTAACCACAAATTGATAAGCCGCATATTAAACGAAGAAAACGAAGAATTGCAGGCTAAGCTATCAAAGCAGGCTTTTGATCTGGCCCTGCTTTCGCAGGGTTTGTTAACCGGTGCCGAGCTTACCGAGTTTGTAAACCGTAGCGTTAATTTAATTTAAATAGATGAGGATAGTGTTTAAAGAATAATTATTCCCGTTCGCTATAAACAGAAAGCCGCTCTTTTTTAGAGTGGCTTTTTTTATTTAAAAGCTTTAACTTAGTATTAAGATTTGTGGCCCAGCAATTCGTCTATATTTAATAAACCATTCGTCATGAAAACTTTAGTTAAATTACTCCTTGCGTCAGCCATCATTTTCTGCGCTCTAAATATTGCTGCTGCACAAACTACCAAACAACAGAAACAGGCAGCAAAAGAGGCCGCCGTAAAAAAAATGATTGATAGTGTTCATTACGTTTTCAAAGCAGATTACGCCCTGCCAATGCGGGGAGGGCAAAAAAACCTTACATCTGATTACGATCTGGTAGTTAAGAAAGATACCATTACGGCTTTTTTACCTTACTTTGGTCGAGCCTATACAGCGCCAAATGACATTTATACTAATGAAGGCGGCATTAAATTTAAAACTGCTGATTTTAGTTATGACAGCAAACCCAGTAAAAAAGGAGGCTGGGAAATTACTATTAAGCCAAAGGATACCAATATATCCAACTGGCGAAGCGTTCAGCAGATGTATCTTTCCATATCTGCAAATGGTTATGCAACGCTGCGCGTAACCAGTACCAACCGCGATCCTATTTCCTTTAACGGTTATATCGATAGCTTAAAATCAAAATAGGCGATAATACATTACTGAATTAGCCCTGCATTATCTTTTAGTCCAATACCGGTCAGCTTTCTTTTAAGCGCTTCGCTTATGAAGTAAAATATTTTCTCGGCCGCAGGTTTATGTGTTAAACCTTGCGGCCTTATATTTGATATACAATTGCGTGATTCATCAGTTAAGCCTGGTTTAGGTGCGTAAGTAAGATAGGCTCCCATACTGTCGGCTGCACTCAATCCTGGTCTTTCCCCAATCAGTAATACAGATATTTTTGCTTTTAAAAAATGACCAATATCGTCGCCAATGGCTACTCTTCCCTGTTCAATGAGACAAAGCGGCGCAATACTTAAACCTGCACCACGTAACATCGGTATTAAAATTTCTAACAAATAAAACGAGTTTTCATTTACTGCAGTAGCTGACAGGCCATCGGCAATAATTATGGCAACATCAGCACCGGCATTATGATCTTTCAATAATTCTATCCATTCTTCGTTTAATTGCCTGCCAAGATCGGGGCGTTTTAAGTATTTGTGACGGGTAAGCGCTTTGCTATATAAGTGTAAAACAGGCAAATTATATTGCTTAAAGCTATTTGTTAAACCGTCAATATCTAAAACCGAATAAACTGCATCACGGGCGTGTGCATGCGCCAGCTTAAATTCAAGCGATTGTTTTATAGGGATGCTGGTACCTACACGGCCTATAGCTATCCTGGCAGCGGTAAACTCTTTTAAAGCTATTAGTGGATCGGCATTTTCTATTTCTTTACTCATCACAAAACAAGAATTACATTCCTGCAATCAGATTTAACAATTTTGTATTATTAGCACCCGTCAGCATACCCATTTCATTTACTATTCCTTGCCTTATCAACCATTGCTCAAACTCCGGGGCGGGTCGTAATCCCAATACTTTTCTCAAATATAATGCATCGTGAAATGAAGTGGACTGATAATTCAGCATAATATCATCCGATCCGGGTATTCCCATTATAAAATTACACCCGGCTACGCCCAATAAAGTAAGCAAATTATCCATATCATCCTGATCGGCTTCGGCATGATTGGTATAGCAAACATCAACACCCATAGGCAAACCAAGTAGCTTGCCGCAAAAATGATCTTCAAGCGCGGCTCGAATAATCTGTTTGCCATCATATAAATACTCGGGCCCAATAAAACCTACCACGGTATTCACCAACAGGGGTTTATATTTCCGTGCTATAGCATAGGCCCGGGCTTCGCAAGTTTGCTGGTCAACACCATGATGTCCATTAGCTGAAAGCTCGCTACCCTGCCCGGTTTCAAAATACATTACATTTTGGCCTATAGTTCCACGTTTAAGCGATAAGGTTGCTTCATAAGCTTCATCAAGCAAGGCAATATTAATCCCAAAGCTTGAGTTGGTTAACTCGGTACCGCCAATGGATTGAAAACAGAGGTCAACCGGTGCACCTTTATTAATCAATTCAAGCGTGGTTGTGACATGGCTAAGCACACATGATTGCGTGGGAATATCAAATTGCTGACGGACGGCATCTATCAGCATCAATAAATTTTGTACTGCAGCAGGGCTGTCGGTCGCAGGATTTATACCAATTACGGCATCGCCGCTTCCATAAAGCAACCCATCAATAAGACTGGCCGCAATACCCTTTGGATCGTCTGTAGGATGATTGGGTTGAAGACGCGTTGAAAAACGCCCTTTAAGACCGATAGTGTTGCGAAATTGAGTTATTACTTCGCATTTTTTTGCTACAGCAATTAAATCCTGGTTACGCATCAATTTAGATACAGCAGCAGCCATCTCGGGAGTAACACAAGCTTCTATGCTTTTTAATGTTGGAGTATCGGTCTCATCGCTCAATAACCAATCCCGGAAACCACCCACCGTTAAATGACTGATGATACCAAACGCGCCGGCATCATGGCTGTCAATAATCAGCCTTGTTACCTCATCCAATTCATAGGGAATAACAGCCTCATTCAAAAATATTTTTAAAGGGACATCAGCCAGGGCTATTTGGGCGGCGACACGTTCTTCATAAGTATCGGCGCAAACTCCAGCCAGTACATCGCCGGTACGGTAAGGTGATGCTTTGGCCAGCAATGTTTTCAGATCGCTAAACCGGTAAACTATATTACGAACTGTATATTGAAACACGGTGTGTTTTTTGAATTGTTAAATGCGGGGACTATTGATTTTAGCGCGATTCAAGATCATAAATTGACCGGAGCAACCATAAAATCTTCAACCAATTGTACTTTATGTTTCCCCATTAGTAAAAATATGCCTGTAACTACTGCGAGACCTGCAAAAAAATAAAGACTAAGCTTTAAATTAAAATAAATGATTGCAAAAAGAGTAACCAATGAAATAATAAGTGCAATTGCCGGAAATATCGGGTAAAAAGGCGATGCAAAAGGGCGCTCTAACCCCGGTTCTTTTTTACGCAAAACAAACAGGCTTATCATACTCATAATATACATTAGTACTGCTCCCATTACCGAAATAATTACCACCTTATCTGTTGTACCGGTGTAAAGCGCAATAAAACTAACAACTCCCCCAGCTATAATGGCCCAATGCGGCGTTTTAAAACGATGGTTAACAGATGATAGAAACCGGGGCATATAACCACTACGGGCCATAGCAAAAACCTGCCTGGACGAGGCTAAAATAGTGCCATGAAAGGAAGCTATTAAACCAAATAAACCAATGCTGGCAAATATTTTGGTTAAACTGCTACCTTTACCCAGGGCAATGCCAATGGCTTCGGGCAAAGGGTAGTCAAGGTTGGCGAGTTTGCGCCAGTCGCTAATGCCCCCGGTAAGGATCATTACGCCAAAAGCCAAAAATATGAGCGTTGCCAAACCCCAAATATAACCTTTGGGGATATTGCGTTTAGGTTCCTTTACCTCTTCGGCTACCATGGCAACGCCTTCAATGGCCAGGTAAAACCAAACAGCATAGGGCAGTGCTGCAAAAATTCCTGAATAACCGAAAGGCATAGGATGGCTTATAAAATTAGTCATCTTAAAGTGCGGCGATACTATACCCATAAAAAGCAGCAGTTCGGCCACAGCGAGTACCGTTATAAAAACCGAAAAATTGGCCGATTCTTTTACTCCCAAAATATTGATAACCATAAATACCACGTTAAAAAACAAAGCTGAGTACAAAACAGGAACAGCCGGATATAAAAAATGCAGATAAGCCCCCAATGCAAAGGCTATTGCAGGTGTAGCAAACAGGAAATCAATTAATGTGGCATAACCTGCCGTCAGGCCACCAAAAGGTCCCAATGCTCTGTAAGCATAAGCAAAAGCACCACCTGCATGTGGTATGGCGGTCGTTAATTCGGTATAACTGAAGATGAAAGTGATATACATTACTGTCACTATTATAGCGGCTATTAAAAAACCTATGGTACCCGATACGCCCCAACCTAAATTCCAGCCAAAGTATTCTCCGGATATAACCAATCCCACGGCGATGGCCCAAAGATGTATAGGTTTTAATACTCTTTTTAAATGCTCTGTTTTTATACTCGCCATAAACTAATCTGCGCTGGTTATCGCCGCCTTAAAATACTCATTGTCACACTAATTTCAAAATATGGTATATTATAGAATTGTTAACAGAAATTTAATCACCAGGTGTAATAATTAACAATTATAGAATGTTAAATTTATTGAAACAGCTTTACCTTTGTTGTGTTTCGTATGTATAAATATTTGTTTAATTTAAAATCATATTATGTTACGAATCAACGTTCCTTCTGATACAGCTTCGCAATTAAATTTCTCGACTTTTGAAGGTTTTCAATTGCCGATACCGCCAAATGGAATTGATGCTGAGATAAATAATGATCTGATATTACAATTTGAAGACGAGGGTGAGGCCATTGCGTATGCAGACGAACTGGAAGATTTCTCTTATCAGCTAAGTGATAAAACCGGAAGCAGGTATTTAGCCATAAATATTATTATTATGGCCATTAGGAATGATGAATTTATTCAGGATTACTCACGATAACTAATTCTAAAACTTATTAATATGTTACGTATAAACTTACCACCCACCAGCCCCAAGCCAATAACTTCCGCTGATTTTAAAAATTACCATCTGCCGGAGCCATCAAAAGGCGTAAAGGGAAAAAGAAAAAACAAAGTTTTTTTGGTTTTTGATAACGAGTACGAAGCTGTGATTTATGCTGATCAACTGGAAGAAATTGTAACTACAGTAAGTAAAAGCTCCCCGGTAAAAAATATATTGAGGGACGTTGTTACCGCCATCCGTAATGACGACAGCATAAGGAATTACCTGGAAAACTCGTCTATTTATACCTGGGTTAAAACCCGCGTAAAAGGTATTCGTTCGGTAATGAAGCCTTATCCAACATTATAAAAACAAACGGGTAAATATTTAATATTTATCCGTTTGCCTTAAAACCTTATGCTTTTAAGGTTTGGGTGATGTATTTATAACTGCTTTCTATGCTTGCATACGGATCTTTCGGTTCATCATGCTCAACAAAGAAATGTTTCATACCGGCATCCGCCTGATGTTCAAATATCCTTTTAAAATCAATGGTTCCGCTGCCCACAGGGAGAATAGTCTTTCTTTCAGCATCGAGATCTTTTACATGCCAGAGCGGGAACCTGCCGGGATGCGCCTTAAATAATTCAACAGGGTCTTGTCTACCTTTTACGGCCCAGGCCAAATCAAGCTCCATTTTAACATTCTCGGGGTCAGTTTCCGATAATAACAGATGATATGGAACTTTTCCGTCTACATCATGAAATTCCATATCATGATTATGATAGGCAAATTGAATGCCCACTTTTTTTGCAGCCTCCCCTGTTTTATTCAGCACTTCGATAGTTGATTTGATTTCATCTAAAGTACCGGTAGGCGAATTGGCACATACCAAATATTGTACACCGCCCTCTGCAACTTCATCAACCAATTGCTGCATATTTTCGCGCAAATTTTTCATTGGAGGCAGTACCATTGGCTTGCCATCGGCCCCAACAGGCATTTTATATCCTTTTGGTAATTTAAAAGGCGCGCCAAGTACGTGATGAGATGTCCAGGACATTCCCAAATCATTTACTAACTTTTTAAACTCTTTGGGTGCTAAGCCATAATAGCCGCCTTTTTTACTGAATGCCGATTCCATTTCCTTATAGCCAATGGCTGCTATTCTGGTTAAAGTACCTTTTACATCATCATCTATAACACCAAAAAAGGTAAAAAGCTGTAACCCGACAGGATGTTGGGGCTGAGGTGCTACAAAATCAAATAATGAACCTGCTTTTCCTAAAAAAGCTATGCTACCGAGTGCCAGTGTACCCGCACCCTGCAAAAATTTGCGCCTGTTTAAATTCATATTAAAAGATCATTTAGTTTATGTGGTTACGTAAAACTAAATGATTAAAACTGAATTAAAAAATTTAATGTGTCATTTTAACACATTAAATTAAATACTCAAACAATTGGCTATCAATCCACTCCAGCCTGTTTGATGGGATGCGCCTACTCCGCGACCATTGTCGCCATCAAAGTACTCATAAAACAATAGGTAATCTTTAAAGTTAGGATCTGTTTGCAGTTTATTATAATGCCCAAATACTGGTCTTTTACCGTCTTCGTCCTTTAAAAATATCCGTGATAACCTTTCATATAGCTCATCAGCCACCTGCTGCAGATTCATAAAGATACCTGAGCCAGTTGGACACTCAACTTTATAATCATCACCATAATAGCGGTGAAACCTGTGAAGGCTTTGGATAAGTAAAAAATTTATGGGTATCCATACCGGGCCACGCCAGTTACTATTGCCTCCAAAAAGTCCACTGTCGCTTTCTGCCGGGGTATACTTAATACTAAACTCTACCCCATCAAGTTTTATATGGTACGGGTTGTTTAAATGATATTTTGATACAGACCTTATGCCATGAGGGCTCAAAAACTCATTTTCATCAAGCATGTATTTTAGTAAACACTTCATCCTGTAGCCGCGCAGCAAACTGATTAGGTGCTTGCCTGGTGTTTTTGTTTCCGTCCAGCGTGAAATAAGGCCTGCCAAATCCGGCCGGTTTTTGGCAAACCACAACAACCTGTCCCTGAATATCGGATTATTAACAATATCGCTATCATCTAAAATTTCTACGGCAAACATTGGGATTAATCCTACAATGCTTCTTACCCGCATCTTTTCAACGTCGTTATTTGGCAAGCGCAACTGATCGTAAAAAAAACCATCCGTTTCGTCCCAAAGCCCTTCATTATCCTTACCCAGGTTTGACATTGCCCCGGCTATATAAATAAAGTGTTCAAAAAATTTGCTGGCTATATCATTATAAGCCTTATCAGCAACCGCTAATTCTGCGGCTATACGCAGCAGATTCAATGAATATGTTGCCATCCAACTGGTACCATCGGCTTGTTCCAGATGCTCGCCCATTGGCAACTGCGCGTTTCTGTCAAATACGCCGATGTTATCAAGACCCAGAAATCCGCCTTCAAAAATATTATTACCCTGGGCGTCCTTACGGTTTACCCACCAGGTAAAATTCAGCATCAACTTATGAAAAATACGCTCTAAAAAGTAAGTATCTCCCTTGCCATCGTTAGCGGCTTTATCGCGCAAATAGATGTGCCATGTAATCATTGCATGTACCGGTGGATTGGTATCGCCAAAATCCCATTCGTAAGCCGGTAATTGTCCGTTAGGGTGCATATACCAATCTCTGACCAATAAAGTGAGTTGATTTTTTGCAAAAGTCATATCAACTGTTGCCAATGGCAGGCAATGAAATGCCAAATCCCATGATGCAAACCAGGGATATTCCCATTTATCGGGCATGGAAATAATGTCCCTCGTATTTAAATGCATCCACTTGCTGTTACGGCTTTCCGTTCTTTGTGCTGGCGGCGCGGGTTCGGCGGGGTCGCCATTTATCCAGTGGCGAACATCGTAATAATAAAATTGCTTGCTCCACAACATACCGGCAAAGGCCTGGCGCTGTACTAAATTGCGGTCAGTATCGGTAGTTTGCTTTTGAATATCACTATAAAACTGATTAGCCTCGCCGATACGTGAATCAAAAATCTGATCGAAATCAACAAATCCATTCGATGCATCTTTTGACAAGCGAAGCCTGATAGTTGCGCTGGCTTTAGCGGATATCTTTAAATCATAATTGAAACTGGCTTTGGTACCGTTGTTTTTATCATTAACAGTTGCTGCACCATTAATAATATGATCATTAATTCCATCCTTATAAAATTGCTTGCCGTCATCATATTTGTACAAACGTTGATTATTGGTCTCGTTATCGCAAAACAGAGCTTCAGGCGTTCCTTCAGCGCTCAACCAAAACTGTCCCAGCGTTTGATGATAAATATCAATTACTCCTTTTGAATCTAGTGATATTTCAGGCTTATAGTCGTCATAACCCCACGACCAGGTGTTGCGGAACCAAACCGTTGGCAAAACATTTAAGTCAGCTTCTGCATCCCCCCTGTTGTGTACAGTAATTTTTATCAGGATATCATCGGAAGCATTTTTGGCATATTCAACAAATACATCAAAATAAGCATCCTGCTCAAACAAACCTGTGTCAATAAGCTCAAACTCCGGATCATTACGCCCTCTTCTTTTGTTTTCATTAACCAGCCACGCATACGGATATTCGTTTTGGGGATATTTGTAAAGCATTTTTTGGTAGGAATGCGTAGGTGTATTCTCAAGATAATAATACAATTCCTTAACATCCTCTCCGTGGTTACCTTCGGGATTGCTTAAGCCGAAATAGCGTTCTTTTAGAATTGGGTCTTTTTTGTTCCACAAAGCCACGGCAAAGCAGAGCAATTGATCGTTGTCACTGATGCCGCCAATGCCTTCTTCGCCCCAGCGATAAGTTTTGCTGCGGGCCATATCATGCGTAATATAGTTCCAGGCATCGCCATCTTCACTGTAATCCTCGCGCACCGTACCCCATTGGCGGTCACTTACATATGGACCCCATTTTTTCCATGTGGCATCTTTTAACCTTGATTGCTCTGCATTCATATAAATTGCGGCTGTTTTTATAGATACAGCTAATATATGATTATTGATGGCAAGGTAGATTAGAGCGTTGTTTAATTTACATTAACTCCATGCTTTTCTTAAAAACCTTAGCCAATTGCCGTGCATCATATTTTCGATATCTGTTTCAGTATATCCGCGCTTTATCATTATGGCCGGTATTTTTTGCAAATCGGTAATAGTTTCCAAGTCATAAGGGCATTGCTCGCGCCCAAAAGCGCCGTCAAGATCTGAACCGATACCAACGTGCAGGGCATTGCCAGCTATTTGACAGATATGGTCGATATGATCAATCATCACTTCGAGGTTGCAATTCATTCCGCGGGGATCTGACACGCCCCTTACCCAATTAGGTACCATCATCCAGGCGTCCAATGCGCCTCCTATAACCGCCCCGCGATCAATTAGCTCTTTTATCATTTCGTCGCTAAATTGACGATTATGATTTACCAGTGCTCTGCAATTGTTGTGGCTGGCCCATACATGTCCGTTAAAATGATCCAATGCCTCCCAAAAGCAATCATCGCATAGGTGAGTGGCATCCAGAATAATATTAAGGCGTTCCATCTCTTTCAGCAAATCATGTCCTTTGGGGCCCATAGGGCCGGTAGCGTCAGTTCCCTGGGCATATCTGCCCGGGCCATAGTGCGCAGGCCCAACCGCTCTTAAGCCATATTTATAGGCATGCTCCAAATGGCCGACCGTTACTATTGAATCAGCACCCTCTAAACTTAAAATATAGCCGATTGGTTTTTTATTGTTAGTTGTACCATCGCTCCAAAGTTTCAAGTGCTTTTCAAGGCTTTGAGAATTGTTTATTTGCACCATCTCACCATCGTCTTCCATAGCTTTGTACCAGGCAACTTGTCCCTGTGTTTGTGCCCACGCCTGTTCGGGCGAATGCCAGCCCGGCAATGGATTATCCAGGGCAACGTAACGGCCGATTTGTGTGGCTACTACTAATCCAATATTGCCTTTACGCAATTCGGGCAAGGAAACCACGCCCTTTGCACGATCGGGCTTATCGGTTAAGCCTGTTTCACGGGCGTTAATTGCCGATATGGGCTGGCGCAAATCGCGGTTCCATTCCAGGGCGTTCATACTTAAATCTAAATGAGCATCTATAGTGAACATAGTTGTTAGTTGATTAGGTTAATTGAGTTAGATTAAGTTTAAACTTTCCGCCTTAGCCTGCTTTAGTCTTTACGCTTTGAGCTTTCGGCTTTAGTCTTTCAGCTCAAATAGTTATTTTCCGGTCACGGGCAATGTTTCGCCATTCGCCACTAGTGAGGTTATCTTCAACGGTGATTGCCTTTTCGTATAGGGCAACCGTTGGGCAAATATGGTAAGGCAATCCGTATAAGATATCGCCAATCATATATTTATGTCCCAGGCCAGCGTCTACTACCAAATGCTCTTCACTTTGGCTTACCATTTTAAGCTCAGGCGCGTTAAAAAAATGAATCCGCTTATTCAGTTCATTTTCGGCACTTATTGATTTATGCCCAACGTCAAGGCAAATTTTTGCTTCGTCTGGCAGTGATATTACCCTGGTGATTACCAATGCAGCTGTCAGAAATAATTGCTCTCTTAAACCAGCCTCATATCCCCAATCCCAGTAAACAAATGTACCCGGACTGCATTCTATATTTTTTCTTTTTGCGTGGATAGGAAACGTTGGCGAACCACCGGCGACAATAATTGGATCAAAACCTTTATCAACCAATTCATACTGCAGTTTCATTACAGGTTCAAAAGATGCATTACATTTTTCGGTGCGTATTTTAAAATCGGTATCGTGAATATGGCCGTCATAGGCATGCAGCCCTACCGGCTTTATTCCGGGTAAAAGATCACAATCTAAATAAAGTTGCAAAGCTTTTTCGTCGGGACTTATACCAGTGCGGTTTTGGCCAACATTTAAATCAATATAAACCGTGATCACCGTTTCGTTATATAAGGCCACATCCGAGATAGTCGTAGCTGCATCAATATGATCAACCAGGCACGCAAATTTAACATCGGAATATCCAAACATCAGCTGCCCCAACCTGTTGATTTTTTCGCCAACAGGCTGATAAGCCAGTAAAATATCTTTTGCACCACTCAATGCCAGCATCTCAGCTTCGGCAATGGTGGCACACTTAAATTTACTTATTCCTGCCTCCAGTAATAATTGCGCAACCTCTTTGCACTTGTAAGTTTTTGCATGTGGTCTTAACCGCTCAATATCATCAATCCTGCTTTTTAACAACGCAATATTTTGTTTTACCCTGGCGGGATAAACCACCAAAGCGGGAGTGTCTGTCTCTTCTACATTATCAATAATGTACCACTCTTTTTCAGTCATAGGATATTATAAGATTTTAAGTTTGACCAAAGATTCCTTAATCAAATTAGCAGGAAAAGCTCTTATTTAGTCGCTTAAAAAAGCTCAAACAGCACTTCCACTTCAACCGGGATATTGTCGGGCAATGAGCCCATTCCAACCGCGCTGCGCACACCTACTCCATTATCAGTTCCCCAAACTTTGGCAAACAACTCGCTGCAACCGTTAATGATGAAAGGATGTTTTTCAAAGTCGGGGGTACAGTTAACCATTCCCAACGTCTTCATTACTCTTTTTACTTTGTCAAAGCTTCCTAAATTAGCCTTAAGAGTAGCCAAAATGGTTAAACCTACCTGTTGAGCTGCCAGTTTACCTTCTTCGGCAGTAAGAGAATCTCCAATACGCCCTATAATCAGTGTGCCATCGTCTTTAACAGGGCCATGGCCCGAAACGTACAGGTATTTTCCATCAATTAAACAAGGCTTATAAACTCCAAGTGGTTTTGGTGCCGGCGGAAGACTTAGTCCTAGCGCAGCAAAATTTTGATCGGCAGTGTTCATTTTTATCTTCAATAATTAATAAACAAACATAAAATAAAAAGCCGGGTATCTCACGCCCGGCCTTCTCTTAAATCAATCAACTAAACTATATTTTAAAATTTCACAGTGATTCCTACGTTAACCACATAATCCGCAAAAGCAGCGTCGCCGTGTGTATAAACGCCTGTTAATTCTGTTTGTCTTATATCGGGTACGCTTTGGGTACGGTCACGAATGATGGCGATAGGCACATACGCATATATGGCGATATTTTTAAATCCATAAGTAACTCCTGGTTCTGCAGATAAAATATACCCTGGCCTTCTGAATCCGTCACTTCCGCCGATAAGATCGTGCACCGGCAAACAATCATCACGCACGCCTAAAGAGAAGTTGAATTTTTTAACGGCCAAACTTCCGCCAAACCTGATCAAGTATTGGTCAGGAACACTCAATACATCACTTGTTATCGCAATTTTAGTAGCACTTGGAGTCGACGAAGAGCTTGCAACGCCATTTACATCCCTTGGATTTGCCAGGTAAAAGAAGTTACCATAAAAGCCAAAGCTGTGCGAAAGGTTATAGTATGCATTTATATCCACCGAAATACCGGTACCACCATCACCCAACTGGATAGATTGATCAACCGGAGCCAGGGTTCTTACGCCGGTAGCTGCATTTAAAAAATAGTCCTCATAATTATCAGCTCCGGTAGGGAATTTTACGCCCGCACCAATCTGTACGTTGTAGTTTTTAGCTTTAGCAGGATTAAATAACCAATAATAAGCCGTAGCATTTATATCGCCTACGCCAAAAGAATGTGTACTAAACCGCACCCCGCTGCTAACTTGTGAACGGCTATTATCTGCAAAAGGCACATCTACTGATACGGACCAACGATTATTAAAAACCCGTGTGAATGTGTTATCCTGAGTAAAAACTTTATTAATTACGTTATTATGTAATTCGGTACGTTGAAATTGTTCTTGTTTACCAATAAAATGCCTGAATGATTTATAATAGCGATCATTATTATTGTATAACCAATAACCATTGGCATTTGCAGAGCTATCCGGGCGTTCGTCCATGGCGCACACGCCACCGGTGCTTCTGATAGCCACACAACCCTGAGCCATAGCATGTTGACGGGTAAAAAGTATAAATAAGCAAGCAGAAATAAAAATTTTGTAAAGTAATCTCATAATTATGATTTATCGTGTTTAATTGGTTTGTTTTAATTTTAAAATAAGGCTCCATTTGCTGGAGCCTTAACCCGCTCTCACCTGGGATTTTTTAATCAACTATATTTTTAATTTCCGGCACCATCTGTCTGTGCTCTTTTAACTGCATATTGGCCAACAGCTGCGCCTGTAGTTAATCCAACTTCAACATCGCTGCGATAATGGATAGCCCCGTACAATCGTGACATTGCTGCCTGATTTGCCAAATCGGTAAATTTGGTTCCTCTATCAGGTAATAAATAAGTTAATACCGTTGCAGCAGCTGCACTGAAATTAGAGTGACCGGAAGTATAAGACGGAAAATTGGGTATACCCGTTAACGTTTTTATGTTTGGATTTGCCTGCGTAGGACGCTGATTGAAGTAATAATATTTAGTATCCCAGCAACAAATTGCCACATCCATTTCGGCCATATTTAACAATGCATAATTGCGGGCCCAACGTACTTCGCTGTAATTTTGCTTAACAAATTCTGCTTCGGCAATGGCGTTCCAATGGCCTGGCGGCGTATAGGTACCTACCCCATCAGCCCAAAACTCAACTTGCTCCTGGTGTTCGCGGGTAGGGTTTTTACTATAGGTTAGCACTTCAGCAACTTCCTGTTTAAACGCAGGTGAATTGGTTAGATTGGGTGGCCCTGGCCTTAAGGACTTAACGGTAGTAGTATCAAACAAAAACGGAATTACCTTACCGAATAAAGGCAGCATCGGTGGCCTCGATGGCGCCTCTAAACTTAACCAATATGTTTCACCTCTTGCCGCAGTGGTGACTTGTAATTGCGTCCATTCAGCAGGCGTACCAATAGCTTTTCCGGCATTATCTGTGCGGGCGCGTGCTGCAAAGACATCGGCTACCTGTGCACCCAATGACTGCCCGGCGGTAAGCTCGCCGCGTACATTGGCTCCGGCCATCATGCGGTATTGCATTTCTTCGCTTGCTTTTTGCTCTATATAAGCTATTTCAGTAGGAAACAGCAATTTCATGATTTCAACAGTGGCACCAGCGACCACCGCATCTTCGCTTGGATATGATGGTAAAGCCGACTTAGGTATCAGCGCCTCTACTCCTGCTATATTATATGGCGCAGCGCGATTATATAATTTTTTAAAGTGATAGGCAGCTATCAATGCATCATATTGTGCTGCACTAACATAAGCATATGCCCTGGCTGCATATGGCGGATTGGAGAACGGAAATTGCGGATAGGCAAACGGATTAGCCGAATTTGGTGCCGGATAAGTACCATCATCGTTTTGATAAGGTGGCAAGTTGTGTTTAGCTACCAGGTCCCGCAAAATTTCATTCCACCGCAATACAGCTCCGGCGCTCCAGTAATCTATAATTGCCCGCTGATCACTTGTTAAGCCACTTTGGTAAGCTTTTATCTCATTCAAGTCGGCTACATAAGCCGGCGAAGTAATTGCATCGGGAGCGGCTACTGTAAACACCGACGGATCAGTAATCAACACAGGCTTCCATGTGTCAGCATTCAGGTCGATATTGGATGGAGCCAGTGCCTGATAGCTGGTGGTGCGGTCAATTACTGCTTTATTACATGACCCTAAAAAAACTATTGCTGATACAGCTACCGGCAACATGATATTTAGTATGTGTCTTTTCATGGTTATCTTATTTTTTATCTTTTTTTGAAAAATCAAACAGGTAAAGCACACCAGCAAAAAAATCGGTGCTTTGTCCAACATTGCGGCCATCTAATACACGATTGCCACCCGCAGTAAGTTCAAATCCGGTTGTTGAGCCAAAAGTGTATTTAAATAAAACCCCGGCAGTGGTCATATTCATCTCATTACTTGGAAATGGCATATCGTTTTTGCGGATATCAAAGCCCCCATGTGTAGTTGTTTGCGATATAATGGCTTCTGCATTAAATTGCAGACTTCGGAAGCCTGTGCTGAACAGGAAGTTGGTAACATTAGGCATATAAACCTTGTTACTATAAATTTCTTCGGTAGTATAGTAAGCGTCCTGATCAATGGTGATGTCGCTGCGTTGTATATATTGTGCTGCTCCCGCAACAAAAAATCTTCCGGTTTGGTAATTTAACAATCCACGTAGTGATACAGTTGTGCTGTGCAGGCCTATAGAAACGGGCAAAAAGTTGGATTCATAATTGCTCAACGGAATAGTACCTTCGCCAATGGCGTGTACAGTGAAAATTCCTTTACCTATTTCCGTTTCAAAAGCCATCCATTTTAAGGAAATACTCAGATCCTGAAAGCCACTCTGTCCTTTCAAAGTACCTGCCGAGGCATTGGTAGTCACGTATGGCACGCCAAATAAGAAATCAAGCTTATTGGTAATACCATAATTACCCATGGCGGAGTAGGTGTTAGTGGTTAAGGTACCAATGTTGCCGTTGTTACGCTTAAAGGTTCCCTCCCAATAGTTGTCCCAACTGCTGTGGTCATACATTAATTCCCCGCAAAAAACGTTTTTGGGAATCATCAGGGCGTCGGCATCTGTTTGTGCATGTACTGTCTTTGACAAAAAGGTAAAGAAGCATAACACCACAAAGTACCTATTAAAATATAGGCGTAAATATTTAGTCATAATAGTAATTGAAAAATCAATAAGCGCTAAAAGGAAACTGAAATAACTGAGGAAAGCCTGCGATGCAGAAAACTGTCTTCAGAAAAATCGTAAAGAAGAATTACTGCTTATTTGAATAACATAGTTTTTAAAAAACACCTTACACATATTATTTAACATGTATTCTAATAAAAACAAAGGTGTACAACTAATTCAAGTAAACGAATTAGTTAAAACTGATGAAATTCAAAAACAGTTTTAAGCAGTGAAATTGGGAGGTTTACCCGGAGATTCAATATAGGGTTGGCTTAATTGAAATGGTGCAGGTTTTATAATCTGCTTAATATTTGTTCCAAAAGCTGTATAGCCATACTCAAAGGCTTGTAAGTTATATTCGCTTAAAGTATTTATTTTTTTAGAAACAGGCGCTTCGCCTTTTTTCGTTAAAGGAACATCATTTATTTCTTTGGCTGTAATAATATTGGCGTGCTCCAACCGTGTTTTTGCCTCATTGGCAATACAAATAAAATACATGGTATCCCGCGTCATCTTCAAACGCACATAATTATAATAAGCGTCTTTTAATTGTATCTGACCTTCAACAACTTCATAATCGTTCCAATCCTGTATGGTAGGCATGTTTACAGGAATTTTTATCTCGACGAGTTTTGTATCGTCAATCTTATTATCAAAAATCTGCTTCACCATTTGTACATCCGATTGATGGATGTAATAACGGTACAATAGAACATACCCCCCAATATTAAAGAGGTGAATACCCAATAGTACAATGGCGAAAAAGCGTTTCAATTAAATTGGTCTTAAATCAGGCTTATTATAATATCGTAAATGTATATAATAAATTCATTAATAAAAAAATATTTCAGGCGAATATTAAAAAATTTAGAAATGTTCTATTTAACAAGTAATACTTTGTTTATCAAATGTTAGCATAGGCAATCGGTATATTTGTTCAGCACTATATTATATAAAAAGATATGAATGATTTTTTAGCGGCAAGGTCACAAATGGCTATATCATTGGGCTTTCATATCATATATTCATGCATTGGCATGGTTATGCCTTTATTTATGGCGGTATCTCACTATAAATGGATAAAAACCGGCGATCGTGTTTATAAAAATATTACCCAGGCCTGGAGCAAAGGGGTTGCTATTTTCTTTGCTACGGGCGCTGTATCCGGTACTATCCTTTCATTTGAACTGGGCCTGTTGTGGCCTAAATTTATGGAACATGCCGGGCCAATTTTTGGTATGCCGTTCTCTTTGGAAGGTGTCGCTTTTTTTGTGGAAGCTATTGCATTAGGCTTTTTTCTTTACGGATGGAACCGGTTTAACAAGTGGTTTCATTGGTTTACGGGTGTTTTAGTTGGTGTAAGCGGGGTTATTTCGGGGATACTGGTGGTCTCGGCAAATTCGTGGATGAACAGTCCTTCTGGTTTTGATTATATCAATGGTCAATATACAAATATTGATCCCATTAAAGCCATGTTTAATAGTTCATGGTTCTCCGAGGCCCTGCACATGACTCTTGCTGCATTTATGGCCACCGGCTTCGCCGTTGCGGGTATACATGCCTTAATGATAGCCCGTAAAAGAAACATAAAGTTCCATACCAAAGCATTTAAAATCGCCATTGTTTTTGGTGCAATTGCAGCTATACTACAACCTTTTAGCGGCGACATATCGGCAAAAAATGCAGCAAAAAAACAACCGGCTAAACTGGCGGCTATGGAATCTTACTTTCACACACAGCCTTATTCGCCACTGGTTATTGGCGGCATACCTGATACAGCTGCCAAAAAGGTTAATTATGGTATTGAAATTCCAGGCTTGTTAAGTCTTTTGGTGAACGATAATTTTAAACAGCCGGTAAATGCGCTGGATAAAATTCCGGTTCAAAATCAACCGCCCATAGCCGTTACCCATATTGCTTTTGAAATTATGATTGCCATTGGCTCAGTGATGATGCTGATAGGGATACTATACTTTATTGCCTTATGGAAAAAGAAAAGCTGGTTGGTGAAAAAATGGTTTCTTTATCTGTTTATATTATCAACTCCATTTGGCTTTATAGCCGTGGAAGCCGGCTGGACCGTAACCGAAGTTGGCCGCCAGCCATGGATTATACAGGGAGTAATGCGCACCAGCGAAGCCGTAACCCCGATGCCGGGCATTCATTATTCGTTTTATCTTTTTACGGTTGTTTACTTTACGTTAAGTGTAGCCGTTATATTTTTATTGAGCAGGCAAATAAAAATGGTTTCCAAATTGTACAGTCATTAAACTATAGCTTATGTTGTATATAGTAATCTTCTTTTTGTTTTTGGCTATTGTGCTTTATTTTCTTTTGGGCGGAGCCGATTTTGGCGCCGGTATAATTGAACTTTTCACCTCCGAAGATAATAAATCACGAACTCGCCATACCAGTTATCAGGCTATCGGCCCCGTTTGGGAAGCTAATCACATGTGGTTAATCATTGCAGTGGTAGTTATGTTTGTTGGTTTCCCCGTGATTTATGCCGATATGTGCACTTATCTGCATATCCCTTTGCTCATTATGCTTTTAGGAATCACCGCACGCGGAACAGCCTTTGCCTTCAGAAATTATGATGCTATCAAAGGCAAAAAAACACAGAGTTTTTATAACCGCATATTTGTATACTCCAGTTTTATAACGCCCTTATTTTTAGGAATAATTGCCGGAAGCGCCATTTCCAGACAAATAGATTTACAGGCCACAGATTTTCTATCAGCCTATATTTATGGATGGTTTAACCTGTTTTCAATTTCAGTTGGGCTTTTCACGGTAGCCCTGAGCGGATACCTTGCAGCCATTTATTTAATAGGCGAAGCCAATGATGATAAAGATGTGCATCGCTTTATCAGGAAGGCCAAACTGATGAATGTATTGGCCGTCATTTTTGGTGGCTTTGTATTTCTAACAGCCGGTTTGGAGAAAGTTCGTCTGGCGTACTTTATTTTTGGTAACCCGATAAGTCTTATTGCGGTAATTACCGCATCAATATCGTTAGTTATTCTTTGGATAATGATTAACAAAGGGAAACGGAAAATCATCAGGGTTTTTGCTGCTTACCAGATCACCATGATATTGTTGGCCGTAGGTTATATGCACTTTCCCTATTTTATCATGACAAAAGATGGGCAAAACCTTTCATTGTTAACCCTGCACGCCCCAACTAAAACTATTGATGCTTTAGGCTGGGGACTTTTTATTGGAAGTTTTATTATTCTTCCGTCGCTATTTTATTTGTATTACAGTTTTCAGAAAAAGGATGAGATTATTTAAACGTAGTAAACATATTTATAATCCTTTCATTATACAAATCTTAGTCTAATCGCCTTACCTTGATGCTTCTGAACCAGGCCTCATTGCCATGATCCTGCAATAACAGATGTCCTTCTTTAGCTTCGCCGAAGTTTTTCCATATTACATATTTGCTTATAGCAACCAAATCGCGGAATTCTTTTGATCCCCGTTCATATTCTAGCACTTTTATACCGTTCAGGTAATGCTCCACATGGTTATCAGGATATACAACAATACGGCCGGTATTCCATGCACCAATAGGATGTACAAAACGTTCCTGCTTTTTAGCCGGAATAAGATCATAGAGTGAGGCCAGCGTACGGTCACCATTACGCCCCAGTTTAGCATCGGGATGCAATTTATCATCCAGCACCTGGTACTCCAATCCAATTGCCGACCCCTTTGTTACTTCGGATAAGGTAACAAAATATTTAACTCCACTATTGGCACCCGGAGTTATCTTAAATTCGAAAGAAAGATCAAATGCGCTGTACAAGCTATCTGTAACAATATCACCACCGCCCGATTCCTCTTTGCCTTCTGATGCCAATACATGCATCGCACCATCAGCATATAACCATCCTTTAGCAGGAAACGTGGTCATTGTAGCACCACGCCATCCATTGGGGGTGTGCCCATCGTACAACAATTTCCAGCCATTGGCTATTTCGCCGGATGACAGACTGTTAATGGTATAGTTTATTACATAAATATCTTTCGGAAACGGTTTTGGCACCAGGTTTTCGGTTTGAATACGCAGGTTTTTAAAGTATACTTTTTTACCGACTGCCTTGGTATCATTTACAGCATGAACCTGCAAGCCAATAAATCCTTTGTTATCGATAGTATCCACTACGTCGGCAACAGCCATGCCGTTTATCCATGTGCGCATCTCATTGCCGATACATTCCATACGGATATGATTGTACACTCCAACTTTAAAAGCATCTTTAGCTTTGGCATTTAAATCTACCGGATAAATCCAGTCCCTTCTGCCCTCGTCATAAACACCACCCGACCATTTTCGATCCGACGGATCAATCTCAAACTGCCTGCCATAAACTTTTCCCTTACCGTTATTACCAGCCAGATCAAAATGACTGCGCACCTGGATGCCCGAATTACTCAGCGGGCTTTCAATTTTAACATCCATTTCCAATATAAAATTGCCGTACTCCTTTTCGGTTACCAGGAAGCTATTGCCCGAATTTAATACTGTTGTACCTACAATGGCGCCATTTTCAACGGTATAATCGGCGGTGCCAGCCAATCGTTTCCAGCCTTTTAATGTTTTACCATCAAATAAACCTGGACTGCTTTGTGCTTTACTATTTTTTGGCACGATAAACAACGCCAACATCAGCATGAATACGATATTTAAGCTATTTTTTTTCATGATTTCCTGTAGATATAATGATTGATACTAAAATTAAACTTTTATTTCCCAGCCCGGCTGATAGGTGCGACTCCAAAGCTGCATGGCTTCGGGATCATTTAAAATATGCCCATTGGTTGAGTCGATATGCAGCACACGATCAACCCGGTAAGATATATTGCCTAGTTGCGGCAATAAAGTAGATTTAAACCCGGTTTCTATCGGGCAGTTAAGCTGCGTTATGCCACGCACCGAGTCGACAAAGTTTTTCATGTGCAGGCCGTCAAGGGCCTCCGTTGGGCTCACTTTATTGGTAGCATCAACAACGGTATCGTCCTTTACTTCCTTAACAAATTTGTTATCCCCATCATAAACGGTATAACCATTGCCACCCTGGTAAAATACAGTCCCCTTGTCGCCATAAAAAATCACTCCCCTGCCCAAGCCTTCGGTATTGTAGCCGTTGCAACTACGCCCTTCCCACTCGGCCGCAGTATCATTTGGGAAATTGTACAAGATATTTTGTGTATCGGGTGTTTGCCAATCGTCTTTAAAATGAAAACGGCCACCGGTAGAAACTACCTTGTTTGGAAAATCGACGCCTAAACCCCATCTTATTACATCAAGCTCATGCGTTCCGTTATTCAGTGCTTCACCTGTGCCCCAGTTCCAAAACCAGTGCCAGTTGTAATGAATCAAATTGTCTTTATAGGGCATTCGCGGCGCCGGGCCCTGCCACAGTTCATAATCCAGGTTTGCAGGTACTGCAACCTCTTTGCCAATGCCAATACTCGCTCTGTGATTGCTGTACCAGCCTTTAGCATAATAGGTACGCCCGATAACACCATCATGCAGTTCTTTTACCATTCCCTGCACATTGTTGAATGAGCGGCGCTGGCTGCCCATTTGTACCAACCGGTTATATTTTTTTGAAGCGGCAACCGCCAGCTCACCCTCATGCGGGTTGTGACTGCATGGTTTTTCGACATACACATGTTTACCTGCCTGACAGGCCATTATGGTGGCCGGGGCATGCCAATGATCGGGTGCAGCAATAACTATTGCATCGACGTCTTTCTTTTCCAGCAACTTGCGGATATCAGTAATTCCTTCTGGTTTTTTTCCGGTGCGTTTATAAATATCAGCAATAGTACTGGCAACCACATTTGCGTCAACATCGCATACATAACCAATTTCGGCATTGGGTAACTTGGCAAAGTTTTGAGCAAGGTATAAACCCCTGCTATGGGTTCCCATCATTCCTAAAACTACCTTTTCATTGGGCGACCCCTTGAAAAAACCAGCAGCTTTTCCTAATTGAGGAGCAAGCACAAAACTTGTCCCTACCACCGAAGCGGCATGAATAAACTTTCTACGATTAATCATTTTTATAATTGGTTATGGCAAATGAGCCAGCGGGCAAAGGTTATCCGCCTTTGCTCATTCACTGCTTTCTATCAAAGTTAATACATAACACTATTAAAAAAAGATAAAATAGTTTTTACATTGGCATCAATTTCACATGCCAGTTAAACCTAACAATTACCATCATGAAAACATCATATGCCCCTAAAAAAGCACTGTTGCTTTTAATCTTTTTATTTGCTACCGCGATTGCAATGGCACAGGATACCACCTGGACTGAAAAGAGTGCCGCGAAATGGCTGCACAAAAATGAATGGCAAAATGGTAGCAAGCTGGCTGTTTATCCAGCCGTTAACAAAGTTGAGTTCGCCAGTCAGTACAGTAAAAATAAAGCATTATGGCTTAAGGTATTTGCGTTTTTGAGGGATAGTGATTTAACCACGCTTAAGCCGGGCAAATATCCAATTGATGGTGATAATGCCTATGCGAGCATTACCGAAGCACCCTCAAAAGATTTTGATAAAACAACGTGGGAATCGCACCGTAAATACATCGATTTACAATACATTATCAAGGGTAAGGAAAAAATCGGGGTGGCGCCTGTGACAACGGCAACCATTATTAAACCTTATAACGAAAAAGCAGATGCTGCCAATTATACAGCCGACGGGCAATTTTATATAGCTGAACCAGGAACATTTTATCTCTTTTTTCCGCAGGATGCACATCGGCCAAGCATCAAAGTGGATGGCTATGATGTGGTGAAAAAGTTAGTGATTAAAATAAAGGTAGCTGAGTAATTATTCAGCTACCACTATCATATTTTCACCTTCTTCCAGGTTCCTCTTTTAAACAAATAATAACTTAAAGCTGCCGATACCACCTGCGAAATCAAAATCGCTATAAAAATACCTTTCGGCTCTTTGATATAATACTGACTTAAAAACCAGGCCAATGGAATTTGAAACAGCCAGAAAGCCACCAGATTAACAAATGTTGGCGTACGGGTATCTCCCGCGCCATTAAAGGCATTAAGCATAGCCATACTGATACCAAAAAACACATAGCCCAAGCTAACAATACGGAGCGTTTGTAAAGCATACCGCCTTGCCTGTATATCGCTATTCATAAAATTGACAATTGGGGAGCCAAAAAGATAAAAAAACAAGCTTACCGATAACATAAATATGATGATATAACCCGTGGTTATCCAAACGCTTTTTTCGGCGCGGTCGGGTTTGCCTGCGCCCAGATTTTGGCCGGTTAAGGTGGCCGCAGCATTACTGAGCCCCCAGGCGGGCAATAAAAAGAAAATCAACAAACGGATAGCTATCTGGTAACCGGCCATAGCAGCCTCATGAAAACCCGCCATCAGCCTCGCTAAAAATATCCAGCTCGCTGAGCTTACCAGGAATTGAATAGTACCGGTACTGCCAATTTTTACAATCTGCATCAGCAGCTCTTTGTGCGGCCTTAATTGATGAATATAAAAATGAAGTAAGCCCCGGCGGATAAACAAACGGTATAATTGATACAACACACCAATCCCCCGGCCTACAGTAGTGGCAATTGCTGCGCCCTTTAAACCAAGGGCCGGGATTGGACCGAAGCCGTAAATTAATAATGGGCATAATATAATATTGGAGATATTGCCTATCCACAAACTGCGCATGGCAATACTGGCGTCACCAGCCCCTCTGAATATGCCGTTGATGAGGAAAAGCAACATGATCACCACATTACCGCCATACATAATTTGCGTATAACGGATATTTTCGGCTATCATTTGTTCATTGGCACCCATGGCACGTAAGATGGAACCGGCATAGTAAACTCCTGCTATTGAAATAACAACGGAAAGCATAACCGAAAACAAAATTGCCTGCATACCGGCATGAGCCGCCTCTACCAGGTTTTTTTCGCCCACACGCCGGGCCACCAGCGCTGTGGCGGCCATACTTAAACCAACAGCAATTGAATAAACTATACTTAACACCGACTCGGTAAGCCCAACCGTTGCTACGGCTGCATTGCCTAACTTGCCCACAAAAAATATATCTACAACAGCAAATACCGACTCCATCATCATTTCCATGATCATGGGGATAGCTAATAGAAAAACGGCCCGGCGAATGCTGCCGACGGTGTAATCCTGTTCGCCGCCGGCAATTGCCTGACCGAATAAAGAAAAGAAACGTTTTATTTTCAAAATCTGTATAGCTTATACTGCCGACTCCCGTACTGCCGAAGCCTTGAGCCTTTTATGGTGATAGATGTAAGAGACGATTAAAATGGCAAAGAAAACCGGAAACAAAGTGAGTCCGCTAAGTGGATCTTTAACAGCTATGAATGAGTAAACGGCGCTAATCAGATCGAATGTAAAACCTGCATAGGCCCATTCCCTTATTTTTGGAAAACCTGGAACCAATATAGCTATTACCCCTAACAATTTAGCTACGCCCAAATATGTCCCAAAATAAGATGGGTAGCCCAGATGTTTCATAAACGTAACAGATGCAGGCACATTCATAATACTCGGGATAGCCGATGACAGCATTAAAGCAGCAAGTAAAATAGTAGCGATCCAATAAATAATGTTGATTTTTTTCATTTGTGATTGTTTATTTGGTTTAATTAATTGGTTGATAATACAAAATAACCACACCCGATTTCAGCCGTTTTAAATCGGTAAGCTTCAGCGCCTTCTTGCTGATATTACCTGTAAATTCAGGTGTACCGCTTCCTAAAATTACCGGGTTAACAATTAACCGGTATTCGTCAATCAAATTCGCTTGCGTCAGCTGCGATACAATGCTTCCGCTACCCAATATTACTATATCTTTTCCGGGTTTTGATTTTAACTTTAAAATTTCTTCTTCAATATTATGTTTAATCAGAGTACTGTTTTCCCAATCGACTTTTGTTAAGGTTGATGAAAAAACAATTTTGGGTAAAGAATTCATTTCCCCCGCTATAACAGGGTCGTTTTCAACTACTGTTTCAGTGGGCCAATAAGCCGCCATCATTTCATATGTTTTGCGCCCAAACAAAATAGTATCTACCGATTCAAGCATATCCTCAGCATACTTAAAAAACTCTTCCTCAACCACAGGCCAGTCGAGGTCAGCATTTGGCCCCTCAATGTATCCATCAAGCGAAACTAAGTTCGATACAATTACTTTTCTCATAACATTCTATTTCAGGTTACATACCGTCCACATATTGGTATTTATGATTTTTTATGGTAGTTAAGCATCCAGTTAATACCAAACTGATCGGTTAACGCGCCAAAAATTGCACCCCAAAATTGTTCTTTTAACGGATCAAGGACTTTGCCGCCTGCTGAAAGTTTAGTAAAAAAAGTATTGATCTCCGCTTCGCTATTACAATTGAGCGATAGACTGATATTATTTCCTTTTGTATAGCCATCAGGCGTAACCATGTCTGTGGCCATCAGTACCAACGAGCCATTGGTTAACGATGAGTGCAAAATATGATCTTTCATTGCTGACGGACATTGCTCTGCCATTGGTGATGATCCAACAGGCTGAAAGAAAAGTTCGCCGCCCAGGCATTCTTTGTAAAATTCCATAGCTTTCCGGCACTCGCCGTTAAAACCTACATAAGCGTTGATGTTTGCCATAATCGTAATTTTAAATTGATAATAACAAACTTAAGCACATTCAACTATTAAAAAAGGTGCTGAGGACGCCAATTAAAGGGGGCAAAAATGACAGCCAACAAATCAACTATTGATTCAACAACTCGAAACATTGATTAACTATTTCCAGTTCCTCATTGGTTGGTACCACCAAAATTTTCACTTTTGATTGAGGCAGGCTTATTTCCCTCGTGTCACCCGACCTGATTTTGTTTTTATCTTTATCAATCTGCAAACCCAAGTATTCTATATTGGTGCAAACCAGTTCTCTTACCAAAGCATCGTTTTCGCCCACTCCTGCTGTAAAAATGATGGCATCCAATCCGTTTAGGGCAGCAGCATAAGCGCCGATGAACTTTTTTATGCGATAAGCATACATATCATAGGCCAATTTGGCGTTAGCATCACCCTCATTCATTGCTTTAGTAATATCGCGCATATCACTAAAACCCGTTAAGCCCAACATCCCGCTGCGTTTGTTTAGTAGCGTGCTTACCTGGTCAATGTCATAGCCCAACTGGTTAACCAGGTAAAAAATAACGGTTGCGTCAATATCTCCCGAACGGGTGCCCATTATCAAACCGCTCAAAGGCCCAAACCCCATACTGGTATCGATAGATTTGCCATCATCAATTGCTGCCATGCTACAGCCATTCCCCAAATGAATGCTGATTAACTTTAATCCCTTTTTGTTTAAAAATACTTCGGCCTGATGTGACACATATTTATGACTGGTGCCGTGGAAACCGTATGTCCTTATGCTATAATCTTTATAATAAGAATTAGGTATAGCAAAGCGATATGCTTCGGGAGGCATAGTTTGATGAAAAGCAGTATCAAAAACCGCTATCTGGGTAGCCGCCTTAAAAATCTTCTCAGCAACCTCAATCCCTCTATATCCTGCTGGATTGTGCAGAGGCGCCAGTTGAAACGTCAGTTTTAATTTTTCCTTTACTTCAGGCGTGATAACAGTTGGTTCGGTAAATGCCTCGCCGCCGTGCACTATGCGGTGACCAACCGCTTTAATTTCATCGGCATTTTCAATTACACCATTTTTTTTATCAATAAGTAGGGCATTAACTTCTTTTAAACCCGCTTCATGGTCATGGATCTCTAAATTATATTTAAAGGTTTTTTCTTCCCCGCCTATAAAGGTTTTATGAGTGATAATACCTTCTTCCAATCCTATTCTTTCCACCAAACCACTGCAAATGGGTTTGGTGGAAGGCATTTTAAACAACTGGTATTTAATAGAGCTACTGCCCGAGTTAATAACAAAAATATTCATCAAAATGGATGTTTTATGGTAATTAAGAATTGTCCTGACATTGTATGGCAGTAATAATTACTGTATTAAAAATATCATCAATAGTACAACCTCTGCTTAAATCGTTAACTGGTTTATTTAAGCCCTGCAACATTGGCCCGATAGCTAAAGCGCCTGTTTCCCGCTGAACTGCTTTATAGGTATTATTACCGGTATTGAGATCAGGAAAAATCAAAACGCTTGCCCTGCCTGCTACTTCCGATCCAGGCAGTTTACTACTGCCAACTACTGGGTCAACAGCTGCATCATATTGAATAGGGCCTTCAACCTTCAATCCCGGGCGCTTTAACCTAACGATTTCAGTTGCCCTGCGTACCTTTTCTACATCCTCCCCTTCGCCTGACGTGCCTGATGAATAAGAAAGCATGGCCACCCGCGGCTCAATCCCAAAACGCTCACTACTCTCGGCCGATGAAATAGCAATTTCTGCCAATTGTTCGGCCGTTGGATTTGGATTTACCGCGCAATCTCCAAAAACAGAAACCCTATCGGGCAAACACATAAAAAATATAGATGAAACAACAGAAATACCGGGTTTTGTTTTGATAAATTGTAAAGCCGGGCGTATAGTATGTTGCGTGGTGTGCACCGCCCCCGATACCATCCCGTCGGCGTGCCCTTTGTAAACCATCATCGTACCGAAATAGGATACATCTGTCATCATATCGCGGGCCATTTCCATGTTTACGTTTTTGTTTTTGCGGAGTTCATATAAGGTATCCACATAGTCGTTGTAATAAACGTCATCTGCCGGGTTTACAATTTTCACCTTAGTTAGATCTAGGTTGATGTCAAAACGTTTAATAATACCATGAATCTCTTTAACATCTCCCAATAAAGTAAGGTCAACAATATCCTGATTTAGCAAACGGGCGGCAGCTTTTAATATCCGCTCATCCGTACCCTCCGGAAGTACGATATGCTTTTTTACACTTTTTGCCCACTGAACCAATTGGTACTGAAACATACGGGGCGTAATGCCCGATGGTTTAAATTTGACAAGTTGTTTATCCAATTCAGCAACATCAATGTACTTATTAAAGGTATCGATGGCAAGCTGTATCTTTTTGGTATTATCGGGAGTTATGGCCGATCTTATAGCGCCAACTTCATTACTCGTTTGAAAAGTGCCCGATTCAACCGCAATTATTGGTACTACAGTTTGCAAACCGTTAATCAACCTTAAAATTGGCTCTTCCGGCTCATAGCCGGCAGTAAGAATAATTCCCGCTACTTTTGGATAACTGGTTGACAAATTAGCCTGCAAAGCGCTTATAATGATATCGCCACGATCACCAGGAGTTATGATTAAAACATTCTCTTTCAGATAATTTAAAAAATTGGGTACCTGCATGGCACCTGTAATGAAATTATCGGCTTGGTTTGACAGCTGGTCTTTGCCAAAAAGAAGCTTTCCATTCAGCTTTTCGCATATCTCCTTCATGGTAGGGCTTTGCAGCTTCACATCGGCATGTATTACTGCTAAAAGTATCCCCGGCGAAAGTTGTTCTTTTAATAGCTCTTTTATGTCGTTGGCAAATTCGGGCTTAATTTTATTGGCGACAACCGCCAGTACCTGAACTTCCCTCGCTTCAAAATTATGAATGGCAGTGAGCACGCCGTTAACAATCTGGGCAGTAGTCTTGTCCTCGCCTGAGAGGACAACAATAACAGGAGCCCGCAGATTTTTAGCGATCTGCACGTTGATGTCAAATTCAAATGCAGCGCCATCCCCAAGGTAGTCTGTACCTTCAACAACAGTAAAATCGTACTTATCTTCTAAATATTTAAACTTCCGGATAATGGTGTCCAATACTTCGCCCTCACTCTCCGTTTCCATCTGGCTCATCGCTTCCTGCCAGGTATAGGCATAAGCATCCTCATAAACTACAGGCAAATCAAAATAACTTAAGATGGTATCTATATGTCCTTCTTTCTTTTGCGTATCATTTTGGTTAATGATAGGCTTAAAATAGCCTATCTTCTGAGCTTTGCCTAACAGCATATTTATCAGGCCGATAGATATAATAGATTTACCACTATAGGGCTCAGTGCTGGCAACAAAAACAGTTTTTATCATCCCTTATTTTTTTGCATTTAAAGTAAACAAAGCAAACTGAAATTTTTGATCTTTCATTCAATTTGGACAAACAAAAATATCATTTAGTCTCCTTTCATTGCCTAAAGTGACTTTAAACATTCCATATAAACTTTACAAAACAGTATAGTTCACCTACATTAGGTGTAATCAAAAAATGATTTAACTTTAGAAAATTTAAAAATTGAATGTTTAAGCTCGTTATTTAGCTTTTTTGCGTCAAACGGATTGATTTTTGGTGCGATTATTCACTAAAAAAGCGCATATAAATGACTATAATAAACAAAATTTAACATTTTTTAAGAAATGATATTGATACTAATACAATCCTTCATACGTTTGCATAACCGATGTATTTAATATCAGGCGATGATTACAAATCAAAATAAGAAAACAACCCCGTACAATAACATGAAAAAAACACTTACTATCTTAACGCTACTAGTTCTATTTATATCTTTCAAAGCAAGTGCACAAGATGATTTACCTCAACAAATTAAAAGTTATTTAAGCTTCCAGGGAGGTTTGTCATTGCCATCGGGTAATTTCGGTAAATCTATTTACGGCAACAATAGTGCTGGCTACGCAAAAAATGGCGCTGTGTTTGCTTTAGACGGAGCTGTTTATTTATATAAAAATTTCGGAATAGGCGCAACTTTTACTTTTCAGGATCAGGGCGAGCTTAATACAAATGATGCCCAAAGTCTTTCGAACGGTTACAATAACAGTTTTGTGAAAGATCAAACCACCGTTACTTCACAAGGTCGTTATCATAGCAGTTTCTTAATGGCAGGACCTCAGTATACTTTTATTTTCAACAAATTCCTTCTTGATTTAAGAGCATCTGCAGGTATTGTAAAAAGCTGGTCAACACCTATTATTATTGTGGAATTTGATACTTCAAATGACAATAACATAGTTCCTACACAAGTTTCGTCAACTGCAAAAGCCTTCGCTTATGGTGGTAGTGCCGGTTTACGTTATAGCTTCAGCGAAAGCTGGGACGTTGGTTTTAAATTGAATTACGTCAATTCTGACGGAATTGCTATTCAAAACCAGGGCGACCCTGGTACAACCGGACGTTACGTAACCAAATTGCCCATAACTGTTTTACAATCAACATTAGGAATAACCTTACACTTGTAAAAATCATTCTAAAATATTTTCAGAATTAGTTTATTTCTGATACATTTAACAACAACCTGTTAAATGTAAATTATCCTGAAAAAACTAATTGCCATATCATTTTTATGCCTGCAAATGTTCAGCATTTGCGGGCATATTTTGTTATACCAGTATTTTGTTTACAAGGCCGATCAATATTTTAACGAACAGATCAGCCAAAACAGGTACAACATCAGTGATCTGGTCGAAATAAAAGTACCACAGCACACATCCATTGTACAAGATTGGAAACGCTATGAGCCTATAAGCGGTCAGGTACAGTTTAGGAATACTTGCTACAATTACGTGAAACTTAAATTGACCGCCGATACCATTTACCTGCAGTGTATCCCCAATTATGAAAAAACCAGGTTATTTAATCAAAACATCATCAGTGCAAAAGAAGTTGCTGATATTCCCGTCAGCAAAAAAAGCCATGTTCCATTTGGCAAAATAAACCAGTTTGTAAATTACAGTTGCCCGGTAGGTATATTTAATTTTACTTCGCCTTTGGCTGTTGTTATTGTAAAAAAGAATTGTTCTTGTTCACATGTTATTCAGCGCGATCGGTCTATTACAAAACTGCCTCCAAAATCGTTAAAACTAACACTTTGTTAATTAACTTTTTTGTTAACCTTTTGATGTTCCCTGCCAAAACCGGGAGTCAAATAAATTATATACTATGCTGAATTTAAAACTTCAACAAAAAATCCATTATACATTACGTTTTGCTACTGCTATGTGCTTTATTGGCCATGGCTCCTTCGGTATAATTACCAAACCTATTTGGGTTAATTACTTTGCGGTGTTCGGCATCGGCAAGGTTATGGCTTATCATTTGATGCCCGTACTGGGCCTCTGCGACATTATTTTAGGCATTGTTATGCTAATATATCCTTTAAGAATAATCCCGCTATGGCTGATGATATGGGGAATAGTGACAGCGTTGCTTCGTCCCTTATCCGGTGAACCATTTGCAGAATTTATTGAGCGCGCAGGAAATTTTGGAGCGCCGCTAGCACTACTGTTATTTTCGGGCGGTATTCAATTCAATTTAAAAAGCCTGTTTACTCCTATCAGCCCGGACACGCAGGTAGACGAAAAAACTTTGAAACAGGTTATAACCTGTCTGAAAATTGTTGTATTTCTATTACTCGCCGGTCATGGATGGTTAAATCTAATCGAAAAGAAAGGGCTGATTGGTCAATATACCATGTTAGGATTTACTAATCCGCAAGGTGCAGCCCAGTTAATTGGCGCTTTGGAAATTGCAGCGGCTATTATTGTATTAATTAAACCGGTACGACCAATATTGATCATTTTTCTTATTTGGAAGATATCAAGCGAGCTATTTTATCCGCACTACGAGATACTTGAATGGGTTGAACGCGGCGGTAGTTACGGAACTATACTGGCCTTGTGGCTTGCGCTGGGAGCCGATAAAAAGCAAAGCCAATCAGCTAAAAATATTGCTGATTATTTAGCGGAGAAAAAATATCCGGCAAGCGGCAATTAATATTATTTAAGTCCTTAGCTCTGATAAGGCTAAGGACTTTTTCAGTAGTTTATTCATTACAGGGTGGTTCTACAATTCCTATTTTCCGCTCAATTCTTCTATCCGGGATAAACCAAATACAGGCTACCAAAACATATAAAGCAAAACTCACCGAAGAGTTAAGCCACGAAACAGCTATAGCTACCGCATAAATAGCGGTAGAAATATAACCTTTCCTATCCTTTCCGATTGCCTTTGCCAGTAAAGAGTCTTTACCGTGATGCTTAATCAGCACAAAAATTAAAATTGCATAGGCTATGCTGTTCATCAGCAGTACAATACCATAGCAGGTAACCGGCCATCGGGCAAAGCTATTTTCGCCCATCCAGGCAGTTACAAATGGTACTAATGATAGCCAAAATAACAAATGCATATTGGCCCAAAGTATAGCACCATTTACTGATTCAACAACCTGCATGGTATGATGATGATTATTCCAGTAAATACCTACGTAAATAAAACTCAGGATATAACTCAAAAAAACAGGGTATAGCGGCAGCAGTGAAGCAATATCGGCTTTTAAAGGCACCTTTAATTCCAAAACCATAATAGTGATTATGATGGCGATTACACCATCGCTAAATGCTTCTAAACGTCCTTTTCCCATATTGCAAGCTAGTTTCTTATCTATCGTATTCGTCAATTTCGCAATAAAAATACAAAACAGTGCAATACCAATCTGCCGCTTTAATATTTCAAATGATTTATCACCCGGGCTTGCCAAAACTATGGTTGCCCTGTCGGCAAAAAAGCAATGCCCGCAAAATAGCGGGCATTGTTTTAAGTTATGTAAAAATAACTTAAGCTTTTTTTGCGGCTTCTATCATGTCCGAAAGTTCTTTTACAACGTCTGATTCTGATAAACCCGGATTAAACCCTACGCTTTTAAAACGGATAATCCCATTTCCATCTATAATAAATTTGGTAGGAATGCCCGGCATTACATATTGTTTATAGAATTTATTCTGAATGCCATCGGCGCCTTTTTCGTCAAGTATCACATTAAAGGTATAATGATTGTCGGCTAAAAACTGTTTAATCAATTCCACATAATTATCTACCTTCTCGCGGGTATCAATGAAAAGAAAGCTCACTTTAGCATCGTCCTTATATTTATTGATAGCCATTTGAGTTGCGGGGAACGACTCGCGGCAAGGCACACACCAGGTAGCCCAAAAGTCGAGTACCACCACTTTTCCTTTATAATCAGCAAGCGAAACCGTTTTGCCATTAATATCTTTCAATACAAAAACGGGTGCTTTTTCATTGAGCATAGAGTCTGCAAACATACCGCTTGTTAAGGAATGAGCCTTCGCACTTGCAGTATTGGTCATAAACAAAGCAGCAGCGAATAATGTAACATAGTTAAAGATAGTTTTCATTTGATTTTTAAATTGTAAAATAATTTCTCTTTTCGGTACCAATTTCAGGCCAATTATACAAAGTTATAATTACTAACAACTTACAAGTAACAAACAATTCAAATACTGTTCATTAACGTACAAATGTAGCGCACACTTCCATTATTAAAGCGTAAAACAAACATAACTATCGCCAGACTTACTTCCGGTTTTACCACCGCCACAAGCTATCACTACATACTGCTTTCCATCAATTGTATAAACAGCCGGGGTAGCATAACCGGCAGCAGGTAACTGAGCCTCCCATAATTGTTTCCCGGTGCGCTTATCAAATGCTCTTATCTTTTCGTCCTTTGTAGCAGCAACAAACACCAATCCGCCTTTAGTTACAACCGGACCGCCATATAATTCCGTTCCGGTTACCGGAATACCTTTTTTGGTTAGTTCGGGATACTCGCCTAAGGGTATTTTCCATAATAGCTTACCGGAAGTTAAATCAATGGCATTAAGGCATCCCCAGGGCGGTTTAATGCCGGGGTAGCCATCCTTATCTAAAAAACGATTGTAGCCATTCATCGTATAAGGGATAGGATTTGATGTTTTAGATGATGAAATCGGTTCTTTTGATAAATCTTTAGCATCCGTAGCATTTCCGGGTAGTTTTAAAACAAAAGCCAGCAACGCCTTTTTTTCATCAGCAGGAATTTGTTTAAAAGATGGCATCATGTTACGCCCGTTTGCTATTATTTGGCTTACCTGTTGTTCATTGTACTTTTTATTTAAGTTAACCAACGATGGGTAGGCCGTGCCGCTGCCTTTTAATTCGGGCCCATGGCATGATATGCAATATTTGTTATAAATATTATGCCCCATGCCATGCAAGGAATGATCATCTGTATTTTTTGGAACATCAATCATCACCTGGGCCCAGGGTAGCTCAGTGTTACTGATGTACATAATTTTTGTTTCAGGGTCAACGGCGGCCCCTCCCCATTCGCCGCCGCCATCAAAACCAGGAAATATCCAGGCGCCATCCTTGGTGGGTGGCGTAAACATGGTATTATATTTTACCTTGTTATATTTTTCAAGCATTTCTTTGTGCGTTTCCGGGCTGAGATCAGTTACATCTTCTGGCCCGAAATGCTGACGGGCAAAGGGCTCGGGTAAAGATGGAATTGGTTGCGTTGGCCACGGTTGTTCGCCCGGCAAAGCGTTTTGAGGAACCGGTTTTTCAACAATAGGAAAAACAGGATTTCCATTGGTACGATCAAATACGAAAATATAGCCGTGCTTAGTAATTTGTGCCACCGCATCAATTGTTTTCCCGTTACGTTTCAAGGTTACCAGGTTGGGGTTAGCCGGCAAATCGCGATCCCAAAGGTCATGATGCACCACCTGGTAGTGCCAAATGTATTTCCCGGTGGCAGCGTCCAGCGCCAGCAGGCAATTGGCAAATAAATCAGGGCCCTTGCGGTTACCTCCGTAAAAATCGCCACCTATTGAGCCCGTTGGTACGTAAACAATACCACGCTTTTCATCTAATGCCATACCCGCCCAACTGTTGGCCGCACCCAAGCGCTTCCAGGCGGTGCTATCCAGCCATGTTTCAAAACCTTTTTCACCCGGATGCGGTATGGTATGGAAAATCCATTTTAACCTCCCTGTCAACGCATCGTAAGCGCGGATATGCCCCGGGGCTGCATCTTCCGATTCTGCAACGCGCGTACCAATAATTAACAGGTTATGATAAATTACTCCAGGGGTTGTACCCGATACAAAGGAGCTTGTTTTTCGGCCTAAGTCTACTGTCAAGTCTAAATATCCGCCTTTACCAAAATCTTTGATGAGTTGGCCATTTTCGGCATCAACGGCATACGTTTTTGAGCCAGCACTGTAAAAAATGCGCTTGTTGTCGCCGTTTTCGTCCGCCCAGTAAACCACTCCCCTGCATACTTTGTAGTAGGCCATCGGGTCGTCACCCTTAGCGCTGGGCTGCTTTGCCGGGTCAAATACCCATTTTTGTTTACCGGTTGCAGCATCCAGGGCAAATAGCTTCAATTTAGGGCTGGTACCATAAAGTATCCCGTTGACTATTATAGGATTACATTGATTTTGGCTCCTATTGGCACTATCTTTATCACCTGAGCTATATATCCAGGCAATTTTAAGCTGATTTACGTTCTCTTTATTAATCCCATCATCTGATGAATAGCGATTACCTTCTTTTGTACCCGCATAAGTTTGCCAGCCGTTATCACCAGGAGCTAAATGTTTTTTACAGGAAATAACTAAGCATAACGCAGGCAGCAACAGCATCAAGCGCGTAGATGTTCTCATGAATCGGGTTTAATTTAATTGGTTTAACAAAATAAAGCTAATCACATTAAATTAAAAACCAAATCCATTAAACGTTTAATTCCTGTGGCTGATCTTAATTAATGAAAGCCATTATTATATCTTCCATCAAATCTGGCCGTCTATAAAAAACAATATGATCAGAGTTAGGAATAATTGCCAAACTTGCACGGGGCAAAAATTTGTAGGTATTAAAAAAATCATCAACGCCGTTATACTGATCCCTGTCACCGCCAACCACCATCACAGGGCATTTTATGGCCTTTAGTTGTTCGGGCATAATCGGTGTTTGGTTAAGCCATGCATTCTTCAATTTCTCAACAAAGTCGTCCCACCGTTCTGGCTGTGGCATAATTTTTTTCCTATCCTTCACGAAATCCGGATAATCCTGCTCCATTGATTTGCCTGTCAAATTTTTTAGTCTTTCTTTTATCCCCTGCCTGTAACCTTCCAACGCCAGGTTTCCGCCTGCAAATACCATCTTTCTTACTATTTCAGGATGCAACAAGGTTAACTTCATAGCAATAACGGCACCATCGCTAAATCCTATAACTATGGTACTATCGCTGGTTTCGTGCCTGATTACAGTATAAGCATCGTGCACCATTAACTCATACGTAAATGGTTGCTCTCCAATTTCTGATTTCCCATGCCCCCTTGTTTCAATTGCTATCACCTTAAAATGTTCGCTCAATTTGGGTATCAGCTTTTCATATTCCGAAATATCACCAAATAAACCTCCATGCAGCAAAACCACAGGCCTGCCCTTCCCATAAACTTCATAATATATTTTGGTACTATCGGCCATTTTTAAATAATGCCCGGCATCCGGGTTATTTCCGTAGGGTACATTACCTGATTGTGCTAGAACAGGCTTTGCAAGTAAAATAACCATGCTAAACAGTAACAAGTGGCAGATTGATTTGAATTGAATTTCCATTGTTTAAAGGCTTTTTACTGTTAAATTTCTATAGGCCGCATCTGAGCTATTACCAAACCAGTAGCCAACTGAGCCACTTTTAAGGCTGCTGTCTAAATGATTATAAACAAGCGATGGCTTGGTTTCATTATTTACAAAAACGCTGACTGTACTGCCTTTTACAATTGCCTTTACATGGAACCAGCCATGCATTGGCAGCGTTGCTTTGGCCTGATATTTATCACTTTCGTAATCCCACCAGTTAAAATCAGCTTTCTTTTCGGGCATGTATTGAATGGCATTAATAGTTCCTGAACTTTCGGGCCTAAAATAAACGGTCTCATAATGATGAGCATCTTTTATCCGGAAAGCAAAACCAATATAACCACCTTTAGCGCCCGGCCAGGCAAGATCCAGTTCTATTACACCGTCTTTAAAATTTAAATCTTTAGGGTATAAGGGCGTACCTGCCTTGTAATTTCCATATTTCCGTTTCATCAGTAGCGCCTTTTGTCCCAAATATTTAGAAAAAGTGTAATCCACTGTATCATTTCGGGGGATTATCCAGTCATTAGGTTTTATAACTGAATAATTATGAATTTCGGATTGGGTTTGGGCCTTTAAAGCCGGTGCAAAGGCTATCATCAACAATAGCATTTCACCAAATACTTTTTTCTTCATTGTGCTTTTAGATTTTTAATTTTAAACCAAAGCTCCTCAAACCATAATAAATTCATTATTCAAAGTCGTTTCAATTTTGTTCAATTTGATTGAAAGCATTTTGCCGACAGTCAATTAAATTACTTGTAACTAATTTTCACCTCAAATGGAAAAAGAAAAACAATTGCTAATACTATGCAGAAAACTTATTGAGCAATCGCTAAACTGGGGCGATAGCATTACATGGAGCAATGATGATTTTGACCAGTTAAGTGAAAAGATTTTTGAAAAAACCAAGGTTCAGCTTAGTGTTTCCACGCTAAAACGGATTTGGGGTAAGGTACGTTACGAAAACTTCCCTACCAGTGCAACATTGAATGCGCTGGCAGGCTATATCGACTATGATAGCTGGCGCGATTTCCGCCAAAAGAATCTTGTCGACGAAACTCAATCCAGCTTAAACACAACGGCAAATAATGAAATTACAGGAATAAGTCATCAATCCCGCAAAATAGCCATCCCTGTTTCAATGGTGTTTATCATTCTTGTTGCAATTGGACTTACATGGCTATCATTAAAAAAATCGACAAAACCTGTTGATTATACAAAAATTAAATTTGAAGCGATAAAGGTTTCCGACAATTTGCCAAATTCTGTAATTTTTAATTATGATGTCACCGCCTTAAAACCCGATAGCGTTTTTATTCAGCAATCATGGGATCCAAGCCGGCTCGATAAGGTTGTGGTAAATGGCAAACAACATACCTCTATTTATTATGAACCAGGTTTCTTTATTGCCAAATTAATTGCTGATGGCAAGGTGGTAAAGCAAAAACCGCTTTTTATAAAAACACAGGGATGGAAAGGGTTGATTGAAAAACTACCAATACCGGTGTACCTTTCGGATAAAGAAATAAAAGGCAATGGCTATATGGGAATATCAGATAACACCCTGCGGCAAAAAAATGGCACCCCGGTATTTAATGATATCTGGACAAAATTTGCTAACATAAGGGAGTTTAAAGATATCGACGCCGGCAATTTTACTTTTGAAACTACTTTGAGAAACGCCTCTTCGATGGAAGCCTCGGTTTGCCGGCGGATAAACGTTGTATTATTAGGAACAGGAAATGCCATTATTATACCTTTGGCCGATAAAGGCTGCATTTCATCTATCAATCTGTTAACCGGCGATATCTGGATAAGTGGCAAAACACATGATCTGCGGGCTTTTGGATGTGATTTTACACAGTTTCAAAACCTGAAATGCACGGTGCAAAATCACCGTTTTAAGATTTGCCTGAATAATAAACTTATTATGGATTTACCTCAGAAATATACCCTAAGCGAAATTGCAGGTATAAGGTTTGAATCGGAAGGTGCGGTTCAAATAAAAAATGTAAAGCTATCCACTCCCGGAAAAGGGACTTATTACGATGAGTTTTAATAAAACTTTTTTTAGTTCGCGGTTGATATGCTATCTAAAAAAATCTCCGGTTAGGATACCTAACCGGAGAAATAAAATATCGTTATGTTCTGTTAATGGAAAGATCATCATGTACCTCAACAACCTTTTTGGTAATGGTTTCCTTCTCTTCCAAAACACCTTTCCAAAAAGCGGCTGCCAGCAAACCGCCCAATATTGGCGCAACAATAAATAGCCACAATTTATTTAAAGCCTCGCCGCCGTCAAATATAGCAGGGCCAAGGCTGCGCGCAGGGTTTACTGATGTTCCGGTTATCGGAATTACCACCAAGTGTATCAAGGTGAGCGATAAGCCAATGGCGAGGCCCGCCATGCCAGGATTTGCCCGTTTTGCGGTTGTACCAAATATTACTATGAGAAATAAAAATGTAAAAACTGTTTCTGTTATAAAAGCCGATTGAGTTGAATATTCTCCTAAATAACCCTCACCCCAACCATTTGCCCCCAAACCATATTTACCTAAAACAAAACCCGGCCGGCCCGAAACAATCAGATACAATACACCTGATGCAGCGATAGCGCCAATACATTGAGCTATTACGTATCCCAGGGTATCTTTAAATGATAATTTACCCGCAGCCAGCATTGAAATTGAAATGGCCGGGTTAATGTGGCAGCCTGAAATTGGGCCAATAGTATAGGCCATAACAACTACACTGACACCAAAAGCCAGTGAAATACCTAATAAACCGATGCCAGAAACGGGGATATTGAGTACGTTGGCTCCTGCAATAACAGCCGATCCGCAGCCAAATAATACAAGGCAAAATGTGCCAATAAACTCGGCAACATACTTTGTTAGTGGTTTAGTTTCCATAATTTATCAAATGTTAAGGTTTTACAATTACTTAAATATATGCAACTATTTATTAATTATCAGCACTTTACACCAATAAATATTAACTAAAAATTATAAAACCTTTCCGTTTGGCTTTGAAAATAAAGAGATAACGTACGCTACACAATTTTAAAAACATCTTTCAATGCTCTTTTTGCAGCATGATATCCGCACATACCATGTACGCCGCCACCGGGAGGTGTTGATGACGAGCAGATGTAAATTCCCTTTGCCGAGGTTTTGTAAGGCGACCATCGCAAAGCCGGCCGGGTAAATAACTGGCCTATATCAATCACGCCACCATTTATGTCGCCACCGATATAATTAGGATTATATTCTTCCATTTGAATGCTATTTAAAGTGTGCTTTGCCAATATAGTTTCTTTAAAACCCGGGGCAAAACGCTCAACCTGATTTTCAATAGCAGTAGTCATGTCTTTTGTTGATCCGCGCGGAACATGGCAATATGCCCAGGCAACATGTTTACCCATCGGTGCTCTTGATATATCAAACAAGCTTGGCTGCGATAACAATACAAACGGTTTTTCGGCTTCCCGACCGTCCCAAATTTGCTGTTCTGCAAAAGCAATTTCTTCTAAAGTGTTACCGATATGAATTGTACCGGCGTCATGGCATACAGCCGCCTTAAAGGGTACCGAAGCATCAAGCGCCCAATCTATCTTAAACACTCCCATGCCATATCTGTAACGCTCCAATTGCCATTTATAAATTGATGAAAATTTATGCCCCGCAATTTTTAATAACTGCCTCGGGGTAACATCAAATAATATAGCGTGAGCTGATGGTAGTTGCTCCAGTGAGTTTACATAAAAGCCTGTTTCTATTTTTCCTCCCAACGAGATAAAATATGCTGCAAGTGCATTTGCAATTTGATTTGAGCCACCTTTAGGCACCGGCCATCCTTTCAAATGCGCCGAGGCCATTAAAACCAGTGCAATAGCCGATGTAGCTAAATTAGTTAAGGGTTGTATAGCATGAGCAGCCATACCAGCCAACAAGCCCTTAGCCTCCGGGGTATCAAAACGTTTTGCCAGAAAGGTTGCGGCAGTTATGGCAGGCAATCCAAAACACGCCATTTCATAAGGGTATTTTGGAAAATGGAGCGGAGCTAAAATATCAGGCGCTATCAGCGGCCATGCTTTAACAACAGGTCGCATTAATTGCAGGTAAGTTTCTTCATCATCACCCAATAAAAACGCCGTTTCTTCTAATGAAGTTTTTATTATGGCGGCGGTGCCGTTATCAAAGGGATGAGCAGCAGCAACTCGGGGTAAAATGTATTCCAACCCAAATTCTGCCAAAGGAAGTTTTTCAAAAAAAGGTGAAGCCACCGCCAGCGGGTGCACGGCAGAACATATGTCATGCATATAACCCGGTAAAGTGAGCTCGGCCGAACGCAACCCTCCTCCTATTGTTTCCTTCCCTTCAATAAGCAATACAGAAAGGCCATTTTGCTGCATTAAAATAGCTGCCGCGAGTCCGTTTGGGCCAGATCCTACAACTATTGCGTCAAAATCGCGCTTTTCCAGCCTCATTAAAAATCAGAATATGCTGTTGGGTGCAGAAATATGATATCAGCTTTTGACACATTGTGCTGGTATTCTGGTTTTGCCACTAACGTTTTCCATTCGGGATCATTAGAAAAAGTGTCCCAATGTTTATCTCTGTCTGCTTTATTGTTAAAGGTTGTCATATACATCAGGTTAGGCATATGGCTGCCGGCTATTACTTCAGCATAAAAAACGGCGTTAAATCCGAGGCGTTTAAACAAAGCCACCTCGTTGCCATCATTAAACATGTGTACTTTGTTTAAATTAAATTTTTCTGTGGGGCTCTCATAACTGCGCAGTTCATAAACACGATCAGTTTTATTTGCCGTAAGATTGGGCACTTCAGGTGCCATCATTTTCGGAAAGGCTCTTAACACAATGGTTTCCAAACGAGTGTATGCTTCGTCGTTATAGGCGGCATTAATATAATCCTCGCCATTGGTCAAATATTGCTGATCAGCAATTACTTTCTGATCAGCATTTTCCAGTTGATCCCATGTACGAAACGGAATAAAAACGTATACACGTTTCCCCAAAGTATCCCCTGCTACAGGCTTAAACACACCTACATTTTTAACCCCTAGCCGATGCAATGCTGGTAAATAAGCATTTTGTAAATACTGATCCAGCCGATCCTCCTGCGCTTGTGTTTTAAGATGATATATCTTTATCTCGTAGTAATATTTCTGAGCTGCTTTAACGTGTCCAACTAAAAAAATGCTAACCAGGCAAATCAGGGAAGTAAAAAAGGTTCGGTGTTTATTTTTGAGTATCATAAATTCAGGTAATTGTACCTGTAAATTTATTTAATTCCGCTTACATTACGCGGAAATTGTTGCCGGGAAACTTAAAATAACAACTATTTTATCGGTTAGTATCGCTATTATTTATTGATGTGCTTACCCCATTTTTCTAAAACATCCATAATACCGGTAATTTTCATGGGTTTACTCAAATAATCATCCATACCAACTTTAAGACATAATTCCCTATCCTCGGGCAGTGCATTTGCCGTCATAGCAACAATTACCGGCTGGTATTCCATATGATCGCGTATAAACCGGGTGGTTTCAAGCCCATCCATCTCCGGCATCTGTACATCCATAAATACAATATCATATTTTTTATTAATCATGGCATTCACCGCCTCGTGGCCATTTTCGGCAATATCCGGTGCATACCCCATTTTGGTAAATATATGCCGAGCAAGCTTTTGATTTACCAGATTATCTTCAGCTATCAAAATATTCATCGGATATTGAACCGCAAAATCAACCGAAAACTGCGATTGACGTGGCTGCGTTTCCTTTACAACTGTACCATTTCCTTTTAACTGTTCAGCAATGTGTTTATATAAAATTTGATGCCTGGCAGGTTTTGTTAAAACGGCATTGAACAAATGTGATTCTTTACGGCTTTGCGCATTTCCCATCGAGCTCAATAATATTATTGGAACATCCGGATGACTCTTCTTTATCCGTTTAGCCAATTGAACGCCGTCCATAACCGGCATGTTCATATCTGAAATAATCAGATCCACTTTATCGCCCGATGAAAGAATTTTTAGCGCTTCTACGCCAGATTCGGCCAATACCGGCTCAAAGCTCCATTGCTCAAGCTGCGTTTTAAGAATATTTCTGTTAGTTGTATTGTCATCAACCACCAAAATATGTCTTCCTTTAAGCTCATTTAAGTTTAAATGCACATAATTTCGCTGCGCCTTTAAGCCTCTTTTCGATTTCATAGTAAACGAAAAGGTTGTACCCGTTCCCACTTCACTTTGAACAGATATATCACCCCGCATTAATTTAACCAACTTCTCACTGATCGCTAAACCTAACCCTGTGCCTCCATATTTACGTGTTGTACTTGAGTCCACTTGTGAAAATGCCTTAAATAATTTATCCAGTTTATCGGCGGGAATACCTATTCCGGTGTCGCGCACATTAAACTGTAGCGTTAGCTGATCCCCCTGTTGTTCTATTAATTTTACAGCAATAAATACTTCGCCTTTACTTGTAAATTTCATAGCATTGCTCACCAGATTTATTAAGACTTGCCTTAGCCGTAAAGGGTCAGCTATTATTTGCCCCGGGACGTTGTAGTCTATCTGATAAACCAAATCTATAGATGAAGCCTTTTCCGCAAAAATATCCAAAACACTTTCTATACAGTCCCGCAAATCAAAATCCTGGTCTTCAAGATCCATACTACCCGATTCAATTTTTGAAAAATCGAGCACATCATTTATCACGGTTAATAACGCCTCGCCACAATTCTTAATCGTCTCAGCGTATTCTTCCTGCTCTGCTGTTAATTTTGTACTCGAAAGTAATGCCGCCATTCCAATAACACCGTTCATTGGTGTACGTATTTCATGACTCATAGTGGCCAGGAAAATGCTTTTGGCTTTATTTGCATTTTCAGCATCCTCGCGAGCCCTTTCTGCGGCTTCTCTTGATTGTCGTTCATTCTCCGTCATTCTCGCTAAACTCTCAGTGCGTTCCTGTACCTGGTTTTCGAGCAAAATCTGCTGTTTTTTTATGGATTGTATCCTCATCCTGAACGCTCCAAAAACACCTCCTACTATTAATAAGGTCGCTATCAATTCAAACCACCAGGTAAGCCAAAATGGCGGTACTATCGTAATGCGCAAAGCTTCGGCAACGGGCGACCATTGGCCCGAGTTGTTTTTGTATTTTATGTTAAACAGATATTTTCCTGGCGGCAAATTGGTATATGATGCGGTATTTCTACTTCCAACATTATTCCAGTCTTTATCAAAGCCGTCCAATTTAAATGCATACTCTTTTTTATCTGCCAGGCCAAAGTCAAGCGCGGCAAACTCCATCGAAATAACCGATTGTTTGTATGATAAGGTTATAGATTTTGTATCTGAAATGTCTTTTTTTAACGGAGATGGATCATTATTGTCTTTTGCAATAGTAAGCGGCTTATTAAAAACTGCAAACGATGTAATTACCAATCGCGAAAATGGATTATGTTTTAGAATTTGATTAGGAGTAAAAACATTAAAGCCGTTAACGCCGCCGAAATACATTTTGCCGTCGCTGGCTTTTAGGGCCGAGTGGGGCTTAAACTCATCGTCCTGTAGGCCGTCTTCAGTATTGTAGTTTTTAAATGTATGAGCTATCGGATCAAATTGAGATAACCCTCCGTTGGTACTTACCCATAATTTTTCGTTATTATCTTCTCTTATCGAATAGATGATATCACTTGGCAAACCACTTTTTTTATTATAAACGGTAAAATGCTTCGTCACCGGATCAAATAAATCCAGACCTGATAGCGTACACAACCACAGATTTCCCGTACTATCTTCAAAAATATCGGTTACTCCATTATTGCTGATACTGTTCTTTTTTTCATCGTACGAAAAATGAGTAAACGTGCCTGCCTGTCGGTTCAGCAAATCTAATCCAGCATCAGATGTACCTATCCATAAATTACCTTTTTTGTCTTCTAACAACGAATAAATATAGTTACTGCCTATGCTTTCCGCATTGTTTACATCATGCAGGTAATACTTAAAAGTATTAGTCTTTTTATCGTAGCAATTTAAACCGCCGCCAAAAATACTGATCCAGGTTTTTTTATCGCCGGCGTGTATCAAATTATAAACGTTATTACCATCCAGGCCATTGGGAGCGGGCGCATCTTTGTTGAAATATTTATAGGTATTAAGCTTAGGATTAAAAACAGTTATTCCGTTTCCCCATGTACCTATCCACAAATTCCCATCGTCATCAGATTTTACAATCAAAATGTAATTACCCGAAATACTCTTTTTATTAGTAGGCTGATGTTTGTAAGAGCTAAACTTCCCACTTTGGGGATCAAATTTATTTAACCCGCCACCATCTGTGGCAATCCATATATTTTTGTTTTTGTCCTCACAAAAGCCAAGCGCAAAATTATTAGATAAACTATTGGCTTTTGAATTGTGTCTGTATAACGAAAAGCTCGCTGTGCTTTTTTTGAAAAGATTAATACCCCCGCTAAATGCGCCCAGCCACATATTTCCTAATTTATCTTTACATATCGAATATATGGAGTTGCCGTTAATAGAGTAGTTATCAACTTCATCATGCTGATAGTTATAATACTTCCCTGTTTGCTGATCTAATATTGACAAGCCTGCGTTTTCAGTTCCAATCCATAAATTACCATCATCATCCTGATTTAAGCTATAAATGGTATTACTGGTAACATCATTTACCCCCTTTTCGCTATACTTTATACGTTTAAAGGTCTTATTACTAATATCAAATAAATAAAGCCCATCATCCTGCGCACCTATCCACAGCTGCTTTTTTTTATTTTCAACCATGCAAATTATATTCTTCCCCGAAACGGTGTGACTAACCGGATCGCTGAAGACAAATTTTGAAAATGTATTATTTTTCCGGTTGAAAAGACCTAACCCTCCCGACGAAGTTCCGACCCATAAATTATGTTGTGAATCTTCGAATATAGTTCGGATATTATTATCACTGATGCTATTTTCGTCCTTATCAGAATGTAAATGATGATGAAATATATTTGTTTTAAGGTCGAGACAATCGAGCCCTCCGTTTTGCGTGCCAATCCATAAATTACCTTCGGCATCAAATAGCAGCCTGTTTATAATATTATTTGAAATACTTGCCGGATTATGATCATCGTGCATATACCGGATAAATTTACCGGTGTTCCTTTCATATCTATTCAGTCCGTTTTGTGTGGCAATCCATATGTTGCCGTCGGCAGCTTCAACCAGATCGGTAACCATATTGTTGCTCAAGGTATTTGCATTCGCTGCATCATAACGGTAAACAATAAACTTATAACCGTCGTACCTATTCAACCCATTTCTGGTACCAACCCACATGAAACCACGACTATCCTGTATTATACGATTAACATTTATTTGTGATAGCCCTTCGCTCGTCCCAATATGATCAAACTTAAGCGTCTGATTTTGGCCAAATGCAGATAAACCATAAAAAATCAATAATGTTGATATAAGATATTTATAGATTCTCACTGCAGGCAAAATGGTTTTTAAGCTGATAAAAAATTCAGGCAATAAAGGTACGTAACTACATCAGGTTCGTTACGTCTTTTTATACGTAATAATTAAGGCTTATGTTTAAGACTTACAAGCTATAGTGATTCACGAAAAATAAACAAAAGCAGAATATTAAAAAAATTGAGGCAAAAAAAATGGTTCAATATTTATAGCAAAAGCCATAAATATTGAACCATCTACGTTAAATAAAGCTAACTTATAGCTCTCTAACCCATATGTTACGATAACTAAGCGGTTCGCTTTTATCGCCATGCGCCTGTAATTTAATAGAAGCCGGGCCGTGTTGTTTATATGCAGGCTTGCCGATGTACAGCGTAGGACCTAGCAATTCAAAATTATTTTCAACCAAAACGCCGTTAAAAAACACGGTAACTCTGGCCTTGGTTTTTACGGCGCCATCATCATTAAATGTGGGTGCTGTCCATACCACGTCGTAAGTTTGCCACTCTCCTGGTTTTCTGCCGGGATTGGCCAATGGAATTGCCTGCTTGTAAATACTACCGGCCATTCCGTTTACATATGTTTTATTGTTGTATGAATCCAAAACCTGTAATTCATACCCCGCATCACCTTTGCCTAACGAAGCCAGGAATACACCACTATTACCACGGGCTTGTCCCGTACCGGTAATATCGGCAGGTACACGCCATTCCAGGTGCAATTGATAGTTGGTGAATTTTCTTTTTGTTTCGATATTTCCGTATTTCTTATTTACGGTTAGGATATCTCCGTTAACATCCCATTTAGCAGGAGATTGGTCATCAGCCTGAATCCATTCGTCCAGATTTTTACCATTAAATAAAATAATAGCATCAGATGGTGCATCTCTGAATGAATTGCCTGGAGTTACAACCTTCGGAATCGGGTCCCATACTTCGGTATCTTCAGGTTTGGCTTGCTGCGCATTTGCCATAAAAAAACTACCTGATAACAATGCAGTAAATAAAATTTGATATCTCATTTTAATAGATTTTATTGGTTTATTATTGAGATGAGAATAGTTAGTGGCAAAGAGTAAGTTATTAACTAATTAGCCACTAACTATCACCATATTAAACGTGTAGGATGTTTTTTGCGTAAGCTGCACTTTCAGCTATGCTTACATAAGGATCAATATTGATATAGTTTTCCTGTTCAACAATAAAGTGCTTTAAACCTGCTGTTTTTGAATAGCTTAAAATGGTTTTAAAGTCGATGGTTCCTTTTCCTATTTCAGTATTCCGGTTATGATCTGTTTTGTCCATATCCTTTAAATGGCAAAGGGCAAAACGGCCCGGATTTTTCTTAAATAGTTCAACTGGATCTTGTCCCGCTCTAACTACCCAATAAATATCCATTTCCATATGCACCAGTTTAGGATCGGTTTCTTTTAAAAGTACATCGTAAAAAGTAGTGCTATCAACCAGTTTCCATTCAAAATTATGATTATGATAGCCTAACTTTAAACCAGATTTACCACACAACTCAGCCGCTTTGTTCATCTTTTCGGCAACTTGCTTAAACTGATCAGCACTCTTTAAAACTTCGCCATTTATTGACGGAACAATAACATAGGTCATTCCTAAAATATTGGCCGCTTCAATATAACTTTCCAAAGCGTCTGTTTTTCCCTGAACAAAATATTCGTCCATTCCAAAGTGGGCGCTTGGCGTGTTCAAACCATTGTCTTTTAACAATGTGCTAAATGCCTTTGCATCAAGTCCCCAAAAGCCCTTTTCTTTCGAATAGCCAAAGGGTTCAACTTCTTTATATCCTGCGGCGGCTACTTTCGCTATATTGCCCTTAACATCCGTGGGGATCTGATCGCGTAAACTGTATAATTGCAGCCCTACAATTTTACTACCAGTTTTTGCCGATAATAATTGAGGCGCAATCATTACTCCTGCCGATAGTAAACCGGCCTGAGTTAAAAATTTTCTTCTCGAAGTCATATTATTGTTCATAGTTAGTTTTAGTTTGCAGATGACGGTTATTCTCGCTCCGATCCGGATTCCAGGCTTCTAGTCTACACGTCGCAAATATGGATTGCATTTTTTAGCGAAGCGATTTTATCAGCCTGTTTAGGCACAAATTCCTGCCCCACATATCCTTTAAATCCAGTAGCAACAATAGCCCGCATTACCGCTGGATAGAAAAGCTCTTGTGTATCATCTATCTCATGCCTTCCCGGTATACCCCCCGTATGAAAATGACATATATATTGATGATAATCAGTTATATTTCTGACAATATCGCCCTCCATAATCTGCATATGATAAATATCAAAAAGCAGTTTAAAGTTTTCGGAGTTTAATCTTTTTGCCAGTTCAACACCCCATTCCACACGGTTACATTGATAATCTTTATGATCTATTTTGCTGTTGAGCAATTCCATTGCCAAAACCACATTATGTTTTTCAGCAAGGGCTACTAATGGTTTCAAACCTTCTACACAGTTATTCCAGCCAGTTTCGTCATCTTTTCCTCTGCGACTGCCACTAAAACATATCAGATTTTTATATCCGTTTTTTTCAACCAGCGGAATCATCTCCGAATAATTTTTCTGCAATGTTGCGTGAAATTGCTTATCGCCAAAACCATCGGTAAGATTTATTTCGGCCCCGTTACACATAGGCGAATACAAGCCATGTTTTTGCAATATGGGCCAGTCTTTAGGCCCGCAAAGATCAATACCGGTTATACCAATTTCTTTCGAAACCTCACAAAGCTGATCGAGTGTTAGCTCACTATAGCACCATGGTGAAACGGAATGATTGATATTACCTTTCAGTTTATCAGACAGCGTTTCTTTTATCTCTTCTTTTTTGAACGATGATAACATACCTGTGGCCGTTATGGCTGCTGTACCAGCAACAATATTTCTGATTGCCGATCTGCGGTTTTGTTTAATTGGCATAATTGGTTTTTATTTATGACTCTATTCAAAAAGCCCAGCGCCCCTTATTTTTTTTCTATCTGAATTTGACTTTTATCTCTGAAAAACAAGGTAAATAATAAGAAAACCACCGCAGCGATACCCGCCGGTATTAACCAAATCATTTTCCAGTCATGACCTGCTGCTGAATTATAACTATCAGATATTTGACCTGCTACATAGAAACCTATCAACATACCAATACCGTATGTTGCCAATGTAATCATACCTTGTGCGGCGCTTTTATATTGTGGACCAGCCTTTGAATCGGTATAAATTTGCCCCGATACAAAAAAGAAATCATAACATACACCATGAAGTGCAATACCGATTATTAACATAAAACTTAATTCGCCTGCATTACCGTAAGCAAACATCACATATCGGATAGCCCAAGCGGCCATGCCAACTAAAATAGTTTTTTTAAAGCCGAACTTTTTAAAGAAAATAGGCAAACAAAGCATAAATAAAACTTCTGAACCTTGGCCAATAGTCATTTTTCCAGTTGGATTATTAACCTTGATGTCGGTCAAAAAATTGCTTGCATTCTGGTAATAAAAGGCTAAAGGAATACATATTAAAATCGACGCTATAAAAAATACAGCGAAATTTTTATCTTTTAATAATTTTAAAGCATCCAAACCAAGCATCTGCGATACGGTAACTTTTTGTCCGGCTATTATTTTAGGCGGTGTAGCAGGTAAAGTAAAGCTGAATAATCCTAAAATGAGGGAGGCAATGCAACCCATTAAAAAGGTATTTTTCAAAAAACCGCTCTTTATACCATCAGGTGAATCCCAATGAAATAAGTAGCTGATGGCCAAACCGGCAACTATCCAACCAATAGTTCCCCATACACGTATGCTGGAAAACTCCTTTTCAGGATCAGTTATTTGATTAAACGAAACTGAATTAACCAGCGCCAGCGTGGGCATATACACTACCATGTAACCTAATACATATGGATAAAATACCGACACATCTGTTGCCCGGTACATTTGGTACATTAAAACTGCACCCAAAATATGTAATACACCCAGTATGCGCTCTGCATTAAAATATTTATCAGCAATCAAACCTATAATGAACGGAGCTATTATTGCCCCCCAGGATTGGGTTGAAAAAACCGCTCCTGTTTGTGCTCCGGTGGCATGAAGTGAGTTTCCTAAAAAGGGGCCCAGCGTTACAAACCATGCTCCCCATATAAAAAACTCGAGGAACATCATTGTAGATAGCTTGACTCTGATTGATGCAGTCATGATTATTAATTTAGTTTAAATTGGTTTATTGGTTAGGTTGGGTCGATTTATTTTTTGAGGGATAAGATATACTTAACCATCTCTTTTGCATCGGCTAAGGCAAGGGTTGGGTGTGCAGCCATAGGGATATCGCCCCAGTTACCTTTACCGCCTTTAACTACTTTATTTGCAAGGGTATCAATATTGGCGTCTGTGGCAGGGTATTTATTTGCTACATCCTGAAATGCAGGGCCAATAACCTTTGTATCAATTTTATGGCAGGTGTTACAGTCGTTAGCGGCAATTAATTTAGCGCCAGGGGCCGAAGAAGCCGTTGCGGCTGATGCACTTGCTGCTGAATCGGCACTACCACCGGTAGTAGCGGTACTATCTGCGCTTCCCGATTTTGAACTGCCACCACACGCAGCCAATACTGCACTTACACATAGAACTACAAAAACTTTTTTCATGATTTTAGTTGAATTGATATTGAATGAAATTGATATTTATACGATGTGATAAATATATACTTTTTGATTAGAAATTTATTTATAGTTGACTCCGGCATTTCAATCAATACCCAATGTTTTCCTGTTAAAAGCATCGTCAGATCCTGATGCAGCAAAATCATCAAAAGCCTTATCTGTTACACGTATGATATGATTTTTAATAAATTCGGCACCCTCCCGGGCACCATCTTCAGGATGTTTAAGTGCGCATTCCCATTCCAGCACAGCCCACCCTTTGTAATCATATTGGGCAAGTTTGCTGAAGATACTCTTAAAATCAACCTGACCATCGCCTAACGAGCGGAAACGGCCAGCCCTATCAATCCAGTTCTGATAACCTCCATAAACGCCCTGCTTGCCGGTTGGGTTAAACTCGGCATCTTTTACATGGAACATTTTTATCCGTTCGTGGTAGTTGTCGATGTATTCCAGATAATTCAGGCATTGTAAAACAAAGTGCGACGGATCATATAATAAACAAGCACGTTGGTGGTTGTTCACCTTATCCAAAAACATTTCATAAGTAATACCATCATGGAGGTCTTCGCCGGGGTGTATTTCATAGCACAAATCAATACCGCAGTCTTCATATACATCCAAAATAGGCTTCCAGCGTTTGGCCAACTCATCAAACGCAGTCTCAACGATGCCGACCGGCCTTTGAGGCCATGGGTACATCATAGGCCAGAGTAATGCACCGCTAAAAGTGACAGAAGCATTAAGGCCCAAATTTTGCGATGCCTTAGCTGCATATTTTACCTGCTGAACGGCCCACTCCTGTCGTGCTTTTGGATTGTTTCGATAAGCTTCGGGTGCAAACCCATCAAAAAGGCTGTCATAAACCGGATTTACTGCAACCAGTTGGCCCTGCAAGTGGGTTGATAGTTCGGTAATTTCGAGTCCACAGGCGTTTACACGTCCTTTTAGTTCATCTGCATATGTTTTACTCTCAGCAGCTTTTTGTAGGTCGATAAAACGAGCATCAAGGGTCGGTAGTTGCAATCCTTTATATCCCAGATTTTTGGCCCAGTTACAAATAGATTCCAGATTGTTAAACGGCGCTTCGTCGCTGATAAATTGAGCTATAAATATGGCAGGGCCTTTTACTGTAGTCATTGGTTTATTTAGTCATTTGGTCATTGTATCATTAGTCATTGTTCACTTTTTTAAGAAAAGCAATTTCCAATTATACAATCAACTCATTTTTTTATTTTTTTGATTTGCACATCTACTCATCTGCAAATCAAATCACATAGTCAGTCCACTTCTCATTGCTGTTATTCGAGGCCACCACATTTTCAATAAATGCCATACCACGGATACCATCTTCAACATCCGGAAAATCAAGCCATTCGGGCTTTGGTTCCTCATCATTTAATTTTGCCTGTAGGGTTAATGCAAAATTGCGGTACAGGTTTGCAAATGCTTCCAGGTAACCTTCGGGATGGCCGCCCGGCGTACGCGTATTATGCGTTGCATAAATAGATTCTCTGTCGGTATAATTTGACCCGGCACGCAATGTTTGAGCCGGCTTGTCCAGCCATTTTATGGTAAGGGTGTTAGGCTCCATTTGCGCCCACTCCAAACTTCCATTTTCACCATAAACGCGTATTTTAAGTGCATTTTCTTCACCGGCAGCAACTTGCGAAGCTGTTAATACACCGGTAGCTTTATCTTCAAAACGTAATAAAATAGCACCATCATCATCCAGCAGCCTCCCTTCAACAACAGTATTTAAAGAGGCACTAAGCTGAACTATTTTTAAGCCTGATATGTATTCGGCCAAATGTGCTGCGTGTGTGCCAATATCACCCATACAGCCGCTCTTTCCGGATTTTGTGGGGTCTGTTCTCCAGGCAGCCTGCGCATTTCCTTCTTTTTCAGAAAGCTTGCTTAACCAACCCTGGATATACTCCACATAAATTTTTCTGATTTTTCCTAAAGATCCCTTTTTAACAATTTGTTTTGCCTCTTTCACCATCGGATACCCGGCATAAGTATGGGTTAACAAAAGCATCAATCCGGTTTCATCCAGCTTTTTCTTTAGTTGCTTGGCTTCATCCAGGGTAAAAGTCATTGGTTTTTCAATAACCACATTAAAACCATTTTCGAGCGCAAGCATTGCCGGGGCAAAGTGAGCAAAGTTTGGTGTTACTATGGTTACAAAATCCATGCGTACATCAGCGGGTAGTTTACTTTCCGAGCTGATCATTTCTTCATAACTAGTGTAAATTCTGTCTTCCGGCAGGTAAAGCAGGCGACCGCTTTCAATTGCAATTTCCTTGCGCACACTTAAAGCGCCACATACCAGCTCAATCTGACCATCCATATTTGCAGCAATACGGTGGATAGCACCGATAAAGGCATCTTTGCCTCCGCCTATCATTCCCATGCGGAGTTTTCTATAACCCATATATTATTAATATTGAATTGTTGATTATTAAATTATTGATTCGAAAAGCTTGTAAATTATAAAATTATTGATTTTTATTTATTCAAATCAATAATTTTATAATTCTGCCATTCGACAACTAATTTATGAGGTTGCCCAGGCTTTATCGCCTTTTTTGTATGGTACATCACCATCGTAATGCCCCGGTACTGCAATATAGCGAAGCGCTTTAGTGGCACCAATTTCTGATGTAAAGTAACCCAACAAGGTTAATTGTTTCATCATTCTGAAATAGTGATTTGGAAGCTCAGGCTCTTTATAATTTTCTTGGCCTTTGTGTGCCACTCTGTCGGCCTCCAGTTTTTTATCCCTATCTTTAGTAAAAGCTTTTTGCTCCTTGTCCAAAGTTACCAGCACGTCTGTGCGCTGCGCCGGACTAAGATCCAGAAATTTACTGCCAGATTGTTTTTTAGAAGCATCGTCAAGTTTCGACAAGCCTTCTAAAAATGTCTTCTGGTCTGCCGGTGTGTAGCAATCACGTACCATTACCGCCATAAACTGGCCCACATTGGCTGCTTTTGCACCTGGTGAACTGGTTGTTGGCAATATGGTATCAGCCACCTCATTTAAAAAGGCCACATGATCTGTGTCAAACAAATCACTTACTTGTGTTGAGGTCGATTTGCATCCTGAAATAAAGAACTCGGCACCTATAACGGCACCTCCCATCAGCAGGGCAACTTTACCTATAGCGTCTCTTCTATTCATTTTATTTATTGAATTGATGAACTGTAATTTTTTTTACTCTTGTTTATAATGTCCAGCCTTCTCTGTATTGACGTTTAACAAATTGGTTAACATCATCAAAGTTGGTGATCTTCATGTTATCATTATCCCAAACCATTTTAATGTGACCGCCTTTCAGATCATGTCCTCTTACCGCCAGGTTTGCCATCAACAACGCTTCAGTTAACGGGCCGGCAACTTCAAATGGTGAGCTCAATTCTGTTTTTCCGTAACCGGCTAAACAACCCTCAATCCACTGTCCATAATGACCATTTGACTGTCCCGATACGCGTGCAATAGTTTGTGGCACCTTCACTTCTGTTGTGCGTGATGTTGGAAGTAATAACGGATTAGACGAATAGGTACTGGCAATCATTTTACCTTTGGTGCCAATAAATAACGTTCCGTTACCATCGTCACCAAAACGTTCGTTAGGGCCTAATTCTTCAGGTCTTTCTGGCTGTATACCACCGTCCATCCAGTGAACCGTTACATCACCTTTGGTTTTGCTGGTTTTAGGGAAAGTTAAAGTAATGTGGCTTGATGGAGGACAGCTATCAGGGAAGTGGCCTTGTTTAAATTCGCCAACATACACGGTACCAACGCTAGCCTGAACATCTTTTGCATATTGCAAGCCAAGCACACGGAAAGGGGCTTCAACCAGGTGACAACCCATATCGCCTAATGCACCTGTTCCATAATCCCACCATCCGCGCCAGTTAAATGGCACCACATTATCTACATAATTTTTTTGCGGCGCTGTTCCTAACCAAAGATCCCAATCAAGCGTTGACGGAACTTCGGCCTGTGTAGTTGGCCATGGAATACCTTGTGGCCAAACAGGCCGGTTAGTCCAGCAATAAACAGTGTGTACGTCGCCAATAATATCAGCATTGTACCACTCGGCTAACTGACGGGTACCATCGTTTGATGCACCCTGGTTACCCATTTGGGTTACTACTTTGAATTTTTTTGCAGCTTCAGTCAATAACCTGGCCTCTGCAATATCATGCGTTAAGGGCTTTTGCACGTAAACGTGCTTGCCCATGCGCATGGCATGATACGCTACAATGGCATGTGTATGATCGGGAGTTGAAACAGAGACTGCATCAAAGTTTTTGTACTCTTTATCAAACATTTTGCGCCAATCCTTATAGTATGTTGCCTTCGGGAATTTCTTAACAGTATCTGCGGCACGTTTATCATCAACATCACATAAAAAGGCCATCTCGGCTTTTCCTGTTTTATCAAAATGACCAATATCATCAGCACCCTTACCACCAACACCTACGCTGGCGATTATAAGGCGATCGCTTGGTGCAATATAGCCTTTGCCCCCTAATACAAAACGGGGTACAATCATAAAGCTTGCAGCGGCAACCGCGCTGGTTTTCAGGAAGTCCCTTCTGGTGGGACCGGACATTTTACTATTGTCTTTTTCTTCAGCCATGATCTATAATTTGGTTTAGGTTTAGATATTATTCTTTTTAAGCTGTTCAACTGCATAGTTTGCAGCCCTTGCTGTCATAGCCATATAAGTTAATGATGGATTCTGACAAGCAGTTGATGCCATTGCAGCACCGTCGGTAACAAATACATTTTGTGCATCCCAAACCTGATTCCAGCCGTTTAGTACCGATGTTTTTGGATCGCGACCCATACGAGCGGTCCCCATTTCATGAATACCTCTGCCTAAAAAGCCATTTCCGCTGTGAGATTTAACATTTTTAACACCGGCTGCTTCCAACATTTCCTTGGCATCATTTTCCATGTCAATCCTCATTTTCTTTTCGTTATCCCTTATCTGGGCATCGAAATTCAAAACAGGTAATCCCCATTTATCTTTTACAGTTTTATCGAGGGTAATTTTGTTATCATGGTATGGCAATGTTTCGCCAAAACCACCTATACCCATTGCCCACGTACCTGGTTCAGTTAATGCGTCTTTAAACGCACCGCCAACGTTCATTTCGGCAATATCACGGCTCCAGCCTTCACGACTACCGCCACCCTGATAACCAAAACCACGAATATAATCACGTTTTTCGCCATTCAGGTTCCGGTAGCGTGGAATATAAATACCGTTAGCCCTGCGGCCGAAGTAATATTTATCTTCAAACCCCTCAACGGTTCCTGATGCGCCCACACCCAGGTGATGATCCATTACATTATGACCCAACTCGCCACTGCTGCTACCTAAACCATCCGGCCAAATATCTGTTGCCGAATTCATTAATATCCAGGCACTGTTAAAAGTTGACGCATTAACAAAAATCACCTTTGCAAAGAATTCATAAGTCTGATTTGTTTCCGCATCTAAAACTTCAACGCCTTTTGCTTTTTTGGTATCCTTATCGTACAAAATTTTAGTAACGATTGACCAGGGGCGAACAGTTAAATTCCCTGTAGCCATAGCCGCCGGCAAAGTTGATGACTGCGTGCTGAAGTAAGCGCCAAATGGACAGCCCAACCAGCATTTATTGCGGTATTGGCAATTGGTACGTGCATAATGCGGTACCGTAATGTTGGCCGTACGACCAATAACAAAATTACGGCTGTCTTTATAAAATTCTTTGAAGCGTTTAGCAACATCTTTTTCAACCACGTTCATTTCCATTGGTGGCATAAATTCACCATCAGGAAGTATAGAAAGACCATCTCTGTTGCCAGATATGCCTGCAAACTTTTCAGCGTAACCATACCAAGGCTCCAAATCTTTGTAACGGATAGGCCAATCAACCCCTATACCATCTTTAGCGTTGGCTTCAAAATCCATCTCAGCCCAACGATATGATTGCCTGCCCCACATTAATGAGCGACCACCCACGTGATAACCTCTGAACCAATCGAAACGCTTTGTTTCTACATAAGGGCTTTCTTTCTCGTTAACCCAATAATCAAGGTTGGTTTCATTTAAAGGATAATCACGTTTAAGAACAGGATAATCTTTGATCATTTCCTGCGTACGCCCGCCCCTATGAGGAAATTCCCAGGGATCTTTGTTTGCATTCACATAATCTTTAATGTGTTCAATGTTGCGCCCACGCTCCAGCATGATTGTTTTCAGCCCTTTTTCGGTAAGTTCTTTTGCAGCCCATCCACCCGAAATTCCCGAACCGATGACAATGGCGTCATAAGTATTTGCAGACATATTTTAATTAATAAATGGTTTGATAAATTTATATAATCGGTTACTCCGACTAATGTATGAACAATAAATTACTGAACAAATATTTCATTGTGTTTTTTTAACACAATAACGGCTTTACACTTTAATAACGCACTTTTCAGGTTGTTTTATATAAACTTTTTTTAAGAAAAATGGCGTTTAAACGTTCCCTTTCCGCATTTCACTAACCGCATAATCTGCCGCGCGGGCAGTTAAAGCCATGTAAGTAAGCGAAGGGTTCTGGCACGATGTTGAAGTCATACATGCACCGTCGGTAACAAATACGTTTTTGCAGGCATGCATTTGGTTCCATTTATTTAAGACAGATGTTTTTGGATCATTTCCCATGCGTGCCCCACCCATTTCATGGATATCCAAACCAGGTGCCTGATGGTTGGTTGATGGCTTGATATTGGTAAAACCGGCAGATGTAAACATCTCTGTTAATTGTTCTATGTAATCCTTCTTCATCTTCTCATCATTGTCATCGTAATCAACAGAAATACTTAACAATGGCACACCCCAATCATCTTTTAGTTTTGGATCAAGTTTTACAAAGTTGCTTTCCTTGGGTATAGTTTCGCCCATCAAATGCGAACCTACGTACCACGGCCCTAAATCACCTTTAACGGTATTTTCTTTTAAACTAGCCCCCACTCCATCGTAATTATGTTGTTTAAACCGGTAAGCGCTAAATCCGGATGCGTAGCCTCTTAAAAAGTCTGTTTCCTGTTTATACACATTTCTGAAACGTGGTATGTATCCGCCACCTGCCGGATTTCGTCCATCGGTAGTCCAGTCCTTAAAGCCATCATATTCTGCGCCGATATGAGCAGAATAGTTGTGGAAAGCAACGTACTTACCTAATACGCCACTATCATTACCCAAGCCATTTGGAAAACGGTTTGAAGTGGAATTTAAAAGAACAAGGTTTGTATTTAATGCTGCTGCATTTACAAAGATGATTTTGGCATAGTACTCGATAGTTTCTTTTGTTTGTGTATCAACAATTCGCACACCTGTTGCTTTACACAACTTTTCATCATAAATAATAGATTCAACTACCGAATGAGGCCTCAATGTTAATTTACCCGATCTTAACGCCCAGGGTATAGTTGAAGAATTTGCGCTAAAGTATCCTCCAAATGGACATCCACGCTGACAAAGCGTACGGCTTTGGCATTGGGTACGCCCCTGGTCAATATGTATTTGATTAGGCTTTGACAAGTGTGCGCATCTGGCACTTATTACATGCCTGTTTTTGTAATTGGATTTAACATGATTACTAAAATAGCTTTCAACATCATTTAAAGGGTAAGCGGGTAAGAATTCACCGTCAGGTAGTTCAGGAATTCCATCCCTGTTTCCTGATATACCGGCAAACTTCTCTACATAACTATACCATGGATCAATATCTTTATACCTGATTGGCCAATCAACAGAAAAACCATCCCGCGCGGGACCTTCAAAATCAAAATCACTCCAGCGCTGGGTTTGTCTTGCCCACATCAATGATTTTCCGCCTACCTGGTAGCCACGTATCCAATCAAATGGTTTTTCCTGCACATAAGGATGCTCCTTATCTTTCACAAAGAAATGAGCAGCATCTTCACCGAATGCATAACATCTGTTCACTATAGGGTTGGCTTCCTGAATATCCATAGGCAAAACGCCATGATGCGGAAATTCCCAGGGATATAAATTTGTTGTAGGATAGTCTTTAATATGTTTTACATCACGGCCACGTTCAAGCATCAGCGTTTTAAGCCCCTTGCCTGTCAACTCTTTAGCTGCCCAGCCACCACTCATCCCTGAGCCTATTACAATTGCGTCAAATGTGCGTTCTTTAACGCTGTCAATATTTAAGTTGGCCATAATTAAGCTTGCTTTAAATTTTTAACCGGAAAATGTGCATTATATCTGCCCGGTACCAGCTCATACACAATTTGTTTAGTCATAAAATACTGCGAAGTGGTATAACCAAAAAGAGTTTGTTGTTTTACGGCCCAATAAAAAGCAAAAAGAGGATTGGCATCCACATTTTTTTGCGGCTTCGTATTTCTGCCTGCCGGTACTTTAACCTTACCTTGTTTTTTGGCGCTTTCTTCTATTGCTATTAAAACAGCTACACGGTCTTTCACATTCAGATTGCCAAAAGATTGGTTATATTTTTTTTGCACCATGTTATCAAGCTCAACCAATCCGTTTACAATTGCTTTTTGGTCTTTTTTGGTGTAGCAGTCATCTAGCATTTTTAAAACAAACAAATGCACATTCAAATCTTTTGCACCCGGGGTATTAGTTTTTGGAATAATGGTTTCACAAACATCACCAATCAGGTTTTCCTGATCGGGATTAATGTTCAAATGCTTTAAGGCAACAACTGGTGTTCCGCCATTTTTTAAACACGACGGCAGCAACGTAGCGCTGCCTATCACTAAAGCCAGATTTTTTATAACCGCTCGCCTGTTCATTTTATTAAATAGTTTTTAGCGTTAATCATGTATAATTAACATTTATTAATATCTGCAGTAGATAGCTCTTAAGCTAATTGGTTTATATTGCTTATTTGATTAAAACTCAAAGCCGACGAAAATCTTATAGTAGGCAGAAAAGATTAAACAAAGTTGAAAGTTAAGGTATTACTATTAATAACCCCAATTTTTCATGGTTTGTAAATCAATTTTTACACAGTCAACCGGATCTTTGCCCTGGTATGATTCCTGTTCTATAATAAACTGGGAGGTTCCTCCTTTTTTACGGGCAAGTTTTAAAGTTTCTCTAACCGGTAATACGCCTTGTCCAAGTATGGTACTTTCATAACCATGTCCCATTTCTCCGTTTGCGGCCGATTTAATTTCATCCTTAACATGCATTAATTCAAACCTGCCCGGATATTTGTTAATGATATCCATAGCAACCCCACCCGGCAGCCCAAACATGTTACCGATATCCAGCTGTTGGGCAACCAATGAGGTATCCGTATTGGCAAGAATGTAATCGTATAAGTTGCCGTCGCCAATTTTTGTAGTGAATTCAAAATCGTGATTATGATAGCCAAACTTCATTCCGTTGGCTTTACACAATTCGCCACACTTGTTAAACTGCTCCATAAAGCGTTTTAAGCCGTCCATATCTGTACGTAAGCTTTCGTCAAGCCAGGGGCTTATTACATACTTTTGCCCTACCGTTGCGGCATCGTCAATCGTAAACTTCCACTTATCAGTAAAATCATTTTTAGCGGTATCCCAATCCTGCGCCGTCATTACGGTGTGGCCGCTTGGCATTTGCAAATCAATATCGTTTAACAGCTTTTTAAACTCTTTGGCTGTATATCCATAAAATTTCCGGTCGATATAGTTCGCATGTTCTACATGCCGAACACCGCCATCGTAAAGTTTTTTCAACGTACCTGAAGGATCGGCTTTCATAGCATCCCTAACAGAATAAAGCTGAACACCCAGGCGTTCAATTTTTGTGGGGCCGGCCAATAAATGATCTGGCATTAAAACTGCACCGGCAGCTACTACTGCTGTACTTTTTATAAAATCGCGACGTGATGGATTCATAACTGTTGGTTAATTGGTTGCTGTTGGAAAAACGGGAAACAATAGTGTATTATTACTCACAAATGCCAGATGCTTACTATCAGGCGCCCATGACGGCGTATTGATAGTCCCCTGACCGCCATACAGATAGGCTATTACTTTTATAGGGCCGCCACCAACGGGCATAACCCTTAAGTATACGTGCTTGTAAAAAGGATGATCGCCGGCGGCTACTTCAGTTTTCAGGAATGTGATGAATTCGATCCATTTACCATCCGGCGAAATATGTGGAAACCAGTTATCGAAATCATCATTGGTTATTTGTGTTTGCTCGCTGCCGTCAGGCTTCATCCGCCAAATTTGCATTAAGCCGCTGCGAACGGAATTGAAATAAATATATTTTCCATCAGGCGAATATTCGGGTCCATCGTCCAACCCAGGGCTTGTTGTTAACCGCACTTCCGGGCCACCAGCCGAAGGGATGCGATAAACATCATACTCCTTATCTCTTGAACCACAAAATACAATGTACTTTCCATCCGGAGACCAGCCATGCATATATGACGGGCCAATCTTATTCATACGGCGTGGTTCGCCACCTGTTGCAGGTAACACCCATCCTATTGAATTACCGGTACTGTCACTACTGCTAACAGCAAGCCATTTACCATCAAATGAAATTACATGGTCGTTATTGTTATGTATAGCCGAGCCTGTATTTAATACAGTTGGCAAATTAGTCTTCAAATTAAATGTATACAACAAACCATCGCTGTTATAAAGCAGGTTGCTGCCATCCTTCATCCAGTTAGGTGCCTGCAATGATTTTGGCGACTGATAAATTATTTTGCTGTTTTGAGATTCAAGGTCAAGTATTTCTATCTCACTGCCCAAATACTGACGATACGGTACTAAATCTTTCCCTGCAGGTACCACAATGCGAACATTATTAAATACTGCTTTTTCGGTAACATCAGGATTGTGTGCACATATAAATAAACCAACATATACATCATCGCCTAAATCAACATCACTTATTTCTTGTGATACGAACACATCTCCCTTACGGGCAACAGACATGGTGTAGGTATTGCCTTTCCGCTCCAGTTGGATAACATCAGCCGAGGTTAATTCAAATTTCTTTTCCTCGGTTGCACCACCCACAGTTCTGCGGAACTGTAACGATGTTAAACCCGCCCCATGAACCACGGCACTGATATGTTTTGAGTTTGAATCGAGCGAAGTACGCACCATCCATCCAAATTTGCGATGTTCTTCCACCCCTTTACCAATAAATGCGGCATTAGTGCGCAATATAAAATCGCCTTTCATACGCTTCCAAACAAAATGGAATTCGTCATGAGTAGCCCAAATATTTGTTCCCGAACCGGATAAATAATATTCCTGTGATTTACTATCGTAAGTACCGCTACCGGGATGTTTAACTTTCCCTATATCGCCCTGATCATCAAATATCCCTATCTGATTAGTTTGTGCCTGTAACTTTGTGCCAGAAAAAAAAATAGCACAAACGAAAAAAAAGCGGTAGATTATTTTTTTGCTCATTGGGTTATGTTGGTTTTAATTGGTTCACTAAGGTAAAAATTACATTTGTAAATGAAATAGTGTTATTGTAACAATATGTGCGCACTATTCGCTCATTTTATAGTTAGCATATAAAACGCCCCTTGCTTCAAACCCTGGATGCTTGATGTACAACTATGCCGACATAATACCTTTTTATTTTTTGATTTTGTTTCCGCATACTTTATATTGGCAAAAACCGAATATCCGTGAGAAAACTATTCTGTTCTTTGTTAACTATCTTTTTCTTATCCCATTGTTTTGCCCAGGATACCGTGGAACGCAAAAACAAGCTCTCCGATTCTATTATCGAAAGCTTTTGGGTATTAAAATCAAATAAAGACATTAAGCAAGGACTTTACAGGGCCTTTTTTAAGCGTAGAACTTTAGTTGCGGCGGGTAATTATAATAACGACAAAAAAACAGGCATATGGAATTTTTATAAACCCAACGGACTGTTGGTTCAGCGTTTTAATTACGATAACAATAAATTGATATTTGAATCAGCATCTGATACTTTGTACGATGTTCATTATTTGTTTGATAAAAAACTCAATGATTCGGATATGATAACACGGCCAGTAAAAGCCGGTGGAATTTATTATGGTATGACTCCATATCTGGGCATTTTTCAATTACCTTTTGAAACATTTGATATCAATACCGATAATTTTGATGCAACCGTTGAGCTATTGATAAGCCCGCTTGGAAGACTAGCCGACTATAAAGTTCATGTAATATCCCCCTATTACAACTTTAATCAAACCTTTAACCTTGATGTTAACCTTTTTAATGAGGCCGACAGGCAATTTATACCGGCAACATTAAATGGCGATGCCGTTTTATCAAGAATTATTATCAGATGCTATGTTACCGGCACAGGAAAGCTTGACTTTTATTAAATTGTTATCGAAAACTTTGTTCTCTATTGTATAACAGCAAAATACAAGGGCCTCAATTTAAAAAATCAAAGCCCTTATATAACACCGGTTATTATTCTGTTACCAGAAAATTGAATAAAGTGCTACTACTATAGTGGTTACAATAAGTGCACCCGCCAAAAAGCCCTTTGATGTTTTAAACATTGATGAATCAATTTCAAGGCCGTTAGCAACCACGCCTCTTGCAGCATCTATTTTTGATATAAAAAACATGCCCACAACACAAATAATAAATACAAAGCCCATACGGTCGAGGAATGGTATTTCATAAAGCTTGGTCACTTTATCGTCCTGCAGGGCCAGTTTCGAAAAACCATAGGGTGATAGGAAGCTTAAATCTGCAAAACGAGGCAATACTTTGAAAAAACAAGAAAACACAAATCCGCCAACGGTGGCAAACATAGCCGCATTTGAAGTTGCCTTTTTCCAGAAGAACCCGAGTATGAACATGGCAAAAATACCTGGCGACACAAAGCCTGTATATTCCTGTATGTATTGGAAGCCTTGCTTGCCTTCGCCCATTAAGGTTTCTCCTATCAAAAAAGATAAGATAACACCTAGAAACATTGCGGCTAATACTGCCCATTTCCCTACCTTAACCAATTTTTCATCATTTGCTTCGGTATCAATGGCTTTTTTATAAATATCCAATGTGAAAATAGTGGCTATACTATTTGCTTTACCAGCCAGCGAAGCAACTATAGCCGCTGTTAATGCAGCAAATGATAAACCTTTTAGCCCCGTAGGCAGCAGGTTTAATAATGACGGATAAGCTTTATTGGGATCAACAACACCCGAATGGCTTAACATTTCCTGATGGAACATACCTTTCTGATAAAGCAAATACGCCGCTATACCCGGTAATACCACAATTACAGGCATCAATAATTTTAAAAATGCAGCAAAAAGAATACCCCCGCGGGCCGTTTTCAGGTTTGCGCCCAGTGCTCTTTGTGTGATATACTGATTACACCCCCAATAGTTAAGGTTAGTGATCCACATACCACCTATTAAAACCGATAAGCCCGGAAGATCCATATAATTTGGATTATCTTTCTTAAAGATCATGTGGAAGTGATCGCCAGCTTCAGAATGCAGTATTTTGAAGCCATTTAGTAAACCGTGAGTGCCTTCTTTTTCGCTTAAAAGTGTTAATGCCAGGTAAGATGCCATTAAACCACCTAAAATGAGCACGGCAACCTGTATAACGTCAGTATACCCAATAACCTTCATACCACCCAATGTGATAAATACGGAAAAAACGGCCAGTAAAACTATACATAAATGGATGTCTATTCCTGATATTCCACTGATTGCCAGAGCTCCCAGATATAATATCGACATTAGGTTTACAACTATGTAAAGCATCAGCCAAAAAATAGCCATCACCATAGCGACGGTGCCATTGTAGCGCTGGTTCAAAAATTGTGGCATAGTGAATATCTTATTTTTAAGATATACCGGTATAAAAAAAACGGCCACAATAATTAAAGTAATAGCCGCCATCCACTCATAAGTTGATATAGCCAAACCCATTTTAAAGGCCGAACCACTTGTGCCGATAAATTGCTCGGCCGAAATATTTGATGCAATTAATGAAGCTCCGATTGCCCACCATGTGAGTGAACCCTCTGCTAAAAAGTAATCTTTAGATGTGGCGTCGGCATTATGCTTGCGTTTGTATACCCAAAAGCCATAACTGGCGACAATAACAAAATAGATAAAAAAAACGGTATAGTCGCCAAAAGAAAGGGTCTTCAAATTCATTTAATTAGGTTATTTAATGGTTATATGTTGGTTTGACAATTATAAACTATATTAATCTCTTTTTCAAATTTCTGTGCAGATTCACATCAATCCATAAAAACCGGCCATTTAAAAAATGATTGATCATTTAAATCTCGGAAGACATAAAAAAGAAAGCTATAATTCAGGTTCTTAACGCTACGAGATTAAATCATTTTTGATATAGCAAGTAGACGTAATAGCCTCCAAAATATTTTATTCAACAAAAAAGCCTTTGACATTGTCTGCGTAGCAAACAATGTCAAAGGCTCATTCTTTTTTTGGGTAATAATATTAATGTCCGTGATGGCCATCAGCACCGTGTGCATGACCATGTGATAATTCTTCGGGTGTAGCTGGGCGAACCTCAAGGATATTTCCTTTAAAGTGCAATTCCTGTCCGGCCATTGGGTGATTAAGGTCAACTATAACCGAATCTTCTGCAACAGAAACAACCTGTCCCTGAAAACGGTTACCATTATTATCCTGTAAAGGCAGGATGCTGCCGATTTCAGGCACTTCGGTACCATTGAACATTTCAATAGGTAAATTGGCTACTGCTTCTTCATCATATTCGCCATAAGCATCTCCGGCAGATAAACGGAACTCATAAGTATCTCCGGTTGAAAGTTCACTTAAATTTTCTTCAAATTTTGGCAACATTTGTCCTGCACCAAATAAAAAGGTAAGCGGTTGTTCTTCCGTAGCGCTTTCCTGTAATACTTCAGAACCCTCTTGATCTACATACAAATCGTATGTTAATGACACTACGTGTTGTGGTTTAATTTTCATTGCAATGTTTTTTGTTTTTAATTTTTGTCAGCAAAACTCATAAGGAATTTGCTGTTTTAGCCCCTGATTTGTTTTAAGGCATCTTTAATGTTAAGTGCAGGTAATCCGCAGGTTTTATCTTTACAAATAAATATTTGTGTAACAGCGCCAAACTTATCCTGTAGCAAAGGTAAACTTCCTTTTTTACCGCCCAACATAATTTTGTTAGGGATGTAATTTTTTTCCATTGCTGTGCGGAGGTTTTCAAAATCATCTCCGGCTATTGCTACTTCATAAGTTCCAAATACCTCTTCCTGCAATAATGATACCCAATTTGAATAGGATGAAGGATAGTTTACCAGATGAGATTCGATATTCCTTAACAACTGGGCCGATATATTCTGATAGCGTTCATCATCAAAAAACAAACCCAGTTTTTTTAAGTTGTGCGCCATTACTGAATTTGATGACGGTGTAACGCTATCCATAATTTCAGATTTGCGGGCAATTAATTGTTCGTCATCGTCACCGGTGTAAAAAAAGATACCGTTTGCCTCATCATAGTAATGACTAATTGCTGTATCGGCCAATTCTTTCGCCTGATTGAGCCATTTTTCGTCAAACGTAACTTCGTATAAAGCAATAAAAGCATCAATAATATTGGCATAGTCATCCAAAAAGGCTATCTGGTTATTTTCTGCCAGGTTGAACACCCTTGTTAACCGGCCATCCTTATTTAAAACATTGTTCAAAATAAAGTTTGCATTTTTTAGGGCGATGACGAGGTATTCAGGCTCATCAAAAATTCGGTAAGCGGTGCATAAACCTTTTAGCATTAAACCGTTCCAGGAGGTTAATATTTTATAATCAAGCCCCGGGCGCACACGAAGACTGCGGGCCTCAAATACTTTTTTGCCGGATGTGCGGATTTTATCGAGCATTTCCTCAACCTTTAACCCTAATTTAGCTGCCAGTACTTCATCAGTATGTTTTCTGAACAGCACATTTGAGGCCTCTTCCTCCCAGTTACCATCATCAGTAACGTTGTAGTAAATACAAAAAAGCTCGGCATCAGCACCTAATATCTCCTCAATTTCGGTTTTAGTGAAGATGTAGAATTTACCTTCTTTACCTTCGCTATCCGCGTCAAGCGCCGAATAAAAACCATATTCGGGCGAGGTAAGTTCCCGCAGCGTAAAATCAATAGTTTCTTCTACTATTTTTTTATAAAGCGGATCAGGGCTCCAGGTAAAAGCTTCAGAATAAAGGCTGATCAACTGGGCATTGTCGTATAGCATTTTTTCAAAATGAGGTACATGCCAACGGCCATCAACCGAGTATCTTGCAAAACCGCCGCCGATATGATCGTATATCCCGCCAAAGGCCATTTTATGCAAGGTTAGTTTAAGTGCTTCGGCTATATGTTCATCATTTAATAAATATGCTGCGCGCATTAAACTAATCCAGTTATTGGGCACGGGAAATTTAGGAGCCGAACCAAAACCACCCTCTTTATTGTCAAAATATTTTTTCCAGTTACTTATTATCGGTTCCAGATCAGCTTTTGTATATGCCGACTGCTCTTTTACAAATTCAACAGATTCATATTGCTGAATTCCCTGGGTTAGCTTTACGGCATATTCTTCAGCTACCGCGGGTTTCTGTTTATAAAAATCAGCCAGATTAAACAGTAAACTTGTCCAATCATTTTTACGAAAATAAGTACCACCATAAATTGGTCGCTGATCAGGCAAACAGATACAATTTAGCGGCCACCCTCCCCTGCCGGTCATTAACTGAACAGCGCTCATATAAATCTGGTCTACATCGGGCCGTTCTTCCCTATCCACCTTAATACAAACAAAATATTCATTCATTACAGCGGCCACCTGTTCATCCTCAAAACTCTCGTGCTCCATTACATGGCACCAGTGACACGCAGAATAACCAATGCTTACCAATATCAGTTTATTTTCGGCCTTTGCTTTTTGCAGCGCTTCCGTACCCCATGGATACCAGTTAACAGGATTATTGGCATGCTGCAGCAAATAAGGAGAAGTTGAATTGGCCAAACGATTCATATCATTTTTTATTTGCAGCGAAAATGCAATAATTAACCCGCTTAAAAACTAAATCAATTGTAACGAATAAAAGTTTTACAAAAGACTCAATGTTTATGTTAATATGTTATAATCTATCACAGAGCAGCTATTTGAAAATTGTTTTGTATCAAGGCGCTTACACATTATCAATTTCATAATTTATTTGGTTAATTTGCCGTGTAAAATATTAACTGACAAAATGAACCTCAAAAAATTGCACTATTTGCTAAGTGGATTGAGTTTACTCCTCATTACAGCAAGCACTGCCTCGGCACAAACCGCGGCCGATTCGATAAAATACAACCACCTGGATGTTTTTGATTCTACTCCATGGCCGGTAACAACAGGTGATACACGTTCTGCCAGTGGACAACCAGGTCAGCATTACTGGCAAAACCGTGCCGATTACGCCATAAAAGCTACTTTAACTGAAGCTCAGGATACCACCGTTACCGGCGAAGTAACCATATCTTACACCAACAACAGTCCCGACAATTTGGACTATTTATGGCTGCAGCTTGATCAAAATCTTTTTAAACCCGATTCACGTGGCGCGGCAACTACGCCAATTGGTGGCGATCGTTTTGACGTTAAGGGCTTCAATCGTGGTGGATATCATATTGAATCTGTATCGGTAACTTACAAAGGCCAGACTTATAAAGTTGACCCGATAATCACTGATGCCCGTATGCAGGTGCGTTTAAATACGCCAATGGGAGCAAAAGGCGAAAAAATACAGGTAAAAGTTAATTACAGCTTCTCTATTCCTTTTTATGGCGCCGACCGTATGGGCCGTAAGAAATTTAAAGAAGGTTATGTATATGAAATTGCCCAATGGTATCCGCGCATGTGTGTGTATGATGATGTTGAAGGTTGGAATACCTTGCCATACATGGGCTTAGGTGAGTTTTATTGCGATTATGGCGATTATGATTATTACATTACTGCCCCGGCCGATATGACGGTAGTAGGATCTGGCGATTTACAAAATGCTGCCCAGGTTTTAAGTTCTACTCAGCAAAGTCGTTTAGCTGAAGCTCGCAACAGCGATAAAACAGTAATGATTATAAAACCCGAAGAAGTTAGTGATGCTGCTACGCATCCTTTCAAAGGATCGTTAACCTGGCATTTTAAGATGCTTAACACACGCGATGTATCATGGGCGGCGTCAAAAGCATTTATTTGGGATGCAGCAAGAGTTAATTTCCCTTCGGGCCGTAAAGGTATCGCGATGAGTACCTATCCTATTGAAAGTGCAGGTAATGATTCTTGGGGACGCTCAACCGAATACCTCAAAAACAGTATGGAAATCTATTCACAAGCATACTTTGAATATCCATGGAATTCAGCAGTAAGCGTATCAGGTGTTGCTTTGGGTATGGAATATCCGGGTATTATATTTTGCTTGAGTAATTTGAAAAATGGCGGTCTTTGGGGCGATATTACCCACGAAATTGGCCACAACTGGTTCCCGATGATAGTAGGTTCAAATGAGCGCAAATACATGTGGATGGACGAAGGTTTCAACACTTTCATCAATGAATATTCAACTGAGAAATTTAATAACGGTGAGTATTTTAACAGCAAAACCAGGATGGCAAATGGTATTGCCCGCATGATGACCCGCGCAAAAGATCCATTGATGGTTGCACCTGAAGCTATTAATGATTATGGTCAATATTATTCAAAAACCGCACAGGGGTTAGATATGCTTAGGAATGTAGTTTTGGGTCCTGAGCGTTTTGACTATGCGTTCCACGAATATGTAAAGCATTGGGCATTTAAACACCCGCTTCCATATGACTTTTTTAGAGCGATGAATGATGCATCCGGCGAGGATTTGAATTGGTTCTTCAGACCATGGTTCTTTACTACCTGGAAACTTGATCAGGCAATTGAATCAGTAAAATATGTAAAAGATGATGCCGCTAATGGCGCTTTAATTACGCTGTTGAATAAAGAAAAAATGGCTATGCCCGTTATTCTAAAAATCACACAGGCTAATGGCAAAACCGAAACCATTACGTTACCGGTAAATATTTGGCAACGTGCTGGTGAGTGGACATTTGTTTACCCATCAACTTCTGCCATTCAGTCTATCGAACTTGACCCTGATCATCAATTACCAGATGTTGACAGGAAAAACAACGTTTGGAACGGAAAATAAAAGTATTTCGGATTTGCGCCACCGCTAAAGCTAAGGCGGCACGCGGTCGGAATTTCGATTTCGGAATTGGAAAATCGAATGCAAAAAGACCTGCTTTAACAAAGGCAGGTCTTTTTGTGTTTAGTTAAAAGCAATTTTCAATCAGTCACTTAAATTTCTATCATAATTATTAGCAACCCGTCTGTTTTTGATTACTTTTAGCCATTAAAAAATCATCCAAATTATAAATTTCTTGTGTTTATATCCCGATTAAAAGTTACAGAAGCACGTATTATTGAGTGGAAAGCAAGAAATGGGATAAATATTTTAAGATTCTCTTTGGGTATTGTTTTTCTTTGGTTTGGGGTACTTAAACTTTTCCCTGGGTTAAGCCCTGCAGAGTTGCTTGCCGGCAAAACCGTTACTAAACTTACTTTTGGTTTATTAAAGCCGTCCATCTCGTTACCTGCATTAGCTATTTGGGAATGTACTATTGGCTTAGGATTTATTACCAAAGCATGGCCGCGATTAACTTTAATTTTGCTTTACCTGCAAATGGCAGGCACATTTTTGCCCCTGCTGTTTTTCCCTCATGAAACTTTTAGTGGTTCCATATTAATTCCAACTTTATTGGGCCAATACATTATTAAAAACCTTGTGCTTATATCAGGCGGCATTGTAATAGGTGGTACTTTGTCTGGTGCTTCATTAAGTACCAATATTCAAGCTAATGATAATACCCACTTACAATGGACATCGGTCAATGCAAAAAAAATTGTTACCGAATACATAACCGACGAAAGCGAAAGCCTTATACAATAGTGGATTAGCAGTCGAAAGCCTGGAATCATTTATCAACCGTTATATTGATTGCTGCATGCCGACGCTTAAGTTCTCATTCTTTTAGCTACTATCTAATTCCTTTTCTTTGCCATTTTCCTTTCCTGATCTCGCCTCAAAACCTTAATTTCGTCCTGTTAGAAAAGAGGATATAAATTTGGATTATTTACAGGGATTAAACCCGGAGCAACAGGCAGCAGTAAAACAGATTAAGGGGCCGGTAATGATTATTGCCGGTGCCGGATCGGGCAAAACAAGGGTTATTACTTATCGTGTAGCACACTTAATCCGCAATGGGGTTGATGCATTTAACATATTGGTACTAACCTTTACAAACAAGGCAGCCCGCGAAATGCGCGAGCGTATCAATCATTTAGTAGGCCCCGATGCGAAGAGTATCTGGATGGGCACCTTTCACTCTGTATTTGCCAAATTACTCAGAGTAGAGGCCGATAAAATTGGTTATCCTAATAATTTCACTATTTACGATACTGACGATAGCAAAAGCGTATTAAGGGCCATTTTAAAAGAAATGAGCCTTGATGACAAACTGTATAATCCAAATTTTGTACATAACCGCATATCAGCGGCAAAAAACAATCTGGTATCGTGGCAGGAGTATCAAAAAAACGAACAAATACAAGCTGATGATTCTTCCAGTGGCCGCGGTATGCTGGGTACTGTTTATCAAAATTATGCAACCCGTTGCTACCGGGCTGGTGCTATGGATTTTGACGATTTACTTTTTAAAACAAACGAATTACTTAAAAACCATCCCGAGGTGCTGAATAAATACCAGCACAAATTTAAATACCTGATGGTAGATGAGTATCAGGATACCAATTTTTCGCAGTATCTTATTGTAAAAAGACTTGCGGCGGTAAACGAAAATATTTGCGTTGTTGGTGATGATGCGCAAAGCATTTATGCATTTCGCGGCGCTAATATTCAGAATATTCTCAATTTTGAGAAGGATTATCCAGATTTAAAAGTTTTCAAACTCGAACAAAACTATCGGTCTACTCAGAATATTGTTAATGTTGCCAACAGCATCATATCCAACAACAAAGAGCAGCTTAAAAAAAACGTATTTTCTGAGAAAGAAGCCGGCGATAAAATAAGGGTAATGCGGGCCTTCAGCGATAACGAAGAAGGCAAGCTTGTAGCTGAGTCTATAATGCAGGAAAGGAGCACCAGGGGCTTAAAATGGCATGATTTTGCCATCCTTTACCGCACCAACGCCCAATCACGCTCCATGGAAGAGGCTTTGCGTAAAATGGGCACACCCTATAAAATTTATGGAGGCCTGTCGTTTTACCAGCGTAAGGAGATTAAAGATCTTATTGCGTATTTCAGGCTCACTTTTAACCCCAATGATGAAGAGGCTTTAAAAAGGGTAATTAATTACCCGCGAAGAGGCATTGGCGATACTACTGTTGACCGTATTATTGTAAGTGCCGACCAGCACCAGATAACACCTTTTGAAGTAATCATCAATCCGTCAAAATATCTTGACGGACGCACATCGGCTTCCGTTGGCACTTTTGCTACTATGATACAAAGCTTTCAGGTACTTACAAAAACTCAAACGGCCTATGAATCAGCTTTACATATTGCACAGCACTCGGGGCTATTGAAGGATTTGTATGAAGATAAATCGGTTGAAGGATTAAACCGGTACGAAAACATACAGGAGTTATTAAACGGTATAAAAGAATTTTCGGAAAGAGAAGATATTGAGGAAAAGGGATTAGATGTTTTTATGCAGGATGTTGCACTGCTAACAAATGATGATAAAGATAATGACCCTAATGCGGATACTGTTTCATTAATGACGATACATTCATCCAAAGGACTGGAATTCCCACAAGTGTATGTTGTTGGACTAGAAGAAAATCTCTTCCCGTCGCAAATGTCACTTAATTCGCGAAGCGACCTCGAAGAAGAACGCCGGTTATTTTACGTAGCTACAACGCGCGCCGAAAATAAATTAACTTTAAGCTATGCTACTTCGCGCTTTAAATTTGGCACGCTGATAAGCTGCGAACCAAGTCGTTTTCTGGATGAAATAGATGCCAGGTACCTGGAGCTTGATTATACCGCGAAACCAACTACGGGTAACGATGCATTTTTCAGCGATGAGAGAACTGCATGGAGCCGGGGAAGCGATACATTTTCAAAACCAAAACAACCCACAGTAAAAACAACCTCTATTTTAGCGAAAGCGCACGTACCATCTGCAGGCTTTGCACCGTCAGATACAAGTAATTTGCAGGTTGGTATGGAAGTTGAGCACGAAAGGTTTGGATTTGGCAAGGTAATTAGCCTTGAAGGTAATAAACCTGATATAAAGGCCACTATTTTCTTTAAAGAGATTGGTCAGAAACAGCTTCTTTTAAAATTCGCGAAGCTGAAAATATTGAATACATAAGAAAAAAATACCCATTTTTCGTGGAAATAATTCCCCAATTTTTTATTAAGATATTTATTAACCCGTTTTATCGGGTTTTTTGCCCATTAATTAAAATGGCACAAAATTTGAATCCAGTTTTAGTCCTAATATATCTTAAGAAAAACTATTGAGAACAACCTTATGAACGAAAACCCAAAAAAGAAAACCAATAAATCCGTTGGTAAAAACATCAGAACTATCCGTCATCAACGCGGTTGGAGCCAGGAAGACGTTGCTAATCGTTTAGGTATATCTATCCCTGCTTTTTCAAAAATTGAAACTGGCGTAACCGACATCAACCTATCCCGACTTGAACAAATTGCAAACATCTACGAAATTAATGTAATTAATCTACTGGCACTTGACGCAGAAGAGACCGAACCCCAGGCATCTAATTTAAGCATCGCTCAAAAGAAAATTATTGACCGCGAGGCAGAAATTGCCAACTTGCAACGTAAAGTAATTTTGCTTTATGAAGAATTACGGAATAAAACCGTTGCCTCAATTTAATATCAGGTAGGTAATTTGTTCATTAAATACGACACTTTTGTCTTCTCATTTATGCGATGACGTGGAGGTCTATTTGCTAATTTTTCATACCTCAATTACTATTTTACGGCTAAAACAGCTCTTAAACGCGGAAAACTTTAGGATTTAAACTGACTTTGGAGGAAAAATTGTATTTATCTGAATTGAACAATTTATCCTGTTATGTCAAATTATCTCATCTCCATATCAAAAACCGAAACTTTAAAAGACGGCACCATACATGATCCGGAAAGCAAGCTTAAGGTGAATGTATTTGATCTCTTAAAATCGCGCTTTAAACCAAGTAAGGGAGAAGTTCAGTTCTTTGTAACCGCTGGAAAAGAAACATTGGCTTTCGAAACTAAAGGATTTAAAAAACACCGCAAATTACTTGTTTTGCAAATGATATCCTGGTATTGTATTTATTTAGGGCTATTGGAGGCACAAATTCATTCATCATTACCATTGTAAACTACAGGTTTCATCAATAATGACCTTATCATTGCGGCACAAGAAGCAGTAGGGTGACAATTACTTTGAGTTAAAAGCCAATCCGGCCAGGGTCATGAAGCATATCGCTCATCTCAATTATTTTATCGTCAATTTCGCTTACACATTTATTCATCATCCTGATACACTCTTGCTTGTCGACTAAACCCTCCTTCTCGAGATTCATTAAGCCTTTTAGTGTTGCAATTGGGCCACGTATTTGGTGAGATAAATAGGATGAGTATTCGGAAAGTTTTTTATTTTTCACCTGAAGATCTTTGGTACGTTCGTCGATAATTTCTTCCAGGTGATGATTAATTCTGTCGAGATTATCTTTTTGGCGAGAAACTTCTGCATTAAGGTTGGTAAGCTGAATGTTGGTCTTAGCTTTACTCTTTACATTGCTGATTAATATGCCAACCAATATCAGCAGCAAAACCGAAACAATGGTTACGCCCCAAAACCTGGTGCGATCATATTTTTGACGTTGAAGTAATATTTCATTTTCTTTTACCCTTGCCTGCTGTTTAATCTGCTCTTGTATTAAATTAATTTGTGTAGAAGTGTTTTGCTTGTATACCGCGCTATCCTGCCGGTAAATATCATGCAGAATATCTAATGCTTCATGGTAGTTCTTCCTCTTATACTCCAGTTCGTACCTGGTTAGCTTAAAATCAGATACTGTTTTGGTGTTTTTAATAATATTGGCAAATGTTATCCCCTCATCTATCGCTTTTTCAGCTTCATCAAATTGATTTTGCTTCATGTATATTTCGGCCAGCGTTAAATCAATTCGGGCAACGGGATCATTCAAATCCAATTCTTTTGCCTTTTTAATAGCTGCCAGTAAGAATGTTTTTGATAAATCAATCTGGTTTAGAAACGAGTAAACAACTCCCTTGTTTTGCATGCAGGTTACCAGTGTTATGGTATCTTTTAAAGCAGAATACAGGTCATTACTTTTATTGTAGTAACTTAATGCCTGGTTATACTTTTTCTTGCTGACAAGGATATTACCTATATTCAGGTAAATAGGGGCTATAAGTCTATCGTCTGATAATTTTTTTGCGATAACTAACGCTTTGTCAAAATATTCGAGCGCTCGTTCATAATCATTGTCTCTATATAAGTTGCCAATGTTGTTGTAAACTTTTCCCTCGCCGCGCAGATCACTAATTTTTGTGAACAGGCTTAATGACGTAAGATAGTTATCTATAGCCTTTTCTGGCCGATTTTGATAATAATTACCGATACCCATTACGCGCCATGATTCGGCTATACCTGCAGTATAATTTATCTTTTGCGCAATTGCCAGCGCACTTTCAGCATCCTTAACGGTTTGCTCAGGGTCGGTTAAACGCATGCTAAAGCCTTGTTTATTTAGCTTTATCACTTCATTGGTGTCCAAATCTGTATTATAACCGTAACATTTTGCATTCAGAAGAAAAGCAAAACAAGCCAGAAATGTTAACAATAAAGATTTCTTCATTAACTATGTTATTACGTTTAATTGGGTCGAAAGTTATAATTAATATTTATTAATTAAGATTCTTATTTTCTATTAGTACAAATTTTTAATTGGCTGATTTACGCAATCAAAACTACTTAAGAAGTAGTTAAAAAATTTATTCCTTTTATTTCACGATTACTTTGCCAATTAAAAAAGTTGTTTATATTTGTTAAGATAAATTATTGAACATAGGTAAGTTAGCAACATTTTTTGAAGTTTATTTATTAATGCGTGCATTTTAATGCATTAGTTTCCAATAATATCTCAAATATGATTTTAACTTCCGGTAAATCAGCCCAAGCTTAAAAATTTATTTTAAACTATTAAGCTCTTTACGCTTTGTTTCAATGCTTTTTGTTGCCGTTCTTCACAATAGTCAACTCGCTATTGCTATGTGTCGTTCTGCTTTATTTAATTTAACAAAGCAGAACATTACTTTTTAAACGATATCATTCTTTTTATACGGGTAAAACCTAAAAATGTTTTGTCCGTACAAAACATAAAATATTAATTAATTTTTTAATTAAAAATACAAGTAACATTAACATTATTAACAGCTTAAGCAATTTATTTAACGCACAATATGAAAAAAGCACTATTTTCTGCAGTATTTATTTTAGGGTCTGCAGTTGCTATCTCTACTTCCGCTCAAACAAAAAACGTAACTTCAACCGTAAAATCGGGAACTAATATAACTGGCGAAAAAGGTCAGACCGGTACTGGTGATTTAGCAGGTGAAAAAGGCAAAACTGGAACCGGCGATTTGACTGGCGAAAAAGGTCAAACCGGAACTGGTGATTTAGCAAACGAAAAAGGCAAAACTGGTACCGGCGATTTAACTGGCGAAAAAGGTCAAACTGGAACCGGCGATTTGACTGGCGAAAAAGGTCAAACTGGTACTGGTGATTTATCAGACGAAAAAGGCAAAACTGGAACCGGCGATTTGACTGGCGAAAAAGGTCAAACTGGTACTGGTGACTTAACTGGCGAAAAAGGTCAAACTGGTACGGGTGATTTATCAGGCGAAAAAGGTCAGACTGGAACTGGTGATTTATCAGACGAAAAAGGCAAAACTGGTACCGGCGATTTGACCGGCGAAAAAGGTCAAACTGGTACTGGCGATTTGGCAGACGAAAAAGGCAAAACCGGAACTGGTGACTTAACCGGCGAAAAAGGTCAAACTGGAACTGGTGATTTGACTGGCGAAAAAGGTCAAACTGGTACGGGTGATTTATCAGGCGAAAAAGGTCAGACTGGAACTGGTGATTTATCAGACGAAAAAGGCAAAACTGGTACCGGCGATTTGACCGGCGAAAAAGGTCAAA